>ENA-ORVB01000014-ORVB01000014.1-human-gut-metagenome-genome-assembly--contig:-NODE-14-length-149430-cov-24.2268_pt1 | contig 149430 bp, 138 predicted proteins | sample MGYA00242090_ERZ509231 | MGnify/ENA primary metagenome ERZ509231 (study PRJEB26280, sample SAMEA2338798) | human gut metagenome | biome: human gut; feature: human-associated habitat; material: faeces...
AAATAAATAATCTTAAATCGCGAAATTTTGAAGATCATTTCATGCGTAATCACTATTCTTCTGAACTTGATTTTGTTTCAAATACAGTGATCTTCTTTCCAGTGCTGTTTGTGATCTTCAAGGATTTTGAATCCTTGCTTTTTTGACCAATCGTTTTTACTTCTTTTTTCTTAGTGACTTCTGTTGTCTTTGTGTCTTTTGTGTTTGAAGAATTTGAACATCCTGTCAACATTCCTCCAGATAATACCATACTAAGAGCTAATGCTCCTGCCATTAAAATTTGTCTTGTTTTCATATATAAACCTCCTTGGCTATTATATTTGCTATTATAACTGGATATTCAGTAAGGCACAATAATACTTTATAAACAAAAGCGCCGACTCATTGTCCGACGCTTATTTTATATAGTCTTCACTTTATTGATGATGATCGTGTCATTAGTACACTGAACATCAATCTTATCACCCACATGATATCCAAGTGCTTTTAGCCACTGGCCCTGAAGCTGAATTCTCGGAATCTGCTGCTTACTATTTAAACCAAGTGGTGCCTCATATACTTTGAGGCTGCGTTTCGATTTATACATTGTTTCCTCCTATATCCCGAATTGAGAACTAATTAAATCCCGAATTAGGAACTAATCATTTTCGAATTGGGAACTGATTAAATCCGAATTAGGAACTAATTAAACCCGAATTTCGGGAAAAACGCCCCTGAATTGGGAACTAATCAAAATAGGGAACTAATCAACGGGAAAATCACATCTACACAGCCTATGGCACTATAATTGTAGGCATCCTCCTCTTTAACTTGCCAATCCATAAAGGAAGGAATTATAATTTCGTCATTGTTTAATGCCGGCATTCCAAAGCCTAAACGCATAACCTCTACACATTCATCCAAAAAATGTTTATTGATATTCTTGTGATAGCGCACAGTTAAATTTGGTTGTGTCAATCTTGTCTGTGCAACTGATTTCAAAACTAAAAAACTCAAATCATTGACTGCATCCTTTTTATCTATTGTTTGGCCTGCAATCGTTACATTTTGATACATAGGAGACCCTGCCGAACTTAGCGTATGTGCTTGAGAACGAACTTTATTGATTGTAAGTGTCTTTATCCACAAGCATGTCAACAATTCCAAGGCTTCAGATTCTTTAATAGTACCATTTTTAATATCTCGATTATAATATGGATACATATATTGATCGAATCTGCCATAACTCAAAGAATGTCCGTTGGATTCAATTTGTAAAATCAATTGAATAAACCATACGGATTGTACCGCTTCTCGAAATGTTTCTGCTGGTTCATATGGAACTTTTGAACAAATTCTACTGATCTCTAATAATTCAATCTTTCTTTCTTGATTCAATTCTTTTTCTGCTAAATCCTGTGCAAGAACGCTGTAACGATTCGCAAAATTACGCACCGCTTCCAGTACTATAAGAACTGCATTATAGAAACAATACTTATCTATACTTTCAGGATCCGTCAAATCAAGAGAAGCTTTATATTCTTTTACACGCTTTTCGTATCCTTTTAATCCATCCTTCAAAATCCGCTCATAGTTCACCGCCAAATGCGCATCTCCTGCATTTAACTTGCCTTCCATTCCAAATACACCTGTTTCCATAAAGACACGAACTTCTTCAGGAAGAAGAGCTTCTCCTCTTGCACGCAAATTGTTATTCTGCCAGAATGGTGCAATTTCTCTAAGTTGTTCCTTGGTCTTTTCAGTGATATAGAATACGTCCCCATCCCTTTTCTCAAACTGATCCAATTCTTTCATAACAAATTCCATAGTATACTCAGGAAAAATAGGAGCGTTACGGTTCTTAGTTGCCTGATTTCCTGCTAAAAGAGATTTGTCTTCAATATATATACTCATATTATCAAGAACTTTTTCTAGCATTTTAGCTCGAACCATCACTCGTGGTTGATTTAAATTTTCTTTGTAAGCAAGCGTTGCTAGAATTGCACGTTGTGCATCAATATAAGGTTTTTCATCTAAAACTTCTTCTCGAAATTCTTTCATTCGTTCTGTCAATGTTCCAAAATGTTCTACATTTTCCATGTCCGCCCTCCATATTACATTTCATTCGTAATTTTATATTCTTTTATTCGCAATTTAAAAATAGCATCACACGCATTTCATGTCAACTTTAATTTCATTTAAAACGATTTATACTTTCATTTGTAACTATAGACATTGCTTTTCTTCTTTGAAATGTTTATACTCTATATGAGGAAATTAAAATGACAACAACAAATCGAAATACAACAGGAATTATTTTTAACATTCAAAAATTCAGTGTAAATGACGGTCCAGGAATTCGTACTACCGTTTTTCTAAAGGGATGTCCTCTTCGTTGTAAGTGGTGTGCAAATCCTGAAAGTCAGCTTATACAAACACAAGTTCTTTGGGATCAAAAAAAATGTATAAATTGTCATCATTGCATTGAAACCTGTCCAAAAAACGCTATGAAAATAATTGATAAATCCGTCAAAATCAACCATAGTCAGTGTATTGGATGTAAGAAATGTGTATATGAATGTCCAAGAAACGCATTAAGTGCACAAGGCGAACAAAAATCTGTGGAAGAAGTGCTTAAAATTGTTTTACAAGATCAAGCCTTCTATGAAGAAAGTGGTGGTGGTCTAACACTTTCTGGAGGTGAGCTTTTACTTCAACCTGAGTTTTCAAGAGAACTTCTCTTAGCCGCTAAAGAGGAAGGAATTCATACGTGTTGTGAAACAACCGGTTTTGCGACAGAAGAAACATTTGATCACGTCATGGAATATGTAGATTACATTCTTTTTGATATGAAACACTGGAACGCGGATAAACATATAGAAGGTACAGGTGTTTCTAATAAATTACCATTACTGAACATGAAACATGCCATCGCCAATGGCAAAACAGTTCTTGTGCGAATCCCTGTTATACCTGGCTTCAACGATTCTTTGGATGACGCAAAAGAATTTTCAAAAACACTTCACAACATTGGAATAAACAAGTGTCAACTTCTACCGTTCCATCAATTTGGAGAAAATAAATATCATCTTTTAAATATAAAATACGATTATGAAAATATCCCTTCATATCATCCTGAAGATTTAAAAGAGTATTTAAATATATTTAAAGAAAATAACATTAACGCTTTTTTCTAAATTTAACTTTCATTTGAAATCAAAAACACTTATTATATAAACAAAATGATAGGAATCAACGTAAATGAAAAATAGAACAAATAAAATATTAGAATTACTGACATCTGAAAAGAGAATCGAGGTTTCTCAACTCGCTGAATACCTAGGTGTTTCCCAAGTAACGATCCGCAAAGATTTAGATGCATTAGAAGCTAAAGGAATCATCAAGCGTGAACATGGGCATGCTGTGTTATGTAGCACAGATGATATCAATGGTAGAATCGCGTATCATTATGAAGAAAAGAAAAAAATAGCTTTAAAAGCTACTGAACTTGTTAATGAAGGCGATACAATTATGATTGAAAGTGGTAGTTGTTGTGCACTTTTAGCGGATACGTTAACACAACTTCATAAAGACTTAACAATTATCACCAATAGTGCTTTTATCGCAGAATATATTCGTGGAAAATCAAATTTTCAAATTATTCTTTTAGGTGGAATTTATCAACAAGATTCACAAGTTATGGTAGGTCCTATGGTTCAAGAATGTGTATCCAACTTTTTTGTCGATTATTTTTTTATCGGTACAGATGGATATGATTCTAGAATTGGCTTTTCAAATCGTGATCAAATGCGAGCACAAGCCGTACGTGATATGTCGCATCAAGCCGAACAAATAATCGTGCTAACAGAAAGCGATAAATTTTCTAAGCGTGGTGTTGTACCATTAAACTTAAAAGATAAAATAAAAACTGTTATAACTGATCATTCTATTGATTCTTCTTATGTTCAAGAACTAAACAATCAAAACATTCAAGTCATAACGATTTAAAAAGGAGCCATAACGAATAAGTGATTTTTATTACTTATGGAGTTTAGCTCCTTTCTTTTCATCTTATTATTTTTTTAACTCCTAGAGCCTTAGTTTAAATTATTGTTTTTCTAAAATTCTAGTTACCGAGTGTGATATCTTCTTAGATTATGACCAACACATACAAGTAATATCTTTAGTTTTTATCATAATGATTGTCTTCTTTGATCTGTTCGAAAATCCCTTCACTTCAGATACTTTGTTGTGTCATATATCTTTTAGCCTGCTCAGTCGAAAAATTTTCTTTGGCTTCATTTTAATAGAATTCAAGCTTTCATATCCTGCAATACCAGAATATGGAATGGTATCTGATATGCATTACAATTAACTAACTATTTTTGCACAAATAAAAGAAAGACCGATATTCAGATTTTTTAAGTCTTGAATATTCGGTCCTTTTTTTAAACTAAAACGTTTTTATCTGTTATAGCCCCTTTTACTATTAATCATCAATATAAGCTTTAGCCATTGATTGTGACCAAATAAATGTAGAAGATGTATTCAAACCTTTTACTTTCTTGTTACGTAAACAATATGTTTGTACACCATCTGTTGGTAAGTATGCACACAATTCTGCTTGACGAACATAAGCCTTTAAGTAAGCAGCTGCTGAAGCATCTTTATCAGCTGTATAAGCACCTGCAGCTAAGTATGAATCTAATTCATCATCTTTTAAACGAGCAAAGTTATTTACGCCTTGTGATTGAATAAAGTAATCAACGCCTGTATCTTCAGGGCTTGTAAAAGAGTTTCCTAAATAAGATACATCCCAATCACCAACAGCTGAATCATCACCTACAGTTGAAATAACTGTATTAAACTCCATTGTGTTTGCCTTGAAGTCGACACCAAGTTCGCCCCATTGTTTTTGTAACATAGGAATCATTGTATCCATCGCATCTTTTTCTTTTGCAGCCAGGAACTTAATGCTTAATTTTTGACCATCTTTTTCACGAATACCATCACTACCAACAGTCCATCCTGCATCATCTAAGATTTGTTTTGCCTTTTCTACATCATAATCATAGTAAGTAGCCCCATCAGCTTTTTCTTCACCACGAACATATGCACTATTTTCGCCAGATACTGGGTTACCAAACAAACCTGGTACATATGCCAATTTGGCATCTTTATCATCTAATTTATAATAGCTTGCGATATAGGCTTCACGATCAAATCCATAAGCCAAAGCTTGACGAACAGCCTGATCTTGACATGCCCCTGCTGCTGTATTCATAAACAAGAAGTCTTCACGATCACTTGGATACGATTCCATAGTCAAACCTTTATCTTTGTCTTTGGCAACTGTATTGATTTTATTCGCATCTACTACATCTGGAATATAATCGACTGTTCCATTTTCCAATTCTTTGATTTCAGTCGAAGTCTCCGTTTTCTTGATCATAATCTTAGAAATCTGATATTCTCCATCTTTGGCTTCAAAATTTTCATTTCGATCCAATGAAGCTCCCTCTGTTTTAGAGAATGATTTTAATTTATAAGGACCTGTTCCAATAGGATTACTATTGTTCTTTTCAACATTCGAAGTTTTTCCCTTCTTATACTTCAATGTTTTTGCACTACAAATTTTTTGTATTCCCAAAGTCGATTCTGCATCGATTTTTGGTTTTGCCATATGGAATACAACTGTATAATCGTCTGGTGTTTCAATTCCAGAGACATCTTTAGCATCTCCATCATGATATTCGCTATATCCATTTAGGAAATCAACATTACTTGAAAAACGTCCTGTATAACTTGGGTCAGCCATAACGCTAAACGTTGCCTTTACATCTTTTGAAGTAAATTTAGATCCATCACTAAATTTAACACCTTTCTTCAATTTAAATGTCATTGTTGTTCCATCATCACTAATAGTAGGTAGTTCCTCTGCTAATTCTGGGACTAAATTGGCATCCTTGTCATATGCCAATAATCCTTGATATACCAAGTTAACTACATTGTGATCGTTTACCGTTTGATAATACATAGGAGAAAAATCTCCATTCATTTCTGTAAACAATCCAACTGTTAATGTTTGTTCTTTACCAGAACCTGATCCACCTGCAGAACATCCTGCAAGTACAAATGCCATACCTAGGGCACATACACTTCTCTTATTCATTATGCTTCCTCTTCTCTTTCAGTAACTTATTATAATATTTTCTGTAACTATTTCAATTACTTTTTCATTTAATTTCTGTAACAACATAATTTACTTTATATAAAAGAAAAAAGCCTATCTTTTATGATAAGCTTCATATAATTCATTCTTTTTGCAAGCCATTTCTTTAGCAACTAAACCAATAGCTTCTTTTGTACGCATTCCAGATTCAATATATTCATCCACTTTCGTAATGGCTGTATACATATCAAATACAACGTCATCTTGTTTAAAGCCATCCATGACAATAACCATTTCACCTTTACAAGTAGCCGCTACTTCTAACACTTCTTCAATGGTACCACGAATATATTCTTCATGCACTTTTGTAAGTTCTCTAGCTAAACACATTTGACGATTTCCCAATACTTCCAACATATCTTGTAAAGTATCCTCAATACGATGAGGTGCTTCATAGAAAATAGTTGTATAAGGAATTGTTTTGATTTCTTCTAGCTGTTTCTTTCTTTTTGAACTCTTATTGTCTAAAAAGCCATAGAACAAATAGTGATAACAACTCAATCCACTCGCAACCAATGCATTCATAGCTGCGTTGGCACCTGAAACAGAAACCACATTAAATCCATGCGAAATGGTTTCTTGAACTAATTTCTGTCCTGGATCTGAAACCAAAGGGTAGCCTGCATCGGAAACTACCGCAACATTTTCGCCATTTTCTAATCGTTCAATGATTTTAGGAATACTGACCTGTTGATTATGTTCATGATGCGACATCAATATTGTATCAATTCCATATGCCATTAAAAGTTTTTTTGTGTTACGCGTATCCTCAGCTGCAATGACACTCACTTCTTTTAAAATATCCAAAGCTCTAGGTGTCATTTCCTGTAAGTTTCCAATAGGTGTAGGAACCAAATACAATGTGGAAACATCCGTTTCAAAACTCTTCTGTCTAATCATTATTTAATTCCTTGTCTGGCCACAATTCTTTGAAATCCACAAACAAGACTTCTTCTTTGTTCTCTAACTTAGCCTGTTTTTGAAGAACGTTCATACTTGAAATACGATACTTCTTGTCTTTATATGTCACAGTTGAATTGATTTTTGGCAAATCCTTACGCATTCTTGTATATTCTTCATTTTCAAAACGTAAACAACACATTAGTTTTCCACACTGTCCACTCAACTTTTGAATATTCAATGCCAACAACTGGTTTTTAGCCATATTGATTGATACTGTATCAAAATCTGACATGAATCTTGAGCAGCAGCATTCCATACCGCAGTTTCCAATTCCACCGACAATTTTAGCTTTGTTTCTTGGACCCACTTGTCTTAATTCTATACGACAATGTAAGTGTTGTGCTAAATCTTTCAATAGTTGTCTAAAATCTACACGATCATCAGATACATATGTAAAAATAACTTTTGTACGATCCAATGTATATTCAGAACTAATCAAATGCATATCCAACTTCAAATTTGCGACACACTCGTGACAAATCTTCATAGCTTCTTTAGCTCTTTCTACATTTTCTTCTTTACACTTAATATCTTCTGTTGTTGCCTTACGCAATACCGGTTTAATATCTCCTTTTACTTTGGAAGCATCAAAATCAACGGTAGGGACACAAACCTTTCCTAATTCTTGTCCACGTACTGTTTCTACAACAACGATATCATTTGTATAGTATTTTACATTTGACCCGAAAGTGTAGGCTTTTTTTGATTCTTCAAACTGAATATAAACAATATATTTATATGTTACTTTTCCTTCTGTATTCACTAAATCACAGCCTTCCTAATATCATAATAAAGCTTATCCATAAATAAACCTAAATCGACTGGTCGATATAACATATCCATATTCTCAACCAAAATCGAATATAGTTTTACTTTTTTTTCTAAAGGTAAATTTACCCTATCATTTTTTACATAGAATAAAATCCATTGAATCCACAATTGTATCCAATCCTTATTCATGCGTTCAGACTTATTCACAAATACACCTGTCTGCATCTTTTCAATTTGTGCAAAAGAAGATGCATGTTCAATATATTCAAGTGCAACTTGTTTTAACTCTTCAAAATCAGGCAAAGACAACAATTCAATAGCCTTATCATACGTATATCCAGATTCGGCCAACATCTTCGCGTTTTCTTCACTTGTATTTTCAAGCAACAAGTGTTCACAGCTTTCCGGTTTAAAATGAATAGCCTGACACCTAGATTGAATAGTAGGTAATACATTGGATTTTTCATCCGCAATTAATATACCATAAATCCCTTCACTTGGCTCCTCTAAAAACTTCAACAAGCTATTTGAAGCATCTGGCGTAGCCTTATCATAATGATCTAGAATATAGATTCTGGCATTTTGTTTTCCTGCACTCGTTGATTCAAAAAACGCCTGTAAATCCACTATATCTTTCTTTTTAATACGATCATTCGATACAATCATGTAATCTAAAGATTCTTCATTCTCTATGCGTTTACAACTTTCACATTCTTGACACGCAAAACCATCAAAATCTGTATGTTCGCACACAATACTTTGTGCAAATAAGATGGCTGTTTCTAATTTACTTGAACCTTTTGGTCCGTGAAATAAATAGGCATTCGCAACTCTTTTGTTTTTTAGAGCATTTGACAATGTCTGATAAACGATTGGCTGTGCTTTTTTTAGATACTCTTTATTCATATTCTTTGATTACCTTTAAGACACATTCCATGGCACTTTTTAAAACCTCTTCCTTACAAGGCTCGGCATCAATCACTTCAATACGCTCTGGATACATGGATACTAATGTTTCATAACCTTGACGCACAGCTTTATGAAATGAACTTTCTTCTTGGTCCAAACGATTCAAGTCGCCACGAAGATTCATACGTTTTTTACCCGTTTCTACACTAACGGATAAAAATAGAGTCTTTTCAGGCATACATCCATCAATCGCAAACTGATTGATATCCCATACTTCTTTTAAACCTATGCCTCGTGCAATTCCTTGGTATGCCAAACTTGAATCAATGAAGCGATCACACAATACAATCTTCTTATTTTCCAATGCTGGAAGAACAACTTCTTTTAAATGTTGTCTACGACTTGCCGCATATAATAATGCTTCTGTACGATCATCCATTTCTGTATTGTTTACATCTAATAATATATTACGAATGGATTCTGCAATCTTGCTTCCGCCTGGCTCACGAGTATAAATGCAGTCGTATCCCATTTTAATCAATTCTTCTTGTACCGCTTTACATACGGTTGTTTTTCCTGATCCATCATTTCCTTCAAATGTTATAAATACACCTTGTTTCATATTTTTCCTCACCATATATATTCAATAATTATTATTTTCTAATATCTATTCCTCATTTAAACATAGCGTTCTTCGGTTTTCAAGTGGTTATTAACATCATATTTTACGGTTTTCAAATATAATTAGGCATCAAAAAATACAGTTTTCAAAAAAATACCCATAAGCATTCAACTTATGGGTATTCCTTAATTATAATGTTTTTCCCGTCAACATTGCGTAAGCTTGAAGATATTTTTCAATTGTCTTATCCACAATCTCTTGAGGAAGTGTCCAGTCATTACCTGGATTTGCCTTTAGCCAGTCACGCGCAAATTGTTTGTCAAATGATGGTTGCGAATGACCCGCTTCATATCCGTCTGCAGGCCAGAAACGAGAACTATCAGGAGTTAACATTTCATCGCCAATAACGATATTACCATTTTCGTCTAAACCAAATTCAAATTTTGTATCCGCAATAATAATTCCTTTGCTTAAAGCATACTCAGCACATTTTTTATATAAAGCGATTGTGCAATCTTTGATCTTAGTTGCATATTCTTCACCATGTCCTGGGAAGTATTTTTCTAAGTGCGCAATACTTTGTTCAAAAGAAATGTTTTCATCGTGATCACCAATTTCAGCCTTTGTACTAGGTGTATAAATTGGTTCTGGAAGTTGTTGTGATTCTTGTAATCCTTCTGGAAGTTCAATACCACAAACCTTTCCTGTTTCTTGGTAGCTAGCCCATCCACTACCTGTGATGTAACCACGAACAATACATTCGATTGGAAGCATGTTCAATTTACGGCATAACATTGATTTTCCTTCAAATTTTTCTTGTTGGAAATATTCCGGCATATCCTTTGTATCCACACTAATCATGTGGTTTGGTAAGATATCACTTGTGTAGTCAAACCAGAATTTTGACATCTGTGTTAAAACAGTTCCTTTTTTTGTAACCTCATTGTTTAGAATTACATCAAAACAACTGATACGATCTGTCGCAACCATAATAAGGTTGTCCCCATTGTCATAAATTTCACGTACTTTTCCTTCTTTAATTGGTTTTAATTCCTGCATCTCGAATCTCCTTTTCTGCGTACAAGACAAAGATACAACTAAAACAAATTTAACACAATATGAAAATAAGGAAATCCTAAGATTTCCTTACAAATTTTTAACATTTAATGCACGAATCGCATTTAATACGGCAATAATCATAACGCCAACGTCCGCAAAAATCGCAACCCACATATTCGCAATACCAATGGCACCTAAAATCAAACAAACGAGTTTAATACCAATCGCAAAATAAATATTCTCATATACAATATGAATACACTTCTTTGCGATCTTAATGGCTTTAGAAATCTTTAATGGATCATCATCCATCAAAACAATATCTGCCGCCTCAATAGCTGCATCACTGCCTAAAGCACCCATCGCAATACCAATATCAGCTCTTGATAATACAGGAGCATCATTGATTCCATCTCCGACAAAGGCAAGATTTTCTTTCGGTTGTTTTAAAGATAATAATTCTTCAACTTTATTCACCTTACCTTGAGGCAACAGCTCTGAATACACTTTATCAATATGTAATTCAGAAGCCACTTTATCTGCCACACTTTTTACATCCCCAGTCAACATGACTGTTTGTTTAATGCCAGCCTTCTTTAATGCTTCAATAGCCTCTTTGGCATGTGGCTTCAACATATCCGAAATCACAATGTGACCTGCATATTTGCCATCAATAGCCATATGTACAATGGTTCCTACAGAATGACATTCTTGATAAGGAATATTATACATCTTCATTAATTTATCATTACCTGCAAGTACTTGCACTCCATCCATTACAGCTTTAACACCATGACCACTTATTTCTTCTACATTTTCAATACGAGATTTATCAATGGTATTTCCATACGCCTTTAATAAACTTTTAGAAATAGGATGCGTCGAATAACTTTCAGCCATTGCCGCATACTCTAATAATTTCTCTTCTGGAATAGTCGCATGATGAATCCCTGCCACCTCAAATACACCTTGTGTCATTGTACCTGTTTTATCAAATACAACATATTTACAGGATGCCAAAGCCTCTAAATAGTTAGATCCTTTAACCAAAACGCCCTGATTGCTGGCGCCACCAATTCCGGCAAAGAAACTCAAAGGAATACTGATCACCAATGCACATGGACAAGAAATAACTAAGAATGTTAAGGCACGATATAGCCATGTGCCAAAGTCAGCAGGATTTGACATAATCAAATTGAATACTGGTGGAAGTAAAAACAATGCCAAAGCACTATAACATACGGCTGGCGTATAAATTCTCGCAAAACGGGAAATAAACGCTTCTGAACGAGATTTCTTACTTGACGCATTTTCAACCAAATCCAAAATTTTTGATACAGTAGATTCCCCAAATTCTTTTGTTGTCTTAATTTTTAATAAGCCAGTCATATTGATGCAGCCACTGATTACTTCATCATTTTCACTCACTTCTCTAGGCAAGCTTTCCCCTGTTAAAGCCGCTGTATTTAGAGTAGAACTTCCTTCAACCACAATTCCATCAATAGCCACTTTTTCACCAGGTTTAACCACAATAATTGTACCAATCTCAACTTCATCCGGATCTACTTGTTCAAGATTTCCATCCTCATCTTCAACATTGGCATAATCCGGACGAATATCCATTAATTCCGTAATGTTTTTGCGACTCTTACCTACCGCATAACTCTGGAACCATTCCCCAATCTGATAGAACAACATAACAGCTGTTGCTTCATCAAAAGATTTCAAACCAATAGCACCTACTGTTGCGACAGCCATCAAAAAATTCTCATCAAATACCTGACGATTTCTAATTCCTTTAAAAGCCTTAAGAAGAATATCATAACCAATTTCTAGATAGGCCACTAGAAACAAAGGAATTTCAATATATTCGGGTAGTTTTGCGACCTTAATTATAATAAAAAGAATACTCGCAACAATAATTCGCTTTAACATCTTTTTCTGTTTCTTGTTCATACTTATCTCTACCTCTCCAAAAACATTAATTGTTCAATCATTCAACTATAATAATTGAAAAATAGAGATGCTTTCGCATCTTACTTTTCATTAAAAGAAAATTTCGCAATCATCTTCTACTTTTTTACAATTTTCTAAAACACGAGCCATGACTTCTTTAGGTTGAACTCCATCTTCAAATTCAACATTCATCTTTAACATCATGAAGTTTACAACCGCATTCTTTACGCCTTCTGTATTATTAGCAGCTACTTCCATTTTGTTTGCACAGTTTGCGCAATCTACATCAATCTTATAACTCTTTTTCATATTATTTTCCTCCACATTTGAATAGTTGAACATATATTCAACTTTTTACACTTTCATTATATAGGATTCATACATGATGTCAATAACTTTTTGACAATTGTTCAATCATTCAACTATAATAAATAAAAAAGGAGAACTTATGATTGGTACACATTGTGACTGCAAGCCTAAAAATACAGAATTAGTACAAGAAGTAAAAGAAAACATGCCGGCCTTTGATGAAATTATGAACCTATCAGATTTCTTTAAAGTGATGGGAGATAGTACACGCCTTCAGCTTTTATTATCTCTTCAACAAAGCGAAATGTGCGTATCGGATTTAGCCAACGTACTCGATATGACAAAATCTGCCGTATCACATCAATTAAAAGCACTACGCCTTTCTAAACTCATCAAATCTAGAAAAGAAGGAAAGACAGTCTACTATTCATTAGATGATGAACATATTGAAACCATTCTAGGCATGGCTTTTGATCATACAAAGGAACATTAAGAGGAAGATCGATTCTTCCTTTTTTTTTATGCCCTTTTTTCTAAAATTCAAACGCAAAACAAAGTCGATTATGTAATTGAGACATATGTATCATATATGCGAAATATACAAAAATTTGTCATATAAAACAGATAATGTTTACATTGATAAAAAGACTTGAATTTCAAAATCATGAGAACTAAAATACGAGCTTATAGAAAAACGAATTTTGTCTTAATTCGTAAATTCACGGATTATCTCCATCGTTTTTTTATTGTTTTGAAAGGAGGAGCTATGGAAGAGTTCACAAAAGAACTACTCGACCAGTTAAACGTTGACACCGCGTTTACTATCGGTCCCTTTGCGATTAGTGAATCTGTTGTCATCACATGGGTTGTCATGGCTATACTTGTTTTACTTTCTGCTTGGTTAACACGAGGACTCAAAGTTCATAATCCAGGCAAGAAACAAATTGTAGCGGAAAGTATTGTCATATGGCTAGATAAATTCACAATCTCCATGCTTGGTGAAAATGCCAAAGAATACAGTACCTACATTTCAACCATCCTATTATATATAGGTCTTGCGAATATCATTGGTATCTTTGGTATGAAACCCCCAACCAAAGATATGAATGTCACTATCGCACTAGCACTTATGAGCATTGTATTGATTGAAATCAGTGGAATACGAGCTAAAGGCATGAAAGGCTGGATCAAAAGCTTTACTCAACCCGTCGCTGTTGTTACACCCATCAATATTCTTGAAGTGTTTACACGTCCTTTATCACTGTGTATGCGTCTATTTGGTAATGTCATTGGTGCCTTCGTCATTATGGAAATGATCAAAATGGTCGTTCCTGTCTTTATACCTACTGTATTTAGCTTGTACTTTGATTTCTTTGATGGATTCATTCAAGCTTATGTATTCGTCTTTTTAACATCACTATTTATCGCAGAAGCGACAGAAACAGAATAAAATTAGGAGGAAATAAAAATGAGTTTAACAGCAATCGGAGTTGGAATGGCAGCACTTGCCGTTATTGGTGGAGGATTAGGTATTGGTTTTGCGACAAGCAGTGCCGTAAAAGCCATCGCCCAGCAGCCAGAAGCTCACGGAAAAATTCGTAGTACCTTATTAATTGGTGCAGCTTTAGCTGAAGCAACAGCCATCTATGGATTTGTATTAGGTATTCTAATCATCTTAATGGTGAAATAGGTGGGATAATCTATGTTAAGAATTGATTCCAATATTCTTTGGACAATCATCAATCTACTTATTTTATATGCACTGATGAAACATTTTCTATTTCAACCAGTACATGACATTCTTGAAAAAAGAAAACAAGAAATAGAATCTGATTTTGCCTTGGCAAATCAAAAGAAACAAGAAGCTCTTGAATCAAAAAATAAAGCAGATCAACAGCTTGCAAATATGCAAACAATTTGTGATGGCATGCTAGCGGATGCAAAAGAAAAAGCCAGCCTTGAATATGAACAAATTATTGCGGATGCAAATAAAAAATCCGATGAAATGATTGAACAAGCACGCACCAAAACGATTGAAGCTGCCAATGAGGAAAAGGCAAAAGCTAAATCTGAAATCGCAGATTTGATTAATAAAGCGGCTGATAAAATCACAAATACAAAGAGCGATGAAAAACTATATGATGATTTTTTAAAGGAAATGAAATAAATGAACAACGAAAATTTAAACGCAACCTTACGCTGTGTAACAAGGCCTAGTGCAGCGCAAGAAGAAAAAATAAAGACATTCCTTAAAAATAAATACCAGGCCGAAAATATTACACTAACCATCTCTATTGATCCAAGTGTACGTGGAGGCTTTATTCTAAGCGCAAACAACGATGAATACGATTGGTCTACGCGTTCTCGCCAACAACAGCTTCAAGAACAAATTCAGGCGGCTCGAGATAAAGCTATTCAAATGAAAAAAGATGGAACTCTTATGTCCATTTTAAAAGAGGCTATCGAACAATTTGAAGCCACTTCCCAAGAAAATGAAGTTGGCTATGTCGAAACAATTGGAGATGGTATCGCAACCATTTCGGGACTAGATCATGCGATGTATGGAGAAGTTGTTGTTTTTGAGAATGGTACAAAAGGAATGGTACTCGATATCACAACCGAAAACATCGGTGTTATTCTATTTGATACAGAAGGTACTATTGGTCAAGGTACAAAGGTTTCTCGAACAAAAAAACAAGCAGGTATGCCAGTCAGCTCTAATTTTCTAGGACGTGTCGTGGATCCACTTGGAAATCCAATTGATGGACTTGGTCCTATTGAAGCCGCTGAAATGCGTCCTATCGAAGAACCCGCCCCAAACATTATTGATCGTAAACCTGTCACAACCCCTATGGAAACCGGTATTCTATCCATCGATTCTATGTTTCCTATTGGAAGAGGACAGCGTGAATTGATTATTGGGGATCGTCAAACGGGTAAAACTTCAATTGCATTGGACACTATATTGAATCAAAAAGGAAAAGACTGTATTTGTATTTATGTCTCTATTGCTCAAAAGGCAAGTACTGTTGCTAACCTAGTCAATACATTAAAGAAAAATGATGCGATGGACTATACAGTAATTGTAAACTCTACCGCTGCCGATTCAGCCAGCCTACAATATATTGCCCCTTATTCTGCAACTTCTCTAGCTGAATACTTTATGCATCAAGGCAAAGACGTACTTATTGTTTACGATGATTTAAGCAAGCATGCCGTTGCCTATCGTACGATCTCCTTATTACTAGGAAGATCTCCAGGACGTGAAGCCTATCCAGGTGATGTATTCTATTTACATTCTAGACTACTAGAACGTTCTTCTAGATTAAATTCAGGAGGATCCATCACAGCTCTTCCAATCATCGAAACTCAAGATGGAGATGTAAGTGCCTATATTCCAACCAACGTTATTTCAATTACCGATGGTCAAATCTTCTTGGAAAGTGATTTATTCTTTGAAGGACAAAGACCTGCTGTTAATGTTGGATTATCTGTTAGCCGTGTCGGTGGTGCCGCTCAAACTAAAGCCATGAAAAAAGCATCTGGATCTTTACGTATCAATTTAGCTCAATACCGTGAAATGAAGGAGTTTACACAATTTGCCTCCGATTTAGATGATGCGACAAAACGACAACTTCAACACGGACAAGTACTTATGGAGCTTTTGAAACAACCTTTAAACCACCCTATGTCACATGCAGACATGGTTATTATTCTAGTAGTTGCAGACGCAGGAATTCTAGATGATTTGAATTCAAAACAAGTCAAAAAAGAAGAAACAAAATTATTAGATTGGTTTAATGAAAATCACAGTGAAATCAGTCGTGAGATCAATACAACTAAAAAACTGGATGACAATTTAAAAACAAGAATCATTACACTAGCTAAACAATATAGAGGACAAGAATAATGTCACAAATCCGAGAAATCAAAGATCGAATGAATGGTATTCAATCGACTATGAAGATCACAAAAGCCATGTATATGATTTCTTCAACCAAAATGAATACGGCCAAACAAAAAGCCGCAAATACCGATCCTTATTTTTACTCATTACGAAAACAGATTTTGACGATCCTTCAAAATCTTCCTGATCACTTTGAACACCCTTACTTAGATAGTCGAGAATATATTGATGAAAAACATCAAAATAAGGCCATCATATGTGTTACTGGAGATAAGGGATTGGCCGGTGCCTACAACCTTAATGTTTTAAAGCTCACTGAACAAATCATTAAGGCTCACCCAAACTATAAGCTCTATATGATTGGAGAAGTTGGAAGACAATACTTTTTAAGACGACACATTCCGGTTGAAGAAAGTTTTCTATATACAGCGCAAAATCCAACTTTGAGTCGTGCAAGATCCATTTCGAGTAAAATGCTTGAACTGTATGCTGAAAAAACAATCGATGAAGTATTAATTATCTATACACGTATGGATCAACACAATCAATTTACGGTCGATGTTGAACAGTTACTTCCTTTGTATCGTTTAAATCAGGAAGTTGAAGTTGGTGGACAAACCATTCACTCCATTCAGTTGGAGCCTAGCCCTGCTGAATTATTAAACATTGTCATCCCTGATTATTTATCTGGATTTATTTATAGTGCCCTTGTTGAATCTTATGCATCCGAAAACTTTGCGCGTATGCAGGCAATGGATTCAGCAAATAAAAACGGTGAAGAATTATTAAACAGTTTATCTTTACAATACAATCGTCAAAGACAAGCAAAAATCACACAAGAAATAACAGAGGTTGCAGCTGGTGCCAAAGCTAGAAGGCAACAGCTGCAAAAGAAGAAAAGGAGTCAATCCACATGCAAATAGGAAAAATCACACAAGTTATGGGCCCTGTTGTAGACGTACATTTTGATGAAACGCCACTTCCATATATTCAAACCGCTTTGCAGGTTGATAACCACGGCAAAAAAGTTGTAATGGAAGTTATGCAGCACATTGGAACCGATACAGTTCGTTGTATCATGTTATCGCCTAGTGAAGGCTTACAAAAAGATATGCCTGTCTTATCTACAGGAATGGGCATTGAAATTCCAGTTGGAACACAAAATTTAGGTCGTTTGTTTAATGTTTTGGGAGATACAATCGATGGAAAAGAAGCGATTGATACAGATACATATTGGCCTATTCACAGAAAACCACCAAAATTTGAAGATCAATCTCCTGTCACAGAAGTTCTTGAAACAGGAATCAAAGTTATTGACTTATTAGCACCATATGCCAAAGGTGGAAAGATTGGATTGTTTGGGGGTGCCGGCGTTGGAAAAACCGTACTGATCCAAGAATTGATTCGAAATATTGCCAGTGAGCATGGAGGCTATTCCATCTTTACAGGTGTTGGAGAAAGAAGTCGTGAAGGAAACGACTTATATACTGAAATGAGTGAATCCGGTGTAATCAAGAACACTGCACTTGTCTTTGGACAAATGAATGAAAGTCCAGGAGCCAGAATGCGTGTTGCCGAAACCGGACTGACTATGGCCGAATATTTCCGTGATGTTGAACATAAAGATGTATTATTATTTATCGACAACATCTTCCGTTTTGTACAAGCTGGATCAGAAGTTTCTTCTTTACTTGGACGTATGCCATCCGCCGTTGGTTACCAACCTACTTTAGCGAATGAAATGGGACAACTTCAAGAACGTATTTCTTCCACAAAAAACGGATCCGTTACTAGTGTACAAGCTGTATACGTTCCTGCAGATGATTTAACTGACCCTGCTCCCGCAACAACATTCGAACATTTGGATGCGACAACCGTCTTATCTCGTAAAGTTGTTGAACAAGGTATTTATCCAGCTGTAGATCCACTTGAATCAAGTTCAAGAATTCTTCAACCCGATATTGTAGGTGAAGAACACTATGAAACAGCTCAACGTGTTTTACAATATCTTCAAAAATATAAAGAACTACAAGATATTATTGCCATTCTAGGAATGGATGAACTAAGTGATGAAGATAAAACCGTTGTAGCTAGAGCTCGTCGTTTACGTAACTTTATGGCTCAACCATTCCACGTAGCTGAACAATTTACTTCAATTCCAGGAAAATATGTTCCTCTACAAGATACAATCAAAGGCTTTAAAGCAATCTTAGATGGAGAAATGGACGAATATCCTGAAAGTGCTTTTTTCAATGTAGGAACCATTGAAGAAGTCAAAGAAAAAGCGAAAGAAGTATAATCATGGAACTTTTTGATTTAAAAATCATGGCCAGTGATCACGTGTTTTATAATGGTAAAGCACAAGTATTAACGATACACACACCCAATGGAAGTAAACAATTTCTTGCACATCATGCCAAGACAATCTACGCAATTACGCCTGGGCTTTTAAAAATCCGAAAAGAAGATAATTCTGAAATTGAAGTCGTTAGTGGCTATGGATCCATGATCTTTTCAAACAACCAAGCTGAAGTCTTAGTTGATACATGTGAAACACAAGAAGAACTAGATGCAAGAAGAGCCAAAGAATCTTTAGAACGTGCTAAAGAAAGAATGAGACAGAAACAATCCATTCGTGAATATTATATGTCACAAGCCAGTATGGCAAGAGCCTTAGCTCGTTTACAATTTAAAGATAAACACATTAATTAATAAACACATAAAAAAGCCTATACCTTTCATGAAGATATAGGCTTTTTTACTTTATATAAAGATCTTTTACATTTTTTCTGGTCTCAATTTAGTAAAATCATACACTTTTTCCGACCTCACCCATGAATTACAGAAATATATAAACTAAATATTCAATCAAATAAAGAGATTTCTAGCTTAAAAGCTCTTTTTACATACAACATTTTATTTTTAAATTATACTTTATTTAAAGTAAATATTATAAACAACTGTCGAATAAATTCGAATTATTCATTGGCTTTTAAGCTTGAAACCATATCAATTGTTTTAATTTTTCTTGCCAACAACTTATTCATTACATACGAAACTAAAATGGTTCCTATGATTGCGTACACATAAGAAATCCATTCTACAACGGCTGGAAAATCATATGTCTCATTTAAAGCATTTGTATAAATATACGACAACATATAATAGCCTAGTGGCAAACCAATCACCATTCCCACCAACATGATCCATGTGTTTTGTTTGATAAAGATTTCTTTGATTTGTTTATCCTTAAAGCCTAATACCTTTAATGTCGCAAATTGATATTGTTTTTCAGTAAAAGATAACACACCCAAGTTATATAAGATGACACAGCCTAATAAGACCGCAAATACAATTAATAAGACCATCATCGACTTCATCGCTTCAAGCATACTCTCTACACCTTCTTGAATCGATTCAATACTGCTAATTTTAGAAACACCATCTATTTTTTTTGGCTTTTTATTTGTATAGATCGAATCTGGACGATATGTATATCCTAACTTTTCAAAATATTTCTTTGACATTGTGAATTGCTGCGTTTGCGGATCACGATTCAAGCCAATAACCTTACTTGTATGCCAAGAAGAATCTCCAGTCAAATGCCAAGTAACTTTGTCCCCTACTTGAATCCCATACTTTTCAGCTAGTTTTTCTGTTAAATAGATTCCATTTGATTGAACAGACATAACCTTCTCATTATGATCTGTGATATTTAATTTATCTTTTCCATCCAATACAAGCATCGATCTTGTTTCATTTTTCCCCTTATTTTTAAATTCAATCGCAACACTTTTACTTGTAGCATCTCCATACAAGTGAGTTAAATGATCATATTGTTCTTTTGTATAATCACTATTTAAACTAATTTTATATTGATATGTATTGATTATTTTATATTCCCAATCCATATAAGATTCAATCGTATCCCACAAACCAAACGAACATACCAGTAACATTGTACATCCAATAATTCCAACACATGCTGCAATACTTCTTCCTTTATTGCGGGCTATATCTCGAATATTCCATCTTGTCGATAATTTACATTTATTAAATTTTACAGACCAATCCAAACTATTCTTTTTTACCTTTGGCACTTCTAGACGCAAAGCCTCACTTGCCGTTTCCTTTAGAATCTTTCTGGAAGAAAGATATGTGACTAAAGAAATCAAAGCTACAACCAAAACTGCTGTTTGAATCACAATCGGCAACAAAGCCGTATGTATATTTGGCATTTCAAAATAACTAGCTTCCATATCAATAAAGAATTGACCAATTGTAAAGTATCCAACCAGAACACCTAATACAGCCGCAATCAAGCTAATCATAAAGCCAAATCCAATATAATGGATATAGATTTTTCGATTTTTAAATCCAAGTGCTTTTAAAGTACCAATCTGCACTCTTTGTTGGCGAACAAAACGATTCATTGTACTCATTACACTTAAAATCGCAATCATTAAAAACAATCCCGTAAATACAGGTGCATAGGTTTGGCCTTCTTCTACTTCCGCTTGGTAACCTGCATATGAAAAAGAATTGTCACGATCTGTTACAGATAAAAAATTAAAATCCTTTTGAATCTCTTTTTTTACTGATGACACATTATTTTTCTTATCTACATCCACATAAGCCTTATTATATGTAACATCCACATGCATTGCGTCTTGAAAAGTATCAGCCGACATATATATAAAGCCATAGTTTTGATGTGTAGGAAAAATTTCTGTTGAATCCTTCACAAAATATACATGATCCGGTGTGTTTACTAACCCCTCAACTTTTAGCTTCAAAGTCTGTCCAGAAACATCCAACTTTAAAGTGTCTCCCACATGAATATTTAAATATTCTGCCAAATAACTATCAAACCACAACCCTTTTTTATTCGATGCATATTTTTCCCCTTTGATAACATACATTTTAGAAATGGTATTCTCTTCCAAAACATTTGTTTCTAAAGTTACATCTTTATACCCCTTTAATTTCGCATTCAAAACTAATGCTCGATTTACATCGCTTATATGATCCATAGACTTTAATTTCTCTAAATCCGAATCTGCAACATTTGTATTTGTGATCCATAAATCCTGCAAATTATATTCTTTATAATACTCTTTAGCACTTTCGTCCATGCCGTCCATATATCCATGAATACCACTAAATGCCAACATTCCAATAAACACCATCAGAAAAATTGTAAAGAATTGACCCTTATAATGCCAAAGATCACGTAACAGTTTCTTCTTCAACATTACCAATTCACCTCATTTATATTTTTAGGTTGTGCATTCACAACATTCTCAATAATTTTTCCATTCTTTAGACGAATCACACGATCTGCCACATCCGCAATCAACGCATTATGCGTTACAATCACAACTGTATTTTCTTTTGTGCATTCGCGCAATAACTTTAAAATTTCTACTCCCGTATTTGAATCTAAAGCCCCAGTAGGTTCATCGCAAAGAAGAAGTTTTGGATTTTTCGCAATGGCACGCGCAATCGATACACGCTGTTGTTCCCCTCCACTTAATTGATTCGGAAATTTGTTCTCTTGTCCACCTAAACCAACTTTATTCAATATTTCAATGGAATCCTTTGCGTTTTTTACTACATCACGAATCAAATCTACATTTTCCTTCACTGTAAGTGTCGGCAAAATATTATAAAACTGAAAAATAAACCCAATATTTTTAGCACGATAATCCGTAAGTTCTTTTTCACTATAATTACTAATATCTAAACCATCCATATATACTTTTCCATCTGTCACATGATCCATGCCACCCATAATATTCAATAAAGTTGATTTACCAGCGCCACTCGGACCTAAAATAACGACCATTTCATGTTGATCAATTGAAAAAGAAACATCATTTAGTGCATAAAATGCCTTTTCTCCTACTTCATACTTTTTTGATACCCCATTAAATTCAATACATTTCTTCATAATCGTTCTCCCGTTAGTTATATCTAACTTTATGGTTAGTATACTCTAACTTAAGGCGTTCCTCAAGAATAAATTACGCCAATAGCGATTAATAAGTTGTTTAATCTTTTCTTTCATGCTTAGATAAGGATACAAAAAAGAACATACAAATATGTAAGTTCTGGAGAATTTTGTAGTAAAAACTACCTACAAACTTTGTGAGAGTTGGCGTAGGTAGTTTTTATATTGTTTATTGATTCATACAATAAGAAGCTAAATCACAGTGCCAATGTGAAATAGACATTAAATATACACATACAACATTATATTTTTCATATTCGCTTTATATAAAGCATAAATCTATATTTGCTGTTGAAGAAAAAAAGAACAAGATTTCTCTTGTCCTTAATTTAATTGATATCTACATTCTTGATTATTGACTAAATTCTTTAGACTTTCCAATGAACAATGCACCATATCATAAGACACTTGATCTGTATAAAAGGTTGCATGTGGTGTCACAATGACATTTGGATAAGCCTTTAATATCAATAAGTCTCGATTCTTAATAACATTATAATTATGGTCAATGTGGATAACTTCCTGTTCATTTTCAAAAGAATCAATGCCTGCTCCACCAATAATGACATTTTCAATCCCTTCAATCAACGCATTTGTATCAATAATTTCACCACGTGATGTATTGATCATTAATACGCCCTTTTTTATCTGTTTATTTACAACCTCTTTCTTATGATATACTTCTAGTATGTGTACAAGCTTTCGATATACACCTAAAGTAGCCAAAGCCTTTGGTTTAGAAGAAAAAGACATTCATCCAAGTGACAAATGTCTTGTACTTACTCGAAGCCAAAAGAAAATGGTGCCATTTGGGTATAAAACCAACAATTTAATTTTAAATGCTAGACAAGAAACACTTCTTGAAAAGCCTTTATTTAAAGATTCCATGCATTGTATTGTGCCTGCAGGAAGTTTCTACGAGTGGGATTTAGGTAAAAATAAAGTGGAATTTTATTGCGATCACATTCTCTATTTTGCAGGAATTCTTATTGATGATCACCTTGTCATTGTTACCACGGATGCCAATACATATGTAAAACCTGTGCATTCTAGAATGCCAGTGATACTTGAAAAAGAAGATATTGATCCTTGGTTAAAGGATATTTCTAAAACTAAGGAAATCTTGTCGAAGCCAGGCATTGCACTTCAAAGAAAGCAGCTACAAGAACCACTTTTCTAAAGGAGATAGTATGAATATTACAGAGTTTCAAAAATCTAGATTCGGACTTTTTATTCATTGGGGAATCTATTCCATTCCAGCACGAGGTGAATGGGTCAGAAGCAACGAAGAAATGAAAGAAGAAGATTATATTCCTTTTGCGAATGAATTTGATCCCGATTTGTTTGATTCACACCAATGGGCTAAACTTGCCAAAAAAGCCGGCATGAAATATGCCGTAATGACTGCCAAACATCATGATGGATATTGTATGTTTGATACCAAAACTACAGATTGGAAGGCAAATAGAGATTATGTAAGAGAATTTCTAGATGCGTTTAGACAAGAAGGATTAAAAGTCGGTCTATATTATTCCCTGCTTGATTGGCATCATCCTGACTATCCTCACTACAATGATAAGCATCATCCTGAAAGAAATAATGCAGAATATGATAAACCGATTTGTTTTTCAAACTATTTGAATTATATGCATACTCAAATCAAGGAATTACTTACAAACTATGGAAAGTTGGATATCATGTGGTTTGACTTTTCTTATGACAATATGACAAAAGATGTATGGGATGCCCATAAAATCGTATCTATGGCAAGAACTTACCAGCCAGACATGATCATCGACAATCGACTCGAAGGTGATGGTGTACATCCTGGAACCATTATGGATGCACACCCTAGTTTTACAGCTGGCGATTTTACTTCACCTGAACAAATGATTCCTCCACAAGGTTTACCTGTACCTTGGGAAGCTTGCATCACTATGAATGAGCATTGGGGATATTGCGCTAAGGACACGAATTATAAATCGGCTAAGCTAATCATCCGTACTCTAGTTGAATGTGTATCCAAGGGTGGAAATATAATTTTAAATGTGGGACCGGATGCTAGAGGACAATTTCCTAAAGAATCTATCCAAGTATTGAATGAAATCAGAGAATGGATGAAACTAAATGAAGCTTCTATTTATGGATGCACAAAATGTGAATTAGAAAAACCCGAATGGGGAAGATACACACAAAAGGGAAATAAAATCTATGCACATATTTTAGATGAGAGTATTTTTGATATACCTGTTAAAATCAAAAAAGAAAAAATCCAAGGAATAAGAAGATTGTCTGATCATTCTCAAATCAAAATTCAAACGCCTTGGAACGCCGAAAGTTTTCCTGACTATACATTTATCCATATTGATTCCAATTCACACCAGTGTCCAGATCCAATTGACACAGTGATTGAAATCACATTAAGAGACTAGCTTAAATTTCGGCTAGTTTCTTTTACTATATAGATTGGTCTTTGTTTGCTTTCCATATAGTCTTTTGTCGTATATTGACCTAAAATAGCTACAAACAACATTTGAAGCCCGCTCAAAAACAGAATCAAACATACTAAATGAAACATGGACGTGACATGTACTAACAATCCAAACAAAGTCATTAAAATCGATGAAATCATAATGGCTGTTCCAATATTACCAATCCATACAATCGGCGCTGTAGAAAAGGAAAACATACCTTCCATCGCATATGCGAATAGTTTAGAGAAATTCCATTTAGAATTACCCGCTGCTCGTTGTACATTATGAAATTCAATCCATTTTGTATCAAATCCTACAAAAGAAAATAATCCTTTCATATAGCGATTGTATTCTTTTAATTCTAGAATCGCATCCACCATTTGTCTTGACATCATACGAAAATCACCACAACCATCGCTCATATCCATTTTACACATCTTCTGCATCACCTTATAAAAAGTATGCGATAAAAAGTTACGAATCTTACCTTCACCCGTACGATCCACTCTTTTTCCTGCACAACAATCGTAGCCTTCTTCACTAACCGCCTTATACATTTCTTTTAATAATACAGGAGGATGCTGTAAATCGGCATCCATGATCACAACATAATCACCACTTGATTTTTTTAATCCTGCAAACATAGCAGCTTCTTTACCAAAATTTCTTGAAAAAGAAATAAATTCACAACGATCATCCTTCAAGCTTAATGCTCTTAATATATCTTTGGTATGGTCCTTTGACCCATCATCCACAAACAATAATTCATAGGTAATGCCTTCTATTTCATTTAATACTTCACTTGTCTTTTTATAAAACATGGAAAGCACTTCTTCTTCATTAAAACAAGGAACGACAACACTAATTTTGTTCATACAACATTTCCTCCTTCTTAGAAAATATATGAGATTTACATAAGAAATAATTGGCCAAAACCGTGATCACACTGACCAAAATCTTGGATAGTAAATTTGAAACACCTAAGCCATCAATACAAATGGCCAATAGTAGATTTTCAATAAGTAATGTCATAAATCGAAGTCCAAAAAACTCGATACACTCTTTTTTCATATCATTACTTGAATGAAATACAACTTTACGATTTGAAAAATACGCAAAAATAACGGCTACCATCCAAGCTAGACTATTGCTTGTCAGCCAATCGATTCCTATTTTTAAACAAATAAAATAAACAATATAATTCACAAGAGTTGTCATAACTCCCACAATTCCATAACTTATAAATTCTTTGACTTTTTCCATATCCAAAATCCTCCTATTATAATGAAAAGAACGCTTATACCCAGTCCCGCATTCTTAAATGGCACATGAAATTGAATCATAATTGTATGGCTTCCTTTTTTTATTTTGCATCCCACAAAAGCCTTATTCACAATTTCAATATTCTGTTTTTTTCCATCTATATATATTTCATATCCCTTTTCATAAGGATATGAAGTTACTAAATACCCATCTTTAGATATTGTTACTTTCCCCTTAAATATAGAAGTTGTCTTTAATGGTTTTACTTTAGTTACAACTCGGTCAAACACATTCATATCACATGTATACACACGAATATTGGATATCTTATATTTTCCTTCGGATAAAGTAACATCAAATTGTTTCAATTCTTTTTTAGAAAGAATATACGTAAAATGTTTATTCCCATTTGGATACACAGAATGTTTTTTTGACAATGTATTCTTCATTCCGTTTATGGATATCGAAATCTTTTTATCTGTATAATTCTTTACATCAAAATCAATACAGATCAGCTTATTTTTAGTATCAAAATCAATGGGTATTGTTTTTTTTATTTTCCTTTTGTTCTGAATCACAATCGATTGATCTAAATTCTTTATAAGTTTCATCTTTGAGGCATAATCATTACTTGTTTCACCATTCACAATCGTGCGATTATAGATGGTATCCAAATTATATGGATAAAAGAGTTTATCAAACTCAGATTCACTCATCGTATCACTTGTGACATAGACCATTGGAAATACATTTTTATTCTTTAATAATTTATATTTTCCTTTACTATCTACTTCTTTATATCCATATAAATTAGAGTCTTTACTCAATACATTTTGAATCCCCATCATACTCAAATATAAATAATTCTCACTATCTGTTATGATTGTTCGATTGGATTGGGAAATCGGACTTTTTATAATGTCATAAATGAAAGTGTTATATAAAGAATTGCTTGTTGACGTATAACTTGATGCCTTCATTTCTTTTGGGTCATAGATACGATTGACACTATAACCCACCTGATCTAAATCGGCTGTTCGTTGATTCAAATCGTTTCCTTGAATTAATTTTTGTTTATCCTTAGAATACATTGAATTATAGAGTTTTAAATCTAAGCACTGATTGTAGTTGAATCCTGTAAAGACAACCATAGGTACAAGGGCATACGTCATTAGACATTCTTTTTTATCCATAAAGTAATAGCCTATAAATACAAGTGAAATTAATAATCCAAGAAGCATTGTTTTGGTGCAAAGAAATAAACTAGCTAAAACAAGTAAACCCTTATTCAACTTTCTTTCTTGTAACCAATAGGAAAGGATCATAAGCACGAGTGGTAAACATAACACCAATATTTTTGTGCGTGCATATAAAGTTCCATTCAATATATAAGAGAACATCGGGAAAACAAACATTAAAATCAACAGAATCGATAGGTTCCTTGTCTTTTTAAATTGAATGCCTTGAAATAGGGCAATCCAGCTAATCACAGTCAATCCACATCCATAGCTATCATAGACAAGTCCTTTTAGAGTAAAGTTTGGAATTAATAAATTAAATAGGTTGGTTTGTACAACAGATTTATGATTGTTTAAAATCAAATATCCGGTTGGTAGCCATAAAATTGTAGCCATACCAACACCAATAAGAATCGGAATCAGAATATCTTTTATCGTATGGTTTTGATTATAATCATATAAAAGCAAAATCAATATCATGCCTGGCGTATAGAAATAGTTATGGAATAGTGCCATACAGATACATAGACTGATCCATTGTCTTTTATTACTATCGATTAGAATGAGTGAAAGAAATAAAAAAGGTAGAATTTCTACAAACATGATTTGTTGGTGGGACTGAAAGAAGCAATTTGCGCATATGCAGCATATGCTTGAAAAAAAACGAATTGAATCTTTGTATCCTTTATTTCTTAGCCAGCAATAACAAAGTCCTCCTGTAGATGACCATAGAAGTGTTGCATAACCTATAATAAAGAAATGTATTGGAATATTTGGAAATAAATAAGAAACTAAAACGTCTGGCCTTAATAGTCCATAATATGAAAAACTAAAGGCATTGGTTTGTCCTTGAAGATTCGCAAAACTATCTGGAAGTAATTGTTGGGTCTGTCGAAAATAGTCTGCCAAAGATATATGTTGGGATAACCAATCTAACTTTGATCCATACATGGAATATGTGGATACACAGAGTACAAATAAAATGGGTAATATAAATAGTATTGTAATGTAAAACGTATCTCTCTTTTTCATGGTTTTACTATACAAAATAAATCTTAAGTATCGACAAAAGGAAATATTAAATTTTCATAAATATATTAAGAAGATTTAAGAAATGCATAAGTAGAGTGTTAAGAAATGTTTGATAGAATTTTTTTGGTGATGAAAATGAAAAAGTTATTATTATGCATCTTAAGTTTAATGCTTTGTCTAAATACATCCGTAATTCATGCCCAAGAGCCTGAATCTTTAATGATTGTGGCCCATCCGGATGATGAAACAATTTGGGGTGGATCTCATTTAATCAATGGAAATTACACGGTTTTATGTATTACGAATGGAAACAATAAAAAACGGAAAAAAGAATTTATGAAGGTAATGGAGAAGACACATTCTAAAGGAATTATTTTATCTTTTCCAGATAAGACAAAGGGGAAGCGTGATAACTGGAAGTCTTGTAAAAAGGATATTCAAAGAGAGATAAAAAAAGAAATCGATTCCAAAGACTGGGACAAAATTGTAACGCATAATCCGGATGGAGAATATGGGCATATCCATCATAAAAAGGTATCTAAGTATGTTACCATGATTTTAAAAAAAGAAGATAAGACAAATCAGCTTGTATATTTTGGTACGTATACATCAAAGAAAAACAAGGATAAATTAGAGAATGAAAAGAAATTATCCAAAAAAGATTATGATAAGAAATTGGATATCATTCCATTGTATTCTTCGCAATCGAAAGTGATGGATCATTTACATCATATGTTGCCTTATGAAAATTGGAAACCCTATAGTAATTGGGGTAAAATAGAATAAAAGAAAGGGGATGTGAACATGCAGACGCGTATTTTAGTGGCGGATGACAATGCAGAAATCCGTGAAATATTAAGAATTTTATTAACTGGCGAAGGCTATGAAGTGATTGAAGCCAAAGATGGAAACGAGGTCCTTCAATTGTTTGATTCTTCCATCGATTTAATCGTCCTTGATATTATGATGCCGAATATGAATGGTTACCAGACTTGTTTAAAGCTTCGTGAAACAAGCAATGTCCCCATCTTATTTTTGACAGCCAAAGGATTGGATTCGGATAAGACGCTTGGTTTTTCAAGTGGTGCCGATGACTATTTGGCAAAGCCTTTTTCGTATAGTGAATTAACGGCAAGAGTTAAAGCTTTACTTCGTCGTTATCAAGTCTATAAGGGTAAAAAAGAAGAAATATTACTTGATGCAGAAAAGGATTTAAGTATGGATGGTCTTACTTTGCGTTATGCCCAACAAAATGCAGAGGTCAATGGAAAGGAAGTTGAATTAACGGATATTGAATTTAATATTTTGAGTACGTTGATGAAGAATCCTAAACAAATTTTTTCAGCTGAACAATTGTATGAAAAAGCATGGAATGAGCCGTATTATTATTCGGCAAATAATACAATCATGGTTCATATTCGTAATCTTAGAAAGAAAATCGAGAAGGATCCCGCCAATCCAGTATACATAAAAACAATTTGGGGAAAGGGGTATCGTTTTGAATAAAAAAATAACGAGACTGTATCTTTCCCTTCTTGTTTTTTTATTGAGTTTTTTCGCAATATATTCTCAAAGATTTGTCGTATACGATTATTTAAATACTCATTATAAGTATTCTGATACTTTATCTAAAGAAAAAATAAAAGAGGCGAAAGCTTATTTAGATGAACAAGAACAAGTGGATTTTATGAACCACACTCAAATTCGTAAAGATTTAAATCAATTATTAAAAAAGGGAAGTTATCAAGTCATTTTATATAAAACAAAATCAAATAAACCAGATGATAAAGTCATCGATTCTATACTTTCGTTTTGTGGCCGTACTCCTTTAAAAAATGCACAAAAGTATAATATTTTTATAAAGAGTTCAAGTAAAATGAGTTGTATTGAGTGGTATCCATCTTTCACGAATTATTATCATTCTTATCGTATTTTCGACTGTATTTTAAGTCTTATTATAACAATTCTTTTTTATTTACTTTTAAAAAATCTTAAACCACTCCGTTCAAAGAAAAACGTCTTCTATTCCTTATCCAGTCGTATGATGTTCTCTTTTCTTTGTGCAACATTGTTGGTATTAACTTCTTTTTCATTTCTATATTTAAATCGCAGTGCTGTCTTTGAGTTTTTAATGGATACTTTTTATCAATCGGAAGATTATTCTTCTTATGTAAAGAAATTAGAAAAACAACTCCAAAATTTTGATTTAACGAAAGAAAACAAAAAAGTCATCAATCATATATTAAAAGAGAATGCACTCAATCATGCGTATGTGGAATTATATGATCAGGATGGAATCTATTTTACGGACAAATCTCCTTTAAGCAGCAATAATTTATTGTTGTTATATAGTTTTGATGATTTGGATGTCTTGGAAGCCCCATTGTACTATGATTATCCAATACATTTTAAAAACCAATCCGTTTATTTATATATCACTTCATTCCCTATGATTCCATTCCAAATTCCTTATATCATTCTTTCACTTTTGATTTCTTTCTCTTTTTATTTAATTATCCTGCAAAGTTTTATTCGTAAACGAATTCAGTCCATTCAAAATTTACAAGAAGATGTCTTTACTTTAGCAATTGGAGATTGGAATCATGAAATCAAAGTAAGTGATAAAGATGAGATTGGACGTTTAGCCCAGGACTTGAATCAAATGCGCATTGCCTTTCTACAAACAATGGACAATGAACAGCAGGCTCGTGTTGCGAATAAAGAATTAATTTCTTCTTTATCCCATGATTTAAGAACTCCACTAACAACATTAAAGGGATACCTTGAAATCATGAATTTAAAAAAGGATGATATTAAATTTCGTGATCAATATCTTCAAAAATGTTTAGATAAGGTTGAAGAAATCACATATCTTTCCAATAAAATGTTTGAGTATTCTCTTGTCTTTTCAACAGAATATAATTCTGATTTATCGAATATTCCTGTTCAAAAGCTCATCGATACATTGGTAGATCATATTCAGTATTTAAGAGAAATGGATCTTCATATTTTGTATGAACCTCTACAAACTTCTCTATCTATGGATGCGAATTTTGCGATAATTCAAAGAATATTAAATAATGTATTCTCGAATATTCAAAAATATTGTGATCCTTGGAAAGATATCGTGATTCAAACAACGATTGAAGAAGACCAATTAAAAATGAGTTTTACGAATTCAATCAATCATCATTTGGATAAAGTCGAAAGTAATGGAATTGGTTTGAAGAGTGTTAAAAAAATGATAAAAATCCATCATGGAACTTTCTATCAAGACGAAACAAATGATTTATTCACAATTATATTAACTTTCCCTATTCATCAGTAAGAGTGATTCTTACTGATTTTTTTGTTACGAAATCAGAAAATTTATGGTATTATTACTAGCGTTCACTTTTTGGTAGATATTGGAAACTGTTTTGACTGAACAACACAAAAAGTTTTATTCAGGAGGAGAAAATATATGCCAAAAACAAAATTCGAGAATATTGTATTCACTTTATTAATGTCTTTTTTAATGGTTTATGCCATGATTTGTTACAACATCGCACTTAATATGGGTGGAATGTCTAATCAAGTCTTTTTATTAGCCTTTCATGAATTAATCATCATGTGGCCTGTAGCCTTTATTTTAGAATATTTCTTTGTTGATAAACTAGCACATTACTTTGCCTTTAAAGTTGTAACACCGAAGGATCGTCCTTTCTTTATCACACTTGCGATTTCTTTCTACATTATTTGTATTATGTGTCCAATCATGAGTTTGATTGCGACCATTCTATTTAAAACACCAGGTGTCCAAATTATTTCAGTTTGGTTTATGACTATTTTATTTAATTTTCCAATGGCTTTCTTTTGGCAAATTTGTTATTGTGGACCAATTGTAAGATGGCTATTTGGAAAGCTATTTCACTAGAAGCAACGTATTGCTTCTTTTTTTTGTTCGATTATAATTAGATTGATATTGAAAGGACTGTTTTAATATGAATAAAGAATTAATTGAAGAACTAAAAGCACAGGATTTTAATGTAGTGGCTGTATCTAAAACGCGTACAAAGGAAGAAATTGATGAAGTCGCAAAAATGGGTCTAACTACTTTTGGAGAAAATCGTGTACAGGAATTTATAGATAAGTATGATTCAAAATATACTTGGCACATTATTGGGCATCTACAGACAAACAAAGTAAAGTATATTGTTGGAAAGGTTGATGTGATTGAAAGCTTGGATTCATTGAAACTGGCTGAAGAAATTGAAAAACAGGCGAATAAACATGGCATCATTCAAAAGGTATTGGTAGAACTAAAAATTTCGGAAGATCCAAACAAAACGGGATATCCTTTTAAGGATGCTAAAAACTTTATTTCTCAATTGCAAGAATTTAAACATATTCAAATTAAAGGAATTATGTGTGTTGCTTCAAAAACAGAAGATCAAGCATTAGTAGAATCTGAATTTGAACAGATGCATACCCTTTATTTAGAGCTAAAAGAGCAATATCCAGATATAGACACTTTATCCATGGGGATGTCTCAAGATTATAAATTAGCTATTAAGCATGGTTCGAATACAGTTCGAATTGGACGCGCAATTTTTGAATAATTTTTTAAACAGTGCTATACTAATCCCATGCAAAATTCAAAGAAAAGAAAGTTGAAACCACAAAACCTACTTATTGTTTTGGCATGTATATGTTTGATTATAGGAACTTTCGTAGTTTTATTATCAAATCACTCAGCTTCTAATTCAGACTCAAAGGCAAAAACAGTCAATAAACATTACGAAACGATTGCGACTGTCATGATTGATGCTGGACATGGTGGTTATGATGGGGGAACCGTTGCAAAAGATGGTACTACCGAAAAAGATTTAACTTTGGCTTTAGCTTTAGAAACAGGTAAACAACTAAAAAAACTAAATCCAGAAATCAAAGTTGTCTATACTCGTACAAGCGATAAAGTAACGTGGTCAGAAGATGAAACAGAGGATTTAAAAGCGAGAGTTAAGATGGCAAAAAAAGAAAAAGCCGATTATTTCTTCTCATTCCATATCAATTCAAATGAAGATCCTACTTGTTCTGGATATGTTTCTTATATTCGTCAAGACGATAAAGCAAGTGAACAGATCACAGAATATATATGTAAAAACTTATCTGGTTTAGATTGGACACATGACCGTGGTACTCTTACAACTGAATTTTATCCTCTACATGTGGTTGATGAGCAAAAAATTCCAGCCATATTATTTGAAGCTGGTTTTAGTACGAATACCAAGGAAATACAAAAGCTTAAAAATCCAACAAATCAAAAGAAGGTTGCCCAGGCTATTGCGAAAGCTTTCAACAAATATATTACTGAAAATAAATAAAGGATGTTTACTACGCACATGTAGTTAAACATCCTTTTGTGTTAATGTATCTGGTAAAATCAATCGTACAGATTCTATACGATTTTTTTCTACTTTCAAGACTTTAATGCGAATTCCATTTGGTAAAGTCGTTTCATCATTTGTCTGTGGTAAACGACCAAGTGCATCGATTACTAAACCTCCAACTGAATCAAAGTCTTCACTATCTAAATCTAAATCTAAATAATCGTTTAAATCATGTAAACTTAAATATCCTTTGACATCATATGTTTGATTATTTAATTTTACAATATTTTCTTCTTCGTGTGCATCGTATTCATCCTGAACATCGCCGACGATTTCTTCAATGATATCTTCTAGCGTAACGATACCTGAAAATTCTCCATATTCATCCATGACTATCGCAAGATTAAATGTGGATTGTTTCATTTCAATCAATAATTCTGATACTTTTTTATTTTCATATGTGAACTTTGGTTTACGAAGAATCTTTTGCATATCAAAATGTGAAAAATCATCATACATCAACAAGTCTTTCATATTGACGATACCAATAATATTATCAATTTTATCTTGATAGATGGGAATACGCGTAAACTTTTCTTCTCTAAATATTTCCAATAAGTCTTTATATGTACTATCCACTTCTGCCATTACAACATGTACACGAGGTACCATAACATCTTTAGCTTTGGCATCCCCTAAATCAAACACTTTATTGATCATATCTTTTTCATCTTCTTCGATGACACCTTCTTCGTGAGAAACGTCTACAATTGTACGCAACTCACTTTCAGTCATAGATATATTTTTATTTGGATCTTGTATGCCCATTAATTTTAAAATACCTGAACTAAATAAATTCACAAACCAAATAATCGGTGTTAAAACTTTCATCAAAAGTGAAATAATCGGAGCATACGTAATTGCGAGTTGATCTGCATTCACTGTTGCCCATGTTTTAGGTGTAATTTCTCCAAAAACCAAAATTAAAAAAGTAATGATAAAAGTAGCAATACTAACAGCTGCTCCACCAAAGGAATAAGCAATCAATGAGGCAATACTTGCTGCTGAAGTATTCACTAAGTTATTACCAATCAATATAGCACTTAGCATTTTTGATTGATTTTCTAATATTCTTAAAGCTAATGATGCTTTTTTATTTCCTTCATCTTCTAAAGTTCTCAAGCGAATCTTACTAACTGAAACCATTGCCGTTTCAGCTGAAGAAAAGAAGCCTGATAAAGCTAATAAAATAACTAATTCAAGGATTTGTATCCATAAATCCGAGTCCATTTTTCACACTCCCTATATTTTTGAATATTGTATCATACTCACGATATTCTAGGAAGAGCAAGTCGAATCGCTTTCTCTACGATTTCTATTGTTGGATTTTTAAATCCTTTTACTTCTCCATCCATATTCGCATAAATCATTTCATTTTCTGTATTTAAATGTATCGTTTTAGCTTGGTACATAGAAACTAGATTTTTATACTGTGTATGCGTTCCTTCTTGATACTTCTTTGCCAATCGAACTATTTGATGTCTCTTTACATCTGAAATCAAACAAACATCCATCCAGCCAGCATCAATATTGGCATCTGGACACGGCTTAAATCCTCCACCATAGTATTTTCCATTCGCAAACACAAGGAATCCATATTTCCCTTTTGGTAATTTTTTAGTATCAATCTGAATTTGATAGTCTTGACCTATTGGTTTTCTTAAACTAATCAATGTTGATAAAACATAGGGTATGATTCCTTCTGTCTTTATATTCTTTTTTAGTGCATTTACCTGACGTGCAACCTCCACGTCAAATCCAAAAGAAACTGTATTTATTGAATATTCTCCATTCACTTTAATCAAATCACAGTCCATATATTCTGGATTTGAATAATTTGCCAGATTTAAAAAGTCTTCTCTTTTTAAATCTTCGAAATATTTCACAAAATCATTCCCCGTTCCAATTGGAATCACAGAAATAGTCACATTTTCTTTTTCGGCACACCCATTAATAACTTCATGCAAAGTACCATCTCCGCCACACACATACAAATGCACAGGTTCATTGGATAGAGCATACTTTTTTGCGATAAACGTCGCATGTTCAGGACCTTTTGTTTTTTCAATGATAATACGTTTTCCTTGAAAATGCTCTTTGATTTCTTGTATTAATTCATATTGACTGTTTTTCCCTGATTTGGGATTTACAATAAATACATCCTTCATATAATTATTACCTCTTTATAACTCAATCAATCTTTGTACACATTCACTCGCAAGTACCAATCCGGCACTTGCTGGTACAAAAATAGCACTAGGCAATGGTTGTCCTGACTCTACTGGAATCGGTTGTTCTAAAGATGCCACCACCCAGATTTTATTGCGTATACGATTTTTTCTTTTCCACTGACGAATCTGTTTAGCCATTGGATCATAACTTGTTTTTTCTACCTCTGTAACTACTAATTTTGTAGGATCTTTACGTCTAGCCATTCCCATACTTGATAAAAACGGTATATTTCGCTCTATACATGCTTGCATCAAATCTTTTTTACTCTGAATGGAATCAATGCAGTCTACGACAAAATCAATGGGTTGCGAAAATATTTCATCATCTTTTGTTTGATCATAAAAACATGCATATGTATCTACAATACAATTAGGATTTAGTGTACTAATTCGTTTCTTTAATACATCCACTTTAACTTCATTAACTGTATCTAAAGTCGCCACTAATTGTCGATTGATATTACTTGGTTCCACACAATCTTTGTCTATAAGAATTAAATGACCAATTCCTGTTCTTGCTAAGGCCTCTACGCAAAAAGAACCGACTCCTCCAACTCCAACAACAAGGACTGTCTTATCATTTAGTGTTTCTAATGCTTCTTTTCCCAGCAACAATTCACTTCTCTCATTTGTCTTCATCCATCAACCATTCCTTTACTGCACTATATATTTCATCTCTATTCTGTGCTTCAAACCAATGTACAGGCATCTGATTCTTAAACCATGTATATTGTCTTTTCGCATATTGTCTAGAATGTGTTTTTATAGCAGTCTTTACTTCATCGATACTCTTTTCTTTTAAGAAATAATCTTTAAACTCTTTATATCCAATTCCTTGAAAACTTGTATATTCCCACGTTTCTGGATTTGTAAATAAATCTTCTACTTCTTTGACCAAACCATTCTCGAACATAATATCTACTCTTTTATTGATTCGATCATGTAAAATTTCTCGATTCACATCTAAACCTAAAAAATACACATCATATAATGGAATATGTTGTTGTTTGTCTTCTTGTTCTGATTTTGAAGTACCACTATGACAAATTTGTAGAGCACGAATCAATCGCTTGCGATTGTTTGGATGAATTTTTTCTAGAGCTTTTTCATCTTTTTCTTTTAACATTGCGACCAATTCTTCATTCGTTTTCGAATTCAAAAAAGTTGTATAGGCGATATCTTCGTTTTCTTCTTGAAATTCATAGTCATATAATGCTGCTTTTAAATAAAGTCCTGTTCCTCCGCATAAAATAGGAAACTTTCCCCTTTTTACAACATCTTCGATAGCTGTACGACATTTTTCTTGAAAAACCTTTACATTGTAAGGTTCATTATAATTTTGAACATCAATCAATTCATGATGTATGCCTTGCATTTCTTCTTGTGTTACTTTGGCCGTGCCAATATCCATTTTTTTATATACTTGCATACTATCGCAGGAAATAATTTCTCCATCCAATTGTTTGGCTAACCATACAGAAAGGCTTGTTTTTCCAATTCCAGTTGGTCCTACGATTGCTAAAACTTTTTGTCTATCCACGTTCAAATTCCTTTCTCAACTCACCATCACTCATCACAATAACTGTAGGTCTTCCATGAGGACAGTGATATGGTTGTTTACACTTTTGTAAATCTAAAATGACTTGCTCCATTTCCTGCATAGATAATGGTCGATTAAAACGAATTGAACTATGGCATGCCATAGTCGCAATCATATGTTTTCTAAGTTTTGCCATATCTACGTCTTGATTTTCCACAAAATAATCTAATAAATCTTGTAAGAATTGTTTTTGGTCTACATCATGAAACCATAATGGAATTTCACGAAGAATCAATTGATCCGTTCCAAATGGTTCAAATTCAATCCCAAAGAATGCTGTTTTTTCATTAATGGTCATATATTGAGCCAATACATTACTTGAGACGTCCAATTGAATAGGAACCATAAGCGGTTGTTTGTTTGTACATTGAACCAATAATTTTTCGTTTAACTGCTCATAATGATATCTTTCCTGAGCAGCATGCTGATCCACGATAACCAAACCTTCTTCATTACTACATAAGATATAGGAATCATGCAATTGAGCTAATACTTGAAGGTGCAAAAAGAATTCTGGACCTTTATCATTCTTATCTTCCTTAGGAATTGGATATGAAATCGGTTCTTCCTGTATTTTTATTTCAGGAGCTGGTTTTTCTTCATATATCTGTATCTGCTCCTTTTTTTCTTTGATAACTACTGGATTATAATTTTTAAAACTCTGTTCAATCGATTTATTCTCTTTTGGCTGTTGCTTAACAGGATATGAATATTGTATTTCTGGCTGTTCAAATGCAACACTCTTCTTTTCAGGTTTACTAACAGCTACTGTTTTTAAAGAAGCATTTAAAGCATCTTGAATTGTTGTTTTGATTAAATCTAGCATTTCGCCTTGTTTTGACAAACGAACCTCCCATTTATTAGGGTGTACGTTTACGTCAACCAATTGTGTATCTGAATCCATTTGTAAAACAACGATTGGAAAACGATTCGGCGGCATATAATCACTATATGCATCTAGAATTGCTTTTTGGATTGCGACACTGCGAATCAATCTTGTATTTAAAGTTAAAAACATAAAATATTTTGTGGCCCGATTGATTTTGGGCTGGATTGCATATCCATGAATATGAAAATCATCATTGTTTCCTTCAAATGGAATTGCATTCTGCGCTACTTCTTTACCATACATTTGGTATAGAATTTCTTGGATATTTCCATTGCCACTTGTTTGAAATACAACTCTTCCATCGTGAGAAAGTTGAAAACGAATTTGTGGATGGGATAATGCCATCTTATTCATTAAATCGGCAATTACAGAAAATTCATAAGAAATGCTCTTTAAATGTTTAAATCTTGCGGGTGTTTTAACAAATAATCCTGAAACATCTAATTTTGTTCCTCGTGGACAATTACAAGTTTCATCAACATCTAAACTTCCATAGTTGTATCTTAATAAAGTTCCTTCTTCACCATTGCTTGTCTGCAATTCAACTTGGGCAACAGAAGCAATACTTGGTAAAGCTTCCCCTCTAAATCCCATAGTTTGAATATTGAATAATTCTTCTTCTGAATGCATTTTACTTGTGGCATGTCGCATAAAAGCTAAATGTGCATCTTCATGATCCATTCCACAGCCATCATCAGTAATCACAATTCGTTCAATACCACCTTGGTATACTTCAACTTCTATGACTGTAGCACCTGCATCAATACTGTTTTCAACGCATTCCTTTACAATTCCAGCCGGTCTTTCTACGACTTCACCAGCCGCAATCATATTTGTCAAATGTTCACTCAATACATGTATCTTAGCCATACTTCACACCTCCATTCATATGAATTTCATATTTATGATTCGATTTTTTCACTTAGGTTTTTTAACTCATAAAGACAATCCAGAGCATCTCTAGGAGTCATTGAGTCGATATCTAATTCTTGTAGTTGTTGTAAAAGTTGTGACTTTTCTGGTTGAACTTGATCCATCACAAATAAACTTGGTTGATAATTTTGATTGTTATCTTGATTTTCAAAATTCAATAAAAGTTGTGAAGCTCTGTCTAAAACTACTTTTGGTAAATGTGCGAGTTTAGCAACATTGATACCATAAGATTTATCAGCCTTTCCTTCAATAACACGATATCTAAATTCAATCTCATTTTTCTCTTCACGAACATCAACATGTACATTACGCATAGATTGATGTTCTTCCGCCAATTCCGTTAATTCATGATAGTGCGTCGAAAATAATGTTTTTGCTCCGATTGCTTCATCAATATATTCAAGCATTGCTTGAGCAAGAGCCATACCATCATAAGTTGCAGTTCCACGACCAATTTCATCAAATAAAATCAAGGAATGTTTTGTAGCATAACGTAAAGCTGTATTAGCTTCCATCATTTCCACCATGAATGTACTTTTTCCTGTCAATATATCATCTGATGCTCCGATTCTTGTAAAGATTCGATCAAAAATTGGAAGTTGTGCTGTTTTAGCTGGAATAAAACTTCCCATTTGTGCCATAACTACAAGTAAGGCATTTTGTCGCATATATGTAGATTTACCACCCATGTTTGGTCCAGTAATCAATTGTATATGTTCTTCTTCTGACATTTTCCAATCATTTGAAACATATCTCTTCTTTTTCATACGATCATCCAAAATTGGGTGCTTACCCTCTACCACATTAACATTGTAACCTGGATGGAAAACTGGACATACATATCCTTTTTCACTGGCAAGAATTGCCAAAGATACAAGGACATCAATTGTAGATAATGCTTGTGCACATGCATGCAAATCAAATAAATCTCTTTTGATTCGCAACAATAAATCATTAAACAAACTTTGTTCTAGTTTTACCTTTGTCTCTTGTGCATGTAGAATTTGTTCTTCTTTTTCTTTTAATTCTTGTGTAATGAATCGTGTCGCATTCGCAAGTGTTTGTTTCGGGTGATACCCAAATTCTTCTTTAATATTATCTAAATTTCCATTACGAACTTCAATATAATATCCAAATACACGATTATATCCTACTTTTAATGATTTAACCCCTGTTCTTTCACGTTCTTTCGCTTCTAATTCCAGGATAAAGTCTTTTCCTTGTTTTGCTATTTTTCGAACTTCATCCAATTCTTGATTGTATCCATCATTAAAGACTCCACCTTCTTTTAGTGTTAATGGTGGATTTTCTATAATCGCATTTTTTATTTCATTGTATAATTCTTGGCAGTCTGGCACATCATTAAATTCTGGATACGAATTCAACGAAGACGCTAAATCTAAAATAGGCTTTGCGTGTTCTAATGTTGCTACAAGTTGAAGTACATCTCTAGGACTTGCATTCCCATAAGCCATACGACTCGCAAGTCTTTCCATATCATACACATACACTAAATGTTCTTTTAGATTTTCTCTTAACATAAAGTTTTCTTTTAAATCTTTAACCGCCGCTTGTCTTTTCGAAATCTTTTCTGCATCAATCAATGGATATTCAATCCATCTTTTTAACATTCTTGATCCCATTGCGCTTTGACACTTATCCATAAAAGACCATAGACTTTCTGCCTTGGCATTCGAAGATTGACTTGAAACCAACTCCAAATGATTCTTTGTTTCATAATCCATAACAAGAACTTTATCTTTGTCCATAGATTCTATGGGTAAAAAATGATCAATACGTTGTTTTTGTGTGTCTTTTAAATACGCCATTAAAAGTGCAAACGCTTCTTTCAAAGATTCGGATTCAATTCCATTTAACAAAGGTAGATCCTCAGAATCAATATTTGCCTTTTTATGTTTTGAAATGAGCATCGTATCCATCTCTTCTAGGGCAGCCATCCATTTTTTTTCCATTGTCATCGGACAAACAAGCTCACTTACATTTTGTTCCAAAAGAGCTTTTTGTAGCGCCACCAAAGATCTTTGTAGCGTTTGATACTTTAATTCCCCTGTACTTAATTCACAATATATGACTGTAATTTCAAAACTTGAAACATCACAAGATGCCATATAATTTGTTGACTTGGCATCCATTGTTGCATCCATATAAGTTCCAGGTGTAATTATTTTAATAATTCCTCGGTCCACCAATCCTTTTGCGCTAGACGGATCTTCCAATTGTTCGCAAATAGCTACTTTATACCCTTTTTTGACTAATCTTTGAATATATGAATTTGCGGCATGAAAAGGAATACCACACATAGGTACCTTTTCTTCAACGCCAGCACTTCTTCCTGTTAATACTAAATCTAATTCTTGAGAAACCAATTTTGCATCTTCAAAAAACATTTCATAAAAATCTCCTAAACGATAAAACAAAATCGAATCCGGATTTTCTTCTTTCATTTTCAAGTAATGCTGCATCATTGGTGTATATTTTTTTTCTGCCATAAATCATCATCCTAACAATACTATTATACCAAAAATTCGAGATAATTATGTTATAATTAAAAATACTGAATAAGGAGGTTTTGTTAATGAAACAAACAATTCAATGGAAAAACAAATCCATCCAAATTGATATTGGTTTGATTCTAATTCTTATCCTTTTTGGTATGACAAGTTGTTTTGCACTATACAATTCTTTTAACCTGATAAAATTTGGAAGCGGAAGTTCCTACTTATATCGTCAATTATTTTGGTTTATTGTAGGATTTGTCGCAATGTTTTTCCTTTCAATTCTTCAAAACAAAAAAATATATTCATATATGGATATGGCCTATAAAATTTTAATGCTATGTCTTATTTATTTATTTTTCTCACGCTTATTATTTAATTTAGTGGGTATCACACTTCCTTTTGCCAGTGAAGTTAATGGTGCTATTTCATGGTTTCAACTGCCTTTGATTGGTAGTTTTCAGCCAAGTGAATTTATTAAAATTGTTTTAATTGTTTTAGTCTCACAAATTATTGTTGATCATCAAAATGCACATCCAAATCCAACACATAAAGATGACTTGTTGTTGTTGTGGGAAATCACAAAAATATTATTCCCCCCATTATTTTTGATTATGATGCAGCCAGATACTGGTGTTTGTATTATTATTGTATTCAATATTTTCATTTTAGTCTGTTGTAGTGGTATACGCAAAGAGTATATTATTGGTATTTTCGCCTTTATAGTTATTGTCGTTGGAACCTTCTTATTCTTATATTTCGAATACCCTAATATTCTTGCTTCATTTATATCTTCATACAAACTACAGAGAATTGATGCATGGTTAGAACCAGAAAGTAACATTCGAGGTAGTTCGAACCAGTTATATACTGCGTTATTGTCATTAGGTAGTGCCGGATTAACTGGATATGGGTTACAGGCAAATATCGTCTCTATTCCAGAAGCACATACCGATTTTATCTTTGCTGCTTTTGGGCAATGCTTCGGCTTTATTGGAACAACATTTATCTTATTATTATGTTTATTATTAGATATTTATTTATGTAAAATAGCTTACGCAACAAAAAATAAAAAAGATCGTTTTGTTGTAATCGGTATTATCGCAATGCTGCTATATCAACAACTACAAAATACAGGGATGATTGTTGGATTACTTCCAATCACTGGTATCACATTACCGTTGATTTCTTATGGAGGAAGTAGTATTCTTTCTTACTTCATTTCATTCGCAATTATTTTAAACATTTCACCGGCAACAAAAAGAACGATTCGTTTGAATCGTTCAAAAAGACGTAAGTTAATTAATATAAATTCTTAAGTCGAGTCAAATATGAATAAGTACGGTATCTAGCGAATCGTACTTTTTTTGTGCTCGAATGAATAATTATTTCAGAAATTGATTCTAAATCTCTTTCTAAGTGATCATAACATACATGTGCATAGGCAAGCGTATCCCCTCTAACTCCTATTTTTCGCGTATCATTCATAATATATGGATTTTTTAAAGAATGATGGTTCTTATGTGAGATAGGCATGATTTCACAAAGCTGTAAAACCTTTAAACCTGGATCCACAACAGCTCCTTTAAGTGCTCTATTAACAGCAGTAGAACCAGATTGTGTGCTCACACAAATGCCTGAGCCTTGACTACTTTCAAAAAATTCATCATCTATCGAAATATCAAGTACCAATGTTTTAGCTAAACTCTCAATACGAACTTCATTTAATGCGTATAATGTTTCATTAACTTGAGGAAGGTCCATTTGAAGTAAATTAAACTCTTCAATTTTTGGCTGGTTATGTTTTAAATCATAAACCAAATGATCCACTTCATCTTGTGTATAATCGGTAAAAAAGCCTAAATTCCCTGTATGTATCGCAACGAATTGAATTTCATCCAATCTATCTATATAAGTGTGTATTGCTCTTAATAGAGTACCATCTCCTCCAACAGAAAAAATAACTTCAGATTTTTCATCATCATATTCCCATCCAATATCTATACATTTTTTCTTTAGAGTTTCTGCAACTCTTTTTGAGTTATCGTCTCCTCTGTCTACTATACTGAAACGCATCAAATCACTTCCTCTTTTGTTAAATCTATTGTAACATATTTATAGGTGATATGAATGTACGATAATATTGAAAGAGAATTGAAATTATTGATTAATGAAAAAGTTTATAATGAATTGCTCCATTCATATGATTTTCATAATCCAATAACACAGACAAATACATACTTTGACACAGAGAATCAAGATGTAAAAAAACAACGTGGTGCAGTCCGGATTCGAACAATTCAAGATAAAAAAATATTCACATTAAAAATCAGAAAAGATGAATACACACACTATGAATTCGAAAAAGAAATATCTGCAGAAAATATTAATGAGATTGAAGACCCAGAAATATTGAATTGGTTCAACCAATATCAAATTCCCAAAAATTTACATCCGACAGCTAGTTTTACTACATTAAGAAATGTATATGCATTTGAAAACGGAGAATTATGTTTAGATAAGACATATTATAAAAATCATACAGATTATGAAATTGAGTATGAATACACATCCGATCATGATGGAATCCATTTTTTTAATTCTATATTAGAAAAATATGGTTTAAAATGGGTAAAAAATTGCCCTAGCAAAATTGCTAGAGCATTAAATGATTAAAATTTGTGTGTTAAACGATAGAAGAAGGATTTAGAATTATATTCTTCTTCTTTTTTCTTATAACTTTCAATTTCTTCTTTATTTTTATTATAAAGTTCTTCTACTTCTTTTAATTTCTGATTTTCAGATTCTAATTCAGAAATTTTCTCATCTTTTGTTTGTGTTTCTAATAGGAAAGTTTGTTTACTCTTTTCGATTTCTAATTTAAGCTTTTCTTGATATAATTGTTCAATCTGGGCTTGTGCCTTCTCTTTTTCTTCTATAATGGCTTTAAGCTTTTCATTTTCAAATCGAAGTTCCATTTCAACTGTAGATAATTCATGTTTTTCTTTTCTAAAATATGTAGATAATCTTTCAACACCTTCAGCCTTAATTGTAATACGACGAGTGGCTGGATTTTTGTATTTCCAATCTTTATCCGGATTATCTTTTACCAATTTTGCAATTGCTTTATCTACTGTATTTCTTGATTTATTGAAATGTTGGCATATCTGCGCAATATCCATATCATAATATACATCAATTGCTGATGCTTCTTCAGGCATATTCACGTCCCCTTCCTATGAAATTCATAATAATAATCTAACGAGTCACGATAAGTCTATCATAGTTTTGTCAAGAATGCTATACCTATATATGAATTTCCTATATTATTTATAACTTTTTAAAATGCTATTTAATTTTTCATATATTTCTCACATGAACCATCATATATACTTATTTATTAAAATCACATACGATTTCATATTTTATATTTTCATATCCATATCACATGAATTTAATTATTCCATTCATATTTAAAATTTTAGTTCATATGATTTAAAATATTTAATGAATTATTTCATATGATTAATATACACAACATTTTACATTCATATGAACGTCTTCATACATATTTTTAATTCACATTTAAATTCATATTCTACATTTTTTGTTTTTCTTATTTTCACATGAAAGAGATTTTATAAAAAATGATATGAAAAATCATAATTATTTCATATGAACACTCAGAAGTTCATTTGTGCAGTTTCTTTCTCTCCATGTGATAATTATATGAATAATCTTTATTTAAAGCACTTTATGCTATGTTATATGATTTTACTATATAATCTGTTGTTTTGTTCATATGAATAATGAATTCTATATGATTTCTGTACTTATTTTCCTATAAATATAAAAAAATCGTATGAAATATCATACATACTTCATACGATTAAGCATATTTACGAACTTTTACGTCCTTCAAACGCTTTTAACAACGTCATAGCGTCTGTATAGTCTAAATGACTACCTACAGGGATACCATGGGCAAGTCTGCTTACCCTACACTTCCCTTCTAATAATTTAGATATATATAAAGCAGTTGTTTCTCCTTCTACTGTAGGATCTAGAGCTAATATAACTTCTTCTGTTCTTTCATTCACTCTATTTAAAAGAGTCATTATATTCAATTGATCAGGTAATACTCCTTTTTGAGTGTTGATCAATCCATCTAGCACATGATATACACCATTATATTGCTGCATAGACTCTATTACTGATATATCTTTCGGATTTTGCACCACGCATATGATATTCTGATTCCTATTAGAGTTCTTACAAAACTCACAAAGCTCATCTTCTGTTAAATTACCACATCGCGTACACTTCTTTACTTTCTTTTTTAAATTTACTAGCGTTTCTGCCAATTCAGATATTTCTTCATCAGACCAACCTAATACAGTAAATGCATATCTCTCTGCCGTTTTAGCACCTACTCCTGGTAATTTCTGAAATTCATATATTAAATCATCAAATGTTTTTGGATACATACTTCACCTTCTAATCTTCTTTTATTTCTATATTAGGAAACAAACTTTTCATATGATCTTCAATGCTCATATTATTTTCAGATTCTTTGTCTTTTCTTTTTAAACGAACTTGGCATGGTTCTGGAAGATTACCACTAATCATTCTTTCTTTAAACTCATCCTTTACACGAGATTGTTGTGTCTTATCTAATGCGAATACTTTCTTAGCTTTTCCTAATAACACTTCCGTAAAATCTTCATATCCATAATTCAGTTCAAATTCATTTATTTGTTTCGCAAAGATTTCACTAGATACACATACGACAATATAATTAGATCCACTAGCCATAATACTACTGTTTCTCAATGTAGCCGCATATTTTCCAAATTCTAAGCTTGATATGAATTGTCCTATATTATTGAACTTATTCGTATCAATACTTCTTTCCATCTTTGTAGCTCCAACTAACAATTGAATGACAAATTCATCGTTTAATATGATTTTATTATTTGTATTTTCTGACTGTTTTAATGTTTCACGTGAAACATCAGAAATTTCAGATTTCTCTAAAACCCCATTATTATCATCTTTTTGAGTGTTTTTCTCAATTATATCTGAGTTATCAGAAGTATCGTCATATGATGTTTCATAGTTTTCTTCTTCCTCTACCTCTTTAAAATCATTATGATCTGAATCGATAATATGTGTTTTCGATTCATATGAATAACTTGAAATCTTTAATAAAGAAGCTTCTAAGTAATCTAGTGCGTTAGATGCATATGTATATTTATTATATGTATCCATTAATTCTTCCATACATTTAATTCTGAAATTAATAGGTGCTGATTTGAAATATTTCCGAATCATATCTTTGTTCATATCCGAAACTAGAGTTGAATTTTCAGAATAATCTAAAATCAGACTATCCTTCAACATATGAATAAAATCTTCTGTTAATCGCTTAATATCCATTCCCATATCTGAATATTTCTGAATATCTTTGACAAAACTATCTACATCTTTTTTATATACTGAATAAAATAATTTTCCAATATCTTCAGATGTTACGACACCATAAATTTTACGAATATCATTCACATCAATATGAGATGAACAGTATGCAACACATTGATCCAATATGGATAACGCATCTCGCATTCCTCCATCAGCCAATTGAGCAATTAACGTTAATCCATTCTCATCAATTTCAATTCCTTCGTTTTTACAAACAACAGATAATCTATATTTAATGTCATGCATACTCACTTTATTAAAATCAAATCTTTGGCAGCGAGAAATAATAGTTGGTAAAACTTTATTAGGTTCTGTAGTTGCAAAAATAAAAATTACATGAGCAGGAGGTTCCTCGATTGTTTTTAACAATGCATTGAATGCTCCAGATGTCATCATATGAACTTCATCAATAATATAAATTTTATATTTTCCCTGCATTGGGGCATACTTCACTTTATCGATCAGATTTCTTACTTCATCCACACCATTGTTGCTGGCGGCATCAATTTCAATGATATCTGGATGGCTTCCATTCGCAGCCATTTTACAGTTCTCGCAAACTCCACAAGGAGCATCTTGACTATTTGTACAATTTAATGTCTTCGCAAATATTTTTGCGATTGAAGTTTTTCCTGTTCCTCTAGGACCACAGAATAAATAAGCATGAGCAATACGATTTTGAACAATCGCATTTTTCAATGTCTGAATTATATGTGTTTGTCCAACAACTTCATCAAAATTCGTTGGTCTATATTTTCTATATAACGCTTGATATGCCATTCGTAAAATCCTTTCTATATGTTTATCTGTATCTTATTTTATCATAGTTTTACCTATTTTATTTGATTGAAATAGGGAAGTACAATATATATGAAAAGCAGAAATCTTTCAAATTTATGATTTCTGCTTCTTTTTCATATCTCTTTTCTTCTTAAAAAAATGTTTTAATAAATCTGAACATTCAGATTCAAGAATTCCTTTTCTATATTCACGATGATGATTAAATTCAGACACTTCAAACAAATTTGTACATGTACCCACACAGCCACCTTTAGGATCTGAAGCTCCATATACAACTTCTTTAATTCTAGATTGTATAATCGCACCTGCACACATAGGACATGGTTCTAAAGTTACATATAATATACAGTCCTCTAATCTCCATGTATTTAATTTTTTACATGCTTTTTGAATTGCCATAATTTCTGCGTGTGCAATGCTTTGTTGTAAAGTCTCACGCTTATTATATCCACGAGCAATAACTTTATCATCCTTCACAATGACACATCCAATTGGAACCTCATCATAGCTTTCTGCTTTTTTAGCCTGCTTGATAGCTTCCTTCATCCATTTCACATCATCCATACTCATATCCTCAAAAAATAAAAAACTACTACACATGATGGAGCTTACTTAAGGCTGCTTCGTTCCCGACCTGACCTGATTCATAAGACATCATTGTAGTAGCCAAGTTATTATATCAAATCCATTTTCAATTCGCAATAGAAAAAAGCTGTCAAAGACAGCTTTTAAGATTAACCAATTTTCTTTTTACCACCCATGTAAGGTTGTAATACTTCTGGAATCAAGATTGATCCATCTGCCTGTAAATTGTTTTCTAAGAATGCAATCAACATTCTAGGTGGAGCAACACAAGTGTTGTTTAATGTATGCGCAAAGTACTTTTCTCCATTTTCACCCTTAACACGAATCTTTAAACGACGTGCCTGAGCATCTGTTAGGTTAGAGCAACTTCCAACTTCGAAGTATTTCTTTTGACGTGGAGACCACGCTTCAACATCCACTGATTTACATTTTAAATCTGCCAAATCACCTGAACAGCATTCCAATGTACGTACTGGAATATCTAATGTTCTGAAGAATTCTACAGTATTCATATATAATTTTTTAAACCATTCCATACTTTCTTCTGGCTTACAAACAACGATCATTTCTTGTTTTTCAAATTGGTGAATACGATACACACCACGTTCTTCAATACCGTGAGCACCTTTTTCTTTACGGAAACAAGGTGAGTATGAAGTGTAAGTATATGGAAGATCTTTTTCTTCAAGAATTGTATCCTTGAATTTACCAATCATAGAGTGTTCACTTGTACCAATTAAATACAAATCTTCACCTTCGATTTTATACATCATACCTTCCATTTCCGCAAATGACATTACTCCATCAACTACTGAACTACGAATCATATATGGTGGAATTACATAAGTAAATCCTTTTTTATCAATCATGAAATCACGAGCGTAATTTAAGATTGCTGAATGTAGACGAGCAACATCTCCCATTAAATAGTAGAATCCATTTCCAGCTACACGACGTGCTGCATCTAAATCAATTCCGCTTAAACGTTCCATGATTTCAGTGTGATAAGGAATTTCAAAATCAGGAACAACAGGTTCTCCAAATTTTTCTAATTCAACATTTTCACTATCATCTTTTCCAATAGGAACACTATCATCAATGATGTTTGGGATCTGCATCATTTTTTCAGTAACAGACTCTCTTAATTTAATTTCTTTTTCTTCCAAAGCTGTTAACTCGTGAGCAATCTCAGCCATTTGTTGCTTAATTTCTTCAGCTTCTTCTTTTTTACCTTGGCCCATCAACTTACCGATTTCTTTAGAAATCTTTTTACGATTAGCACGTAAATCATCCGCATGTTGTTGTGTTTGGCGAAGCTCTTTATCCTCCATTAACACTTCATTTACTAAAGGCAATTTGTAGTCTTGGAACTTTTTCTTAATGTTCTCTTTGACAATGTCCGGATTTTCACGGACAAATTTCATATCTAACATGATATCCTCCTCTGCATAAAAAAAGAGACACTCGCACCCATAAAGGGACGATGTCTCGCGTTGCCACCCTTTTTACCATATATATACATATATGATCTCTTAACATGATAACGGTATGTACCGGATCAAACTACTAATTTCATTCAATCACTCTAAGGTGCTATTCAATTATTCATATCAGTATTTTCACCAGCCATACTGTCTCTATTTAATATATGGAATAATCTACTTATCCTTATCTTTGTTTTCAACACATTTATACCATTAAAACAAAGCTAAAGTCAACCGCTTATTCTGTGAAATAGCCTCATTAAATCGGATTTATCATATGATTCTACTTATCTACAAATCATATTCAATATCACAATTATATATAGCATTAAAATATAAGAAATCCATCTATAATCCATTCCCATGAATATTAAAAACTGAATAAACAAAAGTAACCCTAATAGAGAAAAGAAGGCATAAATTCGTTTTGTTGAATTATCATAATACAAATAATATAAGCCAATTACTGCCATTGCAAAAATAGCGCCAATACATAAAGATCCTATAATGCTTCCATGACCAGAAATATAAACACATGCCGCAACAAAGATCATACATACTAAGGAAATTTTATCTGCTTTTCTATCTTGTCTAAAACTTTCCATTTTGTATACATCTAAATTGTGAATAATATTTGTGACTTCTTCATTCGAATAATTCAAACTCTTTTTACATGATATCAATTCAGCCACAGAAACATGCAAAGATTCAGATAGGGCAGGTAACAATTGAATGTCTGGATATCCTATTCCACGTTCCCATCGGCTAACAGCTTTATCTGTGACATGTAGCTGTTGAGCTAATTCCATTTGCGTCATATTGTTTTCTTTTCTTAACTTACAGATAAACATTCCCATATCTTTTGCGTTCACATATATCACTTCTTTCTATAATAAATTTATATCCATTCTATCAAATTGGCAATCAACGTGTCGTTTATATAATGTATTTTGGTTATTTCTATCTGATTTATCATATGAAAAAGGAGCAAAATCATAATTCTACTCCTTACATGCTTTATTCTTCTGTATTTTCTTCTGATTCTGCTTCAGGCTCTTCATGATCTACCAATGTCATACGCGTTACTTTCGCATCTCCATTTAAGTTGATCAATCTTACACCTTGTGTATTTCTTCCGTAGATTCCTACATTCTCTAAAGCTACACGGATCATGATTCCATCACTCGCAACAATCATCGCATCTTCTTTACCAGTAACCGCACGCATACACATTAGCTTACCTGTCTTTTCTGTGATATTAATTGTGCTAACACCTTTTTTACCACGAGAAGTCAAACGATAATCTTCGAACTTACTACGCTTACCATAACCATTTTCAGAAACAACAAGAACTGTATCACCTTCACTTGATAATGCAGCACCTACAACTTCACTGCCATCACAATTGAATCCTAATACACCACTTGCACTACGTCCCATGATACGAACTTGATCTTCATTGAATCGAACAGCTTTACCATTTGATCCAGAAATAATTACTTCGTCTTGTCCCGTAGTTAATTTCACAAAACGCAATTCATCATCTGGTTTTAAACTAATCGCAATCTTACCATTACGATTGATATTTTCAAATTCAGATACAGATGTACGTTTCACAATACCATTCTTTGTAACGAATAATAATGTTTCGCTTTCATCATCCTTAGGAACAGCTACAAGAACATTTACTTTTTCACCTTTTTCCAAAGTCATTAAATTCACAATTGGAATCCCTTTAGATGTTCTAGATCCACTTGGAACATTGTATCCTTTTAATCGATATACACGACCCTTATCTGTAAACAACAACAAGAAATCATGTGTTGACATCGAAATCATAGTATCGATAGAATCCTCTTCATTTAATGTCAATGATTTGATTCCACGACCACCACGATTTTGAGCACGATATGTATCTACAAGCTGACGCTTAATATATCCAGACTCAGTTAATGTGATAATTACATCTTCCACTGGAATTAAGTCTTCATCTTCCATATCAACAGAAGCATCACTAATTTCAGTTCTTCTTTCATCACCGTATTTCTGATCAATTTCAGTTAAATCGTCACGAATGATTTGAAGAACACGATCATGATTTGCCAAGATATCCTTCAAATCTTCAATCGTCAATAATAATTGTTGATATTCATTTTCAATCTTATCTCGTTCCAATCCAGATAATCTTCTTAACTGCATTGCCAAGATAGCTTTAGCTTGAATCATGCTCAATCCAAACGCATCACATAAATCTTGAGATAAACCGGCCTCATCTTTTTTAGAACTACGAATCATATGAATAACTTCATCGATATGATCCATCGCAATTCGTAAACCTTCTAAGATATGTGCACGATCCTGTGCCTTCTTTAAATCAAACTGTGTTTTTCTTACAACTACATCAACCTGATGATCAATATAATCATGAATAATATCTTTTAAAGGCAATTGTTTAGGACGACCATTTTCAAGTGCCAACATATTGATACCAAATGAAGTTTGAAGTGGTGTTAATCTAAACAACTGATTTAAAATTACTTCTTCCTGCGCATCCTTCTTTAGCTCCATTACAATACGAATACCTTCACGGTTACTTTCATCATTTAAGTAAGTAACACCCTGAATTGCTTTATCACGAATTAAAGAAGCCATTTTAGTAATTAAGTTTGCCTTATTGACCTGATAAGGAATTTCATAGAAAATAATCTGTTTCTTTCCGTTTGATAATTCTTCAACACGATACTTAGAACGAATCATAATGGATCCACGTCCTGTTTCAAATGCTTGACGAATACCTTTACGACCCAAAATGATTCCTCCAGTAGGAAAGTCCGGTCCTTTAATGACTTCCATCAATTGAGGAACCGTAATATCCGGATCATCCATTACCGCAAAAATGGCTTGAATCGTTTCTGATAAATTATGAGGTGGAATATTTGTTGCCATACCAACCGCAATACCCACAGCACCGTTGATCAACAAGTTTGGAATACGACTCGGAAGCACAACTGGCTCGCTTTCTTCACCATCATAGTTTGGAATAAAATCGACCGTATCCTTTTGAATATCTCGCAGCATCTCCATAGAGATTTTTGACATACGAGCTTCCGTATAACGCATTGCCGCAGCTCCATCTCCATCTAGAGAACCAAAGTTTCCATGACCATCCACTAATGGATATCGATACGAGAAATCCTGGGCCATACGAACCATCGCATCATATACAGCTGTATCCCCATGAGGGTGATACTTACCAATAACTTCACCAACAATACGTGCACTCTTCTTATGTGCAACACCTGAAGTAATTCCCAATTGATTCATCGCATGCAAAATACGACGATGAACTGGTTTCATACCATCACGAACATCTGGTAATGCACGTGAAACAATAACAGACATTGAATAATCTAGAAAGGCTGTACGCATTTCTTTGGATATTTCAACATCTTCTACATAGTCATATCGCTTATTTTCTTCTTCCATAAGGACCTCCTACTAGTAATCCAAATTAGCGTATACAGCATTTTCCTGAATATATTCACGACGAGGCTCTACATCCTCACCCATCAACATATCAAATACACTGTCCGCTTCCATCGCATCATCAATTGTGACACGTTTCAATACTCTATGATGTGGATCCATCGTTGTTTCCCACAACTGTTCTGCATCCATTTCCCCTAAACCTTTATAACGCTGAACTTTATATCCATCTTTAAATTCTTCACGCAACTGATCCATTTCCTGTTCCTTATACGCATAGGCAATCTTTTTTCCTTTTTGCACCTTATATAAAGGAGGTTGTGCAATATAAACATATCCACCTTCAATAACAGGTTTCATAAAACGATATAAGAAAGTCAACATCAATGTACAAATATGACTACCATCGACATCGGCATCGGTCATAATAACAATTTTGTGATAACGTAATTTCGATACGTCTACATCTTCTTGAATTCCACATCCAAAAGCAGTAATCATACTACGAATTTCCTGGTTTTCAAAAATACGATGCGTTCTAGCTTTTTCAACATTTAAAATCTTACCACGCAAAGGTAAAATAGCTTGTGTTTTCGCGTCACGACCTTGTTTCGCGCTGCCCCCGGCAGAATCACCTTCGACGATATAGATTTCACATTCACTTGCATCTTTACTTGAACAATCCGTTAATTTACCTGGTAATGAACTAATTCCATCCAACGCTGATTTACGACGTGTTAATTCACGAGCTTTTTTTGCTGCAATTCTTGCCTTGCTGGCAATTTCTGCCTTTTCTACAATAGCCTTGGCAATATCTGGATTTTCTAAGAAGAAACGATTGATCTGTTCACCCGCAATATTTGAAACAATCTTACGAACTTCACTATTTCCTAATTTTGTCTTTGTCTGTCCTTCATACTGAGGATCCGGGTGCTTAACAGAAATAATTGCAACCAATCCCTCTTTAACATCATCCTGAGATAAACTCTCATCCTTTTTGATCATATTATTATTTTTCGCATAGGTATTAATACAACGAGTCAAAGCCATTCTGAAACCATCTTCGTGATATCCACCTTCATGCGTATGAATATTATTACAGAAAGAATAAATACTAGATTGATAGCCATCGTTATATTGCAAAGCAACTTCTGCAAGAATACCATCCTGCAATCCCTCTACATAAATGACTTTGTCACTGATTGTACTCTTATTCTTATTTAAGAATTGTACATACTCAATAATTCCACCCTCATATTTATAGTCATTACTTGGACCATCTGATGTTCTTTTATCTGTTAAAGTTAAACGTATATCCTTATTTAAGAAGGCAAGCTGACGCAGACGAGAATTCAACGTTTCATAATCATAAACTGTTGTATCCTTAAAAATCGTTGGATCCGCTTTAAAACGAACTAAAGTACCTGTTTCTTCTGTTGTACCAATAATTTTTAAAGGCTCCACCGCATGTCCACCATTTTCAAAACGAATAAAATAGATTTTACCATCCTGATAAACAGTAACCTCTAACCATTCACTCAACGCATTAACGACACTGGCACCAACACCATGCAAACCTCCGGAAACCTTATAAGCGCCTCCGCCAAATTTTCCACCTGCATGTAATACCGTCATAATTGTTTCTACTGCGCTAATTCCTGTCTTTTCATGAATTCCAACTGGCATACCACGACCATTATCACGTACCGCAATAATATCTCCTGGCTCAATTGTCACATCAATTCGATTCGCAAAACCAGCCAAGGCCTCATCAATACCATTATCCACAATTTCCCAAACTAGATGGTGAAGTCCACGTACAGAAGTGGAACCAATATACATACCTGGTCTCAAACGAACCGCTTCTAACCCTTCTAACACCTGAATATCATCCGCTGTATACGAATGCTCTACTTGTGTAGCTTGTGTTTCTAATTCTTCAAATTCAAGAATCTCTTTTTGTAATTCATCCTGACTCATTTGTAGACCTCCTTGATTCTCCCTTGTTCTATATCATAGAATCGAACTTCACGATTCCAATGCATATTCAATCGTTCTGTTGTTGTTATAAAAATCTGCATATCGTTAGGAAGCTTTTCAATTAATTGTCGCTTTCTAAGATTATCCAGTTCACTAAATACGTCATCCAATAATAAAATTGGATATTGCCCACTCTTTTCATAAATAATTTGGGCTAACCCCAATTTAAGTGCCAGTACAAAACTTCTTTTCTGCCCCTGACTGGCCACTTCACATACAGGTTTTCCATTCAATTCAAATAAAATATCATCCCTATGAATTCCAATCAAAGTCTGATGATATTTTTTTTCTTTTTCAAAAACCTTGGCATAAGCTTCCTTCATATCTCCATCCAAATCAATAAACGTTATATACTTAGCATCTATATATTCTTTTTCATTTGAAAAGAATGGATATAGCTCACGCGCTTTTATCATCAAAGAATTCAAAAATTCATTTCTTTGTTTCATAATGATTTTTTGAACATCTATCATCTGATCCAAATAAATTTGAACTAAACACTCATCCACTTTACTCTGTTTCAAAGCTTGATTTCTCTGCTTTAAAATTTTTTGATACGAAGATAACGTAACCGTGTACGTTTTTGACAATTTCATTAACTCCATATCAATAAATCGTCTTCGATTTTTTGGAGATGAAGTAAATAAAGATAAATCGTCTGGACAAAATAAGATTGCATTTTCAATTCCAATAAAATCCGAATACTTCTTAACTGGATTTTGAAAACGAAACAAATGCTTTTTTTGATGATCCACAATCACTTTCAATTCTTCTTTTCTGTGATTAGACTCCACCGTTGCCTGAACACAAAATTCTTTGCACCCATGCATGATCATACTGTCCAATTGATTTGTTCGAAACGAACGCAAATGACTTAAAAAATAAATAGCTTCAATTAAGTTCGTTTTGCCCTGTGCGTTTTTTCCATATAAAAAATGAATGCATTTTGGTGTAAAAGAAAAAGACATGGTTTCATAATTACGGAAATGAAAACATGTCAGTTTTTCAACATTCATTTCACTTCAATCCTTATTCCATTAGTTTCTACAATATCTCCATGGTAGATCTTTTTCCCACGACGATTTTCATTAACGCCGTTTACTAATACTTCCATGTTTGCTAAATATTCCTTGGCCTGTCCACCACTATAGACAACATCGCAAGCTTTCAGCAATTGTGCTAATGTAATATACTCATCTTTAAGTTCAAATTCCATGAAAATACCTCTTTTCGCACTATAATTATATCATAAAACGACATAAATAGCTATGCGTACAGAGATACCGATATAAAAAGAAACCGTTTAAAATGAGTTTAAACGGCATTTTCTTTAATCATAACTACGAATTGGCACTAAAATCATTAAGACTGAAGCATCTTCCGGATTTGATACCTTGATAGGCTTCATAAATCCAGAAAATTCAATTAATACTTTTTCGCATCCCAATGCCTTGATCGCATCCAACATATATGTACCATTACATGTCAATGAAATATCTTCTCCTTCATATTCACACTTAGTCAATACTTCATCAGAGTTTCCAATTTCACTTGAATACGTCTTAACATGAGTTTCTGCAGTTGAACATTCCAGCTTAATTAAATGTACTTTATCATTACGAATGAAGTTAGTACGATCAATTGTACCTGCAATTTCATATGAATCCACCAACATCTTAGATACACAACTTGTAGGAATAATTCTTTGTACATCTGGGAAAGTTCCATCAATCAAACGAGTTTGGATAATTGTTTTATCAAATACAAACTGTGCTTTTTTAGAATCTGCATAAATATCGATTGTATCATCATCTGAAACAGAACGAACAACCTCAGTTAAAGATTTACTAGGAATTGTGATATTAAAATCTTGACTTGAATTCAATTCAATTGTTTTTCTAGCTAAACGATATGAGTCTGTTCCAGAACAATACAACATATTACCTTGTGAATTGAAATTTACCCCCGTTAATACTGGACGTTGATCTTTGTCGCTGCACGCAAATGCAGTCTGAGAAACGATTGATTTTAAATCTGTTGCCTTTAATACAAAATGATGATTAGGTTGTGTAAAATCAATATCAGGATATTCATTAGAACGAATACCATTTAAGTTAAATTGACCATTATCACTAGAAATACGAACTAAAGAGTAGTCAATGACTTCAATTTCAATATTTTTACAATCCAACTTACGAACAATTTCTAATAAATACTTAGAATCAATAATAATAGATCCTTCTTCTTCAATATCTAAATTATTCAATTCACCAGGAACAATTACAGTACGAATGGATATATTTGAATCACTACCAGTTAAAATCATTGAACCATCTTTTAAATCAATACAAATACCTGATAGTGCAGGTAATGGAGAAAAGACACTAATAGCTCTAGAAACAATAGATAGCTTGTCATAAAAATATTTTCGATCAATAGAAAAATGCATAAAATCCTCCTTTTATTAATATATTTATATATAAATTATAATATAAGGGACTGTATAAGTGTGTAAAAATTGCACAGACCCTTTAAAATACGTGCTCTACGCTAATTTTTTGGATGTGGATTCCATGAGGAATACAGTGTATAAATTAAGAATCCAAAGTGCTACGAATTTTTTCAACAGCTGTTTTAAAAGCTTCATCTTTTTGAATCAATTTCTTAGCACGCTCATACGAACTAGAAATTGTCGTATGATCACGACCCCCTAATTCTTGCCCAATAGATACATAAGATTTATGAAGCAAGTCTCTAGATAAGTAAACACAGATATGTCTTGCGTTCGCAATAAATTTTTGACGACATTTACCCTCTAAATCCTTGTAAGATAAGCCATAAAAACGTGTTACAGCCTTCTTTATCTTTTTGATTGTCAATTCATCCGATTGCGATACAATAGGCTCTTTAACTAATACTTTACGCGTAAAATCCATATCGATTACATCTGGATTAAATAGTGTCGCATTAAATATCAAGCGATTTAAAGTTCCCTCTAGATTTCTTACGTCATTTGAATATTTACCAGCTAAATAATCAATAACATCTTCGCTCATATTCACACTTTCTTCACGACCTTCGATTTTCTTCTTTAAAATCGCTTTGCTAGTTTCGAATTCTGGTTTAGAAATACTGATTGTAAGCCCAGAAACAAAGCGTGAAATTAAACGAGACTGTAATCCACTAATTTCACTAGGATGCATATCACTTGTGATAATAATCTGTGTATTCTTTTGAATCAATTGATTATAGACAGTGAAGAAGATTTCCTGACTACTAGAATGTTGCTGCAAATTTTGAATATCATCAATTAAGAAATAATCACAGTCTAGAAGTTGTTCCTTTACTCTTTCTACAGTATTGCCATGAACATTTTTGGTTTTCATAGCTTCAATCAATAAAGAAACTAAATCTCCACTATACATATAAATTACTTTACATTCAGGATGTTCCTTAGCTAGATAATTTCCCATCGCATGTAGTAAATGGGTTTTACCTAAGCCAGAATTACCATACAACATAAGGGGATTGAAGGGATGAGAAGTCGTTTGTGTACAACAAGCTAAACATGCGGCATAAGCCTCCGCATTAGAATTACCTTCGACAAAATTTTCAAATGTATAAGAAGGATTGAATTTATTTTCTAATAAAACATTCGTTCTTTGTTTGACAACCTCTTCAGGCATCATCTTTTCCATTTCTCTTTGGTGGATAAACTGAATTGTTAATGTATCGCCCCAGACCTCACTTAAAGTGGATTCAAACAGTTCTTTTTCTTTCTGTTTCTTTAAAATACTAAAAGTGATTGTAGAACGATAGGCTACATAAGCTATATTATCCTCTATTTTAAATAGAGTTGTTTTTGAAATCCATGAATTGAATGTATGACTATCAAAATAGTTGGATTCTTGTATTTTTTGTAAAGTTTCATTCCATATCGATGCATAAGACATGGTAGACATAGTAAAACCTCCTTGCAATATTACTATTATACACGATTTTTACACTTATCCCCATTTATTCTTTTGGGATAAATTTTTTCCCAATGTGGACTTATGTGCAAAAAAAATGAACAAAATCGGGATAACTCACTTTATATTCATATTAAATACATAGAGAATCATTGATAAACAAAGGCTCTCAATGACTTTTCCCAAGTTATACAGAGAATGGATTTAGAATGTTTTTATCCACTGTATAACTTAGGATTTTATATACATTTTATATGTATATTTTGAATTAAAATAAAATAGAACACAGATCCATGTATATAATATGTGGATAATATATAGACCATTTTGTGTAAAACTAATAAAATGTTATAATGAAGTGCAGGAATATAAAGGGGTATAAAAGTATATGTATATTTTTAAATCGAATATAAATCAAAAAGAATACGATCACTTTGTAGAAAATCATCCTAGTTGTAGTTTGCTTCAAAGCTACAAATGGGCAAATATAAAAAATAATTGGAACTCCATTTATACAGGAGTTTATGAAAAGGATACATTAGTAGCCGCTGGGTTGGTATTGATTCGTCCATTACCACTTTCTTTTTCTATGTTTTATTTGCCTAGAGGACCAATTTTAGATTATAAAAATAAAGAGTTATTGAATTTTTACTTTACAGAATTAAAGAAAATTGCCAAAAAAGAACATTGTTTATTTATTAAATTTGATCCAAGTATTTTAATTTCAAGCTTCCACTTAGACGAAGAAAGAAAAGAATTTAATTATAAGGAAGAGTTTGAAAATATTAAATCATGCAAAGCCATTCATTATGGATTCAATAAAGATTTTGATACAACCATTCAACCAAGATACAATATGGTAGAGTATGCAGATGATTTTGGAATGGACAATTTATCTAAAAAAGGGAAAAAGAACATTAAAATTGCTCAGAAACAAAATTTAGATATTCAATTTGGACACAAAGAATTATTGGAAGACTTTGATAAAGTCATGAAATGTACAGAGGAAAGAAAAGGAATTTCTTTACGAACAAAAGAGTATTATGAATTACTTCTAGATACATATGCAGATGATGCATTTATCACTTTAGCCTATTTCCATATCCACGATATGTTAAAAGAAACTAAGGAAAGATATGAAAAATGTTTATTTGATCTAGATAATTGTCCAGAAAACGCAAAGAAGAAACGTTTTACCTTGGAAGAATTAAAAGACTCATTAGAGAAGAAAATCAGTAAATATGAAGAAGATGTGAAAACATATGGTGAAACAGTCTGTGTTTGTGGAACACTAACCGTAAAATATGGACATACATCAGAAATTTTATATGCAGGTATGAATGAAGATTTTAAACGTTTGATGGGACCCTATTTAACTTGGTATAAAACAATGGAAAAATGTTTTGAACTTGGATGTAAAACAAGTAATATGGGTGGAATTGAAGGAACTCTTAAGGGAGGACTTGTTGATTTTAAAGAAATATATCATCCTAGAATCAATGAATACATTGGTGAATTTGATATTCCGGTTAATTCATTATTGTATAATGTTGCATTTAAATTTTATAAGAAGATAAAGGAAAGAAACGCAAAACACAAATAATTTAAGCATGATTTAAGTACGACTATCTATTATATCCAAGTAAGGATGGAATTTGATATGTCGTATTTATTTTTTAAAGATATAAACCGTGAAGAATTTGATGAATTTGTGAAAAAAATGAATATTGTAATTTACTACAAAGTTATAACTGGGCAAAAGTAAAAAATAACTGGGATCATCTTTATACAGGGGTGTATAAAAATAATGAATTAGTTGCAACAGGCTTAGTATTGATAAAAAGATTACCATTATCATTTTGTATGTACTATTTACCCAGAGGTCCTATTATGGATTATAAGGATAAAGAGCTTGTTCAATATTATTTTGATCAATTAAAAAAGTTAGCCAAAAAAGATCATTGTATCTTCATTAAATTTGATCCAGCTATTCATGTTAATGATTATGATTCAAAATCATATAATATAAATAGATATAAGGATACAGAAATATATTTAGACATATTTAAAAGCTGTAAAGCTACACATCATGGCTATACAATGAGTATTGCGGATACAGTACAGCCTAGATTTCAATCGAACGTATATTCATATGAAAATATAGAGGAAACATTGCCAAAACATACGAAACGTTTGATTAAAGATGCAGATCGAAGAAATGTACAAATTATTCATGGACAAGGTGAATTGCTAGATGAATTCAGCAGACTTGTAGAATTGACGGAATCAAGAAAAGGCGTTGCGTTAAGAGATAAAGAATATTTCAAGACATTATTAGAAAATTATCCTGAAGGAAGCGTCATCTTTTTAGCGACTTGCAACGTATATCAATTAGATAAAGAGGCAAAGGAAAAGAAGGTACAGATTGAAAAAGATATGGATGCAACACCTGAAAATGCTAAAAAGAAGTTACATCGTTTAGAAGATCAGTTACAAAGTGTAAATAAAGATATTAATGAATATAAGAAAATATTTGATGAATTTGGTCAAGAAGATAAAGAGATTGCGATTGCAGGAATACTTAGTATTCAATATGGAAATACTTGTGAAATGTTGTATGCTGGAATGGATGAAAGATTTAAAAAATTTATGCCACAATATAAGGAGTATGTTGAAAACTTTAAATGGCCTTTGATAGAAGATGTCTGTGGAGTAATATGGGTGGTGTAGAAGGATCTTTAGATGATGGATTGACAAAATTTAAAGATAATTTTAATCCAACTATCAATGAATTCATTGGAGAATTTGATATACCTGTTTATCCAATTATGTATCGTTTAACTCAAAAAGCATATGAAATACTGAAAAGTAAGCATAAGTGATAATTATTTTATTGACAATCATTTTAATTTGTGTTTATAATGTTTGAGCAATCTTATTTGAAAATTTAGAAGAAGAAAAAGACTGAGGGGTGTAATCAAGATGAAAAGAACATATCAGCCAAGTAAGAGAAAACACCAAAAAGTTCATGGCTTCCGTGCTCGTATGGCAACTGTTGGTGGACGTAACGTTCTTTCTAGAAGAAGAGCGAAAGGCAGAAAGGTTTTATCCGCATAGAAATCACCTGCTAGGTGATTTTTTTGTCTGGATAGGGAAATAACATGAAAAAAGAATTTCGTGTATTAAAAAACTATGAGTTTTCTTCCATCATCCAGAATCGACAATTTGTTAAGTCGTCGTCTTTTGTTTGTTATTTTCAAAAACGTAAACTAGACCATGCAAGAGTCGGAATCAGTGTTGGCAAAAAATTAGGAAATGCGGTCTGTCGTAATAAAGTGAAAAGACAGCTTCGTAGTATAGTAGATGATATTTTTACATTTGAAGAGGAATATGATCTTATTATTATAGTCCGACCTGCCTACGCTAATAAGTCGTTCGAAGAAAATAAAAATGAAATGAAAGAAAATCAAAATCGGATAAATAAAAGATTTTTGAAAAAGTAGAGGAATAAAAAATGAAACAATTTTTGCAGAAAAAAGCAAAATTGGTCTTTCTATGTATGTTGGTATTATTAACATGTACGGCTTGTGCAAATCCAAGAGGTAGAGATGGAAAAACATTAGCAGACCAAATTATTGCAAGTGAAGAAACTACAATTGATGCAAGTAAAATCAATTACAAAGACATTTCTGATAAGAAATTAAAGAAAGAAATTAAAAAGAATATCAAAGATGGGCAATATACAATTCAACCAACAACTTTTAAAAATTCTATGTCTAAAGGATGGTTTGAAGGTTTAATTGTTTGGCCAATCGCACAAATTATTAACTTAATTTCATCAAAAACAGATGCCGGTGTAGGTATCATTTTAACAACATTATTAATTCAGATGCTTGTATTTGTATTTACACGTAAATCACAAATGTCTACACAAAGAATGCAGGAAATTCAACCTGAAATTCAAAAGATTCAAAATAAATATAAAGATAAAACAGATGAGCGTTCTAAAATGCAGATGGCTCAAGAAATGCAGAATATTTATCAAAAATACGATATTCACCCATTTGGTTCAATGTTAATTACTTTCATTCAGCTACCAATCATGATGGGTATGTATTATGCAACAATGCGTTCAGTAAGTGTTGTTAGCGGAAGCTTTATGGGTATTTCTTTAGCAGGTACTCCACTTGATGGATTTAAAGCATTCGATATCGCATATATCTCAATTTATGTGTTGATGGTTATCTTCTATATTGTATCAATGAAATTACCTCAATGGTTAAAGAAATGGCAAGATAAGAAAGATAACGTTAAAGTTAAAAAATATGCGCAGGAAGAAACAAATCCTATGGCTAACAGCATGAACATGTCAATGTACTTCATGACAGCAATGATTTGTATTATGTATATTTCATGGCCAATGGCGATGTCATTCTATTGGTTAGTATCAAGTGTAATTCGTGTATGTCAATCATTGATCCTACACAAAGTTATGAACAAAAAGTAGGTATAACATATGGAATTCGCTAAATTTACTGGAAAAACTTTAGATGAAGCTTTAGCAGCTGCTTGCAATGCTAAAGGATGTACAAAAGAAGAACTTCATTATGAAGTTACAGAAGAAAAAAGTGGTTTTTTAGGAATCGGAAAAACAATTGAAATTGAAGCATATTGCCCAAAAGATATTGATGATTTCATTAAGTCATATATTCAAACATATTTTGACAATGCAGAATTAGATGGAACTGTTGAAATTGAAAATGATCATGGTTTCTATCGTATTACTGTAAACACAAAAAACAATGCGATTATGATTGGTAAAGCGGGTAAGTCTTTACAAGCATTCAATCGTTTAGTTAAAGCTGCAGTAAGTGCAGCATTCAAAAAGCGTATCGGACTTTTAATCGATGTGAATGGTTATAAGGAAGAAAGATACGAAAAAATCTGTAAAATGGCAGTTCGCATCGCAAAAGATGTACGTCGTACAAAAGTAGATGCAGTATTAGATCCAATGCCAGCCGATGAAAGAAAGGCAATTCACAATGCTTTAGCAGGAATGAACGATATTTCTACTAAGAGTGAAGGTGAAGGCGAAGGACGCCGTTTACACATTTTATATACACCAGGAAAAGATGAAGAATAACGGGATTATCCCGTTATTTTTTTGAAGGAGGGCTTCATGAAAATTATTATTGGATTAGGGAATATTGGTAGAGAATATGAAAATACACGTCATAATGCAGGTTTTATGGCGATTGATAAATTGGCACAAATGCTAGAAATGGATTTTAATCAGGAAAAATTTTCGGCTTATTTTGCGAAAAAGAAAATTGATGGAGAAGACATAATTTTATTAAAACCAACCACATATATGAATAATAGTGGTATCGCATTAAGACAATGCATGGATTTCTATAAAGTGCCTTCTGAAGATATCCTTGTATTATATGATGATATGGATATGCCTGTTGGAAAACTTCGTTTGCGTCAAAAAGGTAGTGCTGGTGGTCATAACGGAATCAAGAGTATTATTTCTCATATTGGCACACAGGAATTCGATCGTATTCGCATAGGAATTGGTAAAGATAAATTAATTCCAGTTGTAGACTGGGTACTAGGTAAATTTCCTCAAGAACAACAAGAGGATTTAAATCATGCTTTAGAACAAGCCGCGAAAGCAGCTAAATTTTCAATAAAACACTCTTTTAGTGACACAATGAATAGGTATAATAAGAAGTAGAAGGTGGTATTTTTGAAAGATACAATATTAAATAAATTACAGTCCAATCCAGTAGCTCAACAAATGCTTCAATTTGGCAATAATATTGGTAACTTATTTCCAAATGAAGAAGCTTTATGTATGGCTAGTGCTTTTATGCAGGATAAACAAACACGAATTGTAGTTAAGAAAAATCGTTATGAAGCGCAACAACTCTATCAAAGATTGAAACCACTTATTAATGATACATTATTATTTGTGATGGAAGAATCTTTGCGTGTACAAGCCATCGCTTCAAGTCCAGAAGATAAACAAGAACAACTTTATGTATTAACTCAGCTTGTGAAAGAAGATAAGCCACGTATTATTATATGTAATACGGCGGCCTTTTTGCGTTACTTACCCGATAAAGAATTATTTAAAAGTCTTTGTTTCAAATTTGAAGTAGATCAAGAAATTACGATGGCAGAATTGAAACAAAAACTAAATCGTGCCGGCTATACAAAGGTCAATTATGTAGATCGTCCATGTACATACGCAAGTCGTGGAGGAATTGTCGATGTATATTGCCTTGAATATGAACATCCAATTCGTATTGAATTTTTTGATACAGTGATTGAATCCATTCGTTTATTTCATGAAGAAACTCAGCGAACAATTCAAACAATAGATTCTGTATTGATTAATCCAGCTACAGATTTATTGTTTACAGATAATCAGATTGAGTATCTTCAAAAAGAAATTGATTCTGAATTAGAAAAACAACAGGCAAAATTAATTCAAGATGATTATGACTTCTTATTGGATTATATTGAAAAAGATAAGATTTCTATAGAAAACTATGATATTGATCCACATTTGTATATTTATTTTAGTTATTTAAATGCCAATAAATTAACTGACTATGTCAATGGACACATTATTTTCTCAAGTCAGGAAGAAGTGGAAAGTGGATATAAAAAATTGAATGAGGAAACGATATCTTTTATTCAGGAAATGGTTGAATCTCATCAATATTTACCTAAGTATGGTATGTTCCATGACATATTTACATTTGAAAAAGAACATACGATTCAGATGTTCCATGATTTCTTAGATTTTAAACATCCAATCTTCTCAAAAATAGAGACATTAGAAAAATCAGATCAACCATTGATTCAAATTCTAGAGAATCTAAAAGGGGAAAATATCTATATTTCTTTGGATGATGAACATACAAAAAAAGTGCAGGAAGCCTTAAAAGCTTATTCAATTCATAGGAATATCACATTTATTGAAGATGACTTTTATGAAGGATTTACATATGAAGATATTTCTGTTTATACACAACAGGAATTATTTCATCATCCTAGTCAAATTAAGCGTTATCAGAAAACATTTAAACAAGGTCAGATTTTACAGAATATTCTTGAACTAGAACCAAACGATTATGTTGTACATGAACAATATGGTATTGGCCAATATGTTGGAATTACAACGCGAAAAATAAAAGGAAAGACATTAGATTATTTACATGTTTTATACAATGGAGGCGATGAATTATTTGTCCCATTATCACAATTTCAGTTGGTAAGAAAATACGTGTCCAAAGAAGGTGTGGGCATCAAATTATCGCAATTGGGTTCTAACAAATGGAAAAAGACGAAGGAAAAGGTTTCTAAAAAGGTTGAAGAAATTGCGTCTCGATTAGTTGAGTTATATGCGAAGCGAAATGAAGATATTGGTTTTGCGTTCAGTAAAGATGATGATCTACAAAGAGAATTTGAAGAAGCCTTTGAATATGAGGCAACACCAGATCAAATGAAAGCTACAGAAGAAATCAAACGAGAAATGGAAAAGCCAAAACCAATGGATCACTTATTATGTGGAGATGTAGGGTTTGGTAAGACAGAAGTAGCTATGCGTGCTGCATTCAAGGCTATTTCAAATAATAAACAAGTAGCTTTACTGTGCCCAACTACAATTTTATCTATGCAACATTATCAGACGTTTATAAAGCGTTTTGAAAATGTAGGTGCTAATATTCGCGTAGTGAATCGTTTTGTGCCAACAAAAGAAATGAGTCAGATTAAAAAAGAATTGGCGGACGGGCAAGTTGATATTATTATTGGTACACATAAATTATTGAATAAATCTTTTCAATATAAAAGCTTAGGTTTATTGATTATTGATGAGGAGCAGCGATTTGGAGTTGAGCACAAAGAAAAAATTAAAGAGATGAAAAATACAATCGACGTTTTATCTTTAAGTGCAACACCAATTCCTAGAACTTTACAGATGTCTTTGATTGGGGTACGTACGATTTCACAATTGAATACACCACCATTGCATCGTCATCCAATTCAAACGTATGTGATGGAAAACAAAAAGAGTGTCGTGAAAGAAATCATTCAAAGAGAATTATCTCGTGGAGGACAAGTTTTTTATTTGTATAACCACGTATCGAATATCTATTCTGTAGCTAAAAATATTCAGAATATGTTCCCTGATGCCAAAGTAGCAGTGGCACATGGACGTATGGATAAGAATGATATTGAGCAGACGATGATTGATTTTGAGCAAGAGAAATATCAAATTTTAGTTTGTACAACAATTATTGAAACTGGACTAGATATTGCGAATGCGAATACGATGATCATTGATGATGCCGATCGTTTTGGATTGTCTCAACTTTATCAGATTCGAGGTCGTGTGGGGCGTCGTGAAAAAATCGCATATTGTTATTTATTGGTACAGCCACAAAAAGAATTAACAGAACAGGCACATAAAAGGTTAAAAGCCATTAAAGAATTTACATCTTTAGGCAGTGGATATAAAGTGGCTATGCGAGATTTAACAATTCGTGGAGCCGGAGACATGCTTGGGCCGCAACAAGCAGGATTTATTGATGATGTAGGACTGGATTTATATCTTGAAATGCTCGCAAGTGCCATTAAGGAAAAGCAAGGCAAGCCAATTGAGAATAAAAAGAATGATAAAGTGGCTCAAGTTCAGTTATCGGGATATATACCTAAAAAATTCACAGATAATGATGGAGATAAATTGGAAATCTATCAACACATTAAGAAAACAGAGAGTCTTACTGAATTGATTGAATATGAAAAACGTGTTGAAGACTTATTTGGGCATATTCCAAATGAAGTAAAACAATTGTTTGAACAGAAAAAACTGGATTTCTTTGTGAATCGAGAAGGTGTTGAATCATTAAAAGAAACAGATGACGTCGTTACAATCACAATGAGTGCTGAATGGTCAAAGAATTGTGATGGTGTTAAATTATTTGGAGCTATCAATGATATTAGTCGAAAGATCAATTTGAAATTAGAGAGTGGAAAAATTAAGATCATGATTTCTAAACGATTAAAGAAACATATTGAATTGTTGATGCAGGTTATTGATAAATTAGAAGGAGAGTTTTGATGCGATTAGATAAATATTTAAAAACAGCACGAATCTTAAAAAGAAGAGAAGCTGCTAAAGAATTAGCTTTACAAGGACGTATCTGGGTCAATGAACGAGTGGCAAAACCAAGTACAGAATTAAAAATAGGAGATACAATTCGTATTCGTTTTGGAGCAAGACTTCTTGAAATTCGTGTATTAGATATTCAAAAACAAGTTTCGAAACAAAATGCCCAACTGTTGTTTGAAATTATACACGAAGAAAGAATCGAAGATGAACAAGCTTAATGTTGTGTGCGGAGCTCTTGTGATTGATGGAAAAGTGATGATTGCCCAAAGAAATTATGGTTCAAGCAAAGGTTTCTTTGAATTTCCTGGTGGAAAAGTTGAGAAAAGTGAAACAAAAGAAGAGGCATTAATTCGGGAATGGAAAGAAGAATGTGATATTGACATTCACAATGTGCAATATTTAGCTTCTAGCGTGGATTATCAAGATGGATATGAAATTCACTTAACTTGTTTCACATGCACTTCTAATGAAAAACCAACAAAATTAAGTGTGCATTCAGAATATATTTGGACAACTCCAGATCATATATATGACTATAACTTCTTTAAATCTGATAAAATGCTTGTAGAAGCATTAAAGGGGGTATGGCCATGTTTAACAAAACCAATGAAACCAAAGTATTAAGAGATCCTGTGCATGGATATATTCATGTGAAGTATCAAGTGATATGGGATTGTATCAACGCAAAAGAATTTCAAAGATTGCATCGCATCCATCAATTGGGTGGGGATTTTCAAATCTATCATACGGCGGAGCATTCCCGGTTTTCTCATAGTTTAGGTGTATATGAAATCACAAGACGGATGTGTGAAGAAGTGGATTCAATTGCGGCTACTTTAAGTGAATATGAAAAAATTCAGGTTTTATGTGCTGCTCTGTTGCATGATTTAGGACATGGACCATTTTCTCACTTCTTTGAAACACTTCACAAGAAACATCATGAACAAATGACTTGTGATTTAATTTTGGATCCAGAAACAGAAATTCATAAAGCACTAATTAAAGAGGATGAGGCTCTTCCACAAAATATTATGTTGATTCTAACACATCAACATGCAAAACCAATGATGTATCAAATGATTAGTTCACAACTGGATGCGGATCGAATGGATTATCTATTAAGAGATGCCTACGAAACGGGTACAAGCTATGGAAATTTTGATTTGGAAAGAATCTTACGTACTTTACGAGTAAAAAATGATTCTCTATGTGTGAAAATGAGTGGAATGCACAGTATTGAAGACTATATTATGGCAAGATACCACATGTATTGGCAGGTTTACCTTCATCCAGATGCCAAATCATATGAAATTATGATTCAACAATTCTTTAAACGATATGCACAAGTACGAAACATAGAAGTATTTGAACCATTATTGAATGGCGAGTTATCGAATAAGGATTTTTATTTAATGGATGAACATCGAATGTTCTATGGTTTTCAACAAGCTCTAGAATGTGAAGATGAAATTCTAAAGGATTTCGCAAATCGAATTTTGAATCGTCATTTGTTTGAGTGGATAGAAGATCCAAGTTACCAACAAATTCAAGAAATCAAGAATAAATTGGTGGCCTCCGGATACGACTTAGATTATTACTATTATGAAGCTATTTCACATTCTAAAGCATATTTGCCTTATACAGAAAATGATGAGAATCAAATAATATGGATGTTAGATTCTAAAAAAGAACGGGTATCTTTATCGAGTTGTTCACAGATTGTCAAGGCATTATTAAAGATGAAAAATCAAACAAATAAGCGTATTTATTTTCCAAAAGAAATACTTTAAAAACTACGGTAACATGTGATGTGTTACCGTTTTCACTTGTGAAAAAATAGTATAATTTTATAAAAAAAGGAGAATTTTAGATTAATTTTGATATATTTTCATTAAATTGTTATGTTTTTTAATAAATTTTCTTGCAAAAAAATCAGAGTGTGATATTATGCACTAGCTATGACAAATCAGGTACATTTATTTGATAAAATTTCGAATCAAACATTGTATAAAGGAGAGGCTAAGATTGATTTTTCTGGTAATGAAGGTCTATTAGTTTCTTTTAATAATGATACACATCATTTCGAATGGAGAATTTGGAAAAAAGGATTGGTAATTCGTAGTGAATCGGATATTATTGTGAATTTGACACTACGTTTAAATAGTCAAACAAAAGGTCACATAGAAACTGAATTTGGAAAAATAGATTTGGATTGTCATACAAGTCATTATGATGTAGATGAAAATTGTGTAGAAGTTAAATACAGTCTTATACAAGGGAATGAAAAACAAGAATTTCACTTTGTACTATATATAAATAAGGAGGATACATATGCAGTCAATTGAAGTTGAATTAAAGCAGGCCATTCAAAATGCAGTAAAAAAAGCATTTGATTTAGATTTAGATGTACAAAACATTGTGGTTGAAACACCAAAAAATAAAGATCACGGTGATTTCTCAAGTAATGTTGCGATGCAATTAACTCGTCAATTACACCAGAATCCAAGAATGATTGCACAAAGTATATTAGATGCATTCTCATTGGAAATGGTTTCTAATGTAGAAATTGCAGGACCTGGCTTCTTGAACTTTACATTATCAAAAGACCGTTTTAGTACAGTTATTTCTGAAGTGTTAGCTCAGAAAGAAAACTATGGACAACAGCCAGCTAACGGCATTAAAGTGGATTTGGAATATGTTAGTGCCAATCCAACTGGATCATTACACTTAGGACATGCTCGTGGAGCTGCATGGGGAGATAGTTGTGCTCGTATCATGAAAAAAGCTGGATACGATGTAACTCGTGAATACTATGTGAATGATGCTGGTAATCAGATCACAAACTTAGCATTATCATTAAATGCTCGTTATCGTCAGGCACAAGGAATTCCAACTGAAATTGGTCAGGACGGATACATGGGTAAGGATGTTGAAGAAAAAGGATATGAATTGGCGAAAGAATATCCACAAACATACTTAGAACCAACAGAAGAGAATTTGAAATTCTTCAGAAAAGAAGGAATCAAATTTGAATTAGATAAAATTAGAAAAGACTTAGATCGTTATCGTGTACACTTTGATGTTTGGTCAAGTGAACAAAGCATTCGTGATGCTGGTAAAGTAGAAGCAGCTATCAATGAATTAAACGAAAAAGGATATGTATACGAAAAAGATGGAGCATTGTGGTTTGAAACTACCAAATTTGGAGATGACAAAGATCGTGTTTTAAGAAAACAAGATGGTTCATTGACATATTTAGTTCCAGATATCGCATATCACAACGATAAATGTCAACGTGGATTTGACATGTTGGTTGACTTCTTTGGAGCGGATCACCATGGATATATTCCTCGTTTAAAAGCAAGTATGACAGCATTAGGAAATGATGCAGATAAATTGCATGTTGATATTATCCAGATGGTTCGTTTAGTATCAAATGGTGAAGAAATGAAGATGTCAAAACGTTTAGGAAACGCAACAACAATTAATGAACTATGCGATAAAGTAGGTGTTGATGCAGCTCGTTATTTCTTTGTACAACGTGCATTGGATTCACATTTAGATTTCGATATTGAATTGGCAACTAAGAAATCAAATGAAAACCCAGTTTACTATGCACAATATGCTCATGCTCGTATGTGTTCTATTCAAAAACAGGCACAGGATATTGAATTGGCAACAAGTTTTGAAGATTTGACAAACGAAAAAGAAATTGAATTAATGAAGTCTTTACAAGAATTCAATAAAGTAATCGTTGAAACTGCTCAATCTCGTCAAGTTCACAAAATGTGTCACTATATTCAAAATTTAGCTAGTAAGTTCCACAGTTTCTATAACGCATGTAAAGTTGTAGATCGTGATAATTTAGAACTAAGCGCACAACGTCTAGCTTTAGTAAAGGCAACACAAATTGTTTTGGCCAACGCATTAGAATGTATTGGTGTTGAAGCCGTTGAATCAATGTAAGTATTAAGAGGAGTTTTATTGAATTATGAAAAAGTCTATGATTGAAGTTGCATATCAAGTATTGACAAATAATAATGGATCTATGCCATTTGTTGATCTTTGGAAAGATGTAAGTCAGGAAATGGGATTTAATCAAACGCAGTTTGAAGATAATATTGCTCAATTTTATACAGATTTATCTTTAGACGGACGTTTCTTGAACATGTCACAAAATACTTGGGATTTGCGTTCACGTCACACGTATTCAGAAAGTGTTATGGATACAGATTCTATCGCAATCGATGAAGATGATGAGGATGAAGAAGATTCAGAATTGATTGAAGATGAATTAGATGAAGTAGAAAAAGAAATGGACGAAGAAGAAAACGAATAAAAAGCGCTCTTTTCACAATAAATTCACTTTGAATTGTTAGAATTAAAGTGGAAAGGAGAAGGAATGCAAGAAAATCTGCGTCATGCAGATTTTTTTTCTATGAAAAATTTGATAAACTAGAAGTTGTTAAGGAGAATTTTTATATGTTTAAAAGCATTTCATATGTTATAAAAGAGAATTTTTCAAATGTTTATCGTATTTTCTGTATTGCAAAATATGAATTGTTGTCAGATATGCGAGATTCAAAATTTGGTATTTTTTGGAACTTTGCCTCTCCCGCTATCCAAGTTTTCACATATTGGCTAGTGTTTGGTATTGCCTGGGGAAGAAAAGCTCAGACATACAGAGGCATCACTGTAGAATATTTACCATGGCTTGTTGTGGCATTTAGTGTATGGTGGTATATCCGTCCATGCATTGTAGATGGGTGTTCTGCGGTATTCTCAAAAACAAATGTCATCACAAGAATGAAGTTTCCTGTATCTGTTTTACCGGCAACCGTTTGTTTAAAAGAATTGTTTAATCACTTTGTGATGTTGATTATCACATTTGTCACTTTAATTTTAAGTGGGTGGTATCCAAATCTAAATTGGTTATGGATCATCTATTATATGTTCTGTGCATTTATGCTTGGAGAAGCAATTTCACTTGTATTATCTGTGCTTACTATGTTGTGGCGTGATGTAAAGAAATTTATTTCTTCAATCATGCGTATGTTGATGTATTTTTCTCCAATCTTATGGGATTGTCATTTTAAACCAGATGTTCCATTTGCGAGTATTCTAAATAAGCTTGTAAAGGTAAATCCAGTTTATTATATTATTCAAGGATACAGAGATGCTGTATTCTATGGAAGAAATGTTTTTGATCATCCTGCAATTACACTTTATTTCTGGTGTTTAGTTTTTGCGATTTTTGCGCTAGGATGCTTTTTGATGTATACCTTCAAAAAGAAATTCATTGATATGATTTAAGGAGGCTTTTATGTCTAAAGAAGAATATGCTGTTGAAGTCGAAAATATTTCAAAAATCTATACTTTAAGAAATAAAAACAATCAATATAAAACAGATAAAAAAGAGTTCTATGCCTTAAAAGATGTATCTTTCAAAGTGAAAAAAGGTGATGTTGTTGGAATTTTGGGAACCAATGGTTCTGGTAAATCAACTTTATCTTTATTGTTGTCAGGAATTTCTGAAATCAATAGTGGTACGATGAAAATTAATGGAGAACAAGCATTGATTGCTATTAACACAGGATTGAACCAACAATTAACAGGACTTGAAAACATCAACGTTAAAGGAGCTTTGATGGGATTAAGAAAGAAACGTATCCAGGAAATCACGAATGATGTCATTGATTTTGCAGAATTAGGTGATTTCTTATATCAACCAGTTAAAAAATATTCATCAGGTATGAAATCACGTTTAGGCTTCTCCATTTCACTCGCATTAAATCCAGATATCTTTATTGTCGATGAAGCATTAAGTGTTGGTGATAAAGGTTTTGCGAAGAAATGTATGAAACGAATGATGAAATTAAGAGATGAAGAAGGAAAAACAATCTTCTTTATTTCTCACTCGTTAAGTCAGGTTCGTGAATTCTGTAAAACAGGAATGTGGATTGAAGGTGGGCAACTTGTTGAAATGGGAGATATTGACAAGGTTTGTGATGATTATTCGGTTTATGTGGATAAGTTAGAGGCTATGAGTAAAAAAGAAAAGAAAAAATTCTTGGATGAAAAATTTGAGAAGCGATTATTACCTAAAAAAGAAAAGAAGGGCATCGCAAAATTATTTGGTTAATAAAGGAGTTTTAGTGACTCCTTTTCAATTTATCAAAAATAGTTTACAATTACAGTGTTTATATAGGGAGGTTTATAACTCATGAAAACAGTAATAACATATGGAACTTTTGATTTATTTCATGTAGGCCATTTAAATTTATTACGCCGTGCAAAAGAATTAGGGGATTATTTAATTGTAGCGGTAAGTAGTGATGAGTTTAATTTGGGTAAAAATAAAGTTTGTAAAATCAAAGATACAGATCGTATGAAGATTGTAGAAGCTATTAAATATGTCGATAAGGTAATCCCAGAAACAAGCTGGGAACAAAAAATCGAAGATGTTAAAAAATATAATGTAGATGTATTTGTCATGGGTGATGATTGGAAAGGAAAATTTGATTTCTTAAAGGATTATTGTGAAGTTGTTTATTTGCCAAGAACTGAGGGTATCAGTACAACACAGCTGAAAGAGGAATTGAAGGGTTAATATGCGTACTATCAGTATTATCCTTCCTTTTTTTAAGTACAAACATTACTTTAAAGAATGTCTACAAAACTTAGCACAAAGTACATTTAAAGATTTTGAATTGATTGTTGTATTAGATCATCCAACAGAAGATATTGACGATTTACTAGAAGAATATAATTCTATTTTTGATATGCGCATTTATACATTGCCAGAAGGTGTGACAGGTGTAGCTGCATGTCGAAATGTTGGGATTCAACAAGCTAAAGGTGCCTACCTTTACTTTTTAGATAGCGATGACTATGTTTTAGAAGATACTCTTCAAAATATGATCAAAGCTATGGATCATGATGTAGATATGGTTAATGGTGTATTGAATCATACTTGGAACAACAAGGCTAACTATCTTCATAAAGTAGAAAATAAAGAAGTAGATGAAGAAGATCAAGAAGAAAGGGAGCAGCGTCGTTTAAATAAGCTTTCTGATTTTGTTTCATTCGCATCCTATGAAAAAGATGAGCAGCAAGCTCAGGCTATTTTCTATACAATGGACAATCGTAGAGGCATCCGAACTTTTACTGTATTAGGTAATTTGTATAATCGTGATTTTGTCGTTCGAAACAATTTTAAATTTAACGAGAACTTCAGATATTACAGCGATATGACATTTATGTGTCCACTATTAGAAAAGTTAAATACATTTTTAAGAGTGGAAGATGCGATTTATGTAAAACGTAAACACAATGACCCAATCAATGAACCTGCTTTGAGTCAGGAAGAAAATGACAATCGTTTTAATGAAAGATGTGATGCGATTGAATATACACGTACGCTTTTAAAAGAAGAGGGTGTTGTGCGTTTTTGTTTAGATCGTAAAATTGTATCTTACTTTGTATCTAAAATGTCTAAACGAATCCGTCGCAGCCAAGATGATCTATGGCGTACAGACTATTTTGAAAGAATTGCTAAAACAATCGATGGCATTCGTCCAGAAGTGATGAATCGATATAAGCGTAATTCGAAAAAGATGGTGGCTTGTTTACAGAATCGTGATTTAAAGGGAGTACAAAGCTGCGTTCGAAGAAAATTAGGAATTAAAAAATTCTTTAGAGTCTTCAAAAATAAGAATGTATTATTTAAATTAGCTTATTATCACATTTATTCAAAAAAACCAATTCAAGATAATGTGATTCTGTTTGAGACATTTATGGCTAAAAACTATTCGGACAGCCCAAAATATATTTATGAATACATTGCCAAAAATTATCCAGGAAAATACAAATGTGTATGGGCATTGAATGATGGTCATGAAGTTCCTTATGGAGCGGAAGTCGTAAAACGTTTTTCATTCAAATATGCTTATTATTTAGCTGTAAGTAAATATTTTGTATTTAATGTAAGACAACCATTGTGGTATCGCAAAAGAGAAGGACAAGTATTTGTTGAAACTTGGCATGGTACACCATTGAAACGTCTTGTATTTGATCAAGAAGAAGTAACTTCTGCATCACCAAAATATAAACAGCAGTTCTATCGTCAAAGACAAGAATGGGATTATTTAGTGAGTGCCAATCCTTTTAGTACGAAAACATTTAGAAGCTGTTTTATGTATGAAGGCAAGATGCTTGAATATGGATATCCAAGAAATGATATTTTATATTGGCCAAACAAAGATGAAATTGCCAAAGACCTAAGAAAGAAACTAGGTATTCCAGAAGATAAGAAAACAATTTTATATGCTCCGACATGGCGTGATGATGAGCACTATGGAAAAGGGGAGTACAAATTTACGTTGGCTTTAGATTTGAAGTTGATGATGGAAAAATTATCGGATGAATATGTTGTTTTATTAAGAACACACCACTATATCGCAGATAACATTGATACAACAGGTCTTGAAGGCTTTGTGTACAATTTAAGTAAATATGATGATATCAGTGAAATCTATTTGATCAGTGATATTTGTATCACGGATTACTCAAGTGTATTCTTTGACTTTGCGAACTTGAAACGACCAGTACTTTTCTATACATATGATATTGAAAAGTATAAGAATCAGTTACGTGGATTCTATATTGATATGAATACAGAAGTTCCTGGTCCATTATTGTATACGAGTGAAGAGGTCGTGGATGCGATTTTGAATATTGATCAAATAAATGAAGAATATAAAGAACGTTACGAAGAATTCTACAAACGTTTCTGTTGCTACGACGATGGAAATGCGTCAAAGCATATTGTAGAAGAAGTATTTAAGTAAAAAAGGAGAGGATAGCCATGTTGATAAAGCTTTTAAGACCATTTAAAAAGTTTGCAGGAAAGTGCATTCGCTTGGCATATAAATTAACCTATCGTTTATTTAAAGTAGATGATAAGCTTGCCATATTTATATCGTTCCATGGTCGTGGCTATTCGGATAATCCTAAAGCTATTTATGAACAGATGAGACAAGATCCAAGATTTGATGGATATCGTTTTATTTGGTTTATAAAGAATCATAAAGAAAAAAAATTGCATATTGAGGGGGCTGAAATAAAGGAATATTTCAGCATTCCTTATTTCTATTATTTATCGAAGGCAAAATTATGGGTAGTGAACTGCAAATTACCTACATATATCTTTAAAAAGGAAAATCAGGTTTACCTACAAACATGGCATGGAACACCATTAAAGCGATTAGCTCATGATATTGATGTGAGTGAAGATACTACATTTTATCGTTCAGGTGTCAGTTATGAACAGATGTGCCATTCCTATGATGTAGATGTCGCAAGATACAATTATATGATCAGTCCAAATGCCTTCTGTACGAAAGTTTTTCAAACATCTTTTAAAATCAATAGAGAAAGATTGATTGAAACAGGATATCCTAGAAATGATTTTATTTCGAATGCGACAAAAGAAGAATGTGATGCGATCAAGAATAAGTATCATTTGCCTATAGATAAAAAAATTGTATTGTATGCACCAACATGGAGAGATAATTCTTATGTTTCTGCAGGATATACTTTTGAATTGAAGGCAAACTTTAGAAAATGGAAAGAAATTTTAGGTGAAGATACAATTGTTGTATTTAAGCCACACTATCTAATCATTAATACTTTCAAAGATGATCCAGAATTAGATGGATTTTTGTATTCCATTCCTGCTCAAGCAGAAATCAATGAATTGTATGTGATTAGTGATGTATTGATTACGGACTATTCAAGCGTCTTCTTTGATTATGCGATATTGAAAAGACCCATCTATTTCTATATGTATGATTTAAAAGAATATGCGACAGACTTAAGAGGGTTCTATTTAGATATTCATAAGGACATTCCAGGCGAAATCTATATGGATGAAGAAACATTGTTGATGGATATTAAAAATGAAGTTTATGACTATTCTAAATTGAATGATTTTAATCTTTATTTTAATAATCATGAAGATGGAAATGCTTCTAAAAGAGTAGTAGATATCTTATATAAGGCGGTGCAATAAAATGGGATTAAGCAAAATAATCTTAAATGTTGCCTTATGGGTCGTGGACGTTTTAACATTTTATGTGCATCCTAAAAAGAATCGAATTACTTTTATTAGTTTAACACAAAGTGAATTGTCAGGTGATTTTAAACTCATTGATAAACAATTACGTCACGAGAATAAGTATGATATTCATTATATATTATTAAAGTTTGAAAAAAATCTATGGGGTGATTTTAAATATTTCTTGAATTGTTTAAAACAGTTAGTTGAAATAAAAAAATCAAGTCTTGTGATTTTAAACGACAATAACTATGTGATTAGTCATATGAAACCAACCAATGTCAAAGTACTACAAGTTTGGCACGCGTGTGGAGCCGTGAAAAAATTTGGTAATCAAATCAAAAGACAATATCCTGTACGTAATTACGATTATGTTCTATGTAATGCTGAATATTGGAAGGAACCATATTCACAAGCTTTTGGGGTAAATACAAATCAAGTGTTAGTGACTGGAATGCCAAGAATTGATACTTTATTAAATAGAAATGAAAGAGATGAGTTCTTTTTGAAATATCCAGAATTAAAAGATAAGAAATTATGTTTGTATGCACCTACTTTTAGGGGTAACATTATCGATGGTTTTAAAATTCAGTCTTTTGATTTCACAAAAGTAAAAGATTACGTGGTTCTATATAAATTTCATCCATTACTTGGAGATATTCAATGTAATGGTGGAGTGAACATGAATAAGGAAGACTTGTATACATTGATGCAAGTGAGTGATTGTTTGATTTCGGATTATTCAAGCGTAATATTTGATTACTCTTTATTAAATAAACCAATGATTAGTTACATTCCTGATGTAAAAGAATATAAACATAATATTGGATTGAACATTGATTTTGATGATTTTCCAGGACCAGTATGTACAGATGAAGATCAACTCGTCAAGGCGTTAGAATTTAAAAATTATGATTATGATAAATTGTCTTATTTCCAAATAAAGTACATGGTATATACAGATGGAAAAAATACAAGTCGAGTCATTGATACAATTAATCAGATTATGGAAGAGGTATAGGTCCTCTTCTTTTTTTACATTAATGATGAAAAAAAATTACATTTTTTGCTTGAAAATAAATGTAAATTATAGTATTATACAGTCAACGCATTGATATGGAAGAGTAATTCACTACGTTTTAGCCTAGAGAGATATTGTTTGGTGGAAAATATCGTAAAGCTAGAGAATGAAAATCACCATGGAGTGGCTATAGCGATAATGTAGTTATAGACGTATGTCTTACGATATAAAGACTAGATGTGATAGCATCGATGAGGGCATTCATTAGAATGAATTAGAGTGGTACCGCGGAAGAATAAGATTATTATTACCTTTCGTCTCTGAAGTTGTTAATTAGGCAACAAGAGACGGAAGGTTTTTTTGTTGCAGAAAGGGAGAATTTGAGAATGAAAAAGAAAGAGAACACAAAATTGAATCGATCATGGATGGCTGCATTTTCAGTGGCCACAACCGCATTTGCAGCACACGCAGGTGGAGGATTTGCGACAGGAAACCAGGAAAACACATGGTTTGTTAGTTTAGGGTGGCCAGCTATTGTTGGGGTTGCCGTTGCGATGTTACTTTTATCTATGACAATTCGTGAAGGTCAGATTATGATGAATTCAAGAGGATTAAAAACGTATAAAGAACTATTTGAATGTTTATATCATCCATTTGATAAATTAGAATTATTATTTGAATTATTCTTTAATATCATGGTTTTAATGGTTGTTGCATCATGTATCTCTGGTGCAGCCAGTGCATTAACACAATACTTTGGATTGAATTACTATCTAGGAACATTTGTGATTGGCCTTGTTGTATTATTCTTAACAATTTTTGGTGTAGATTTGATTCGTAGAGCAAGTACATATATGGGTGTAGTAATCTTAGTTCTAGCTGTTTCTATTTATACAGTAGGTTTATTAAATGGACACAATTTATTAGATGTTATGCGTGTTGATTTTTCAGTACATGGATGGAGTCAACTTCCAAAAGCAGTTTGGAACGGTGTTACCTATTCAGCTTTCCAATGGGTTACAGTACCAGCTATCTTAGTTTGTGGAACAAGTGTTTTAAAAACAAAACAAGATTGTGATCGTTCAATGGCATTAACATTCACATTAAATATGTTAGGATTAGGTCTTGCCGTATTGATGTTACTTTGTTGGCAACACTATTATTTGACTCAGCCAAACGGAACAACTTTACCAACATTAACAACATTGAAATCATTTGGAGCTAACTGGCTTGTAGCACTTTATGGATTAGTATTATTCTTATGCTTGATCTCAAGTGCAGTTTGTATCATCTTTGGATTTGTGAATCGTTTTGAAAATGTGAAATTCCTTCAAAAAGTTGAAAACGTACCTGTACGTAGAGCTTTAGTTTCAGCATTTATCATGATCGTTTCTATGGGAATCTCATTTGTAGGACTAACAAACGTTGTTAAGTATGGCTATGGATATTGTGGATATCTAGGTATCGCCATCATCATCGTCCCATTGTTGACAGTAGGATTCTATAAGAATCGTAAATTCATGAAAGAAAATTCACAAGATGCAAAAGTATCTTTTGAAGAAGTGTATGAAGAAAATTAGACGGGAAAGTTAATTTCCCGTCTTTATTTCCTCCATTTTTTCGTCAAGTGTCTTACAAATCTTGGCACACTCTAGTAATTCTTTATCAATTTCATCTAAGCGTTCTTTTGATAAGTTCTTCTTATAGCGAATCTTATGTTCAAGACTTGCCCAGAAATCCATCGCAATGGTTCTAAATTGCACTTCTACTTTGACCCATTTTTTCTCATCCGATAAAAAGATGGGAATTTCTACAATTAAATGAAGACTTCGATATCCATTTTCTTTAGGATTTTGAATATAATCTTTTTTTTCAATCAAGCGCACATCATCTTGGCTAAGAAAAGAGTTGGCCAAAGAATAAATATCTTCAGTAAATGAACATACCACACGCACACCGGCAATATCGAACAGATTGTTTTCAATGTTTGAAATCGTTAGTGGCAAGTTTTTCTTTTGAAGCTTTTTCAGAATACTCGATTGCGATTTGATACGCGTATGAATCGACTCAATAGGATTGCGATCATAGAACAGGGAGAATTGTTCGTTAAGAACTTTAAATTTAGTTTCTACTTCCATTAATGCGCAATTATAATAGGTCATCATTTGACGATAGGGTAGTGTGCTTTCTTCTACAAAATCTGTAAAAGCATCAACTAATTTTAAATTTGCCATAATTACTCCTTGAATGTGACTTCAATCGTATAATCATCTGTATCTGGGATAATGGAAATGATCTCTTTAATACTTTTTTCTGTGTTCTTTTGAGCCGTTTTCATTAATCCCTTTTTCTTGGCTTCAGATAAAGCCTTATCTTTTTGCTCTACCGCAAAAGCTTTATAGTCACTCACACTGATTGGATTAAAAATATTTTTTGTTTCATCATAGACTTCAATACTTGATTCATCGATTGAATTTGAAAGAACAGTTGGCTTATTAACTGTCACATGAATAGTAGAATCGTTGATCTCTACATTTGCCTTAGATAAATCTGTACCCAATTGAATTTCCCCTTCAAATGTTAGTATGAAGTATTTGTTTGTCAAAGGAATGGACCAGCCATTCAGACTTAAAGAATTTTCAAATTTTCCTACTTTCGCATAATGATATTTTGTGGTTACCAAATCACTCGCTTGTTCAATTCGATTTTGAATCAATGTCGATGTGATCTCGGGTTCCGTTTGTTTATTCGCAAAGAATATACCGCCTACAAAGGCAATTAAGATAAAGACAACAACAAATAAAACTTTCTTTAAATTTTTCATAAGTGACCTCCTCATTAAAATTGTATCATAAATGAATAAAGTAAATAAACCGACATACATAGTGTCAAATTATTGAGTATAGTAAAAACACGACGGAAACGATTATATGTTATAATGGATAGCGTGGAGGGTTTTCATGACTAAAGTAGAATTTCAGAAGGCTTGTTTAGAAGCCGGCATCCAATTAAATGAAGAACAAATGAATCAATTTGAAAAATATATGCAGCTTCTTGTTGAATGGAATGAGAAGATGAACTTAACGGCAATCACACAGGAAGAAGAAGTATGGGAGAAACATTTTTATGATTCAATCATGCCGTTTTCAAATATTAAATTTGAAACAATGTGTGATATTGGCTCAGGCGCAGGATTTCCAGGTATCCCTGTAAAAATTGCATTTCCACATGTTCATATGACTTTGGTGGAGCCATTACAAAAGCGTTGTCGTTTTTTAAATGAAGTGAAAACTCAATTGAACTTGGATAATCTCGATATACTAAATGTTCGAGCTGAAGATTTGGCAAAAGAAAAACGTGAATGTTTCGACGTGGTCAGTGCGCGTGCGGTTGCTAAACTATCTATTTTATTAGAACTTTGTGTTCCTTTTGTGAAGATGGATCATACTATGGTGGCTTTAAAAGGTAAGAATGGTCACGAAGAGTTGATCAATGCGCAAAAGGCAATTGATACATTAGGTGTTGAATTGATTGATGAAGAAAAATTTATGATTGAAGAGGATGCAACACGCATTAATTTATATTTTAAAAAGGTAAAACATACGCCAAATAAATATCCTAGAGCGTATGGGCAAATCAAGAAAAAACCTTTGGAGGGTTGAGTATGGGAAAAGTTATTGCAATTTCGAATCAAAAAGGTGGAGTAGGTAAAACTACGACATCTATAAATTTAGCAAGCGGACTTGCACATGTAGGAAAAAAAGTATTGTTGATTGATTTCGATTCGCAGGGAAATGCCACGCAAGGATTAAATGCGAGTCAAAATAATTCACAAGCAACGATTCACTCTGTATTAATGGAGGGAGTTCCTATTCAGCAGGCCATCGTACCTAAAATGAATCCAAGAATTGATATTGTTCCAGCCAACATTAATTTAGCTGGAGCTGATTTAGATATGGACAAAATGGAAGCCGGCAAAGAAGAATTATTAAAAAAAGCCATTGCACCTATTCGAGATCAATATGATTACATTATTATTGATTGTCCACCATCACTTGGACTATTGAATACCAATGCATTGACAGCAGCTGACAGTATTTTGATTCCAGTACAGTGTGAATATTATGCATTGGAAGGAGTTACGCAGTTGTTGATCACAATTCGTCTTGTCCAAAGAACAAGTAACCGAAATTTAAAAATTGAAGGTATTTTATTAACAATGTTTGATATTCGTACAAGATTAAGTGTAGAAGTTTCGCAGGATGTGCGTCAAACTTTTGGCAAGCTTGTATATCAAAATTCTATTCCGAGAAATGTAAAATTATCGGAAGCACCTAGCCGTGGCATGTCTATTTTTGAATATGATCCAAAAAGTACAGGAGCCAAGGCATATGCTGGTTTAACTGAAGAAGTACTAAAACGTAATTCAAAGGAGGCATAGCTATGGATAACAAAAATAATGCTCGTTTAGGAAAAGGATTGTCCAGTATTTTTGGGCAAGATGTTTCTAAAGTATTAGATGATATTCAAAATGGAGATATGGAAGTTGAAAGACAGGAACAGTCAAAAATTCCTGTGGATGAGATTCGTCCAAATCCATATCAGCCTCGTAAAGTATTTAATGATGAAGCTTTAAAAGAATTAAGTTCATCAATTAAGCAACATGGTGTGTTTACGCCGATTCTAGTTAAAAAAAGCATTCAAGGATATGATTTGATTGCCGGTGAAAGAAGATTAAGAGCTTCAAAACTTGCCGGATTAAAAGATATTCCAGCTATCATTGTTGATTTTGATGATCAGGAAATGATGGAAATTGCTTTGTTGGAGAATATTCAGCGTGAAGATCTAAATGTAATAGAAGAAGCAAAAGCGTATGAAAAATTAATTCAACGATTAGGATATACACAAGAACAGTTAGCTCATCGTGTCGGAAAATCACGTGAACATATCACAAACTTATTGCGATTGTTAAAACTTCCAGAAGATGTCCAGGAATACGTTGTGAGTAAACAATTAAGTATGGGGCATGTACGAGCTTTACTTGGTCTTAAGACAGAGGCAAGTATGCGTAAAGTCGCTAAACAGGCTATTGATCAAGGTTTGTCTGTTCGTAAAGTAGAACAAATTGTAAAAGATACAAACAATAAAAAAACGATAGAAAAGCCAAAAGAAGATATTTATGTGAAGGCAGCTAAAGAAAAGCTTCAGGAATTCTTCCAAACATCGGTATCTATCAGTAAAAATGCCATTTCTATTCATTATGAAAATAAAGAAGACTTAAATCGAATACTAGAATTATTGAACCTAGTTGAAGAAGAATAAGTCTTCTTTTTTTGACAAATGTTCTGTTTTTTGTATAATATTCATTATTCATGGAGATGTAGTAAAAAAATAGCGCCAGGACTAAGTATTTAGTTGACGAGGACCAGACTTATCGAAAGATTCGGCGGGTAGTCTGGAGGTTGATACAACCTTTAACGATGGACAAAACCAATGTGTGAACATTGAACAAAGCCATTTGGTATCCTCCATGATAATAATTTATAGGAGGATTTTTTATAATGTGTGGAATCACAGCGTACGCAGGTAAAGAGAGTGCTTTACCATTTTTATTGCAGGGTTTAGAAAAACTCGAATATCGAGGATACGACTCTGCAGGAGTGACTCTAGTTTCGAATCACCATCTAGAAACGTATAAGGCGAAGGGGCGTCTAACAAATTTAAAGGAATTGTTGAATGAAAAAGAACATCCTGAACATACAGGAATTGGACATACACGTTGGGCAACACATGGTGTTCCAAGTAATATGAATTCACATCCTCATACAAATGAGAGTGAAACAATTTCAATCGTGCACAATGGAATCATTGAAAACTATGCATCAATCAAGGAATGTTTATTAGAACAAGGATATACATTCCAGTCACAGACGGATAGTGAAGTTATCGTTCATATGTTGGATTACTATTATCAAGGCGATATGATGTACGCTTTAAAAAAATGTGTGCAATATCTTCAAGGTAGTTTTGCGCTATGTGTAGTTTGTACAGATTATCCTGACTGCGTTTTTGTCGCAAAAAAAGAAAGTCCAATGATTTTAGGAAAAACAGATACATCTGCATTTTGTGCAAGTGATATTCCAGCTGTGTTAGATTACACAAAAGATATTTGTGCTTTAGAAGATGGACAGATGGCTGTATTAAGACCCGGAAGTATTGAAGTCTATGATTTCTTTGGGGATCCCGTTTCAACAACTTGGATGCATATCTCATATGATGCTTGTGCAGCTCAAAAAGGTGGATATGATACTTTTATGCAGAAGGAAATGCATGAACAACCGTATGTGATCAAAGAAACATTGAGAGCTCATATTGAAAATAATTTGGCTATGCCAGAATTATCTGGTTTAGATGTTTCAAAAATCAATCAAATTTATTATGTTGCGTGTGGAACTGCTTACCATGCGAGTTTGTATGCTCAATACTTATTGCGCACATGGATTGATTTACCAATTTACTGCATTAGTGCAAGTGAGTTTAGATATGGAAATTATCGAATTGATGAAAACACTTTATGCATCTTTGTTTCACAATCTGGAGAAACGGCCGATACTTTGGCAGCATTAAAACTTTCGAAAGAAAACAAAGCCCAAACACTATCTGTGACAAATGTGTTAGGTTCTAGTTTAGCTCGATTATCTGATTACGTTTTATATACTTGTGCTGGACCAGAAATTGCGGTCGCAAGTACAAAAGCTTATACAACACAACTTGTGTTGTTGGCATGTCTATGTTTAAAGTTAGCGTCTTTATTTAATAAGGGTGTGGCATGTAAAAATCATATGATCAATCAGTTGAAACAAATGCCAGATGTAGTTGAACAAATGCTTGCACAAGAAGAAAAAATGGCTGAATTTGCTAAACTGTTAACGAATCAAAAAGATGCCTACTTTATTGGTAGACAACTGGATTATTTAAGTGTTTTAGAAGGTGCGTTAAAACTAAAAGAAGTTTCGTATGTGCATGCCGATGCATATATGGCTGGTGAATTGAAACATGGTCCAATCGCATTGATAGAAAAAGATACAGTTGTGATTGCGCTAGCTACACAGCCTAGTGTTGCACAGAAGACAATTTCGAATATTTTGGAAACAGTTGCTCGAGGAGCCAAGGTCATTTTGATTGCTTCACAAAGCCAAAATACGGAAGGCTTTGAGTATGTGATTCGCATTCCAGATGTAGATCCATTACTAAGTTGTATTCCGGCAACAGTTTTATTGCAAGAATTAGCTTACTATGTCGCAAAAGAAAAAGGTTGCGATGTAGATAAACCTCGTAACCTTGCGAAAAGTGTAACTGTAGAATAATTATTCTTTAATTTCAGTGATGATATAGTGAATGGTTTGATCTAAACCATGCTCAGATAAATATTTTAATAAATGATGGATGAGGGCGTCTGTTTCAGGATGAATCAGAATTTTACCTCGTCCATTTTCATAATATTCAAGTGCACTAGAGTCTGTGTACTTTTCTTTTTGATAGATCATACTTGCAGCAACTCGATCACAAAACATTTCAATGACATAGTTTGTAGGCATCTTACATGCATAAATGCCATCTACTCCAAAATCAAGCCAATATTCCCAATGATGTTTGTTTCTTCCTTTATGATGTAACCAACCTAATGAATAGCCTTTTTCTTCTTTCTCGGCATCTATAGGAGAGCGGAATCCTTGATAATAATGAAAACCTGTCTTTAATTCAATATAAGAGTATTTGCTTAAATCATGGAGTAAACCTTGTTTATATAGGTGACAACGAAAACAAAGCCAAGTAACTTTTAACTTGTGCTTGTTGATCGTATGTAAATGAGATAATGCTTTATTCATAAATTCACTTCTTTCTTGCCTATTCTATCATAAATTAAGAAAACCATTCTAGTGAAGGCATCTAGAATGGTTTCTTTTTGTATATTAAGATTTTGGTTTCGGAACAGGGGAATGCGGCATGTGAAAAGCTGTCGAATTGTCACAATTTGTTGATTATGAGGAACGACAAAAAGGACTATCGTAATAGCCAACATTTTGCATTTGCCTTTTAGTTGCTGAATTATTTTTTTACAATCATCTTATGATCACATTCAGGGCAGTGCATCATATAGTTTTCTTCAGGTTCATTTGGAAATAATTCATCGATTAACCATCTAGGTACTTCTTCTTCGTAACCGCATTTTGTACATTTCATCAATACATCTTTTTCTGTATGTTCTGTCATTTCTCTTGTCCTCCAATGGATTATATGTATAAGTATACTGCATAATGGCTCCACATTTACATTGAATTGGGTCTCTATTAAAAGAATCAATCAAATGAGTGCGGTACTTCAATTTATTGAGTTTGTTTTTAAGGGCTTTGGTTCTTTATTATTATTTTTAAAAGAGAGATATGAATAAATGAGGATTGGATTTAAAATTGAACTTAATTTTCATGATTTACATAAAAATCTAGTGTATATAGACAAATGTTTGTGAATGAAATACGAAAAGCTAAATGAAAGCGAATACAATGAAAATGCTTGATATAAAGACAAAATGCTGTGTTTTGTTCATAAAAAATATACATAAATGTAAATTTGTATGTAAATTTCTTTCTTAAACCCTTGAAAACGTGTTTCTAACATAGTATAATTTCTTCACACATAGTGAGCAGACTATAGGAGGAAAGAGAAATAGGAGGAAAGAGAAATGAATAAACAAAGAATTGTTGCTGGTTTAGCATCTGTAGCAATGGCTTCTACTTTAGTAGCATGTTCAGGCGGATCTAGCAGTAACGCAAAAACATTAACAGTATCTGTAAACCAAAGCTTAACAGGACAGTTTACACCTCAATATGCATCAAGTGCTTATGATCAATATGTAGTAAACTTATGCTATGAATCAATGTTAAAGTACAATGCGGATAACGAATTGGTACCAGAATTGGCTAAAGATTTACCAGAAGTAAGTGCAGATGGTTTAACATTAACTTACAAATTGGAAAAAGGACACAAATTCAGTGATGGAACTGAAGTAACTTCAAAAGACGTTAAATTTACATTCGCAACATTAGCTGACCCAAGCTATGCTGGTCCTAATGGTGGTGGATTGGAAAACCTAGTAGGATATAAAGAATATAATAGCGGAGCTGCTAAAGAATTAACTGGTATTGAAACTCCAGATGATTACACAGTAGTATTCCACTTAGTATCACCTCAAATCGATGCAATCACAAAATTTGGTGGAATGGGAATCACTAGTGCTGATCACTACTCAAAATACAAACAAGGTAAAGTAAAAGTTGTTGAAAAGAACCAAGAAGAATCATGTGGTTCTGGTGCTTACCAATTAAAGAAATATGACAAAGCAAGTGGAGCTTCATTTGTTCGTAATGAAGAATTCAAACCTGAAAAGGGACAATACCAAGTAGATCAAATCATTATTAAGAAAACAGATGTAACTACAGAAGTTTCTGAATTGAAAAAAGGAACAGTTGATTTAATTCCAGATGTAATTGAAACAAATAAAGTAAGTGAAGCTAGTCAAGATAAAAACATGGCATTCAACTACTACAGTCGTAGTGCTGTTGGTTTCGTAGCTATGAACGCTAACAATGGAGCTACAGCTGACAAAGCAGTACGTCAAGCATTGATGTATGCGACAGATCGTCAAGGATTCTGTGATTCATACTTCGGATGGGATAAAAAAGCAAGTGACGAAGTTAAAAAAGTTAAAGGTGGATATGTACCAGCTGCATACTGGAGTCCAGCATCAGTAAACTGTGGTGCAGTTGTTCGTAATGAAGAAACAATCGATGGATTAAATACATATGCATTTGACATGGATAAAGCGAACCAAGTATTAGATGAAGCTGGTTGGGTTCGTGGTGCTGATGGAATCCGTGCTAAAGACGGACAAAAACTAGAAATCAAATTCTTATGTTCAGAAGGTAACTCAGTACTTGAAACTTTAATTCCTATGGTTAAGAAAACTTGGAGCGATTTAGGTGTTGACTTAAAACAAACTACAGTTGACTTCTCTACATTATTAAGCAACATTCAAGATGAAAGCCACGATAGCGAATGGAATATGTGTTTCTTAGCTACTAGCTTTACAGATAACCAAGATGCTGGAGCTAATGATTCATATACAAATAATCCAAATAACATGGCTGTAAATAACTACTCTCGTGTTAATGATCAAGCATTGGTTGACCAATTGACAAAAGCTCGTGCTGATGCAGATGAAAAACAATCAAAAGCTGATTATGTTGAAGCTATGAAGATGGCTGCTGATGATGCAGGTTACATGCCAGTTTACTCAGGTATGCAGTTCAACCTTTACAATAAGAAAGTTGACTTGACTGGAACAGGAACATTACGTAACTGGTCTCAATCAATGGATACAATTACTGTAAAATAATTTAAAATTTGCACAAAGGTGTGTTAAAATAGTTGATGTTAAAGGACAAATGTTCATTAACAGAAACGTGGCAACGTTAAATAGTCTGCATGAAAAACTCGTGGATTGTTTATAAAATTAAGGGCAAGCCGTATTGACTTGCTCTTATATGCATTTAGTGGATAGAAAGGATCGATAACTATGCTAAAGTATGTATTTAAAAGAATTTTAGCGATGATTCCTGTCCTTTTCATCATTTCAATCGTTATTTTCGGTACTGTAAAGGCGATGCCAGGTGATGAGGTAACAGCTTATTTTGGAGCCGGTTCAAAGGTTACACAAGAACAACGTGATCACGTTCGTGAGTTGTTAGGATTGGATAAATCGTTACCTGAACAATATGTACGTTGGGTTGGACGTATGTGTACAGGAGATTTAGGATCAAGTATTACCCTTAAAAAACCAGTTGGAACTATTATTGGTGACTATGTATGGAATACATTCTATTTGAATGTTGTATCATTAATTGTGGCTTTGATTTTTGCCATTCCAGTTGGAATAAAACAGGCAGTAAAGAAAGGTACAGTGTTTGATAACTTCTGGACTGTATTCTCATTGTTAGGAATAAGTGTTCCAACATTCTTCTTTGCCTTAGTATTAATTTTCTTCGTTGGTTTGCAGATTCCAGGTATGCCTATCAACGGAATGCGTGACACAATGCTATCAAGCTTTGGTTACTCAAGTATTTTCCAAGAAATTGGAGATATTGCTTTACACTCAATTTTACCTGTAATCGTATTGGCGTTTAGTTCATTTGCGTCATTCTCACGTTATGTACGTAACTCTATGGTTGAAGTCATCAACATGGATTATGTTCGTACAGCACGTTCAAAGGGTCTTAAAGAAAAGACTGTTATCTACAAACATGCATTTAAAAATGCACAAATTCCTTTAGTAACATTACTAGGATTATACATTCCATCATTATTCTCAGGAGCCGTAATCTTGGAATCTGTATTTATCTGGCCAGGAATTGGAAAAGTGTTAATTGATGCAATCAACCAACGTGATAACTCTTTAGTTATGGCTTGTTTGATGTTTAGTGCCTTATTGATGTTGTTAGGTAACTTATTGTCTGACATTTGTTATACATTAGTTGACCCACGTATCAAGGTAGATGAATAGGAGGGAACTATAGATGGCTAAAAAAGATGCTGTAGTATTAGAATCTGGCGAAAAAATCGAATCTATAGGTCCTTGGACCATAGCATGGCGTAAGTTCAAACAAAACCGTGTTGCCATGGCTGGTTTGATTATTTTTGTATTAATTGTTGTTGCTGTTATTGTTGTACCACCAATGCTTGGATATAGCGTTAATGACTATGATTTATCAAATCCTAACTTAACTCCAGGAGGAGAACACTTATTAGGTACAGATAAACAAGGTCGTGACTGCTTATTCCGTTTATTCTTAGGTGGACGAATCTCTATCATGGTTGGTATTATTGCTGCTGTTATCACTGTTATCTTAGGATGTACAATTGGTGGTATTTCAGGATATTATGGTGGAAAATTAGATAACGTATTAATGCGTTTTGCAGAAATCGTTTATTCATTACCATTTACACCAATGATTATTGCGGTTGCCTCAACTATGTTGTGGGTTCCACAAAGTCAAAAAATGTATACTGTATCATTATTAATTGGTTTATTATCATGGCCAGGACTAGCACGTTTAGTTCGTGGACAGATTTTGACTTTGCGTGAACAAGAATTTATGCAGGCTTGTGAAGCTTTGGGTATTTCAGATTTCTCAAAAATCTTTAAACACTTACTTCCAAACGTTATTTCTTTAGTAATCGTAAATGCTACACTACAAATGGCAAGTGCTATTTTGACTGAGGCTGGTTTATCATTCTTAGGTATGGGTGTGACTGCACCAACTCCTTCTTGGGGTAACTTAATGAACTTAGCACGTGATTCTTACGTGTTCCAAAACTATCCTTGGGAATGGATGCCTGCAGGTTTAATGTGTTTGTTAACTGTAATCTCAATCAACTTAATTGGTGAAGGATTGCGTGATGCATTCGACCCTAAAGAATTACAGTAGTAAGGAGGATACACAATGTCTGTAAATAAAAAAGTAATTAAAGTGGAAGACCTTCGTGTATACTTCCATACAAAAAAAGGTGATTCAAAAGCAGTTGATGGAAACCACTTTACAATGTATGAAAATGAAACACTTGCGATTGTAGGTGAATCAGGTTGTGGTAAATCAGTAACTGCCATGTCTATTTTAGGCTTAGTAAGTGAACCAGGAGAAATTATGCCTGGATCAAAAATCGTATATATGGGAAATGTAGACCGTGATGAAGATGGTTTAAATTTAGCAACAGCTACAGATGAACAAATTCGTCACATTCGTGGTAACGAAATCTCTATGATTTTCCAGGAACCAATGTCAAGTTTGAACCCAGTTATTACAGTTGGGAATCAAATTATGGAAAACATTTTGACGCACGAAGAAGTTTCTAAAGAAGAAGCTAAACAACGTGCAATTGATTTGTTGGCAGAAGTAGGTATTTCTCGTCCAGAAAAAGTTGTTGATAACTATCCATTCCAATTATCAGGTGGTATGTGTCAGCGTGTTATGATTGCGATGGCTTTATCTTGCCATCCAAAATTATTGATTGCCGATGAACCTACAACAGCTTTAGACGTTACAATTCAGGCTCAGATTCTTTCTTTAATGAACAGATTGAAGAATGAAACAGGTACATCTATCATGTTGATCACACACGACTTAGGTGTAGTTGCTCAGGTTGCCGATAACGTTAACGTTATGTATGCAGGTAAAGTTGTTGAAACAGCTCCAGTTGAAGAATTGTTCAGCAACCCTAAACACCCATATACAGTTGGATTAATGAATTCAATGCCTTCATTAGCTGAAGAAGGTAAACGTTTAAATACAATTGAAGGTAGTGTACCTAACCCATTGTATTTACCAAAAGGATGCTACTTTGCAGATCGTTGTCCATATGTAACAGATCGTTGTAGAGAAGGTCAACCAGTAGATACAAAAGTTAAATCACGTCACCACGTATGGTGCTTCAAAGTTGAAGAAGAAATGAAACAGGAGGGATAGTCATGGCAGAAAAAAGAAAAATTCTTGAAGTAAAACACTTAAAAAAATACTTCCCTCTAAAAAAAGGAAAATTTAAAGAAGGCGACCCATGTGTTAAGGCCGTAGATGATATTACTTTCGACTTATACGAAGGTGAAACATTAGGTCTAGTAGGTGAATCAGGATGTGGTAAATCTACTTTAGGTCGTACAATCATTCGTCTTTATGAACCAACAAGCGGAGAGGTAATCTTCGAAGGTGAAGATGTAGCGAAAAAATCTCGTAAAGAAATGCGTGCTTTACGTGAAGAAATGCAGTTTATCTTCCAGGATCCATATTCTTCATTGAATCCACGTATGACTGTATTCAATATTTTGGCTGAACCATTGATTGCTCACGGAAAATTCAAACGTGGTCCAGAACTAGATGCATATGTTAAAAACCTAATGGACCGTTGTGGTTTGCCAAGCTACTATTGCTATCGTTATCCTCACCAATTCTCAGGTGGACAAAGACAACGTATTGGTATCGCACGTTCTTTAGCGTTAGATCCAAGCTTCATTATTTGTGATGAACCAGTAAGTGCATTGGACGTTTCTATCCAATCACAAATCATCAACTTAATGAAAGATATGCAAGAAGAAAAGAACATTTCTTATATCTTCATTTCACATGACTTGTCAGTTGTAAAACACATTTCTGACCGTGTAGGTGTAATGTATTTAGGTAGTATGATGGAACTTGCAGATAAGAATGAAATCTACTCAAACCCTCAACACCCTTATACAAGAGCATTGATTGGTGCAATTCCTTTACCAGACCCTACAAAACGTAAAGAAATGCAAGTTATTCAAGGTGAAATTCCAAGTAACGTAAACATTCCTAAGGGATGTAAATTCAACCCTCGTTGCCCATTTGCGAAAGATATTTGTCGCGAACAAGAACCAGCAACAAAAGAGGTTAAGCCAAATCACTTTGTTAAGTGTCACTTTGGAGGTGAATTCTAATGTCTAAGCGCCCATCTATGCGTGAGATGTTAGAAAAAAAAGATAAACAAAAAGGTAAAGAAGATCGTCTTGAAAAAGGGGATTTTCTAGCCTTATTAATTGCAGCTAGTAGTACATTCTGGCCAATTTTATTAGGTGCCATTGTTATTTTAGCGCTATTAATTTTTGGTTGGAATGCCATCTTTGCATAATACGAGAAGCTTTCGGCTTCTCTATTTTTTTAGGAGAAAGATATGAAATTTACAGATTATAAATATGAACATATGGATATTGAAGCTTTGCAGGCACAATTAAAGGCGATTTGTTCAAAATTACAGAATGCAGCTTCTTATGATGATTTTAAAAATGCGTTTATTGAATTGAATGACGTAAATAAATATATCAATACAAATCAGACTCTTGTTGAAGTGCGTCATACAGTAGATACAAGAGATGAATATTATACAAAAGAAAATGACTTTTTAAATGAAATGCTTCCAGTGTTAAAGGAAGATATTGTGAATTGTAATAAGGCTGTAATGGAAAGTTCTTTTGTATCTGAATTAAAGAAAGAAGTACCAGAAACATATTTCTTACAAAGAGAAATGGAAGAAAAATCATTTGATCCTATTATTATTCCTGAAATGCAAGAAGAAAATAAATTAGCTTCTAAATACCAAGCAATCATTGCGAGTGCACAAATTGAGTTTGATGGTGAAACATATACTCTTGCGGCTTTAGAAGTAAAGACAAATGATAAAGATAGAGATACTCGTAAACGTGCAATGCAAGCCTATTGGGGATGGTATGACGAACATGCTAAAGAAATTGGTGAAGTTTATGATCAATTAGTGCAAGTGCGTACGCGTATGGCTAAAAAATTAGGATATGAAAACTATATCGAACTTGGTTACTATCGCATGATGCGTTTTGACTACAATAAAAAGGATGTAGAAAACTATCGTAAACAAGTATTAGAGGATGTTGTTCCTTTAGATAATGAGTTGTATGCTCGCCAACAAAAACGTTTGGGTTATGATACTTTGCATGCTTGGGATGAAAAGTTTGAATTCACTTCAGGAAATCCAGCACCTAAATATAGTCGTGAAGAATTAGTAAAACGTGCATTAAAGATGTATCAAGAACTAGATCCTAAAACAGGTGAATTCTTTGAATTTATGACAGAAAGAGAATTGTTAGATCTAGATTCAAAGCCTGGTAAAGCAGCTGGTGGATATTGTACATTCATTCCAAATTATCAATCTCCATTCATCTTCGCAAACTTTAATCAGACAAGCCATGATGCTGAAGTACTGACACATGAAGCAGGACATGCTTTCCAAGTATATTCAAGTAAAGATATTTTCCCTATTGATTGTGTATGGCCTACTTATGAATCTTGTGAAATCCACTCTATGTCTATGGAATTCTTTACATATCCATGGATGAAATCTTTCTTTGAAGAAGATGTAGATAAATATTATTTCAATCATTTGTCAGGAGCTGTTAAGTTCTTACCTTATGGAGTTTTAGTGGATCACTTCCAGCATGAAGTATATGAAAAACCAGAAATGTCTTGTGAAGAAAGATTGGCTACTTGGAGAAAGTTGGAAAAACAATATTTGCCTCATAAAAACTATGAAGGTATTGATATTCTAGAAAAAGGTGGATGGTGGATGCGCCAGCTTCACATTTTCATGGATCCATTCTATTATATTGATTACACATTAGCTCAAGTATGCGCATTGCAGTTCTGGGCTCGTATTCAAAAGAATGATGAAAAAGCTTTTGAAGACTACAAACACATTTGTAAGATTGGTGGAACATTGCCGTTCAGAAAAATTGTAAAAGAAGCAGGATTAAAGGTTCCTTTCGAATCTGGATGCTTAAAAGATACTGTTCAATTGGTTCGCGAATGGTTTGAAAAAGCAGATGATTCACAATTTTAAAAAAACATCTTGCGATTTGAAAAAAGGCTTGCTATAATGGTGTAGCACTTACTTTGGGTCAATATGACTTAAGGCGGAAGGAGGATACATCGATATGAAACAAGGAATTCATCCTAATTATCATAAAGTTAAATGTATCTGTACATCTTGTGGTGCAGAATTCGAAACAGGTAGTACAATCAAAGGTGATGAATTACGTGTAGATACTTGCAGTAACTGCCACCCATTCTTCACAGGTCGTCAACGTTTCGCTGCTGCTCAGGGACGTATTGAGAAATTTAACAAGAAATATGGTTTGAAGTAGTAATATAATGACAGTGTCAGAAATGGCACTGTTTTTTTATTTTGGTTATAAAAAAATCGTTATTAAAAATTAAATACCCTTTAAAATAGATGTTTCAAGCTTGTTTGGTTATATTAAAACGATCAAATGCACACGAGAAATAACTGTGGTATTTGAAAACTTCTATTGCTACGTTTATAATAAAGACAATAAATTAAAAATAGTGAGGTGTATTAAAGTGAAAAAAGCTAAAAGAATGGATGTATTTCAATCTTCTATATTTACAGAATTGAAAAATATGAAGCTGGATTATACACAAAGAACAGGAAATGAAACAATTGATTTTTCAGTTGGATCGCCAAATATTGCGCCTGAACCATCTATTATGAAGGTACTGCAAGAATCAATTATGGATCCAGAAAACTATAAGTATGCGATCAATGAATTACCTGAAATGAAATCAGCAATCCACGATTGGTATAAGAACCGTTATAATGTAGAGCTAACATATGATGAAATGATCTGTCTACAAGGATCTCAAGAAGCTTTAAGCACTTTGTTTTTAGCTATGTGTGATCCAGGTGATATTGTATTGGTGCCAGATCCTTATTACCCAATTTTTAGTGATGGGCCAAAGATTGCAGGGGCTAAAGTTGAATATATGCCTTTGTTGCAAGAGAATAACTATGTTATTCAATTGGATCAAATTGATGAAGAAATTGCGAAAAAAGCGAAGATGATGATTGTATCTTATCCAAACAATCCAACTTGTGCTATAGCACCAGATTCATTCTATGAAGAGTTGATTCAGTTTGCGAAGAAATACGATATTGTAGTTTTACACGATAATGCATATAGTGAACTTGTATTCGATGGTAAAGTTGGAAAGAGTTTCTTATCTTTTGAAGGAGCTAAAGAAATAGGAATTGAATTGAATTCTTTCTCGAAAACATATGGAATGGCCGGTGCAAGACTTGGTGTATGTGTTGGTAATAAAGAAGTGATTGATTGTTACAATACTCTTAAATCAAATATGGATTATGGAATCTTCTTACCTATACAATATGCAGGCATTGAAGCACTAAGACATGGAGGCGCAAGCATTCACTCAACTTGTCAGGCTTATCAAGATCGAAGAGATGCTCTATGTGAAGCATTTGATGAAGTAGGATGGCATATTGATAAGAGTCCTGCAACGATGTTCGCATGGGCAAGAATTCCAGATCAATATGAAGATTCATATGCCTTCACAAAAGATTTGATGGAAAAAACAGGTGTTGTCGTTACACCTGGCCAGGCTTTTGGTGTTCATGGTACTAGATATGTGCGTTTAGCTCTTGTTCAAGATATTGAGGATATCCAAAAAGCGGCAGAAAGAATAAAAAAATCTGAAATTTTTAAGTAAAGTGCAAAAATTTGCACTTTTTTTTCGTATAAGAGTATATGAAGTGTAATCGATGTCAAAATGAAGATCCTAAATTATTTGCGTATGATCATGGAGTTTATTATTGTCGTAAATGCATTGATTTTTCTAGGTTGGAGGTTAATGAAAAAATAAATCCGGTTAAATTGAAGCATAGAACGTGGAAGGGTAAACCTAAACTTGATTATGAACTCACTGCTTCGCAAAAACATGCAAGTCACGAAGTATATCAACATTTAAGTAAAGGAAAAGACGTAATACTTTACGCCAGTACAGGTGCCAGGCAAAACAGAAATTTGTTTTGAAAGTATCTGTGGATATTTAGCACAAGGAAAGAAAGTAGGGTTTGCGATCAGTCGAAGACAGGTTGTTCTTGAAATCGCAAATCGTTTGCGGATAGCGTTTCCTGAATTAAGTGTATGTGAAGTGGCTCAAGGATATACCCAAGTTACAGATGCAGACCTTATTGTATGTACTACACACCAGTTGTATCGTTATCCATATGCCTTTGATTTATTAATTTTAGATGAGTTAGATGCCTTTCCTTTTGTGGGCAACGAAGTACTTCAGGCCATAGCGAATCAGGCGTGTATTGGACAAAAACTAATGTTGAGTGCAACACCAGACAAAGAGAGTATGGAACTTGTGAAGCAAAAGAAAATAGAGCTTGTGTGTTTGTTTGAAAGGCCACACAAACACCCGTTGATTGTGCCTAAAGTGATACAGGTATCTATTTTAATTCAAGTATGGATTGTAATTTATTTGTGCATAAAATTCCAAAAAGAAGGAAAACAAACATTGGTTTTTGTCCCTCGAAAAAATGATGGAAAGTGGATGAAGATGATTCTAAATGTAGTTGTGAAGACAGATTTTATTCATTCTTCTACACAAAATAAAGATGAAATTTTAGATTGCTTTCGCAATAAAGAATTGAGTGCACTAGTTTGTACCACACTATTAGAAAGAGGAATCACGATTCCAAGCGTTCAAGTTGTTGTTTTTAAAGGAGATCATTCAGTCTTTACCACGGCCAGTCTTATTCAGATTTTTGGGCGTGTGGGACGAAGTTTTAAAGATCCAGAGGGAAAGGGTGTGTGTTTATGTCAAGCTTCAAGCGAATCTATCAAAGATTGTGTGAGTCAAATTACGAAGATGAACGATACTGTTTATGTTGCCGCAAAAAAATGAGTGAAATTCGCAATTTTGAGATTTTCTTTTATAATGATCTTTTGATATGTCCGGATTGTTCAAAAAATTTCAAGCTACATAAACAAGTCTATAATATAGATGGTATCCCTTTATATGTTCTCTATGAGTATGATGAGTTTTTAGAGAGGTTGTTTTTTCAGTATAAGGAACAAAGGGATATTGTATTAAAAGATATTTTTTTGTGTGAACACTCATATTTAAAGAAGACCTTTAAAAAATATTGTGTCTGTACTTTATGCAGTAGTGATGCAAAACGTATGGAAAGGGGATTTGAACCAGCTATTGATATGTATTCGTCGTTAGATGTTTTTGTTCATTCTCCTTTCTACAAAAAGAAGGATATAAAGCAGTCTTCAGCAACAAAATCGCAAAGATCACAAATTAAGAATGTATTGGGCTTGAAACAATTGTATCCATTGCCTAAAAAGAAAATATTATTGGTGGATGATGTTTGTACAACTGGAAGTACACTATTGGCCGCAAAGCAGTTGATTCATCCGGACTGCATGTTTGTTTTAGCGGCACATCCACTTTGGATTTTGGCAAATCAAGAAAACATAGTGGTCAAATCAAAGGGGTTTTGGTAAAATAGTCTAGAAGGGGCGATAGAAGCTATGGATAAGAAAAAAAAGAATGAGAATGATGAGATTTCTCAATTATTAGATTCATTTCAAACAAACGAGGAAGATACGTTAGAACAAAAAATGGATCAATTCACAAAGAATCAAACTCGTAGTCGAGTAGAAAAACATAAACCTGAACCGGAAATTCCGTTTCAAGCAAAAAAAGAGGAACCTTCACTAGGAGATACGTTTGTGGTTGGATCAAAGGATTTAAATGAGCCAAAAGAAGATCTTTCTGCAACACGTACAGTAATGTGGAATGCGGATGATTTAAAACAGGAAGCAGATTCTACAAATCAAACTGTTGTGATTGATGATGATGAAATTCAGTCTTTGTTAGAGGAGGGTAAGGGTCCTCAATTAAAAAGAGAAGTAATCAACAAGAAAAAAGAGCCAAGCAAAAAGAAATCAGCACCAAAAAAGAGCCATTCTAAAACTGGAATGTATGTTGCCTTAGGTGTTGTAGGTGTATTGTTGGTTTCATTATTGATATTTGGTGGTATGAAACTAATGACTGGTGGATTGTCTAGTTCTGATGAAAAAACATCGGAAGTTCAAAAGAAGAATTACCAGGAATTATTAGATTTTGCAAACAACTATGATGATTTATCTTCAAGTGACCAAAAGAAAATTGTTGATTTTGAAAGTAAATATAACAGTTTAACGCGTAAACAAAGAGAGAAGATTGATGAAATCTTAGAAGAGGCTACTGGTAAAACTTTCAATGAATTACTTGCGAGTGCAAATAAGAAGACAAGTACGAAAAAAGACAACAACAACACTGAAATTGCTGAAAAGAAAGCGCAGTTGAAACAAAAAATCAATGATCTTAAAGAGCAGTTGTTGAGTGCACAATCGGAATTAGAAAATGCGCAGAATGCACAGTCTTCAGCTCAAAGTGATGTCGATTCATTAAACAAAAAAATTGCAGCAGCGGATAATTCTTCTTCATTAGAAGCTGCGAAAAATGCAAGGGACAGTGCTAGGGGAGCGTATAGCGATGCACAAAGCGCATTACAGGCATGTGAGAAGCGTCGTAGTGAATTGGAACAAATTCCAAATAGCGAATTAACGCAAGATCAATATACAGAGTTACAGCAGTTGTATGCTGAACATCAGGGATTGGTTGATAAAGTAAATTCTACAAAAGCAGATTTGGATAACGCAGAAGCAGCATATAGTGATGCACAGAAGAGTACATCAGATACTTCTTCTTTAGAAAGCAAGTTGAAATCTGCACAGACTAAATTGGATAGTGCAAATTCAGATGTAACAGATGCACAGTCAAAAGTAGATTCATTGAATTCACAAATCAATGATTATCAAAATCAATTGAATCAATTAGATTAGACAATACAAAATGTATTGTCTTTTTCTTTGTGTGACCTTTTAATGTCTTGTGATTTTTGTTAGAATATATACGGAAAGTCAGGTGAAAATATGCGTAATGCGATTGTTCTGGCGGCAGGAAAAGGAACTCGAATGAAATCAGATCGTAGCAAAGTAATGCATACGATTATTGATCGTCCAATGTTGGCTTACATTATTGATGCTTTAAGAGCGGTATCTGTAGAAAGAATTGTAGTAATTGTCGGATATCAGGCTGAAAGTATCAAAGAAGCTTTTCCAGATGTTGAATTTGCTTTGCAGCAACCACAATTGGGGACAGGTCATGCGGTTATGCAAGCTACACAATTAAAGGATGAAGATGGGGATACATTGATTATTAATGGAGACGGACCATGTATTCAGCCTGAGACATTGGAAAAACTATTCCAAACCAATCAAGATGCATCATTAACTCTATTAACTTCTGTATTGGATGATGGAGCTCATTATGGTCGTATTGTTCGTGATGAAAATAGTCATGTTCAAGCGATTGTAGAGGCAAAGGATTGTACAGAAGAACAAAAACAAATTTGTGAAATCAACGCAGGTATGTATTGTTTCAAGAACAGAGATTTATTTGATAATCTTGATAAATTAACAACAAATAATGCTCAACACGAGTATTACTTAACAGACTTGGTTAAGATTTTAGCTAATCAAGGAAAGGTTGTTAAGGGATTGGTAGTTGAAGACCGTGACGAAGTCATGGGAATCAATGATTGTGTAGAATTACATAAAGCGTATGAATGGATGCGCAATCGAATCAACAACAACTGGATGAAAGAAGGGGTACAGATTGTAGACCCAGTGCGAACAGTTATTGGAAAAGATGTAACGATTGGACATGATGTGATTATTCATCCAAATGTTGAAATTCTTGGAAACACAGAAATTGGTGATTTCGTTGAGATTTTACCAGGTTCTTATTTGAATAATTCAAAAATTGAAGATCGTGCAATTGTAGATTCAAGTAAAGTCGTCAATTCTTGCATAGAAGAAGGTTCCGTTGTAGGACCTATGTCTTATGTAAGCAATAATAAAACCATAAAATAAACCTGATAGGGTATGAGAAAGGATAAATCATGAAAAACACTATTGTATTTGCTTTATCATCTAGCGTTGGTTTAGCAGAAGATATTTGTAAAGAATTAGGATTGGAATTAGGTAAATGTGAAGTTAAACACTTTGCGGATGGAGAAATCTTAGTAGAACTTGGAGAATCTGTTCGTGGAAAACACGTATATTTTGTACAAAGTACAAATAAGCCTGTAAACTCAAATTTAATGGAAATTTTAATTGGTATTGATGCATGTAAACGTGCAAGTGCTGCAAGCATTACGGCTATCATTCCATATTTTGGATATGCGCGTCAGGATCGTAAAGCGAAACCTCGTCAACCAATTACTTCTAAATTAGTTGCTAGTTTATTAGAAAGAGCTGGAGCTGATCGTGTAGTTACAGTTGACTTACACGCTACTCAGATTCAAGGATTCTTCGATATTCCAGCAGATGATATTACTGCGAATGGATTGATTGCTGATTACTTCAAACACAAAGAAGGATTAGGTGAAATCGTAGTTGTATCTCCTGATCACGGTGGAGCTGTACGTGCTCGTAACTTGGCAAATGCATTAGGTGCACCTATCGCAATCATCGACAAACGTCGTCCTAAACCAAATGTAGCTGAAGCTATGAACTTAATTGGTGATGTTGATGGTAAAACTGCAATCATCATCGATGACATGGTAGATACAGCTGGTACATTAACTGCTGGTATCAAAATGTTGAAAGACAAGGGAGCTAAAGCTGTCTATGCTTCATGTTCACATGGTATCCTTTCAGGACCTGCTATCGAACGTTTAAAAGCTGCTGAGTTAGCTGGATTCGTTTGTACAAATACAATTGATCAAACAGAAAACCAAAAAAATTATCCAGAAATGACTGTTCTTTCAATGGCACCATTGTTAGCTGGATTGATTCATGCAGTTGAAGAAAATTCTTCATTATCAGAAGTATTAGCACACGCATTTGATGACTAATATGGAAACATTGTTTATTGGCTATCCTCCTTGTTCAACTTGTAAAAAGGCATATAAAGCTCTACAAGATTTGGGTATTGAAGCTACATATCGAAATATTAAAGAAGATAATCCAACAAAAGAAGAGATTCAAAGTTGGATTGATCGTGGTGTGGAATTAAAAAAATTGTTCAATACAAGTGGTATGTTGTATCGGGATTTAAATGTAAAAGAAAAACGCGAAACATATACAGAAGAACAATTGATTGAATTACTTGCCTCAAATGGTATGTTAGTAAAAAGACCGATTGTGATTCAAGGAGATAACATTATCATAGGAAACAAAGTTTCAGAATACGAAAACTTACAAAAATAGACCTGTCAATCGACAGGTCTTTATTTAATCAAAAATGGAATTGAAGTTCTCTTCAATTTGTCTACATGCACTTGCTTCATCAAGTTGTTTGATTTCACAAATCTTCTTTGCGACATATTCCACATACATAGGTTCATTTTCTTTTCCACGATAAGGAACAGGTGTTAAATAAGGAGAATCCGTTTCTGTGATGATTCGATCGATAGGACATGCTGAAATACATTCAGGGGCTTGTCTAGCATTTTTGAATGTGATAGGTCCGGCAAACGAAATCATAGAATTCATTTTTAAACATTCCATCATAGTTTCTTTACTTCCGCTGAAGCAATGGAAAATAATTTTTGTCTTTGCGTATTGTTTTAAAATATCCATGCAGTCTTTTGTGGATTCGCGCATATGAATAGAAATGGGGAGATTGTGTTCATTCGCAATTTGAATCTGCTTGATAAATAGCTCTTTTTGTAAATCATTAAAACTTGTATCCCAATAGTAATCCAATCCAATTTCTCCTAAACAATCTAAACAAGGCGTTTGATCAATGAGATACTGAATTTCTTTATCTGTAACTTCTTTGGCATCACTTGGAAACCATCCAAAGGCAATTTTAAAAAATGGATATTTTTCTTTTACCTTTTTCGCACGTTCTAATTCTTCAGGACTTGTGCACATGATCATGCAAGAAGTAAGATTTTTAGCTTTGATATTTTCAATGATCTCGTCAATTCGACTATATAAACGATCACAAGTGATGTGACAATGACTATCTGTATACATAAATAACCTTCTTTCTTAAAATAGTATATAATTGTGTTAAAAGAGGTGCAATATGAAAGTTAGCATGGAATTAAATGTAAGTGATAAAGAGTTTTATGATTTGATGATGAAATCTTTAAAAGAAGAAGTTAAAAATGTCACGAAGAAAAATTTAGAATTAAAAGAAGGGCTAAAATATAAAAAGAAATCAGCTCAAAGAAAAGGAATTGGCTCAGAGATTACTGTGCATATTAAAAGGTTGATTCCGAATACATTGTATGAAGCAACGTTTGTCACGGCAATCGACCATACAACTATTTCTTATAAGATTGAATCTTTAAATGAATCAAAAATCAAAGTGACTTATGAAGAAATTTACGAAAATGTTTCTCCAAAGGAAATTCCTGTTTGGAGACAAAAAATGGCAGAAAAACAGTCGGCCAAAAAATCAAAGAAAATGTTTAAAGAGGTTGAAAAGTTTATTTTAAATGAAAGAAATAACAAGAACTGATTATACCAGAATAGAAACCAAGTTTTCCATCTTGGTTTCTTTTTTTGTTTATATGCGTTATAAGATTGGTATAGAAAAGCTTTAACCCAACAAAAGAAGGAGGAATTGGATATGAAAAAGTTAGGTTATTTAGCGGGGGCATCATTGTTATTTGTTCCAATGCCTCTATATGCAGCAGGAATTGGTTCTAGTAACCAAGTATTTACTCACACTGGTTGGTTCTCAGTTATTTGTATGGCAACAATCGGTGTTGGAGTTGCAATTTGTTCAAAACATCAGAAATAATAATGAAAAAAGGTTCAACAGTAAGCATCATTTGGGCTGTGGACCTTTTTTATTTAAAATTTGACAGTCATTGATAATAACATATGTTACCTACAATTTTTGTGGAGTATGTTATACTGAGTTAACTGAAAGAGAAAGGGTAACTTATGGTCAGCAATTATTTGGTGAAATTTCTTGAAGAAAAAGAAGTACCTACAATCACAAAAAAAAGACACACATATTTAACGTATTATGGTTTAGAACAACAAGATACGTACGTGTTAAAAGAAGGTATTGTTAAGACTAGTATAATTTTGCGTGATGGAAGAGAATTTAATATTTCTTATATTAAAGGACCCGATATTATTTCATTATTAAAAGATGAAGTAAGTCAATATACATCAGCTCCATTTAACGTTCGTATTGAGAGTGAAACGGCTACTTTTTATCGTATTCCAAGAGTGTTATTCTGGGATTTTGTAAATCAAGATCCAGAGTTAAAAGAGTATGTGAATTCATATTATCGTACTAAATTAACGGAAGCTATTTTTAGACAGCAACTTATGACAATGAATGGTAAAAATGGAGCAGTGTGTGCTTTTATCTATCAATTGATTCCTATATTCGGAAGAAAAGTAAAAAAGGGTATTTTAATTGATTTCCAAGTGACAAACGATGATATTGCAGGATTCTGCGGTATCTCTACTAGAAATAGTGTAAATCGTATTTTAAGAGGGTTACGTGAGCAAAATGTAATCTCGATGGTCTATCAGAAGATTTTAATTTTAGACGTAGATTATTTAAAACAATTTGTACAAGCATAATACAAAACAAAGCGCAGAGTTAATTCTGCGCTTTAAATGGTTTTATGATTTTTTGATATGAATAGATTAATTGGCTTGCCATTAAACACCAAATAATGGGTTCGCAAAAGCATACACCTAAATATTTAAATGTAGGAACTAAAAATAATGTAAAGACAATTTTTCCAATGAGTTCAATAATACTAGAGAATAAAGGTGTTATTTTATATCCAAAGCCTTGAATTGCATTTCTTAAATTCAATAGTATACTCAATACTATGAAAAATGGAATATTGATTTTTAGATACATGGCGCCATTTTGTAGTACGGCAGGCGTGTTGGATCCAGATAAAAGGTGGACTAGATTTTCAGCTGTAAAATAAATAAGTATACTTAAAAAGATGGGATATATAATACCGCAGATGTTTGAAAGACGAACTCCTTTTATAATTCGCTCATAATTTTGAGCTCCCTTGTTTTGAGAGACAAACGTTGCCATTGAGGCTGCCAATGTAGAAAGAGGCAGACAAAATAACGAGATTAATTTTCGAGCAGCCGTATGAGCTGTAATGATTTGAGTGCCTAGACTGTTGATTCCGGATTGAAGAATGATGGTTCCGATGGATACGATTGAAAACATAAATCCCATCGAAAAGCCTTGTCCCAACAAATCATTGACCATATAAGATTTAATTTGGAAATGTTCTTTTCTAGGAATCAAAATTTTAGCTTTTCGCAAAATTAAAAAGAAACAAATTATAGTTGAAATGGCTTGGGCAATAACAGTAGCTACAGCTGCGCCAAATACACCCATATCGAGTATTGTGATACATACAATATCAAGCGCAATATTTATAATAGATGAGCAGAAAAGTACAATCAATGGTCTTAGGCTATCGCCAATAGCTCGTAACATACCGGCACCTAAATTGTAGAACATGGTGATGATTAAAAAGGCAGATATACATCGAATGTAGTTTAATGAATCATGATAAATACTTTTGGGTGTCTTTAGAATTGTTAATAGATATGGCATCGAAACATAGGAAACGATTGTGATCGCAATGGAGATGATCAATCCTAAAATTAGAGATGCTGCAACGCTTTTCTTTAGTTCATTTTCATTTTTAGAACCATAATATCTTGCTGTAACAATACTAAATCCTGTTCCACATCCATTGGAAAACTGAACGATCAATTCAAAGATAGCAGCAGTAGCACCCATTGCGGCCAGGGCATTGTCGCCTAAGAAATGACCAACTAACAATGTATCGATTGTATTGTAGAGTTGTTGAAATAGATTAGAAAAGAAAAGTGGAATCACAAAGAAAAGGAGTCCTTTTGCGATGCTTCCTTGCGTTAGTGAATGATTTTTCATGAGATCAGCCTCCTTTTTGAATATAATATAAACCAGATTACTAAAACAGTTCCTTTAATAATGCTTGAAATTGAAATGGCCCACCATACTCCATTTACTCCTAAATAGTGAGATAGCAGAATGGCCATAGGAATTCTCGCAGACGTGAATATAATGGATACAATACTAGGTGGCAGAGTTTTACCAAGTCCATTAAAAGCCCCTTGTGTAGCTATTTCTATGCACATAAATAGTTGGGAATATCCAAGTATAATTAGATAGTCAATTCCATAAGGAAGGATATTTGTTTCATGGATGAAACATGAGAATATCGGTCCAGGAAGGAAAATTAAAATGGCTGTTGTTAATAATCCCCATAATCCAACCACCAGCATGCCAGTTTTATAACCTTGTTTTACACGATCATAGTTTTTTGCACCATAATTTTGCGAAGTGAACGCATTGATGGATGCGCTGAATCCATCGGCTGCCATCCATGAGATGGATTCAATTTGCGAGCCTACTTTTTGTACGGCAACACTGATTGCTCCAAAACTTGAGATTAGGCGTGCAATGTACATAGAAATACATGTAAATAACATACTTTGCACAGAGGATGGAAATCCTATTTTTAATATTTCAGAAATATGATTCAATTTTGGTTTTGACAAGATACGGATATTTCTAAATAGATCAAGATTTTTTGCGTTATATAAAAAGACCAGAGTAACAATGATTTGAGCAAGAATTGTTGCGAGAGCCGCACCGATGACTCTAAGATTGAATACAAAGATGAGTACAGGGTCTAAAATTAAATTTAATACTAGACCGGTTGTTGTGGCTATAAAAGTGCTTTTTGAATGACCGGCAGCCGTAAGGATTCCGGTAAAAATCTGATTCACAAAAGAGAATACGATAAAGCCGCATGTAATCCATAAATAATTCTGAGCATCTCGAATAATAGCAGGATCTGATAAATTAAATAATTGAATTAAATACTTTTGAAAAACAATAATAATAATCCCATATATAAGGGCAAAAAATAAGGAACTTTGAAAAGCTGCCTGAATATAATTTTTTGTCTGTTCTTGATTATTAGCTCCAAGACTTTGTCCAACCAAAGCTTGTGATCCAATCTTAGGCATGTTCACAAGGCCGTTAGCCAAATACATGAAATTTCCAGATACACCAATACTGGCAACCGCACCAGAACCTAAAAAACCAATCCACAACATATCAACCAGGTTATAGGCCATCTGAATAAAATACGTTGCCATGATTGGGATTGCTAATAAACTTAATGATTTAAAAATAGGACCATGCAGTAGGTCAATACTCTGATTTTTTTTCATACAGAGAATATTTTAGCAATTTTTTAAGAATTTTAAAACAAAAGAATGGATGTGATCGCACATCCATTCTATTAAATACTCTTTTTTAGTTCTCTTAATGCATTTAAGTCCAGTCCAACAATCTCAGAGATTTCTTCAAGTGTTTGATTATTTCTTACAAGCATTTTAATCGCTATTTTAATTTTTGTATTTTTCACACCACGTTCAATGCCTTGCTCAATACCTTGTTCAATGCCTTGCTTGATACCCATCTGGATTCCTTTGTTTGTTGATTCTTCAAACATTTCATCTAATGCTCTGCACACTCTTACATCTCCTTTCTCACTTTTCTGGTAGATACTCAATAACTCTTTGTTCTTTGTCACTACATACGCAAAATACAATGCATCACGATTAAACTCTCGATCTAGATCTTCTTTTAAAACCTGTTTTCTATAGATCATACGCAATAGATCAAAAAAGTCCTGTGTTGCCTTTTCACCTGTATTATACTTGTGATTTGTGTTTAGCTCAATCAGATTCAGTTTAAACTCATTGAACATATCTTCAAATCCAGGATGAATAATTTCTAGTTCACTCAATCTTTTAGCAGCATTCCACTTGGATTCACCCACATATAAGACGACTGTTAAAATCATTGGAAGTCTTGTATGCATAGGTACATGCTTCTTAAAGTTTTGTCGAATATAACGCATACGAGCAACACTTTCATATTCCATGACTCTTGCGACCATAGACGGATCGACATAGCTTTGGCTTTCAATCACGAACAAATCTAAATAAGTACCATCCTCATACCGCTTGATGATATCCACATGCTTACTAGATACATTCATGACAAGTTCACTGTTTTCATCCTTAAGATATTCAGGCTTTAACACTGGTTGTCCATCAAATAAAAGTGCATTGAAGATCGAGACAAAGTTTTTGGGTTGTCCTAAAAACTTCTTAGACTCAATATCCATCGAATTCAAGATGATTCCTCCTTTCTCTTCTCTCTAATACGAAAAAAAAGAAGGAAATTTTAGAAAAGATGCACATTTTGATAATTTCCCATAATTCATTTTGATTTCACAATATTTACCAAAGTTATACTAAAATTATGACAACATGGAATGATATTCTATAAGTGCCTTAAAGATAAGGCAATGAATATAGAAATAAACCAATATTCATATCTCTCTTTTAAAAATAATAAACAAAAGGAACCATTCTAGACGCCAACACTAGAATGGTTCCTTTTATTTGAAATCCGATTTCTTGATATATGCATAGCTATTCTTATATTTAGCATTTACATTCAAATGATTATCTTTAACAGGTGCTTCACTCGATATTTTATAGTATCTGTTTTCTTCCTTTAATATATGAATCGATACAATACTTCCTTTTTTATAAGTATAAAGAACATCTTTTTTATTTGGTGCATATACCTTTAAGTCCTTAGATAGTTGTATTGTTTTGATTGGATTCTTTTTTTGGTCAATACCAACTTCATCCAATTGATAATAGAAACTAGCCGCTTTTTCTCCCCAGTACGGATCAGAAGCATAGTCCACGTTGATGCCACTTGCCTTATCCCCAAACCACGAACCGTGATATCTTGAATCTTCAGGATTTAGATAGCTTTGCTGCAAGAAATTGTAGGCATGTTGTTTTACACAATCCGCTATTGATTTGTATTGATTTGCGTTATCTGGATTTTCATCAATGGCTGCATGACCGAATAAATTATGATATTCAAGCGCATACTGACTAAGTCCTAGACCACTCTCATTTAGGGCAAGTGCATACATCATAGATGCGTTGATTGCGTATTTAGCTTGTATATTAAAAAATACATCGGCTTGATTATAGAGTGCGGATTCATCGTTGACATACGTATTATAAATCGCATGATTCAAATACGACGTGGTTCTGTGCGGAACATATTGATAATAGTTATAGTATGGATTTTTATTGACCTTTTTATCATCAACTAAGTTTTTATAGCACGTATAAAAATAGTGACCATCATATGAATAATAGGCAGTATCTTCTTTTAAAAATTGTGGAGCAGGACCAATCGCAATAGAATTCGCATTTCCTTGAACAAGATCTGTAGAAATCGTATGAATGAGGGAACCGTTATAAACATAATATGTGGATAAAGTATAAGAATCGTCATATAAGTACAATTCAACATTGTTGATGTCTGTCCATGCTTGCACGCCGCTTATTTTAAAGTGAACCTTCTTTCCGTTAAAGCTGGTTCCTAAATATTGAGCATCTGCGCCATAACTTCCATTCACATATCCAGTTTCATCTGTATCTGTTGTGTATTCTGTATTTTCAGTTATGTCTTTCGTCTTTAAATTAACAATGCCAGATTGAAGTCGTAATATTTTCCCGTTTTCATCTTTTATACACGCATACTTAGAATCGATTGTATCCATCTTAAAAGATGCGAAGATGTAATGCTTATAGGAAGCTTGTACTTCACTTGTATTTAAATCTTCTACGTAGTATTGTCCGTCTTCAGTGATTTTTAAAATGATGAAGGGAATAACTATAAATACGAAAATGAGTAAGGTAAGAATAAACACAATTGGTATTTTTTTAACTTTTCTTTTCTGTTTCATACTTCATATTATACTCTTATCTTCAAAAATTGCGTAATAGGACAATTTCCATCGACAATACTTGTTCTTTATATTAAAATAGATGGGGTATATCGCTAAAATAAAGCGTTTTTTAAGTGGTAAAACACTCAAGATATAAAAATTATAGAGAAAGGATGTATATTTATGGCAAAAATGGATGAGCGTTTAGAAAAAATGGTTGAGCGTTATCGTGAAATCAATGATTTGATGATGCAAAGTGATGTTGTATCAGATCGTAAGACTATGGCAAAATTGGGGCGTGAACAAAATGAGTTGACACCTATTGTAGAAACATACGAAGAATATAAAAAAGCAGTTGAGGAATTAGAAGAGGCAAAAGTTCTTTCAAAAGAGGAAGATAAAGAAATTCGTGAAATGGCACAAATGGAATTGGAAGAATTAGAACCAAAAATCCAAAATTATTTAGACCGATTAGAATTGCTTCTAGTACCAAAAGATCCTAACGATTCTCATAATGCGATCTTAGAAATTCGTGGAGCAGCTGGTGGAGACGAAGGAAATATCTTTGCCGGAGACTTATTTAGAATGTATTCAAAATATGCAGAGGCAAAAGGTTGGAGAACAGAAGTCATTGAAATGGAAGATAGTGAAGCTGGAGGATTCTCATTAGTTTCATTTAAAGTCAATGGAGAAGGGGCTTATGGAACTTTAAAATTTGAATCTGGTTCTCACCGTGTACAACGTGTGCCAAAGACAGAATCACAAGGCCGTATCCATACTTCTACCGCAACAGTATTGTGTATGCCAGAAGTAGAGGCAGAAGACTTTGATATCGATATGAACGACTTGGAAATTGAAACAATGCGTTCAAGTGGAGCTGGAGGACAGCACATCAATAAAACCGATTCAGCGGTTCGTATCGTCCACAAACCAACAGGTATTGTAGTTAAGTGTCAGGATGGTCGTAGTCAGCATGAAAACCGTGCAACTGCCTTAATGACAATTCGTGCTCGTGTATATGAAGAAAGACAGCGTGAATTGGATCAAAAGAACGAAAAAGAACGTCGTACAAAGATTGGTACTGGAGATCGTGCAGAAAAAATTCGTACATACAACTATCCTCAAAACCGTGTAACAGATCACCGTATTGGATATACAGTCAATCAGTTAGATCGTATTATGGATGGTCGTTTAGATGATTTAATGGCTGCATTACAGCTTGCAGATCAACAGGCTAAAATTGCTGGAGAAAAAGAATAATGAGTACATATCATTCATTGATCAATGAAGGTAAAGAACGTCTTTATAAGGCTGGTCAAGGCGAACAGGCAGCGCAACTTTTCATGGTGGAATTGTGTCGTCAAAAAGATATCAATTTATATATTTCTATGGATGAAGAGGCGGATGAACAAATTCAAACGGATTATTTAGAAGGAATTCATTTAATGGAAAATGGAGAACCATTAGGCTATGTATTAGGGTATGAATGTTTCTATGGCTATGACTTTATTGTGAATGAAGATGTTTTAATTCCTAGACCCGAAACAGAAGAACTTGTAGGGCTAGTGTTATCTAAATTTGATGATTACTTTGCCGATAAAGATCATGTTAATGTATTTGATGTGGCAACAGGATCAGGAGCCATTGGTATCACTTTAAATCTAGAAGAACCTAGAATGGATGTGATCGCATCGGACATTTCAAAAGAAGCTTTAGTGGTTGCACAAAAGAATAATGAAAAGCTTAATGCTCATGTAAACTTTATTTGTGGAAGCATGTTAGATCCATTTGTGGATCGTGATCTACATTGTGATATTTTAGTTTGCAATCCACCATATATTCCAAGTGAAGAAAAGATGGAACAAAGTGTTGTGGACTATGAACCGCACGTAGCTCTATTTGGTGGAGAAGACGGATTAAAATTCTATCGTGATGTATTTGAAAAAGCACATCTAGTATTGAATGAAAAAGCTTTTCTTGCCTTTGAAATGGGATGGGATCAAGGTGAATCTTTATCGAATCTAGCTCGTGAATATTTTGAATCTGCAACGATTACTGTACATAAAGATATGTCAGGAAAAGATCGTATGTTGACGATTGAATTATAATTTAAAAATTGTTGAGCAATACTTTTGAAATATTGAAATGAATATGCGATAGTATATACGTAAGAGGAAATAGTATATTTCAAGAGGAGGATTATTTATGAAATATAGATGCTTAATTTGTGGACACATTTATGACGAGGAAAAAGAAGGCGTAAAATTCGCTGATCTTCCTGCAGATTGGAAATGTCCAACTTGTAAACAACCAAAAGAAAAATTTGTTCCAGTAGAAGACGAAATGACTTGGGCGGCTGAACACGTAGTAGGCGTCGCAAAAGATGTTGCTGAAGACATTAAAAACGATTTACGTGCTAACTTCGAAGGTGAATGCTCAGAAGTAGGTATGTACTTGGCAATGGCTAGAGTAGCTCACAGAGAAGGATATCCAGAAGTTGGATTGTATTATGAAAAGGCAGCTTGGGAAGAAGCAGAACATGCCGCAAAATTTGCTGAATTATTAGGCGAAGTTGTTACAGATTCAACTAAGAGAAATCTTGAAATGCGTGTAGAAGCTGAAAATGGTGCAACTGCAGGTAAAGTTGATTTAGCTACTCGTGCTAAAAAGGCAAACTTAGATGCAATTCATGATACAGTACACGAAATGGCTCGTGATGAAGCTCGTCATGGTAAGGCATTTGCTGGATTATTAAAACGTTATTTTGGCGAATAATGCATTTAGAAGCTTCTGAATCAATCGGAAGCTTTTTTTCTTGTTTTCGTGTATAATAAGTTGTGTTTAACGAATATATAGAAAGAAGGATCAAGATGATTGGTAAGAATAGTCCATGTTGGTGTGGTTCTGGTAAAAAATATAAACATTGTCATGAAGAATGGGACAATACAATTAATGTATTAAAACTTCAAGGAAAAATCGTTCCTAGTCATAATTTAATCAAGTCGGAAGAAGATATTAAATGGATCAAGAAAGCGGCTAAAATCAATAATGCAGTTCTTGATTTAGTTGGAGAAAAAATCTGTGCAGGTATGACGACAGAAGATATTGATAAATTAGTATATGATTATACAACAAGTCATGGTGGAATTCCTGCATGTCTAGGTTATGAAGGATTCCCTAAGAGTGTTTGCACATCTATTAATAATGAAATTTGTCATGGTATTCCAAGCGAAAAAGTCGTATTAAAAGATGGCGATATTATAAATGTAGACTGCACTACAATTGTACATAAACACTTTGCGGATGCATCTAGAATGTTCTGTATTGGTCATGTAAGTGAAGAGGCAAAACGCTTAGTTGAAGTGACTAAAGAATGCTTAGAAATTGGTAAAGAAGCCGTACGTCCTTGGGGATACATTGGAGATATTGGTGCTGCTATTCAAGAACATGCACACAAAAATGGTTACAGTGTTGTTGTTGATTTCTGTGGACACGGTGTTGGTAATGCTTTCCATGAAGATCCATATGTACATCACGTAGGAATTCGTAATACAGGTATGGTTATTGCACCAGGTATGGTCTTCACTATTGAGCCTATGATCAATCAAGGAACGCGTGATTTATATATTGATAAAGATAATGGATGGACATCTTATACAAAAGATGGAAAGTTATCGGCACAATGGGAAAACACAATTCTAGTTACAGAAAAAGGAATTGAAGTATTAGCTTGGTAAGAAGTCAATAAAATGACTTCTTTTTTGGTGAGGTTTAAAAAAGGGAATATGCAAAAGAGTATGGTTGAGGGGAATACTTTAAAACTCATTTTGAATTTTAGCATTCCATTATTATTAGGAAATTTATTTCAACAATTTTATAACGTTGTTGATGCGGCCATTGTTGGACAAACACTAGGTTCTAAAGCATTGGCAGCCGTAGGCGCAAGCAGTAGTGTGCAGTTTTTGATTCTAGGATTTTGTATGGGAATATGCCAAGGCTTTGCGATTATGGTTTCGCAAAGTTTCGGCGCAAAAAGACTCGATGAAATGCACACTTATATTTATGCAGGAGCTATATGGACAGCCATTACAGCTTTTGTGGTATCCATCTTAGTCGTTGTATTTTGTACAGACATTCTTCACATTTTACAAGTCAATGACGAAATCTTTAAAGATGCCTATGCCTATTTGGTTGTCATATTTGCAGGGATACCATTCACATTACTTTATAATTATTTATCGGCTATATTAAGAGCTATTGGAGATTCAAAAACACCATTTCTCTTTTTGGCTTTTTCCGCTGTTTTAAATATTGGTCTTGATTTTTTTTGTATTCTTGTTTTGAAATGGGGATGTGCAGGGGCTGCCATCGCCACCATTTTTGCCCAAGCCGTAAGTGGTATTTTGTGTTTATTGTTAATTGCTTTAAAAGTCAATGTTTTACATATACCTAAATCAAGTCGTTATGTGGATAAGAATCATTCGATAAAATTATTGGCAATGGGAGTTCCTATGGGATTACAATTTTCAATTACAGCCATAGGTTCTATGGTCATGCAGTCGGCTAACAATGCTTTGGGAACCATTTATGTATCTGGTTTTACGGCAGGTATGCGCATTAAATCGTTGATGATGTGTCCATTTGATGCATTAGGTGCAGCTGTTTCTACATTCCTTTCCCAAAACTATGGAGCTTGCAAGTTAGAACGAATCCATGATGGATATCATAAAGGCGTAATGGTGAGTATTTTATATGGTGCATTCGCCTGTGTCGTAATGGTTTTCTTTGGAAGAATTCTTAGTATGATGTTTGTGAGCGCAAATGAATCACAAGTGCTAAATGCGAGTGCGTTATATTTAAGAAGAATGGGCTATTTCTATCCTGTACTAGGAATTTTGATCACAACAAGAATGTCCGTTCAAGGACTTGGCTATTCTGCCCGAGCTATGCTGGCAGGCTTTGTAGAAATGATTGCACGATGTATTGTGGCATTATGCTTTGTGCCAGTTTTTAAATATAATGCAATCACATGGGCCGATCAAACGGCGTGGATTGCAGCTACACTGGTATTGATTCCATTGTGGATCAGTACAATGCGTACAGTTCAAAAGAAAATATGTTGAATCAGAAGTCTAAATGACTTCTTTTTTTGACTTTTAATGTCTTTTTCACATACATCTGATTTAATTAAGGTAGAGATCATTAAAAATATGATTGACACCAAATATGACACCAAATATAATGGAGGTGAAAAGATGTCTTCTTGGGATAAGCTGTTAAAAAGATTTTTAGAATTGGATCATGATATTCGTTTTGAAGAGATAGTTAAAGTAATGAAAGAATATGGGTATGAGATTAAACAATCAGTTACTCATTTGTAAAACCTGGATGCAAGACATAAACCCATAAAAAAGTGATAGAAGAGGAGATGAAGGAATATGAATCAAGAACTCAACTACTACATGAATCTGTCGTATCGTATGGAAATTGTTGAAGATAAAGATGAAGGAGGATATGTCTTATCTTATCCAGATCTTCCTGGATGTATGACATGTTCAGATTCATTAGATGACTTGTTAGAACTAGCCAAAGACGCAAAAGAAACATGGATTTTAGGTATGTTAGAAGATGGGAAAGAGATTCCGCTTCCTAGTGATCTACAATCGTATTCAGGACAATTTAAATTAAGAATACCCAAAAGTCTTCATAGATCCTTATCTATACACGCTAAAGAGGAAGGCATTAGTATGAATCAATATTGTTTGTATCTTCTCGCAAAAAATGATGCGGAATATAAAAAAGAAAGACGTTAATTGTCTTTCTTAGATATAATGGATTTCAACTCCACCAAAATGAACACGCCCTGTGATATTTAATGTTGGATAGCCACTAGATGATGGCTGTCCTTTTTCATCAACTCCACCAAAGAAGGCACGAACATGACTTTGTACATTCCATTCTTTAGGTACATAGAGTTCAATGCCTGTAAAGTTTCCATCAATTTCAATCGTAGCTTGATTTTGAATGGTAGCCTGATCAAAATAGAGTTTCAATCCTGAAAACTTTGAATCAATGGTCACATATTGTAAATCATTGGTTTGAATATATTGAACTTTTTCACCAAAACTAGAAGTAATATTGATGATGGAATTTGTAGAATATTCAATATCTTCTATTTCAATGTGTCTTTTTTTGGGATGAATAATGCTTGTAAGTCCCCAAGCTAATAGCCAAGTAGCTAATAATAGAAGCCATAGAGAAATATCTTCAAAACCTAAATCTTCTTTGAATAAATAGAAAATAATCGCAATCCCAAATAAGGGGCTGTAGAAGCTTCTTTCTTTGATTCCGTCGATAATAACGGATAGACAGATAAGAGTTCCAGCAATTTTCCATAGACTAAGGTTAAATTGAATAATTCCAAATAAGTTTCCAAAAATTAATATGGCACCTAGAATACAAATAATGCCCCAAAACCAATTTCTTTTCATAAATGATTCCTTCTTTCTTTTAATACTTTGTAGTACATTCTTGATACATACACTTGTTTATGACTATTTTGAAAAGTAATGAGATGACTCGATACAGAATGCGACAGAGAATAAATTTTTTGAATATTCACTATTGTAGATTTAGAAATTCTCAAAAAGGAGTTTGGCAATATATTTTCTAATTCATACAATTTCTGTGTTGTAGAAAACATATCATTGGCTGTATGCGCATATACCGTTCCGTTGTCACTTTCAAAGAATAGAATTGCATCTAAATCTAGGTAATACTCTGTATCTTGTTTAAAGAATTGTATACTCGGCTTTGATTTAAAATTAGAAATCAATTGTTGCAATTCCTCAGTATATTCTTTTGTACGTATGACGATTTCATCTTTGTTTAATGAATCATCAATCTCAATTCTTACTTTCATGGCCTTATTATTTCATATGAATATTTAAAAGTATAGTCTTGAAAAGTAAGTGGTAAAAATATAAGACTAAGTGGTCAAGAAAAGAGAAGTGAAAATTCATTTCTTTAGTGGGCTGTATAATGGTGCCTATATATAGCTCCTTCATCAATTTTGTATATTAATCGTTCTTTATCATTTATTCTGCAACTTCAAAATCCTTTAAAGGATGAGACATCAGATATTATTATATTTATTTCTAAAATATTGAAATAATGTCGTTTTGTAGTAAATAAAATATTGAAATAATGACATTTTAGACGGAATAAAATATTGAAATAATGACGTTTTTCTGTTAATGTGATATTGAAATAATGTTGTTTCATGACTGGAGGATATATGTTTAAGCGGAAAGTATATAATGAATTGTTGGAATGGAAAGAAAAATATGCAGATCGGTCAGCTTGTTTATTAGAGGGAGCTAGGCGTGTAGGTAAGAGCACAATTGCTTTGGAATTTGCAAAAAATGAATATGAAAGTTTTATATTTATAGATTTTTCTAATATATCTACAGAATTGTTAGAAGTATTCAATGATATTTCGGATTTGGATATATTCTTCTTGCGATTACAAACAGTGACAGGTATTAATTTGATAGTATCTAAATCTGCCATTATTTTTGACGAAGTACAATTTTTTCCAAAGGCTAGACAAGCTATTAAACATCTAGTAAAAGATGCAAGGTATCATTATATTGAGACGGGGTCACTGATATCAATTAAGAAAAATGTACAAGATATATTAATTCCTTCTGAAGAACATAAAATTAATGTGTTTCCGATGGATTATGAGGAATTTAATTGGGCATTGGGAAAAAGTACGGATAGTATAAGAACTTTAGTTGAAAAGAATGTTGCTATAGGTGATATGACAAACCGTAAGTTAATGCGCGATTTTCGTATTTATATGGCTGTTGGGGGGATGCCTCAAGTCGTTTCTACTTACCTACAAACGAATAATCTTGATGCAGTAGATAAAGAAAAATTAGATATTATTTCTTTATATGAAGATGATTTAAAAAAAATAGATCCTTCTGGTAGATTATCTGATATTTATGCATCAATACCTAGTCAATTAGCATTGAAGAGAAATAGATTTAAAATAGCAGAAGCAACTAAAAGCCGAAGACAAATTAAAGATGAGGAACGTTTATTTGATTTAATTGATTCCAAAATAGTTTTGCCATGTTACAATGTTGCACAACCTAGTATTGCTTTAGCACAAACAAGAGATCCAGAAACTTTTAAATTGTATATTTCTGATATTGGATTGTTTACAACGATGATATTTGATGGTGGGAAAGGATTATCTTCAGATATTTATAAAAAATTGTTGAGTGATAAGTTATCAGCCGATTTAGGCTATATGTATGAGAATGCAATCGCACAAATCATTGTAAATAGTGGCAATAATTTATACTATCATTCATGGAGAAAAGAGAATAGTACTCATAGTAATGAAATTGATTTCTTAATACGTTCAAAAAATAAAATCATTCCAATTGAAGTAAAATCATCTGCAACAAAGAGTCATATTTCAATGGATGAATTCTGCAAGAAATATTCGCATGAAGTAGGACGAAGATTCTTGTTTTCACAGAAAGATTTTTCGAAAGATGGGATGTTGGAGTTAAAGCCTATTTACGCAGTTCCATTTTTGTTAGAAAATCTTTAAATAATGTATTTTAATCTTTGATATAATAATAGAGTTGAAATGAGGTAAATAAACTTATGGATGAAAATATAATTTCCTTAATTGCGAAAGAGCTGAATATTGCGATTTCTCAAGTTAAGAATACATTGGAATTATTAGAAGAAGGAGCTACAGTTCCTTTTATTGCGCGTTATCGTAAAGAGCGTACAAAAGGTTTGGACGAAGAACAAATTCGTGTCATTCAAGAAAATTATGCGTATCAAGTGAATTTAGCTAAGCGTAAGGAAGAAGTCTTAGCTCGTATTGAAACATTAGGAAAATTGGATGATGAAATTATAAAGAATGTCAACGCATGTACAAAACTATCACAAGTAGAAGATATTTATCGTCCTTACAAACAAAAGAAAAAGACGCGTGCAAGTGTTGCGATTGCCAATGGTCTACAGCCATTAGCCGATACTTTTATGTCTTTTCCTCGTTATTTTAAAGAAACAGAATTAGATGCTTATATCAATGAAAATGTAAAAGACAGAGACGCTGTCATTCAAGGTGCATGCGATATCATTGCCGAAAAAGTGAGTGATGATGTGGATGTGCGTAATAAAATATTGGATTCAATGACAAATTTTGGTCGTATTGTTACAAGTGAAAAGAAAGATCATGAAGACGATCATAAAGTCTATAAGATGTATTATGACTATTCAGAAAGAGTGAATACATTAGCACCGCATCGAGTTATGGCCATTGATCGTGGGGAAAAAGAAAAAGTATTAAATGTTTCGATTTCCTTTAATGAAGAATATATCGAAAACTGGGTATGCCGAAGATTTATTCGCTTTACTAACAGTGGTACAAGTGAGTATGTTCGTGCTGCTATTTTAGATGGTTTAAAAAGACTTGCCTATCCTTCCATTGAAAGAATGGTTCGTTCAGCTTTAAGTGAAAAGGCACATGAATCAAGTATTGATGTATTCTCTATGAACTTAGAAAAACTTTTACTTCAACCACCTATGAAAGATAAAGTGATTCTAGGCTTTGATCCTGCCTTTAGAACCGGATGTAAATTGGCTATTATTGATGCATCTGGTAAAAAATTAACAGTTGATGTGATTTATCCACATCAGCCAAATGCGAAAGTAAGAGAGTCTGAACAAAAATTAGTTCAATTATGTAAAGAATATCATGTGAATTTAATTGTGATTGGCAATGGTACGGCAAGTCGAGAAAGTGAAGCTTTCGTTGCGAATACAATCAAAAAATTTAATTTACCAGTATCTTATACCATTGTTTCTGAAGCAGGTGCTAGTGTATATAGTGCTTCTAAATTAGCTATTGAAGAATTCCCAGACTTACATGTTGAACAAAGAAGTGCCATTTCTATTGCACGAAGACTGATGGATCCACTTTCAGAATTAATCAAGATTGACCCTCAATCGATTGGTGTTGGTCAATATCAACATGATTTGCCAACCGCAAGATTAAAAGAACGTTTGGATTTCGTAGTTGAAAAAGCGGTTAACCGCGTGGGCGTAAATATCAATACAGCCAGTGTTTCTTTACTTAAAAATGTTGCGGGATTAAATAATGCAAGCGCATCAAGTATTGTGTCATATCGTGAAGAAAATGGAAAAATTGAATCGCGTACACAAATCAAGAAGATTCCTAAGATTGGCCCAAAAGCCTTTGAACAAGCAGCTGGATTCTTGCGTATTGAAGATGGAAAAGAACCGTTGGATCGTACAAGCATTCACCCTGAATCGTATAAGGCAACGAAAGTATTGTTGAAGGAATTAGGTCTGGATACTTCGGATTTGGGAACACAAAAGGCAAAAGACGTGATTTCTAATTGTGATACAAAACAATTGATGCAAGACACAGGATTAGATAGTTATACATTGAAGGATATCTTAGATGCGATTTGTATGCCACTTAGAGATTATCGAGATAAATATGATGCGCCATTACTAAGAAAAGATGTATTGGAAATCGAAGACTTACATATTAATGATAAGCTAGAAGGTACAGTACGTAATGTGGTTGACTTTGGTGCCTTTGTCGATATTGGACTACACGAAGATGGTTTAGTTCACGTTTCAAAGATGAGTACAAAACGAGTAAAACATCCAAGTGATGTTGTTTCTGTAGGAGATATTGTTACGGTATGGGTATACAATATTGATCAGGAGAAACAAAAGGTACAACTAACAATGGTCAATCCAAATTGACAATCAACAAACCGAGGTTTATTATCTTTACAAATGTAGGACAACGCATTGTTGTCCTTTTGTTTTTAGGAAAGAGGATTATTATGAATATCACAACAATTGTTACACAAATGACTATTTTATTATTGATTATGATTGTTGGTTTTGTGGGAGCTAAAAAGAACATCTTTAATGATGAAGTAAATGTATATGCATCAAATATCTTGTTAAAAATCGGGATTCCAGGCTTGATTATTAGTTCGGTTAAAAATGGATCTCCATTTACAGGAAACGAATTATTCAATGTACTTATTATTTTTTCAATTTTCACAATCTTTACAGGGATTGTCTCTAAAGTTATTGTAGAAGTTTTACGCATTCAAGAAAATAAAGCCCTTTGGCAATTTATGATTCTATTTACCAATGCCGGTTTTATGGGATTACCCGCTATTCAAGCCATATTAGGGGATCAAGCCATGCTTTATGGAGCTTTATTTTTATTGCCACTAAACTGTTTAATGTATGGATATGGAGAGAGTTTATTTCGTAAGGGAGGTTTTTCATTTAAGAAATTTATGAATGGCCCAATGATTGCCTCCATTATTGCGCTTGCCCTTTGTATCTTTAATATTAAGCTTCCGTATATCTTGGCACAGACTTGCACGTATATTGGTAATGTTACAACGCCACTATCTATGATGGTCATTGGTGCTGGTTTAGTGAACATGGATATCAAAGAGTTGTTGGATGTAAAAGTATGGGCATTTACAATATTTAAAATGATTTTATTACCTTTGTTCTATATGTTTTCTCTTTCTTTATTTCACATGGATCCATTGATTGAAAATACACTTATACTCATTATGTGTATGCCAGTGGCAAGTAATTCTAGTGTATATGCATTTATGTATGGAGAGGATGCAACGCTTGCTAGTAAAGCTATTTTCTTGACAAGTGTTTCGTGTGTGGTAACGATTCCAATTGTGTTTATTTTACACACTTTGTAAATAACGTGACAAATGTAACTATAAATAAAGGTCAAAGTTTGAGTTATTGATTAGAATGATGTATGATTAGGATATAAGAAAGGATGTCATGATTATGGAAAAATGGACTCAAGAACAGTATGCTGCTCGTTTACAGGAAATGAAACAAGAAGCTCATGATAAAATGTGGTTATACATCGAAGTGAATGCCAAAGAGTTTATGAATGAATGTGAACCAGGGGTAAAAAATTTAGCAAATTGCTGCAAAGCAATGTTAGATGCAATGTTAGAAGGAGATGGCTTTATTGTAGAGCCTAAGATTCGTACTAAAGTTGCTGGAACTTTAACAGTTCGTTACTATGTTGATAACTTACATCCAGGTCGTAGAAAATACGCAGATGTAATGAAAGAACAACAACAGTAAAAAAAAGAATCATTTCTGATTCTAAAATAGCTTTAAATATTTAAAAGCTTTGTATAAGCCGTCATTGTCAATTTTATCTGTGACATAGTCGGCTTTTTCTTTTACCTCTTTGACACCATTTCCCATCGCAACTGAAATATCAGCATATTCTAACATTGGTAAATCATTTTCAGAATCACCCATCGCAACGGTTTCATATTCTTCTTCATAATAGTTTTTGACAAATTGAATAGCCGTAGCTTTATTGTATTCTGAATGTGTGATTTCTCCGCCTAGATGCAAAAAGTTTGTGAATGTTAAATGTTTAGGGATTTGTCTTAATATTTCTTCTCTTTGTGAAAGTGAGTCAAAATGAATGCTGACTTTCATGACTTGATTGTAATCATCGTCGGTAATTGTTGAAATATCTGGAAAAGATAAGAAACGATTTCCCATGCGATTGTCTGTATTAAATTGGCGCATTCTTTCTCTGTTTTTCTCACTAGTAAATGTCATTTTGCTTCCCTCTAAAGAGAATCCTGAATCTTTGGCAATGTGCAGAATAAATTGAGTGTCTCTTTTTTTCAATGGTTCAAAAAGTACTTGTTTATTATCAATTATAATTTCACTGCCAGCACCGAAACAATAGCCATCTAAATTCATATCTAATAAAAATTGAGGGACTTCACAACGTGTTCTACCTGTGTTTATATAAATTTTATGCCCGTTTTTTCTTGCATGTTCAATTGCTTCTAAAGCAGAACCAGGAATCTTTTCAAATGTCCATAGAGTTCCGTCTAAATCTAAAAAAATAATTTTTTTCATAACCTTCCTCCACTACACTATTCTATCATATTATTGTATGATATAAGAAAAAGAGGGAATTGGCATGGAAAAGAATGTGATTATAACGATATCGAGGCAGTTTGGATCCAATGGAAGGGAAATTGCTCGTAAATTAGCTGAATATTTGGATATTAGTTATTATAATAAACAAATTTTGGAGAAAATTGCAGTAAATATGGGAGTCTGCGCTGACTTCTTTAAAGATCAAAAACAAGATGAGAATGGCTTATTTACAATAGAATCTAAAGGCCTTTTAGGACTTAGAAATATTACAGAATTAAGTGTGAATACACAAATCTATGATATGGCAAGTGATTTTATTCAAAAGATTTCCCAAAGAGAAGATGCTGTTATTGTAGGAAGATGTGCCGATTATATTTTAAAAGACAATCCGGATGTTATTTCTGTATTCTGTTACAGTGATGTAGAAGAACGTATTCAATGGTCGATTGATGAATATCAAGTGCCTGCCAAACAAGCCAAGAAAATTGTGCAGGAAAAAGATGCACAAAGATCTAGATTTTATGAATTCTATACCAATCAAAAATGGGGCAATCCACGTAACTATACATTGATGATCAATACATCGAAGATGAGTACAGAAGAAACAGTACAATTACTTGCTTCATTTTATGATGTAAAAAAAGGCATCCTCACATTTAAGAATGCCTTTGAAAATCAATATGAAAAAGATAATAAGTATTAAAAAAGTCGGAAACCCGACTTTTTCTTTCACATAATGTAAGGTGTAGCGAAGTACAATACGAAGATGATCATTAATGCCCAAACAGTTGGGTGAACTTCTTTAGCTTTACCAGCTGCAATCATGGCAATTGTATAAACGATGAATCCGCATGCGATACCATTTGAAATAGAATACATCAAGATCATCATAATAACAGTGACAAAACCAGCAGCGGCAAAAATCATGTCATCCCAGTCAATACCTTTTAACTGTTGGGCCATCATAATACCAACAACAATCAATGCTGGTGCAGTAACTGCGTTCGTAACTGTACTTAAGATAAGTGGTGATAAGAATACAGCTAGTAAGAAGCAAACACCAGATGTACATGCAGTTAAACCTGTACGTCCACCAACACCAACACCAGAACTAGATTCAACAAAGCTAGTTACTGTACTAGTACCTAAAACTGCACCAAATACTGTACCAACCGCATCAGCAAGCAATGCTTGTTCAGCATTTTCTAGTTCACCTTTATCGTTGATCAAACCAATACGGTTTCCAATCGCAACAAGTGTTCCAGCTGTATCAAAGAAGTCAACGAATAAGAATGAGAAAATAACTACGAAAGCTTGGAATGGATTTGCGAATAATTCAGAAATTCCTGAGAAGCAAGATCCAGCAGCTTGTAATTCAAAATCAAACGAAATGAAATGTTCAGGTAAAGTAGGCATACCAGCCATTCCCATGAATCCAAGGATGATTCCAATCACCGCAGTGATAACCATACCTACGAAAACGGCTGCAGGAACATTTTTAATAACTAACGCAATTGTGATCAACAATCCAACAATCGCAAGTAATACGGTTGGATCTGTTAAGTTTCCAATTGTTACAAATGTTGAAGGACTAGCTACAATAATACCCGCATTTTTTAAACCAACAAACGCAATGAAGAAACCGATTCCGGCTCCGATTGCCAACTTTAATTGTACTGGAATTGCGTTGATAATAGCTTTACGAACACCAGTAACAGAAATAAGAATAAAGATAATACCTGAAATGAATACAGCACTTAATGCAGCTGCCCAGCTAAAGCCCATTTGTCCACAGATTGTGTAGGCGAACAATGCGTTTACACCCATACCAGAAGCTAATGCAACTGGGTAGTTGGCAACAAGTCCCATAATGATACTTGCTACACCTGCACTGATTGCAGTCGCAAGGAATACAGAGGCTTTGTCCATACCAGCATCTGCCAATACTGCAGGGTTAACCCCAAGAATGTAGGCCATAGCCAAGAATGTTGTAAGACCAGCAATAAGCTCTGTCTTAACGTTTGAACCTTTTTCGTTCAATTTAAAGAATTTTTCCACGATTCTCTCTCCTTCTCTCTTTTTTCAAAAGACCCCTCCATTGTAGCATAAGTTATTCTAAATAGATGCACTTTGATAAAGAAAAAGCATAAATATACGTTTTTATCGGTAAATCCGTTATTCTTTCCATTGAATGTTTATAAGTTTGAAGCTGAGGGGCATACATATCAATTAATTTATTTTCATTATCCGTGGCATCTGTTTTAAAATCAATGATAATTATCTCATCTTCTTTATAGATAACTAAGTCCATAAATCCATGAACGACTTGGTTTTTTTCTTTAATAATATAGCTTTGTTCAAATACATGCTTTTCGTTCATCCAAGAAGCATAGAGTGCATTCGAATTTAAAGCTAGAATCTGTTTAATGTCATAATCCTTTAAAGTATATCCATAAGAATTCGCATAAGAAAGAATTTCTTCTTGTTGATAAGGATATGAACATTGCGCCACAATTTCATGGAATAAAGTACCACGTAGCGTTCCTATATTTTTAGTAAGAGAAATCTCTTTCCAGTCTAATTTCATTTTGGCCCCACTAGCCGTCTGACTCGAGAACACATCGGATGTTCTCGTATAGACAGGAAGTTTGTAAGACTTATTATTTTGACGCACTTTTAATGGTCTTTCATACAATTCTGATTTTTTATCAAAAACCACTAGAGAATCACTCGTATTGGCATATGTATGTAAAAGCCATCCCGTATAACTCTCATCTTCTAATAGAGTATAGGCGTTTAATGGACTATAAAAATCTTCAATGCTTTCAATCGTATCTACAATGACCAATTCTTTTTGAGGGCGTGTTGTCGCCACATAGAATACACGCATTTCTTCTGCAAGATCATCCAATTCTTTTTTTGCTTGTAGAGCTAAATGATATATTGAATTGTACTTATATTTATAATCATTACTTAAGCCTTTTAAAGATAATCCTAATATTGAATCAAGTAAGATGCATGAACTGCCATGTTTATCTCTTTGTTCATGTTGTGAAAGAATATATACAACAGGGAATTGTAAACCTTTAGATTGATGCATTGTCTTTACTTGAACTACATCATCTTCTTTGCCATACAAGCTTGCTTCCTGAGTTTGATCTTGCGTTGCATCTTTAGATAGTTGTAGGACAAAACCATGGATGTCACTCTGATTTTCATACTGGGTTGCCAATTCTAATAAATAATCCAAGTTATTCTTATCTTGAATGGTTGTAGAAGCATAATAGAAATTATTATAGGCATAGATATATTGTAGCAGTTGTACAATTGTTTGATTTCTATTTACATATAATTCAAAGAAAGGCTTCATGAAATCTTCGCTTTTAATACTCATATATAAAGATGTGCCTTTTTCTTTTCCTATGCAGCACTTCGCAATTTGAGAAAAAGATACATTAAATAATGGAGACATTAAAGAAGCACATAACGCAATGTCGTCGGTTAAATCTTCTAAAGCTTTTAAAGTAGAAAGCACAATTTGAATGGCAGGATTTGTATAGAATCCATGATCAATGGTAATCATAGCCGGAATGTTGTAGGCCTCAAAAACTGTTTTCAGTTTTTCTTGAGGCGCATGATTACGGGTTAACACACACATCGATTTATAGGGCGTGCCTGCTTTGTGCTTTTCGATAATATCTTGTGCAATCAAATCAAAACGATTCTCATTGTGATTCTTTTTGATGGTAGCTTTGTTGCCTTCTTCATCTTTATATTCTGTATATAAGAAACGAACTGGATACTGAGGACTTTCCATTTGTCCTTTCGTACCTACATTGGCAATATCGATCTCTTCAAATTGTTTTCCCAATAATTCATTGTTCATGATCTTACTATAAAAATCATTGTTGAATTGAATAACACTCGCATTGGAACGATAGTTTTCCTGCAATAATAAAGGGGTGTTGTTGATATCTTCCTTTTTCATCCAGTCCTGCATGATTTTTGGATTGGCTTGTCTAAAACCATAGATGGATTGTTTAATGTCACCCACTCTAAATACGTTGTTTTCATGGCAGAAAGACGCAATGATTTTTTCTTGAAGTTCATTGGTATCCTGGAATTCATCCACTAGAATCATCTGATATTTATTGTACATTTCTTCTTTGATCATTGGATCTTGAAGGAGTTGATACGCAAAGTGCTCCATATCATTAAAGTCAATCACTTCCATTTTCTTCTTTTCTAATTGAAAGTATAGCTTCACTTTATGGGTTAATTCAAATAAGGTATCTACTAAAGCTTTATGATTTTGAATGTCCTTTAAATAGAATTCTTCATCAAATAAGTTTTCTACAATCTTTGTTTCATGATCTTTAAAAGAAGTTTGATATTTTGAGTAGTCCACCTTATCAATTGTCTTCTTAAAACCGATGGTATTTTTTAAATACAATTCAAATTGAGCTTTAAAATCTGAATACGAGTTGGCATCTAAACACTTTGATAAATAGTCCTTTTTGACTTCATAATCTTCAGGCTTTGCGATTTGATCGATTACTTCATCTAATATTTCAGTCATCGCAAGACAATGATTGTGAAAGTATTTCAATGCATATTCCATTAATTCTGGACTTAAATATGTATATGAATCTTGAATGTTTTTAATCCATGTCTTTGCGTCTTCTTCGGATTTAGAGTTGAGGATTGCCAAAATATCTTCAATGTATTTTTGAATGTCTTCTTCTGTTTTTCCAAAAGAGATAAAATACATTTTTAATTTTGTGTATGCATCTAGGTCTAAATCTTGAACCGCATGTTTGTAGGCGTTGTCAAAGGCGATGCGCGTTTGGGTTGAGGATGCCGTTTGTTTGGACATCGTATAAGAAATAGGAATCTTATAGTAATAATTTTGTACAATCGACAAGCAGAAACTATCAATAGTAGAAATACTGGCTGTTTCAAGTAGAGCCATTTGCTGAAGAATATATTCTGTTTTTGGTTGCTCTTTTAATTTGGAAAGAAGACGTGCCTTCATTTCAGCTGCCGCATCCTTAGTGAAAGTCATTGCCAGGATAGAATCGATTGAAATGTGGTCTTTTAATACAAGCTGACATAAACGTTCTACTAAAACAGCTGTTTTACCACTTCCGGCACTGGCAGAGACAACGACATTTGTATCTCGAATGTCAATGGCTTTTTGTTGGGGAATTGAAAAATCCATGTTTATTCTTCCTCCTTTTCTACACGAAGCATTGGTTCAACTTCATTCGCTGAATTTCGACAAATAGATCTGTAAGCACAGAATTTACATGCATCTTGGACGTGATTAGGTAGGGCTTGTCCACTTTTAATGTCTTCTAAAAGACTGTCAACGACTTGAGTCCATTCCTCTTTGATGGTTTCTAAACTTGGATTGGCTCTTTTTACAGGCATATATCGTTTTATGTCATCACAATAAATGCTCGCATCACTAAAGTGCCATCCATTTAATCTTCGATTGACTTTAAATGTATCCGCAATATCTTTTTCATCGTTCACAGTGAGTTCAGGGATTTTTTTGCGATAATTTAATTTTCCATAAGTGAGTGTTTCTGGGGTTGTCCTTAGTGCAATATAGAAACATCCTACTGGGATTAAACCGGATTCTTTTTCGTAAGCTAACGTATATGTGGCTAACTGTAAAGATAATCCTTTTTCAAAGTCATCGATTTTAATATCTTTATCACTTGATTTATAGTCAAAGATACAAAAGGATGTGTTTGAATTGTCGATTCGGTCAATATAGCCATATAAATCAATGGTATATCCATTCCATGGGTAGGAATAAGAGAACTTATGTTCTTGTTTATCCATGTTCATGTGCCAGTTGGATTCAAAATTATGTAGTTGTTCAAAAATCAACATAAGTTTTTCTGTGATTTCTTCAATTTGAGAATCAAACCATGGCACTTGTTGTAAAAGCACTTCTTTTGCGAAGGAAAATTCATTTTCAACGTAGTGATGAATTTCTTCTTTGGATAAAGAAGTATATTCTTGTCTATCTTTAGAAATCACTTCTAGAACATGATGTAATATGCTTCCACGAATTCGAATGTCTGTGATGTCTTCTTTTTCTTTTAAATATAAGCCGTATTTTAGTGCATGAGAAAAAGGACATCGTGCATAAGATTCGAGTCTTGAAATAGATCCTTTAAAATGATTATCCTTAAAGAATATGGATTTAGCTGTTGTTTCATTTAAATCGATAGTTGGGGTAGTCCAATTAAAAGAATCGGGCGTAGTGATAAACTCAGCCTTTTGTTGGAGCCAATTTTCTATGTCGGAGCTAGGTTCATAATTTTTTCCTTGATAATCACTCTGTGGATAGAATACGTAAAGAATTTCACACAAAGACAAACAGTCAAAGATTTGTGCCTGCTGGTTTTGAATGCGTGTTTCAAGATTTGGTAAATCCGTGTTTTGCACATAGGCCTCATCAAAGATTCCAGTATGTAACTTTAAAGCAGGAAATGCACTGGCGTTTGTGCCAGTTAAAAAGACGATGGGCCTTAAATTTGTGATGTCTTGTCTAGATCCAATGAATACCCCTTCAATGGAATTGGCTTTCTGATTGGCAGAAAGATTTTGGATTTGGTGAATCAAGATGTTTAAATCATTCGCATTATGAATGTGTGTATGCACATCTTGGATAAGTGACATGACATCGTTGAAGGCATTCAAATCTTCTTTTGTGACTTGTTCATGTAGATTTTGAATGTGTTTGGCCATCTTGATAAAATCGTATGCATCAAATAAGAAGGCATGATCGTGTATCCATTCTAAAGTGTCTTGTTCTAATTTTTGGTAGGATGCGAATTGGTAGGAATCAATGATTGCATTATCTTTGTATGGAAGTGTAGTTAAGAAAGGTTCAAATTTTAAAAATTGTTCAGGGAACAATGTGTAATACTGCAAGAGATAATTGTCATTTGGATATAGGGTTTGAACTACGTTTAAAAAACTTTTTAAATCCATATCTTTAGCCCATGTTAAATAATGGATCCACTCGTTATATATAGATGTAGTATGAACTTCTTGTATAGTTGTGAATGGGATCTTATGTGCTGTAAGAATCTGGGTTAAAACATTGATGTCACTTGGGTTGTTTAGGGCAATGAAAATATCATCGGCTGAATAGTCATTTTCAATAATAAGATTTGCGATGACTTCCATTTGTTTGCGTGCGTTGGCAACACTGTAGTAGTGTGTTGTCAACAGTTGCTTATCGCCGAGCCATTTTGCGCCATGATCAATCAACACTTGAATCCAGTAACTGTCTAATTGAGAGTATTCTTTTTTTAGGATATAGATGTTTTCTAAATCTGGTAAACTTGAAAGGACATCTTGCGTTTGGTCTTCTTTGAGTTGAATTGGATACAGAAGATTTAAGATTTCATGTAAATCTTTTTCTTTTTGGGTTGAACAAGGAAAATCATGAATCTGATAGGTTTTTGCCATTTTTATAAAGTCTAGACAGGCATTTAAAAAGTCATAGTCTTCTTTACTGGAATAGAAGGCATTGGAAAGAGAGACATTCTTTAAAGCATCTTTGTACAAATAAAGAATTTCAATGTCAGATTTATTTTGTCCATGATAAAAAGAAGATAGCCAGCTAGACAAGGTTAAAACTTGTATGCCAAGGCAATCTTTTTTTTGTTTTAAAATTTCTTTGTATAAAGATAAATGTAGGGTAGCCGGAGCTAATATTGTACTGTTGTCTGGAATTTGTATCATAAAATTATCACCTAGATTATTATACCATGTTGCGTATCTTTTCATTCAATGATATTATTAACTCGAGAGTTAATAACTGTGGAGTTAATAAAACGGAGGGCATATGTTTGTTGGTAGAAAAAAGGAATTAGATGCATTAAAAAGTCGATATACAAGCAACAGAAAAGAATTTGGTGTATTGTATGGAAGAAGACGAATTGGGAAATCATCCATATTAAATGAATTTTTAAAGGGTAAAAACGGTTTATTATTTCAGGCAAAACAAGATAACAGTTATGGAAATTTAAAATCTTTTTCTTATGAAGTGGATCATTTATTGAATCTTCCAGATACATTTGTTTTTGCAAGTTGGCAACACGCCTTTAAATCGATTCAAGAATACGCAAAGAATGAGCGCTTTGTGTTGGTTATTGATGAGTATCCGTATATAGTGAGTCAAGATTCTAGTTTCTCTTCTGTTTTGCAAGAGTTTATTGATCATGCGAGTGATAATATGATGGTCATCTTATCGGGAAGTGATATAGGTTTTCTGCAAAGAGAAATACAGAATCATGCGAGTCCATTATATAAAAGACGTACTTTTGAGATGGAAATTAAAAAAATGAATTTTATGGATGCAAAAGAATTTGTGAAAATGGAAGATATCGAAAGTCAGGCTAATTATTTGTGCCTAATGTCGGGATATCCATATTATTTATCGACAATTGATCATACGAAAACTTTTTATGAAAACATTCAATACTTATTATTTAATGAGTTCGGTACATTCTTTAATTTGCCAGATCAACTTTTATCAAATTCTACGAATGTACAGGATGTATATAATTCAATATTAGTATCAATCTCAAAGCGTAATCGAACGATAAAAACGATTAGTGAAGATATCCATGAGGCAGAGGCTAAAGTCTCTAAATATATTGCAACATTGATAAAGAGTGAAATTGTAGAGAAAAAGAATATGTATAATGGAAATAAACGTACAATTTATTATGATATATCGGATTCGATGTTGAAATTATGGTATACCTTAATTTTTGAAAACCAAGAGAAAATAAAAATAAATGGAAATCTTGTGTTTGGAAGAAATAAAGAAAAATTAGATTCATTTCTTTCGTTTGAATTTGAGAATTTATCGATTTTATATATGGATATGTTAAATGAAAAAGGTGAATTAGAAGATATTTTTCCACATATACAGAATTATAAGGCTGATAACTCGAAGTTAAACAGATCAATTGAAATAGATGGTATCACAAGTACGAAAGAATATTTGCTGGTGATGGATTGTAAATATCGAAATAGAAAATATACTAGGGATATGTATGAACATCTAAAAGAGAGTGCTTCTATTTTTCCTAATAAATTAAAAAGAGTATATTATATCTTTTCTAAAGAGGGATTTAGCGAAAATATGATCAAAGATAAAAATATACACTTGTTTGATTTAGAAAGAATGTTTGAATAAATGAAAAAAGTGGATCAAGCAATCCACTTTTTGTTGTATTATAGATTTTCTGTAATGTGTCTTGCGACATATACACCAGATGCACTGGCATGACTTAATGAGTGTGTTACACCTGAACAGTCTCCGATAACGAATAGTCCTTTGTGTTTTGTTTCTAAGTTTTTATCTACTTTTACTTGCATGTTGTAGAATTTAACTTCAACACCATATAGTAATGTGTCATCACTAGCTGTTGATGGACATACTTTATCAAGCGCATAGATCATTTCAATAATGTCATCTAATTGACGTTTAGGGATAACTAGAGATAAGTCTCCTGGTGTAGCCTTCAATGTAGGAGTTACGAATCCTTGTGCAATACGACTTGGAGTTGAACGTTGTCCACGAATCAGATCACCAAAGCGTTGAACGATAACACCACCACCTAACATGTTTGATAGGCGGGCAATACTTTCACCATATTGGTTACTTTGTGAGAAGGGTTCTGTGAAATGATTTGATACTAATAAGGCAAAGTTTGTGTTGTTTGTGAAACGAGCTGGATCTTCATAGCTGTGACCATTTACAGTGATGATTCCGTTTGTGTTTTCGTTTACGACAACACCTCTAGGGTTCATACAGAATGTACGAACGCGGTCTTGATATTTCTTTGAACGATATACGATTTTAGATTCATACAATGAGTCTGTTAATTCTGAGAATGTATCGGCATTTAGTTCAACACGAACACCGATGTCTACACGATCACTCTTTGTTTCAATGCCTAAGTTTGAGCATACAGATTCCATCCATTTACTTCCTGAACGGCCTGTAGAAATAATACATTGTGTAGATGTATATGTTTCATCCCCACAAACGACTTCATATCCATCTTCGATTTTGTTTACCATATCAATGTGTTTAAAGAAATGGAATTCGGCTTTGTCTTTTAATTCATTGTATAAGTTTTCAAGTACTACATAGTTAATGTCAGTTCCTAAGTGACGAACTTTCGCTTTTAATAAGTGAAGATCATTTTGAAGACATTTTTTGGCGATAGCAGCATCTGAGTTTGCATATAGACGAGTTTTTTCACCGCCCATCTTGCAGTTGATTTCATCCACATATTCCATTAAATCGATAGCTTCTTGTTCACCTACATATTCGTATAGGTTTCCACCAAATTCATTTGTGATATTGTATTTTCCATCACTGAAGGCACCAGCTCCACCAAAACCGTTCATGATGGCACATGATTTACAGTGGATACATGATTTGATGTTCTTTCCGTCAATTGGACATTTTCTTTTGTTTAATGGTGCTCCTGCTTCAAAAACACCAATTTTTAATTCAGGTTTACTCTTTAATAATTCGTAGGCTGAGAAAATTCCTCCAGGCCCAGCACCAATAATAATGATATCGTATTGCATTTTATTTTCCTCCTGTTTGAAGGCTATAGTCTACTGTTTTCGGTAGTAGGTATGAACGTTCAACCATATCATGAACTTATATAACCCGGACTATTATACGGATAAAGTGAATTGTTTGCAAGCGATATTTTTGAAAACGAAACATAAAAAAAATGATATAATCATGTAGGCTAGAAGAGGTATGCATATGAGCAAGAATAAAATACATGATTTAATAATGATTATACTTGGAAACTTTGTAGTCGCATGTTCAGTTTCCTTTTTTATACTTCCTAATAATATATTAACAGGTGGTGTAGCTGGTGTGGCTGTCGCATTACATCCAGTTCTTCCGATTGATACAGTTTTAATGATTGATGGTTTAACAATTGGATTATTTATATTGGGAGCTCTTTTATTAGGAAAGCAGTTTGCGATGAAATCTGTGATTTCTACAATTGTATATCCGGTTTTCGTAACAGGTTTATCACAGGTTGCCACAATGTTTCCTAAAGATACATTTGTGATGCCAGCTTATGTGGCTACAATCTATGCCGGAGTTCTTGTGGGGATTGGTTTAGGTTTAGTGTTTAGAGTTAATTCAAGTACGGGTGGTATGGATATCTTAGCTTTGATTTTACATAAATACCTGAAGATTCCTGAAGGAACCAGTGTAATGATCGTGGATGGCTTAACAGTTTTATTGGGTGTGGTTACACATGGTTTAACACCAGCATTGATTGGTATTATGTCTGTGTTTGTTTGTGGTGTCGCAATTGATAAAACAGTAATGCTAGGCATGCAATCCGCAAAAAATGTTATGATTATATCGACAGAGTGGAAACAGATTCGTCGTATTTTATTAGAGACAGTGGATCGTGGTGTAACGATTCTAGATGGAAGTGGTGGCTATACACAAGCGCCTAAGCCCGTGTTGATGTGTGTTATTAAGCAGAAACAATATCCATTATTAGAGTCAAGTGTTTTAGAGATTGATCCAAAAGCGTTTATTATTGTGAATGATGTGCATCAGGTACATGGTGCTGGTTTTACATCAAAACATGTGGTGGAGACAGATGAAGCAGCATATTAAAGAAATTGTTGTCGTTGAAGGAAAAAATGATACAAACACGTTGCAGTCTTTTTTTGATTGTGACACGATTGAAACGGGTGGAGACCAGGTCAACGAGAAAACGATTGAGCGAGTTAGACAGGCTCAAAAGACAAGAGGTGTAATTATTTTTACAGATCCAGATACGCCAGGAGAACATATACGTAGATTGATTGGCAGTAGTGTGCCAGGATGTAAACATGCGTTTATTAATAAGGAAAAAGCGAAAACACCTAAAAAAGTGGGTGTAGAGCATGCAAGTAAAGAAGATTTATGGGATGCCCTATGTCATTATGTAACGTTTGAGAATAAAGAAGAAGTATTGAGTTGGCAAGACTTTATTGATTTAGGCTTAGTCGGAAACAAAGATTTGCGCTTTCAAGTGTGTGAAGATTTTCATATTGGTCCTTGCAATGCGAAAACATGTTTTAAGCGTTTAAATCAGATGAATGTGACAAAAGAAGAGATAGAAGAAAGGAGTCTTTCATGAAACAGGCGATTGCGACAGTAAAAAAGACAAAAGAGATTCAAGAAAAGTATAAGGTTTTCACAAAGAAAAGCTTTGGACAGAATTTTATTATTGAACCGGGTGTTGTTGAAAAGATTGCCAATGCAGCAATTCAATCAAGAGATGAATTGGTTTTTGAGATTGGTCCTGGAATTGGGGCTTTAACACAGTTTTTATGTGAAAAAAGTAATCAGGTTGTAGCTTTTGAGATTGATGAAAGATTGCCGGTTGTATTAGAGAATGAGATTGGTTTTGATCATTTACAGATAGTATTAGAAGACATCTTAAAGGTGGATATTGATGAAAAGATTCGTGAATTTAGAAAGCCTGGTCAAAAGGTAGTTTTCGCGTCGAATCTTCCTTACTACATCACGACGCCGATCTTATTTAAATTGTTTGAGGCAAATGAAGAGATTGAAAGAATTACGGTTATGATGCAAAAAGAAGTGGGAGAACGTTTCTTGGCACACGAAAATGATAAGGAATACAATGCGTTGAGCGTAATTACGCAATATCGTTGTGATGTGAAAAAAGTCATGGACGTATCAAGAAGAGTATTTTGGCCAAGTCCCAATGTAGATTCGATGGTCATTCAGTTTTCTTTCCATCACAAGTATCATTTAGAAGATGAGAATTATTTCTTCGATTTGGTAAAAGCTTGTTTTACACAAAGAAGAAAAACTATTTATAATAACTTTCAGAATTTTGTGAAAGATAAGGCTCTGGCAAAAGAATTGTTAGAAAAAGTAAATATTGATCCTAGTACGCGTGCGCAACAGTGTACGTTAGAAGATTTTATTCGATTATATGAGGTGACCTATGAAAGTACAGGCAAGGGCAAAAATTAATCTAGCATTAGATGTCGTGGAAAGAATGGATAATGGGTATCATTCTTTAGACATGATCATGGTACCTATTTCAATTTATGATGAGATTGAGATAGAAAAAAATGATTTTGATGTAGTTGAATGTGAAGGTATGAAATTACCAGAGAACAATACGGTTTCAAAGATGATTCAAGTTTTAAAGGATACCTTTCACTTAGATTCTTGTTTCAAAGTATCTATCAAGAAGCACATTCCAGCTCAGGCAGGTCTTGGTGGCGGAAGTGCGGATGCAGCTGCTGTATGTAAGGCGGTTTTAAAGATGGAAGGTATTGAGGAAGCGGAAGAAAATCTTTATGAAATCACAAAACAAGTGGGGGCGGATGTTCCTTTCTGCATTCATGATAAGTGGGCTCGAGTAAAGGGTATTGGAGAAAAAATCACGCCAATTGAGAGTGATTGGCAATTTGATATTGTGGTTGTAAAACCAGATTTTGGAATTTCTACTGCGAATGCATTTTCTAAATGGAAAGAGTCGCGTCCTTTTCATCCGGATGTAGATTTAGTAGAGTCGAGTATTCGAGAAGAGAACATGGATCTTTTATATCAGACTATGGCAAATTCATTGGAGCCAATCGCCTTTGAGATTGAGCCTGAATTAGAACAAGTGAAAATGGATATGGAAGATGCAGGTTTAGTACGTATATTGATGTCTGGGTCTGGTTCAAGTATGTTGGGATTCAGTGTGGATGAAGAAGTGATTTTAAGTGCATGTGAGCAATTGAAGGAAAAGTATAATTTTGTTCAAATTGTTCATGTAGGAGGCTAATATGGCAGCTTCTGTAATTTCTTATTTAGTATTCTTTGCGTGTTTTGGTTTAAGCTTTTATGCGATTTCAAGTATTCAGTTTGAAAAGGTGTGTAGTGTAAAAAATCCTAAGAAAGTGCAGATTTTAATGTTTCTTTTATCGCTTTGTCTTGCGTACATTTCAAGTCAGGCGATTTTACAATTAACAATCTATAATGGCTTTGCTTGATAAGTGGATTGCCCTGGATATGGGGGCGTATCTTGCACGGTTTTATGATTTTTCTACACAGAAACAAATTGTTTTAAAAACAATAATCGCAAAAAAAGGAAAAGAAACATTGGGTGTATCGGATCAGGCGCTTGCCTATTTATATAAGGATCTGGATACGATACAAATTCAATATCCTATATCACATGGTCAAATTCTTCATTCAATTGAACCTTTGGTTCAGAAGGGGTTAAACGAACTACATGCCTTTGATGGCTTATTAAGACCGAGTGTGCTTGTGAGTGTTCCTACGGAGTTGTCACAAAGACAACGAGAACTTTGGCAGCAAATGTTTTTGGATTGTGGCGTACGTAAGGTTGAATTTATTTCAAACTTAAATGCTTTACAAGAAGAAGGTTCTTGTTTTTTAGTGCATAGTGGACATTCTTATACGGAAATTCATGTGTGTGCTTATGGTAAGGTGCTTGTGTCAAAGACAATTTATTATGCGGGAGCACAGATTGATGAGCAGATACAAAGGATTGTTTACAACAAGACGGGTTGTTTTATCACAAAAATGGATGCGGCTCATTTGAAGGAAATGGCAAGTCTGGCTTTTTGGCAACAAAAAAACAATTTATTGTTGTGTTATGCCTTTGATTCAAGACAGATTCTTCATCAGATTCAAATTGAGTCAAGTATGTTGTGGCCGGCCTTCGAGATGGTTTCAGCACAGATTTCATTATGGGTAAAACATTGTTTTGATGGTCTTCCTGCTTCTTTACAAGAACATTTTTTGATGCATGGAATTGAATTGAGTGGAGGATTGGCGGATTGTTTTGGGCCGTCACAATTCATTTCTAAGAACATATCTTGTCCAGTTCTTTGTACAAAACGAGGACAATACGATATGATAGATGCATTAAAGGGGGTAAAGTCAGCGTGATTGATTATAAAATGATTTTATTACCATTCTTGATTTCAGTGATTCTAACACCGTTGGTGAAGCAATATTCTATTTATTGTGGGGCCTATGCCAAAGAAAATAAGCGTACGGTCCATCATGGAAAGATTTCGCGTATTGGTGGTGTAGCGATTTATTTGGCATTCATTATAACGATGGCTATCTTTGTGAAGGCGGATCGTCAGATCAAAGGTTTGGTTATTGGAAGCAGTATTATGTTTTTTACAGGTTTAATTGATGATTTGATTGATATCAAGCCACTGGTTAAACTAACGTTGGAAGTTATTGCGGCTTTGGTGTTGATTTATTTTGGGATTTCAGTAGATATTATTCGTTTGCCTTTGGGCATTCAAATTGATACAGGTATTATTTCGTTTATCTTTACGATAATTTGGGTGGCCGGTATCACAAATGCGGTAAACCTGATTGACGGTCTAGATGGTCTTGCCGGAGGTATGAGTGTTATTGTGCTTGTGGTCATTGGTTCTATCGCCATCATCGAAAGACGTTCGGATTTATTAAGCATTGCCTTTATCTTAGCTTTTGGAACATTGGGCTTCTTAGTTTATAATGCGCATCCAGCTAGTATCTTTATGGGAGATTGTGGATCGTTGTTTTTGGGGTTCATGATTTCGGCAATTTCATTGCTTGGATTTAAATCGAGTACGATTTTGACGTTGGCATTGCCTATCTTATTGTTGATGCTGCCAATTATTGATACGTTATCCGCTATTTTGAGACGTACTTTAAAGGGTATGAAATTTATGGAGGCGGACAAGAGTCATATTCATCACTTGTTGATGCGCCAATTTGGACATCGTAATACTGTAATTATCATGTGTGGTTTAACAGCGCTTTTTGGATTGAGTGCTTTTGCGTATATGATTAATCGAAATATCGGCTTTTTAGTTATGGTCATTATATTGTTGGCGGTAGAGATCTTTATTGAGAAATCGGCAATGATTAGTGAGAAATTTCATCCTTTAATTGGTTTGTGGCATCGTATTCAAAGAAAATCGCGAAAAATATTCAAAAAAGTAGGCTAAAATGCCTACTTTTAATATTGTTTTCACATTGGTTTGTTAGAATGGGGTTATGGAACCGAATGAATGGCAAAAGTACAAAAACAAGAAGTCGACGGAGTACACACAAAAAATAACGTCGCAGGCTAGAATTGCTGAAGAACAACTGTTAGAGGGTTTAAATGAAAGTGAGGTTTATGATTATATGCTTTCTAAACTGAATTTTTGTCAGAGGAGACAAATGTATTCGAGTTTAGAAGCTAAGGTGTATGTGAAAGTTGGCGACATATGCTTTACAGATTTTGGATTGGCCTATCTAAGTGAGGTTGGCTATCAGCATTTTGGGTTAGTGTTGGCAATGAAGAATGGGAAAATATTTGTAGTACCTATGAGTGGGAATAGTAGTGCATATCATAGGGCGTATGATCCTGTATCCCATATGGGAAAGCGTCATTTGATGCGTTTACCAGAAATTGAGGGCTTAAATAAGGCGAGTGTATTATTCTTAAATGATGCGAAATGGATCAATTCGGCGCGTGTGATTGATGTGAAGGCACATATTGATCCGAATTCTCATTTGTTTGATAAAATAAAAAAATGTGTTATGCAAATGATGCTATAATAGGAGCATGTCAAAATGTGTAGTAGCCTGTTCAGGTGGACCTGACAGCATGGCTTTATTAGATCAATTGAATAAACAAGGCAAGGACATTGTCGTTGCACATGTGAATTATAAACATCGAGATACGGCAGATAGGGATGAGAAAATAGTGAAGGAATATTGTAAAAAATATGATATTCCTGTTCGTGTTTTATATCCGGTGCATGAGAAAGGAAATTTTCAGGCATGGGCAAGAGATGTTCGTTATGCTTTTTTTGAAGAAGTGGCAGATGAATTTGATACGAAATTATTATATGTAGCACATCAGATGGATGATGTGATTGAGACGTATTTGTTTCAGAAAAATCGAAATATGATTTGTGACTGGTATGGCTTAAAAGAAAAGAGTGTAAGGCATGGATATCAAATCGTTCGGCCTTTACTGAATTTCACAAAGAGTGAATTACAACAATACTGTAATGATAATGGTGTTTCTTTTGGAATTGATGAATCGAATTTAACCAATCACTATACGCGTAATGTGATTCGTCATACGCAAATTGAGAAGATGGATCGTAATGAAAAGGAAGAATGGATTTTAAAGATTCAAAATGAGAATGATTTTTGGCAAATAAAAAGAGCAGGCATAGAAGATTTTTTAAAGAATTGGAATGGGAATGTAGATTCTTTATTGAATCAAGAAGATGCCTGGCTCTGTTTAGATACTTTCTTATTTCAGGCTTTGAGCCATCATTTCTCTAGGAAATACATGGAAGAGTTGTGTGTTCAATTAAAGGGAAATGTACTGATTGAAATAGAGGATCATTTATTGGAAAGGCATAATGAAAAGTTGTATTTAATGCCAAAACCACAGAATGTGTATTATACATTGAATGAATTGGAGTATAAAGATTATAAAGAATTCTCTATTATGAATCAGGGGCAAACAATTGAGTCTTTTAGTGTGGAGGCATCTGACTTTCCTTTGGTGGTGCGTCATGTTAAAGTGAATGACGTAATTTCGATGCGTTTTGGAAATAAGAATGTGCATCGTTTCTTTGTGGATCGAAAAATCTGCAAGATATACCGAAAATATTGGCTAGTTGTGGAAAATAATGCAGGAAAAGTTATTTTTGTTCCAGGCCTTGGATGTGATGTAGAACATTATTCACAAAATCAACAGTTCTATTTTAAAATGAATGGTCTAGATTAAATGTTTATGTTACAATGTTTAAGTAACTTAAGGAGAAAAACACCATATGATAGCTCAAGATATTGAAAAAATTTTATTAAGTGAAGAAGAAATCGAAAATCGTTGTGTAGAACTAGCACATCAAATAGAAGAAGATTATAAAGAATCTGGAGAAACTCCAATCGTAGTTGGATTGTTAAAGGGAAGTGTTCCTTTTATGGCTGAATTGATCAAGCGTTTTGAATTTCCATGTGAAATTGATTTTATGTCCGTTAGTTCATACGATGGAACAGAATCTATTGGAGATGTTCGTATTTTAAAGGATATGGATCTATCTTGTAAGAATCGTTCTATTTTAGTTGTAGAAGATATTATTGATACAGGTAGAACTTTAGTTGAAGTAAAGAAAATGTTTAAGAATAAAGGTTGTCTAGATGTTCGTTGTGTAACATTGTTAGATAAACCAAGCCGTCGTGTTTGTGAAATTGAAGCGGATTACGTTGGTTTTGAGGTGCCAAATGAATTTGTGGTTGGATACGGATTGGATTACAACCAGAAATATCGTAACTTACCATTTGTTGGTGTTTTAAAACCTGAAATTTATCAGTAGGAGGAAGATTATGAAGAAGTGGTTAAATTATTTACCAACCATCTTCATTTTATCAATTGTATTATCATTAGTTTTTTATAGTTCACAGGGCAGTACTGTACAAATGAATTATACACAATTTGAGAAAATTGTAGATGAAGTTGACTTTAAGAAGAGTTCTATGACAATTAGTTCCACTGTTATTCAGTTGGAAGGTACTTATGAGCAGAACTCAAAGACAATTGGATACAAGGTTATTGTTCCAAGAACAGAAAAGAATATTGAGAAGTTGGAAAAGGATTTGCAACGTAATGGTGGAAAGCTAACAGTAGAAGATCCAAACCAAGGAAGTGTATGGATTTCTATTCTTTCTCAAATCATTCCATTCTTGATTATTGCGGTATTCTTCTACTTCATGTTTTCTAAAATGGGCGGTGGAGGCAATAATAAAGCTTTTGAATTCGCAAAATCAAAAGCTCGTGTTGAATCGAATGTAAAAGTTCGTTTTAAAGATGTTGCGGGTTGTGAAGAAGAAAAAGAAGAAGTAAAAGAAATTATCGATTACTTACGTTCACCAAAGAAATTTACAGATATGGGAGCACATATTCCTAAGGGAATCTTGATGGTTGGTCCTCCAGGAACTGGTAAAACTTTATTGGCAAAAGCCGTAGCTGGAGAAGCCAATGTTCCATTCTTCTCGATTTCAGGTTCTGACTTCGTTGAAATGTTTGTCGGAACAGGTGCGAGTCGTGTCCGTGACATGTTTAAGACGGCACAAAAGAGTGCGCCATGTATCATTTTTATTGATGAAATCGATGCCGTTGGACGTCAGCGTGGAGCTGGTATGGGTGGCGGAAACGATGAGCGTGAACAAACATTGAACCAATTATTGGTTGAAATGGATGGTATGACAGATAATGCTGGAATCGTTGTGATTGCGGCTACAAACCGTCCAGATGTATTGGACCCTGCTTTACTTCGTAGTGGTCGTTTCGATCGTCGCGTTACGGTTAGCTTGCCAGATATTAAGGGCCGTGAAGCTATTTTACAGGTACATGCTCGTAACAAGAAATTGGCGAGTGATGTTTCACTTGCAAATTTGGCAAAACGTACGCCTGGATTCTCTGGTGCAGATTTAGCTAACGTATTGAATGAAGGTGCTATTTTAGCGGTTCGTAAAAATGAATCTAAGGTTACAATGACGGATTTAGATGAAGCCATTGACCGTGTTATGATGGGACCTGCGAAAAAGAGCAAAAAATATACAGAAAAAGATAAAATTCTTGTGGCCTACCATGAAGCGGGACATGCCGTTATTGGTTTAAAACTTGAAGATGCAGATATGGTTCAGAAAGTTACAATTATTCCTCGTGGAGATGCGGGTGGATATAACTTGATGACACCTCGTGAAGAGAAATACTTCCATAGAAAATCTGAATTTATTGCGCAGATCACTGGTTTACTTGGTGGTCGTACAGCTGAAGAGATCCAATTTGGTGAAATCAGTGCGGGTGCTGTAAATGATATTGAAAAATTAACAGAAATTGCCAAAAATATGGTTCGTGTATATGGTATGTCTAGTTTAGGTCCTATCCAATATGCGGATCCTCAAGGAAATGTCTTCTTAGGAAGAGATTATACAAAGGGTAGTGATTATTCTGCAGGTGTAGCGGCTGAAATTGATAAAGAAGTTCGTGCGATTGTAGATGAGTGTCACGAAAATTGCCGTAAGATCTTAACTGAAAACAAAGATTTGTTGGATTTGATTGCGAACAATTTGTATGAACATGAAACATTAACAAATGAAGAAATCACAAACTTAATGAATTATGGACAATTAACAGATCCTAATGTTGAAACAAATGAAGAAGAGGAAAAAGTAGAACAAGAAGTAGTTCAAGTTCCAGAGATTCCGGAGACTCCAGCTGGTGTTGATCAAAAGGATTTGGATGATGCGTTCAATGAATTAACTAAGAAAAAAGATTAATTACACATAAAAGCCATCGATTGATGGCTTTTAGTTTGGCTTGAAATGGATACAAGAATTCAGTAGAATGTTGCTAGTGAATTTTATCGTGGAGGATATTATGAAAGATCAACTATTAAAAGCTCTTGTTTTAAATGAGCATGTTCGTTTATATATTGTGCGCACAACTGACTTAGTACAGGAAGCGCAGGATCGTTTTGATTTACATCCATGTGCTTGTGCAGCTTTAGGAAGAACTTTATCTGTGGCAAGTATGATGGGTGCTATGTTGAAATCAGAAGAAGAAATGTTGTCAATCACAATCAATGGACATGGTCCAATTGGTTCTATTGTGGTAGATGCATATGCGAATGGAAATGTTCGTGGGTTTGTTTCAAATCCACATGTAGAGGATGTTTTGATTCGCCCAGGAAAATTAAATGTAGGAGCTGTTGTCGGTACAGATGGAACTTTAACAGTTACTAAAGATTTAAGTATGGAAGAAAACTTTTCTGGTTCGGTTGAGTTGCAGAGTGGTGAAATTGGGGATGATTTTGCCTATTACTTCACTTTGTCTGAACAAACACCAACAGCTGTATCATGTGGAGTTTTAATAGGAACAGATGGTCGTGTTGCCAGTGCAGGTGCTATGATTCTACAAATGCTTCCAGATGCGACAGAAACAGACATTTCTATTTGTGAACACGTACTTGAAGGGTTGAAACCAATGAGTACTTTAATTCAAGAATATGATGATTCAAGTTTAGAAGATTTGGCAAATGACATGTTTGAAGATGCGAAGATTTTAACGACACAACCAGTGGCTTATGATTGTCCTTGTTCAAAGGTACGTATGGCTAGAGCTTTGGGAACTATAAAAAAATCAGATGTTTTAGAGATGGCTGATAAAGAGCATGGTTGTGAAATCACATGTAATTTCTGTAATGAAACATATCATTTCACAGAAGAAGAATTAAGAGCGATTGCGAGTAAGATGCATGATTAAGATTGGAAATGTAGAAATCGAAAATCCGGTTGTGATTGCACCAATGGCAGGTATTAGTAATATCGCATTTCGTAGAATTGCGAAACGCTTTGGAGCTGGTTTAGTTTGTAATGAAATGGTAAGTGATAAAGCTTTATACTATGATTCATTGAAGACGAAACAAATGTGTGCCATCGATGAAAATGAACATCCTGTATCTTTCCAATTGTTTGGTCATGATATTGATACGGTTGTGTATGCAGCTAAATATTTGGATACGCAAACAGATTGTGACATTATTGACTTTAATATGGGGTGTCCCGTAAACAAGGTTATCAAAGCCCAGGCAGGAAGCTTTTTAATGAAGGATATTGATTATGCCAAAGAACTTGTATCGAATATTGTACAAAATGTAAATAAGCCAGTAACAGTAAAGATGCGTTTAGGCTTTGATATGTATCATATTAATTGCGTTGAAATGGCGAAGGCTATGGAAAGTGTGGGCGTTAGTGCTGTTGCAGTGCATGGTCGTACGCGTAATCAGATGTATGAAGGAAAAGCAGACTGGTCTTATATTAAGCAAGTAAAAGAAGCGGTATCTATTCCTGTTATCGGGAATGGTGATGTCCGTAGTGTAGAAGATTTTCACCGTATGATGAATGAAACAGGTTGTGATGCGGTTATGCTAGGTCGTGGAATTGTAGGTAATCCATTCTTGATTCAAGAATGTGTAGATTCAATTACAGGACAGAAACATGAATTTTCAATGGAAGATCGTATTGAAATTTGTATGGATCATGCCAAAGGATTAGCGGATACAAAAGGTGAAAAAGTAGCTATTCGTGAAATGCGAGGTTTGGCTAGCTGGTATTTAAAGGGACTTCCTAGTTCAAGGATCTTTAAAAATGAGATGTCACAAATGAATACATTGGAAGATTTAGAGAATATATTACGTCAATTCATGGAGGTGCAGCGTTAGTTGCATCTTTTTTAATGGTTGGTAAGCGTTTTCAAAATGTGAAAAATACACTTTAAGTTTCTTGCGTTCCGGTATAAAATATATATACGGAGGTTATATCGTTATGGATCAAAGAAAGACAAAAGCCTTTTTTGAAGGGCGTGACATACATGCTTATAATATTTTTGGTGCACACCTAGAAGCTAATGGGGTTCGTTTCAGAGTGTATGCTCCAAACGCAAAGAATATTTCAGTTATTGGTACATTTAATGACTGGGATGATCAAGCGAGTAAAATGAAAAAAGATAAACGTGGGATTTGGGAATGTTTTGTAGAAGGTGCAAAGGATAAGGATTCGTATAAATATCGTGTGTGGCAGGCAAATGGTGAATTGGTAGACAAAATGGATCCATATGCTTTTTATAGTGAATTAAGACCAAACACGGCAAGTATTGTATCAGATTTAAGCTACGATGGATGGACTGACAAAAAATGGTTGGATCAAAGGAATAAGGGCTTTGATTCTCCTGTGAATATTTATGAAATGCATGTTGGTTCATGGAGAAAAGATGATGAAAACGAAGAGTTTGTACAGTATCATGAAATAGAAAAGGAATTGATTGAACACTGTAAGAAACATCACTTTACACATGTTGAAGTCATGCCGCTATGTGAATACCCGTTTGATGGTTCTTGGGGTTATCAATGTACGGGTTATTTTTCAAGTACTTCTCGTTATGGAACAAATCATGAATTAATGCACTTTGTGAATGCACTTCACGAAGCTGGAATTGGTGTTATCATGGATTTTGTACCTGTACACTTTGTGAAGGATAATTACGCGTTAGGAATGTTTGATGGAACACCATTATATGAATATTCAAAACCAGAAGATGCGAATAGTGAATGGGGAACGGCTAACTTTGATTTATGGAAAGAGGAAGTTCGTTCATTCTTGATGTCTGCAGCTAATTTCTGGATAGATGTTTATCATGTAGATGGTTTAAGAATGGATGCGATTAGTAACGCAATTTTCTGGCATGGAAACAAGAATAATGGTGTGAATGAAGGTGCATGTGATTTCATGAAACGTATGAATTACTTGTTGAATGAGGAATATCAAGGAAAAATCATGTTGATTGCAGAAGATTCAAGCGATTTTCCTAATGTCACAAAGCCAAGTTATGCGGGTGGTTTAGGATTTGACTATAAGTGGGATCTAGGTTGGATGAATGATACATTATCTTATTTAAAAAGAGATCCAATCTATCGTAAGTGGCATCACCATGACGTTACTTTCTCGATGGCTTATTTCTATTCAGAAAGATTTATCTTACCATTTAGTCATGATGAAGTTGTGCATGGTAAGGCAACCATTGTAGATAAAATGTGGGGAAGCTATGAAGATAAGTTTGCCCAGGCAAGAGCATTATATGTATATATGTTTACGCATCCTGGCAAGAAATTGAATTTCATGGGTAATGAAATTGGTCAATTGCGTGAATGGGATGAACAAAAGAGCTGTGACTGGTTCTTGTTGGATTATCCAATGCACGATGCGTTTGAACATTTATGCGAAGATTTAGGTAAGATTTACACAGAAAATGATGCATTCTTTGATCAAGATTATGATCCAAGTCGTTTCTGTTGGATTGATGCAGATAATGTAGGACAAAATACGTTCTCATTTATTCGTAGAGGTTCAAAGAAAGATTTCGTTATTATTATGAATTTCTCAACAAATCCATATGATCACCAACAGTTTGGTGTTCCTTGCAAAGGTAAATATAAAGAAATTTTGAATACAGAGTGGGATAAATACAACGGAAACTTAAAAGGTCATGCACCTCAAGAGGTGCAGGCAATGCGTCTTACAAGACATAACCAGCCATATATGATCGAAGTAAATGTTCCTAGTTTTGGTGCCATGATTTATGAAGTTGAAAAGTGAGATTGATTTCTCACTTTTTTTGGTGAAACTTCTTTTTTTTACGTATAAGTCACATTTAATAAAACAGGATATAGACATCATTGTTGTCGATTATACTAGTAC
>ENA-ORVB01000015-ORVB01000015.1-human-gut-metagenome-genome-assembly--contig:-NODE-15-length-140825-cov-15.8599_pt1 | contig 140825 bp, 143 predicted proteins | sample MGYA00242090_ERZ509231 | MGnify/ENA primary metagenome ERZ509231 (study PRJEB26280, sample SAMEA2338798) | human gut metagenome | biome: human gut; feature: human-associated habitat; material: faeces...
TGGCTCGTATGCATCGATTCTTTCAAGTTCTACTTCGTACTGTTTTCCATTGAGGGTAGCCGTATACTTCATAACTGCTCTAACCTTCCTTTCGATTTCCTTTCATTCCTGTTTCTCATTACTTAACTTCTGTCACGCTCAAGATCTTAAACTTGTCTGTCGGCAATCCGAGGTCATCCCCGATCGTTGCCATCAGCACGGCAAGTAATTCCTTATCAGCTTCGTCCGACACAGCCGGTGCTGCTTTCTGTGCTGCGGCTGGGGCCTTAGCACCATCAGAAACAACGGAGCGGAGAATCTTGGAAATTACCATAATTGCCAGAGCCAGACAGATCAGAGCCAGGAAAACTACCGAAAGACCCAGCAGAGAAACGATAACTGACTGCCCGAAAGGCATAGTTGGTTCAGTCCACATTGTGCATTGCACCTCCTTATTTATTTTAGGTTCTGCTTTCTTTGTGAAAAATTATACTTATAAAATTCCACTAGTAAGATTCCGTATTGTGGAATGCATTCCATTTTTGAAAGCAATTTATAAGGGGCTTTTCCCCTTAACTGTAACAAGTGAAGCCACAGATTGACATGATCAGCTCACTTTACTTAAATTATAACAGTAACCCCCCTGATTGTCAACCAAGCCTTTCATAAATTATGCACAAAAAGCAGGGTGTTTTATTAGCAAAAACAACCTGCTTTTTATAGGTTATTACTACATTTTTCTACATTTTTCTTAACAACCCCCGGAAGAATCGCCAAGACCTCTCAAGCATTTTGCTCATATTCTAAAATGTATTCTGAAAGTCCCGTTTTCTCCTTTTTTCATCAGAACAAAGCCGCTTTTTTCTGTATTTTTTTATACATTTTCAAGATTTGTCCTTGATTTATTTCGGAAGCTTGAAAGAGCTCTTCAGCGAAACAATCCGGTTGAAAACCGGTTTGCCCGGCTCGCTGTCGCGGCAGTCCACGCAGAAGTATCCATTGCGGACGAACTGAAAGCTCTCAAATGCTTTTGCCTCTTTCAGACCCGGCTCTAAGTAACACTCTTTCAGAACGCGCAGAGAATTCGGATTTAAGTTCAGCGTTCCATCTGCATTGAGTTTGCCCTTTTCCTCGTCTACCAGATTCTCATAGAGACGTACTTCTGCTTTCAGTGCAGTCTGTGCTGCTACCCAGTGAATCGTACCTTTTACCTTTCTTGCATTGAAGCCAGAACCACTCTTCGTCTCCGGATCGTAGGTACAGTGAACAACCGTTACATTGCCGTCTGCATCTTTCTCGCATCCGGTGCAGGTAACAAAGTACGCGTTCATCAGGCGGACCTCATTGCCCGGGAAGAGACGGAAGTATTTCTTCGGTGGTTCTTCCATAAAGTCCTCGCGTTCGATGTAAAGTTCTCTGCCGAATGGAATCTTTCTGGAACCAAGGTCCTCGTTCTCCATATTGTTTGGTGCATCCAGCTCCTCGATCTGTCCTTCCGGATAGTTGTCGATAACAAGCTTGACCGGATCAAGAATTGCCATCACACGGGACTTCTTTAATTTCAGATCCTCGCGCAGGCAGTACTCTAACATTGCACTGTCGATGGAATTATCTGCTTTGGAGACACCTGCCAGCTCTACAAAGCGGCGGATGGATTCCGGCGTGTAACCTCTGCGGCGCAGCGCTGCGATGGTTACCAGACGCGGGTCATCCCAGCCATCTACAATCTTATCTTCTACCAGTTTCTTGATATAACGTTTTCCGGTAATGACGTTGGTCAGATACATCTTCGCAAACTCAATCTGGCGCGGCGGGTTCTCAAACTCGCACTCTTTTACGACCCAGTCATAGAGCGGTCTGTGATCCTCAAATTCCAGCGTACAAATCGAATGCGTGATGTGCTCAATCGCATCCTCAATCGGATGAGCGAAATCGTACATCGGGTAAATGCACCATTTGTCCCCGGTGTTGTGATGATGCATATGGGCTACACGATAAATAACCGGATCACGCATATTGATGTTTGGGGATGCCATATCAATTTTCGCACGCAGTACCTTTTCGCCATCCACATATTTGCCTTCTTTCATCTCCTCAAAGAGCTGTAAGTTCTCCTCGATGCTGCGGTTGCGGTATGGGCTTTCCTTACCAGGATTGTTAAAATCACCGCGGTACTCGCGGATCTGATCAGCTGTCAGATCGCAGACGAATGCTTTTCCCTTTTTAATAAGAAGAACTGCACACTCATACATCTGCTGGAAATAGTTGGATGCAAAAAACAGGCGGTCCTCAAAATCAGCGCCCAGCCATTTTACATCCTCGATGATCGACTCAACAAACTCTGTCTTCTCTTTCGTCGGGTTGGTGTCATCAAAACGGAGATTGAATTTTCCGTTGTATTCTTTTGCCAGTCCAGAGTTCAGAATAATCGATTTAGCGTGTCCAATATGAAGATATCCGTTCGGTTCCGGAGGAAATCTCGTCTGGACATGATCGTAAACGCCTTCTGCCAGATCTTTGTCAATCTCGCGCTCGATAAAGTTCTTGGAGACAGTCTCTTCCTTCTCCTCTCCCTCTGCCAATGGTTTTTTATTTTCTTCCATATACATTCCCTCCGTTGTTTCTTTTCGTAAATTGATACTGTTGTTTAAGTCAAATCAAACAGTTTTATTTTTTATCATATCACATTTTGGAGTTTTCGAAAAGGGGATATTTGCCCACAAAAAAGGAATGTAAGTTTTATAATTAGTAGTATAAAGAACGAACGTTCTTGATGCTACTAATTTTTTTATATGGGTTGTGCAAAATGTCCAAACGTTTGGACATTTTACAGAAAGGAAAATGGCTATGATTGCAGTAAAAAAGGAAACACTGGAAGATTCATTAACCAGAATCCTCTGGTACTATCTGAACAATGATTTCAACCTCAATATGGTTGCGCGTGAAGTTTTCAGCCGTGAAAGTGCCGCTCTTGCTTTACAAGCTGGACATAGTGTAGACGAGTTCTTAAAAAGCGGTGCTTACCTCTTAAAGAACTATATCGCTGTCAGTTTCATGCCGGGATCGGTAAATCCCCTTTATGTGGATGTTTACAAAGTAATGCTTGAATCGATCGACTTCGAAGCACTTGCAAAGAAATTCTTCGAAGAGTCTGTATAACTCAAAATGTCCAAACGTTTGGACAAACAAGAAAGGGCGTGTATATATGAATACAAATGAATTACAGAAGAAAGAAACCGAAGCTACAAATAGTCCGGCTTCTACTTCTACAGATACAGAAACTTCCGTCACTCCGAATGTTATGAATCCACCAGTATCAAAGGATAGCAACCCGGATGTGCTTTCGAAAGAACTCTCAGAACGAATTAAAACCCTTGATACTTTGGTAAAAGACCTTACCAAAAACTTCGTTAAAATCGGCTATGAGCTGGTTCTGATTCGCCAGAAGAAATTGTACAAAGAATTGGACTTCAAGACTTTTGAGGACTTTGTGCAGACGCAGTACGGATTCAGCCGCAGTTCGGCGTACAACTTCATCAACGTATGTTTGAAATATTCCGTCAAGGACGATGCCGGACAACCTACGAAATTGCTTAGTAAAGAGTATGCGAAGTTTTCAAGTTCCCAGTTGGTTGTAATGCTCAAACTGAATGACGAAGTGATCGCCCAAGTCGATCCGAACGCAACTATTAAAGACATTAAGAAGTTATCCGCTTCTAAAACATCCGAAGCTGATTCTTCGGATGAGTCCGAAGAGGTTGAAGAAAACGAGGATGTTGACAAAAAGGAAAAGAAAGAAAAGAAGAATGTTCGGGACATGAATATCCCCGTTATGCGTCTTAACATGGCTACCGGGGCAACTTGGGAATCGGTTGTTACCGATGCGATTCGAAAGGTATGTGAACCGTTTCTGAACGATGAGCGTCGCGCCGCAGATGGCAAGGCATACAAAATTGAAATTAACATTGTTTACCCGGACGAATCTGCAATGTAACTTTAAATCCGTTTAAAATGTACAATTATCATATATAACCTAAGCAACTAGCTATTACCGCCCCGGCGTTCCGGGGGCACATAAGAAAAGGAGAAAAATATCATGTTAAATATCGAAGCAAAATTAGAAGTAGTAGGAAAGCCAGAACCGCGTGATTGGAAGAACAACGAGGGGCAGACAATGAAGTCTTATCGTCTGAATGTGGCGCAGAATGATGGCGTAGACATTGCCACTATCAGATGCCCGCAGGAAGTCTATGCAGGTGTTCGCCGCGGCGATGTAGCACTGTTCCTGTGTACGTTCACAGAATACGGTGATCGTTCTGATTTCCGTATCGTAGGTGTGAAACAGCTCCTCAATAAACCGGGTGTAGCACCCGTAAACAAATAGGTCATAGCGCTTAACTGCGTTTGACATACATTTCCCCCGGCGGTTTTGGTACATTTTCCCGCCGGGGCAACCCCAAGAAAGGATGGAGCAATGAAACCTGCATTGATTACCTTGATTCTTGGTGTTTCACTCATTGAATACAGTGTGTTCAGCTTCTGCTGTTATGTGCTATTTTGTCAAATCAATGATAAACCTTTGTCCAAACGTTTGGACAAAACGAAAGGAGAAAATTGAAAATGAGCGTTGTATTACTTCTGATGATTCTGTTTTCTTTCATTTATTGCTGTATCGATTTATCGAAGAAAATCAGAGATAAAAACCATTAACTTGGTTTCTCCCGCTCCCGGCAAGTCTGTGATTCCCTGTTCTGGGATGCGGCTGAAATAATAAAATTAGTCCCTTTGAGGACGGAAAGGACAAACTATGAGTGAAATGCTGACAAAAGTACGTGGCAAGGTTGTTAACCTTGGCATGAAAACAAAAACAGGTCTGATGGCTGTTGCCATGTCTACCGCTTGTGCTGTTCCGGCTTTCGCCGCTGAATCAGGTACTCCTGGTTCTGGCTCTGGTATCTCAATTAACTTCGATATTAACCAGATGTTCACTTTCGCTAACATCATCATCGAAGCTCTGATGCCAGTCGTTTATATCACAGCTGGTTTAGGAATTGGTTTCCTTATTATCAATTCCTTAAAAGCGGCGTTCCGCTGATGCGGTTTGCTTACCCGATGGGATAGGCACTCTTCCGGGGGCGAGGGATTTATTCCCCCGCCCCCTTATTCATTCCCGGCTTGCGACTCATTAACGCAGCATTAACTTATTTCGCTTGCGTTTTCTGCCGCCGGGGATTTTCTTCCCTTGCGGTTATAATTCAGCCGCATGACGGCACAGACCGCGCGTCAAGGGCGGTTCTATTCCGGGCGTGCCTTTACCCTTGACGCGCGGTCTGCGCCCCAGAATGCGCTATAGGCGGTAGCGCTTTTGTGCTATCCGCCTTAGTTACTCATTCTCTCACTACGGCAAGCCATTTACCACACGTTTGCCTGTTACCGTATAGATAGCACCATCAATTATAGATAAATAGAAAATATAAAAATATGGGAGTATAGCTTAACTGGAAAAGCGGCGGCGTAAACCCTTAATGCGCCGTGAATACGTCCCCGGTTCGAATCCGGGTATTCCCTCTAAAAATGTCCAAACGTTTGGACATTTTGAAAGAAAGGAAGATGTACATGAAAAGAAAAGAACGCAACAGCATTATCAAATGGGCGTGTACGCTTACTGACGAAGAATTAGAAAAAGAGTATTACGATGCGGTTCTTGATTCTTTAGGCAGTCAGACAGAACGAATGTATGATCTTGGCTATGATATATCAGACATTCGTGATAGAGAAGATTATGAAAAGTTTTTAAGAGAAAAAAGCGATCTTCTTGAATCTGTATGCAAAGAACGCGGCATTGAATTGTGGAAACAACCATTTCGAAAGGAGAAAATGAACCATGAATAAAGAGAAAACCTTAAAAATTATCGAAACACGAATTAGCGATTTAGATGCACTTATCAAGATTGGCTTACAGAATGAGTCACAGAAAAATAATGTTGAAATGTGGCAGTTTGCAAGAAATGAACTGGTTTTAGTCCGCGATTCAGTCGCGGACATAGAAGAAAGTGAGGTGTAATGCATGAATGAAGATAACGAAGTACGAGAAGAAAATTCTTCTGATACACAGAAAGGCTCATCGCCGCCAGAACGCAGTGAAGCGGTTGACAAGGAAGTTTCTGAAAAGGATTCAGAAAATACTTTTTCCGAAAAAATGGATAATAATGAATCGTCTGATTCATTCACTTCCGAAAAACCAGATACCTCTGATTCGTTTGATACAGCTTCTGCTGTTGATGAAATAATTAATGCTATCAAGAAAGAATTAGATAGCAGAGCCGAAACTGAAGCTGATAGCGTAGATATCGAAACCAGCGGCATAACAGATACCGACAGCGAAGCGGCAGAAACAGGAAATAACGAAACTGATACCGAAGAGAACAGTTCAGAGGTTACACACACAGGTAAAACCCGCGTAAAAGTCTATGATTCCTACGATCCATTCGATGATGAAGAGGACGAGGAAATAAGCGTATACACGATTGCCAGTGCATCCGACTTGCCACCATACGAAGCAACTATTGTTAATCGTTTGGATAACATTTTAACGTGTGCCATCATTACTGCTTGTTGTGCGCTTCTCATCCTCTTCCATACATTAAAAAGGGAGTAATGCTTATGGAGACATTACAATATTTCACTTATTTTATCATCATATGCGCCTTTGTAAATATAGGCGGTTTTATCGTCTCTGGACTAATACGCGTCTATAAGTCAATCAACAATGGTAGGGGGGTGCGAAAATGATAAGCTATTCCTGTTATAACGAGGTGTTCGGTATTATGCTTGGACTCTATGTAATATTACAGATGCTCCATGTTGCCGATCTTTGTGCCCATGAATAAAAATGTCCAAACGTCTGGACAAATTTATAATAAGAAAGGAAGAAAGAAAAATGTATATTGCTATCACAGATACCCGTGTTTACACGGCAAAAACGTTATCCATGTTAAACCGTTCTATGAATGGAATGCTTGAAGAAGATGAGTTTAAACAGGTAGGTGCAGACAGTGTAGTGGTTCTATCTGCTGCCGATCTCGATTTCGTGCAGGACAAGCGCAAACTTTCCAGCATCATGTTCGGCAACTTCTTCAAAAAAGACATAGTTCCCCGAAATCTTATGATTGCTAATATCATTCTGACATTTATCATGTTTGTACGGATTGGAGGGTAAAAAATGCAGGTTGATTTCCAGTCACTCATGAGCGGTTTTTCTGCCCCGGTTGACACGGGCGATCCGATTAAATCCATTTACGGTATTATCCCCTACATGGATTCCACGCAGATGCATCTCAAGTTCCAGCTCATGTACTTCATCGAAAAGTACAATCTTTCGGAATGGCGTAAGGTCTTTGAGGACATTGACAAACAGTTACAAAACAATAAGAATATCAATTTCTTTAGCAGTCAGAACCTTAAAGCTCTGCTTTCCGCTTACACGCAGAACGAGCTTGTCCGGGGTATCAAGGTTAATACGCTTAATGAGAACGGTGGTGGTAATTAATGCCGGGAACAATCATTGGATGCCTTGGTGCACAGCGTTCTGGAAAAACACTGTTTGCCTATAAGCTGGTAAAAGCGATTCACGAAGCTTATAACATTCCTGTGTATACCAATATTTACAGTCCGCAGGATGATTTTCATTATATCAATTCACTGGAAGATTTCCCACTTGATTTAAGTCCGAAAATTCTTTTTATTGATGAGATATACAATGGTCTGGATGCGCAGGATTATAAGAAGCTAAAGGAAATTTCTATCTTCATCAATACGATAGGCAAGCAGAATTGTCTGTTTGTCTACACCACCATTGAAGCAGAAATGGTATATAATCGCTTGCGAAACCAGACCCAGACTGTAGTAGTTGTATCTAAAAACGATAGAAACATTTATTACAAGCTTATTAACCTTGCGGATATGTCCAGTTCTATTCATTCTGTCCCCATCAATGCCAAGCTGTTTGAGAACGTATATTATGATACACAGTTCATACCGCTTGATTTTGACTGGGGCATGAAAGACTGGCGCAACAAGTTATCAAATTTTTACCGGGATAATTATGGATTAATTGTAAATCTATGATTTCATTTTCTTTTGGGAACAGATGGGCGCTTTTCTTTAGCTTCAGCAAAGAAAAGCGCCAGTGTTTCAGAAATAAATCCAGATATTTAAACAAAATGTCCAAACATCTGGACATTTTATCTTTCATCCATACATTTCGGTTGCAACACGCAAACTATTGACCATCGTACGTCCCCTTTGGGGCGGACAACACTTACACGGCATTATTAATTTTTAAACGAAAGGAAAAATGCTATGGATAATATATTTAGATTTCTAAGGCGAAACAGCAAGCAGATACTTTCCCTCATGCTTGCTTTTGTTGTATTCGTAGAAAATCCTCTTACTGCTCTTGCAAGTCCTGCTACAAATGAATCATCCAATATTAGTAAACCTGTTGTAGACGATGATTCCCCAGAAAACTTTGATCCAGATACATACACGGGAGAACCATTTTATTTTGATGAAAATGGAAACCGGGTCTATGATTCCGAAAATGAAGAATTGCAGGAATTAAGGGGACAACTTGCAGACCAGTTAAATTTAGAAAATATAGAATTCGAACCAGAACAACCAGATTATACTGATATTGAATGGACATTTGAAGATTATCCTTTAACTACAATGGGCGATCCAGAAATATCTACTTATATAGTCGGTATTGATGATGCCGCATACATTGTCATTGGTGCGTGTATGGCGGCTTATGGTGTTTATGCTGGAATTAAGACAATTAAAAAATTTGCTTCAAATACCCTTGAACCATGGATTCGCCGTAAATATGGAAATAATGAAACCAAAATGAAAACATGGCAGGATTGTCTTGCTACAAAAGCTGGAACTACATATGTAGGAATGAAAGTCCTTTCCAGCATGGTAGGAGAATGTCTTGGTTCTGCCACATGGAAAGGAAACGAAGCTACGTTTGAATCTTCTTACATGACAGATACAACCTATGCCTGGTTTCCAGCTAGCATGAAAGATCGTTATATAAAATCTGCCACATGGAAAGCATATGATAGTGATGGCAAATTACTATATCAAACACAAGCCGATATTATCGGTTACTATCCTGTTAATTCATATAAAAAAACAGCTTATATGAAATACCAAGGTAGTAAAGCTAATACTGATTTTTCAATGGTACAAGGTATTTTAGACAATAATAACGAATTCCAAGCAGTTTTAAGTAGCAGTGATTGCATACGATATTATTATAATAGGTTTTATTATGACGAGAATGGCGAAACCGGATATTATAAATGGACAGAAAACTTTCCATCTGAAAAAATGTTTCCTGCATCTGTAGCTTTAAATCTCGGTCTTGTTTTTGCAAACCTAGATGCTTTGAAATCTTATCTTTTATATGATACAACAGGTGGTTTGTATACTGTCGATGGAGTAACTTCTCCAACAGAAACTATCCAAGTTAAAAAAACATGGATCGGCTTGCAGGAAAACTTTTCTAAAAATTATACTGTTTCTGATTCAATGACAGTTCCAAGTACCTCGGAAGCATCCGATAAATTTTTATCTTCAATTTATGCTTCTAATAATGAATCCGAAGTAATTTCCAATATTGCTCCATATTGGAAAATCGACAAAATAGGTTCTTCTTTATCTACGGTGCAAGCATATTCGCATTTAAGTTACCTTTTATCAGCGATTGCGACTTATGCCGGAACAAGTGTTACTCAAAGCCAGATAGATTCCTTTATTAGTGAATATTATGGAAATTATGTTGATGGTACTAGTGCAAGGAAAGAAGAACAATCACAAGATATTTTAGCAAAATTTGTTGTTATCCAAGGTGGAAATAATGGCAGTCCAGATGATAATAACAAAGACAAAAATAAATATAAAATCAGTAAAAAACTTGCTGAAGCATTTGGTGTTTTTTTATTCGGTGCGGGTCTAATATCTAGTGCTCTTGACTTTAAGAATGGTACTGCTATTTCGCCTACTATTGAAGTTGTTTCTGCTTCAACGATTGAGCCAAATCCAACCCCTAATCCGGGTGGTTCGTCAAGTTCCGGGATTGATTCAAGCAAACTTACTGAATTACTTAATAAGATAATAAAATCTATTACGGCTTTACCAGATTCTATTGCAGAATCTCTGTCTGAACCAATTAACAATATTAGTAGGTTGATTGAACTTTTACCAGATAAATTAGTACATGGATTTATTTCTTCTGATTTTTTAACAGGCATCTCCTCTCTTGTCGGTTCTCTTCCGAATGCGATTGCTGATTTGATGCCGGGTGTTTTGTCAACCTCATTGCCTAATATTTTGCAAGGTGTTTTCGGTTTAACAAATGGATTTTCACTTCCATCTGTTCTTAGTTCCATTGAAGCGGCTTTGGCTTCTTTTCCAGATGCATTAATTCATCCTTTAAAATCAATAGAATCCGTTATTGATTCTCTTCCGGATAGATTTAAGGACATTATTGACGGAAATAAAACACAAAATGATAATAACGAAACAGAAAACGATTCTGGATTTACTAACTTCTTGAATTTATTTATGATAGTGTTATTTATCATTGTTATGCTGTTAATTTTATTTATTAACTGTCTACGATTCATTGTATTAGTTTTTAACATTCCAGCATTTGATGGACTTCTCGACGAAAATATACTTCGTGGAATTAATTATTTAAAAGAAGTGAATTTACCATTGCTAGGAGATAATCTTTCGCTTTATAACTTGTTGTTATCATGTGCTTACTTTGTAATCTTTTTATCTGTTATTGCAGTAATTCGTAAAAAGATTGATAAGATACACATTTAAGAAAGGATGATATAATGATTTATTTTCTTTCAATAAATGTAGAGCCACTAACACCACCATCTATAGATGGTTTCTTTAGCGGCTCTATATTAACATCGGTTTCCAATTTTTTCAATTTTATTTTTACGTTTATCAGCAACATTGTTTCAGCATTGACAAATTTTTATGATACCTTAGTTGAAATAAATACTTATGTTGTTCAACTTGGAAATTCCGCACAATCAGGTGTTGCAAGTGATCTTCCTGTTTTACAATGTGTTGGGACATATCGTTATCTAATGGGTGATCCAGTCTTTTATATGACCTATATTATGGTTGTAACAGGATGTTTATTTACTATATATAAATTAACACTGTTATTAATTAAGGTATTTAAGGAAATGAAGAATAATATTACATCGCAAGGAAAAACTTCTGCCGGACTTATGTCTTTTTTATCTCAACTTTTTAAATAACCATTATGATAAAAATACATTCGTCAGTACCTCAATAATTGTTCCTCCAAAGAAATACAATAAAAAGCATTTTAGCATGATATTTCTTTTTGTGATTTTTTTGCGCTCGATTGGGTTTGCAGAGTTCCAAGTATGTCTCCAATTATCTTCTTGTCCTGTTCCCCAGTCGAAGCGCCTATCATTTTTTATATTATCAACCACTTGTTTTTCATCAAGTTGATGCTCTTGTGCATAATATTTTTTTAATTGTGACTCGGCATAATTCCAGATAATAAAGAACGTGATTAGGTTGCTAATAAATCTTGCTTTGAAAAAGGGAGTTAATACATCCATATTGGTATTCCTTTCTTATGCTTTTGTTTTTGGGGAATCATTAAATAAGGTTTTACATTTTGTCCAAATGTTTGGACAAAATCAGAAAAGATATTATGAATATAAGATTATGTCGAACGGTTCTTTTCTTAATTTATATTTGATATTGCCACTAACAGTATAATGGCAACTATTATAATTGCTATACCGAATAAAAATTTTAATATCATTCCGAAAAAGCCAAAACACTTTTTAAGTCCATTGGTTTGTTCTGTTTTTTGTGAATTTTGATTTTTCATATCTCGCATAACTTTCTTGTTGTGAGTATATGTTTTAGACTTTAAAGCATTTCTTCGAATTGCTTTATCCAGTGAAGTTTTATTCACTATCTGGGGCGCTTTACCCTCATCTAAACTTTTCAATCTCTTTTGCATAGGATTGCTTCTCCTTTGAATATCTTATATTCATTATAGCAAATGCAGAAGTTATTGTAAAGCTGTTACTCTATCAATTTCCGGCTGGGTGTTGCCTACTTGACTATGGCAACACTTAACCGAGAAAAAATGCAAATTTTTTCTCAAAATTCTATTTTGTCCAAACGTTTGGACAAAATGAAAGGGGTTTTTAAAATGTACAACGTTAAAATTTCACAATATTTAGAATCTACAGAAGTAGTTTATTATTCTAACGTTATTACCGGACGTGAAAAAGAAAAAGATTCTTTTATTGTGGAACGTGATAACGAACTATTCGAAGTTTATTCCTTTATGGCTTTTGGAATAAATAAATCAGAAAAAAGCAAAGAAGAAAATGCGCTTCATTCGTTCTTTGTTTCATTCAATCGCACAAAAAATAAAATTTATAGTTATGCGCGGGATAATATCTGGGAATGGTTTCTTACATTTACTTTCGATCCAAAACTGGTTGATTCATTCAACTATGATGAAGTAGTAAAATGTATGTCTGATTTCTTACGTTATATGGGCGATCATTCATCCTGTCGAACAAAGTATTTGATTGTTCCAGAACGGCATAAATCGGGGCGTTACCATCTGCACGGTGTTTTTAGTAACATGGATATGTCCCTCTGGAAAATGAAGTATTCTGGACATACTACAAAGGGCGGTCTGCCAATTTACAATATTGCTGGTTTTCCATATGGATTTACAACGGCTACGCAGGTACAAAGTTCTGTCCGGGTATCTCATTACATATCAAAATATATAACAAAAGATATGTTTAAAGGTATCAAGAACAAAAAACGATACTGGTGTACTAGAAATTTAGATTCCGGCACACACACTACTATGATGATCGCAAAATCGGATTTAGAAACTCTGCTCAACAGTTTCGGGGAAGTCCAGAGCATGAAAACGATTGATACGCCGTACAATACCATTAAGTTTTTCCAGTTCTGAAAAATGTCCAAACGTTTGGACAAAAAAATAAGTCCGAGGATTGCTCCCCGGACTTTCTTTTATTTATGCCTTAAATCATAAGCAAATATATAATCTTTGATGATTAAACTATCTTGATAAGTGGCATATACGATACCATTTATCACATATTTTTCAAAAGCATCCATAGCTTTTTCAATGCGTTCTAATTGTTCGTATGGCTCTGGTTCTCCATTTTCGCGTGCATCGTATATTGCATTCATGATACGGTCATGTGCATTATATAGTTTATGCTGATTATCTTCCCACTTACATACGGGATATAACTTTTTACCGTCCTCTGTTTTGTATAATTTCATGATTTATATTCCTTTCTTGAAGTATTTAAAAAGAGGAAAAGCGGTTTATCCAGCCGCCCTTCCTTTATGCTTCGATGTAGAACGCTGCGTAATACCCTGTAAGGGCATTACAGTTATAATATTCGAATGAATTTGTAACTTGGTTGAACGAAACTCCAAGGTCGATTTTTATAAGCGATTCTGGATTCCACGGCTTACCCGGTCTTAAATTACACGGGCATAAGAAAACATTTTTTCCAGCGTTGAATATTCTTCGTGCAACAGGTTTTGTAACGCGTTTGTACGGAACACCATCAATTTTAAATACCATTTTCTTCATGATTTACCATCCTTTCTTGAAATATCCAGCAAGGAGAAAAGCGGCTTATTCAGCCGCAGTTTCCAGTTCCTCTACTGCCATTTCAATGGCGTTTTCCAAAACGTAGCATCGTAGAAATGAATCTATCAACTCATAATCGTCTGTAAGCCATAAGTTTGCTACCCATTTATGGTTTCCGTAGTCATCGCAAGCTTCCCGGACGAGGTCTTTATTCTCCTCAACGTATTTCTGTGCTTCGCTTCGACAGAATGTGTATGATCCGCTTGCGTTTCCCGTAACACTATCTTTGTTTATCAGATCTTCGTAGAGCCGTTCTTTCAGCTCATCAAGATCCATACCGTTCATGTCAACTTCCTCTTTGATGTAATTGAGTACATCTTCTTTTACTGCTTCATAGTAGTTATACATAACCATTCCTCCTTGGGATTTTCTGTAAATTAAAAGAGGTGTAGAGCTTTCGCCCTACACCATTTTTTCCAGTTCTGCCATTAGGCTTTCGCCAACTTGAACCCATGCTTCAAATTCATCGACGCGATCCTGGTAATACTGAAAATCATCTTTATCAGTTTTCGCTTCTTCCAGATTTTCTTTCGCATTTTCAAGATTATCACGGTTGCTTTTTATTTCATATTCAAGCGTACCAGCTATTCTTTCAAGATATTCAATACGCATCTTTTTCAAGGTAATTTTATTAGCTTTCATAGAGATTTTCCTTTCTGAACTGCCCCCGGCTTGCACCGGGGGGATTTTAATTAGTACCAGTTGATACCTGGGTCAACATCTGCAAAGATTTCATCTTTGTATTCGTTTTCTTCGGTTTCACGAACCGTTTCGTACTTCGTTGATTGAAGTCTGAACCAATTCATGCTTCCTGTTTCTCTCATTTCTTCTAAATATCTGTTATGATACATTTCAGAACCCCTTTCTGGATTTTCTTTATTTAGTTGTCAATGTGCTTTGTTACGGCATCTGTTTTTAGCAGGCTGTGAACGGAAGAAAAGGGGCGGAGAAAATATTTTTTTAATTTTTATTCACATAACCTTACTTCCTTTTTAACTCTTTATATAAAAATTCAAAAAATATTTTTGGAGTACAGTTTACCCCTTTTCTGTAGTGAACAGTTTGCTATGATGCCTGAGTAACAAGGCATGACAACAAATAAAGGAAAGCCGGAAAGGGATGCGAATATGTGGCGGAACAGGTATTTAGAAGATGGCAAGAGGACTTGTAAGGATACTGGAAGAATGAATCGGTTGCGACCAGCTTGCTTTTGACCCTAGTACGTCCCCGCAGGGGCGGACATCGCTTACACGGCATAAATATAAAAATGTCCAAACGTCTGGACATTTTAACCCTTTCGCATATTCCTTTCGCTTTGTATAATCAAATTTTATGCTTTTTACCTTTAACAAAGTGTATCTTACTTCCAAACGATTTACCTAAATAGATACTTTCACAGTTTCTATACTATATTCTATCTTACGGTTCAGCTTCCTTTTCGCAATTACGAATGTCCTGTTTTCTCTTTGTATCGCCTGGGTTGCCCTATCAAGAAATATAATCTTCCCTGTACCGATATACATGAATGGAATGTACCGGATAAATGGATATGAAGTATATCTGGTATCTGGTAATGATTCATCATTGATAGAGTCAATACAGGAATATCAAAGAAGAAACAAGAGAAGAGAAAGCGCAGAATAGAAAGACTGAACTGGAATGGTAGCTATAGACATTAGAAGCAGAGAAAGAGTTGCCTATCCAGTAATACCGTGAAGGTATCGAAACACTTTGCCGACCGAAACAACCCGGTGGGTGTGGGCGCTCTGTGCTGTTGGGTTGTAAGGGAGGTGTAGAAAAGCTGGGAAACAGCTAAGAAGCGAAAGCGATATGAATTATTGATGCAGAATGCATCTTTCCTTGGTCTGGTTGGTAAAGAAGTTCTGAATTAGCGTTTTAGTCTGTAAATCGTGTTTACATGGTTTATAGGCTAAAAGCTAAAAGGGGACTTCTTCCGGGGCTTTAGTGACCGACCTCGAGGTGGGATTCTGACTGCACCACGCCAAAAGCGGATGGCGTGTCAAGAGCGGAACGTGCAATTTACTCTTGATACGCCGTCTGCTTTTGGCGTAGCGTGCGATATATGAAAGAAAGGTGTATGAGTATGGGAAAAAGAAAAGATTTAACTGAGCGTGAACGGTATGCAATCGAAGCATACAGAAACGAGAAAAAGAGCATTAAGGAAATAGCCGCCCTGCTGGGGCGTCATTACCAAACGATTTACCGGGAAATTAAACGCGGAACGGTTGAAATGCTGGATTCCGAACTGCGAACCTATAGCAAATACTGTGCCGATACCGGGCAGGCAATCGCCGACAGGAATAAATCAGAAAAGGGGCGCGAACTGAAAATCGGAAACGATTTAACTTTCATCCGCTTTATAGAGCAGATGGTGTTAGAAAAGCGCTATTCTCTGGAAGCGATCCTTTTACATATCAAGACACATAAGCTTAAATTTAAGACAAACGTCTGCTTGAATACCCTGTATAGCTATGTAGACAAGGGATTGTTTTTAAATATTACAAATAAGCATCTGCCTGTGAAATGCAACCGGAAGAAGCGAAACCTGCGTAAGATTTCCACGATTGCTAGAAACAACTTAAAGGGGCGAAGTATAGAAGAACGCGCCAAAAGCATCATGAAGCGTAAGCATTACGGACATTGGGAGATGGATACCGTAGTGGGCTGTCAAGGTGGCAACAAAGATTGTTTGTTGGTTCTGACAGAACGGAAAACCCGGTTTGAATATATTTTCAAAATCCCGGACAAGTCCCAGCGTAGCGTGATACGGGTTCTGGATCGCTTAGAAACTGCCTACGGGACAGAAAACTTCCGCCAGACGTTTAAAACCATCACTATGGATAATGGCGTTGAGTTTCTGGATATGGCAGGGGGGCGTAGAACGTTCTGCCACCTCTCCAGATGCCCGCCGCACGGTTGCCTACTATTGCCACCCGTATTGTAGTTTTGAACGCGGCAGTAATGAGAACCTAAACAAGATGATCCGGCGGCATATTCCAAAAGGTGCTGATATAGCCGAATATAGCGAAGAAGATGTAACGCGCATCCAAGATTGGATGAACGATTATCCCCGTGCCATCTTCGGCGGCTTATCAGCGCGTGAAATGCTTCAAAAAGAACAGGCATAGAAAAATGTCCAAACGTTTGGACATTTTAGGCGCACGTATCTTCGGTGCGTCTGTTTGCCATGCCCGAAAATATCTCCAGCCATTCCGAAAATGTCCAAACATCTGGACAAAATCTACCATTTTAGCAATAATGCACAAACGCAAGCCACATATCATCCGTACAAAAGCTTGTATTTGTGCATTCTGCTATTTCGTCGATTTTTTACATACTTTTCTTGACATTTTCACCCACAAAAAAGGAAGCGCCGCGGGAGGACACTTCCTTTTCTGATTTTCAATTTTTAAGCATCTTTATTATGGCAATTTAAGATGTCCTGCGTTCGCAGGTAATTGTACTTCTTCTTATTATATATGTGTTTTTATGCGATTCTACTTATGCGTTTGCAAGAGCCTCGCCCAGTGCCTCGCACTCAGCACCTGCTGCCTCGTCCGGCGTTGCGTTGCAGATTACCGGCTCGCAAGCCATGGTTACGCCCAGAGTCATGCAGTCGCTCTCCCAGGTACGCATCCACTCGCCGTCGCCCCATCCGTAAGAACCGAATAATGCAATCTTTTTGCCAGAGAGAACCGGGCTAACCTCGTCGAACATCGGCTGGAACTCAGACTCCTCTAACTGTTCAGCTCCCATGGACGGGCAGCCAAATGCGATTCTGTCATACTCGCCAGCTTTGTCAGCGCCAAACTCTGCGGAAGTAAATAAATCAGCCTCGCCGCCCGCTTTCTTAACGCCCTCTGCTACGTAATTTGCCATAGCCTCTGTGTTTCCTGTTCCGCTCCAGTATACAATTGCTACCTTGCTCATTTTTATTTCCTCCTTGTGAATAATTTACTTACTTAGATTTATTATGCGGCTTTTACAAGCTGAATAATCGGTGTCCCCTGACGGTATTTCTCCCGGCACACTTCCGTGCATTCCCGGTATGAATCAAACCGCCGTTTTGCTTCCTGCGGATCGCCATACGTCTTCCAGTAACCGCTGCAGGTATAATTTTTTCCCTGATTTTCAATGAATCCAACAACATCCTCAAGCGGATACCCCAGGAAAATGCCAATCTCATGTGGAAAATCATGTTCCAGACAAAGCCGGTTGGAAAGCTGCCTCAAAAAGCCATCGACCGTCTTCTTCATCTGGTAACCAGACTTTTTTAAAAAGTGCTGTACAGATATTTTACCCAGAATGAAGCGAAGCCATTCCTCGCGGTACACCAGAATCAGAAACGCGCCCGTCCGGCTGCACTCTTTAAGCGCCCGCACCTGAAGCCCCGACGGTTCCAGTTCCCGGTTCCAGAAATCAAGCGCTTCCAGGAGTTTATCACGGTTCTGCGGCTGATAGCGGAACAAGTTCGACGGTTTGATGCCACGAAGAGTCGGCGCACACACCTCTACGAATACTTCTTCAAACAACCGTTCCATCTTTCTGCCTCCTGACTGCTTCTCTTGGTTAGCCATATCTACCTTTAGTTAGATACAGCTAACTATCTTTTAAAAAATAAAAGGCTTTTTCTGCCTTCTATTTTCCTTTTCGCAGGTTAGTCTCATCTAACTTCAATGAGACTATATCATGAATCACTTACCACGTCAAGCAAATTTTGTTCATTTTTGCTTACTGAGTTTTTTTATCAGCAACATCATTTTCTATCTTTTAGGACGATAAATAATCTCATTCACCGCATACACCGTCACAAATGCCTTCGGATCTGTTTTTAATATATACGGCATGAGCTGTGCATATTCGTTTTTATCTACGATCGTGATAATTTCCGTCTTCGGCTCATTGTCAAACGCGCCGAATCCCTGATAGATCGTCGCGCCGCTGTGAAGCGTATGCAGGATAAACTGGCGTATCTCTTCTTCTTTTTCCGAGATAATGCAAACTCTCTTTTTCAGATTCAGACCGAAAATAAAATGATCCAGCACGATTCCGTTTAAGTATGTGCCCAGAATGCCCAGCACCACCAGTTTTTTATCGCTGAAAAACACGGATGAGAGCGCCACACACATGCCTGGAAGCGCCATCGCTTTTCCCAGCTCCATATGGAAATATTTGTTTAAGAGCTTTGCCACGATGTCCAGACCGCCCGACGAGGCATTCATCCAGAACAAAAGAGCCAGACCAACGCTGACAACAAAGATATAGCAGACCGTATCCATCATCGCATCCTGGTTGAGCGACACAAAATCCGGGAAAACCTGCTCAAACACCCACAGAAAAACCGGCAGAATCAGTGACGTATACACCGTCTTGACGCCGAACTCGCGTCCGATAAAAAGAAATCCCACCACCAGAAGCGCCGCATTTAAAATAAAGGTCAGCACTGAAATCGGCAGCGGTACCACATTTCCCAAAAGCATCGCCAGACCGGAAATACTTCCCACCGATACACCGCTCGGAATCAGAAAGAAATAGACGGCTGCCGCCACGACAAAGGTCGCCGCTGTGATCATTGTGTACTCCCTGATTACGCGCATGGACTTTTTTGCCATAACTTAAAACCTCCTCATATTACAATTTCGCGCGAGCGCGCATCATTGGCACGTTAGCGCCTTTTTGTGTAATAGAGAATTTTCCCATTACACAAAAAGACACATCGCGTCTGCAATGTGTCTTCGTAATGAGGCATCGGGGATTCGAACCCCGGACAACTTGATTAAAAGTCAAGTGCTCTACCGACTGAGCTAATACCCCATATTTAACTGGGCTAGTTGGATTCGGACCAACGAATGCAGGAGTCAAAGTCCTGTGCCTTACCGCTTGGCGATAGCCCATCATGCACCGCCTAAAAATAGGCAAAAAATAAGGGTGGATAGTGGGACTCGAACCCACGATATCCAGAACCACAATCTGGCGCGCTAACCAACTGCACCATACCCACCATAAGCGTGCTTGAAGGGATTCGAACCCCTGACCCACGGCTTAGAAGGCCGTTGCTCTATCCAACTGAGCTACAAACACGCATTCTTTTTTCTTCCTAACAGCTAAGGCTCTAGGAAAGCGGGTGATGGGAATCGAACCCACGTATCTAGCTTGGAAGGCTAGTGTTCTACCATTGAACTACACCCGCGGAGTCGGGGTGACAGGATTCGAACCTGCGACCTCCTGGTCCCAAACCAGGCGCTCTAGCCAAGCTGAGCCACACCCCGTAGTTGCTATTTTGTGTTTTTGTTTTTGTCTCTGTCCTTAAGACAAGAGTTATTATATTATAGCAACAAACAAAAGTCAACACTTTTTTCTAATTTTTTTTATTTTTTTATTCATTTGGCACTTTATACAAAACATTGCTCAAAATATGCTTTTCCATTGTGATCTATTTCCATAATCATATACCCTGCACGGCGATCTGCCTGCCTTGGATAAGAAAGACTTCCCGGATTGAGCACAGTAAGATTTCCATCTACTTCCAGATGCGGCACATGAGTATGTCCATACATTACAATATCTACCCCTCGTCTTCTTGCCTCTTTTTTCAGTTCTTTCGTTCCCATAGAGACATAGTAAGAGTGCCCATGTGTGATAAACACTCTATACTTTCCTATAAAAAACTCCTGCTCCCTGCTCAGATCTGAAAAGAAATCATTATTTCCCGCAATAATATGTGTCTCACAGTCTGCCAGTGCACAGATGTAGTCTTCTCCCCCCTCTACATCTCCAAGATGGACCAGCATGTCAATCGGTCCCTCTCTGTCCAGAACCTCCTCCAGATTCCGGTGTCTCCCATGCGTATCGCTCACGATCAGTATCTTCATTCTTTCACCTGTCATTTTCTTCGAATATTATTTTAGCGTTTCCTTTTTTCGGAACACGAACCTTTTATTTCTTTGGATCCTAATCTTCCTGCTGCATTTTTTGTTCGATAATCCCTCTCATCAAACGGAGTGCCTTTCCCCTGTGGCTAAGTTCATTCTTCTTTTCCGGGTCCAGTTCTGCAGTTGTACATCCGTATTCTGGAAGATAAAAAATCGGATCATATCCAAATCCATGTTCTCCGGCAATCTCATATCCAATCCGCCCCTCAATAGTACCTCTTACAGTCTCTTTGCTTCCATCTGGAAATACTGCTGCGATTGCACAGACAAATCTTGCTGTGCGCTTCTCATCTGGAACTCCTTCCAAACGCTGCAGCAAAAGATTATTTTTAATCTCATAAGAAGTATCTGTTCCTGCATATCTCGCCGAATAGATACCCGGTTCTTTATTCAAATAATCAATTTCCAATCCCGAATCATCTGCCAGCACGATTGCATCTGTCAATTTTGCAATCGCTTCTGCCTTGATCATCGCATTTTCTTCAAATGTGGTTCCATCTTCCACGATATCCACGTCAATCCCAGCCTCTTTCATTGAGGATACCACAATTCCGAGATCCTCTAAAATCATCTGGATTTCTTTCATTTTATCTTGGTTCCCTGTCGCAAATATGATCTTTCTTTCCATGTTCTTTCTCCCTGTCCCTTTTTGCAAGCAGGATACAGATCCTTTTCTTTGCACATCCATATCCTGCATTGTCATTCACTTTCTATTTATGTTCTGTCTAAATTTCCGGATATTTCTTCCTTCTCGGCGGCTTTGGACCGAGGAATTGATAAAAGTACGTCTTTAGCATTCCATTGTAAATCTTTCGGTTCTTGTCTGCTTTCCTTCCAAAATACCGTTCCGTTTCCTCATAACTCGTAATCATATATGCCGACCAGCTGTCCAGCTTCTTAAAGCTCTCACCGAATTCTCTATACAGAGCCGGAAGTGCAGACTTTTCCTCAAGTCTCTCTCCATATGGAGGGTTGGTGATGATAAATCCATACTTCTTTGGATGTCTTAAATCCTTTACTGCCCGCTCCTGAAAATGAATCAAATGCTCTACGCCTGCCTCTCTCGCATTCTCTCTGGCCGCTTTTACAACTTCCCCATCAATATCATATCCCTGAATATCCACTTCAATATCATCGTCAATCAGGCTATTCGCCTCATCCACCGCCTCGTACCAGAGTTTTCGCGGAATCAAGTTTGTCCACTCCTCCGCCGTGAAAGAGCGATTCATCCCCGGTGCGATATTGGCAGCGATCATCGCCGCCTCAATTGGAAATGTCCCACTTCCACAGAATGGATCTATAAAAATCCTGTCTTTTTTCCACGGTGTCAACAAAATCAAAGCGGCTGCCAATGTCTCTGTAATCGGCGCTTTGCTGGACAACTGACGATATCCTCTCTTATGAAGAGAAACTCCCGAAGTGTCGATTCCTACCGTCACGATATCTTTCATTAAAAATACCCTCACCGGATAAGACGCCCCATTCTCTTCGAACCAGTCAATATGATAATGCTGCTTCATCCGGTTAACCATCGCCTTTTTCATGATAGACTGAATATCTGAAGGACTGAACAATTTACTCTTTACAGAAGCGGCCTTGGCCACCCAAAATTTTCCATCCTCCGGAATATATTTTTCCCACGGGATCTCCTTGGTCCGCTCGAACAATTCATCAAACGTCACTGCTTTGAAACTTCCAAGCTTCAGCAGCACTCTCTCCGCGGTCCGCAAAAACACATTCGCCCGGCAAATCGCACTTGCATCCCCGGCAAAAGTCACTCTTCCATCTTCTACATTTATAATCTCATATCCTAAATCTTGTATTTCTCTCTTTAAAACTGCTTCCAGCCCAAAATGGCATGGTGCAATCAGTTCCAGTTTCTCCATCTTCTTCCTCCCGATGTTCTGTATTTCATTTTTATGATACCGCAACTTGTCTGGATGCACAACTATTTTCGCATCAATAAAAAAGCCTCCGGCGGTATTTTCATACTACCAAAGGCTTTCTGTCAGATTCTTTTAAAAGTATTCCTATTTAAGACATTTGAAGTATTACAGCACTGGCTCTTTTCTGCTGATTAGTAATCGCAATTTCCGTAAGAATTTTCGTTGCTCTCTGAATTCTTATTTTTGTTAGATGCTTTGCTGCTGTTTTTTGATGTCATTCGATCCGATGTCTTGTTGCTATTTTTTGATGTCATTCGATCTGAAGCTTTGCTGCTGTTTCCGGAATATCCATCAGAATAAGATGAATAAGATTCACTGTTTTTGGCTTTGTTTGTTGTTTTCGCATTCTTTGCCATTTTAAATTTCCTCCTGCAATTTGCTGCTCACTCGTGAATAGTTACATTCTTATTATCCCTGTTCAGTAAAAAACTATGCAGCTTCCGGAGGTTTTTCATTTGTAAATTTTGCCAATATTTTGCTTTTTTTCTAATTTAAGCTTGCTTTTTATTACGTATTATATTATACTACTGCTTGTAGGAAGGAAACTTCTTACAACCCCTTATTAATTATTTATACTCCCCTCAAAAGACCGTTGGCTCCCCCAATGGTCTTTTATTTTGCTATTTTAGGCTTATTCTCCCCACTTTCCCCATTTTTACTATTTTCAGATTCTTCTCACCGCCTGTGATTTTCTACGATTCGCAGCACAATCCAAATCACAAGAAGAGGAACCAGCACAGGTGCCAACATACTGATCAACCCAGTGAGCAACGAAATTACAAGCACCAAAATCAGCACAATCCCGACACAAACTGCCGCTATCTTCCATCCGGTAATTTTCTTAATGTTTATCTCCGGTGTTCCAAATGGTGCCTCCTGCTCTGCCTCTTCATAATCGGCATATGTGTATTGATCCTCCGTTTCATTTAAAGGAGAGTCAATGATAGACCTTGCGATCACCCACGGATCCCCGAGAAGATCCATCACTTCCTTCTCTGACTTTCCATTTTTGACTTCCTCTGCAATATAACTTCGGTAATAGTCCACATGCTCTCTGACCTTTGCCGGATTCATCTCGGCTTCCAAAGCATGCTCCAACTGTTTTAAAAATTCATGTCTATTCATCTATTTCCCCCAGATTTCCTGTATCTACTTGACACTCCCACAACAAATGCCGAAGAGAATGCCTTCCATGCAGTCACAGTCCCTTATGACAAACAGTCCCCCGCCAGGCAGACCAGGCGGGGGACTGTCTGATGTTTCTTATCTTCTTTCAAAATAAAGAATAACATAAACTTCTTTTGAATCCAATAGGAACATCCTTAATATTTTATTAAAAGAATCTAAGAATTTTTACAATTTCCACTATTCTATCTTCACAACAAAAGATCTGTACTATACCTCAAACAGAAGGTCTCCATAAGATGGCATCGGCCAAATATTTTTATCAACAATCATCTCCAGCTGATCGACCGGACGACGCAGATGCTCCATCGCAGGCACAACATGACGTTCAAAAAAGCATGCCTGCTCCATTCCTTCCTCTTTCTTTGCAGCTTCTTCTGTTACTTTCTCCAGCTCTTTTAGCGCATTCTTTGTCTCTGCAAGAAGATTCGATGACTGGGTAAGAAGTTCTTCCTGCACATCGATCACCGCTACTGCACATGCCTGACGCACTTCATTGATAGACTTCGCAAGCGATGTAATATAGGTAATCACTGCCGGAATGATATGTTTGCTTGCAATATCGATCATTGCTCTCGCCTCAATATTTACCGCTTTGGCATATGCCTCATATTTGATTTCCGCTCTTGACTCTAATTCTGCTCTTGTAAATACACCGAATTTTTCAAAGACTTCAACCGATTCCTCTTCTACCAATGCCGGAATCGCATCTACCATTGTTTTTAAATTCGGAAGCCCTCTCCGCTTTGCTTCCTCAACCCACTCATCTGAGTATCCATTTCCGCTGAAAACGATTCTCTGGTGTTCGTAAGCATATTTTTTGATCAGATCATGGACACCTCTGTCAAAATCTTCTGCCTCTTCCAGATAATCACATGCCTCCGCAAATGCTTCCGCCACAATTGTATTTAAAATGACATTTGGCGCTGCAACCGAATCTCTGGAACCAACCATACGGAACTCAAATTTGTTCCCAGTAAACGCAAATGGTGAAGTACGATTTCGGTCTGTTGCATCTTTCGTAAAATCAGGAAGTGTCGACACGCCAGTGTGCAGTCGTTCGCCTTTCAGACTATGTGTCGCTTCCCCTGTACTGATCAGCTGCTCCAAAACATCCTCCAGCTGTTCTCCAAGAAAGACAGAAATAATTGCCGGCGGCGCCTCATTTGCCCCGAGACGCTGATCATTTCCTACATCTGCTGCTGACTCTCTCAAAAGTTTCGCATGGCGGTCTACCGCTCTTAATACGCAAGTGAGCACAAGAAGAAACTGGATATTATCGTGCGGCGTCTTTCCTGGATCCAGCAAATTGATTCCATCATCAGTCGTCAGCGACCAGTTATTATGTTTTCCTGATCCATTCACTCCTGCAAACGGCTTTTCATGAAGCAGGCACTGAAGGTTATGTTTGTATGCCACCTGCTTTAATGTCTCCATGACAAGCTGATTATGATCCACTGCCACATTGCACTGTGCATAGATCGGAGCAAGTTCATGCTGAGCAGGAGCCACCTCATTGTGCTGCGTCTTTGCAGATACCCCAAGCTTCCACAGTTCCTTGTTCACATCTTTCATAAACGCTGCAATTCGTTCTCTGATCGCACCAAAATAGTGATCGTCAAGTTCTTGTCCTTTCGGCGGCATTGCTCCGAACAGTGTTCTTCCTGTGAATACAAGATCCTTTCTCTTTAAATACTTTTCCCGATCTACAAGAAAGTATTCCTGCTCTGCCCCTACCGATGGGATTACTTTAGAAGAGGTCGTATTTCCAAACAGACGAAGGAGACGCATTGCCTCCTTATCGATTGCCTCCATCGAGCGCAGCAGCGGAGTCTTTTGATCGAGCGCCTCTCCATTGTACGAACAGAATGCTGTCGGAATATATAAAATTGCTCCATTTCCCTCCGCATCTTTTTTCACAAATGCAGGAGAAGTACAATCCCATGCCGTATATCCTCTCGCCTCAAATGTGGCGCGCAATCCTCCGGAAGGAAAGGAGGAAGCATCTGGTTCCCCTTTGACAAGTTCCTTGCCTGAGAATTCCATCAGTACTTTTCCGTCCTGCTTCGGTGCAGAAATAAATGCATCATGCTTTTCTGCCGTCGCTCCTGTCAGAGGCTGGAACCAATGAGAGTAGTGTGTTGCCCCCTTCTCGATCGCCCACTCTTTCATCTCATGTGCGACAACATCAGCAATGGAAGTCTCTAACTCCTTTCCTTCCTGAATCGTCTTCTTTAATTCTCTATATACTTTCTTCGGCAGACGTTCCTGCATGACAGCATCATTAAAGACATTTTCCCCAAAGATTTCCGTTACCTTCATTATTTCGCTCATATTCCCATCCTTCCAAATATTTGTTTCGCTTTTGTTTTCGTTTTCAAATACACTTTAATACGATACTCTAATTTCAGAAAAAAAGCAAGGTTCCTAACACTTGTAATTTCTTATAAATATTGATAAGGAAAAAAGATCGGTGCAGTCACACTGATCTTTTTTCCCGAAATCTCTTTTCAATTATCTCTGAACAATTCTTCTGCAAATATTAAGCTTTGTTTACAGATCCGAATAATTCCATTTTCTCTTTTACAGTTGCTTTGATTGCTTCTGCTCCCGGAGCTAATAATTTACGAGGATCGAATCCTTTTCCCTGAAGGTCTTTTCCTGCTTCCACATACTCACGAGTTGCTGCTGCAAATGCTAACTGACACTCTGTATTTACATTGATCTTCGCTACACCAAGGTCAATTGCTTTTTTGATCATATCTTCCGGAATTCCTGTTCCTCCGTGAAGTACAAGTGGCATTGCCCCTGTAAGCTGCTGAATCGCATCTAATGTCTCAAAGCTAAGTCCTTCCCAGTTTTCCGGATATTTTCCGTGGATATTACCGATACCTGCTGCAAGCATTGTTACGCCTAAATCTGCGATCGCCTTACATTCTTGAGGGTCTGCACACTCACCTTTTCCTACAACTCCGTCTTCTTCTCCTCCGATAGAACCTACTTCCGCTTCCAGAGACATTCCTTTTTCAGCACAGATTGCTACTAACTCTTTTGTCTTTGCAACGTTCTCTTCGATCGGGTAGTGAGAACCGTCGAACATAATAGAAGAAAATCCTGCTTCGATACACTTCATACATCCTTCAAAGCTTCCGTGGTCTAAGTGAAGTGCTACCGGAACAGTGATGTTCAGTTCTTCTAACATTCCATTTACCATACCTACTACTGTCTTATAACCTGTCATATATTTTCCGGCACCTTCAGATACTCCGAGAATTACCGGTGAATTACATTCCTGAGCTGTTAATAAGATAGATTTTGTCCATTCCAGGTTGTTAATGTTGAACTGTCCAACTGCATAGTGACCTGCTTTTGCTTTTTCTAACATTTCTTTTGCTGATACTAACATGTTTCTTCCTCCGCTTCTTTTACGTTATTTCACATGCCCTATTATACCGCATATGTAAAAAAAAGGAAACCTTTTTATCACAGAAACTTTCCGGTCGTATCTTGCCTGCTGTTTTAATTAAAATAGAAAAACAAGTGGGTGTAATCATACGTCCGCTCTTTCTTTCCTATGCTCATCTATTTTTTAGTAAACAACGTCCCATACAAAGAAGCCCTCACGCATAAGCGATTAGGCTTCGATCAAATAAAATTATCAAATTATTTCCGTTTCTTTAAGATTGTTGCAAGAGCAACTCCGAGTGAAACAATTCCTGCTCCTGCAACCGGAAGTGAGGAAGCTGTGTCACCAGTTTTTGGTGTTGTTCCCTCTTTCTTTGTTTCTGCTGCTTGTGTCTGAACATTTTCCTTATTTTCTTCTGGTGTTGTTGGTGCTTCTGGCTTCTGTTCCGGTACTTCTGGTGTTTCTACATCTGGATTCTCTGGCTGTTCCGGTTTCTGATCTGGGTTCTCTGGCTGTTCCGGCTTTTGATCCGGATTCTCCGGCTGTTCCGGTTTCTGATCCGGCTCTTGTGATTCTCCATTACATACCCAATGTCCCTCTTCCGGGTGATTAATCACCTCATCATATGCTTCTTTTACAAGAACTTGTTCATCCCATGCCGGCTTTGTTTCAATCCAGATATCCTTTTCTTCATAAATAGGCTCCTCACCAACTTGTACATCAACCCATTTAGCCTTTATTGTTATACGGAATTCCCCACGATCCGCATGATATCCGATATGTTCTCCATACTCTTTAGATAAACCGCCTTCTACAGGATCTTCGTAAAGACCTATATCTATACCACCACATGTTTGACAAATTGCATGCTTCTGTTTTTCGTAAATAGGCTTAGTACCTACTTGTACTTGTTGTTTTTCATAATATCCTTCAGCTTCATGATGAACCGTCTTGTATTCTGCTTCGTGGTGAATAGTTTCCTGCCACGCTTCCTTATCCACTACCCACTCGCAATTATCCCCATGTACATGCTCTTTTTCGCTTGCTATTGCTGATACTTTATCCATCGCAAATACTGTTCCCGTTCCTGCAACAGTCAAAGACATAGCAGCAACCAACGCAACAACAAATTTCTTTCTCATTTGTATCTCCTCCTAAAATTTGCCTTCATGAATCTAAAGACAATATTTAAGAACCCGAATTCTATCCCCTCTTCTATCATCCTTAAATTCAGCATATTTTTAACTCGTTCCGAGTTATATTTTTATTCTAACTCGCACCGACTTGAAAGTCAATCCTCAAATTCTTTCTATAATAAAATCAATTTGAGGTGATAACTTTGAATTATGCTGAACGAATGAGAAATTTAAGACAAGATAACGATCTTTCTCAAAAGAAAGTAGCTGATATGCTAGGAGTTGCTCAAACAACTTATTCTCAATATGAATTAGAAAAGCGACCAATGCCTATTGATTATCTGATAGCGTTATGCAAATTTTACAATGTATCTGCTGATTATATGCTCGGATTGTCAAATAGAAAGAACCCATAATATTCTGTCAGCGTAACGCTTGCCCCGATGCCCCACCAACCTGTTAGAAGCCGTTGCTCGGGGCATCCTGCAAGACACTGTTTTTTGAATGTAAGCAAACAAGGAAATTTGCTATTTATTCATGCCTTTCAACAGTTCCTGCATGATTTTCATACCCGCTTGTAGACCAAGCGCAGTATAAACTTCGGAAACCTCACTTGCCATTTCATTTGCTGAATCTATCAGTTCTGAAACTGTTTTGTTTCCATGTTCTCTTAATACCTCTTCATTTTTACTATAACTTTCTTCTAACTTTTTGTTATAATCTAATTCTGTCTGTTTTGCCTCGATCGCGGATCCATAGAGCAAATATTCTGTAATACCTTGTATAGTTGCACGTCTTAAAATTTCTTTTGTAATGTCCATTGTAAATCCAACCTCCATATTTATAACTAACTTTTCTTTGTGAATACCACTATCTTTTATAGAAAAAATGTTATCTTGCGGTGTGTTATACAACTGCTTTTTATCAGAATCCTACATTTTACAACCAACAGACTATTAAAGGAATTAAAAATTTTAAAGATATTAAATTTTTCATCAAAATTCAACCTCTATTTGACTCGTATCCTCCCTTTCCTAAATTTACTCTGATTTTATGCTTGATACCCTGCACTTTTTTGCAACAAAAAAAGTTTCAAAAACCTATATTCACAAGGTTTTTGAAACTCCTAAAAGTGACTCCAAGGGGAATCGAACCCCTGATTCCAGCGTGAGAGGCTAGCGTCTTAACCGCTTGACCATGGAGCCATTTGTTTGGTACCTGTATAGTATAGAACACTTTTGGGGATTATGCAAGTCTTTTTTTCAATTTTTTTCAAATTTTTTAAACTTTTTTGTTTTTCTATTTTTTGCTTCTATACTTGAACAATTCTTATCTATCGCCCAAACCTTCCCTTTATAGATTTCAACAGCAGAAACCAGGCGCTTTTCGCCCCTCGGCTTCTGCTGCTGATTTTTCCTACATTCCTCCGGCAAACATGGACATATATCCCTGCACAAAGATAAACAAGATTACCGCCGGAAGAACAAATGTAAGGTACAACTTCATCGGACGGCCACCCGGGAATTTGATTCCGATTCCGGTATTGGCTTCTTTCAGGAAATGATCCCATCCCCACCCATATTTTGTCACACAGAATAACAGATAGATCAAAGATCCGAGTGGAAGCAGGTTGTTGCTGACAAGGAAATCCTCAAAATCCATAATATTCTTTCCAAGGATCTGTATTCCAGACCAATCTGTCAGACCAAGTACACACGGAAGTCCTAACAGGATCAAAAGCGCACCATTTATGAGCAGAGATTTCTGTAAGGACCACCCCCACATCTCTCTTGCAAATGTGATAATGTTCTGGAACACTGCGATAATCGTAGAAAATGCCGCAAATGTCATGAACAGGAAGAACAGACTTCCCCACACTCTTCCGCCTGCCATCTCGTTAAATACGTTCGGCAATGTGACAAATACAAGTCCCGGACCTTCTCCTGGATTGATTCCAAATGCAAAACATGCTGGAAAAATAATCAGACCAGAAACAATCGCCACTGTTGTGTCAAGTAAACCAACGCTGATGGCCTCTCCAGTCAGTGCTCGTTCTTTCCCAATATAGCTTCCGAAAATTGACAGTGCCCCGATTCCAATGCTCAGTGTAAAAAATGCCTGTCCCATGGCTGCAAAAATCACAGTACCGATCCCTGCCTCTTTCATCTTACCGAAGTCCGGTACAAGATAAAAACGGAGACCGTCCATTGCGTTTGGAAGTGTTAGTGACTTCACTGCCAACACCGCCATAATTACAAACAGCGTAGACATCATGATCTTTGTGATTCCCTCCACGCCTTTCTGAAGTCCAAGCGAACACACACACAATCCTGCTATTGAAATTAATAACATCCAGAAGATCATCGCATTTCGATCAGATGTAAATGTAGCAAATACCTGCTCAACTTCCTTTGGCTTCAGTCCTGTAAATTCTCCTTTGAGCATCTTGAAGAAATACGCAAGCATCCATCCACCGATGGTTGTATAAAACATCATCAACAAATAATTACCTGCCATTCCAAAATAACGATAGCAATGCCATTTTGTCCCTTTTGGCTCTAATTTATTGAAGGAAGTAGCAATACTTCTCTGGCTCGCCCTCCCTACCGAAAACTCTGCAACAACAATCGGCAGACCAAGTATAAATAAGAAAAACAAATATACAAGTACAAATGCTCCCCCTCCATATTTTCCCGTAATATATGGAAATCTCCATACATTACCAAGACCGATTGCACAACCGGCTGAAATCAATACAAACCCCAACCGGGATGAAAATTTTTCTCTCTTTTCCATTAATCCTCTTCAATTCCTTCCTCTAATTGTAACGTATCTGGTTCCTTCATCAGAGATTTGACTTTATCGATAGGCACCATAATCTTTAATTTCTGTCTTTGGTTCTCAATCATCACTTCATCATGTTCCCCTCCGAACTCACCATCCAGTGTCCACGGAATCTCTTCCAGAGACTCCAGTTTCAAGCTGTTTGCCTTAAATGTATACATATGTTTTGTATCAATCTGTTCGATCAGAATCGCTGCGATGATCTCCTGCAATGCTAACGGATTCTTTGGCGTCTTAATCAGAGTCACTTCAAACTCTCCGTCATCAAATACAATACTCTTTCCAACCATATTTCGGAATCCGCCGATCGACCTGGAATTTGTTACCATCCCGAAGATAAATTCATCTTCGATCACCTGATCATCATGCGTCACTTTAATCCGGTAAGACGGCACATTATAAAGGCGCTTCATTCCTTCCAGCACATATGCAAGATGTCCGAGAACATTTTTCACTTCCTGCTTTGTCTGATATGAAACATCTGTAAAAAGCCCGAATGCTGCGATATACACAAAAAAATCGTGGTTAAATTTCCCGATATCACACGGAAAGACAATTCCATTCACTGCCGTATCTGCAGCCTTTAGCATATCTTTTGGAATATGTAAACTTCTGGCAAAATCATTCGTCGTACCAGTCGGGATATAACCGATTGGAATCTGTTCTTTTCTCTTCATCATCCCGGTTACGACTTCATCAAGCGTGCCATCTCCACCGCTGCACACAACTAAGTCATATTCTTCCTTAAAGTGACGCACTTTGTGATATCCATCCCGGTACTTCTGTGTCGGATAAACGGTCACTTCGTATCCTGCTTTCACAAAAATATCAAGTACATCTGACAGTTTTGGCTTGATCAATCCCTTCCCTGCGTTCGGATTATAAATAAATAATAATTTCTTCATCGCGTTCTCCTTTCTACTATTTTTATAGGATAAAAAAGAGCATATCACATGCTCTTTTTCCTACCTCTTTTACTTTACATTATTTAAAAACAATTCAATACCCTGTGCTGCCTTTTCTTCGTCCTCACCCTCAGTAACTACTGTCAGCTCTTCTCCGCTGTGAACGTTCAGGCTCATCATTCCCATAATGCTTTTGGCATTAATTCTTTTTTCCTTGATCTCAATATAGATTTGGCTTGCATATTGACTTGCTTCCTGAACAAGCAGAGCAATTGGTCTTGCCTCTAATCCATTGTCAAGTTGAATTGTTACTGGTTTCCTAATCATTGTGTACCTCCTTGTTCGCTCTTACCTTCTCAGCGATCTCACTTAACTTTCTTAGCCGATGATTCACACCCGACTTCCCGACTGGCGGTGTCAGTGCGTCACCTAGTTCCTTCAATGTTGCTTCCGGATAGGCGATTCTCGCAAGAGCAACCTCTCTTAATCCGTCTGCTAATTTTTCAAAACCGATCTCATCTCTGATATATACAATATCTTCCAGCTGTTTGACTGCTGCGGAAACGGTTTTATTAATATTGGCAGTTTCACAATTTACCTTTCTATTCACGGTGTTTCTCATATCTTTTAAAATACGAATATTTTCAAACTCCATCAGTGCAACATGTGCCTCCATGATATTTAGCATATCTGAAATCTGATCTGCCTCCTTGAGGTAGACAACATAGGATTTCTTTCTAAGCACGATCTTGGCACTCATATGCAGACTGTTCATAATATACTGTAATTGCTTCGCCTTGTCTTCAGTCGCACATACCACTTCAAAGTGGTAAGATTTGTAAGGATCACTGATTGAACCTGATGCAAGGAACACTCCCCTTAGAAACGCTCTCCGACAGCATAGCTGACGAATCACCACATTCTTTACAATAGAAAGTTCCTCTCTAATTTCACCCGTATCATCCAATAACTTCACTGCCTGAAGCACTCTCACTGCCTCTTCGTGCCTTGCAATAATAACGGAATAAAAAACACTTCCTTTTTTAAGGTTCTTTCGAATAGAAGTTTCAGTACATATATTAAATGTTTTTTTGATTAATGTAAAGTACTTTCTTGCAACAGTTATATTTTCTGTGTGTACCGTCACCCGGTATCTATCCGAACTGGAGATGGAAATTCTCCCGCAGATACTTATGATCGCCGCAAGTTCTGCAATTTGACAATGTCTTGCACTGCTCATATGCGTGGACAGTTCTTCTTTTACTTTTGCTGAAAATGACATTTTTTCCATTTATTTTACTTTTCCCTATGAATCTCTTTCAATATCCCGGTGTTCTACCTTTACTCCATATCTGTCATCCTGCTTCAAAAACTGATACAGTTCATTTGCCAGTGTAACAGATCGGTGCTTTCCCCCGGTACATCCAATTGCAATGACAAGCTGATTCTTTCCCTCTATAATGTAGTTTGGAATCAGAAAGGTAACCATATCTTTTAACTTCTCTAAAAATTCCTGTGCTTTTGGTTCCTTCATCACATACTCACTGACCGGACTGTCATTTCCACTCATCGGCCGGAGCTCTTCTATATAATATGGATTCGGAAGGAAACGCACATTGAATACCAGATCTGCATCATTAGGAATTCCATACTTAAATCCGAACGACAATACTGTAATATACAGATTTTTAAATTCTTTATTCTCTACAAAAATTTTGTTGAGTTCACCCTTTAGTTCCCTTGTCAGCATTTTACTTGTATCTACAATATATGTTGCTTTGGATTTTAAAAACTTTAATTTCTCACGTTCCAGTTCGATCCCCTTATCCAGCCGCTCATTTCCTGCAATCGGATGAGTCCGCCTTGTCTCCTGATATCGCTTGATCAGCACATCATCCCCTGCCTCAAGAAACAACACTTCATAAGCAAATCCAGTGTCATCAATCTTCTTTAACACTTCTTCTAATTCTGTAAAATTCCGCTCATCCCGAATGTCAATCCCAAGAGCCAGCTTATCAATCTCTGAATTGGCCCCACTCAAAAGACTTGCCAGAGCCGGAATCACAGGAATCGGAAGATTATCTACACAAAAATATCCAACATCTTCCAGCATCTTCAATGCAGTGCTCTTTCCCGCACCGGACATTCCCGTAACGATCACAAATCTCATCTTAAAATTCTCCTAACATCTTTACTTCCGGTTCCAGTGTCACCCCGGAATTTGCCTTTACGCGCTCCGATACCTGGCGGATCAGTTCTCGTACTTCCGCAGCTGTCGCATTATCCTTATTGATCACAAACCCACAGTGCTTTTCTGATACCTGTGCGCCTCCTACTTGAAATCCTCGTAACCCGGCTTCCTCAATCAGCTTTCCGGCAAAATATCCTTCCGGACGTTTGAAGGTGCTGCCTGCACTTGGATATTCCAACGGCTGCTTTGTCGTGCGCTTCTCTTTGAGTTCATTCATTTTTTCCCGGATTTTTTCTTGCTCCCCATGTGCAAGATGGATTACCGCTTCCAGTACAATGTACTGATTTTTCGCAACCTTGCTTGTGCGATATCCCATATCCAGTTCCTCTCTCGGAATCGTGAGCAGTTCTCCTTCCTTTGTCAGAACTGTCACCTGCTCCAGCACATCTTTCATCTCACCGCCGTATGCTCCGGCATTCATCACTGCAGCTCCTCCGATTGTTCCCGGAATTCCGGAAGCAAACTCAAATCCAGCCAGCGACTCTCCTGCTGCCTTTGCTGCAATTGCCGATAAAAGCGCACCTGCCTGCGCTGTCACAAATTCTCCTTTTACAGAAATCTCACTCATGGATTTGTAAATCTGTATGATAACCCCTCGGTAGCCCTGATCGCTAACAAGAAGATTACTTCCATTTCCTAAAATATAATATGGCATTCCTGCCTCTTTGCATAAGAGAATAATCTTCTGTACTTCTTCTGCACTCTCCGGTGATACAAAGTAATCCGCTGCTCCTCCGACACGGAACGTCACATGGTTTTTCAACGGTTCGTCTGTTAGCACATTTTTTTCTTCGGTCAGCTGTATCAATGCGTCATAAAATTCTTTCTTCATGCTCTATCTCCTGCTTCTATCTATATGCATCATTCATTCTGTTCCTATTCATCCTGTCCCGAAGTATTCCTCCGGGCAGTATCTTTATCATACTATAAAGCCCCCGCAAATTCAATGTACACTTGCAAAATCTCCCGAAATACGGTATATTAGAAGCAAAATGTAAAGCAAAAAAGGAGTGAACTTATCATTGGACTCGAGTGTCGTCATACAATTAATTATTTTAGCCATACTGATTCTTTTATCAGCATTATTTTCATCGGCAGAGACCTCTTTGACAACCTCTAACAAACTAAAAATTCAATCTCTGGCAGACCAGGGAAGCAAGCGCGCCCGCATTCTTCTAAAGATTTCAGAAGATTCTGGTAAGATGCTGAGTGCGATCTTGATCGGGAATAACCTCGTGAACAATGCGGCAACCGCGCTCACGACGTCTCTGATCATTCAGCTATTCGGAAATTCTGCGGTCGGTATTGCGACCGGTGTGATCACTTTATTGATCTTGATCTTCGGAGAAATTTCTCCAAAGACACTGGCAACGATCCATTCCGAAAAGATGGCGCTGCTTTATGCACCGCTGATCCATTTTCTGATGAAGATTTTTACCCCGGTCATTTTTATTGTGAACAAGCTTTCCATGGGAGTTCTGTTTCTTCTGCGTGTCAATCCGGATCAGAAGGTCAACACAATGACCGAACACGAACTTCGGACCATCGTGGATGTCAGCCATGAGGACGGCGTGATTGAATCAGAAGAAAAAGAAATGATCTACAATGTATTTGATATGGGAGATGCCAAAGCAAAAGATATTATGGTGCCTCGTGTCCATGTGACGTTCGCTGATATAAACAGCACTTACGATGAACTGATCGAGATTTTCCGTGAGGACAAGTTTACAAGACTTCCGATCTACGAAGAGACCACTGACAATGTCGTCGGTACAATCAATATGAAGGATCTTCTGTTATACAATTACAATGACAAGAAGGAATTTCATGTCAGAGATATTTTAAGAGAAGCTTATTTTACTTACGAGTATAAGAGCATCTCTGAATTGCTAGTAGAAATGCGACAGGCTTCGATCAACATCGCCATCGTCCTCGATGAATATGGAGAAACTGCCGGACTGATTACCCTCGAAGACTTACTCGAAGAGATTGTTGGCGAGATTCATGACGAGTACGATGAGAACGAAGAGGAGTTTGTCCGTCAGATCAATGACCGGGAATATATCATTGAAGGTTCCATGAATCTTGACGATCTCAACGACAGCCTCGGATTAAATCTTTCCTCTGAAGACTACGATTCCCTTGGTGGATTCATCATCGAACATCTTGACCGTCTTCCTGAACAGGGGGATGAATTGACGACAGATGATGGAATCCGGCTCGTCGTGGAGGCACTCCAGAAGAATCGTGTAGAAAGTGTTCACTTATATATTCCGGAAGGATTCTACGATCGGAAAGAAGAAGACTCTTTCGACTTCTAATCTAACAAAAATGTTGCTGCAATATGGTATCTTACCATTTTACAGCAACATTTTTATTTTCTATGCATTCACTTATTGTTCTCCCAGATTGAGAATATCATTGATCTCTTCTTCCGGCATATCCAGAAAGGCAGATACTTCTTCTATCGTTACATCTCTTCCTGTTTCCTCTTTCAGTTTCTTGATATTATCATCTAAATCTGTATACTTCTCTAAAAGCGTATGGTCTCTTCGCTTCACTTCTGTCTGCTCCTCGATCAGCATCTGCATTCCCGCGCGTACTTCCTCCATAATCTTCCCATGCGCTTCCTCTGCGGATTTCAATTCATCCAGTGCAAGCATCAGGCTTACATTTCCCTCCTGGATCAGATCTCCGAGAAATACTTCTTTGTGATACATCTCTTTCGCTACTTCCACAACTTTCTCCAAATACAGCTCGATCAGTCTTCCCCTTGCAAGTGCATCTCCTTCTATCGAGGCTGCAAATAACTTTTGTCTCTCGCCTGCTTCCTCTGCCTTTATTGTTTTGATTTCTTCCATATAGCGTGCGAGATAACGCTTTTCTTCCTCTGTATAGTGCTCCTCTGCCTGTTCTTCTGTCTTCTCAGTAACAGTTCCTCCCTGTTTTACATAGCCTTTGACTGCTACTTTCTGCGACAGCAGATAGTCGCAGACCAACTCCATCTGTTCTCTGGAAAGTCCGTCCTCTGCAAAATATTCTTCTACTTCTCTTACCGAAAGTACATTCTGCGCTCCCTGAGCCTTCTGAAGAATTCCTCCTAGTTTCTCCCGAAATTCTAATCTATCACTCATACTTTTATCCTCTTTTCTGCTTTGTATATTTCCCTATTCTACCTATTTTCCCTGCTTTTGTAAAGCATTATGCTCTATTGCCATGTAGTTTCACTGCTTAATGGATCACAATCGTTGGATATCCTGCCCATTTTAACCGCTGTTCCATCTGCGCTGCCTCCTGCAAAGTCGGATAACTCCCGACCACTACACGGTAAAACCCGTTAGAGTCTTCAATTCTTGCGGGATATTCCTGCTCCTGAAGCTCTCTTAACAAGTTATTTGCATATACCTGATTCCGGAATGCTCCGACCTGGACACGGTATCTTCCTCCTGCTCCTCCGGCAGTTCCACCACTTCCCGGCACGATTCCGCCACTGCTGCTCTCCAAGGTATCAAGAATACCTGACGCGATGGCCTCTGCAATATCCTGAAAATTATCATCAAACAACTGATTATCTGTGTCTGAATTGATGAACCCAACTTCCACAAGAACTGCCGGCATTTTTGTTCTGCGCAACACGATCAGATTCGGTCTTGCCTTGACCCCGAGATTCACAAATCCAATGGATTCTAGCTGCTCATTGATATTCTGTGCCATCTCATACTTAATCCCAGATTTGTCATAGACAAGTGACTCTACCCCTGATACTGCGTTGGCAGTGGGATAGGAGTTCCGGTGAATGGACACAAAAAAATTTACTCCGGCTTTGTTCGCCTCCATTGCCTTCTCATACGGCGACTCATACACATCTGTTGTCCTTGTATATTCTACATCTAATCCGTTATTCTGTAAAATCTGCCCAATCGCTAACGTAAGCTTCAGTGTATCATCCTTCTCCTGTCTACCGTTATATACTGCTCCCGGGTCACGTCCACCGTGCCCGGCATCTAACATAATTGAATATGGCATGTTTCTACTCCCGATAAATTTCTTTATCATTATTCTATGCAGAACATCTCACTTTGTTTCATCTACCGTCTCTCTCTTGCCCGTTCCCTTTTGTATCTTTGTTCCATACGCCGCCTTTTCTCCATAGCTTTCAGCTTAGTCATGATCGTTGTATAAAAACTCAGATAAATCATTCCTCCGATGGCAATTGCAAACAAAAGACTGATCAGATTAGATCCGGTAACAAGCTCCAAAAGATAATAAATCCCACCTGCTGCCACTCCCATCGGAATAGATGCCAGAAGCGGACAAAGATAGACAGTTCCCCATGGATTTTTATAATGAATGTACTTCTTCATTGAAATATCATTTAAAATACAGATAACAATTGAATAGACAATCGTTGCCACCAGCACTGCATAAATCCCAAGTGAAGTCAGTTGAAGAAGCGCAACAAGCAGCCCGACATTAATGACCAATGCAATCGCCGCATTCCACATCGGCAGATTTGCCTTGCCGATTCCCTGCAGAACACCATTCGATACATTTGAGTTTGTGTTAAAAATAATCGTTACTGCACCGATGAGCAGCAAAGTACCGGCGGTTCCGTTCGTATTCGGAAACAACAGCCTTGTGATCGGATAAGCCAATACTGCAAGCCCTACAGCCGCCGGAATTGAAATAAACATCGACAACTGAGTCGCCTCATCGATCTTCCTTCTGGCCGCCTTCCTCCTATGCTGTGCATACAGTGCAGACACCTCCGGAATCATCGATGTAGGCGCCGCTCCAGCAAGCGTCAGAGGAATATTGATAATCGTAAGAAAATAGACCGAATACTCACCATAGAGTGTACTCACCACCTCCGAGTTTACCCCTTGCCTGCCTGCCAGTTCGGAATACATGACACCGTTGATATAACCGTTGATATTATAGATGAACGAACTGAAAATAATCGGTGTTACAATCAGAAATAGAACACGGAAAATCTCTCGATAACTATCTTCCTTCCCGGTCTGATCTGCTCCCACATGCCGTGCGATCTGTTTTCGGTTGACCTCATAGGCAGCTGCCATAAAAAGCAACGCGATCAATACACCTGCTCCGGTTCCAACGGTTCCTCCTGCTGCCCCCCATTTTGCAATTCCTTCTTTTGTTCCATCGGAAAAAAAATGGATAAAAAGCCATGCCGCCCCGATGCTGACAGCTGCATTGAGAATCTGCTCAATAATCTGGGACAAAGAAGTCGGAAGCATATTGCTGTGCGCCTGAAAATATCCACGGTATACCCCAAGGATCCCTGACAAGAAAATCGTCGGCGCTAATACCTGAAGTGCAAGAGTCGCTCCCGGCTGATTACTTGGAATCATGTATTTTGCTCCAAACAGACAAAACAGCGCACTTGCACCACTTAAGATCATTGTATAGACCAACGCACCTCTGAAGAACTTCTGTGCATTCTTATATTCCTTAAATGCCAGCCGTTCTGCAATCACCTTCGATACTGCCTGAGGAATGCTGAAAGATGCGATCATCAGCAAAATCAGATACGCATTCTGTGCAAGCCCATAATAACCAATCCCAATTTCTCCAACAATCTCCGACAGCGGGCTTTTATACAGCAACCCGATCACTTTTGAAATTAACGCCGCAATCATCAAAAAAGAGGCATTTCTCAATAAATTATTCTTTTGTGTCATCCATTTGCTCCTATCTTTCCTAATACAGAAAAAGTGTCATACTCCTTTTAGTATAACACTTTTTTACCGAAAAACCTCTATATTTTTCTCATATCATATCCTGTTTTGCAAAAAGTCATTTTCTTATATCCTTTATCCTTTTGCAAAAAGTATATAAACTGCTCTTAAAAGATCTCAAGAAGTTCCTGAAACTGCCCTATTTCTGCCTCAGCATCCGGCGCCTCACCGAACCCGTATCCCGCAAATATCATCGGTACCTTGGCAATCTCACACGCTTCATAGTCCCCGAGCGTATCTCCGACATAGACCGGAAAATCTAGTCCATTTCTATCTGCAACGCTTCTGATATTCTCTCCCTTTGGACGTTTTGTATTCCCAAAGCATTCCATATCTGTCACAAACTTGCCAAGCCCTGTCTTCTCTAAGAATAACTCAATGTAACCGCTCTGACAGTTGCTGACAATAAACAGAGGATACCTCTCTGCCAGTGTTCGCATAACTTCTATTACCTGTGGATAAGTAATGTCCTCTTCGCTGGCAGCCAGCGCCTCGTGCTCATATCGACAGCATCGCTCCAGGATACGCTCCCTCTGTTCTTCTGTAGCCTCTGGAAGAATATTTTTCGCAATCACATCCATCGTCTTCCCAAATAATCCCTTTAAAATCTCTCCAGTCAGATGAACGTCTGTGATTCCCTCTTCTATGATTGCCTGATTCCATGCACCTGCCACAATCTCTGTCGAATCCCACAGCGTACCGTCTACATCAAAAATAATCCCATCTACTCTCATTTCCATCTCTCGTTTCTTCTCCCTTCCCGTTCCAGTAAATATCGCTTCACATCATCCCCACATCCAAATCCAGATATATCTCCATTCTTATGGATCACACGGTGGCATGGAACAAGGATCAAAATCGGATTTCGGTTATTTGCCTGTCCGACTGCGCGGACTGCTTTCGGATTTCCTATACCTGCTGCAATCTCTGCATAACTCCTCGTTTCCCCATATGGGATTTTGCGTAACTCTTCCCATACTCGCTTCTGAAACGCTGTCCCTTCTGCCTTGATTGGAATTGTAAAATTCCTTCGCTCTCCCGCGAAATATTCCCGAATCTGGCAGTACGTTTCATATAGAACATCCGAATGCAGATGATAGCGATGTTCGGATTGCTTCTCCGATAACAAAATAACATTTTCCGTTTCTAAAAAAAGATTTGTCAGATATCCATCTGCTTCTGAAATTGTCAGGATACCGATTGGACTTTGAAATGTGTAAGACTGTTTTAACATTTTGTAGTTATCCCTTTTCTCTCTTACTTAAAATACAAAAATATTTTATCATACAAACTGGCAACCTGTCATGCAAAAAGGGACTGCCTTACGGCAATCCCTCAAAATTTATTCATCTTTTAATTATTCGATGATTGTAGCAACTCTTCCTGATCCTACTGTACGTCCACCTTCACGGATAGCGAAACGTAAACCTTGTTCCATAGCTACTGGATGGATCAGTTCGATAGACATTTCTACGTTATCTCCAGGCATGCACATTTCTGTACCTTCTGGTAAGTGGCAAACACCTGTTACGTCAGTTGTTCTGAAGTAGAACTGTGGTCTGTAGTTGTTGAAGAATGGTGTGTGACGTCCACCTTCGTCTTTTGTTAATACGTAAACCTGAGCTGTGAATTTTGTGTGACATGTAACACTACCTGGTTTAACAAGAACCTGTCCTCTTTCGATTTCTGTTCTCTGAACACCACGAAGTAATGCACCGATGTTGTCACCAGCCTGAGCTTCGTCAAGAAGTTTACGGAACATCTCGATACCTGTTACAACAACTTTACGTGTTTCTTCTTTGATACCAACGATTTCAACTTCGTCAGATACGTGAAGTGTACCACGCTCAACTCTACCAGTTGCAACTGTACCACGTCCTGTGATAGAGAATACGTCCTCTACTGGCATTAAGAATGGTTTGTCTGTTTCACGTTCTGGATCTGGGATGTAGCTGTCAACAGCTGCCATAAGTTCCATGATCTTGTCTCCCCATTCTCCGTTTGGATCTTCAAGAGCTTTAAGAGCAGATCCCTGGATGATTGGAGTGTCATCTCCTGGGAATTCGTATTCGTCTAATAATTCACGAATTTCCATTTCAACTAATTCTAATAACTCTTCATCGTCTACCATGTCACATTTGTTCATGAATACTACGATGTAAGGAACACCTACCTGACGAGAAAGTAAGATGTGCTCTCTTGTCTGAGCCATAACACCATCTGTTGCAGCAACAACGAGGATAGCACCGTCCATCTGAGCAGCACCTGTGATCATGTTCTTAACGTAGTCAGCATGACCTGGGCAGTCAACGTGAGCGTAGTGACGGTTCTCTGTCTCGTACTCAACGTGTGATGTAGAGATTGTGATACCACGTTCTCTTTCTTCTGGAGCTTTATCGATGTTCTCGAAATCTGTTGCTGTGTTACCTTCTACTCTTGCTGCAAGAGTTTTTGTGATAGCAGCTGTTAAAGTTGTTTTACCATGGTCAACGTGTCCGATTGTACCAATGTTAGCATGTGGTTTGCTTCTTTCAAATTTAGCTTTAGCCATTTTGAATAATCCTCCTTATTATATGTCTTCTTAACGAAGACAATTCTATTAGTTTCAGTTTAACTCGACTACTTCGATTATATTTCAAATCGCATTGTTTTTCAAGCCTTTTTCTGATTTTTTTATATCAAACAACCGAATCTGCCTAAGAAAATCTCAGAAGCCATATCCGGTTGTCAGATACGATATATTTTACGGTTGATTAAGCGTTTTTGTTAGATAACACTTTCTCCTGTACGTTCTTCGGAACTGGCTCGTACTTCTCAAAGAACATTGAGTAGTTACCACGTCCCTGTGTCTTAGAACGTAAGTCTGTAGAGTAACCAAACATCTCAGATAATGGAACATATGCACGAACGATCTTACCACCGCCGAGGTCATCCATACCTTCGATACGTCCACGACGAGAGTTGATGTCACCGATAACATCTCCCATGTATTCTTCTGGCATTGTTACTTCTACTTTCATGATTGGTTCAAGTAAAACTGGTGCAGCTTTTGCCATAGCTTCCTTGAAAGCTAAAGATCCTGCAATGTGGAATGCCATTTCACTTGAATCGACTTCATGGTAAGAACCATCATATACAGTAGCTTTGATACCTACTACCGGGAATCCGCCAAGTGTACCAGACTTCATAGCTTCCTCGATACCTTCTCCAACCTTCGGGATGTATTCTTTCGGAATTGCACCACCGACAACTGTTGACTCGAAGAAGAATGTCTCTTCACCGTTGACGTCTGTTGGTTCAAATTTAACTTTACAGTGTCCGTACTGTCCACGTCCACCTGACTGTTTTGCATATTTGCTGTCTACATCAACTGCTTTTGTAAAGGATTCTTTGTAAGCAACCTGTGGTGCACCTACGTTTGCTTCTACTTTGAATTCACGAAGAAGTCTGTCTACGATGATTTCAAGGTGAAGCTCACCCATACCAGCGATGATTGTCTGACCAGTTTCCTGATCTGTATGAGCACGGAATGTCGGGTCTTCTTCTGCAAGTTTTGCTAAAGATTCACCTAATTTACCCTGAGAAGCTTTTGTCTTTGGTTCAATAGCTAACTCGATAACCGGCTCTGGGAATTCCATAGACTCAAGGATTACCGGGTGCTGCTCGTCACAGATTGTATCTCCAGTTGTAGAAAACTTAAATCCGATCGCTGCTGCGATATCTCCTGAGTATACTTTGTCAAGCTCTTCTCTCTTATTTGCATGCATCTGTAAGATACGTCCAACACGTTCTTTCTTACCTTTTGTTGCATTTAATACGTAAGAACCTGAGTTCATTGTTCCAGAGTAAACTCTGAAGTATGCTAACTTACCTACGAATGGGTCAGTCATAATCTTGAATACTAATGCTGAGAACGGTTCTTCATCAGATGATTCTCTTACAACATCGTTTCCGTCTTCATCAATACCCTGGATAGCAGGTACGTCAAGTGGTGAAGGCATGAATTCGATAACTGCATCAAGAAGTTTCTGAACACCTTTGTTTCTGTAAGCAGTACCACAGCATACCGGAACAGCATCACAGCTACATGTTCCTTTTCTTAAAGCTGCTTTTAATGCTTCTGTTGAAGGTTCTTCTCCTTCCAGGTATTCCATCATTAAGTCATCATCTAATTCACAGATTTTCTCAACTAATTCTGTACGGTAAAGCTCTGCGTCTTCTTTCATATCTTCCGGGATATCTGTGATGGAAATATCATCACCTTTATCATCGTTGTAGATATATGCTTTCATTTCAAATAAGTCGATGATTCCTTTGAATTCATCTTCTTTTCCGATTGGAAGCTGGATACAGATTGCGTTTTTACCTAATCTTGTTTTGATCTGTTCTACTGCTCCGTAGAAGTTTGCACCTAAGATGTCCATCTTGTTGATGAATGCCATTCTTGGTACGTTGTATGTGTCAGCCTGACGCCATACGTTTTCTGACTGAGGCTCTACTCCACCTTTTGCACAGAATACACCAACTGCACCGTCAAGTACACGGAGTGAACGCTCAACCTCTACTGTAAAGTCAACGTGTCCCGGAGTATCAATGATGTTGATACGGTGCTCTAACGCACCAGCTTTTGGCTTGCAGTTTTCCTGCAGTGTCCAGTGACATGTTGTAGCAGCTGAAGTGATTGTGATACCTCTTTCCTGCTCCTGAGCCATCCAGTCCATAGTAGCAGTACCTTCGTGAGTATCACCGATTTTGTGGTTAACACCAGTATAGTAAAGAATACGCTCAGTTGTTGTTGTTTTACCAGCATCAATATGAGCCATAATACCGATGTTTCTAGTTCTATCTAATGGATATTCTCTTCCAGCCAAGACTTTTTCCTCCCTTAGAATCTGTAATGAGCAAATGCTTTGTTAGCCTCTGCCATCTTGTGCATGTCTTCTTTCTTCTTCACTGATGCACCTGTGTTGTTAGCTGCATCTAAAAGTTCGTTTGCCAGTCTTTCTTCCATTGTCTTCTCTCCTCTTTTACGAGAATACAATGTGATCCAACGAAGTGCTAAAGCCTGTCTTCTGTCTGCTCTTACTTCGATCGGTACCTGATATGTTGCTCCACCAATACGTCTTGCTTTTACTTCAAGCACTGGCATAATGTTGTTCATTGCTTCTTCGAATACTTCAATCGCTGGTTTCTCAGCTTTTGCTTCGATTCTTTCAAATGCTCCGTATACAATCTTCTGAGCTACACCTTTCTTACCATCTAACATGATGTTGTTGATAAGCTTTGTAACCACTTTGTTATTGTATAATGGATCCGCTAATACGTCTCTTTTTTGAGTATGTCCTTTACGTGGCACGGTCCTTCCCTCCTTAATCATTGTTTTGAAATGTTCAAAATTACTTAATTAATTCATCGGTACTCACATGTGTCTTTCTAATGATAATGTGTTCGTGCGGGACTTACTATCTCTATCGATATAACCCGCAACCTACTGGAATCATAGTTCTGTTTGTGATACGATTTTTGTTACTGATTCTTATTTCTTTGCGTCTTTCGGTCTCTTAGCACCGTATTTAGAACGCGCCTGTCTTCTCTTAGCAACACCTGCTGTATCAAGTGTTCCTCTGACGATGTGGTATCTTGTACCTGGTAAGTCTTTTACTCTACCACCACGGATCAGAACAACGCTGTGTTCCTGAAGGTTGTGTCCTTCTCCTGGGATATAGCTTGTTACTTCGATACCGTTAGAAAGACGAACTCTGGCAATCTTTCTAAGAGCTGAGTTAGGCTTCTTAGGTGTAGCTGTTTTAACTGCTGTACACACACCTCTTTTCTGTGGTGCAGATGTGTCAGTTGCTTTCTTTTTTAAAGAGTTGTAACCTTTCTGAAGAGCTGGAGCTGTAGATTTCTTTACAGATGTCTGACGTCCTTTTCTTACTAACTGATTAAATGTTGGCATTCCTTTCACCTCCTATGATATTTCCTGTTCTTCTTTTCGCGAAGAACTCCTGGTTGCTGAGCTTTTATTCACTCTTTTTGTGCATAAAAAATATACATATTCCTATGCACGCTCTATTAGTCTATTACGATTTTCCCCAAATGTCAAGCACCCAGACAAAAAAAGCAAAAAAAAGTCGCAATCCTGCAAACTTTTTTCTGCTTTCCCTGCTTTTCTATAAAAACATGCACCAGATCGGCAACGTCACGAGTGACAGAAGCGTAGATACAAACAGCATTCCCGCAGCGCACTGTTCATCTCCTCCATGTTTTCCTGACAGAAGTACTGCTGTAATCGGTGTCGGCATCGCCGCAATGATCACTGTGATTCCCCGAAGAAGCGGATCGATCGGAAGCAGTGCCGTCAATCCAAACACAATCCCTGGCACAACAATCAGCCGGACAAATGTGTAAAATGCAACGGACTTGGTCAAAAGTCCCTTCGGATTCATTTCGGCAAGCATCATCCCTACCAGCATCATGCTGAGCGGTGTATTGCAGCTGCTGATCCCCGAAATAGTATTTTCCAGAAAAGTCGGAAGGCTGATCCCGCTCCCCATCAGAATTGCCCCGGTATAGACCGCCACAATGCAGGGATTGGTCATCACTTTTCGAAACAGGCTGTGTTTCCCTGCTTTTTCTTCCTGCCCGCTTCCTTTCATAAACACAGACATTCCAATCGTCCACATCACAATCCGGACAGGGATCATAAAAATAGATGCATAAAAAAGTCCGTTGCTTCCGTAAATCCCCTCAATAATTGGATTTCCGAGGAAACCACCGTTTGACACGATCGTCCCATACCGAAGTGTCTTCTGCCTGTAATGCGGTTCTTTTCGGTAGCATACAAAACTCGTCACAATACTGACTACATTATATCCAATTGACAGGAACAATACGATCGCGCAGGAAACCATCATCCCCCAATCCCATTCCATAAAAAATGAATGAATAATATTAAACGGAAGTGTGACAAAGAGACAGAGGTCTACCATGTTCTTCCGCCCCTCTGTGCCCACAATCCCCTTTTTTCGGATGCAGAAACCAATGATCACAAGAAGAAAGATCATCAGCTGCATATTCAACATATTTTTTACTACCATCTTAGATAATTCTCAATGCTTTATCTGCTCGATTCAGCACTTCGCACCCTTCTTCTGTCACAAGAACAAGATCTTCGATACGGACTCCCACTTTCCCTTCAAGGTAAATGCCCGGCTCGATGGAGAAGATCATTCCCGGCTTCAACACGTTTTCATTCACAGAAGAAACATCCCCCGCCTCATGCACTTCTTGTCCGATGCAGTGTCCGGTGCGGTGTGTAAAATATGGTCCATAGCCTTTCTCTGTAATGTAATCTCGGGCTGCTTTGTCCACATCACAGAAACGCGCACCTGGTTTTACTGCCGCAATCGCCCTCAGATTTGCCTGAAGCACGGTATCATACACTTCTCTTGCCTGCTCAGAAGCCTCACCGATAAAGACGGTTCTCGTCATATCAGAGCAATATCCATCCTTCTTACAGCCAATATCAAGCACAACCGAATCTCCTGTTTTGCCGACACTGACCGTATCTGTCATATGATGTGGATCTGCCGCATTTGCCCCATAAGCACAGATTGGCTCAAAAGAATATCCTTCTGCACCCAGTTCTAGATAAATCTTCTGCAATTCTTCTGCCAACTCTTGTTCTGTCATCCCCTGATTCACAAGCGGTATCAGTCGCTCCACTGCCATATCATTCAGTCTGGAAGCTTCTTTCATTTTACAAATCTCATCTGCATCTTTGATCTGCCGAATATCGTCCAGTACAAAAGAAGCATTGACAAACGCACTTCCTGCTTCCAGTTCCATCAGACGAAGTAAAAATTTTGCGGGCCAAATCTTGTCCACTCCTACTTTTTTCTCTTTTTCCACATATCGTGCAAGGATTTCCACACTGTCCTCCACATCATCAAAATAGATGACATCCACTCCAACTTCTCCTTCCTGCGGGAAAAGTTTAGATAGGATCAGCTTGTGATCTCCATTCTGGTTCAGATACAGTACTAGCATCCTCTCTCCCGGCAGGATCATTCTTCCTGTCAGATAGTAGATCGATGCAGGATCTGCAACAATCATTTGTTCCAGTCCTGCGTCTTTCATCGCATTCAATACACGGTTCAGCTTATCTTGAAACATTTTTCTTCCTCCTGCTATCTCTTAATCTATTTCTGTCTGGTTCTCCTTTCACTGATAAATTCTCCCAGCAGAACCCTCTATTTTTTATTATATTCTCTTCTTCTTTCTACTGTCAATTCTGATCTTTTCTGTCCGTCGGACAAGTTCTGGCACAACCACTGCAACCGCCTCATCCACATCCACTTTGTCCATTTCTTTTCTTTCGAAACTGCTGTCGGATAATCAAAACAACCAGCACAGCAACTCCAATTCCTATGATCCAGTCAACCATACATGTCTCCTTCTTCAAACCTCTTATGTGATATCCAGCAGAATTTCTTCCGCGTAGCAAAAGAGGGCAAGACTTTTTCAGCCTCACCCTCCTCTTTTATTCTTCTATCGAATTAAATAAATCCTCGACCAATACATCTTGTGCTTCCAGCTCTGCTACACTTTCCTCAGATAATGTAAATGTCTCAAAGTCTTCTAAAGAAATCTCATCTTCCATTGCCATATCTGTATCCAGTTTTACATCACGGTATTTTCTCATACCTGTTCCTGCTGGAATGAGTTTACCGATCAATACGTTTTCTTTCACACCGATCAGATGGTCCACTTTACCTTTGATTGCCGCCTCTGTCAGGACTTTTGTTGTCTCCTGGAAGGAAGCTGCTGATAAGAAGGAATCTGTTGCAAGAGAAGCTTTTGTAATACCAAGCATTACCTGAACACCTGTTGCAGGCTCTTTTCCTTCTGCGATCATCTTCTCGTTCACATCGTCAAATTCAAGTACATTTACCATTGTTCCCGGTAAGAATTCTGTATCACCCTTTTCCTCGATGCGGATCTTCTTCAGCATCTGACGTACAATGACCTCGATATGCTTATCGTTGATTTCTACACCTTGGAGACGGTATACACGCTGTACCTCCTGGATCATGTAATCTTGTACTGCACGGAGTCCTTTGATTTTCAGAATATCGTGTGGGTTCACACTACCTTCTGTCAGCTCATCACCTGCTCCTAATACTGCTCCATCCTGCACTTTGATTCTGGAACCGTAAGGGATCAGATATGCTTTGGATTCTCCTGTCTCGTTGTTTGTCACAATGATCTCACGTTTCTTCTTAGTATCATGGATGGTTGCAACTCCACCAAATTCTGTGATGATTGCAAGACCCTTCGGCTTTCTTGCCTCAAAAAGCTCCTCGACACGAGGAAGACCCTGTGTGATATCGTCACCGGCAACACCACCGGTATGGAATGTACGCATCGTAAGCTGTGTACCCGGCTCACCGATTGACTGAGCAGCAATGATACCGACTGCTTCTCCAACCTGTACCGGCTCTCCCGTTGCCATGTTTGCACCGTAGCATTTTGCACAGATTCCGATGTGTGACTTACAAGAAAGAATCGTACGGATCTTCACTTCTGTAATCTCTCCGCCCTGTGCATTCACACCGTATTTCATGATGTTCTCTGCACGTTTCGGTGTAATCATATGATTTGCTTTTACAAGCACATTTCCATCTTTGTCACAGATAGTCTCGCAGGAATAACGTCCTGTGATACGTTCCTGTAAGCTTTCAATAACTTCGTTTCCATCCATGAATGCTCTTACATACATACCTGGAATCTCAGCGCCTTTTTCCACACAGTCTACTTCGCGGATAACAAGTTCCTGTGATACGTCAACAAGACGTCTTGTCAGGTATCCAGAGTCGGCTGTACGAAGCGCTGTATCAGAAAGTCCTTTACGAGCTCCATGGGCAGACATGAAGTATTCCAATACGTCAAGACCTTCACGGAAGTTTGACTTGATTGGGAGCTCGATCGTACGTCCTGTTGTATCGGCCATCAATCCACGCATACCTGCAAGCTGTTTGATCTGCTTGTCAGAACCACGGGCTCCGGAATCTGCCATCATGAAGATGTTATTGTATTTATCAAGTCCTGATAACAGTGCCTCTGTCAGCTTATCATCAGTCTCTTTCCATGTCTCTACAACTTCTTTGTAACGTTCTTCTTCTGTGATCAGACCACGCTTGAAGTTCTTTGTGATTCTATCCACAGTATCCTGTGCATTCTGAATCATCTCCGGCTTCTGCGGAGGCACTGTCATATCAGAAATCGAAACAGTCATCGCTGCTCTTGTAGAGTACTTATATCCTGTCGCCTTGATTAAGTCTAATACTTCGGCTGTCTTTGTTGCACCGTGTGTATTGATTACTTTTTCAAGAATCTGCTTATTCTGTTTCTTTCCTACATGGAAGTCTACTTCCAGAAGCAGTTCATTTCCCGGAATGCTTCTATCTACAAATCCAAGATCCTGTGGGATGATCTCGTTAAAGATAAATCTTCCCAGTGTAGATTCTACATTTCCAGTCTTCACTTCACCGTTTGGCATTGTCTTTGTAACACGCACTTTAATCTTAGAGTGAAGCGTGATCACGCCATTTTCATACGCGAGGATCGCCTCATTTAAGTTCTTAAAGTACTTTCCTTCTCCCTTTGCTCCCGGTCTTTCCTGTGTCAGGTAATAGATACCAAGTACCATATCCTGGGAAGGAACTGCTACCGGACCACCGTCTGAAGGTTTCAGAAGGTTATTTGGAGATAAGAGTAAGAAGCGGCACTCTGCCTGTGCTTCTACAGACAACGGAAGGTGAACAGCCATCTGGTCACCATCGAAGTCAGCGTTGAACGCTGTACATACAAGCGGATGAAGTTTGATTGCCTTACCTTCTACAAGAATCGGCTCAAATGCCTGAATACCAAGTCTGTGAAGAGTAGGGGCGCGGTTTAACATAACCGGATGCTCTTTGATCACGTCTTCTAAGACATCCCATACTTCCGGCTGTAATCTCTCAACCATTTTCTTTGCGTTTTTAATATTGTGAGCGGTACCGTTTGCTACAAGCTCTTTCATTACGAACGGCTTGAATAACTCGATCGCCATCTCTTTTGGAAGACCACACTGATAAATCTTCAGTTCCGGTCCTACAACGATAACGGAACGTCCAGAGTAGTCAACACGTTTTCCGAGCAGGTTCTGACGGAAACGTCCGGATTTACCTTTCAGCATATCGGAAAGTGATTTTAACGGTCTGTTTCCTGGTCCTGTTACCGGACGTCCGCGGCGTCCGTTATCAATCAGGGCGTCTACTGCTTCTTGAAGCATTCTCTTTTCATTGCGGACGATAATGTCAGGCGCACCTAACTCCAACAGTCTTCTCAGACGGTTGTTTCTGTTGATGATTCTTCTGTAAAGATCATTTAAGTCAGAAGTAGCAAAACGTCCACCATCAAGCTGTACCATCGGACGTAAATCCGGCGGAATAACCGGGATCACAGTCATGATCATCCATTCCGGTTTGTTTCCGGAATCACGGAACGCCTCTACAACTTCCAGACGCTTCACGATTCTTGCACGCTTCTGTCCAGTTGCTCCTTCTAATCCTGCCTGAAGCTCTACATATTCTTTCTCAAGATCGATTGCCTGAAGCAATTCCTGAATTGCTTCTGCTCCCATTCCGACACGGAAATTATTTCCCCATGCCTCTCTTGCATCCTGGTATTCCTGCTCAGATAACACCTGTTTGTACTGTAAGTTTGTCTCTCCCTTATCCAGTACGATATAGGAAGCAAAATACAATACTTTCTCAAGTGTTCTCGGAGAAAGATCAAGGATCAGTCCCATACGGCTCGGAATTCCTTTAAAATACCAGATGTGAGACACCGGAGCGGCAAGGTCAATATGACCCATACGCTCACGGCGGACACTCGCCTTTGTTACCTCTACACCACAGCGGTCGCAGACAACGCCTTTGTAGCGGATTTTTTTGTATTTTCCACAGTGGCATTCCCAGTCTTTGCTTGGTCCGAAAATTCTTTCGCAGAACAGACCGTCACGCTCTGGTTTTAATGTTCTATAGTTAATTGTCTCAGGTTTTGTAACTTCTCCCCTTGACCACTCTAAAATCTTCTCAGGTGATGCCAATCCAATTTTAATTGCATCAAACGTCATTGGCTGATATGATGTTTCATTATTTGTGGCTGTCATTTGTGGCACTCCCTTCTTCTATTCTTCGTCAAGAATTGCTTCAAAATCGATGTCATCAGTTGCATCAAAATCCGTCAGATCCTCCTCGATGTCCACAAGTTCTTCTCCGTCAAACTCCTGTTTGCTGAACCCGTGTTCCCCGTAAGATTCTTCTTCTGAATTATATCTTCTGTCTCCTTCGATGATTGAATGTAAATCCGTCTCACCGTAATCGATCGTCTCCATGATCTCTACTTCTGTCTGGTCTTCTCTGAGTACTCTGACATCAAGTCCAAGTGACTGAAGTTCTTTTAAGAGTACTTTAAAGGATTCCGGAATTCCTGGTTCTGGGATGTTATCTCCCTTGATAATCGCCTCGTATGTCTTCACACGGCCGACAACGTCATCTGATTTTACAGTTAAGATTTCCTGAAGTGTGTAAGATGCACCGTATGCCTCCAGTGCCCAAACTTCCATCTCACCGAATCTCTGTCCACCGAACTGTGCCTTACCACCTAATGGCTGCTGTGTTACCAGTGAGTAAGGACCAGTAGAACGTGCATGGATCTTATCGTCTACCAAGTGATGCAGCTTCAGATAGTGCATGTGTCCGATCGTAACCGGGCTGTCAAAATATTCTCCGGTTCTACCGTCGCGGAGACGAACTTTACCGTCCCTTGAGAGCGGAACACCTTTCCAGAGTTTTCTGTGTTCTCTGTTGTCTGACAGATACTGCATAACTTCCGGCAGCAACTCTTCTTTATGTTTCTGTTCAAATTCTTCCCACTCAAGATTTACATAATCATTTGCAAGATCCAGAGTGTCCATAATATCATTTTCGTTTGCACCGTCGAATACCGGCGTTGCAATGTTAAATCCTAATGCTTTCGCAGCAAGACTTAAGTGGATCTCAAGTACCTGTCCGATGTTCATACGTGAAGGCACACCAAGTGGGTTCAGCACGATGTCAAGCGGACGTCCGTTTGGAAGGAACGGCATATCTTCTACTGGAAGTACACGGGAAACAACACCCTTGTTACCATGACGTCCGGCCATTTTATCACCGACAGAGATTTTTCTCTTCTGTGCAATGTAAATGCGGACTGCCTGGTTCACTCCAGGAGATAACTCATCACCATTTTCTCTTGTAAATACTTTTGCATCTACTACGATACCGTATTCTCCATGAGGTACTTTCAGGGAAGTATCTCTTACTTCTCTCGCCTTTTCCCCGAAGATTGCACGGAGCAGTCTCTCTTCTGCTGTCAGTTCTGTCTCTCCCTTCGGAGTTACTTTTCCGACAAGAATATCTCCTGCGCGCACCTCTGCACCGATGCGGATGATACCTCTCTCGTCAAGATCCTTGAGTGCATCATCTCCAACACCTGGAATGTCGCGTGTGATTTCTTCCGGTCCTAACTTCGTATCACGAGCTTCTGCCTCGTATTCTTCGATATGTACAGATGTGTAAACATCATCCTGTACAAGTCTTTCACTCAGAAGTACAGCATCCTCGTAGTTGTATCCTTCCCATGTCATGAAACCGATCAGTGGGTTCTTACCAAGGGCCATCTCTCCGTTTGATGTGGATGGTCCATCTGCGATTACCTGACCTGCTTCTACTTTTTCTCCTTTGACTACGATCGGTCTCTGGTTGTAGCAGTTGCTCTGGTTACTGCGAAGGAATTTTGTCAATTTATATGTTTTCTTTGTTCCATCTTCATGTCTGATCGTAATCTCTTTTGATGTAGAGCGCTCCACAGTTCCTGCCTGCTCTGCAACAACACATACCCCAGAATCGACAGCGGCTTTCACTTCCATACCTGTTCCGACTACCGGCGCTTCTGTTGTAAGAAGCGGCACTGCCTGACGCTGCATGTTGGATCCCATCAGCGCACGGTTGGCATCATCGTTTTCCAGGAAAGGAATAAGTGCTGTCGCTACTGAGAACACCATCTTCGGAGAAACGTCCATGTAATCGAACATCTTTCTCTCGTACTCCTGTGTCTCTTCACGGTAACGACCGGAAACATTTTTGTGAAGGAAGTGTCCTTCTTCATCCAAAGGCTCATTCGCCTGTGCTACATGGTAGTTATCTTCTTCATCTGCTGTCATGTAGATAACTTCTTCTGTGACAACCGGGTTCGCCGGATCTGTCTTATCAATCTTACGATACGGAGCCTCGATAAATCCGTATTCGTTAATTCTCGCATAAGTTGCAAGAGAGTTGTTCAAACCGATGTTCGGACCTTCAGGAGTCTCGATCGGACACATTCTTCCATAATGAGAATAGTGAACGTCACGCACCTCGAATCCGGCTCTGTCTCGTGACAGACCACCTGGTCCAAGTGCATAGAGACGTCTCTTATGTGTCAGCTCACCAAGCGGGTTGTTCTGATCCATGAACTGTGAAAGCTGCGAAGAACCGAAGAATTCTTTCACTGCTGCCGTTACAGGCTTGATATTGATCAGAGACTGTGGAGAAATACCATCCAGATCCTGTGTAGTCATTCTCTCACGAACAACTCTCTCCAGTCTGGAAAGACCGATTCTGTACTGGTTCTGTAACAGTTCTCCAACCGCACGGATACGTCTGTTTCCTAAGTGGTCGATATCATCGTCTGTTCCAAGTCCATACTCTAAGTGAATATTGTAGTTAATGGAAGCAAGAATATCTTCCTTTGTAATATGTTTCGGAATCAACTCATTGATGTTCTTGCGGATTGCATCTTTGAGTTCTTCTACATCTCCTGCTGTTTCTTCCAGAAGACCTGCCAGTACCGGATAGAAGACTGCCTCTGTCACTCCAACTTCCTTTGGATCGATATCTACGATCGCCTTTAAATCTACCATCATATTGGAAAGAACTTTGATCTTACGTTCTTCTCCCTGTACCCATACATATGGAACTGCTGCATTCTGGATTGCTTCTGCAAGTTCCCTTGTAATGAGCTGTCCTTCCTCTACAAGCACTTCACCTGTCAGAGGGCTTACAACTGTCTCTGCCGCTTTCTGTCCGGAAATACGGTTCTTCAGTGCAAGTTTTTTATTGAATTTATAACGTCCAACCTTTGCAAGGTCATAGCGTCTCGCGTCAAAGAACATGCTTGTGATAAGGCTCTCTGCACTGTCTACTGCAAGAGGTTCACCCGGACGGATCTTCTTATATAATTCCAGAAGACCTTCTTGATAATTCTCAGCCGTATCTTTTCCAAAGCTTGCAAGAATCTTCGGCTCTTCTCCGAATAATTCAATAATTTCTGCATTCGTACCAAATCCAAGTGCACGAATCAGCACTGTGATCGGTACCTTTCTTGTTCTGTCTACACGAACATAAAAAACGTCATTGGAGTCTGTCTCATACTCCAGCCATGCCCCACGGTTAGGGATAACTGTTGATGAAAATAATTCTTTCCCGATTTTGTCATGGGCAATCGCATAATAAATTCCAGGGGAACGAACTAACTGGCTTACGATAACACGCTCAGCACCATTGATTACAAAAGTACCGGTCGCTGTCATGAGCGGCAGATCTCCCATAAAGATTTCATGCTCGTTGATCTCATCTTTTTCCTTATTATAAAGTCTTACTCTGACTTTCAGCGGTGCTGCATAAGTTGCATCACGCTCTTTACATTCCTCGATCGTATACTTCACATCATCTTCGCATAATGTAAAGTCTACAAACTCCAGACTCAAGTGACCGCTGTAATCAGCAATCGGAGAGATATCGCGGAATACTTCTTTTAATCCCTCATCCAGAAACCACTGGTAAGAATCCTTCTGGACTTCGATCAAGTTCGGCATCTGCAATACTTCTTTTTGTCTAGAATAGCTCATACGGGAACTTTTTCCATTTGTGATGGGACGAATTCTATTTTTCTCCATTGACGTTTCACTCCTTGTATATTTATTTGGTTGCGTTGTATTTTCCTTGAATATACAATGAAAACAAGCATTTATGAGTGTTTTCATATGCGCACTACGGGCATTATTATCCACAATAGCGCATTTTTAACTGTATCATGAAAACTTTCTGTTGTCAAGTGTTTTTTTCAGCAATTTAAAAAGGGCAGGACTTTTCCCACCCTGCACATCCCTCTATACATTTTCTCTGAAAAATCGCTCTGCATTTTCAAAAAAGATTTTATCTACTACCGCTTCTTTGATCCCTCTTTTTAACATCTTCTCTGCAAGTTCTGCATATTTCACAGGCGTATTTAACGACAAATGGATATCCGCTCCATCGAAATCACTTCCACATGCGATCACATTTTCTCCACCCAGCTCCAACATGCGGTCAATATGCCGATACACCTCCTCCTCTTTCCCCTCTCCTGTATCACTTAAAAACGGTTGATGAAGATTGATCCCTACCAATCCTCCTCGTATAACCATTTCACAAAACTGTTCTTCTTTCAAGTTTCTCGGATGCGAACAGATTGACCGTAAATTCGAGTGAGTTGCAACAAACGGACGCGCAGCCACTTCACAGACTTCATCAAATCCTCGATCATTTAAATGAGAGACATCTACGATCATTCTCCTCTCTTCCATTTTTCTGATTACTTCTTTTCCAAACGGCGTAAGCCCTTCCCCGGTATCATGTCCTGACCCAAGCTCATTTTTTCCATTCCAGACAAGCGTCATGATTTTTACGCCGCTCTCCGCCAGATCATCTATACGTTCTATCCTTCCTCCAAGCGCCGCACCACTTTCTACCGCCAAAATTACCGCGCACTTTCCTTGCCCGGTAATCCGTCTGATATCTGCTCCACAGTTGATTTTTTCCACAACTTCTGCCTGTCTCTGCAAAAGCTGATCCAAATATTCTTTGTACTTGAGAAAATATGCAAATGCATCCTCTCCTCGGACTTGATCCGGAATAAAAATCGCCATCGTTTGGCAAAAGCACCTGAACTTTTCCAGCTCACATAATGAGAACTGTGTTTCCGGGCAGAAAAAATCTGCCTTTTTCTCTCCCAAGGTAACAAGTGTATCACAATGTAAGTCAAATAACTTCATATTTCTTTCTCCCATTTTTCAAAATTTCTTTCCATATGCTTCTTTCTGCTATCATACGCTTTTTCTAGCATATTTTCTACTCTTTCCGGAAACCTCCTACTCTCTCTCCAAAAACAATATATGCTCTCTCTTCAGATGCAGCCACTTCGGCACACCCTTTTCCCCAACATCCCAGAGTTTCTTGGAAACTTTCCACACAACTGGAGTTTTTGCACGTTCCGATGTGAAAAACTGTACATGATACTCAAATAAATCCTCTTTCACTTCCGGTTTGTAAACCGGAAATACAAGTTCACCGTCTGACTCTGTACGCTCTGTTGTAAATTCATGCGCCCGGATCCCGATTGCCTGTGCATCGCCTACGTTTCCCATTCCAGCAGGAATCACCATATCCCATCCCGGCACATACAGGTGTTTCCCGTCTTTCCATACAATCTCTTCAATATTTTTACATCCGGTCAGCTTCGCTGCAGCTACTTTCTGCGGATGCTCAAACAACTCTTTGACCGTTTTTTGGATAACAGCTTTTCCGCCATCCATCACCAGTACTTCTTCACTAAAACGATAAATTTCATCCCGACTGTGCGAAACCAAAATAACAGTGCCCGGATAATCTTGAAGCAGTTCCAGACATTCTCTCTGTGTCTGTTCCTTCAAATAACTGTCCAATGCTGAAAAAGGCTCATCCAACAGAATCATATCCGGCTCATAAATCATGATCCTCGCAAGCGCCGTCCGCTGCTGCTGGCCTCCTGACAACTGCCCCGGAAGTTTTTTTTCCAGTCCCTGCAAGGAAAATCGGTCAATCATGTCCCGCACTTTTTTTTCTTTTTCCTTTTTTCCACAACGAAGTGCAATCCCAATATTCTTTTCCACAGTTATCGTCGGGAAAAGTGCGTAATTCTGAAACAAGTAACCGACATTTCGCTCCTGCGGCGGCATCCATATTTTTTTTGCAGAATCAAAAAAGACCTTCCCCGCGGATTCTATCTTCCCGGTTTCAGGTCTTTCAATCCCTGCAATGCTTTTTAGTGTAAGACTCTTTCCACATCCAGATGCTCCGAGGATCCCGATTCTTCTACTTTCCGACTGAAACTGCACATCCAGCTTAAAATCATCAAATTCTCTATGTATCCTTACTTCTATCGCCATACTACCACCTCTTGATATGTCTCATCCGTCTTCCAAGCAAAAGATTCAACACGAAGATCATTCCAAACGCGATCACCATCACGATCCCTACCCATACACCTGCCGTCAGATAATCACCATCCTGAATGACCATCGCGATCTTCTGGGAGATCGTTCCCGTCTTTCCCGGAATATTTCCCGCCAGCATCGAAGTCGCCCCATATTCTCCGAGCGCCCGGGCAAATGCCAGTATCGTTCCCGCTGTAACTCCTGGACCTGCGGTCGGCATAACTACCGTCCAGAAAATACGAAACTCTGACATTCCAAGTGTCCGCGCCGCATGGATTAGATTGATATCGATCTGCTCAAATGCCGCCCGTGCATTCCGATACATCAGCGGGAATGCAATCACCGTCGCAGCGATCACACATCCGGCCCATGACTGTACGACCTTGATATCAAAATTGCCATATAGAAATGCCCCAAACGGCCGCCGCACACTGAATATGAGCAGCAGGAAAAAACCTGCAACCGTGGGAGGAAGTACCATCGGAAGTGTCAGTATACCATCCAGAACCGCTTTTAGTCTCGGTCCCGCCTGAACAGATTTTCTAGCCGCGTAGATTCCTAAAAAGAACGAGATTACTGTCGCAACCACACCGGTTTTCATAGAAATCCAAAGCGGACTCCAGTCCAGTTCTGCCATGATCCTTCTGACTCCTTCCATGTTTCCTTCCTCCTAATACGATACTCTCTCTATTCTACCTGTGTATCAAAATAATAACTTTCAAAAATCGCTTTTGCTTCGTCTGAGACGACATATTCTAAAAACTCTGCAGCCGCTTCTTTCTGTGCATCATCCGCTTCCTTATTTTCCACCTGACAGATTGGATAAATGACATTTCCCGTCAGATCATAACTGACTGTCTGAAGTACCTTTACCTGATCCTCATAGCCGTGTGTATCTGAATAGTAAGTTGTCCCAACCTCACAGGAACCTTCTGTGACAGCGATCAGAACTTTGCTGACATTATCCTGCTCGCTGATTTCCACGCCTCCGAGTGCTTTTGACACTTCCTCTGTCCGAATCTTTGATACATCCTCTGTCTCCGGAAGGATCCCAAGGCTGACAAGCGCTTCTCTTGTATACTTTCCAACCGGTACACTTCCCCTGGCAAGGGCAATGCTCTCTGCCTTGTCCAGATCTTCCAGTCCGGTAACCTCGGTACCGCTGTCCTTTCTTGTAAGAAGGACAACCTGATTGTTCACTACATTTTTTCTTGTCCCATCCACAATCAGCCCGTCTGCCTCAAGCTGATCCATTTGCTTTTGCGCTGCTGAGAAAAAGATATCGCATTCGTATCCTTCCTCAATCTGTGTGAGAAGGGTCCCCGAACTATCCGCATTGTAGGTGATCTTCACTTCCGGATGCTCCTTCTCATAATTTTCTGCCAGTTCTGTCATGACCGTATTCAGACTCGCAGCGATAAATACCTGGATCTCCGTCTCTTCTTTCTTGCCGGGATCTGCTTTCCCCTTTTTCTGTGTTGCTTTTGCTTCTGCTTGTTTCCCCTGCGGTTCCGTCTTTTCATTTTTTCCGGCACAGCCGGTCAGCCCAACCGCACTTCCGCTCAAAAGGCATCCTGCCAGCAATAGGGCGCCTGCCCGTCTCCATGTTTTCTTTCCGCTTCCCACCATTTTCCTCAGATGCATCGAATCCACCTTTTCCCTTCTCTTTTATTCACTTTGCTCCAGCAGCCTGATCTCATCTCCGACTTTAATATGTCCTCCGTGGATCACCTGCGCAAACACGCCTTCTCTTGGCATGATACAGTCCCCCATTTTCTGAAAGATCTGGCAATGACTGTGACATTCTTTCCCAATCTGTGTCATCTCCAAGATCACTTCACCAATCTGGAAGCGCGAACCAACCGGAAGATTTTTAAAATCGTACCCTTCCGCGATAATATTTTCTCCGAATGCGCCAAATTCCACATCCGCCCCTCGCTCACGAAATTCCTGAATGCGCTCCAACGAAAGCAGACTGATCTGACGGTGCCATTTCCCCCCGTGTGCATCGCCAACAATCCCCCAGTCTACTTCAATATCTGCTTCCTGCACTTCGCTTTTTTGAATTCCTCTGATATCGCTTGTACAGATTCCCCTGATGATTCCCATATTATCCTCCTATCCGGGACATTTCCCGCTTTTCTGTGATTTCCTCTTTCTTTTCAAAACAATGTGCTTCCGGTTTCTCTGAAATTGCTTGTGCAAGCAACCGCCTCACTTTCTCCGGCTGATGGTTTCTGACCGCCTCTTTTATTGAAATCCCGGTATCATAACACAGGCATGGCTTTATGAAGCCTTCCGCTGTCATTCGTATCCGATTGCAGCTGTCACAGAATTTTCCGTGCAATGCGCTAATAAATCCAACACTTCCTTGAAATCCCGGTATCTGGTAGTACACTGCCGGTCCATTGCCATGCCCAGAAAATGCTCCTCGCCCACCGCTCTGCTGCTTCTTTGCTTCTTCTGTCATTTCGCCATATCTTCCACGGATCTTTTCCAACAACTCCTGATTGGAGACAGATGCCTCCCTGCTGCCGTGCCCAATCGGCATCATCTCAATAAACCGTATATCGATCGGTGTTTCCTTTGCAATCTGGAGCAACGCTTCCCATTCTCCCTCATTGACGCCCTTTTGAAGTACCGTGTTGATCTTGACTTTCAGTCCAAGCGCATGTGCGGTACGGATTCCTTCCAGCACATCCTTTAGCCTGTCATATCCGGTGATCTCCGCAAATTTTTCTGCGCACAGCGTATCCAGACTTACATTGACGCCGTCGAGCCCCGCTTCTTTTAATTCTTTCGCATACACTGCAAGGAGAATCCCGTTTGTCGTCAACGTCACCTGCTCTGTGTGCGGAAGTGCTTTCAGCATATGGATCAGTTCGATGCAGCCTTTCCGCACAAGCGGTTCCCCTCCGGTCACTTTAAATTTTGTGATTCCAAGTTCCGAAGCAATCTGGCAGACTTCTGCAATCTCTTCCAGTGTAAGGATCTGCTCCATCGGAATGCTTTTGATCCCATCCGGCATGCAATAGCGACATCTCAGATTGCATCGGTCCGTGATGGAAATCCGCATATAATCAATGACTCTTCCATACGAATCTTTCACCTATTCGTCCTCGCTTTCCAAAATAAGTGTCCCACTCTTGCCCCCGGTCTTTCTGCACAGCCGGATATCGGAAATACGCATTGCCTTATCCACCGCCTTACACATATCATAGATTGTAAGCAGCGCGATATTAACTCCCGTCAGCGCCTCCATCTCCACGCCGGTTTTACCGACCGTCTTTGCCGTGCACGCCGCCTCGATCGCGCAGCTTTCCTCCAGATATGTGAATGTGATTTCCGCTTTAGAAAGATTTAAAATATGGCAGAGCGGAATCAGCTCAGATGTCTTTTTGGCTCCCATGATCCCGGCAATCCTTGCCACACCGAGGACATCACCCTTCTTCATTTCTCCTGCTTTAACAAGCGCAAAACATTCCGGACTCATATAGATCTTTCCTTTCGCTGTCGCTTCGCGCTGTGTTTCCTGCTTCTCGCTGACATCGACCATCACAGCATGGCCACTCGCATCAAAATGTGTAAATCCGCTCATTAATATCCTCCTTTTCCGAATCCGCAGTTTGGAAATGTACAGACCGGGCAGGACAGACAGAGCCCGCCTTCTCCAAGTGCGTAAAATTCTTCTGCCTTGATCTTCTCTCCTGCCAGAAGCCTCGGAAGCACCAGATCAAAGATGGTCCGTTTCGCATACATCACGCAGCCCGGCAATCCGACAACCGGTCTTTCTCCCTCATAGTAGGCGAGAAGAAACATCGCTCCCGGCAGCACCGGCGCTCCGTAAGTGACGATCTCTGCGCCTGTGTTTTTAATCGCAAGCGGCGTGCGGTCATCCGGATCGACGCTCATCCCCCCAGTACAGATGACCATATCCATCCCGGCATCCAGCATCGCCCGGATCACAGCTGTGATCTGTTCATGGTCATCGCTGCAGATCTCATGCATTGCCACTTCCATGCCATATTCTGCCAGCTTCTCCTTGATCACCGGCGAAAATTTATCCTGAATTCTCCTCTTGTAGACTTCACTTCCAGTCGTCACAAGCCCGATCTTCTTCTGCACATACGGAAGAATGGAAAAAATCGGTCCGCCTTCTGTCACTTGTTTTGCCCGCTCCATCTTTTCCTTCTCGATCACAAGCGGAATAATCCTTGTCCCTGCAATCTTCTCCCCGGCCTTGACCGGAAAATCTCCATGTCTTGCAGCAATCATCATCTGTCCAAGACTGTTGACTGCAAAAAGCTTCTCTCTGTCAATCTTCAGCACGCCGTCACAGTCTGCAATTAGTTCGATCTTCCCTTCTTTTACCTCTGAGCCATGCATCGCTTCCCCTTTGCAAATCTCGTATAGAACCTCTGCTGCCTCATTTTCATGAAGCATCGTATCATCATTTTCCCACACATAAATATGTTCTTTTCCGACACTTAACAGTACGGGGATATCTTCCTCTTTGATTACATGCCCCTTTCGGAACACGGCATCTTTTACGACACCCGGAATGATCTGTGTGATATCATGGCACAAAATCTGTCCGACTGCCTCTTCTGTTTTACATAATTTCAATTTTCTCACTCCGTTCGTTATGTTTTTATTTACATATCGAAATACATCATATATAATTTTCTTAGAAATTACAAGGAGTTTTTGAGACTTTATGAAAACAGGTGCGATTATTTTAGCGGCAAAGAGAGGGAAGCAGGACAGCACTTTCCTTCCACTTTTGGAACTGGATCACGTCTCTGTCATCCGCCGTGTGATCCTGGCTCTAAAACGGGCAGGAATTTCCCCAATTACCGTGATCACCGGAGAAGAAGCCGACCAGGTGGAAAAAGAAATATCCGGGCTGCAGACGATCTGTCTGTACAGTCCTCAGTATGAAACACTCTCTATGTTTGACCAAATCTGTACCGGGCTTAACTACATGGAGGATCTCTGCGACAGCGTATTTATCCTCCCTGCCAAATATCCGATCCTTCTGTCACAGACACTGGAGACCATGCTGTCTGAGGATGCCCCCTGCGTCCGCCCGGTCTTTGAAGGTCACCGGGGCCATCCGATCCTGCTCCGGGAAGAATTATTTTCAGAAATACTGACATACACCGGTGAAAACGGACTGCGCGGTGCGTTGCGCCAACCGTCTATCGCCGCCCGCACAGCAGAAGTTTCCGTCAGCGATTCCGGCATCATTTTATCCGCAGACACCGTAGATTCCGATACTGAACGCTTCAATAAAAATGAGACACTTCCAATCTACGCCGTCGGAGAATTTCAGCTTTGCCGAGAAATCCCATTTTTCACATCCGAGACAGCCCGGTTTTTGATGCTGATCGAGCATACCGGTTCCATGCAGACCGCGTGCCGGCATATGCAAATTTCTTACAGCAAAGGCTGGAAGACGATCAAGTCCGTGGAAAGTCATCTCGGCTTTTCTCTGCTGCACACAAAAACAGGCGGGGGCGGAGGCGGTTCCTCCTCTCTCACAAAAGAGGGAACGGTATTTTTACAGAATTATCTGCGCGCAGAAGAACAGCTTTCTGCCTATGCCTCAGAACTGTTTCAAGAAATTTTTACCGGACAAAAAACACCTCTTAAAAACCTAGATTAGAGGAAAAGATTCCTAATTAAAAATTTAGATTGGGGAAAAAGATTAACTATTAAAAATTTAGATTGGAGAATCTTATGAAAACTATGAAAGAACTTTTTGAAATCCTTTTAGAACATGTAGAATCCGAAAATGACTGTATGATCGTGACTGTGACAAAAAGCTCCGGCTCTGCTCCCCGCGGCGCCGGCTCCCGCATGATCGTCCTCGCTGACGGAACGTCCCACGGAACGATTGGCGGAGGCTCCATTGAATACGAAGCAACAAAGCAGGCGCTTCTCGGGATCCAAGAGCAGACTTCCTTTTTGAAAGACTTTGTCTTAAGACCAAATGATGCTGCCGATCTCGGAATGATTTGCGGCGGTCAGATCACTGCCTATTTTCAATATGTCTCCCATGAGAATACAGTCTTTCTAGATCAGTGCCGTTCACTGCTCGCCAACTGGGATCAGGCAAAACAACTCTGGCTCCTCCTCGATCTGACGGAAGAATCCAACTGGACCTTCCAGTATATGACCGATACCATAGACGCCTCACTGCGCAATTTGACAGATTCTGGATATGCACTTCCAGAAGAGCCGTCCGAATATAGTATTGCCGGCAGGCATTATTACATCGAACCCCTCATCAAAGCCGGAACTGTCTATATCTTTGGAGGCGGACATGTGGCGCAGGAACTTGTTCCGGTACTGACACATTTGGATTTTCGCTGTGTCGTCTTCGATGACCGAAAAGAATTTGCCAACCCAGAACTATTCCCTTCTGCCTGCCGCTGCATCACTGGAAACTTTGAGCAGCTGTCAGATCTGATCGACTTTCATCCGGAAGACTATGTCTGCATTATGACTCGCGGACATCTCTGTGACTACATTGTCCAAAAACAAGTGATGCAGACACCCGTCTCCTACATCGGCATCATGGGAAGCCGACGAAAATGCGAGACACTCCGCGAAAAACTTCTGGCTGACGGATTTACCAAGGAAGAGATTAACCGCTGCAAGTCCCCGATCGGGCTCTCCATCGGCGCGGAGACTCCTGCCGAGATTGCAGTCAGCATCGCAGGCGAACTGATCGCAACACGTGCAAATAACCCGCTTTAATATTATACTCTAAAAAATTTGGACGTATGAACGACACTATTTCACTTCATACGTCCAGTGGAAGCAATCTTCTAATTTGCCCCACTGGATTCCGGTCAATGTATCATATAACCGCTGTGTGATTTCTCCGGTTTGAAAGTCATTGATGGTAATACTTTCCCCTTTATAATTTAATTTGCCGATTGGGGAAATGACAGCTGCTGTCCCGGTTCCAAAAGCTTCCTGCAGCCTTCCGTTTCTTCCTGCTTCCATTAATTCATCAATTGACAAATGACGCTCTTCTACGACATATCCCCAGGATTTTAACAATTGGATCACGGAATCACGAGTGACTCCCGGTAAAACCGTTCCATCACACGGTGCAGTCACAATTTTTTCATCGATGATAAACATCGCATTCATCGTCCCTACTTCTTCTACATATTTTCTTTCTACTCCATCAAGCCACAATACTTGCGTATACCCTAACTTTTCCGCTTTCACCTGAGCCGCTATACTTGCAGCATAGTTTCCACCACACTTTGCAAATCCTGTACCGCCTTTCGTAGCACGCACGTATTCATCTTCTACATAAATTTTAACCGGATTCACTCCCTCCGGGTAATATGCCCCAACCGGCGAGAGAATGATCATAAATTTATATGCATTGCTTGGGTGTACTCCCACCGCACGTTCCGTTGCAAACATAAACGGGCGAATGTAAAGAGAAGTTCCTTCCGCCGTTGGGATCCAGTCTTTTTCATAAGAGACTAAAGTAGCAATCGCATCCACAAACAGTTCTTCCGGCAATACTTCCATACAAAGACGGCGGTTGGAATTTGCAAACCTTTTCGCATTCATTTCTGGTCTGAATAAAAGTAGCTTTCCTTCTTTTGTCCTATATGCTTTTAATCCCTCAAAGGTTTCCTGCGCATAATGTAAAACCATTGTTGCCGGATCCAGTGAAACTGGTCCATAAGGCTCAATCGTTGCATTATGCCAGCCTTTTTCTTTCGTCCAGTCCATCGTAAACATATAGTCTGTAAAATATTTTCCAAAGCCTAACGCATTCTCATCCGGCTTTTCTTTTAATTGTTCTGCGGGTATAAATTTTACTTCCATTGTAACTCCTCCTAAAATTATTTAGTTATCAGATTACACCTTTTTCCTCTTTTTTGTCAATAACCGTTTGACATTTCTTTGTATTTTTTCAATATGTAGTTCAATTTAATTTTATTCAAAAAAATAATTGACATCTAGTATTTTTTCTTGTAATATATACGCAACGCATGAATACAAATACAATATCAAGATAACTTTTTTCCTGCTTTTTCTTCACAAAAGCTTTCAGCACTGGGATAAAGCAAGAAATAGGCCAAAAGTTACACTGTATTTTTATGCAATCTAAGTAGTACTACAAAACAAATCTGTGATTTCGTCTTCGTTTTCTCCTCTGTGAGGCTAGACGAAGTTTTTTATTTTTATTTCATGCTGTTATCAAAAAGGAATATGCAAAGGAGGAACTGTATGAATGGATTATTATTATTAGGAATTACGGCTGTTGTATTAATCGGAGCTTATCTGCTGTATGGCCGCTACTTAGTAAAAGAGTGGGGAATTGATGTAACTGCTAAAACACCCGCAGTAAAAAAAGAGGATGGGGTTGACTATGTCCCGAGCAATAAATGGGAGGTCTTTGCCCACCAATTTTCTTCTATTGCCGGCGCGGGTCCTGTCACCGGTCCTGTGATGGCAATGATGTTTGGCTGGCTTCCTGCATTTTTATGGATCATAGTCGGAGGTATTTTCTTTGGAGCCGTTCAGGATTTTGCTTCCCTTTATACTTCTGTAAAATCAGATGGGAAATCAATCGGCCAGCTTATTGAAATATATATTGGAAAGACCGGAAGAAAGTTATTTTTCTTATTCTGCTGGTTATTTACATTATTGGTCATTGCGGCTTTCGCAGATATGGTTGCGGGAACTTTTCATGGTTTTCGCGCTGACGGCTCCAAATTACAACCAAATGCTGCGGCTGCTTCCATTTCTATTCTTTATGTTTTTGTGGCGATTGCATTTGGATTATTCTTACGCAAAACGAAAATCGACGGCTGGAAACAAGCTGTTTTAGGAATCGTACTAATTGTCGCTATGCTTGCAGCAGGAATTGCTTTTCCTGTTTATCTGCAAAAGCAAAGCTGGTTATATTTAGTGTTTGTTTATATTTTCTTCGCAAGTGTCACCCCTATGTGGCTCTTAAAACAACCGCGTGACTATTTGACTACCTTCTTATTTGTAGGAATGATCATTGCAGCTGTCATCGGAGTTGTGATTTCAAATCCTACGATTTCAACACCAGTCTTCACCGGTTTTGTCTCTGCGAATGGAAGTTATTTATTTCCGACACTGTTTGTCACCATTGCCTGCGGTGCAGTAAGCGGATTCCATTCTTTAGTATCAAGCGAGACGAGCAGCAAACAGATTCGAAATGAAAAAGACATGCTGCAAGTGGGCTACGGCAGTATGCTTCTGGAATCTCTGTTAGCTGTATTAGTAATTGTAATTGTAGGCTCTTTGACAAATTTAGCCGACACCGGTGTATTAAATAATGATCTGGCCGCTATGGCATTGGCAGACACCGCTACTCCTTTTACGAAATTCTCCGTAGGGGTAACGGGATTGATCAGTAAGCTTGGAATGCCTCAAGAATGGGGATTATGCATCATGACTATGTTCGTTTCTGCTTTGGCTTTAACTTCCTTAGATGCTGTTGCACGTATCGGAAGACTCTCTTTTCAGGAATTATTTGAAATCGAAGAAGGCAAAGCAGTTTCACCGGCTGTAAAAGTTCTGACAAACAAATACTTTGCAACAATCATCACACTGGCCGGCGGATATCTGTTAAGCTTAGGTGGATATAATAACATCTGGCCACTGTTTGGTTCTGCAAATCAGTTATTAGCCGCTATGGTATTGATTTCTTTATCTGTATTCTTAAAAGTGACAGGCAGAAAGGGATTCATGTTATACGCACCAATGACAATGATGTTAGTTGTGACCATGACATCCTTAGGAATGAGCGTTTACTCCATCTGCAAAAAAATATTCGTAACCGGAGGATTTGCCTTCTTAACAGATGGATTACAATTATTCTTTGCTCTTTTACTCATGGGACTTGGCTTGTTGATTGCATTCTCTTCCGGCAAAAAACTTGTGGAGCGCAAACCTCAACCGAACCGTGATTCGCTTGTCCGAGAATAAAAATCTTCTGTTGTGAAAAAGCAGGAATTGCCTTTAAGACAACTCCTGCTTTTTTCAATCGATTAAACTTCCCACATATGGAAATCCACCCGTCACATTTCCTTTTTCTATCTATCCTCTCACCTTTATCTATTTAAAATTTTCAGAATCATATCTGCGCTTCCCACATTATACCCTGCAACACCATAGATTTCTCTCATTTCCTGATTGACAATGACAATCAGCGGCAGTTTGCCCGGCTCCAGATACATCCTTCTTGCCAGCGTCTCCATATCTGCTCCAAAGTCGTCTACAAGAAACTGGGCATGCTCCAGTTCTGCGAGTGTTTTCGCAAGCGTCGGATCTTTCACTTCCATATCCCGGACTACAAAATACAGATTCGCAGGCAGTTGATTATATGCCTCACTCCTCTGTCGGATCTCATTTAAAAGATGTTCGGTCGGCTCTTTTCCTTCCTCCAACCAGAGGAAGAGCCCTTCCTTTTCTTTTACCAATTCCGAAAGATGACATTGCGTTCCATCTTCTTTCTGCACCGTAAAGTCTGTGATTGCATTCTCTTCCAGCATGTCTTTGACATCTGCCTCCTTCTGTTCGAGAACAATATGCCGTTTTTCCCCTTCTTTCAATACAAACACAAACTGTTTGGCAAACACATTTCCATTTGGCAGACGGTTCGCTGTGAGAATCTTATACCGTCCCGGGAACAGAGGGATCTCCCCATAGACTGGAAGCCCGTTCTCATCACTCAGCCGCAATGTCTGATATTTCGTTCCATCAAATTTCGCGATCGTCCAGTTTTGATAGTATGTCCATGTCTTTCCTTCCTGCTGCTCGACAACAATCCCTGCTGTCCGCACTTCCGACTGTCCTTCATACTCTTCCAATGCCACAAATGCACCGTCCTTCCACACTTCCAGTATGCGATCAGATGGATTCAGACGGGCAGGGATTCCAAGTGTTCTTAATATCTGCACACTTACTACCCGTTTGGTCAGTGCACTTCCATATCCGGTGGTGAGTGCGCCCTGTGCAGAAGTGATCAGATTTCCATACTCTAACTGCTCATCGGACTTCAGATGTGCACAGACAAATTCCCACACATACTTTGGCTCCTCCGCCATCTTCTGCCTCTCTTCCTCCGAGAGCCATGACAGCAGAAATCTTCGGAATGGACGAATCATCTCATTATCCACGCGCGGACATAAGATATACGGTACAAATAACTCTTTGTCCCATTTTCCCGCAAAGACTGCCGCATGCCTGCAATGTTCTTCTAAACTATCTGCGGTAATATCCAGATAATCTTTTTCCCGAAGACTATTTAACAGCTCCATCTTTAGTGCAGGTTCCATCTCCTTTTCAAGAAATTTTGCAATCTCCCTCTGATTTCCACACGCAAGCTTCATAATCTCCACTGCACGCGCCCGAAACCGTTCCGGCATACATTCTGCTGCCTTTATCGCCACCTCTTCATCATAAAAAGCCGCTTCCTTTGCCATGCATTTTTCTGTCGCTTTTCTGCTTTTTTCTCTTCCAAACAAAATTTCTTCTTCCGACTGCACGCAACGATTGACCGGAGAATCTTTCGGAGCGGTCACGATCATCTCCGTCCATACATCTAGCTGACAGTCTGTCTGCCCCAGTCTCAGTATACAGCTGTGCTGCTTTGCCACATCTACGAGTTGTTCCGCATAGGCTCCATCCTTGTATGCAGTCACCTGCAAAGTGCCAAATCCAGTCTCCAGCACTTTCTTTCCCTTTGCATCTGTACGGGCACAGGCAATTTCTCCAAACTCTGCATAGTTCAACACCTCAAAGCGGATCTCTGCTCCCGAAGCCGGAGTACCGTCAGCATTGAGCACCGTCACTTCCACATTGGTCGTTTTTGCATACGTTTTCAACTGATTAGCCACAAGAGCCATACCTGTTCGTCCGACCAGCTCTTCCTTCGGTCTGACCGGGAGCAGCCAGCGGGAATGTACCATCATTGCCCGGGAGGATGCATTCGTGAACCATCCCTTATTCAGAACTTCCTCCGGCTCACATGCTCCCAGAAACTTCCACGTTCCATCGCTCCAGACTTCCACCCACGCATGATTATCATCACAGTGAGACCAAAGTGGAACATACACCTGCCTTGCCGGAATCCCGACACTTCGGAACACGGATACTGCAAAGGTGGACTCCTCCCCACATCTGCCATATGCGGAACGGTACACGCACTCTGCACTTGCAGTTCTGTCATCTGTCGTGCGATACGTCGCCTCCTCGGCACACCAGTAATTGATCTCCAAAATCGCCTTCGCCATCGAAAGCCCCTCAATCCTCTTATGCAACTTTTCATAGAAAAACGGCCGACACGGTGTCAGATCTTCATTATTTACTCGATGGTGGAGTATATAGCCCGCAAAAACCTCCTCCGGAATCGTTCCCGCAAACGGACCTGCCTCCCATAAAAACACTCCATGCTTTGCATAAGATAAAAACAATTCCGCCTCATAATCTGCCGCATCACTGACCGGCATCGAAGCATAAAGACATTTCAGCGCCTCCGCCTCATCGTCACTGCATTTGGAAAGGGCAGTCTCCACCTCTGTTCTCCTCTCTCCAAGACGGTTCAGCTGCACTTCAAAGCTACGCTCTATCTCCTGCATAAATTTTTGTGTAAACATATCGTTTCCCCACCTCTCTTTCAGCATCTTTCATCTGTTTTCGCCTGATCTTTTCTCATTATAGCACCTCATTTTATGACTCAACAAGATACTTCTTTAAAGTTTAAAGCACTTTTCCCCATATGCAAATAAGGCTGCCATCCTGCATTTTCTGCAAGGATGACAGCCTCATCTTATTTTATTGTAGTGTTTTCACAATACAATTATTTTAAGTTAACTTCAGCACCTTCTGCTTCTAATTTAGCTTTCATTTCTTCAGCTTCTGCTTTAGAAACGCCTTCTTTAACTACCTTAGGAGCTCCGTCTACTACTTCTTTAGCTTCTTTTAATCCAAGTCCTGTGATTTCACGAACAACTTTGATTACTTTAACTTTAGATGCTCCAGCAGAAACTAATTCTACGTCGAACTCATCTTTCTCTTCTGCTGCTCCAGCTCCGTCTCCAGCTGCTGCTGCAACTACAACACCTGCTGCTGCAGATACACCAAATTCTTCTTCACATGCTTTTACTAATTCGTTTAATTCTAATACTGATAATTCTTTGATCGCTTCGATCATTTCAGCTGTTGTTAATTTTGCCATTTTACTTACCTCCATAAAATTTGCTTTATTTTCGTTTTTTGATTTTTATAGATTATTCAGCTGTTACTTCAGCTGCTTCCTCTGCTGCCGCTTCTACAACTTCGCCATCTTTTTCAGCGATTTGTTTAATAACACGAGCAAAGTTTGTAATTGGTGACTGAATGCTTCCAAGGAATTTGGAAAGTAATTCGTCTCTTGAAGGAATCTTCGCTAACTCGTTTAAAGCTGCGCTGTCATAAACAGTTCCTTCTACTACACCAGCTTTTAATTCTAATGCTTTTGCGTCTTTTGCAAATTTGCAAAGAATTCTTGCCGGAGCTGTTGCATCGTCTTTAGAAATTGCGATCGCGCTTGGTCCTTCTAAGTAAGAATCAAGTTCAGCGAACTCTGTTCCCTCGAATGCTCTTCTCATCATTGTGTTCTTGCAGACTTTGTAGATTACACCAGCTTCTCTTAACTGTTTACGTAACTCAGTATCTTCTGCTACTGTTAATCCACGATAATCAACTAAAACTGCTGACTGAGCACCCTGGATGTCTTCCGCGATAGCCTGTACGATCGGTTGTTTTAACTCAACTTTTGCCATGAATGGTATACCTCCTTATAGATTTATACCGCCGATATAAAAACCTCTCTGTCAAAAGACAGAGAGGTTAGAAAATTCATATTTAGAATTTACATCTCCTCGGTAGGCGTTTTCTCCTTATGCCTTACGGCACCTACTGTCTTCGGCAGTTATTGCTCTGCTATTATAGCATCTTTATATATTTGATGTCAATAACAAATTAAGCTAATTTTGCTGGGTTTACTTTTACACCAGGTCCCATTGTAGAAGTAAGAGTCACGCTCTTTAAGTACTGTCCCTTAACTGCTGCTGGTTTTGCTTTGTTGATTGCATCAATAAGCGTCTGGAAGTTGTCCGCTAACTGTTCTTCTGTGAAAGAAGCTTTTCCTAATGGCACATGGATAATGTTTGTTTTATCTAATCTGTACTCGATTTTACCGGCTTTGATATCTGCGATTGCTTTTGTAACGTCCATTGTTACTGTACCAGCCTTCGGGTTTGGCATTAAACCTTTTGGTCCAAGTACACGTCCTAAACGTCCTACAACACCCATCATGTCTGGTGTAGCAACTACAACATCAAAATCAAACCATCCTTCGTTCTGGATTCTTGGGATTAAATCCTCTGCTCCAACGTAATCTGCTCCAGCTGCTTTTGCTTCTTCTGCTTTTGCGTCTTTTGCAAATACTAAGATACGAACTTTTTTACCTGTTCCGTGTGGTAATACAACCGCACCACGGATCTGCTGGTCAGCGTGACGTCCGTCACATCCAGTTCTGATGTGTGCTTCGATTGTCTCATCGAATTTTGCTACTGCAGATTTTTTCACTAATGCTACTGCTTCTTCTTTGTCGTAGAGATTTCCTCTCTCGATCAACTTAGCAGCCTCAATATATTTTTTTCCTCTTTTCATATTAAATAACCTCCTAGTGGTAGTATCGGGAGCTAGCCCTCCCACATTAACTGTTTACAATCTTCTTATTCTTCTACTTTAACACCCATACTTCTGCAAGTTCCAGCTACCATGCTCATAGCAGCTTCGATTGTTGCAGCGTTTAAGTCTGGCATTTTTGTCTCAGCGATCTGTCTTAACTGTTCCTGAGTAATTGTAGCAACTTTGTTCTTGTTCGGTACACCTGAACCAGATTTGATGTTACATGCTTTTTTGATCAATACTGCTGCCGGTGGTGTCTTTGTTACGAAGCTGAAGCTTCTGTCATTGTAAACTGTGATCACAACAGGAATGATAAGGTCTCCCTGATCTGCTGTTCTTGCGTTGAACTGTTTTGTAAATTCAACGATGTTTACACCGTGCTGACCAAGAGCTGGACCAACCGGTGGTGCTGGTGTTGCCTTTCCTGCTGGAATCTGTAATTTAATATAACCTTGAACTTTTTTTGCCATTTTTCAGTACCTCCTTGTGGTATTCGCGGGGATTTCCCTCCCACTCGATTTGTTAAGTGATAGTCTTTGTTCCGTTCCAAAGACCATATCTTATTGTTACATCTTTTTAACTTCTGTGAAACTTAATTCGACTGGTGTTTCACGACCAAACAATTCAACATTGATTGTCAAACTCTGTTTTGCTGGGTTTACTGTCTGAACTGCTCCGACTGTTCCTTCCCATGCTCCGGCAACAACAGTGATTGTATCGCCTTCCTCAAAATCAACGACAATGCTTTCACTCTGGATTCCGAGCGGCAGCATTTCCTCTTCTGTGAGCGGAACCGGCTTAGATCCCGGTCCTACAAATCCTGTCACGCCTCGTGTATTTCTTACGACATACCATGTGTCATCATTCATAATCATGTGAATCATAACATATCCAGGGAACATCTTCTTCTGAACCGCTTTCTCGGCACCGTTCTTCAGCTCGATCACTTCCTGCATCGGAACACGGACTTCAAGAATCTGGTCCTCCAGATGTCTGTTTTCGATTGTCTTATCAATGTTGGCTTTCACCTTGTTTTCATACCCGGAATAGGTATGAACTACATACCATTTTGCCTCTGACATAAAATCACCTTTCATTATTGCTAACAGTTCACATATCCGTTCCTATTTCACCAATAAATCAATACCGTATTTTACGATAACATCGATAACTGAAATCAATGCCCCTAAAAAAACGGACACTGAAACGACTGCTGCCGTTTGTTTCGCAAGTGTTTTCTTGTCTGGCCAAATAACTTTCTTAAACTCAGCTTTCATGCCTTGAAACCAGCTTGTCTTCTGAGCTTTTTTCTCGGATTTTTTCTTATCCTTAGTTTTTTCGCCCATAACATTCACTTCCTTTCAACGACTATTTCGTTTCTTTGTGTAATGTGTGTGATTTGCAGAACTTACAGTATTTTTTTGTTTCCATGCGTTCCGGATGAGATTTCTTATCCTTTGTCATGTTGTAATTACGTTGTTTACATTCTGTACATTCCAATGTGATTCTTGTGCGCACAACTTCCACCTCGCTTTTTTTAAATTGAATTCTGTGTTACATGGTAGTTTGCGAGACTACCCAAATTTAGGCATAAAAAAAAGACCTACTTCCATTCGCCAGTATAGCTTACCATGCACCCTGCGGATTTGTCAAGTTTTTTTACTTGATTTTCCGCAGGATATACTGAAGTGGTCTAAAAAAAATAAGAACCGTGATAAAATTGCCGATTCCATGCAGAATGTCAAACGGAATCCCGCTGATCCACCATGCAATTCCGGCTCCAATTCCTCCTGTCACTGCATATGGAACTGCACACAGCATGCCGAACGCCAGTCCGAAAAATCCACTCAGAACCGCCCACAGAAGCAGGCTGTTGTTCTTTCTGAATATCCGCACAAGCAGATATAAAATCGTCCACACATACAGATACATGATCCACCACACCCCGAAGCCATAGAGGATTCCCTCCAGAAGCGCAAACAGATAGATGATCACTACTGTACGTTTTTCAAATACAAGTGTATAAAGAATGATCAGAAGTGATACAAACTCGATATTTGGCAGGAAAGAAAAGGCGACCTGGACTATGACCAGAATCGCCGCAAGAAATGCATTTCCAACAAGCTCTCTTGTTTTCATTACTATTCTCCTACTGTATACGCAATCTCAAATGCATCTCCGTCTGCTACCGGTTGCTCTGAAATCCCGTAATTGCAGTATTCACCATTGACAGAAAAGCCCCAGTAGGCACCGTCTTTCTCAAACACGGCTTTCTCACCGTTTACCGTATCTACCATAAGACCATACTCACTGTCTTCGCCTGAATAAGTAAGTCCTTCTTCTTTTGCGTCATCCATCGCCCCCTGAAGATATTCTGCATCTGTCTTAATCTGATACTCTTTCTTTTCTCCATCTTCATTTACAACTGTGAGCGTCACTGACTTGCTTCCTTCCTGTGCCTGTGGCCGGAACATCATGTAAGCTCCTGCAAGTAAAGCGATCACAACTACAAAGACTGCAAGGGCAATCCATATTTTTTTATTCTTTTTATCTTTCATCTTTTCCTCCTTTTGAAACCGCTTCATCTTAACATTTTCAAAAGCTTCCGTCAATCCTCTTTCTCTGCCACCACAACACCGAATCTATGCTACATTTCTCCAAATTCCAAATGCACACAAAAAAATCGTATATACAACTAACAGCTTTTCATTCCATCCTGGCATCTTTTTCCCTCTTTTTACCCGGATCCACTCTGCAGCAAGTTCTCCCAGAAGAAACGGACTTGTCACAAACAAAAATGGATTTGCCCGAAAAGCCCCCACAAAATCCTGCTCAGAAATACATAAAATCAGGGTGGTTATCCCACATCCCGGACAATACCACCCTGTGATCTTACGAAATATGCACGGAATCCCGATGCCTGTCACCTTCAGCCAACAAAAATAGATCACTCCGACTGCCAGCACGGTCCATATTGTCCCTGCTTTTTTCTTCATCTTGCTCTTTTCCTAAACCGTTCCTAATTTCCCACCTTCTTATTGACCGTATCCTGGATCAGGCACAAGTCAACAATGCTCAGTCCTAAAATAGCAATGACAATATAAAGGATACCGGAACTTGAATTCACTCCTTTGATCTTATCGCCGCGCTCTCCCATCTTATACAGCCAGTAAAACTCATAGATTCCACATGTGACGATAGAAAGTAAGATTACCATTCCGCTAGAAGTTGCGTTCGGCTCTCCGGCAAGCTGATTGATCTCATCATTTAATTTGATGATCCAGTATAATCCATAAAGTCCACATGTGACAATCGTCAAAATGACACTTAGCGGAATACTTCTTCTCTCAATCCCATGAATACCTCCTCCGTAAGGTCCCGGCATCTGGCCATAACCTGCGGCATTACTATTCTGAAAGCCATTATTCTGGCAGTTCATATTTTGCCCGTTCTGTCCAGACCGATTTTGGCCATACGTTTCCTGAGACTGATGACTGCTGTTGTAGTTGTTCCATGGATTCTGCTCCTGCTGTGCATTCGCACTATCTTCCGCACTCGCACCGCAATATACACAGAACTTCATTTCCTCTTCCAATTGTGCACCGCATTGCTGACAATATTTCATAGTAATCCCTCCTCATAAAAATATGGTTTCATTTTATCATACTCCTCCCTATTTTTCTACAAAGTCTGCTGATTTTTTTCACGCAACACATGTTTCTTATCACATAGAATCCCATAGTGATTCCCATGAAAAAAAGCCCTACACCACAACTGGCATAAGACTTTTTCTTTCATGACATTACTTATACTTTTACTTTAACTACAATTTTCTTCACCTGGCATGCTCCGTTTTTTGTCATTCTCCGTGGTGCATGACCATCCTCCGGAGGCACGATCGCAAAATCTCCTGCTTTTAAGATGATGGAGCCGCTCTGATCCGGCTCTTCATAGAAAATCAGATCTCTCTCTTCGTCATATTCCATCGCAGGAGTCAGATTATCCAAAGGCTCATAACCAAAGACTTCCTCCCCCTCTGCGACATATTGAATATCGAAATACTTGCGATGTGCTTCAAACGGACAGTCTTCCGGTGTCATTGTCGTATAGCTCTGCACGTTTGCATAGATCTCTTCCCCGTCGATCGGAACGTTCCCGACAGGCAGTGCCAGAAGATCTGTCTCTCTCAGAAAGCAGAATGCCTTCTGAAATTTTTCGTCAAGATAATTATATTTTTCAGCGTATTTCATTGTTGTTGTCAGCATGATTTGCCCCCTGTCTGTCCGGCTCTCAGTCCAGACAAATATTCTTGTTTTCTCTTTTTTCCTGCAATTCCTGCTCTTCTGCCTGCAGGCTGCACACTTCCTCATACAATCCCCACGCAGCATTTTGATCATAAGCATACACAAGCAGAACATCGAGCATATAAGGCGATACCTCAATTCCTGTCATCTGTGCCGCAAATGCCATTGCTGCAATCTCAGACAGGCAGACGATCGATGAACGGTTGGAAAACGGGCGGCGCCACAGCTCTACCTTCTCCGTGCGGGTATAGATTTCTTTTTCATGCCTCTCTTCAACCGCATGAAAGAGTTCGTGGGCAAGCAGTACCGAGGTCAGTTTTTCCGACTCCAGAAGCGGACAGCCACACGCTCTGTAAATGCGCTGTGCCTTTGCAATACAGTCCGTAAAGATTGTAATCTCATCCGGCTGAACAAACTGTGCAAACAACACGATTCCGCCTCCTGTCGGTGTCTTTTTCTTTAAGACTTTCATTCCCATCCGTTCTGCCAGAAGTTTCGGATCGTTTGTCCCATACTCTTTGGCAACTTTATCTGCCCATTCTCTTCCACAGGCATTGGCTTTTGCGATATAATGGCATTTCTGCTCTCTTGTAAATCTTCCTTCCAGTGGTTCCCGTGCAAAGGCATACATTCCCCAGACTGTTTCTGATATCTCTGACAATTCCTCTGCCATCTGCTCCGGTTCCACCTGAGGATACTGCGGAACCACATAAGAAGTGCCTTTTAAAGAAAATGTATCTACCAAACGATTCCACTTTTCTTTTTTTCTGCTTCCTTCCATATAAAAGGCACCCCTTTCTCTTTTACAAACTGTTCTTTGCTCCCACGATGATCACATCCTCTCCCGGATTGATCATCTGCATCTCTACTTCCATCAGCATCATGATCTTATCCAGGTCAATAGAACCTGCAAAGTCCATGACTCTCGCACCGGCGCAAATATAATAATCCGGTCTTAAGATTGCATCCTGCTGATAAATGGCCAGTTCCTCCCAGAGCTGAGAAACAATATTACGATAACTTCCTGCCTTGCACAACACTGCTTTTGCATCATTTCTCTGCACTTTGATAAATCCTTTTTTATCGAGGATACGGACTGGATGTTTTCCTTTTCGTTCCATCCCAAATACATAGAAGTTCTTTGTCGCACATTCTTCTTTGACTTCTGATTTGGATGCTTTTAAATCTTCTGCCGCAAGCTCGCATGCTTCCTTTGGCGTACACTCTTTCAATAAGTCTGTTGTCTTCACTTCTGTAGATCCAAGTGCGATTGCAGTCAGTTTCGATGTCTGCGGATCAATTTCAATGTGGACATCCACACTGTCGGCTGCCGCACCGCTTTCTACCGCCTTGTCGATTGCTTCCGCCTTGATGGAGCGGATATCTTCCGGTGTCGGATTTGGCACAACACGCTCTACAACATCACGCACCATCGCGAGCGCAACACCAATAGAAGAAATTACTTCCGCATTTTCCGGAATCGAGTAACGAAGTCCCATTTTATCTGAACAGAACCCGATCAGAGATGCGGCACCTCCGCCGACTCCGACAAGACTGATCTGATCTTTTTCCAAACGATATTTTTCTGCCAGATCCATGATGATCGGCTGAATCTTTTCGTAAGCTCTTGTCAGGATCTGTGTTGCGACTTCTTCCACTGTTTTTCCCATGTAATCCGCAAGCGGTTGCATTGCTTTTCTTGCTGCATTGGCATTTCCATATGCAAAATATTCCGGCTTGATCAATCCAAGGACATTTGCCGCACAAGTATTTGTGATTGTGATCCGTTTCCCGCTCTTCAATTCGATTGCCACATAGTCATCCGGATCTCCTTCCTTTGGGCTGAAGAAGACAACTTTCGGATCTACGATTTCTTCTTCCGGAGTAAATACAGCATAATCCATCCCTGCGATATGCGCCGAACGTGGCCCTACATCTTTGATACCGCCTCTATCCGCACGCACCATACTTCCACCTGCTACACCGAGCACGCGCACATCCAGACTGCTGATATAAGTTCTGTGTCCTCCTACAACGGAATAATCGATGGCAGGACGTCCGTCTTTGATGACACCGATATTCGTTGTCGTACCACCTACTTCAAAATATACACCGTTAGAAGCGCGCAGATACATCAGACTTCCCATCACAGAGGCTGCCGGTCCGGAAAGCATCGTCAGTACCGGACGTTTCTTCATCTCGCTGATCTCCATAACACCGCCGTCACCTCTCATGATCATAAGAGGCACTTCCACACCTGCGCTTCTGACACTCTGCTCTGTAGAATTAGCAGTGTTCAGCATTTTCGGCAGGATAGAAGCATTGATCGCAGCTGTCCGTGTACGGCGTGTAAGTCCGTAAAGCTTTGTGATCTCACTTGCCGCCGTCGCTTCGAGCCCCATATTTTTCGCAATCGCACAGATCCCTGTCTCATTTTCCATATCGTCTACACCGTAAGATTCACTGGAAACAATTACCTGCGCCCCTTCTCCTACGAGAGATTTGATCGTATCTGTCACAAGTTGGTCAGACAGTTTCTCATCACAAATGAAGCGATTGTGCAGATGGATAAATCTTCCGGACCCTAGATTGATGTCTTTCATATTTGTCTGTGCTTTTGCAAGCCATCCTCCTACCCCTTTCGGTCCGACTCCGACTACACCTACATGCGCCACATCACCCTCGATCAACGCATTGGTTGCCTGCGTCGTAGAGTGGGCAACGAAGATAACATCTTTCGGATCGATCTGGTTTTCTTTCAGACAATTTTGAAATGCCTGAACAACACCGGCTGCCACACCTGCTTTGTCATCGTGCGATGTTTTCACGGAAGATTTTCCGATGATCTGATGTGTTGCATTGTCGATCGCAACTGCCTTTGTATGGGTTCCGCCGACATCTATTCCCATGCGTACTTTTCTATTACTCATTTTCACCCTCTCCTTAACCAAACATGATATATGTGATTGCCTGCATAATTGCGCAGATGATCCATGCAACCGGCAATGTCTTCTTCAAATGTTCTCTTGTAGAAACTTTTGCATAGCTTACACCCCATGCGATCCAGCTCTGTGTCATACAGATTGATACATTCATCGTGATCGAAGGAATGACCATCAGTGCATACAGATATGGAGTGGAAAATCCGATTCCTTTTAAAATTCCGAGCGTAGCTGCCCCACATCCAAATAAGGTAAACGGTCCACGGAACAATCCAAGCGGTGCCAGTACTGCAAATGCGATGCTGATGATTAGTGTGTTGTTCGGAATAACATTTCCAAGCAGTGCATTGAAATACGGAACACAAAGTTCTGCTGCTTTGTTGAACATCGGAATCATCAGAAGAAATCCTACAAGCGGAGCAGTGTCTACTACACCGTCATAGAAATCTTTATTCAGCACACGGCATGCCCCGCGGAATGTCTTTAATCTTCCACAGATGATCAGTGCGTAGAAACTTCCTATAATAAATCCAAGAATGATCGGCACATTGAGAATAACAAGCAGAAGCACCGGAAGAATCGGAGCGATCAGAGCCGGTGTCGGCACATATCCCGGACGGGCTTTTCTCGCCGCCGAAGCACTCCACGCATGTACTGTCTTTTTCTTTCTCAGTGTAAATGCACACATTGTGATTACTAGAACAAGCTGTACTGCAAGGCCGATCACCGCCCATCTTAAGCGTGCAGGATCATCGTATGTGATCAGTTGTTTTCCATCCTCCCCGAGGAAGAATGCGAGGAACTGACCAGAAAGCACCGGGTTTAAATACATTCCTGCACCGACACTCATCATGAACGAACCGATGGAAAGTGTTTTCGGAATTCCAAGACTCATAAGGATCGGAAGAATGATCACACCGATTGCAACTACTGCACCTGCTCCGAATAATGTAGAGAAAATAGCTGTTGTCACTGTTGACAGAAGCACACATATAACGATCGGTTTATCTCCGCCAAGCTCTACGGCTTTTCGAATCAATGCATCCGCAATTCCAGTCTCTAACAGCACACGTCCAAACCATGCGCCGAACACAACATTTACAAGTACGCTTCCCCATCCTTCTGGTCCTGACTGGAAGACTTTCGTGATTGCATCTACGAAAGAAATATCCGTCACTCCCGGGTAAGCCGCTATAAAATCAGGATTTGTTGCAAATGTATTTCCAATGAGTGGGAGAACTGTCCAGATGACTCCCATAATGAGCATACCCATCATCAAATTTCCGCCGCGAACCGCGTAGACTGCCAGTCCGACAAATGAGATGAGTAGCAAAATACCAATGATATATTCCATAACTTTTCCTCCTAGTATCTGTCACTTTACATTTTCAGAACAGATTCCCATACTTCCTCAATAACTGGGATTCCATGTTCTTTGTTGTCACGAATGCTGTTCAATTCCAGTTCGCCCGGATAGAAGACTTCTCCGCCTTCGGTAACCGGCTCCGAAGATTTGATATCTGCAAGAATCTCATCCACAATCTTATCTGTCTCTTCTGCTGTCTGGAATTTTGTCGGATCAACTGCGATCATAATCTGTGTCAGCCCGACTTCGTCTCCGAATGTTCCGATTTTCTGTACTGAATTTCCATTTGTCAGAACCGTCGCAATCAAATCTAACATAATAGAAAGTCCACTTCCCTTCCAATATCCCATCGGAAGTACGCGCCATGTTTTCTCAATCTCTGCCGGATCTGTTGTGAGTTCTCCCTTTGTGTCATATCCACCCGGAACCGGAAGCTGCACACCGCGCAGACGACAGTCTTCAATCTTTCCGTAAGAGAACTGTGACACGGCACAGTCTACCATTGCATGTTCTCCATTCGAGCGAGGAACTGCCATGATCAGCGGATTATTTCCGATCTTTCTGTCTGCTCCACCCCATGCAGGCATATTCGGCATTGTGTTAGACCAGCAGATTCCGATGCATCCGTTCTCCGCTGCCAGCCATCCATAAGTGCCGCCTCTCATCCAGTGATTGTTATTTCCAAGAGCAACACATCCGATTCCATATTCTTTTGCAAGTTCACATGCTCGGTCCATTGCACGCTTTGCATTCAGCGGACCAAACCCACGATGTCCATCCCATCGCTCAATTGCACCCATACTCATCTCGCATGTTGCGCGCGCATCTGGATCGATCTCTCCTTTTTCCAGATAACTTACGACACGCGGAAAGCGATTGAGTCCGTGAGAAAACACACCAGCCAGACTGTTCTGTGCAAAAATCACTGCTGCACTCTCTGCATCCTCTCTCCGAAATCCTTTTTTCTCTAATACACGTGCAAATTCCTGCACCATCACATCATATTGAACTCTCATTATGTGATCTCCTTTCAACTTTCTGAAACATTTTGCCTTTTACAATTGTCAATTTCAAAACAAACTAATTATTTTTTGAAACTTTATAAAAGCGCTTTCTTTATTTTTCATTATAGTTATCTATCATATTTTGTCAATATATGTGATAAAAAACAACTATTTTCGTCATTTTGTCTATTTTTTGTATTTATTTTAGTGCAAAATAACGATTTATTTTTAACGTTTATTATGTTCTTGAAAGGTTTTTAAATCACTTTTAAGAAAGGGCTTTCACAATATCTTGTTCTACATCAGGAATTTGTCGCACCAATGGCATTCTCAAAGATATTCGAAAACAAAGAATTTACATAACTAGTACATTCATGGTAAACTTTTATAAACTATCGCTGTCACAGAAACTGTCTACAGGCAACAACCTGCCATGCAGCGAACAGAAAGGAGACTACTATATGAAACTTGTATTTTTAGATGCGAAGACAATCGGCGATGATCTTGACCTCTCCCAGTTTGACCAGTTCGGAGAGGTTGTCAAATACTCTTTTTCTACTCCGGAGGAAGTTCCCGGGCGCGTTTTGGATGCCGATGTGATTATTGTAAATAAGATCCTGATCAACGAGGCTTCGATTGGAACTGCAAAAAAGCTTAAATTAGTCTGTGTAACAGCTACTGGCACGAACAATCTTGATAAAGAGTATTTAGACAAACGTGGCATTGCATGGCGGAATGTTGCCGGATACTCTACGGAATCGGTTGCACAGCACACCTTTGCCATGCTGTTTTATCTTCTGGAACATTTGAGATATTATGACGATTATGTCAAAAATGACCATTATACAAATGATACGATCTTCACACATTTTGAGAAGACCTTTTATGAACTGAAAGGCAAGACATGGGGAATCATTGGTCTTGGAAATATCGGTCGAAGAGTTGCCTCCATTGCAAACGCATTCGGAGCAAACGTGATTTACTCTTCACCTTCAGGCGCGGCTCCTCAAGAAGGTTTTCATCAAGTTTCCCTTGATCTGCTCCTTGAGACTGCCGACATTGTATCCGTACATGCACCGTTAAATAAGTATACGGAAAATCTCATCGATTTTTCGGCATTTCGAAAAATGAAGAAAAGCGCTATTTTCTTAAATCTTGGTCGCGGTCCGATCGTCGTGGAGAAAGATTTGAAACGGGCACTGGAAACAGACGAAATACGAGCTGCCGGTCTAGACGTCCTGTCTGAAGAGCCCATGTGCACAGACAATCCGCTCCGCGGCTTTTCTGACAGTAACCGCCTTCTTATTACACCTCATATCGCATGGGCAAGTATCGAAGCGAGGACAAAATTAATGAACATTATTGCAGAACAGATCAAAGAGTTCTTCAGCCTATAAGGCCTGAAGAACTCAGACTGTCTTTCCCGCTACAAGTTCCGGCTGGATTGTGCAGGAAGAATATGCATCTGTCTTCTCGATCAGACTTGTCAAAAGCTGTACACTGAACATCGCAACAAGTTCCGGTTTATTGTCGATCGTTGTAAGTGTCGGCTCACAGATCCTTGCATATTCTGAATTATTGTACCCTGTCACAGCCACGTCTTCCGGAATCCGGTAACCTTCCTGCAAAAGTGCTTTCACTGCACCTGCCGCTGTAATATCTTCTCCACAGACCAATGCTGAGAATTTCTTTCCGCTTTGGATCAGCTCTCTGACTGCCCGCATTCCGCCTTCCAGATCAGATGTTGTATGTAATACCTTCTTCTTTGCCTCAGCAATTCCGGCACGCTGCAGTGTATCGACAAATCCTTCCCATTTGAGCCGGGCACTGACGGTATCCATATCTTTTACATAATAGATATCTCTGTGTCCTTTTTTGAGCAATTCATTTACCGCAAGTGCAATTCCATACTTATCGTCTACAAGAACCGAATAGGAATTAGCCATTTCCAGCTTTCCATTTGCCAAAACAACCGGAACCGTCCGCAGAAGCTTTTTAATTTCTGGTTTCTTACAGATCGTATTAAACACAGATCCGACTAGAACGATTCCATCTACCTTTTTCTCCAACATCGTCTGCAGATATTTCTCTGTCTCCTCTGCCTCTCCACCTGTATTGCAGAGAGTAACCTCATATCCTCTATGACTTAATTCCCGCTCAATCGTATATGCCGTCCGAGCATAGTGCGGCACACGAATATCCACCGTAAGCACTGCAACCGTACACATAGACTTACTGACCATGCCTCGTGCAATGGCACTTGGTGTATAGTGATTGCGTTCAAGTACCTCCTCTACTCGCTCTCTCGTCGCAGGATTTACGTTGCCCTTATGATTGAGCACTCTCGACACCGTAGAGATTGAGACTCCTGCTTCTTTTGCTATATCATAAATGTTCATGTTTCTTGATTCCATTTCCTCTCCTTATTACATTTCCCCGTGAAAGGGCTTTCTAAAAGCATACGAGATAAAGTATATACTTGTCAAGGTATTGTCTCCAGATTACGGTTGCCGGACATGTCTCCTCTGTCTTTCTGTCAGATTCCCACCAGGTTCCCTGCACAAATACATCGATCCAGTCGCTTTAAAAACAGATGCAATGCTCTGTAAAAATGTAACTTCAAAAAAAGGCATCCTCCGGTACATGTTCTGTAGCCGGAAAATACCTTTTCCTTCTCTATAATTTTATCACTCTGCAACAGTATTTTACAATGCTTTTGTTCTCTTACAGTGCATTCTCCAGGTCAGAAAGCATAATGTTAAGTGCTGTGATCCCCCCTTCTGCTGTATACCACACTGCTGGATGTTCCAAATAGATAATCCGTCCATTCTTATATGCATCTGTTCCCATGACAAGTTCATTCTCCACAATTTCTTTCGCGGTCTGTGCCCCGTCTGCACCAATCGCACTATCTCTGTCCATAACAAAAATATAGTCTGGATTCTTCTCCACTACCGTCTCAAAAGATGCTTCATTTCCATGTGTCGATGTGCTCTCTGCCGCAGTAAGATTTTCAAATCCAACCTCTCTTCCAACAATCGAGCAGCGTCCATCATTCCCCATCAAGTTGAAACTTCCGCTTGTCGTCATACCAACTAACGCTGTTTTGCCTTCTGCTGTTTTCTTCAGTGCCTTAATACGTTCGTCAAACCCTTCTGTCTTTTTCGATACTTCATCTTCCAGACCAAACATAGATGCGATGGTCTCCGCGTTTTTTGTCACACTCTTTACAATGCCGAGCTCACTGTCTGTGGAGAGGAATACGACCGGTGCGATTTCACTGAGCGCGTCATAAGAAGATGCCAGACGTCCTCCGATGAAAATCACATCCGGGTCACACTCCATAACAGCCTCAAGATCCGCTTCTTTGATCGTTCCCAGATTTGCTACCTCTTCATTATCCACATAATCAGTAAGATATTCCAGAGAGGTAGAAGCGGAACCTACAACACGGTCTCCCATTCCCAGATTATCGAGAATGTCAAGTGATGCCATATCAAGCACCGCGATTCTCTCCGGATCGTACGGAACTTCCAGATTCACCTCTTCCTTGTTTCCATTAAAGGATTTGATCATCACATTCTCCGGTGTCTGCTCCTTTGTCTGTTCTGTCTCCGCCTTTTTGGAGGTATTGCTTTTCTCCTCCGCCTGTCCGCATGCTGCCAGGCTGACCGCCATTGCTCCCGCAAGTAATACTCCTGTTAATTTTCTCATCGTTTTCTCCTTTTCCTTCCTTCTTTTGCTTTCTTTTTATTTTCTGTTTCTTTTACCGTAATTCTCTTTGCCTTAATAATAGATGCACAGTGGTTTCCCTTCGATCCTCAATATTTCAAAATCTACCTGGTAAATCTCTGAGAGCACCTCTTTTGTCACAACTTCCTCGACTGCTCCGTATTTTGCAATTTTTCCATCCTTAAACGCACAGATATAATCCGAGTAAAAAGATGCATAGTTAATCTCATGCAGTACAAGTATCACAGTCTTTCCGAGATCATCACTTAATTTCCTCACCATTTTCATCAGGTTGGTCGCATGGTAAATATCCAGATTGTTCGTCGGCTCATCGAGAAGCACATATTCGGTATCCTGCGCAATTACCATGGCAATGTATGCCCTCTGTCTCTGTCCTCCTGACAACTCGTCGATGAAACGGTCTTCAAACTCCTTCAGTTCCATATAGGCAACTGCCTGGTCTATGATCTTTTCATCTTCCTCTGTAAGCCTTCCTCCTGTGTGAGGAAACCGCCCAAATGCCACCAGTTCTCTGACAGTGAGTTTCATCTGGATATGGTTGCTCTGAGTCAGGATCGCCAGATGTTTGGATAACTCCTTGCTCTTCCATTTTTCAATGCTTTTTCCTTCTACTTCCACAAGCCCCTCATCTTTTGCGATCAGACGTGAGATCATACTCATAACCGTGGATTTTCCGGCACCATTCGGGCCAATCAGGGCAGTCACTTTCCCTTTCTGTATCTCAAAGGAAACGGAATCCACAACGGTCTTCCCATCATACTGTTTTTTCAACTCATGGATTCTCAAAAATTAACCCTCCTTTTTCCAAGCAGAAGATACAGGAAATAAATCCCGCCCCCTACTGTAATAAATACACTAACCGGAACTGCGTAGACGAACACCTGCTCTACGATCATCTGGCCTCCTGCCAGAACAATCATCCCAAACAGTGCTGATCCCGCGATCAGCTGTGAATGGCGGTACGTCTTCAAAAGCTGTCTGGACAGGTTCGCAATGATCAGTCCCAGAAATGAGATCGGACCTACCATCGCTGTGGCAATCGCAATACAGAGTGCCACTCCAAGTAAAAGTCTTCGAATCGCCCGGTCATAGTCCACCCCGAGATTGACCGCCTGATCTCTTCCGAGTGTCAGAACATCCAGAAGCGCAAGTTCTCTTCGTAGTGCAAATATCAGAACTGCCAGCAGCAGTACCGCAAACACAATAATTTCCGAATTGATATTGCTAAAGCTTGCCACAAGCGACGCAAGCAGACTGTCATATTCGTTCGGATCCATCACTCTGACAAGCGTACTCTGAATACTCCCAAAAAACGATGTCAGTACCGTCCCTATTAAAAGCACATACAAAATGTTATGATTCGTCTTACGGAACAGATAACTGTAAATGACTGTCGCCGCCACTCCCATCAAAACAAGGTCCACCGCAAAAGAAATGTTCCCGTTCACCACAAGGAAACTTCCCGATCCCGCCACAAACACGACCACGGCATGGATCAGTGTATACAGAGAGTTCATTCCCAGAAGACAAGGCGTTACAATCGTATTGTTGATCACAGACTGGAATACAATGGAGGCCCCTCCGATCGCAGCCGCCGTGACAAGCATTGCGATCAGCTTCGGAATCCTTATCTTCATCGCATAGCGGAAAAGCCGCTCATTTGCAAATGACACGTCGGTAAACAGGTATGCAGCGGCAGCCACAACCACAAGAAATACCAGCAATGCCAGCTTCCGTCTGTTTTTTCTATGCGCCGCACTGCCCATTGCCAATCCCTCCTTTCCCAAACCGGACTGCTTTTCTTCCGTTCTTCAGACGATACAATAGCAGGATCACGAACAGAACACTTCCTACTGTTCCGATGATCAGCTCAATCGGCAACTCGTACGGCATAATCACAACTCTCCCGATCATATCGCACACCAACACGAATAACGCTCCGAAAAGAGCCGTATCGATCAAAGTACCGCGGATCTTGTCTCCTTTGAACATCGCAACAATGTTCGGTACGATCAGTCCAATATAGGAAACAGAACCAACTACAACAATCACAGAGGCTGTGATCATCGCAGCGATCGTAATTCCCATAAACAGAATAAAATTATACGGAACACCGAGGTTTTTTGAAAAGTCCTTTCCCATTCCCACAATATTGAAGTGATTGGCAAACACGAAAGCAAGAATCACCAGCGGCACCGCCATATATACGATCTCATATCTGCCTCTGAGTACCATTGAGAAGTGTCCCACAAGCCATGTAGAAAGCGCCTGTGTCATCTCATACTTATATGCGATGAAATTTGTAATGCCTCCGATCACATTTCCAAACATAATTCCTACAAGCGGAACGAGTACCACATCTTTGAACTGAATGTGCTGGATAAACCATACAAAAATCCATGTTCCGAGTATCGCTGCCACAAATGCAAAAGCCGCTCTGCCCCACAGTGAGGAATTCGGCAGAAATACAAGCGCCAGCAGTATCCCAAGCTGGGCAGATGAAATTGTGGCTCCTGTGGATGGAGAGACAAATTTATTCATGCAGAGCTGCTGCATAATCAGTCCCGCCGTACTCAGACCGATTCCAGTACATAAAATTGCAAGCAGTCTCGGCACTCTCGAGATCAGAAACAATTTCACAGTCTCCGGATTTCCTGTCAAAAGCGCTCCGGGATCTGTGTCGATCACGCCGATAAAAAGTGATACGATCGATAAGATCACAAGCGCCACTGCCAGAATGATCGTTGATATATATTTTTTAATAACACCACCTCCAATTAGTTTTATTTTACATATATTAGTTTACACTAACTCATGGGTAAAAAAATATATTCATTTCTTATTCCGTGTCAACTATACACAGTTTTTCTTTTTCCTGCAATACCTTACTTTTTTGTAAGTCCCCACACTGTCTGATCTCATTCTTTCTGACATATTTTTCGGCAAAGCTGTGAGCAGCACGGACCATTTCTTTCACCTCCACGTATTCTTCCGCCAGATAGTAGCGGATAATGGACGGCTTCTGTTCCTGCTCAACTTCTCTGACCAGTATCTCTGCCTCTTCCAGTTCTCTTAAACTTGTATAAAGTACCTTCTCTGAAATGCCGGAAAGTGCTTTTTTTAATTCGGAAAAACGATTTTCTCCGTGTATGATATGCCACAAAATTCTCATCTTCCATTTTCCTCCCAGTATACGATGTGTAAAGATTAACGGACAGCTGCATGTACTTCTGATGTCTGGCATAAATATCCCCTTTCTAAATCTTTCTGCAAAATTACCTCTGCATTTTATAAGATTTCATCAGATTTTGCAAGCTGTCCACTTTATTTTTATTTCACTCTACTTTTTAAATTCCGTCTTCTTTTTCCCCTGAACCAGCTCGGATCCAATCGCACCTACAACGATAATGACCGCCCCGATCATCTGCAAAATAGTCAGATGCTCATGGAACACAAGGAATCCAACCAATGTCCCTACAACAACTTCCAGTGCAGATAGAATACTCGTCGTTGTCGCCTCTACATACTGAGTAGATTTCACACATGCCACATTCGCCACCATCGTACAGAGTATTCCAATCCCAAACAGATCCCACAAAAGATTGGTCACCGGAGCCGCCGCGAAATGTTCTGCAACTGCACCAAAATCCATTCCAAACAACAGAACCACTGCCGCTCCAAGAAATCCGTAGACAAGCAGTGTATCTCGGCCATAATCTTTCGCGAAAAACTTTGGAAGCAAGATCTGCAACGCGACACCGATTCCATTGACCACTCCCGCAAGAATACCGATCGCATCCAGTTTGATATTTCCTCCTCCGATCAGGTTTGCTACCAGTATGGCGCCAATCAGACAGACAAAGATCGTGATAATCTTGCTTTTCTCGAGTTTTTCCCCAAACATAAACCTTCCAAGGATTGCAACCCAGATTGGACTCATAAACATCAGTACTGTCGCAACCCCAACCGGAATTCTCGATACTGCCACACTATAACTGACAAAGCTGATACTGTAGGCGACTGCCCCATACACGATGCAAATAATAATCCCTTTCAGATTGATTTTAAGCGCTGCCGGCTTTGTGATCAGAAGGAATACAAAATACGCCGCCCCCGCCAGAGCACATCGGAAGAAAGAAATCTCAATATTGGAAAACTGGTATTTCGAGAGATCTCTCACGAAAATCCCCATAATCCCCCACATAACTGCAGTGATCACTGCCAGTGCAATCCCTTTGCTGCGCTTATTCATGACTTGCCTCTCCTTCTCTTACGTTCTCTTTTTGCACTTCTTCTCTGTGATAGACTACTTCATTTTCTTTCAATGTCATAAGCACCTGGATATCCGCGAGTGCTTTCACATCTGTCTCCAGAGGATTCTTATCAAGCACGACAAAGTCCGCATATTTTCCAACAGCGATTGTTCCTTTTTCCTGCTCCTCGTGATACTGGTATGCCGCATAACTTGTGATCGCTTTGAGCGCATCAAGCACCGGGATTCTCTGATTTTCCCCAATCACCTGACCGGTTCTTGACACACGGTTCACTGCACAGGAAACTGTCCGCATCATATCTGGCGGAACTACCGGTGTATCCTGATGAAATGTAAACTTCATTCCATCCTCAAGCGCATCTTTTACCGGTGAAATCTGGCTTCCCCTCTGCGCTCCAAAATTTTTGATATGGATATCCCCCCAGTAGTAAGTATGCGCCACAAAAAAACTCGGAATCATCCCGATTGCTTTCATTCGTCCCAGCTGATCTTTTCTGACAAGCTGCGCATGTACCATCACTGCACGGTTGCTGTCTTTCTCTCCTCTTGCTTCTAATTCTTTCTCAAACTGCGAGATATATTGTTCTGCCGCCGCATCCCCATTACAATGTGCGAGAAGCTGCTGCTTTTTATCCAAAGCGACTGCAATATACTCCCTTAATTTCTCATCGCTGTGGATCGGATACCCACAGTATGTGTCGTCTCCCTCGTAAGGTGTTGTCATCCACGCTGTTCTTCCCTGCGGAGAACCATCCAGGAACACTTTAAAGCCGCCCATTTTAAAATGATCTTTATACTGTCCCGCATATTCCGGCTCCGTCTCCGGCAAATCTGCTGCAGTCATTACATCAGCATAGCCAACGACATCCAGCTTCAGAAGTCCTGCACCCGATGCATACTTTAACAGCTGAAACAACGGCTTTGCAACCATTCCATCCTGTACCGTTGTTACCCCGTAGCTTGCATACATCTTCTGCACTTCCCCGATCAGTCGCATCAACTCCTCCATCGATGTCATCGGAAGCTTTTCCTGGAATGCCAGAAATGCCTTCTCTTCCATGTAACCATCTGGTTCTCTCGTTTCTGCGACTCTTCCGTAACGTCCACCCGGACAGTCCTCTGTCGCTTCTGTAATCCCCTGAACCTCCAGTCCACGGCTGTTTGTCACACCCATATGAGAAGATGCATGGATTAAGAGAACTGGATTCTCACTGCTGATCTGATCTAACACCGTCTTATCCGGATGTCTTCCCTCTGCAAGAAAGTTCTGGTCATAATTACATCCGATGATCCATGCATCCCCCGGCAGATTTCTCTTCTCTTTAAACGCTTTCATCAATTCTATGATCTCTCCGAAATCCTTACAAAGAGACAGATCACACTGTGTCATCGCATTGGCTGCACCGACAAAATGAGAATGTGCATCAATAAATCCCGGCATCAGCACCGCACCGTTCAGATCAATCATCTCATCTGCATCCTCCCGAAGCTTCAACACGTCCCCGGCTGTTCCGACCGCCTTGATCCGCCCATTCTCCACACACACTGCCTCTGCATACAGTGCGTCATCTTCCATGGTCAAAATCGTTCCATTTGTATAAAAACTCTTCATAAATTCTCCTCTTCTTTCATTCTATTTCAATATATTTTTTCTTCTTTCCTCTTCCGACAGCCACAAGTGCGCCTGTTTCGTCCTGCTATGTTCCTCTCTCTAAATCGAACTCTATTATCTGTCAAATTTCATTCATCGTCAAGTGAAAAAAAACTAAACTTTTGAGGACAGATCCATCAAACGGAAGATTGATTCTGCTGTCTTTCTCAAATCCATTTTCGTTGTCGCTTTTAGTTCCTCAAATGACAATGCTCTTCTATTAATCCCAAACATTGCACTGACTCCCATCTCATACAACAGATCTGCATCTTCTGTGACTGCCCCCGCAAGTGCGATCACCGGAACCTGATATTTCTTTGCCCGTTTCGCTACCCCTGAAATTACTTTTCCATAGGAACTCTGTCCATCAATCTTTCCCTCCCCAGTAATTACCATGGATGTATCTTTCAAAACCTCCTCAAATGTGATCGTATCCAGCATAACATCAATTCCACTCATCAGCTTTCCCCCAAGAATCGCTGCAATGCCGGCTCCCATTCCCCCGGCAGCTCCGCCTCCTTCTAATTGCAAAATTTCCTTTCCGGTCACCTCATATATTTTCTCTGCCAAATGTCTCAATCCGTAATCTAATCTGGAAACTTCCTCCGGTTCTACCCCCTTCTGTGGTCCAAATATTGCAGTTGCTCCGTTTGCTCCGCACAAAACGGTACTGACATCACACATAACCAAAATTTCCGTTTCCTTTATTCGTTGGTCAAGCTCTGACAGATCAATTTTTTTAATACAATGTAAAGTATTCCCAACCGGAATAAATTCTTCTCCTCTCTCATTCAAAAATTTAACTCCCAATGCCGCAAGCGCACCAGCACCCCCTTCGTTTGTAGCACTTCCCCCAAGTCCTAATATGATTTTCTTCACTCCTCCCTGAAGCGCATCTAAAATCAACTCTCCAACCCCATAAGTTGTAGCTTCCCCGGCATTTAAGCGTTCCCCTGCAAGAGGAAGTCCTGCCGCTGCTGCCATTTCAATGACTGCTGTTTCTTTTATTTTTCCATAAAAACTTTCCACCTGCTCGCCATAAGGTCCCCTCACCTTGACTTGTTTTTTCTCCCCATCTAAAACAGAGAGGAAAGCATCCACGCTTCCCTCCCCTCCGTCCGCTATTTCCATCCGAACTGTTTCCACATCCGGCCATCTCTTTTTTGCCTCTTCCTCAATAATTCTGCCTGCCTCCTGGCTGCTGATCGTTCCTTTAAAAGAATCTGGGATTATTACAATTTTCTTCATATGATCGCCTCACTACCACATTGCCTTCCTGAACTTATCACGATTCCTACTACTATTTTTATTTTCTACTTTTTTCTTTATTCAGTGGATTCCAGCCTCCCCGCAGATATCGCAGGATAAACAAACTTCCCAGACAGACATTATTAGCGATCATGCATCCCCACACTGCATACAGTCCAAGATGGAATACTTTGACACAGAAGAATGTTCCTAACACTCTCACACACCACATACTGAATAGCGCATAGTAAAACGGCTTTACCGTATCTCCTACCCCATTGAAAATTCCCTCGAGGATAATCAATACACCAAATAGTGGCTCTGATACTGCAACCATACGAAGGACAACCGTTCCAAGTGCAATGACATCACTTTCCTTCGTAAACAGCTGCAAAAGCTGTGGTGCCATGAAAAATAAGAGCGCTCCGGATACAGTCATAATCACAAGAATGATCACGATCAACATCCTTGTCAATTCGTGTAGCCTCTTCTGGTCTTTTGCACCAATGGCATTTCCTGCCAAAGTAGCTGCTGCGGCCTGCATTCCATATCCCGGGATGTAAAACGCCTGTTCTACTGTCAGTGCAATCGAGTGCGCCGCAAAAGCCACTGTTCCAAGTCCTGTCACAAGCGATGCAAACACGACATGACCAAGACAGGTAGCCATGCGTTCCATCGCAACCGGAAATCCAACGCGAATACAAGGTTCCATAATTTCCCGCTCCGGTCGGATTTCACATCCCGCCGGAGATACATATCGGTTTTTATAAAGTACAATCGTCATAAAGATTCCGCCAACTACAAAGGAGACTGCCGTTCCGATTCCGGCTCCGACTGCCCCATATCCGAATCCAAACATCTTCACACTGGCTCCACCGATTTTGATCATTCTTGTATCATAGATAAAAAGGTAATTCAGGACGATATTCACAAGATTCATACAAACATTGACATACATTGGTGTCTTTGTATCTCCCACTGCCCGAAGCAGCGCTCCGAAAATAATGATCGCACTCCGGAAGAGCATCGGAAGGCAGATGATCGCAAAATAGAGGGACGCATCCTTTTTAATCGCCGGATCTACTCCCATCCACGTTGGAAGAATCGGACTGACAGCAAGTGTCAATACCCCAACTCCGATTCCGGTCACCACGGTAACGATCACTGCCTGCACAGATGCCCTCTTCACATTTTCAAATGCTTCTGCTCCCATTTCTCTTGAAATAAATGCCATAAATCCAATTCCCATTGCAAACAACGGTCCGTTCACAAGCCATGTGACCGACGTGCTCATCCCTACCGTTGCCGTGGCTTCTGCGCCGATTCTTCCGACCATCGCCGCATCAATATACTGTACAAGTGTCTGCAGCATCTGTTCCAAAAGTGTCGGCCATGCCAGCGCAAGAATCGTCAGAAAAAGTGCTTTGCGATGTCCTGCCAAAGCCTGACTTCCACTATGATTTTCTCTTGATTTTTCTCTCATTTTCATTTCCCTCTCCTTTTTCTCTTTTTATTCCTTCCCCCCGGACATATTCCTTTTGTTATCTGCCTCTTGTTCTTTTAATAACTCCAAGACATCCAGAAGTGTATTGTACTTTTTCCAGACATCCTTCATCGTCTCCTCATCTGGTTGTACAAGATCAGGGATCATAATCGCCCGAAGACCTGCCCCTGATGCAGATTTCACACCCGCCGGTGCATCCTCCAATGCTACCGTCTCCTCCGGCACTGCCTGGATCACTTCACAGGCAGTCCGATAAATTTCCGGATCCGGCTTCGCATTTTTTACCATATCCCCCAAAACACTACCGTCAAAATACGAGTATACTCCTGCTTCTGTCAACAAGTTCACCGCATGTTCTCTTCTCGAAGACGAGGCGACCGCAAGCTTATACCCATTCTCTTTTGCATAGGCAAGCAGCTCTTTCACCCCCGGTTTCATCGCCAGACCTTCAGATGCTACGATTTCTTTAAAAAATGCTCTTGTCAGTTCATTAAACCTATCCATCGGAAAATCTTCCCGGATGGCTGTGCGAAAATATTGTTCTCTTCTCACCACATTAAATCCAATCGTATGATAAATATGTTCTCCCATTTTGGGAATTCCGAGCACCTCTCCTGCTCGGTTCCAGGAACGTTGCACAACGCGCTCTGAGTCAAAGATCAGTCCGTCCATATCAAAAATCAATGCTGTTATCTTCTTCTGTGCCATATGTCTCTCCCTTATTCTCTTCTGTTTTGTCCTTCCAAAAATGGTCAGTATATTCCTTTTCCACACCAACTACGTAATGAAAATCATCCAATTTGTCCAGAAATATCATGCTTCTATGACAAAAAATGTATTTTCTTAATTCGTCACGACCGCTTATACAATCGCTACTCGAAATGGCTGATACGCACAGCTTCTATTCCATAGGATTTCTCCATTTGGAATTACTTTTTTCATTATTTGGTAACTTCCGTTTACATCTGCATTTATGAAACTTCCGTCAGATGTCTTGAACAAACCTCTTTTGATTCTACGAGATTTATTGTAGTTTTCCTTTACAGGCATTTCATTGTCTACAAAAGAAGTACCGCTCGTATAACTTTCCTCGGTGATGATTACCGTTACACCTATTTCTTGTGCTTTGTACTCTAACATCTGAATAAGCCTGTTATATGGTATCTGAACGAAGTGTTGATTTACTTTCTTCGACAGTTTGCTGTTTTGTTTCCATTCCTTATTATTGCCAATGATAATTTTGCTTACATTGTATTTCTTACAGTATTCGATGATCTCACGACTTGTTTTATGCAAATAATCCTCCATTTTACGGTTACGCTTTTCGGTAAGCTTGTCCATCCGTTTTGTATAAGCAACCCCGTTCATCTGATTTGCAATACTTCTGTATTTAGAAACATGTTTATTGTAATATTGATTTACAGATTTCAACGGTTTCCCATTGACAATGAACGGTTGCTTTCCAAAGCTGTTCGCAACTGTAGCAAGGTTATCTACACCTATATCTATGGAAATATAATTTTGATTCTGCTTTACGGTATCCGTAATCTCTACTTCATAAACAATTTCTATTACAATACAGTTGTAGTGTGGCAGAAACCGAACCTGATTTAATTTTACAAAGTCAGGTCTGTTACAACAGTAGAATTTACATACAAAACCGTTGAACGACTTTGGAAAGTGTATCATTCCGTCCTTCAGTTTACAGTTTTGGTTCGTGATAATAAGTGACTTTCTGCCATTTTTATTTGCATATCTCGGAAGTTTTGGTTTACCAAGGTATTTATCCTTATTTTTAGACCAATCTTTGATGGATGCAAAAAACGACTTCCAATTCTTATCTAACAGCCGTAATGTCTGTTGTGCTGCTTGTGCAGTAGGCATTTCGGCATAGTCCGGATAATCCTTATCTGCTCTCAGCTGTTTATCCAATTCTCCATATCGAATCCACTTATTGTCTTTCACAAAAGACTGTCTTACAATGTAATTTGCATGGTTGTATAAATTCTTTGACAGAAAACAGAATTGATCCAACATAGGAAAATATTCATTTGTAGGTTTTATCATCTGTTTCTCAACTCTCTGTGCTTTCATCTTCCAAAGCCTCTTTCATCTTCTGTACTATTCGCTTGCTATCTAATTTCATCGAATAACAATGCAACAAACTTATGATTTCTTCAAAGACTTCCTCACGATCTAACTTCTGTGAACCGACTTCACTCATTACTATAATTTCGCAATCATACTTATGGAAAAGATGATAGAATAGGTCAAAACCTACTCTTGAAAGTCTGTCCTTGTAAGTGATTACAACTCTTTCCACTCTATGATCTATGATTTCATCAAGTAATTTGAAAAAATCTTTTCTTTTTTCAAAAGAGATACCACTTGCAACATCTGTGTAAACTTCGTTTATCTTATAACCGTTCATAAAACAAAACTGTTTTAATATATCCACTTGATTTTCCAGGTCTTTCCTTTGCTTTACGGTAGATACACGGGCATAAATGCAAGTTTTCCTCTCTACATCATTGTTAAGCAACTTATAAACATCGTCCGTATTATAATCATATCTACCATTCACTAATGTAGTTGTACGAATTAAACCTTTCTTTGTGTAGTTTGACAAAGTTTGTCGTGAAATCCGCAATAGCTTCATTACTTCACATGCTCTCATAATGTCACCCCCTTCTAACTTTAACGGCATTATATCACAAGTTATATGAAATTCCAAATATAATATTGACTATTTTGATATTTATTAAGCAGATATCACATTCCAAAAGTGAATAGCAATATTCCCGAAGCGTAAATCTCTCTTCGAAAAAACAAATTGTAAAATATCGAAAACTTTAGTATATTGGAAATATAAAAATCAGAACATGGGGGAATATAAAATGATTCTAGAAAAAGCAATCGTTCCAGATATTAAAGATGGCTGCCCTACAAAAGAAGACTGGGAAGCCAGACGAAAGCTCATATTAAATACGCTGTCAGAGATAGAATATGGCAAACGCCCTGCAGTTGACTATGCGGTCACCTGGAAAGAACTTCTGAGGGAACCTGTGGAGTCCTTGCACGCAATACATATGCGGACAGAAATAACAGTTCAGACAAGTTATGGAGCTATTTCCTTTCCGGTCACGGTATTTCTTCCCAAGCAAAATAGAAAAGTTCCGGCAGCCATTCTCATTTGCAGTGAAAATAAACATGCAGAACCGCCGCACAATGGCACCGTTTCAAATCCTACTGAAAAAACTTTCCGAACACTCTTTCAACAATTTGGAATTCTCAGCGAAGATCCTGATGCATTGATTGCAACTTTTCTGAAAAACGCAGAAAAGAGACGCACTTGTAAAGCAAACACATTAGATTTAGATACAGACTACGACACCGGGCACTGGCCAGTAAGAGAAATGCTAAAGCAAAATTTCGCTATGGTCGGATTCTATGCAAATGATGCTGAGCCTGATATAGCCAACCAATTTCCAAGTAAACTCGCCTCTATCTTCGGAACACAAAAACAAAGAAAGGCACATGAGTGGGGAATTTTGTCCGTATGGGCTTTTGCAGCTCAATGTGTGATGGATTATGTTGAGCAAATTCCGGAAATTGATTCTTCTCAGGTAACTTTAGCAGGTCATAGTCGTTGTGGAAAAGTAGCCCTGTGGTCCGGCGCAAATGATGAGCGCTTTCATGCTGTCATGGCAAATGGTTCCGGATGTTGTGGCGCTTCCTTATCTCTTGGAAAAACCGGAGAAAATCTTTTTAGCATCCAAACTGCTTTTCCACATTGGTTTGCTCCTGCATTTCTAAATTATGCTTGCAAAGAAAAGGAACTTCCATTTGACCAACACTTTTTATTAGCCACAGTGGCTCCCCGAATCCTCCATATCGGAAGCGGAAGTAAAGATGCCTGGTCCGATCCGGAGGGGGAATATTTCAGTACATTCCTTGCCTCTAAAGCATGGGAATATTATATGACAGATTCCACTTATCCAAAAATGACCGGACATTTTCCCTCTGCAAATGAGCATGAGATAGCCGGAAAAGTCGGCTATCACCTCCGTGAAGGCGAACATCTATTAGATACCTTTGACTGGATGTGCCTCGTAGATCACCTAAAAAGACAATGAGTTTGTGATCACATCGTATGCTGCAGAATTTTTTTATAAAAACTAAAAGATCAGCTGCGATTACTTTTATAATCACAGCTGATCTCTATTTTCTTAAGAATCAAACTCAATTTCTCTTCCTTCTTCATCTTTGAGATAATTAATGACTTCTTCCAACTTGTTGACAGCCTCCTGTTGTTCCTCCCAGTCATTTCCACGCATTTCTTTGTTTACAATGCATTGCTTCACATATTTTAACTGTCTGATCAATTCCTGATTCATACTGACGCCCCCTTCTTGTGCGTATCGGTTTTATTTTCTGTATCTTTTCTATATTTTACTACTTTTTTCTGAAAAATTCCACCTTGTTTTTCTGAATCTTTCTTTAAGATTGTGGACAGGTGCTATCCGGCCGCCCTAAACTATGCATGCTAAATTTTCTTCATCATACGGTACAGAAAAATAGAGGCAACAACTGCTGCCACTGCCTCTGATACTGGAAATGTCAACCACACTCCCGCAACTCCCATCACCTTGATCAGCATCAAAGAACATGGAACAATGATGACCAGCTGTCGTAACAGAGATACGATCAGAGACGCAATTCCTTTTCCCATCGACTCAAACACACCGGCAAATACTGTTCCTAATGTAGATACAATAAATCCAGTTCCAATGATCCGAAGCGCCTGTGCTCCCATCTTCTGCATTTCTTCTGTGGCACTGAATAAAGAAAGAACCGGCTCCGGGAATCCCATAAACAAAATCGTTCCCACTGCCATAATGACCGCTGTCACCAGCACACTAACTTTAATTGTCTCATGAAGCCTCTTCTTAGCCCCTGCTCCATAATTGTAACTGATGATCGGACGCATTCCTTGAATGATTCCATTTGCCGGCATATAGACAAACATCTGAAGTTTAAAATATACTCCAAGTACCGCAACTGCTGTCTGGGAAACAGCTCCTAGAATTCCATTCAAAACACCAATCAGGATAGACGGAAGGGACATCATCACCGTAGATGGAACTGCCACAAGATACAGCTGTCTGACAATCCTTCCTTTCATGCGGAATCCTTTCATATGAATCTGAAGCCCTCCACTGTGTCTACAAAACAAGATGATGGATAACATGCACGCGGAAAACTGTCCAAGAATCGTCGCTGTCGCTGCTCCCCGTACTCCCATCGCCGGGAATCCAAACAGTCCAAAGATCATGATCGGATCAAGGATAATATTCACAATCGCTCCCACCCCCTGCATGATCATCGGTAAAAACATATTTCCTGTCGCCTGAAACATCTTTTCAATTTCAATATGAAAGAGCGATCCAAACGAAAGGCAGATTACAATATAAGAATACTGACAGGACCATTCCAGCACAGTCGGATTATCTGTGAACATCTGCAAAAATGGTTTTGTAAAAAAGATTCCAAGCAAAATAAAAAATATCGAATGAACACCTGTCAGTACAAGCCCATGTGCCGCCGCATCATTTGCCTCCTCACTTTTTTTTGCTCCAAGATTTCTTGCAATCGCTGCATTCGTTGCTACACCAAGTCCTACCGCCACGGCAAGTACTAAATTCTGAAGCGGATAAGCGAGAGAGACTGCTGTAAGCGCCTCCTCTCCCAGCTTAGCTACAAAAATGCTGTCTACGATATTGTATAAAGATTGAATCAGCATCGAAATCATCGGTGGAACAGACATCCCCATCAAGAGAGGAAAAATTGCTTTCGTTCCCATTTGATTTTCTGATTGTTTCATTTAACAATTCCTCCTTTATCTTTTCCTTTTTTAGTACACAAAAAGGCTATAAATCTTTTCTGTTTAAATCAGAAACAGAAAAAATTTATAGCCCATCCGGCACTTTATTTTACACCGTAACAGAATAGCACGGTTATTTTCACTTGTCAATTCTATTTTTAGCCTTGCAGCTATCCGCTCTTTTCCCTTACAAGATAAAATTATCCTTTTTCTTCTCCATCCCTCGACTGTTGAAGATTTCTTAGCATCTTCTTTGCTGCCCGTCGAAAAATTTCCAATTCTTCCTCTGTCAGGCCATCTTGCAGCTTAGATTCTACATATCGTATATCCTCATCCACTGCCGCACTTGCCTCCAACCCTTTCGGAAGTACTACTATTTTCTTCAATCTCGCATCATATTCCACCGGAACCCGTTCGATATATCCGTTCTTCTCCATAAGCTGTAAGATACCCGTAGCTGAAGATCTTCTTAAATTAAACTCTTCCTCCAGATCCTTCTGAAAAATCTCCTGTTCTCTTGGCTGTCCCAAAAGATAATGCAACACCCGTCCCTGCACTCCGGTCACACCTGTCTTTGAGGCAGAACTGTCAAATTGTCTCTTGATCTGATTTGACAAAATGCCGATTATTCTGCCAATCGCAATGTCCCGTTCCATATTATCCTCCATTTGTTAGTCCCCTAATTGTTGATTATAAATTGACGCTCCTAGAATGTCAATATACGGCAGCAGGTGTTTTCCGAAAAAGGCAGCAAATACTTTTTAAAAGAGTACAATCACCCAAAGACGAATTGTAAAAATCCACAAAATCTGCTATAATTTTATCAAATTTTGAGAAGGTTTGATATGGAATTACAACATTCATGTAAAGAAGCAATCGCTTCTTGTTTAGATCAGAAAACTTTTGCTGTTGCCCACTTATACAATGATGATAACCGGTTCTACAGCATCGAACCAGGGGATATTTTCTTCATTAATCAGTATGAAAGCCACCATTTAACTTATATTGACGAGAAAGTTCATGAGCGGATTGTTTTATCTATCTTCCCAGACTTTTTAAAACAGCTTTCTTCTGGGCAGACCAATCTGGATAACTGCTTTTCTTCTCGTGATACATCCAACCCGAATCTACATAAGCGGTCACTGAATGTCGAGGAGCAGAAGCTCTTTCAGTACTTCATTCATAAACTTGTCAGCACAGACAGATTCGGCGCAGATCTTATAGAGAAAGCCACGTTCACAGAATTAATGGTATTTTTGAATAAAATTTTCTCTGACAACAATCTTCCTGTCACATCTTCTTTTCGCTCGACGCAGCACCAGCAGGTTGACCGGATTCTGACTTATATCAACCAGCACATTCAGAATCCACTGACAATCGAAGAACTCTCCGAAAATTTCTATCTGAGTCCTTCCTACCTGTGCCGCATTTTCAAATCTGCGACCAGGACAACGATCAACAAATATATTACTGCCAAACGAATCACGATCGCAAAGTCATTGCTTGCTGAAGGAAAATCGGTCAATGAGGCATGTGAGGAATGCGGGTTCAACGATTACAGTAACTTCCTGAAGACATTTACAAAAGCAGTCGGCATCTCACCGAAGAAATACTCGCAGTTTTCTTCTTAATATTCCGAGCGGCTTTAGATACACAGCATCCTGCAAACCCAAATAAAACCGCAACAGAAAAAAAGTTAGCGCAATCCTGAAGGATGTGGTAACTTTTTTGGAATTTTCTTCACTTACAAGTCGTTTCCATACACTTCAATCTGTGTCAGCGCCGGAAATGGAGATGGATCTTCTGCTTTGATCAGATCGCACAATTCTATCCAGCTCACTTTCCTTTTTTCAATCATAAATTCATGGGGGAGTATGCTCTTCTTCATCGAAATTTTCTCTGTGCTTCCATCCGAATAACGGATTGTAGCCTGCTCCCACCAACTATCATGCGGAAAATCTGCTCTCGTATAGAGAATAATCCGATCGATCTCCACTTCTCTTCCAAAGTCAATCTTGATCGCCGCATCCTCACGACGATTAATTCCCCACGATTGAAACGGCCACTTCCAATGTCCTTCATTTGCAGTCACTCCGTCAACTCCATTGACTGCTGCAAAGACAGCTTCTCCTCTCGTTTCTACATTTGCAGATACATGTGGATAACAAGTTGTACTACATGACTGATCGTTGACATTCAGCGCCAGATTTCGGTAAGTTTTTCTCACTGCTTTCCACTACAATACGATCTCCCTCTTCATAAGTTCGTTCATAGAGAAATGTAATTTCCTTCTCTCCCTCTTTACTTAATATTTCCTGTCCCTCGGCATTTTTTATTGTTACTTTTAACATCTTAATCTTCCTTCAACATTTCTCTCACACATTCTGCCAGCGTTTCACATTTGCAATTCGCAAAGAAAAGTTCTTCAAATCTTTTCCCCTGCAATGCCCCTCTCACAAGATCACGATCAAGTTCTTTTAAGATTGTAGGCAGATCTTTGTAAGTCACTTTTTTACTTCATCCAAAATCCTCTTATTTCTCTGTTCCGGAACTGCACGCTCTCTTGGATATCCTTGTCCACTCTCTTCTGCGAATAGTTTTTCAAAGATATACTCCAGATTCAGTTCTCCGCCCCATCCAAATCCTTTTGCAAATGGGATTGCAATTGCATTTCCGTCATTAATCTGTGCAAATGTATAAGCATCTAATGCATCTTCTACATGTCCACAAATCACACCTGGAAAAGAATTGCATGCAAGCATAGCTCCTTCACCAGTTCCGCATCCGGTGATCACATAGTCTGCCGCCCCTGCATTTAATAAAACTGCTGCAAGAATCCCAACCTGCACATATGTCAACTGACACTGGTCTTCTGCAGAATACATCCCATAATTGTCTACCGAAAACCCTTTTTCGGATGCTACTTTTTCCAACGCATGCAGAATCATCTCATTCTTCTCCCTTACCAATACATATTCCAGACATTTCTTAAACGCATTAATGCTTCCACATAAAAATAGTCTCCCCAGATACAACATTCATCGACTCCAACATGGGATGGAATTGCATATACTCCATGTTTGATAATCCCATTTGAAAGATCTTTCTCCGTTGTATAATTTTCAAACAGTGACTTCACAATTTGAACTGCCGTTTCCTCATATTCTTTCTTTCTTGGATCTAAGACCTGAAGGTGCTTACTTAATTCCAGAAGCCCACATGCAAGAATCCCCGTATGTGCATAGCTGAGCGCAAATCCATAAACGCCCCATGCCTGTCCTCTCGCCCATGCCGAATTATCGGAATACCCTTGGGCTGTCACTCCTTTGATCGGTTCTCCTGTATCTACATTCATATAATATGTATGGTAAGTAGAATAATCTTCTCTAACTAAATATTTTTGAGCCTGTTTTGCATGATGTTCTGCTGCTTCTTTATATTTCTTTTCTCCGGTAATCTCACTGATATTGTATAATAATGATAAATTCATCAAACAATCAATGATCATTCTTCCTTTTTCTTTTGGATCTTCCAAATTGCCCCATGCCTGAATAATCTGAGCCTTTTCACTGTATCGTTCCATAAGACGATCTGCAGCGCGCACCGAGAATTCCAGTGCCTTTTCATTTCCTGTAATTTTATAACCGGCAAGTGTGGATAAAGAGTATAAGAATCCAATATCATGTGTATTTAAACCAATATTCTGATCTAATCTCTCTTGAAATGTGCGGAGCAATGTCTCCAATGCAGAAAGATACTTTTTTTCGTTTGTGTCTTCATACAAAAGCCACAAAATCCCTGTCCAAAATCCTTCTGTCCAATCTTTATTTCCCATTTCTCCATAAATCAGGTTTTCGGAACTTGATGTCGGAAAAACTGTTGAATACTTTGGCAGATTCTCATTCACTTTGCTCTTTACATAGTGCATCGCTTCTGCAAGCCACTCCATATTCTCTTTTTTAATTTCCATAGTTCTTTTCCTCCCTTTGCTGTTTCATCTAACTGTATCGTATCACCTTTCTTTCACATTTTCTTGTGCTTTTTTATACAAAATATTGCATTTTTTGAACTATTGGAAAAAGGCATTGCCAAATGATCTTCTGATCATCAACAATGCCTCATTTCCAGTCTTTATAAACTTTTAACAGTTCTTACTGCTGTCTCGTTTCTGCTTTTTACACTAGTTTGTGTAGTTATCAAAGTATCCCTGCACTAACACAACCGGTGTTCCTTTGTCTCCGGAACCACTTGTAAGGTCACAGAGGGAACCAATCAGATCTGTGAGCTGTCTCGGTGTTGTTCCCTGAGAAGCCATATCTCCGACAAGATTGTCACTCTTTTCTTTGATTCTCTTGGAAATTGCTTCTTTTAAAGCTTCTCCGCTTAAATCTTTGAAATCGTTATCTGCAAGGTATTTTAATTTTACTTCGTTCGGAGTTCCGCGAAGTCCGTCTGTGAATGCCGGAGATACAACCGGATCAGCTAATTCCCAGATTTTTCCCTGAGGATCTTTAAATGCTCCATCTCCGTATACCATTACTTCCACATGTTTTCCTGTCTTGTCTAAGATCTGTTTTTGAATCTCATCTACAAGATCACGGCACTCTCTTGGGAATAACTTGATCATGCCTTCTGTAGACTTGTTAGATCCTAACAATCCATATCTCTCATTGCATCCGCTTCCATCTACCGGCGCTGTCAGGATGTCGTCCATTCCGCATACACGCTCTGCACCTGCTGCTTTGAGAATACGTTTTGTTCTTGCTCTTGTGTGGATATCACAAGTCATTACATTCTTTGTATAATCTAAGATTGTTCTCGGATTGTTTGCAAAGATAATCTCTACTTCTGCACCTGCTTCTCTGATCAGCTGTCCGTAATATTCTACATAATCTACACCTGTAAATTCATGCTTATTCTCTCCGAACAGTTCTCTGTATTTCTCCAAAGTAAGTACATCGCTGTATGGATTGATTCCTGCTTCATCCAGCTTGTCTAAAGATACAAGCTGATTTCCAACTTCATCACTCGGATAGCTCAGCATAAGAACTACTTTCTTTGCGCCCATCGCAATTCCTTTTAAGCAGATCGCAAAACGGTTTCTGGATAAGATCGGGAAAATAACACCGATTGTCTCACCGCCTAATTTTTCTCTTACATCACTTGCGATTGCCTCAACAGAAGCGTAGTTTCCCTGTGCTCTTGCAACGATTGACTCTGTCAGGGAGATGACATCTCTGTCTCTTAACTCAAAGCCTTCGCTTGTTGCTGCATCTAATACACTTTCTACTACAATATTTGCGAGGTTGTCGCCTTCTCTGATGATCGGGCAGCGGATTCCTCTTGATATAGTACCTACTTTACGTTCCATCTTTTGCACTCTCCAAATCTATTTCTTTAATTTACTTGCTTCCTGCACAGGATGTCAGAATCATAAATCCGGCATCTCTGCATATTGCAACAGTATTATAATATAAAACAAAGAGAATGTAAAAGATTTTCTTCTACATTCCTATGTTTTTTTATTTTTTCCTGCTTTTCACCCTATAACTTCCTTCAAATCGCAAAAACAAAGGCTTTTTCCATGTTTAATAATCAGATTTTTTCCCGAAGCACTTTATAAATATAAGACACCGGAAGTCCGACCACATTATAGTAATCCCCGTCAATCTTTGCAATATGTGCTGCAAATCTGCCTTGTATTCCGTATGCGCCCGCTTTATCCATTGGTTCCCCAGTCGCAATATAGGACTGAATCTCCTCCTCTGTCATTACATCTACATATACTTTTGTCTGGACCGCATGGGAAATGACTTCTTCTTGCCCCTCCTTGTCATAGCAGATCACAGCTACTCCGGTATAGACATCATGGGCATCCCCCTGAAGTGCTTCCAGCATGCGCGCTGCATCTTCCTTATCTTTTGGCTTTCCTAAAATCTTCCCTTCATGCGCCACAACAGTATCTGCACCGATGATTATCCGGTCACAATCTTCTTCTCTATCCGATGCAGTCTTCTCCGCCACGTCCTTTGCTTTTAAAAGCGCCAGTTCCTTTACGATTTCCTGCGGTTCCGTGCTTTGATATACCTCTTCTTTTTCGCTTGTCACAACCTCAAATGTATATCCGATCTGCGCAAGCAACTCTCTGCGTCTCGGCGAACCGGAAGCTAAAATAATCTTCTTCATCTGATCAACTCCTTATAGCTGTAAATAAAGCTGTCTGCGTGCCTTTGGATTTCTTCCCATTCATCTTTTGAATGTGCATCGTACACACCTACCGTATAAAATCCTCCTGCATTCGCCCCTTGTACCGCTTTTAGAATATCTTCAAATACTGCACATTCTTCCGGCAAAAGTCCCATCTTTTCAGCCTGTCTCTCATAAATATCCGGAAACTCTTTTCCCCTCGGTACTTCTCGCACAGTCGTGTAGGACTCAAACAGATCCAAAATTCCATTTCGCTTCAATGCCGGCAAAAACATCTGTGGTTCACAGGATGTTGCAATTCCAATCTTGATCCCCCGTTTTTTCAGATAACGAAGATATTCCTCTGCTGACGGCTTTAGCTGTACTTGATTTGCATAAGCATCTGTCGCCATCTGATACCATTCTGCAATGATCTGCTCAGGTGTTTCTAAAAATCCAAACCGTTCAATGGTATAGACTGCCGCCCGTTCAAACCCAAGAGGCGCAATACTTCTCAAATAATCTTCCGGAACTTCCAGTCCTCTTTTTCCAAGAAATTTCTTATCAATTTCTTCCCAGATATGCATCGAATCCAAAATCGTTCCGTCTAAATCAAAAATAATCCCTTTTTTTCCCATTCTCTGTACCCTTTCTTTCGAGATATTTTCTTCCTCCTCTGTAAATGTCTTTATCTCGTCTGGCTCTTTCCACAATCGTTGCAAATTATTGTGTATTATAATATATTTTTCTCATTCATACAACTTTTTTGTTCACTGATCAGAAGGCATGCTATAATAAGAAAAGATATTATTTTAGGAATGGAGAGATCTGAATTATGAATACGAAAACAAAGTCTACTTTAATGACTGAGGGGCCCATTTGGAAACGGATGATCCTATTTGCCATTCCGCTGTTCCTTGGAAACCTCTTCCAGCAGCTTTATAACACCGCCGACTCCCTGATCGTTGGAAACTTCCTTGGAAGTGATGCCCTTGCCGCTGTCAGTTCTTCCGGAAGTCTCATTTTTCTAATGGTCGGCTTTTTCAATGGTATCTCACTTGGTGCCGGTGTCGTCATTGCCAGATACTTTGGCGCACGCGAGAAGGAAAAAGTACAGGATGCCATTCACACAACCGTTGCTTTTGGAATTGTGGCAGGAATTCTTTTGACTGCCATCGGACTGATCATGACACCTACTTTTCTTAGGTGGATGGGGACTCCCGCAGATGTATTAAAAAATTCAGTGCTGTATTTCCGCATCTACTTCCTCGGATCCATTGCATTTGTACTCTATAATATTTTTGTTGGAATCCTTCAGTCTGTCGGTGACAGCAGACATCCTTTGATCTACCTGATCATTTCCTCTGTGACAAATGTAGTTCTAGATTTGCTTTTTATCGGTGTGTTCAGATTTGGTGTGGGATCCGCAGCCGTCGCCACAATCCTTTCACAGTTTTTAAGTGCAATCCTCTGCCTGATCCATCTGATGCGCTGCAAAGAAGATTATCAAATTGACCTAAAGAAAATCCGCTTTGACTTTCCAATGCTAAAGCTGATTATTTCTAACGGACTTCCTTCTGGCTTCCAGAACTCGATCATTTCTTTCGCAAATGTCATCGTGCAGTCCAACATCAACTCCTTTGGGAAAATGGCTGTTGCCGGCTGCGGTGCTTACTCAAAGATCGAGGGATTTGGCTTCCTGCCGATCACATGCTTTGCACTGTCTCTGACTACCTTTATCAGCCAGAACCTCGGCGCCAGACAGTACGAACGTGCAAAAAAAGGCGCAAAATTCGGTGTGCTCTGTTCTATTACTATGGCAGAGATTGTCGGAATCATTATCTTCTTTACCGCTCCATACCTTGTTGCCGCATTTAACAATGATCCACAAGTTGTAGCTTTTGGAACTGCACAGGCACGTACCATTACTTTGTTCTACTTCCTCCTCGCATTTTCGCACTGTATTGCCGGAATCCTCCGCGGGGCTGGAAAATCTACGATACCGATGTTCGTTATGCTGATCTGCTGGTGCATAATCCGTGTATCTTACATTACCGTCGCTGTCCGGATCATCCCAGATATCAAAGTCATCTTCTGGGCATACCCGATCACCTGGACATTAAGTTCGATTTTATTTATCATCTACTATTTTAAAGCAGACTGGATCCATGGATTTGACAGGCGGAATTAATCTGCTAGTCAGACAGATACCTTTGCAAATTTGATACAGAAGACAGAAACTGAGCAAAGCAAGACTTTTCGTATTTGCTTTACAATGTTTCTGTCTTCTTTTGTTTTCAAAATAATACTTTTACGGCGCCCTGTATGCAAACTATATTACACAAATGCAATATATACTTGACATACTTTTACATATTTCATATACTGAAGACAAGAAGACAGAAATCAAGTCAGCAGCATGCATTGCATCTACTGGCTGGAAGGGAGATTCTTAACCGTATATGAAAAATATGAAACTAAAGATTGCCCGCATGGAACAAGGGCTTTCGCAAGTCCAGCTTGCAGAGATGACCGATGTGACCAGACAGACGATCGGTATGATTGAGGCCGGAGATTTCAATCCTTCGCTGAAACTATGTATCCGAATCTGCAAGGCTTTGGGCAAAACATTAGACGATTTATTTTGGGAGGTTGAGTAGCTATGAAGAAAATTATTGACGAGCGTCAGGAACTGGAAATGATGAAAGTAGAACGCACTGGATTCTGGATTATGTGGGGCGTACTCCTTCTGTCACTTCTGGTGCAATCACTTTTTCTCGGGGCAGGTCCAAAGCAGATTGCCGGAGAAAATATTTCATTTCTGGTCGGATGTCTGATCGTTGTGATCGGCTGTGTGAAGAAAGGGCTTTGGGGATATGACTCTACACCATGTATGAAGACTTATCTTAGTGCCAGCCTGATTGGAACACTGATTTTTACCTTTTTACTCGGCGCAGGTCTCGCATGCAACGGCTCTGAACATGTACTGTCCATTTGCGCCCTGTTTGCCATCAGTATTTTCTTTTTGATGTTTGTAGTTTTGTTTCTAATGGGAACTTTCACAAAGTATCGCCAGAAAAAGCTTGCCAGACAGTTCGATGATGACACAGATTTTTTTGACTGATTGAAATTGTACAACACCGTTGGCAAAGTCCAACTTGATATGCTTACAACTGTAACACTACATCACACCGAAACTATGCTTCGGAAATAAGGAGGGGTCTCTATGGAATTTGAGCAAGATTATATTATGCGGATGATCAAAAGTATCGTCAGCTTCTTCATCAAGCTGATCACTGGGAAGTCAGATACGGTCTATGAACTGCCCTCTGATGGGCTTTACACCCCATGCGATGATATTTTCGCACGGATCCTTTCCCTCGCAGACGGCGGAAAAATCAACGAAGCCGAGAACCTTCTATACGCAAATGTCGAACCTGACAGCAAAGACTATCTGCTGATGGGACTGACGTTCTATTCGCATATTAACGAATATACCGATAATTTCTTATCGGATCACAATTACAGCCGCCAGGAGATTCAAGATGGAATCATCGCTTTTACAAAAGAATTTACAATCGACGAAATGAACTGCCTATCGCTTTATCAGACACTAGAAGAAATGTTATAAAACATACTTTTTTTAGTTCCGTAAGGCCACATGGATGTCTCTGCATCTCTGATTTACAGACAATTACAGCCAAATCTTTTTCAAAAGAAAAATACGAAAGTGATAACCAATTATATCAATTTAATTTTCATTGGATTATCACTTTCGCGTTTTTATATTCCTATATCATCTTATTTTCATAATCTTGTAACTCTTAAAAAACATTATTACTAACCACCAATACCCTTACACCCATAAAAAAGGCTTCAGTATCTTCTGACCATCCGGTAAAACATTCCTTTCCCTGCTGGTGTTGACATCTCAAATTCCGTTCCTTCTATACGAAATCCTACATTTTGATAACATTTAATGGCTCTTTGATTCCAACTTCTGACATACAGGCAAAGCAACCTACCCGGATACTGCTTTTCAACCTCTTCGCAAACCAACTTTAATATAGTTGTCCCATAATGCTTTCCGCAAAGCTCTGGGCGCACACCAAGTCCTATCGTAATCTTCTGAATCCCGGGACATACATGGACAAATCCGACCAATTCTCCATCTTCCCATGTCCCGCAATATTCCTCTTCCTTCTCGGGATTGAAAAATCCACACTGTTCTCTTCTCATTTGTTCATGATCAGAAAGATTATACATCGCATATTTTCCATCATATTTCCATCCACAGATCTCTTTCTTATCTTTTTCACTCAGATACCGTAATTCTATCTGCATCTTCACTCTCCCCAGACATCCTTTAGCTCTTTTTTCCCAAGTCGTACCTCTTCCATCTGACCGGAAATCTCTTCATCGAGATAATCAAACAGATAGTTTTTCCCCTTCTGCGGACGATTCAGATATTCTTCTCTTATCTGGCGCTGCACTTCTTCCACCTCTGTCCGAAGCTCCCGGGCAGATAACAGCTTTCCACCTTGTCCCAGTGTCACAACCTGCTCTACATTATCCGAAGTAGCAACCGTTACATGGTATTTTCTTCCAATCTCATGAACAACTTTTTCAATATACTGGTCTGCAGTCTCCGCTTCTTTCGTATACACGACATAGATGTTATGGTATTTCTGAACCCCTAATTCCTGCCCTTGCACCTTGTATGCATCAAACACAAGGATCAGATTGCATTTCTTGAATCCCTGATAGTTGCACAACACATCCATCAGTTTATTTCTCGCCCCTTCGATATTGACTTTTGCAAGCTCTTTTAGATCTTCCCATGCAAAAATCACATTGTATCCATCTACAAGCAGATATTCTTCCATCTGATCTTTTCGCATCCGCTTTTGTCTTTCCTCCGGGCTCTCTACTCGCCGCTCAGCAATCGGACGTTTTCTCTCTATTTTTCCATAGGTACGAAGGAAAATTTCCTCTAGTTCTTTATCCTCTTCAACACTTCTTGAAAAACTACTCGAAACTCTTCCACTCTGTACGCTTCCCTGACCTTTCTTAGCCTCAATTGCCGATTTCTCTTTTTCTGCCTCAGGTGTCCACACATATTCCAAATGCATATGATCCGGCACTTGATCCCAGCTGACATGAAAACCTGCTCCATGCGCACAGAAAACGGATCCGGTCGGATTGTCCAGATCTCCCTCGGAATCATATCCGATCTGCTCTATCACTTCCTCTGCATTGTGGCAAGGTGCATATCCCTTTAAAGTACAGAACAGTCGTCCTCTTCCTTTCGTGTAACTTGTCACTTCCAGCTGATAATCCCTCATCTCAGATACCGGAGCGCTCCCGGTGATCACCGCAAAGTCTCCCTCTGTATCCGGTGTCTGAAATTCTCCTGCCATTCTCTGAATATCTGTCAGTGCTCTTCCGACAAATTCAGCCGGGATCTCCATCCGAAATTCATAGTACGGTTCCAAAAGCACACTTTCTGTCGATTTTAACCCTTGGCGAACCGCACGGTAAGTTGCCTGACGGAAATCTCCTCCTTCTGTATGCTTCAGATGTGCCCTGCCTGCAACAAGCGTAATCTTCATATCTGTGATCGAAGATCCAGTCAGCACACCCCTATGCTCTTTTTCGGCCAAATGTGTTAAAATCAGCCGCTGCCAGTTTCGGTCAAGGACATCCTCACTGCAGTCTGCCGCAAACACAAGTCCACTTCCCGATTCTCCTGGTTCTAGAAGCAGATGTACTTCCGCATAATGGCGCAGCGGCTCAAAATGCCCGACACCTTCCGCCGGACGTTTGATCGTCTCCTTATATACAATATTTCCCGGTCCAAACGTGACTTCTGTCTGAAATCGTTCCCGGATCATACTTTGTAAAATCTCTGTCTGTACTTCCCCCATCAACTGCGCATGAATTTCCCCAAGTTCCTCATTCCACACGATATGAAGCTCCGGATCTTCTTCCTCCAGCTGGCGAAGCTTGAGCAGCATTCCGTGGGTATCGCATCCTTCCGGGAGTATCAGCTGATAATTTAAAACCGGAGTCAGCACCGGCCCTTCCGATGGCGGCTCTGCCCCAAGTCCTTCTCCCGGATACGTTTTCGTAAGCCCGGTCACCGCACACACGCGCCCTGCACGCACTTCCTGAACCGCATCATATTTCTCACCGGAATAAATCCGGATCTGGCTAACCTTCTCCTCTACATCCTGATATCGTATCAGATCCCGGACTTTTAATACACCCCCGGTCACTTTCAGATATGTCAGACGGTTCCCCTGCGGATCCCGCGCGATCTTATAGACTTTTGCGCCAAATTCTTCCGGGTAGGACCGCTCTTTGGCATAGCATTCCAAGCCGGCAAGGAATTCCTTCACCCCAATATTTTTTAACGCAGAGCCGAAATAACACGGAAATACTTTCCGCTCCCAGATCAGTCTGGAAATTTCCCCCCGTTCGATCATACCATGTTCCAGATACGTTTCCAGCACCTGCTCCTCTGCCATAGCTACATTTTCCAAAAATTCTTCCGAATCTTCCGCTTCCCCAAACCGGATACAGCTTCCTGAAAGCTTCACACGCAGTTCCTCCAGCAATTTCTCTGCATCCGTACCATTTTGATCCATTTTGTTGATGAACAAAAAGGCCGGGATCCGATACTGCTTTAAGAGCTTCCACAGTGTCTCCGTATGCCCCTGCACACCGTCCGCTCCGTTGATCACAAGGATTGCATAATCAAGCACCCGGAGTGTCCGCTCCATTTCTGCTGAGAAGTCCACATGCCCCGGCGTATCCAGCAGTGTAACCTCCAGTTCTCCAAACACAAGCTCTGCCTGCTTGGAAAAAATCGTAATTCCCCTCGCACGCTCCAGTTCATAAGTATCCAGATAGGCATTCCCATGGTCCACCCTTCCCTGCTGCCGGATCCTTCCGCTCAGATAGAGCATACTTTCCGACAAGGTTGTCTTTCCTGCATCTACATGGGCCAGCAGCCCGATACATATATGATCTGACGGCTTTTTCGCCATATTTTTTCCTCTGTCCTCAGACATATTTTCCATGAAAATCCCCCTTTCTGTGATTGTTAATACAAGGATTATCATATCACAGAAAGAGGGATAAGTCGACCAGTCCTTCTTTTTATCTCGCAGGGAGTGCGGTCTGCAGATCCAAGATAAGTCTGCCGCACAGCTTTTGGGGCAGATAAAGTTCCATCCCGGGCGCTATATCATCACCGGAATATACAGAAACAGCACAAACCGCTCCTCTTCTTTTGTAATTTCCATGCTTCCCCCATATCTCTGTACGATCTCCTGAATGCTCTTCAACCCATATCCGTGCAGCTTCCGATCTTTCTTCGTCGTCTGCGGAAGGAGGCCCGGCGCAGCCTTTTCCGAAATTTTTCCTTCACTTTTTGCAGTGTTTTCTATCTTCATCACAAACAATCCTTTCTCATTCTTGGCCTGCAGAGAAATTTTTCTTTTTTGTCCGGGCAATTTTTCACACGCCTCGATCGCATTGTCAAGACTGTTTGCAAACAACACCGAGAGATCCACCGAATCCATGTCAATTTTGGACGGCACTTGCAGATCATACGCAAATGCAATCTGTTCCAGCTCCATTTTGCCGGTCTTTGTACTCAGCACGGCATTGATCACCGGATTTTCACAATACTGTACATTCCTTTTGATCCCCGGACGATCCAGAAGTTTGTCGAGATATGCCTTGTGTTCCTCCCCGGAAAGTCCTGCAAGTGTCTGAAGATGATTTGTCATATCGTGCCGCAGTTTTCTGACTTCCAGCTGCTGCCGCTCCAATGATTCATAATAGAGCTGATTCATTTCTAAAAGCCTGCTGCTCTGCTCCAGCTCATACTGATGGGATAACACGACGACTGCCCAGATCAGACCGACAAATGAAATGATACAAAGACAGAGGATCGTCTTATTGAACGCCGCATTTGCTGTAAGAATTTCACCATTGTACTCCTGAAACAACACAACCGACAAAACGGTACAAAAAGGTGTCAACGTCAACAGTCCCAAAAGACTCCAGAGCCGATTGGACAACTCATAGGATTTCTTCGGGACAAATTTTTTCACACTGCAATAGATCATCAGGTAAAAAAGCAGTTTTACAGACAGATAGACGATTCTTTCCTGCTCCGTCGGTATTCCACTGTCAGCCGACAATAGATAATTATCTATCAGCACACTAAAAGAAGATGTCAGGCTGATGATCATAAAGGAAAGTGACAGCTTTTTTAACAGACTTCCTTCACATCCGAGCAGGATTCCCGCCACAAATATCAGCACCGTCGGAGGGAGGTTCACCAGATCCCCGATAAAAAACGGCATAGAGCTCAGGAGCCAACTGCATCCAAAGAGCAGAAGCTTCCAGTACCACTGTCGGCGTACCACAAAAAATCGTTCGATCGTAAAGCTGACTGCCAAAGCAATAAAGATTGAGCAGATTATCTGAAACACCCTGAAATACTCCGCAATCGAAAGAATCACTTTTTCTATCATGAGAGATCACCACCGATCATGGCTTTCGCAAGCGCTGCAACCGCATCCTGCTTCAGCGCCCGGCTGATCGGCATTTCCTCGCTTCCGATCCGCACCGAAGATGCGCCGATATAGGACACCGCATCTGCATTGACAAGGTAGCGCTGATGGATCCGCACGAAAGTTCTCCCGACCCGAGCTTCCACCTCATCCAGTTTGGCATAGAAGGACAGCTCCTTTTCCCTTGTCACCGCCACCACTTTTCTCTTCTCACTGTAAAAATACTGTATTTCATCCTGGTAAAGCCTGTATACGCCGTCCCCATTCTGAAAGACAAACTGCTTCTGCCGCACCTGCTCCAGCTGTCTGCGCACACGCGAAAGCACACTGGAAAGCCGGTCCGCATCCACAGGCTTTACAAGATAATCAACTGCCTGCACACGGTACCCCTCAAACACAAAATCCCGAAAACCAGTCACAAACACGATCTGGATTCTTGTGTCAAATTCCCGGATCTGCTCCGCTGTCCGGATTCCGTTAACCCCTTTCATCTCCACATCCAGAAACAGAAGGTCAATCTCACCCGGATGTTTCTTCAGCCAACTGACCGCCGTCTCTCCCCCTGAAAACTCATAGACAATCTCCTCGGTTTCTTCTAAGAGTTTCTCAAGTTCCAACCGAAGCGCATCTCTTGCATAGCATTCATCATCACAGATTCCAATTCTTAACATGATCTATACCTCCTCAATGTCCACAAAATTAAGAACTACCACACACCGAATACCTTGTCTCCATGCGACATTTACATATTTCCATTGTGCCCCCATCTCCTGGCACATCTATTTTCCTATGCATTATAACATAAATCTTTGTCTCTGCGCCTCCTGCTTTTCTCTCTCCGGATACAAAACTTTACATTCCGGCTGCTATTTTTTACATTTCTCCTCATCCCCCTCCAAACATTACATCAGAACTGCCATTCTTTCCATCCCAAATTTTACTTCTTCTTTTCCATGCTATACTTTTTTCAACAGCAACACAAAAGAACAATCCGGGATCATAAATTTCCATAAACTCCGGATTCTGTCCATACAGATTTCATTCAAACAATTCAGAAAGGTGGTATTTCTATGCTGTATGTAAAAAATCTTCATAAATCTTATCAGGTCGGAGCAACCAGCTATGAGGTGTTAAAAGGCGTCAGTCTCAGCGTTGCACAAGGCGAATTCGTCGCTGTCATGGGCCCGTCCGGCTCCGGGAAAAGCACCCTTTTAAACTGCATCTCCTGCTACATTCCATTTGAGGAGGGCAAGATTACACTCGGACAAAAAGAATTAAAAGGCTTGTCGGAAGATGCCCTTGCACATATCCGAAACGAAAAACTAGGATTTGTCTTTCAGGATTTTATGCTGCTTGATGGACTAACCGTACGGCAGAACATCCTCCTCCCTGCGATCATCCGAGGAAATGTGGGAACAAAGGAAGAGACGATGGCAGACCGGCTCTGTAACTTATTTGGTATTGCGCAGATTGCAGGCAAATATCCGGCAGAAATTTCCGGTGGAGAACGGCAGCGGACCGCAGTTGCAAGAGCACTGATCAACTCCCCGCTTCTGATCCTCGCAGATGAACCGACCGGAAATCTTGACTCGAAATCCAGCCGCGCTGTCATTGATTCTTTCCTGGAGGCAAAAGCTTCTCTGAAAGCAACCATCTTCATGGTGACTCATGACAGCTTTTCCGCCTCCTTCTGCGACCGTGTCATCCTGCTCAAAGATGGAGTTGTCTATAAAAATATGGAACGAAATAGTTCCCAGCATGCTTTTCACGATGCACTTTTAGAGGAATTAAAACAGATGAATACGTTAGAAGAGGAGGAAGAGAACGATGAAAACCTTAACTGATACTTTTTCTGCCTTAAGAAAAAAGAACCGGAAAAATTACACACTGTACTTTATCTGTAACTTTACAGCGCTTTTACTGATCACAGCCTACTCCGCGATCCTGACTTCGCCGACTGTCCTTCTCGTTCTTCCAGAAGGCGGCGACAGCAGAAAACAGGCAATGATGATCTTCGCACTCGCCTGCATCGGATGCGTAATTTTTACCATCTATGCCGGAAATATCTTCTTCCGCATGAAGTCAAGAGAACTCGGAATCTTCCTCGCACTGGGAACTTCTAAAAAAGTACTTCGAAATCATCTGTACAAGGACACTGCTGTCACTTCCTTAAGCGCTTCCCTGCTCGGAACCTCACTTGGGATTCCATTTGCCTGGTCTATCTGGCAGCTGTTTCGTCTGCTTGTTGTAGATAGCACTGAGATGCGTTTGGTTCTGGACTTTCGCTGTCTCCTGATTCCGACAGCCTTTATCCTGATCATTTTACTTTTTGCATTTCTCCTTGGAAGACGGACACTTTACCGCACCAACATTATGGATGTCGTGAATGAAGAACACAAAAATGAACCCGTGCGGGATGTAAAGCCATGGTATGCCTCCGTCGGTATTTTGCTGATGATTCTCGGAGGAACCGCCGGGTATTTTGGACCAACGATTTATCAAGTAGTATTCCGGCGCTTTTCATCCCCATTTTTACCCCTCCTTTACATACCGCTCTTCATCGGTCTGTATATGTTTCTTTTGCACATTGTGGTACGCGGGTTCGGAAATCATAAAAAGCATCCATACAAAGGGATTATCTCACGCAGTATGATGAAATTTCATGGAAAACAGACTGTAAATAATATGATGGTCATCGCACTGCTCGTGGCTGGCGGCGCCTTCGCACTGTTCTATATCCCAACGCTACAGACCAGTCAGGCGATGCAAGTAAAATCCACTCCATATGATTATTCTTTCCACTATCCCATCGGTCAGCCGGTTCCAGGGAAAGAAGAAATTGCAGATCTTGCCAAAGATTATGACCTCTCGATTAAAGATTACAAGGAAGAAGCAACCATCCTTCTCGGCATGTCAACCACGGTAGAACGAACTACGGACGACGGAAAACTCTACACTGTCTATGAGGAATTTGCCAATGAGGGAACCTTCCTTACCGCTTCCGCTTTTGAATTTCTAACCGGTCAGAAGACAGAAGTTGCACCCGGAACATACAAAGCAGTTTCCAATGAGGACGAGACCGACACCTACTGGCTCACCTCCGGCGCAGATCAAATCATCAACATGACGACGATGAAAAAACTTCCAGTTACTTTTGACGGCTATCTGCACTACAGTCTGTTCTCCGGGCGCTCAAACTATTATGTTCTAAACGATACAGACTACGAAAATATGGAAGTCGGTCTAGGCGATGAATGGAAGGAACATCAAGTCCTGTTTAACATTGACGGAGAAGACAACTACGAATTTGCCGACAAATTATTCCATGTTTTCATGGATGCACTCGGAGAAAAATACGCAATCTCATCCAACTATGACCGCGTTGTAAAATATGGTCGTTCCGTCAATGGGAAAAGTTACTTTCTCGATGAACCTGAGTATGCAGCCGATGCAAAAGTAGATTATGCAGACTGTGACGGCAGCACTTTCCGATTCGGATGGAAATACATGCCTTCCTTCAAAATGCTGGACTCCACTGATTTTGTTCGCACAACGGCAGTTTATCTGATGCTGTTCTTCTTTATCACCATTATCTGTGTCATGGCAGCGCTGATCATCTGCTATACAAGAAGTATCTCCATCGTCCTGAACAACCGCTACGTCTTTGAGGATTTGAAACGACTCGGCGCTTCCCCTGCATTCCTCACAAAAGAAGTAAAAGCACAGACGAGAAAAATCTTCTTTACCCCTTCCATCATTGGAATGGTCGCTATGTACTTCTTCTTTTCCATGATCATGTACGCAAATGACGGCACCATTTCTTTCACGGAAATTGCCTCACTGCTTGTGTGCCTGGCACTCTTATTCTTACTTGTCCCGATCATCTGGATTGTATACAATGCAACCGTCCGCAAGATGAAACAGATGCTGGGAATACAACAGCCCAAGAATATGAATCGGGTAATGCAAGTGGAGTAATGTAAGTTACATAGCTACATAAAAATAACCGATAGAAATAAACAGGTTTGTAAAAATAATTGAACTATGCGAAAAATGCCGTAAAGTGCTTCTTACGACCACTTTTACGGCATTCTTTGTATCACTCATTTATTTTTGTAAATATTTTTCTTTCAGTTCCTGCACTTTTGCATTATATGCTGCATTCTGCTTCTGCTGGATCAAATTTCTCTTAATCGCCTCTTTTACCTCATCAAATACTGCCACAGATGCCTCATTTTTCTTCTCAACTTTGATCAGATGATAACCAAACTGTGTCTTTACCGGTCCTACCACATGACCAATCTCAGCTGCAAATGCTGCTTCCTCAAATTCTTTGACCATCTGACCCTTTCCAAACTCTCCGAGGTCTCCTCCTCTTGCACCAGATGGGCAGGTAGACGCTTCCTTTGCAGCATCCTCGAATACTTTCTCTCCACTTGTAATAGACTCCAGAACAGAAGTACACTTTTCTTCTGAATCTACTAAAATATGTTTTGCACTAACTGTCTCTCCCTTTGTAAACTGCTGCTTATTTTCCTCATAGTAAGCTGCCACTTCCTCATCTGTCACAGTTACATCCTTTAATGTCTCTCTCATCGCGAGCTGCGCAAGAATATCTCTCTTCGCATTTTCTAAAATCTTCGCAAATTCCTCAGTCTCCTCAAGCTTTGCATCCTCCCCTGCCTGCGCAAATAAGTGCAGAGAAATCAGCTGCTCCAAATACTGCTGTCTAAACTGTGGATTTGTAACATATGCCTGCTGTTCTCTTGGAGCATTCTGTAAAAATGCATCCAATTCCGCATTTGTAATCTCCTTACCTGCAACGACTGCTAAAACTTCATTACTCATGATATTTCTCCTTTTGTTTCAAAAATGGTTATGAGTAATATGATACTATAGAGGGGGAGGATTTGCAATTTGTTTTATTGCTTACAATTTATATGAATAAATGTTTCGGAAATAAAAAGTATAAATTCCTTTTTCTATATGTAACAGATGATGAAATTTATTTTATTGATATTTGTATTCTCTAAAATATTGCAAAAAATTTCATTTATTACTCTCATGAAGAGAGTGATATCTTTTGTCTGTGTTCCAATTTCATGTTTTGGATTTCAATCCACACTCCCGCGAAGGGAGTGACGAGTGGCAAAATTTAGTTTTTACAACGATTAATGATTTCAATCCACACTCCCGCGAAGGGAGTGACTGCGCTCAAGTAATAATCCAATTTAAGTATAAAGGATTTCAATCCACACTCCCGCGAAGGGAGTGACAAGGCGGTAAAGCAAGATGCGGGCAATTTGTTAAAATTTCAATCCACACTCCCGCGAAGGGAGTGACACGGCTGGAAAAAGTTTTGCGGAGAGACAACAAACATTTCAATCCACACTCCCGCGAAGGGAGTGACGGAGAATTAGACAATGGTAATGACATCCACAGCATTTCAATTCACACTCCCGCGAAGGGAGTGACGGAGACGTGCCCGTTTACAAGTCGGAAATTTATGCGAATTTCAATCCACACTCCCGCGAAGGGAGTGACAGCATATAAGACACTGGAAATAAATATGAGAGAATTTCAATCCACACTCCCGCGAAGGGAGTGACGGCACAAAACGTATATAAAGGATATATAAATCACATTTCAATCCACACTCCCGCGAAGGGAGTGACAACATCTTTACCAAAATACTACATAGACCAGTTAATTTCAATCCACACTCCCGCGAAGGGAGTGACAGCAATTTTGTCCAATTTAGGACTTTTATTTTTTAATTCATTTCATCAATTTCCTAATTAAACCTTAGAAAGTCTCTCTTTCCTTTTAACGAAAAGAAACATTTATTACTTTTTGTGCATTTTTTCTGGTGCGAATCTCTCTGGATTTTTATGTTCACTTACTACTCGCACATTCATTTATAGAATAAGTATTCCATCCGCTGCAATTCCTTTATCTACACCAACATGTTCTACTTTTGTTTTATATTGATTTCCCAAATAGTAAAATCTCAAACTATCTACTTCTTCATCAATAATATCTGTTAGCTTTGCCTTAAGCATCACACACTGTGCGTTATCCAGAATACATTCAAAAACAGAATTCTGCACTCGCCGACCATAATTTACACATTGTTTCGCCACTTGGCGTAACCTTTTCTTTCCAGCTGCTGTTTCTGTATTTACATCATATGTAATCAGCACTAACATACCTATTTTCGCCTCATTTCCAAAGAAATACCGGATAACTGTCTAAGTCGCCTCTTAAATATCTCGCCAGTAACATTGCCTGCACATAAGGAACCATCCCCCACTCTATTTTTTCCTTGAGATATGGATGTGTCAATGTTTCTTTCTTTTTGTTCTGCCATTCTGCCAACAGCTTTTTTCTTAAATCATCCGTCATCAGTACGGCACCGTTTTCTTTTGTTATGAAATTTTTCCCGGTAATTACTTTCTTATTAATCAGTGATAAAACAAATCTGTCTGCCAGTACCGCTCTTAACTCTTCAATTAAATCTAATGACAATGAAGCTCTTCCCGGACGTTCTGTATGAAGATATCCTACATAGGGATCCAAGCCAACACTTTCCAATGCCGAAGTAATCTGGTTTGTCAATAAGGTGTACACAAAAGACAATAATGCATTTACATTGTCCAGCGGTGGTCTTTTATTTCTCCCCTGAAATTTAAAGTCCTTTTTCTGCTGCAATATCAACTCGTCAAATACTCCAAAATAAATACTTGCCGCTTCTCCTTCATATCCTCTCAATTGTTCTTTTGACTGACTGTTCTGAATATAGTTTAAAGATTTTTTCAGATACCCCGATGCTTCCTTTACTCGTTCCACATTGATTTGCAAGCTATGATCTCGTGTTGCACGCTCCAGCACCCATCTAGCATTATGCACTTTCCCTAAAATACAATTTCTTGCAATCTCAAGGCTTTGTTCTTCATTTTTCGAGCTGGCATACTGCTGTTCTCTTAATATTACATTTCCTTTTACCTTCCCCGTTACCCTTGCCAGAAATTTTCCTTGCGGAGTCATGTAGCACAGAGAGATGTTTCTCTCTGCGCATGCTCCCATTAAAGCCGGGCTTGTCCCCTTATACCCAAAGGAAACAATGCCTTCTAAATTGTGCAAAGGCAGGCGTCCCACCTCTGTCATTTCTTCCAAAACAACAATATTTTCCCCATCCAATGCCAGATAACTATTCTCAGAGGTTACATATAATGTATTCAATAACTTTTTCATTCTCATCCTCCTTTAGCATCTGATGAATGTAATCCTTTACTGAACCTGATTTTCCAAGTTTCGGCAGGCAAATGTCCTTAAGTGAACATGCAGTACACGATTTACTATATTTTACTTTCGGAGTATATTTTCTTTCAAAATACTGATGCATTTCTCGAAACATATTCCTTACTTCCTGGCGTAAATCTTCCGTAATCTCCACAGCTTCACGCCGCCGCGTTTCTCCATAAAATAATGCTCCTTCAGGAATATCCGTAGAAAACATTTCTTCCAGGCACATCGCCTGAGCTGCCAACTGCAGACGATCTTCCTCTGTAAGTTTAGGTTTCCCTTTTTTATATTCTATCGGATAAACCGAATAATTCCCTCTATGCCCATGCAACTTTATTCCATCTTCACATCTGTGAAATTCAACAACATCGCATTCTCCGCTAATCCCCATTTTCCTTGAGGCAATCGGAAGAGAACGGGCTACAAGTAAGTCTTTTCTCTTTTCCACAAGATAAGGATCATGTGCTTTTTTGTGCATCAATTCTCCAACAACTGTATGGACATTCTCAGCCCACTGTTGTTCAATATGGATCAGTGCCCATTGCCTCCTGCAAAATTTGAAATGTTGAATACCTGACAGCATCAAATAATCATCTTCTGCATATTCCATCAAATCATCCTTTTCATTTCTACTGAATCCGGTATATTTTCCTCATGAACCTCAACAATATAATCTCTATAACTTCTAGGATATTCTACTTCCTCTTTTTTTCGCACCTCCACAGAATCAAATAATTTATAAGCTGGACAATCTCCTAATTCTTTGCTGTGTTTAAATACAATCAGTTCCCGAACTGCCATATTTCCTCTTGCGGCAGAATGATCATGTTCAAACATATTAATAATCGCTTCCCACAGTAATTGAAGATCTTCCTCTGAAAATCCTGTCACTTTCCGTGCCAGATTCGCAGATACATACCCTTCTACACGATACAGTCCATAAGGTACTACACTCTTTCTTCCCATTTCAGTACTCTTGTTCGCAGCATCTTTTTCCGTGGTGATCGCTACTCTCGTGATTGTAACTTCCTGAGAAACAATTGGATCAATGCTTCGTGCAAATCCAAGCTGCACCGGCCCTCTTACCTGTCCACAATTTAAAGCAGCCTTTACAAAAGTTGTCATCACAGCACCAAATGTTCGGATATCAAAAAAGTTCTGGCACATATAATCCCGGATTTTGATATCAACATTGTCATCATTTTTCTTTAATTTTTTCAAAGATTCTGTTACCTTTTTCTCATCTGTTTCCTCCACTCCAACACTTGCACATGCTTCACGGTCACTTCTGTTTAGAGGCACATCGTCTTTTATATAAATCTTATAGCCTTCTGCATCTTCTTTAACCGTCTCAATATAATTCCGGATTTTTCTTTTCAAACAGACATCTGTGACTAACCCAAGTCCACTTTCCGGATCAATCCTCGGCATATTCCCCGCGTCCGGATCCCCGTTCGGATTTCCATTTTCCACATCAAATAAAACTACAAATTCATACCTGTTTTTAATCACTTCACTCATTTATTTTTCCTCCCTTTTTTCATATTTTTTCTGTTTCTGATGATAATAACCGATTGCAAACATTCCCTGCTCTTCCAACGACAATCGTTTTGGAAAGCCTTTCTGACAATCTATCTTCCACATAAGTTCAGCTAAAAGTTTTTCATAATATTTTTTTGCTCCGTCCTTCTCTCTTCCTATTTTTTTTAAATGACTATTTTTGAGCTTGATCAAAATAGGAAATACAGATGCAGGTGTTCCGCATGCTGAATTGTAATATCGGTCTCGGATTGTCGCCTGTATGTCCGGATTTGCTTCTATCTGTATCGCTTCCAAAACAAAAAACAACCTTCCAAGTACATACGCAATATCATTGCTTTCTTCATTCAATCCCATATAATCCTCTCCTTCCTCCCAATTACGATTTCTCATTAAATATGCCTTTATAATAGCAATCCTTCTCCAATTAAGTTTGCCCTCGTCCTGCTCTGCACGGATGCGGATCAAGGTATCTGAATACAAGCGTTCCGGATATCTACTGCCGGATAAAATTGCCCGAAAAGTCATGGCAGCCATGTTTGATACTGGTTTTTTATCGGTTGATTTTTTATTCACTGTTTCAAACAGCATTTCCCTCACGCTCAGATATTCTTTCTGTTCCCATTTCGGTCTGATCAACTCCATCCTCTTATAATGGGCAGAAATATTTTTTAAAATATTTCCAAATGAATTTTCATAGAAAAATCGCACGGATAATCTTGCCGCATTCGGTGCTAATCCAAGAACATAAAATCTTTGTTCCGGATCCAATTCATTCCCCTGATATATTATAGGCTGTCCTAACTGTATCCGTTTAAAAAGGCTCTTTAATTCCTCCTGATTATCAGTAGGAGAATCCATACATCCCATAAATACAGCCTGGTAATCTATCTCTGCACTTTCCGCCCAGAAAACGACCATCGTATCCCCAATTTGTAATGAATACGTTCTGTCCGACAGCAAATAATTCAATGCTGTTGTATAAGCAAACTCTCCATACATCCCTACCGGAGCATTATAGCTTTGCTCCTTTCCATACGACTCAAATGCAGGTGCATTAAAGGAAACCAGTGCTGCACCACTTGACTGTGCGCCCGGGACTCCTTTAATCCCCCTGTGGATTCTTGCTATTTCTGCCCTTTCTCCCGTCACAAGACAAATTCCCTGAACATCTTTACTCTCCCCGGAATTATGAATGTCCCAAGCCTTCTTGACGGCTGCATCATCCTGAGCATAATCCATTCCCATTCCAAAAATCAAATTACTTCCATCTGTAATCTCTTCCCAGTTTTCTCGGATTTCCGGATGCTCCATTGCTTCCTCAGGATTCCATTTTTCAAAAAACAGACATACTGCCTTTGCCATCGTACTTTTTATCTGAGACAATATAGAAAGATGTCTCTCTCTGGCAGCATCAAAGCACGCTTTTGCTCTCTTTTTGTTTTTTTCATCTGTTTCCTGGCTAATCCCAAGTAAGTATTTCGCATTGTCACACAAAAAATTAGCAGATACACCGGAGGATCTTGTAACCATCTCGGGTACTAGCAGTACTTGAGGAACTTGAACTGTTTTCTTTCCCCGCTCTTCCTCTGTCTTCAAACTAATGATTCCCTTTACATCTCCCTCTTCAGACAGATTAATCTGATAAGATACTTTTGCACTGCACCATCCCGGCTTAGGTACCTTTTCCTCTTCTGCCAGATTTTCATAATATTTCGCAAGTGCCTGCAAAATCATCGTATCACCTCGCAATTCTGCAAATCTATAACTCCACGCTTCATAACCGCCCGAAAAAACATTGGACTGATATTTTCTTTATCGCTATAATCCATATCAAACAACATCAATCCAAAATCTTTTTCAGGTACATCGTCAAAAGCTGTCTTAATTTCCTCTTTCTCACATAATGCAAAGTTTGCTGGAAACTCTCTACACCCAAAATAAGGCATATGATAACACTCTCCTCTCCGTAGACGTCTCATCATAATATCCTTAAATTTCCCCGGATTATCTGTTTTATTTGCATTCTCTGTCATCTCAAAGTGTGCCTCTATCACATACTCTACATTTGTTAAAATCATAGAGGCTCTCTGAACAATCTCTTCTTTACTGCTTATATAAAGTGGTTTCTTTCCCCCGTTATATGCGGACAGTACATTGCTGGCTAAAATCTTACTTTTCACTTCATTCCTTCGCACACTTGTAAACTGAATCGGATTTTTTACATATATCTTATCAATGATCCACCGCAACCCCGGATGCCAATAGATGGCTTCCAAAATTCCTCTCGCCGCTGATGGTGTCATTACATCATAAGAATACCGTTCTACTTTTAACTCAGGACGTGAAAATAATGCATAATCTCCCCAGACTCTTACCTTTACTCCCATTCCCATATTCTCACCTCTTTTTTCAGTCTCATCATAAGATCACTCCTTCCTCATAGCACGCTGCAATATAGTCTCGCGGCTGATAATAAAAGTCTGTATTATAATCTGAAATATGCTCATCGATCCATGAATGATACACCTCCCAAATTCCCTTTATAATTTCCTCATCGCCATAGGAATCTTCGATTAAACGCTCATATACTTCTCCTATATTCCAGTAATCAGGAACTACGTACTTACACGCCTTCTCATTGTCAAAATTTCCCAATGTGATCTTACTTTCTTCTATAAATTCATCCGCCACTTTTTCAATCGGCTCACAATGAAACACATCTGCATACTCATAAATTCTCTCAATCCGTTCTTCCCCAAGAAAATCCACCACCTGCTTTCGTGTTCTTTTCACTTTTCTTCCAATGTATTCAATCAAACTACATGTAAAAAATAAATGATTGTTATTTTTTCTTGCCATGTGCCACCTCACATCCTACAAATTTCAGTGTATCCAGAGCAGAAATCGTATGAAAACTAATCTGATGAGTAGGATACTTGAACCTTACCAACTCCCAAAATGCCGCTCTTGATATTTTCCTATCAATAAAATTCTGTATATAATTATAAATCGTATCGTCTGCCATTGGTCCCTCCACAATATCATATTTGTGAGATTTCCCCTGACGACACGCTACAATAAAATCCAACCATTCTTCTGTCATTTCTTCAAATAAAAGATAATTCAATTTTTCATTTGGCTCATATTCGTATTGATTAACATACCCCTTTTTCCCATATCTCGTAGCCCATCGTTCTGCTTGTTCCTGATATCGTGTGCAATAAAATCCAAAATAAAAATCTTTGTTATATTTCGCTTTCCGAATCTCAGGATATTCCACTCTCTCATTACTTCCATGATATAAAATCATTCGCATACTCCTTTTATCCACTTTGCTTTATTATTCTGACTATTTTATCTGTTCTCTTATATTGTCAATATATCATACTTTCCTTTACGAATCAACCTCAAAATATATATTGTTAAAATACTTTTAATGAAATATTTTATCAGAAGTATTTTAACACTTCCAAAAATGTACTCATTGAGTCTACAAAGGCTATATGATATACTTGTTCTGTCAGATTCATCTGTGGATTGAAATATTAATAGTAGCTTTAACTACTATAAAAGAAGCAGTATTTATGATAGAACTCCTCAAAGTTCTGCATATTCACTGCTTCTTTCATTTCTCATTCTATTTCATAATTCTTTAAAGAAACAATGCCATACCATTATCAATTTCTAACTTCAAACCCATCTCTTCTGTATATCTACTCTCATCTGCCAATTCATAAAAATCTTCCATATTTTCCACTACCGGTTTCAGCATGCCGGCGCCGTACATCTTGTCAAAGGTCTGGTCATATACGGTAATACAATATTGACTCGCCTTTCGCATTCCCGATCTTGTAAATCCTTTTTCTTTTAATTCGCGAAGAATCTCATCTGCATCCTCCTCACAATTTATAAAAATTGTTTTTGTATTTTGTTCAATCAATCGAAAATCTTTCCCGACTTTTGCAAACCGATATTTTATTTTCTTATTCGTAAACTCATCCATGATTTTTTTCTTATCCAGACTTTCTCCCCTGATATGATACAACATTTCAAAATATCTTGTAATGGTCTCCCTATCTGAAAGATCTCTTCCATCCGCTATCAGACTTTTTGCCACATCAATCTGCTGTCGTTGTCCTAAAACACTCTCTTTTTCTTCAAATCTAAAAATAAAAACCTTACTCTCTTCTGCCTTTCTATGGCCTTCCCTGTTACACCGTCCTGCCGCCTGTATCATGGAATCCACTCCTGCCAGTTCTCGATAAACTGACTGAAAATCAAGATCTACCCCTGCTTCTACGAGGCTGGTGGAAATGAGAATACACTTTTTATCTTCCCTAAGTCTTCCTCTTATTTTTTCCAAAACCTGTTTTCTATGTTTCGGATACATACTTGTAGATAAATGGTATACCCCCTCTTCTTTTAACTCTTGATAAATATTTTGCGCTCTCTTTTTCGTATTAACAATACAAAGCGCCTGATATTCCCCTCTTAACTTGTTTATCAAACAATCTTCCGTTACTGTTCCGATATTTTCAAACAATGTCCTCTTAAAAAATTGAAATTGTTCATCCATTCTAGGACACAACTCTGTTGCTGAAACATTTCTCTGAAAAAATGATTTTAAAGCCGGCTGAGTTGCTGTACATAAAACAACACTGGTTCTATAATTACTGAGAAGTTCTTCTATCATTGCGATACAAGGTTTTAGGTAATCATTCGGCAACATCTGCGCTTCATCAAAAATAATTACACTGTTTGCAATATTATGTAATTTTCTGCATTTGGAAGACTTATTTGCAAATAGTGATTCAAAAAACTGTACGTTTGTTGTGACAACAACCGGTTTGTCCCAGTTTTCAGCTGCAAGCTGCATTGGCTGAAGTTCTTCCGAACTTTCGTAATCAACATTACAATGATTTTCCAACACATTTTCGTCTCCTAAAATTTCTCTGAACACTTTCGCATTCTGTTCAATAATACTTGTATATGGAATGACGTAAATTACCCGATCCATTTGATTTTCCACCGCATGACGTAATGCAAAGGCCAAAGAAGCTATTGTCTTTCCGCCACCAGTCGGAACTGTCAAGCGAAACAGCCCTTTTTCAGATTTACCTTCTGCTAAACAATGCCTTAAAATTTCTGTTCTTCTTCCATTTACTGTATCCAGATCTTGATTTTTCAACCATTCCGAAACATGCTTTTCCAATTTCTCAAGAAGTGCTTCCATCGGTTCTCCAGAATTTCTTACTTTTTGCCCACGACTCATAAATGCTTCTGTATCTAAAAAATCAGCATCGACCAAACAAGAATAAAGCATTCTTATAAAAACACTCATAGAAAAATCTGGATTCACTGTCTTCTTGAAATCAAATGGATCCGTTACGATTTCTGGAATATCAATTTCTTTCTGATATGCCTGATAGTCACTGATCTTTTTCTTTCTTCTCCCCATTAAAGTAGGATCGCCTGCATTATCATAATTACTTCCATAATCCGGAAGTCCGGCATGATGCCCCGCAATGCAATATTCTAAAAAACTGTACTTTCCGCCTTTCTCCCTGCAAACTCTCGCTCCTGCTGTAGAGTGATCCACCCGCTGATTGCTTTCCCCTGTAATCCTTTTCAGAAAATCCACAGAATACTTTCCAATATCATGTAATATCCCATTACAGTAGCCCCAGTCTTGTTTCCCAAATTTCCCCGCAAACTCTCCAGAAATCTTTGCCGTCCCTTCTAAATGTTCCTTGACTGACTGAATTCTATCCTGATCTATGTGTGCTATATATTGCATAATTTTTGAATTCCTTTCATCTTTTTGATTTTTTGTAAATTTATTATCACCTTTTACTTTTCACAAATATGAATTTTAATCTACACCCTATATCCTTCTAATATCGTCTCCAAATATTTTCTGTATGCCTCCCTCACTTCCATGGGCTCCACAATTTTCACATGAGCCCCTACTCCCGTAATCCATCCAAAAAACTGAGGGCTGACTACCACATTTACATGTACTATAAATTGATTTTCATCGACAGTTCTCATCCAGACATCCTTCCCGAATCTGTCCAATATCACTCCTGCCAAACTATTTTGACATAAGAGTTTTACTCCTATTTCCATTCCTCCATACATACCAAATGTTTTCTTTGTAAGTTCAGATGGATCAAATTTTTCAAATTGTTTTTGACCTTCCCGGTCTTCCTCACAAATATCCAAATGCTTCATCTTATCGACTCTGTAATGCTTTACTTTCCCCGCCACATCATCGAATGCAATTAAGTAATACTTTTCATCATCCCAAGTAAGTACCCAAGGGCTAATCTTGTAAAACATCCCATTCTTTCTAAATCTCAATTCCTTTTTTGGCGTCCACTCTGCATACTGAAATTGAATCTTCTTGTTGTTATATATCGCGGAATGAATTTTATCCACACTGTAATAAATCTCTTCATTTTCAGTCTTCAAGCGGTTTAAAATAGTTACTTGTTTTGCCAACTGTTCTGCCTGAAACGTACTGCAAAGTTTCTCCAACTTAAAAATAAGTTCTCTTGATTTTTTCTCTGTAATAAATTTAGAAGACTGAACAGAGTCTACAAGCAATTTCAGCTCTGGAAATTCAAAGCTTCTTTCCCCAATATAATATCCAGATGCTTTTCCTTTTTGCTGTATAATATCTACTCCAAACATTCTCAACGCTTCTATTTCTCCGTAAATCGTTCTCCGATCGGCGTGAATTTGATACTGTTGCTCCAAAAGCTTACAAATATCTGTAGCATTCAAAATATGATCTTGATCTGTATTTTCTGCTAAAATCCGCATTACATATAGCGTTCTAAGCTTCGTCTCATACACTCCCATAACACATTTCCTCCCAAACAAGTCTCAAAACTCATTGGTATTATTATAACATAATTTTCTTGCCCTAAAGTCCGATCTGTTTATCTTTTTCCTTATGCTCCCTGCTCAATCATTGTAAATAATTCCTCCAAGCGCCTTTGAGATCTTCTGTTACTTCTTGCCCTCGCGCTGGCAAAATATCGCTTCTCCTTTTTTGTTCTATTAGGAAGCAATCTATAATCTATCATCTCTATTTTCCGGGCTGCATCATGTTTGCTTATATAAAAAAGATATTTTTCTATACTTTTTGAAAAAGGAACATCTCTTTGCCTATGATAAGCTCCTTCTTCAACCTCATCAAGCGAGAGCACTCCCTGCATATAATTTTTATGATAAAGTAAAAACCTATGTTCGCTCATACTATAAATCATCTTCCAACATCCAACATCTGTTCGTACATACAGAACATGATTCAACAAATCTACCTCCATATGATTCTTTCTTGCATATTTTAAAATCTGTTCCTTCTTCATGCGAAACAATGCATCCATTCCATCACAGTACGGACAAATATGATACCCCGCTTTTTCCGCCGCCTCACTGCTTAACTGCATTCTATTTTTAGGAAGAATCTTTTTTGCATATCTACATTCCTCGCGGTGATAGACTTTTGCTTTACTTTGCATACTCACAACTCTCATTATCTTTTATTCCTTTCCCTGCCATATGATATAATTTTCTGATATTTTCTTATGTTTGTATTATAAAAAAGTAGATGTACAAAAATCTGTACACCTAATGTTATTTTCTATTTATTAACCTCTTAAAACCATACTATTTTCAAATTTCACTTTCCCCTATCCCGTACCAGCAAACATATTTTTCCACTTTTTCTACTTTTTTCAAAAAAATCTCCTGCAATTTCTCTCATCTTGTCCTATAATACAGAAAAATATTTCAAATTCATTTGATAGGAACAAGTAGTCTTCAGCGGATTTTTCAGAGAGGTAACGGGTGGTGCGAGTTGCCAATGAACCTGACAGATGAAATCATCCTTGAGAAGCAAACTGAAACAAAGTAGGAGCGCCGGAGTAAAGCCACGTTACAGGTGAGACGCATTAGATGATGCGGATATGAGCTGAGATTTTCTCAGGAATTAAGGTGGTACCACGGTCTTCAATCGTCCTTTCTAGGGCGATTTTTTTTATTTTAAGGAGGTTATCTATGAAACTACAAAAGAAACAAATTTTACTCGTCAGCTTTATGTTGTTTTCCCTTTTCTTTGGTGCAGGGAACCTGATTTTCCCTCCATTTTTGGGACAAAACGCAGGAGACAAAACTCCATTTGCAATTGCAACCTTCCTGATTACAGCAGTGGCATTGCCTGTCCTGGGTGTTGTTGTTGTTGCAAAATTTGATGGACTAGAGCAGCTCGCAAAAAAGGTTAATCCTAAATTTGCCATTTTCTTTACTATTTTGATTTACCTGTCTATCGGACCTGGCCTTGGAATTCCTCGTGCGGCTTCTCTCCCGTTTGAGATGGCAGTTGCACCATACCTTCCGGAAAATGCGAATTTGACTGTATTTATGTTTCTCTTTTCCTTAGTCTTTTTCCTGACTGCCAGCTGGCTTGCATTAGCTCCAAATAAACTGGTAGAACGAATCGGAAAATTTTTGACACCATCACTGCTACTTTTACTGTTTTTTGTATTTGTCAATTTCCTATTCCGAGGCACCGTGAAAGTCAATCCTGCTCAAGTAAGTTATAGCAGTAATCCACTTGTCAAAGGATTTTTAGAAGGATATCTTACAATGGATACCATTGCAGCCTTAAATTTTGGACTTGTAATTGCAACTACAATCAGAAGTTTAGGGGTGAAAGAGAAAAAAGGTGTGATGAAATACACTGTCATGACCGGAATCTTTGCCGGAACAATTCTTGCATGTGTGTACTTATCTCTGGCATATATGGGAATGAGTTCCTCAGGTGTCTTCCCAATCCAGGAAAATGGTGCATGGACACTCCGCTGCATTGTTCACCAACTGTTTGGTGATACCGGCGCAGTTTTACTGGCAGCAATCTTCACATTAGCATGCTTGACAACCTGTGTTGGACTGATTACTTCCATCTCACAATATTTTTCGACATTGACTACAAAATTATCTTATCGTCAATGGGTATTATTGATTGCGGGATTTTCTTTTATCATCTGTAATCAGGGATTAAATATGATTTTAAGCATTTCCGTTCCGGTGTTGGATGCTATTTATCCAGTCTCCATCACTCTGATTTTACTTGGATTATGTCATCGCTGGATAAAAAATATCACTTATATCTATCCATGCACCATCGGTGCAGTAAGTATCCTCAGCGTTGCATATGCACTTGAAAATCTTGGAGTTTCCTTTGGATTTGCCGGCAAATTGCTCCATGCACTTCCACTGTACTCTCTGGGTCTTGGATGGGTTCTTGTAGCACTTGTAGTTACAGGTCTTTGCGCACTGTTCTATCAGCTCAAGACAGCTAGACTTTCTCGTTGCAATATGGAAACATCTGCGGAACCTTTCAACTACACAGAATAGTAAAATGAGGAGCGCTTTGACTTGCGCTCCTCATTCATTTCTTCATAAGCCTCAATTTAAAAATAAAACAGTTCTTCAAACTTTTTTTCTAAAGCAATACACAGAAGTAATGCTAGTTTCGCAGTAGGATTGAACTGACCTGTCTCAATAGAACTAATCGTATTTCGCGACACTCCAACTAACTCTGCAAGCTCCATCTGAGATAGTTTTCTCTCAGCTCTAGCATTCTTTAAGTTGTTTTTCAATATCAATTCGCCATCCATATTAATGCCTCCAAATAGCCAGATACAAATTGATAATCGTTGTCATTCCCCAACATATAGCCAAAAACAAATCCTTTTTTTTCTTCTCCATTTTATATTTGTATATATAAAATCCAGCCAGTGTTGTCTCATACATTGCAAGAATATCATACATCGGCTCTCCTCTAAAAGCTTTCAGTATCACGAGAAAAGCAAATACAATCGCTGAGGCGACCATCCCATAATTGTACCCTTTCATTTGTATAAATACTTCCCTCTCATCATAATGTTCACTTTCTTTCTGTGCCATTTTCAAAATCTCATCTCGTTCCATATCAGCACCTCCATTTCAAATTGACAAGTTTTGTTGTCACAATTATATCTCCGCCAAGTTTTCTTGTCAATCCCATTTTCCAAGTTTTCTGTGCATAGAGAATCCTTTTCTGTTTTGAAATAGGCATGTTTTTTCTTCTATCAAATCAATTGCCTCTTCCAAAAGTTCAGAAACTATTTTTATTGTAGTTTCCGGAACCCCAAAAAACAATACTCCTTCCCATTATCAGCAAAATACATTATTTGCGCAAAATACATCAATATATTTTCTGATTTGATTGACTTTTGTTCAAAACACTTGCAATTATTCTGTTAAAGAGTTATCATATGTATTAAGAAGGTATTCATATAATATATCAAAAAAAGGAGTGAATTACATGAAAACCTTAATCAGTGCGGAAAATACTTGGGGGTTATTCGCGATTTTGGTAGCGGTTGCTGCATTAGCAATCTATTTGGAGCAAAAATACCAATGGGCTTCAAAAATCACAGGATGCGTGCTGGCACTTATTGGATGTCTTATTTTATCAAACTTAAGAATTATTCCAACAGAAGCAGCAGCATACGACTTCGTTTGGGACTACGTTGTTCCACTTGCAATTCCAATGCTACTTTTGCAAGCTAACGTTAAGAAAATTTCAAAGGACTCTGGACGTCTGATCATTATATATCTGATCAGCGGAATCGGAACAGTAGCCGGAGGATTTCTTGCATTCTTTGCGTTAAAGAACTTTATTCCTGAACTCAACAAGGCAACTGCCATGATGGTCGGAACATATACTGGTGGAAGCGTAAACCTTGTTGCTATGGCAGATGCATTTGATGCAGGTAGCGAATTAGTATCTACATCCGTTGTCGCTGACAACTTGCTAATGGCACTTTACTTTTTCGCTTTAATCGCAATCCCAACAGTAAGCTTCTTTAGAAAACATTTTAGGCATCCACTTCAGGATGAAATTGACAAACGTACTGCAAATGGCGAAAGTCAGAATCACGCACAAAGCTATTGGACAGCGAAACCGGTCGCTCTCAAAGATATTGCATTTACCTTTGCACTCTCTTTTGTGATTGTTGCTGTTTCTACTGAGATTGCTGCGTTCTTTGGACGAATCATCCCAACATCTAATTTTGTATTAGCTCTGTTAAATGGATTGATCGGTAACAAATATCTTATCATGACAACGCTTACAATGATTTTAGCTACTGCATTCCCAACACAGGTTGGTGAAATCGCAGGTGCTCAAGAAATCGGTACATTTATGATCCACATTTTCTTTGGTGTCATCGGTGCTCCAGCTTCTATCTACCTGATTCTTACAAAGGCACCATTGCTTCTTGTATTCTGTGCGATCATCGTTGCAACAAACATGTTGATTTCTTTCCTCTTTGGAAAACTTTTCAAGTTCAATCTGGAAGAAATCTGTATTGCATCCAATGCAAACATTGGAGGACCAACAACTGCTGCTGCTCTTGCGATTGCAAAGGGATGGAACGCCTTAATCGTCCCAGCACTCCTTGTTGGTACATTAGGATATGTAATTGGTAACTACTACGGAATCTTTGTAGGAACGTTACTTCGATAATCTACACTAAGGTAGCACATAAATTCCCACGCTGAATTGCCGGTGTGGGAATTTTTTAAAAAACATCATAAATGACAGGAGGATTTTTTGAATATGTCAGTTTTAAAAGGATTTGAACCAACAAACGTATTAAGCTATTTTGAGGAACTCTGCAAAATTCCTCATGGATCAGGAAATACAAAAGCAATTAGTGATTATTGTGTACAATTTGCCAAAGATCACAATCTTCGCTATATACAAGATGAATATAATGATGTCATCATCTACAAAGATGGTACAGAAGGATTTGAAAACTCAGCGCCAGTAATCATACAAGGACATTTAGATATGGTCTGCGAAAAAACTTTGGATTCCACTCATGATTTCATGAAAGATCCTTTAGACTTGAAAGTAGAAAATGGTTACTTATATGCACAGAATACGAGTCTTGGCGGAGATGATGGAATTGCAATTGCTTACGCACTTTCAGTTCTTGCCAGTGACACTATTGCTCACCCACCAATCGAGGCCGTCTTTACTGTAGATGAAGAAACTTCTATGTTAGGCGCCGAAAAATTAGACATGACTCTCTTGAAAGGACGTCGTCTTCTTAATATCGACTCCGAAGAAGAAGGTGTTTTGACATGTGGGTGCGCAGGCGGTCTCCGTCAACATGTTACATTTGATTTCCAGAAAGTAGAAAAAGAAGGTACTGAAATCGAACTTTGGATCAAAGGATTGTTGGGTGGCCACTCTGGTTCTGACATCCACAAACAAAGAGGGAATGCAGTAAAACTTTCTTCCCGTATGTATATCCATTTATCAAAAACATTTGCTATGGATTTGATTTCTATTGATGGTGGTGAAAAAGATAATGTCATCACTTATAGTGCTAAAATGAGAGTATTGGTAGACAGCGCTCAGGCGGAAGAATTTATCAAAGCTGTCAGAAAAGAAGAAGCCATTTGGAAAAAAGAATTCAGCAATGACGAAACCGGTCTGAACATCGAGATTACAAATGCAGGTCAAAAGAACATTGCGGTAATTGCTCCAGCAGATTCTTCTAGAATTATGAAATTTATCTATGCAGTACCCCAAGGACTAATCTGCTCCGATCGCAATCTTCCGGGACAATCTGAAACATCCTTGAATCTTGGCGTTACAGTTACCAGAGAAGATTCTGTATTCATGCAATTCCTTCTTAGAAGTTCTATCGAAACAAAGAAACAATCCCTTTGCGAAAGAGTTGGTGCATTGGTAGAACTTGCTGGCGGTCGCTACATCATTGACAGCGAATATCCGGCATGGGGATACGATCCAAACTCTAAGTTACGACCTCTTATGCGTGATGTTTATGTAAAAATGTTTAAAGAAGAACCTAGAATGGAGGCTGTTCATACCGGTTTGGAATGTGGCATCTTCGGCGGTCACTGTGAAGGTCTTGACTCTGTCTCCTTTGGTCCAAACATCCTGGATATTCATTCCATCAATGAAAAATTAGACCTTGCCTCTGTAGAACGCATATGGAGATTTTTGCTGGAAGTTTTAAAAGCTTGTAAATAATATTCTTTTCTAAAACTAGAAAGCTTCAGATTTGTAAGATGACGGCAAAAAACAAAACCTGTGATTCAACAGATAAATTTTCAACTGCCTTTGAAGCGGTGGCTTGGATTTTTAATGCTGCCGCTTCTTTTGGTGAAAACCATTTAGCATTCTTAAGTTTTAGAATTATAAATAAATAATATTTTCACACTGATTATATTCATGTGGTTTATGTGAAATTAAAATAATAGTATGTTCATCCTTTAATTTCGTCAACGTTTGAAATAATCCCGATGCTGTTTTTTCATCAAGCGCACTCGTCACTTCATCACAAAGTAATATTTTTGAATTTTTCAATAATGCTCTGGCAATTGCTATTCTTTGCTTTTGTCCGCCTGAAATATTTATCGCAGCTTCTTCTAAAACAGTATCATATTTCATCGGCAATGACATGATATAATCATCTATTTCTGCTTGTTTGCATGCTTCTCTTATCTTATTCATATCTGAATTAATTAGTGCTAAATTATCATAAATTGACATATGAAATAAATATGGCTGTTGCGAAACACAAGTCATAATTTTTGCATATTCATCTTTTGAGTATTCTTCAATTGAGTATTTCCCTACCAAAATTTTACCCAAATATTCTCTTTCAAATCTAAGCAGTAAATTAAATAATGTACTTTTCCCACATCCACTATCTCCAACCAAAGCATTTAGGCTATTTGATTTTATGCTCAGATTTAATTCTTTTAACACCTGATTTTTTCCATATGAAAAGCATACATTTTCTAATTCAACACCATAGTCCTCTATACCTGCAAGTTTCTCATCTGAGAAACAAACAGTCATATCTGAATGTACAAAATTATCATATCTTTCAATAGAAACATTTTTAATCCTTAATTCCCCCAAAGTCGATATAAAATCGCTTAAAGAACTAAATAACATTCCAAAATAAGATTGAATAACCAAAACAGTATCGATCTCAAAGTATCCATTTAAACAATTATAACATGCATAACACAGTAAAATAATCTCGGTTCCCATTGTTATGCTTGGACTAATAATATTACTGATAATTTGATTGTTGATCTGCTTATTATGAACCACAATATAGGATTCATTCAACTCTTTATATTTCAGACGTAAATTATCAAGAATGTTAAAAATTTTAATATCTTTTAATCCTGTCAGCAATTCACTATAAAACTGCATTTCTTCATCAGCCTTAAGCTTTCCTTCTTTTGTCAAAACTTCATATTTTTCATTATAAATATTAAGAATATAAATAACAACGCTATTTACTATAATGCCTAAAACCATTAATCCAATGCTAATTCGAGCTAAAATAATAATAGAAATAAGGAAAGATATAAATAACAAAATAGCATTCGACAGCCATGTTCCAAATTCAGCTAAGATTTTAATATCTTGATTGACAATATTAAGAATTTCTCCTTTGCTATGCGTATTGAAATATTTCAGATCAATTATTTCTAATTTGCCAACAATCTCATCATGAAGTTTTCGATAAACATCATTGTAAAGTCGTTTTTCAATATTATAACTTACAATTTTAAAAATTTTAGAAGCTGTTTTCAGCATAAAATAAATTGATATAGTAACTATTACCATATCCGTTTCCTTCTTTGCCAAATAATTAATACTTAAGCTGAACAACAAACTTGTAAACATATACGGTCCATTTGTTAATAACGATGCTATGATAAGTAATAACGTTATTTTTTTGTTAGCTTTAGTCACCTGAAAATATTTTTTTATAATTTTAAAATTTTTCATCTTAAAAATTTTTCAATAGCATTTCTAAGAAGTGCTTGAATCTCATCTTCAGATAATGCTATATTTCCTCCATAAAGTTGTGTTGCAATACCATGTGTATAAAATCTTATGTCCCTATACAACGCCTCACTTGCCTCCATAGAAATTTGGTATTGGTTAGCTGTGCATTCAATGGTTTCTCTATTCCATGATGAACAAATGACCTCGTTCATAGAACGTGTTTCGATAAATTCATTAACGAATAATGCTCCAAAAAGTTTCCTTTCTTTTAGTGCAAAATTAATATATGCAAAACTAATTGTAAAAAGATAATCTGTTTTATCAATGTAATTCAAAATGAAGCCGTCATAATATTCTTCTATCGCCTTTTTTAATTCTACTTTAAGTTCATTCACATTACTAAACACCTTAAAAATTGGCATTGTAGAACATTCTATTTTCTTTGCCAAATATCTTACATTTAAAGATTCCACCCCCTCCTCTTGGGCAATTTCAAATGATTTATTAAGAATTACTTCTTTTGTTATTCTTGTTTTTGGTGGCATAATATACTCCTTTTTAAATATCATTCGTTATATAACAATAGTTATTTTATCAATAATATTTTTTCTTGTCAATAGTCAATTCAAGGATGATGTAGATAATTATTTTATCCACCAATCTTCCACACAACCTAACATCAAACTTTCTAAAACTTGAATCTCAATGCACCAAAGATGCTCTCGATAAACTTCGTAAGCAAAAACACAAATAAACTTACTTTATAACGCAAAAAACCTTCCCGATCTTCAATTCTAATTCTGAAAATCAGTAAGGCTTTCTATATCTTATTAAAATCAAATTATTCTAGAATATTATTAAAGTATTATCAATTGATTGTCAACGGACATAGAAAGAACCAAGAAAGCCCGTAAAATAGGCATTTCTTGGCTCTAATATATTATTCGAATTCGGCAATTACTAATCAATTTTGTTTAGAGATTATTCTCTGTCGTGTTTACAGTTCTTT
>ENA-ORVB01000025-ORVB01000025.1-human-gut-metagenome-genome-assembly--contig:-NODE-25-length-123646-cov-18.6972_pt1 | contig 123646 bp, 176 predicted proteins | sample MGYA00242090_ERZ509231 | MGnify/ENA primary metagenome ERZ509231 (study PRJEB26280, sample SAMEA2338798) | human gut metagenome | biome: human gut; feature: human-associated habitat; material: faeces...
GAGTAATATTATCTTACATCAGTTTGAAGGTTTACACAAACTTTGGGATACTCCCATTTTGGTAGTGATAGACAGTGTTTATTATAAATATTTCTTCTCTTGTGCTTTCTGACTCATACATGCAACACTATCAACAAATCAAATTTTACTATTCAATTTCTACTTTACATATTTTCTTAAAACATGCAACTCCATATTTGATGAAATTTTTCATACCATCCTGTTTTAGTTTTGCCACATAATCTTTCTCTTCAATCTGTTTTAATGCCTTTTCACATGCTGCATCCAGATCTCCGTCCTCTGCATACTTTATCTCAATCACAATTCCTGTTCTATTGGTCGGAACCTCCACTAATATATCACTGTAACCAATTCCTGATTCTGCATTTAACTTGATCAGCCAGTTTGATTTATATCCTAGAAGTCCAAGCAAAATACCATGATAAAAATTTTCCTTCTTTTCTTTTGCAACTGCTGTATCACGTATACTGATGGTATTCCAGAGATAGTCTCCAAAAATCTGTTCTATCTTTTCGGAATCTTTATCTACAAATGCACTGCAAAACTCTTCCAATGTTTTTCCATCATTTCTTGATACATCAGAAAACCACTCTCTGATTTTTTTTACGAAAAGATTTCTAACCTCTTTATTCGGAATTACCAGACGGTATTTTCCACTTTCTGTACAACCTTTATGTGTCAGATATCCTGTCGTAAAAAGCACACTCCATAAATTTTCAATGCTTTTATCAATCTCATCATAAGTGAGTTCTGATACAACATCCTTTTCAATACTCTCTCCTGCTATTAAACGTTCTATCTCGTTTCTAGTCGATATATCAGCCTTGTCTATAAATCTACGAACGATAGCATTACCACTTGAGTTGGACCAGAAATCCTGTGGCTTAGCAGAAACATCTAAATATAAGCTTTTACAATATTGAATTACATCCCATGGACAATATATATCAATGTTTCCAAAATGATAACCGTCATACCACTCTTTGACTTCTAAATAATGATCTTTAAGATTGTAATCATTCAATATTTTTTTGACCTCAGCATCTGTAAATCCAAAACTCTCATCATACTGATCATTCAAGATTGATAAAACCTCAAAATTATTAAGACCTGTAAAGATGCTTTCCTTAGAAATCCGCATACAACCTGTCAAAACCGCAAACTGTAAACTATCATTGGTCTTCAACGCCATTCCGAAAAGACCTCTGATCAATGACACCATCTCTCTGTAAAAGCCATTCTGAAAAGCCTTATCCAAAGGGACATCATACTCATCAATCAAAATGATCACCTTTTTTCCAAAATGCTTGTACAATAATTGCGACAAAACCTGAAGGCTTGATATCAGCATTTTTTCATTCATTGTATTCATACCATTATTTAATGAAATAATAGCTTTGTATCGTTTTTTCTCATTTTCTGACAGATGTTCACTATCTTCCAAAAATCCAAACCGCTCTGCTTCTAGACCTATCAACTCTGTCATGCGATACTTGGCATCCTCAAAAGTTAATCCATCCACACTTTTTAATGAAAGGAAAATAACCGGATATTTTCCCATATACTCTTCACAAAGTTCTTTATTTTTTGTAATATATAATCCATCAAACAATGATTCGTCTGCATCTATTTCAAAAAAAGAGCGTAACATACTCATATTCAAGGTCTTACCAAAACGACGTGGACGTGTAAAAAGAGTAACCTCGCCACCTGTTTCCACCAACTGTTCTATAAGCTTTGTCTTATCAATATAATAAAACCGATTTTTTCTGATTTTTTCAAAACTATCGATTCCTACTGGCAGTTTTAAAGTATTTACCATATAAACCTCCACGAAATGTTCAAAATCCGCTATACTTTGTCTTAAGTATAGCGGATTTTTATTTTTAATTCAAATACACTTTTATGCTTCTGATATTAGATACCTTTACCCTTAATCACAGATTCCAAAAAATCAACATATTCTTCAAACTGTTGAATTCCCATCTCTGTGATTTCATATTGTGTTACCGCTTTCCCATTCATTAGTTTCTTTTCAGATTTAACATATTCCCAGCTTTCTAATTTCTTCAGCTGTATACTAAGATTACCGTCCGATGCATTTGTTAATTTCTTTAGTTCTGTAAAAAGCAATTTTTTTGTGATCAGATGACTGATGATCAGTAGTCTGAGTTTTGAACAAAATGCTTCCTGTATTTGATATTCTTTCACCCTGTAACATATCCTCTTTCATTTATAATCATTCTTTTCTTATACATTTTGCTAATATCATATAGCCAATAATAAGCATAACATAATAATACAAATCTTGATAGTGTATCACGATATTTCCAATTGATAATTCCTGATCTATCGCAAACGCAATCAGGTAAACGACTAAATTACCTATCGCACATACAGCATATATTTTGTTATCACGTACAAAACTGACGATTAAAAATGATACACTTAATAAGATAATTGCTGAAAACACCTGTAAATTCATCAACATTTCTAACATTTTTCCTGCCTGAGAAGCTTCATTATTTAATGTAAATGATCCGATATTTCCTGCAATCCATAAAATGACTGGGATCACAACTACAACGCTTCCATAAATATAAAGCATCGCCTGATAATAATGATTAGTATTGCTTTTTTCCTCTTTGTACATTCGGAAAATATAATACGCCAAATAAACAAAACATATCATTCTCCCAATATACATTTCCCTCACGAATCCTTGATATAAACTGACGATTAAATACAACACAACGGTTATCATATTAATAATTGCATAGCTTTTAAAAAATCCACCTAATTGATTCATTGGATTCTTTGCTCCATCGATTGCTGATCGAATCATTTTAAAATCTTCTTCGTATGTTTTATTGTCCATCTTCTCTATCTCCTTTTGTTTTTAAAGTTCCTTTATTTTATAAAGTTTATATTATTATATTTTATTTATATTTTTTTGTCAATATATTTTATTTTCTCTTTATTTATGTTATACTTACCTCGCACAACAAACGTACGTTCGATAAAGTGAGCTGCGGCTATGGCTAAATTAAATAAAATCAAACCAGATACTATATTAAAAAACTTCTGGAAAAATAATGACCGATTTGCTGATCTTTTTAATGCTTTCTATATTTGGCTGGTGTCACGCCCATCACGCTTTTAAATGCGGATGAAAATTTTCCTGGATTTTCGTATCCCATTTTCAATGCAATTTCTTGAATCTCTACTTTGGAATCTTCCATTAACAGATTGGCTGCAACATTCATACGGTATCTCTTCTGGTAAGAATAAATGGAATCTCCATAAATTTCACGAAAACATTTTTTCATGCTTGTTGCTGGCATATCGTATTGTTTTGACAATTCTTCGATTGTGACTCTCACTTGTAAATTTGATGTAATCTGCTCATGGATCGCACGGATCTTTTCCATCTGTGTTTTGTCGTAATATGGCTTGAGATCAATGGAAAAACCATGAAACATCTCATCTAAAGATTTTTGTGCTGCATGAACTTCTAGGAAAATGCTTACGCCATGATAATGTCTTAATGGATAATATGCCATGCCTTTATGATGCTTGCGGTCATCGACCCGCAGTTCATTTTCCCGCATAATACTGAAGATTCCCGGCTGGTTTTCCATCTCGATGCGTCCTTCTCTGCATTGGTCGATGCATAGAACTTTCTGTCCGCTGTTTAATTCAAACTCGGACATACATTGTTCCATATGCATATCGGTAAAACAGATCATGATACCTGGCAGAATCTGATGAACTGTCATCTTACCTTCTCCAGTTTCATCGGAAATCATCATGACCATGCTGTTTTCATCTTTTATGATCGTTTTTGTGTTGCTTCCAAATTGGGCAATATCCAGATTTAAAAATAGAAATTCTCCCAATGACGGACTACCAGCAAAGAGGAGAAACATTTTCCGTTCTTGGAAGCAAATATGATCTGTTTGAAGGTATTTATGGGTCTGCTGACTGGAAGAGACTTTGTCAGTTTCTTGAACTTGACAGGACACCAATTTGTTGTGCCATTCCTAAGAACCACCCTCTTTGTGATCACAAACAAATTTCTATGCATGATCTTGATAATCAACATATTGTTACGATTCCTCTGGATACAGATCTGACTCTGCCTTATGGATTAACGTATGCAAATGAGCCAAGTGAAGCTTTGAAAAAGTTTCTTAGAATTGTAAAAAAACTGACATGGTAAAACTGTCAGCTTTTTTGATCTCTTCTTGCAGCGTATATTTATTTATTTTTATTTGTAAGTTTTTTCATGATCTTAAGCATAATAACTGCTGCGATCAATGCTGTAACCACGTCTGAACACGCCTGTGATACCAAAACTCCTGTATATCCAAACACATTTGACATGATAAAAAGTGCTAATACATAGATCACACCCTGTCTGCTAATGGATAAAACAAAAGCTCCTCCTGCATTTCCAACGGCCTGACATACGCAGGTTGAGATCAGGCTCACGGACATAAAGGTCATTCCGATCTGCTGGAATCTTAACATCATGGCTCCATTTGTTATGATATCTGGTTTATCCATAAATACTTTGATGATCTGTGGTGCGAAAATACACATGAGAATCGTAAATAATAGTCCTAATCCCATTTCAAATAAATATGCAAATTTCAGGATATTTTTTAATCTTTTTTCATTTTTAGCCCCGTAGTTGTATCCGACCAGCGGCTGTCCTCCGAAGGCAAATCCTACGAGTACTAAGGCTGTGATCATATTAACCTTTAATGCGATTCCCATCGCTGCGACTTTATCTGTTCCATATGTAAGTAAAAAATTATTGGTCATGACCATCATAAAGGTCTGCATGATATTTGTGATCGATGCTGGAATTCCGATCATTAAGATATCTCTGATCCTTCTTCCTGTGACCTTCATATGGGATGGAGAACATGTCAGTCTCTTTGATTTCTTCATCACCGCATATACATAATAAATATCTGCAATGATATTTCCAAGAACTGTTGCCATGGCGGCTCCTGCTGCCCCCTGGTTTAATCCAAAGATAAAGATTGGGTCAAAGATGATATTTACAATGGAACCAATAATTGATCCTGCCATTGACTGGACTGCTAATCCTTCAGTTCTTAGGATATTGCTTGGCACCATGCTGAAAATGATAGATACTGCACCAATCGCAATCCATGTGTAGTAGGCATTGGCATACTGGTATGTATCTTTGCCAACTCCTAATAATCCGAGAATCTGTGTACGGAATAATAATAGGATTGCACTGATACATAGTCCAAATACCAAAGATATCCAGATACAGAATGCGCATGTTTTCTTTGCCTCGTTATCTTTCTTCTCTCCTAACAATCTTGAAATCGCGGAACTTCCTCCAAGTCCGAAGATATCTCCAAATGCGATCATTAAGGTAAACATCGGTGCTACGAGTGACACTCCGGCGACCAGTTCCTGCACTCCTGTCAGGGCGATAAAATAGGTATCTACCATGTTATATACTAATGATACGATCATACTTAATACCACTGGCAGTGCAAGTTTCATATATGCCTTTGGAACTGACATTTTTTCAAATAAATAGTTTTCCATAAAAACTCCTTTCCAAATCTTATTTTATAGGCCAAAAAACATCCATAATCCTTACTTAAAATGGATTATGGATGTCCAAACCGTAGCATTGCATACGCAATGCCCTATCATATTTTACTTTATCACTAAGTGGCATTTTAACAGAGTTTATTTTATACGTCAAGATTCATTTAAATAAAATCTGTATCCTTTATGATCTTTGCAATTGCAGTATTCGAGTAGATCAATGGATTGGATCCATGATAAAACAAACATCCCTCGCATGGCGACTTGATCACTTCGATCACATCTCCTTCATAGGTATCTATGATCTCTGCGATCTCATCTCCTACACTTAAATGATCTCCACATTTTACTTTCAAGACAAGAATTCCTGAAGTCTTTGTTCTTACTGTTACAAGTTCATTTTCTTCTACGATCCTTGAACGGTATCCCCCATTCACCTTCATATGGATCAGTCCATGATATGCAAGAAATCGGATCACTGCATCAATTCCGTAACGTGCCTGTTTTACATCAACCTGATCTGTTCCCGGTGTATAAATCGAAAATGCCTGTGTTCCCCATACCTGCCATTCATAATTCAGAGTTGTCGTATCATAAGGTTTTGGATTTCTTAACATAATATATGGCATTGCAAATTCTTTTGCCACTTCTACATTTTCATATCCTGTTTTCATGATTCTGACATGCGGAGTGAAATTTCCTTCCAGATAAAAGCTTGTAAAATGGATTCCATAAGTATAATCTTTTACTTTTTGGAAAAATCCGTCTGCAATCCTTTGTGTTGTCTCACCCAGATCATATCCTGGAAACATTCGATTGATATCTGTATTATCCGTTGCCCAGAACCTTGTACTTGTATTGAGTGAATATGGATTAACAGAAGGAACGATCATAATTCCAAGATTCTCATCAAGGCATCTTCTTTCTTCCAATAATTTTAACGTTTTGATCAGATTAGAACACATATATAATTGTTGAATTTCATTTCCAGAATACGTCCGATCAGTGATCCTTCACTTACAACCGGATATTCTCTTAGTGTAAATAATATTCCATCACATTCTGAATATAATTCTTCTTTCACAACGCCCTCCAATGGATCTAGAATTTCTCCGATCTTATCTCCCTTTTTAACATTTGTCCAATGTTCTACCGTTGGAAGAAAGATTCCTGCATATCCCGCATTCAGATAGTGGACTTCTCCATCCGTGAAGATCAACGGATCTTTTGGTGTAATAACTTCTCCTTGCCACATTCCAAGATCTTTCATCTCTACAAAAATACCATCCACTAATTGTTTGCAGTACTCTTTTGTCACGCGCATTCCAACGCCCATCTCCACGACAAGCACTGGAGTTCCGATCATATTTAATGAATGTGCAAAAGTTGCTTCTAACACAGTAGCAGCTCCATGTACCCACACATAGTCAATATTTAATCGTTTCGCATAAGGAAGCAACGTATCTTCGCATAGTTCATTGATCCTTACCTGCGGAATCTCTCTTAAGAAAATATTACTTGCATGAATGTCAAAGCATTCTTATCAATGCACTTATTTGATCGCTGTCATAAACAATTCGTACATATCATCTTCACCACTTAATTTGGGTGAGTTCTCTCCTCCACCATTCGTACTTCTTCTCATTGTTGCGTAAAATTCTTCTCCAGCATTGATCAGTTCCATCGGATAAATCTCATATCCTAGTTCCTGACATTGCTTGCAAAAGGCAAGAATCGGTTCTTTTTCTTCCCTTGTTTTTAATAATGTCTTTCGTATTGTGTCATCATGCAGTGCTTTTTCCTGTAATTCTTCTAATTTTTCGTATACATCCATATCGGACACCTCCTTAAGAAAAAAGGCACTTATGCTATACTGCATAAGCGCCTTTGCCGTTGTTCTTATTATATCTTGTTTTCTTGATTCTTTCAAGATGTCTTTTTAAGATCTTATTTTACAATCAGGGATTTTCCTGTCATTTCTGCTGGCTGTTCCATTCCCATTAACTCGATTAATGTAGGTACGATATCAGCTAAGCATCCTCCTTCTCTTAATTTTAATCCTTCTTCAGCATTTACAAGGATAAATGGTACTGGATTTGTTGTATGTGCTGTAAATGGAGCTCCTGTTTCGTAATCTTTTAACTGCTCAGCATTTCCATGGTCAGCACAGATGAACATCTGTCCGTTCACTTCTTTGATCGCTTCTACTGCATCTCCAACGCATTTATCAACTGCTTCTACCGCTTTGATCGCTGCTTCTTCGATTCCTGTATGACCTACCATGTCGCTATTTGCAAAGTTCATGATGATCACGTCATATTTATCAGATTTGATTGCTTCTACAAGTTTTGCACCAACTTCTGGAGCACTCATCTCTGGCTGAAGATCATACGTTGCTACTGCTGGAGATTTTACTAAGATTCTGTCTTCTCCTTCGTTTGGTTCTTCGACTCCACCGTTAAAGAAGAACGTTACATGAGCGTATTTCTCTGTTTCTGCTAAACGTAACTGTTTTAATCCGTGCTGTGCAAGGAATTCTCCAAATGTATTCTTGATCTCTACTTTGTGGAATGCCACTAATTTGTTAGGGATTGTCACATCATATTCTGTGAAGCATACAAATGTTGTCTTGAAGTATCCGTTTGGACGATCAAAACTGTCGAATTTATCATCACAAATAGAACGTGTGATCTCTCTTGCACGGTCTGGTCTGAAGTTATAGAAAATAACGGAATCGTTTTCTTTTAATGTTGCAACTGGTTCACCATTTTCAACAATAACTGTTGGTACCACGAATTCGTCTGTAACATCTTCTTTGTAAGAAGCATCAATTGCATCGATCGCACTGTCAGCTGTATTTCCCTGTCCCATAACGATCGCATTGTATGCTTTCTGTACACGATCCCAACGATTGTCACGATCCATTGCATAGTAACGTCCAGAGATAGATGCCACTTTACCTACTCCGATCTCATTCATCTTCGCTAATAATTCTTCGATGAATCCTTTTCCTGATGTTGGAGCTGTGTCACGTCCATCTAAGAATAAATGAACATATACATTCTCTAGACCATTTCTCTTAGCCATTTCAAGAACGCCATATAAATGTGTATTGTGGCTGTGTACTCCACCATCTGATAATAATCCAAAACAATGTAATGCAGAACCATTCTTCTTGCAGTTTTCAATTGCTTCTAACATTGCTTCGTTCTTAAAGAAATCTCCATCCTGGATCTCTTTTGTGATTCTTGTTAATTCCTGATATACGATGCGTCCTGCACCCATATTCATATGCCCTACTTCAGAGTTACCCATCTGACCTTCTGGAAGTCCTACTGCCATTCCAGATGCATTTCCTTTTACGAATGGGTATTCTTTCATTAATTTATCCATTACAGGAGTCTTTGCTTCTGCTACTGCATTGGCTTCTTTGTTTTCATTTAATCCATATCCATCTAAAATCATCAGGACTGTTGGTTTTTTACTCATTATTTTCTCCTTCATTTCCCAAAAATTAATCTTATTTTATGTCCGTTAATATTATAACGATTTTCTTCTTGAAATTCAACTATTATATGATTGTATTTATGGACGTACATTTTAATCTGGAGTATAATATATTCAGATACAATTTTATATAACTAATATGTTGATTCGTCTTTTCTTTGCTTGCATATTAGTTTTTACAGATTTGGAGGTGCTTAGTATGCTTCATGAAGTTAGTTTTCATTCCTTTAATGGCCGTGATGAGGTGCAAGGTTGGGTTTATGTACCTGCCTGCAAACCAAAAGGAATTGTACAGGTGATCCATGGCTTTGGTGAACATTCCCGTCGTTATTTCCATATGATCGTAAAATTTATGGATGCAGGGTATATCGTTGCTGCAGATGACCATGTTGGACATGGAAAAACTGCAATGTATAACGATACCTGGGGTGACTGGGGTGATGCTGGTTTCCATACGATGATGGAAGATGAACATAAGTTAAAAGAAATCGTCAGCAAAATGTATCCTGATTTTCCTTATTTTATGTTTGGACACAGCATGGGATCTTTTATTACGAGAGATTTTGCTGCAAAATATGGAGAAGAACTTGCAGGAATCACAATCTGTGGTACAGCTGGTCATTTCCGTGGTGCTACAGAAGCTGAATCTGCCTTATTGGCTGCTGTAGCTGAAGGAAAAGGGAAAGAATCTGACCCTTCCTTTACTGCTGATCTAATGGGCTGGATGTGTGAACGTTGTGGTAATATTTCCATAGGCAATGAATGGATCTGTTCTGATCCTTATGTTCAACGAGATCATGCAGAAGATCCATTTGATGCATTTACCCGGCCAACTACAAATCAATCTCTGCTTTATTTTGTTCAGATGATGAAAGCGATCACTGGTACCGAATGGGCTGGCAAGATTCCTTCTGATCTTCCGATTTATAATATCGGTGGAGATCAGGATCCTGTTGGTGAATATGGAAAAGGTATTTATGAAGTTACCAACTGGCTTGTAGATACTGGACATACAGTAAAAACTCGTGTTTATTCTGGTTACCGCCATGAAATTCATAATTATGATGAAATCAAAGATGAGGTGGAAGCTGGTATTATTTCTTTTATGAATTCGATTTTAGATGAATAATATACATACCAAATTATAAACAAAACACCACAGGAGATCTTTATTTCCTTCTGTGGTGTTTTTATTTCAGTTGTACTATTTTAATTGACTTAATAAAGATATTCCGATCGTTCCTTCTGGCATCGTGACACCAAAATTATCTGCGATCGTAGCTCCGATCACTGCAAATGTATCTTGATCTTCTAGCCTTCCATTTTCTTTCATAGACTTTGAATATGCGATAAATGGTGTGTATTCTCTTGTATGGTCTGTTCCTGTATAAGTTGGATCATTTCCATGATCTGCGGTGATGATCAATAAATCATCTTCTTTTAAAACTTCTAACAGATTTCCTAAACCAACATCAAATTTCTCGATCTCTTTTGCATAGCCGACTGGATTTCTTCGATGTCCCCAGAGTGTATCAAAGTCTACCAGATTGGTAAAACAAAGTCCATGAAAATCTTCTTTGCATACATCCACGGTCTGCTGCATTCCATGCACAGAGCTTTCAGAATGATATGCTTTTGTGATTCCTTCTCCACAGAAAATATCATTGATCTTTCCTACTGAAATTACGTCAAATCCTTCATCTTTTAATGCATTTAAAGCAGTTCTTGAAAATGGTTTTAAAGCATAATCCCTTCGATTGCTTGTTCTTACAAATTCGCCTTTTTTCTTTCCCACATATGGTCTTGCAATGATTCTTCCGACTTTCCATTCATTTTTCATCGTAAGCTCTCTTGCGATCTCACAACAGCGATAAAGATTCTTAAGATCAAAAGTTTCTTCATTTCCACAGATCTGCATCACAGAATCGGCAGATGTATATACGATCATTGAACTATTTTTAATCTCTTCTTCACCTAATTCATCCAAAATCTGCGTTCCACTGGCACATTTATTGCCAATAACTTTCTTTCCACATCTTTCTTCTAATTCATGGATCAATTCTGGTGGAAAACCTGTGTCTGTAAAGGTAAGAAATGGTTTCTCGATCTTAAGTCCCATCATCTCCCAGTGACCTGTCATAGTGTCTTTTCCGTTACTAGTTTCTTTTAATCTGGTATAGTAGGCAATTGGATGTTTTTCTTCTTCCATTTCTTTTGTTGGATGCAAATTTAACAATCCAAGCTTTTTTAGATTTGGAATATTTAATGTTCCCACGATATCACAGATATGCCCAAAGGTGTCTACATCATGATCTCCAAATCTGGCTGCATCTGGCATTTCTCCGATTCCTAAGGAATCTAAGACAATGACAAAAATTCTTTTGTATTTCTCCATATCATATGCCCCCTTTTCATCTACTCTCGGAATCTTTTTTGTACTTGATCTTATTATTTATTATAAACCGATTTATTGCTTGCTTCTAGTCTTTTATTTCTTTAATCTTTTAACGAATTCTACCATTATATAAAAAAGAAAAAATCCCCCGGATATTCAATATCCGAGGGACCCATCATTTAATTAATCAAATTTATTTATAGTTTACGATTTTACCAAAGTCTGGTTTTAATGATGCTCCACCAACTAATCCACCGTCGATATCTGGCTGTGCAAATAATTCTGGTGCGCTGGCTGCAGATACAGATCCACCATACTGAATGCGGATTGCTTCTGCTGTAGCTTCATCATATACTTCTGCGATACATGCACGGATTGCTGCGCAAACTTCCTGAGCCTGTTCTGTAGTTGCAACTTTACCTGTTCCAATAGCCCAGATTGGCTCATAAGCGATAACTGCAGTCTTAGCCTGGTCAGCACTTACTCCCTGGAATGCAATCTTGATCTGCTGGCGAACGAAGTCAATTGTAACTCCCTGTTCTCTCTGAACAAGAGTTTCTCCACAGCAAACGATTGGTGTAATTCCATGTTCAAAAGCTTTTAATACTTTCTTGTTAACAGTCTCGTCTGTTTCAGCAAAGTATTCTCTTCTTTCAGAATGTCCAAGAATAACATATTTTACTCCAAGATCTGTTAACATATTAGGAGCGATTTCTCCTGTATAAGCTCCACTTTCTTCAAAGTACATATTCTCAGCACCGATTGCAATATTGCTTCCTGCTGCAGCTTCAATTGCTGCTGGAATATCGATTGCTGGTACACAGAATACTACATCAGAAGTTTCACTTGCTACTAATGGTTTTAATTCTTCGATTAATGCTTTTGCCTCGCTAGGAGTTTTGTTCATTTTCCAGTTTCCTGCTACGATTGTTTTACGCATAAGACTAATATCCTTCTTTCTTGACATTTTGTTTATAAAGTGTATTAAATATTAAATATTTAAGTGCAATGATTATTTGTCGTTGGCTGCTACTACACCTGGAAGGTCTTTTCCTTCTAAGAATTCAAGAGAAGCTCCACCACCTGTAGAGATGTGTGTCATCTTGTCTGCAAATCCTAACTGGTTAACAGCTGCTGCAGAGTCTCCTCCACCGATGATTGTTGTTGCATCTGTATCAGCTAAAGCCTGAGCAACGGCAATTGTTCCTTTGGCAAGGATAGGATTTTCAAATACACCCATTGGTCCATTCCATACAACTGTTTTAGCAGTTTTAACTGCTTCTGCGAATTTCTCACATGTAGCTGGTCCAATATCAAGTCCTTCTTTATCAGCTGGAATTGCATCAGCTGCTACAACAGATACTTCGATCTCAGCATCGATAGGATTTGGGAATCCGTCTGCTACTGTTGTATCGATTGGAAGATATAAATTCTTTCCTAATTTCTCTGCTTTTGCCATCATTTCTTTACAATAGTCGATTTTTTCATCGTCTACTAAAGATTTACCAACTTCTAATCCCTGTGCTTTTAAGAATGTATAAGCCATTCCTCCACCGATGATCAGTGTATCACATTTTTCAAGTAAGTTATCAATTACTTTTAATTTGTCAGCAACTTTCGCTCCACCTAAGATGGCTACCATAGGTCTTTCTGGATTATTAACCGCATTTCCTAAGAAATCGATCTCTTTCTGCATTAAATATCCTACAACGGCTGTGTCAACATATTCTGTTACACCAACGTTTGAGCAGTGTGCTCTATGAGCTGTACCAAACGCATCGTTTACAAATACATCACAAAGGCTTGCAAGATCTTTGCTGAATGCTTCACCATTTTTAGTTTCTTCTGCTCTGTAACGAGTATTCTGAAGAAGTACTACTTCTCCATCTTTCATAGCAGCTACTGCTGCTTTTGCATTATCTCCGACAACATTGTCATCTGCTGCAAATTTAACTTCCTGTCCTAACAGTTCGCTTAAGCGTACTGCTACTGGTGCTAAAGATAATTCTGGTTTTGGTTCTCCTTTAGGTTTTCCTAAGTGAGAGCAAAGGATTACTTTTCCACCGTCAGAAATCAGTTTCTTGATTGTTGGAAGTGCTGCTACCAGACGATTTTCATCTGTAATCTGTCCGTCTTTTAAAGGCACGTTGAAATCGCAACGTACTAAGACTTTCTTTCCTGCTACATTAATGTCATCTACAGATTTTTTGTTTAACATGTTTCGTTTTTCCTCCTAAGATTGTATGCCATAAGGCATATCTTAATTGATCAGGGTTTCTCAATCCTTGATTAAAAATAGGGGCCCGGTCCAAAAGACCGGACCCCTTATCTGAGTCTTATTACACTGTATAATTACAGGCCTGTCCTCATTCCAATATCAAATTAAGCTAATTCAGCAAAGTATTTGATTGTTCTTACCATCTGGCTTGTGTAAGAGTTTTCGTTGTCATACCAAGATACAACCTGAACCTCTGTTGTTCCATTATCTAATGGAAGAACCATTGTCTGTGTAGCATCGAATAAAGAACCATATCTCATTCCTACGATATCGCTAGATACGATTTCGTCTGTGTTATATCCGAAAGATTCTGTCTGAGCTGCTTTCATAGCTGCGTTTACTTCATCAACTGTTACATTTCCTTCAACAACTGCTGTTAAGATTGTTGTAGATCCTGTAGGAGTTGGAACACGCTGAGCAGATCCGATTAATTTTCCGTTTAATTCTGGAATAACAAGTCCGATTGCTTTAGCAGCACCTGTAGAGTTAGGTACGATGTTAACTGCTGCTGCACGAGATCTTCTTAAGTCACCTTTTCTCTGTGGTCCGTCAAGAGTCATCTGATCTCCTGTGTAAGCATGGATTGTGCACATGATTCCAGATTTGATTGCTGCAAGATCATTAAGAGCTTTTGCCATAGGTGCTAAGCAGTTTGTTGTACAAGATGCAGCAGAAATAACTGTATCCTCTGCTTTTAATTCATTGTGGTTTACATTGTAAACGATTGTTGGAAGATCGTTTCCTGCTGGTGCAGAAATAACAACCTTTCTTGCTCCTGCTTCGATATGAGCAGATGCTTTTTCTTTAGATGTGTAGAATCCTGTACACTCAAGTACTACGTCTACTCCAAGTTCTCCCCATGGAAGGTTTTTAGCATCAGCTTCAGCGTAGATTGTGATTTCTTTTCCATCAACTGTGATAGAGTTTTCACCAGCTTCTACTTTATCAGCTAATGCATATGTTCCCTGTGAAGAATCGTATTTTAATAAGTGTGCAAGCATCTTTGGAGATGTTAAATCGTTGATTGCTACAACTTCATATCCTTCTGCTCCGAACATCTGTCTGAATGCAAGACGTCCAATACGTCCAAATCCATTAATTGCTACTTTAACTGCCATCTCAAATTCCTCCTAAGTCTTGATTAATTAAATTTTGATGGATTTGCCAATCTGTTAATCTATTGACAAACTTCCTTTTTATTTTAAACAATACTGACAAAAAATTCAAGTGAAATTTAGTATTTTTATCATGTATACAATAAAACGATTTTGTACAATTCTACCAAATTTTATCCCGTTTCTTCGGCACAATGAATAAAAAACTTTTCCTTATTCTTCTTCATCATTCTGACTTAAAATGTATCTTGCAATTGTAAATGCATATCCTGCGATTCTTTCCATACTAGAAATGATATCAAGGAAATATACACCAATATCTGGAGAACAAGCTCCATCTTTCATTCTCTGAATATGTCTCTTTCTGATGATCTTTCTTGTACAATATACATCTTCTGCATAAGATAATGCTTCTTTTGCTTCTTTGGTATCGTCAAATTCAATCGCACGGATTGCTGACTCAAATGCAGCTCTTACAATATTATTCATATTTCTAAGCTCTTCAATCGCATCTTCTGAAATATTTTCATTCATATCCTTGATATGCTGCAGATATCCTTCCATATTCTCTACATGATCTCCTGAACGCTCAATATCTGTGATCGAATCAAACAGATTGTTGACAACTTTCATCTCTTTTTCTGTGATCGCCAAATGACTGATCTTTACAAGATATTCTGTAATCATTGGTTCTAAATGGTTGATCACCTGTTCATCATTATGAACTTTATCGATCTTACTCTGTCTTGGTTCTCCACTCATTGCTTCTTTTGTTACACGATTTAAATTCTTTAATACGATCTCACCCATACGTACCACTTCTTTCACTGCATTCTCAACTGCAAATGCAGGTGTTTCAAGAATACGTGGATCTAAGTGACGTAATGCTTTCTCTTCTGGTTCTTCTTCTTCGTCTTCTACTGGCTCTTCACGAATGATAAGTCCAGATAATTTTACCAATGCATTCGCAAATGGGAATAACAGTATCGTCACAGATATGTTAAAGATTGAGTGGAAAATGGAAATCTGTGTACTGGATATATGCTGCATTGCAAGATCTGGGAAGATTCCAAAGGAAATCGTCATGATCACCCCATAAATAGCTGCACCTAATACATTAAAACTTAAATGGATCACAGCTGCTCTTTTTGCTGTTTTATTTGCACCCGCACTAGATAAGATTGCTGTGATACAAGTACCAATATTCTGCCCTAACGTAATAAAGATCGCTGATCTCCAGTTTACGATTCCTCTCATCGCTAATGTCTGTAAAATACCGACAGATGCAGATGAACTCTGAATGATCGCTGTAACAACAGCGCCGACTAAAATACCAAGGATTGGATTTCCTCCTAATACCTGAAATGCTTTGTAGAATACCGGACTATCCTGATATACTCCAATGGATGATGACATAGATGATAATCCAATAAATAAAATACCAAATCCGACGGCAATCTCCGCTTTCTGTGTCATCTTCTGCTTATTAGAGAATGTGATGATGAAAGCTCCGATTCCTAAAATAAATGGTGCAAAAAAATCTGGTTTTAACGCTCCCGCCCATTCATTAGCTGATACCAGCCATGCCGTGATCGTTGTACCTACATTGGCTCCCATGATAACACCGGCTGCCTGTGTAAGATTCATGATCCCTGCATTTACAAAACCTACAACCATAACAGTGGTTGCTGATGAACTCTGAATAATTGCTGTAACCAGTGCTCCTACAAGTACACCTAAAATACGATTATTTGTTAAATAGCCAAGCAGGTCTTTCATCTTATTTCCTGCTGTCTTTTGAAGTCCTGATGCCATGATATCCATTCCATACAGGAACATTCCAAGTCCGCCGATAAACGCAAACAGATTACCGACATGTGTTAGTGTATTCATTTTTTACGATTCCTCCTGTGTTTTTACAGACCCTCTTATTGGATCTCCCACATATATTTCATTTGTCGTTATTCCGACATAAATAATTTTAACAAACCTACTCTTATATTTAAAGAACTTTTTACATAGATTTTATTTTTTCTTTACCTTTCTGTCATAATGTATATAATAAAAGTATTATATTAACTATTTACAAAGGAGTTTTTTATGATTCTTGCAGATTATCATTTACATACCAGTTTTTCTTCCGATTCTGAATCTCCTATGGAAGAAATGATCCGACATGCTATTTCACTTGGTCTTAAAACTATTTGTTTTACAGAGCATCACGATATTGATTATCCTGTTAATCCTGATGGATTTGATTTCCTTCTAGATCTTCCTTCCTATAAAGAAGAAATATTTAAAATGAAAGAACACTATCAGGATCAGATTGAAATCAATTATGGAGTGGAACTTGGATTAATGCCAACAACCCTAGATCAATGTGCTGCATTCGTCAAGGATGAGCCTTTTGATTTTATCATTGGTTCTACTCATATTGTTGATTTTATGGATCCATATGATGCGATTTATTTTGAAACATATCCTGCCCGTCTGGGACTTGCTCATTATTTTGAAGATATCTTAAAAAATATTTCTTCTTTTAATCATTATTGTGTCTATGGACATCTTGATTATGCTGCACGTTATATCAAGGATCCTTCTTTTGAATTCCATTATAGAGATTATTCTGATCTTTTAGATGCCATTTTAAAGATGATCATTGAAAATGGCAAAGGTATTGAAGTGAATACTGCTGGACTTAAATACGGAATGAGTGATCCAAATCCTCATCATGAGATCATAAAAAGATATATGGAACTTGGTGGTGAAATTATTACGATCGGATCTGATGGCCATTGTCCAAAACATATGGCTTATGATTTTTATAAATTACCTGATTTTCTGTCTAATCTTGGAATTCGTTATTATACCGTCTTTCGAGATAAGAAACCTGAATTCATTAAGTTATGAGTTTCTCTGCATAAAAAGGAACGAGACAATAGGCTCATAATATTCCTATTGTCTCGTTCCTTGATTCTAGCTATATTAGAATCCCCTCATCCACTCTGATTTCAAATGAACATTTCCTTTGATTGCCTCGTCTAACAGATTGATCATTGCTTCCTTATCCTGATTTAATGTTCCTCTTAAATTCACATAATTAGATGCATGATTCGATCTGAAAATACAATCTGGGCAATCCATATATTTTAACATTTCTTTTGTCTCGATCAAAATATCATATGGATTTAACATTTCAAATTCTCCGCTTCTGATCTTATCTGCTAACGGAAGATCTTCTTCTATCATTAATGTAAGCAATCCTATATAATCTGGCTTCATCTGGGATAAAACAAGTCCTGTATCTTTTGCATGTTCCTTCCATAGCCGTCTTCCACCTAACCCTGATATAGCTGTCACAGATAAACGGATCTTTGCCTGTTTTACTTTCTGTGCTGCCTCTATCATCTCTTGTGATGTTACACCTTTTTTCATATATGTAAGGACTTCATCATTTCCTGATTCCAATCCCATATAGATCATAGATATTCCAAGTTCTCTTAATTTGTCCAAATCTTCTTGTTGTTTCATCAAAATGCTTCTTGGCGATCCGTATAAAGTTACTTGTTTACATTCTGAAAATTGATCTTTGATAAAATGAAGGATTGCTTCAAGATCTGTCATCTTACAAATCAATGCATCTCCATCTGCCAAAAAAATCTTCTCTACATATCGATACTTATTTCTTGCATCTTGTAAATCTTCTAAGACTTCTTCTACTTTTCTGATCCTAAATCGTTTTTCTTTAAACATGCTGCAAAAAATACAACGATTCTGACTACATCCGATCGTTACCTGTACGATTAGACTGTATGCTTCACTTGGCGGCCGATAGATCATTCCTTCATATCTCATATCTTATCCTGCTTTCTTAATTATTTTACAATTCTTCTTACAGAAAGTACTTTTCGATAATTAGCCTTTGGTGAAATCTTAATTCCTGTTTTTCTTGAACTTGCATGAACAATCTTTCCATTGCCTATATAAATAGCAATATGCCCACTATAACAGATCAGATCTCCTGGCTGTTTATTACTGTAAGAAACCTTACGTCCTGCACTTCTTTGTGAGGATGAACTTCTTGGAAGATTATATCCAAATGACTTATAGACGCTTTTTACGAATCCTGAACAATCCGCTCCCGTATTCAAGTTTGTTCCTCCCCATACATATGGATTCCCAACAAATCGTTGTGCAAAACTTGCAACGGTTTGTCCTTTGTTATAAGTACTTCCCGTAAGTTTTGGTGCATTTGTACTGATATAAACATACTTTTTTAATGCATATCCAGTTTTGTTACCAACTTTAATTTTTCTCCAGCTTCCACTTGTTGATAATACTGTAACTTTTGTTCCTACACTTAGTTTCTTGATCGTTTTAGAACGTTTAGACTTTGCTGTTCTTAATTTGCACCAGTGTTTATAAATCTTTCCACTGTACCCTGATGCTGCCTGAACGGTTGTCGACGATGCTTGATCAGCTATCGTTACTGTCGATATCATTATTACGACTGTCATTATTATAACAGCTACTTTCTTTATTGTCTTTATCATAATTCTGCCTCAATTCTACTCTTTGATATTTTGTTACATTTCTATTACATTTATTAAATTTAACACATTATTCTTCTTTTGTAAAGTTGTTTTGTAGTATTTCGTAATATTTTTGTAACATTTTACAAGTAATCTTGCTAAAATTCAAAGGGTAAAATCTGACATATACTTTCTTTTCCTATAAAAGAAAAAACAGACTAAATAAAATTTAATCTGTTTTTGTAACAGGGGCAGAGAGACTCGAACTCCCAACTGCGGTTTTGGAGACCGATGTTTTGAACGCTACACCCTAGTATTTATCAGTGCTTCAGAAGTTGTACAAAATTTTATATCACTTTTTATATCAGACTAATTGATACCAATATATCACTTATTTTTCTGTATCACTTGAAGTGATATATAAAATTATAACTGATACACGATGCTAAAGCAACTCAAACGGTACATTTTTACCTTTATATGTATCAAACCATTTGTTAAAATCTGACTCTTTAATGTAATACTCTTTGCCGATTTGCAATGCAGGAAATCCTGGTTGGCTAAATAATTTGTAGGCTTTATATTTACTACATCTCAGCATCTTCTGAACATCTGTTGGTTTTAGAATAACATCCATCATAACTACACCGCCTTAGCGCTTACTTTATTCTGCCCTTCAATATGTTCTACAAGGTCTCTGAAATATGGCACATTGTCTAACATCCACTGGCAGAAGATTTTCCAATCCTTTACTGGATGTGTCTTTCGTGAAAAATACATATTTAAAAGCACTTCATAAGTAAGAGAAAGATTTGCTATGATATTATATCCCATAGGCAGCATTTCAAGAATTGCATTCCAAATATTTTTATCCTTTGTTGCATTATACTCATCTTTAAGTTCATTTAATAACTGAATAGTATTTTCTGTGTGTCGTTTAACTTTATACCCAAGCGTATTTTTAACGCCTAAAGTATCAAATCCATTTTCAAATTCTTCGTGAGCAGATAATGAAAATTTATCAATTACGATATCAATACCTTCATGAGAAAAACTGTCTAAGTCAAATTCTTTTTTATGAATTGTGTGCATCTTAGAGCAACTACATCTTGTTGTTCCAACTTTATATGTATCTGCTTGCGCCCACCATGTGTGATGAGATGTAATTCGTAATCCAACTGGCAGTGCCCGTAAGGCTTTTCTGTGATCCTTCCCTGCTCTTGCAAGTCTTTTAAATAAACCTAAATCCTTCTCTCCCATGCAAAAACATGGATGCCAGATTTCTACGTTTCTTTCTTTATCATATTCTGTTGTGTGTCCAATGTAGCTATCGCTTAAGTGCCAACTATCGTATGCGTTTCTAGCTCCTTCAATAGCAAACATCCACTGCTCTGGACTTGGGAATACTGGGTGTTCAATCTTAATCATATATAAATCCTCCTATTTTAAATATGAAGAGAATACTAATTTCTCTTTATCTTTATCATCAACTGTTACATATCCGTGGACATTAGGCGGATGCCCTGACCAACTGATGTAGATTTTATAGTAATATCTCGTACAATCAACATATTTACGTGTCACAATACAGACATATCCTTTATTCATGAAGTCTTCTAATACTGCGATGCAAGAATCAAGTGACTTGTCAGTATCGCAAGACATTGATTGTGTCTTACGGTATGTTTCTGTTCTACCATTCATCTGTGCAGTTTCCCATATGTCATTTACTAAATCGTCATATAAGTCATCAAATATTTTACTTAATTGTGCATTGGACTGCTGCTGTGAATACTCTTTCATATCCACAGCATTGATCAGCCCTTTTGTTTGTGCTAAATGATTCATTTATTTACCTGTACTTCCAATTCCGCCAGTTCTTTTAGTTGTCACGGTTTCTTTATCCGCTACACCATAAGGGAAGAAAACTCCCTGTGCAAAGGCATCACCCTTCTTAAGTTTCAATGGTTCATTACCATGATTCTCAACCTTGATAAAGATATGTCCTTCATTGTCTGCATGGTAGTAGTCACCGTCAATTACCCCTGTACCGTTACCAATTCTAGCCTGCGCTTTGATGCCCAAACTACTGCGAATGAATACTAATAACACCCATCCTTTTTCAATCTTACATCTAATTCCTGTTGGAATAACTCGTGCATCTCCTGGACGAATTGTAATATCTGCTGGACTAATGAAGTCATGTCCTGCGGAGTCAGCTGTTTTACGATAAGGTAATTTTAAATTCCCATAAATTGATTCTTCTGGGTATCTAACTACCTGTTTCTCACAGTCCTGTACGAACTGGTCAAACGATACTTTCTCAAACTCTGCAACTTTCATTAATCCGCTTTCTGTTAATAATCCCATATATGTATTTCCTTTCCATTTTCTTTGTGCAATTTTCACAAAATTTAATATTTTGTCATCATGGTATGTAAACTATCGTTTACAAAGCATCAGAGGTAATCCGACTTCATTATAGTAAGAATCCTCAAAAGTCATTTCTGATTCGTCTTTGTACTGTTCTTTTAATTTTTCAATCAATAACTTCTGCTGTTTTTTCACTTCATTTTCAGTACCATGTACGATTAAACTTACATTACCGTCATATACACCGTCATTAAATGTTTCAACTTCGATCATATATAACTGACGATCTGTGTTAAGACTTGACTTTTTAGCCGCCAGATACAGATAATCTTTTGGCAATTTATATTTCTTGAGCAGCTTGTCCACATCTTTAATGAAATTAAGTTTGTGTTTTTCTTCTTCAATCTGCTTCTGTAAGTCTGCGTTTCCTACGTTTCTTTTATCGTTTTCAGTCATCATTACATTATTTGTATTCATAGTAAATTCTCCTTGCGTAGTTCATTTTCTGTGTATCGGCAATATTCATCCCATAAACCTTTAGCATGGATATAATTCTTGCCTTTCAATCCCATCTTTTTCTGTTCTGCTTTCAAGTCTTGGAATGTAAACTTGCGTGAGCATATCTTCTCTTTTAAGAATTTAGTTGCAATATGCCCTGCTTTATACATATCCTCACGCTTTAAATTTGCAGTTAATTTCTTGTAGGTACTCAATTCATCATCTGGAATCTTATAAGGCGTTTTTGGTAGATTTTTCGGTGAAAAAGGTGAGATGTATTTGTGAGTTCCATCATCACGGACTCTACTCTTCTGCGCCTTCAGCAACTCGGCAACAGTATCCAGATGTTTCACATCAAATCTAAACAACACTTCTTTATCAGTTTCTTCTATACAATAGGGAATATCTTTGTCTATCTCTCGAATTGCCTTTATAACATTACGCCCTCTTATTAATGAGGGGATATAAGCTACAAGGGTATATTCGCCTCTATGCTTGCCCTTGCCATAGTAATATATCTGATTACCAAATGAGCATTTTATGTACAAATCATCAAAGCTAGGATCTATTAATCCTGCATCAGTTCTAGGAAAATCATTAGTATCCATGTTATATGCTGCCACAACACGATACTTTCCAAAATATTCTTTACGCTGTAAGAAATTAGCCGTAGTAATTCACTCCTTATTTAGTTGATTTTGATTTAGTTGTCTTAGGTGTAATACCTGTTGGCGGTGCATCATTTGTATTTTTGTATACATCACGCACCATCTTCTGAATTGTTCGCAGACTCAAGCCATATGAGAGCTGCAACTCAATAACCGCTTTGGAAAGTTCTTCCATTACTCTTCGTCCTCCTCGCCTGTAATAATGTCATCATTATCTTCATCAGACTTATCGTCTAATTCATCGATCTCATCATCAATTTCTTCTCGTTCCTGTTCGAGAAATTCAATCTTTGCTTCATTGTCATCAATCAATTCCTGAAGCCTAGCAATGTCAAGTTTGCGGATAAGGAATCCGCCTGCTACCATAGCACCAAGAAATGTGCCAATGGCAACAGTTCCAAAATTGCAAAGCATAAACTGCCATAAATGTAATTTAATCATCTGTATTCTCCTCTTCATCATCTGGATAATTTTGAATTTCAAACTCTTCCTCTAACTCAAACTGCGCAGAATCGTAATAACACGGATTGTTTAACTGAGCGTCTGGGTTAGGTGGGTTATAGATCAAATTCATTATCAAAACCTCTCTTAGCTTTTAAAGCTTCAGATAAACCTTTCTCTCTCTTTGAAGCAACTAAATCAGCGATATGCAGAGACCATAAATTCTCATATTTTTTATGTCCCATGATTTTAATCCATTTATTGTCGCATTCGGAGATTGGCTTCCATTGGAACGGTAGCATGTGGTAATTAATATAGAAAGCAATGTCTCCTATATTATGATTCACAAATAAACAATGCTGATTTGCAACCTCATAGACCAACATCATATATGCACCAATATTTTCATGTCCGTAATAGTGTGCCACACCATTCTCATCGAATGTCTGAGTGTATAATTTACCCATATCGTGATATTTAGTAGCCACTAACACTGAATAATCGTTATGAATCTTTTTTGAAAAATCATAGGCATCTGTCATATGTTTGCCAAGAGATTCCATATGATACGGATTCTTTTGGTCAAAGTCGTTATACTCTTCTGGAACCCATTTGTTTTCAATCTTAAAAATGTATCTGTTTATATCGGTTATATGATCAACAAATTCAATCTTATCCCATCCTTCTTCAAGGAATGGAATCTGGAATTTTCTTGCCTGTTTGTCAATTACATATCCTGGAACGGGATGTTCTCTGTCGATATTGTCTTTCTTACACTCATTAATCGGCTTTACGATAACCACGCAAACTTTCTCGCAATCAATTCCTTTGATGACATTGAGAATGGCTCTTCTGGATTTCATAGTAATATTCGTTGCTTCTGCTACAACGTCAATACCATTTTTAAGATACTTGACAATCAGGTTATGAAATGTCTGAAATACTTCTTTATTTTTTGACTGATCTTCTACTCTTCCACATATATTTTCTCTAATGCCATCTGTTGATATAGTGATAACTTCATTGCCACTGCCTTGTGAAACAGTGTTTATGTATTGTGACTTACCAGATGCTGATAAGCCACACAATAATGTAAGTCTTGGTTTTCTTTTGCTCATAATTCTCCTCTAATCTAATCATGGATATCAATTACTGTAATAAATCCATTCATGTTATCTTCCAATGCTTTCGCATATTTATCATCAAAATTTTTATCTTCTATAAACGAATTGCCATTCCAACTGCTTCTTGCTACCGCAGAACCATCTGGTAGAATATAGATATAGCATCCAAGATCATCTAAATTTAAAACATCTTTCAGTTTTGCTCCATCAACTCTAATGTATCCGTCAGAAATTCCTAAACTTGAAAACCAATCTTCTTCACTGTACATAAAGCTTGGTGTTATATGTTTCTGTAAAGTAGACAATAAACTACACCAGAATAATCTGCCATTTCTTGGATTGTGTTCACACCACATCCAATTATATGTATTGTCATTTTCATCAACTTTTAATTTTAGTTGGGCTTTATATCTGCCACCAATCTGATACCAGTCCCATGTAAACGGAAGATGTTCTACTTCCTCATATGGCATATCTTCTGGTATATTCTCCCAAAATTTAACGCCATTATATGGCTGCAAAATTTCTGCAATTTGGTTTTCGGTTGGTAGTTCTTTTGTCAATAAATGTACACAATAATGCAATCTTGTATCTCCTTTTTTTATTTCAAAGTCAAATTTTATCCATTTTGTTTCTTTTTGCTATAGTCACAGTCAATCGTAATTTTGATCCGTTTGATTATAGATGAATTCTCGTATTTGGTAATGTCTCTTGTTATTGAACCATTACACTTTTTAGAATCCTGTGTGTGTCTTGCTATCATATTTAACGTAACAGCAACAATCTCTGCACATCTATGGCAAACATCTACCTCGGAAGAACCAAGAACTGACTGATCAGGGCTATTGATTCCAAGGTATTCAACTGTTGGTATTATTAATTTATGATGTTTGTTGGTACACTCTTTATGGCAGAAATCACAGTAATATTTTGTTTCTGTTTTCTTCATTCACTGTACCTCTTTATAATTAAGTATCATTGTATTATCTATATCTGGTCGAGTGACACAACGTATCAACGGATCTTTCTTAAAAGCAGGATCAGACAAATCAATTTCTACAGTCTGCTTAACATCTAATCTACGTCTGCATGCATTTGACAAAAATGTACATGTTTGTGCATTGATCCTAGCACACTTAGCACATAGATTTAATTTATGAATTGCTATCAATTTATCATCTGGATTTTCTGGAGCAAATCTGCTCGTATATCCATCTGTTTGTTTAAATGGCAAGGTAACGTCATAGTGTTCATCAGTACATTCATTACCACAAAAATCACAGTAATATTCTTCAACTGTCTTTTCTTTCTTCATTCTTCAAACCCTCCAATCATATACACCTATTTGATCAATAATTTCATTTAAAAATTCAACAAGGTTGCTTGCATCGCCAACAAACATATTGCCATGTGTCTTGATTTCGTATTTATAAGATGACTCATTTTCAGCAAGCTCAACTAAATATCCATTTCGTGGATATCCACCTGTTGAATATTCAAAAACTGAACCTTTGTTAACTGTTTCATATTTAGGATTCAATGCAAATCCATCATTGACTCTTACGTCTTCATTGGCAATCCTTAAAGTACAATATCTATGATCGCCTTTTCTTGCATAACATTTTAATTTTGGTTTATCTTCAAAATAAATTTGCTTAGAACATCCGTTTTCGTCATAAACTCTACGGTATTTCTTAACGTGAAACATTACGCCATCTTTAACTTTATAAACATCCTCATAGTCTGATGCAAAAACCTGTTCCATATTTCTCCTTTCTGTGCTATAATGAATTTGCACATAAATCAAAAGTTGTTTGAGAACGGTGTAATTTTGTATACGAGATACCACTTCTTAATTGAGGTGGTATCTTTTTTGTATACAAAACATTTATTTTATGAATCCTGTTTTACTGGAACCCATTCAGTAGTCATTCGATTTACTTTCTTCACTTCATATGGCTGGGCGCCAAATTTACTATCCTCAAAATCTTCTAAACCTTGCTGCCAATTAATAGCAAAATACTTGTCACGGAGTTTAACAATCGACTGCGTATCCACGGTAAAACTATCTCTATCTTTTTCAATTTCATAAAATGGAAATTCACATGCCAATCCTTTAAGCTCGCTTTCCGTTAAATCAATTCCTTCTGTAATTTTGTCGTACATGATTTCTTTGAAATTTTCGCTATAATAATTTTCGTCATTCCATTTTGTTTTATCTGTAATCATTCTTCTATCTCCTTTTGTCAAATAATTATGATTGATCCATTTCTTTAACTTATCATTTGCATTCATGATCCTACCTTCTCTACTACCACGTCTGATATAAATGTGCATACTGGGCGAATATTAAAATATCCGCTACAAGTGCATGATGGAACAATTGATCCGTCAATACGAACGCCACAAATGCCGTCAGTTTCACAATTCGTTGTTGGCGTTAATAATGCCCACTCGGCTAATTTATTATTTGTTTTTGGATATTCTAAATACTCTCTGTATAGTCTATATTCGTCTAAAGTTAGTAAAGAAACTTTATCAATACTTATTTCATTCGCCATTGTTCCATCAAGTGCCATTAAATCACGTTCCATATACTGCAACACATCATGATGACAATTATCTTCAATTTCACATCCGATATATTTTAAATCGTGACGAAGACGACTAGATTCCCATCTGTTACAATATGTGTCGAATGGCTTTGTATCACCCAAAAAATCTTTCATAATGCAAAAACAAGTTTGAGCATATTTAAATTGATTTAACACGATCCATTCATACCCTGCTACCTTAAAGGCATCACCAACATTTAATGTTTGAAGCTCTACTTTTTCTGAGGTACAATCATTTTCTTCCGACTTCATCATGTCTTTATCTTCAATTACTTTTACGACCGCCTTGGCAATGTCATAAATATCTTCTTTATCTAACGTCAAGTTTTCTCTCCTTTACAAATTTTCTATATTGTTTTGTATACTCATAAGAATCTTTAAATATATTACAGATACCGTTATACATTCTTGGCTCAAATTGTTTGACGATATCAAGTTCGTTTTGATAATCTTTACCGAACGGACACCCACAACAGCCTGTCCTTTTTAACCCATATCTGCTATAACAATCCGAGTGACTAATCTTAAAATATGCACAATATTCTGATTTGTCGCTATCCAAATACCAAAAAATTGGTCTATATTGATCACACTGCCCGACTTTTTTATCAAAACAGCTTTTATATCTTGATGCCCTTACTCCGCCTTCGGCTTTCCGAACACCTACAATACTTAGATCGTACCCATTGTCTTTTATTGCTTTATGAGATACATCTTTCTTAGCATAGTTACAACACTTCCCAGAAATCTTAAATTGCGGTGGATTCTGGACGATAAATTCTTTTAAAAATCTGTTGTAGTTAATGTTGAAACTACTCAATCTTTTGCCATTATTTAACGTACCGTGTGAATCACACCACCACATAAGAGCAGATTTGCACTTCGGATACTTCTTGTATAAATCATCAAATGGTTTGTCTTCCCATTGGAATCCGTGACCTTGCAATCTATACATCATTTCGCTGACATACTTGGACATAAATGGTTGCCCATATATCTTGCACGATAACGGAATTGCTTTGATTGCTTTCTGTCGGATGATCTCAATACCATATTTGGTTTCAAGATATTTCAGATGATCTTTAGTGGCTTGATACTCTAAACCAGTGTCAAACCACATGTAATCAACCTTGTTATGTATGTCACATTTCCAGATAATGTCTAACATTACATCACTGTCTGCTCCGCCAGAAATTGAGCATAAAATCTTTTTATAATCAGTTCTGTTTATAATTGACCATGCCCGAATCATGTTGTCACAAATTGTCTTGTTTACAGGGCATGTGTCTAATAATTCATCAATATTCTTAGGTTTCTTAACCAAATGTACTTCCTCACGAAAAATTTATTTCGTTTCTCGTGAGGTAAAGCCATACTTGGTGAGTGTCTTTTTACATCACTATCACATTACTTTTTCGATACAATCTAACCAACGATCCGTTGAATCATATCTTCGTGAAAACCTTTATGTTCTAAAGGTAATTAGCACAGATGGTTGAAGCCTAACCAATCGGCAGCACAGCGTCTCCGATATATTTCATATCTAAGATTTTGCAATCTTTCATTGGATGATCTGGATTCTCATTGTTATAGTCCCGAACAAATATATCAAGCCAAAAATCAGAATACTCGTTATCATCTTTTGAGTTGAATACCGCATATCTGTATGCATTTTTATAGTTTCCCTTTGCTGTAAAATATGCTAGTTTGATTTGATATACTGGCAATTCTATTCTTGTTTTGATAAAATTCTTTGGGTGTGTATCATGTAGTTTAGATCGTAATTCTTCATCAAAAATTTCAACTGTATCAATTCCTGTTCTGATACCACATTCATCAAAAAATCGGTTAGGATGCACTGCTTTTCACCACCTTTCTGTTGTTTGACTTTACAATATAATTTTATGACCACACTGAGGGCAGAGAATGAATTCCACATACTCACTACAGTAGCTGTATTCGACAAGTTCAGATTTAATATCGGATTCATCGAATCTTAATTTGGCGCCACATCCATTACACTTCACTTTGCGTTTAGTTCCACCTTTCAAAATCTTAATCATCTTTCTCTACCTCGACTTCGATTGGATGTTTGCACTGTGGGCAGATAATATAGTTTGGTGGGTATACTGGTTTGAGAGTTCTGAAATCAATCGTTCGCTTTGGCTTATCTTTAATATCATTTTTCTCATAACTCAACTCCGCACCACAATTTTCACAGGTACATTGTTTGCGTGTTCCTTTTTCTAAAATTTCAATCATCTTGACCTCATTTCCTTGATTTTCTTCATTTTTTCTCAAATTTCCTAAAATTGCATCGACCAAAACCCTTGTAAAATAAAGGTTTTTTGACGGTCAATTTTGCGATAAAATATTTCTTTTATATAATTAAGCTAGCAACTTGGATACTGAGCTTATTTTCTGTTTCAAAGTAGTATTCTCGTCTTTTAACAAGCTTATTTCATTTTGAAGTGCATTCAATTGACTCTGATATTCTGCTTCAAGTTTATTATTTATATTTTGTACGTTCTTCATAGCACATATGTCGGCAACAATTTGTAAATCTGGCAACGCATTATAAAAATGCTCTTTTGCCATACTCGAAAACTCAAGATTCGAATACTCTTCTTTTGCAGATTCGTCAATAAACACTTTGAATTCTTTATTCAAATCTTTATCTAAAACGTACGAATATTTTTTATACTTTTTCCTCATTGGAGTTCTTTCAGAATTAAAATACTCCATTGTTCCAAAATGTTTGATAAACAAATATTCAATATCTAGCATCTTATTTCGCAAATCTTTTTCATGTGAAAATAAGTAATAATCATCAACGACAATATATTTGACGATCCATCGTCTTGTTGCAAATTCTTTTTGAGATAAGTGTTGACAATATCTTTGGGGTAAGTTTACAGTTTGTCCAACATATTTAACTATGTTGTCTGCTAAATCTACATATATGTATATATATCCATTGTGTTTATTCCAATCAGCATTCGGGTCATATGAACCAGAAAATTTCATTTCGTTTCTAACTTTCATATACTCGATTTCATCCATCACACTCTCATTTTCCTTTCTGGTTTATTATTTAATTTAAATCATCAATTAGCAAATTCTCACAACTCCAAATTCGTATAATCCTACACTATTCTCAAGTGCAATAGTGTCATGTTCTGTCGTAGTAATAAATTCATTATCTATGCCAACAACTGGCGTATCATCTGAATATTTTTCTAACTCTTTTTTAAGCTGTCCAACTGTTATATAATTTGGTTCTTCCATTACAATCTCACCGCTTTCTTATCTGCAAATTCTTTTACTCTATCAGTCAAAGTAACTGCTACTACATGCGTTCCCATATAAGCATCAAGAGCTTCGCCAATTAAATTGTATCCTTCATCAATAAGAACATGATCATAATTCATTCCACGCTTGTTCTTAACTTCTTCTACAGTCATAGGCACTGGAATAATTAAGTCAAGATCGTTTGCTTTGTCTAATAATAGCTTGACCTGTGAATGATTCTGCACCATGATTGGATATTGTGTTGTTGCACTTGTGTAAAGCAACTGTGTTGTTTTGTCTGTTCCTCTGTCTTTAATAATCAGTGTTGTTGGTTTATTTATTGTCATAGTTTGCAATCTCCTTTCATATAAAATATCTCTGAAGTTTATCTTTGAATCTTAGTGGACTATCAACAATGGGCTGTGAATACTGAAACTGTCTTAAAAAATTCATAACAGTTCTAGCATCTGCACCGCTTAAAGGAATAAATTTTACATATTCAGGTCTTCCTTCGACACATACGACTGCCCACGAATGCTCTAAATCATGAAATCCAACGTCAACTGCTACATCGGTAATTTGGTTATACATTTTCTTCATCTCTTCATTTTGTTTTATTGAAATCTGACACTGACGAGCTGCCTCATCGCAACTGCTTGTAGCAAAATTTAATCTAGTATTGCTTTCATTAATTTCATTTTTTAAGGCATCAATATCTGGTTGTAGGATTTCTAGCAACCATTTTCTAATTTTCTCTTTTAATTTCTGGAACAATTAACTCTCCTTTTATATTTCACACGATCCATTTAATCCATATGGTTCATAACACAAGCCACTTATCCAAACCCAGTTATCGTCTTTGTATATGAGGAATTCAACTGTTTCAAAATCACAATAACTGTCACTATCTTTGTCTTCCCGAACTGCATACACAGTAATTGGTTTCTTAGGTGTTGGAGACCTGCCAATTTCTTGTATTTTAAACATCTGAATCCTCCCATACTACGTTGACTTTGAACCCTAATTCCTTTAAAACATCTGTAAAATCATCAACATCTAATTTATGGTTTTCTATTTTAGTCCCATTGACTTCAATAGATTGCCAGTCGTCAGATTTAATGATCGTAATTGTATTTGGTTCTTTTACTTCTTTGTCTTCTTTATATTCCTCTTTATACATGTCAAAGTCTTCGCATAAAGCACACTCAAAAGAAGTATACTTATTCGCACAACCTTGGCACTGTAAATATAAATTGTCTAAATCTTTATTCTTTTCGCCCATATTCCTCCTTGCAAATATCTTTGGATTAGATTTTCTTCTCGACTACAACTATTGTGTCATTATGTGCTCCACCATGCGGAACAAGTAAAATTTCTTGAATTTCAAATCCATATTTCTTACCAATACCACCACTATTCCAACCGCAGCTAATAACAATTCCATTTGGTGTTACAATTCTACTAATTTCCGCCTTTTGTTTTGCCCAATAAGAAGCTTGTGTTGTTTCCATATTCACAGACATTCCTAATTTTTTGTAGCTTTCACTTACTTGCCTTGGGCTGTATGGTGGATCATACAACACCGTATCCACTGATTTATCAGCAAACATTTTGAGAAAATCAATTGCGTCCATATGAAAAGACGTGTCGTATGAATTATCAATATCATTTGTAACATTTGCGATTTTACATTCATTGGCAAACGGATCTATACTATATCCGTGTATATATTTATCAACTAATTCTTTAATCGGCTTAATTAGAAACGTGTGTTTATTTGGCATTGACCAAACTCTATTTATTGTCATTTATGTCCTTTCTAATCCCATTCAAAATCCATTCAACTACTGGCTCTGTCCAACCATTTCCCATCAAACTACATCTTTTTGAATAACTTAAACTCCTGCTACCTATCTTAATATTTGTGTAATTATCAGGTAGTCCTTGTAATCTCTCATACTCAATTGCCGTTAATTTTCTTGGCGCACCATGATCCAAAACTTTCTTTTCTTGATATCCACCATTTATACAAGTCAGTGTGCAACATTTGAACTCTGGATTGTATATTCTGCGATTCATTTCGAAAGTATTGACTTTTAGTTCGCCACAGACACGTTTGTCCATATCTAATATTTCAAATGGTTTGTTATAAAAATACTTTTGTGGTACATCCGACTCCATAATATCCTTCAGTACCAATGAATTTTGCCTTGTTGGCAACGAATTAAGTGGAATATTTGTCCAATAATACCTTTCTCTTGACTGAGCACTGAATAATGCCGAATCAATCAAGATTGGATCAACGCCAATGCATTCAGTCATTTCTTTCAAATCATCATCTTGTGACGGAATCACATTTTCAAACATAAACCATTTAGGTTTTATAATCTTTAATGCCTCAACAGCTTTATAGAAAATCCCAGATTTCCCATTCAATCCAGCATTTACGCCTTTATCTTCAATTCGTACTCTTGATAGACTCTGACAGCATGTACCTGCCAGAATCAGATCAAATCCTTCAAACTGCCTAAAATCTGCTTTATACAAATCCCCATGATGTATAATAAATGGAAAATGATACGATGAAACCGCAATGGCTTCTGGTAGAATTTCATATGTATGATATTCTTCAATTGGAATATCAAGTTGTTGTAAAGCATATAATCCTGTTTCTACACCGCCACATAAACTCAAAACTCTTAAACCTCTTGAAGTTTTGTTTTTATCTACGTTTCAATTTCTGTAGGTAAAACAATACAAAAACAAATACATAAGAAAGGTTTTATCAAGTAATCCTAGGTAAAACGCAGTGCGCTGCCTTGTAAATACAAGGTTTAAATGACAGAAAATAAAAACAAAATTTTAAAGTCATCATATGGAAGAAATAAGACATGTCTAATCTATAGATATTTCTCCTCGAATAGTCATCAGAAATGTAACTAGAGATGTTACATTGTTATATATTTATTAGTATTACGGCAATTCCTAAAACAAAGAATCCCATTAAGTATGCCAATACTGCTGATTTAAACCAGAAAGAGATGTGCTTATCAATCTCTTTCTTATGTTTGAAGAATAAAATATTACATATAGTTGCTGAAATGACACACCAGCCAATCAGTATCCATTCAATTATGCTCAGTACCATAATTATTACTTTGAATATTCCTCTACACCAACCTTCCTTAATATTTAATCAAAAATAAAAATCCAATTGAAATATACATGAAGCTCAAATACCAAGGCTGCTGTGGAAATACACTGCACAACGGCTCGATAGATTTGTTTTTCACACTCAGTTCAATTGCAAGGATCAGACACACTATAAAACCTATAAGTCCGATTGTTCCGAGTGTTAATGCCAACTTTTCACAAATATTTAAGATCAATGTCATCTGCATGATTTTTCTCCTACTCTTCTAAATCTGTATTTCTGTTCCACATCAGGATATTTCTCGTGATCAACTTCACTCAGAAACATATCAACAGGTCTAGCATAGATGTTAAAATCTCCATACATTGCCTGATAGATTACCAGTTTCTCATCTGTTTCTGTATGAGTTGCAAGGTCAATCACTCTATAGAAATGTCCTTTGAAATGTTTGTAAATATCATCTTTCTTTGGTAAATCTCTGTTACTCATGAATATCTCCTTTCTTATTAGTACGTGTTCCCAATGTAGTACCAGTCAATATAGCACCAGTAACAACGGCATCGCCTGTTTTGCTGAAAGAACTAAAATTAATCTGTCCACTAGATTTGCAAATATTACCTTTTTTGAGTTGATCTTTAAATTCTTTATAAAAAGCAACAAGATTGTCTCTACTCACACCAATAGCCGATGTTACGAAGTCAAATAATTCCTTATCACCAAAATCGTCTTCTCGGCAAAAATTACAACTACGAATTTCTTCCTCAGAACCATCTTCGTGTGTAATTACTTCTTCTCTATATCCGTCTACTGCTGCACATTCCTCACTACACCAAGCCATACCACAATTGCAGAAAACAACTCCGTCTGCGCAATCAGCAAATGTCTCGCCACATTCACATGTTCTATAATCTATACTCATATTTACTTACTCTCCTGTTCTTTATCATCTCTCACAAGAATTGCTTTCCAAGTCCTACTATTACATGAGGATGCTGAAATTTTGTAACCTGCATCTAAGTAATTGTCTACACAATTTTTAAACTTTTCAGAATTTTCTTCTTCTACAACTACACATCGACTACCATCAACTACATGATCGATATTTTTCTGCACAATTTTTTTTAAAATATTAACTTGATGTAATAAATCATAAGTTGGAATTGATGTTATGTTATTAATGCTTTTATAGCTCATGCAAACACTTAGTGCACCAATAACTTCTCTTATATCATCTAATGTTTCTTTTGTCATACCTTCTCCTTTCTAAATTGTCTCCCACCATAGATCGTGTACTTTCTTATAACCACCTCTGCTTGGTACATCTAATACTCTGCGAACTTTCTTGTTAGACAGTCTCTTATGAAATCTGTAATCATCCCAATTGCTGATATATAACCTTTTATAATAAGGTTTCTTACGAGGTATTTCATAGAATCCACAATAATACTTGTCCACATATTGCACAGGTTCAGGATACCCACCAACATTCTTAAATCTCGCCAATCTTTGTTGGTATTTCTTCCTACGATTTCTCTTATGTAACATTGTCTTGCAATCCTGTTGAAATTTCGTAGGAACATATTGTAGAAAGTCCGTATCCTGTGGACAATCTTTTGATTTTGACATAATTAGTACACTCCTTTCTATGATGGGATAAAAGTGGAATTTTATTGCTATATTATTGTCTAATAATATAAGTTAATCCTTGTGAGCTTCTTCTAATAAAACTACTTTGTTTGCACATATAGATATTTTTACATCAATCACTCTTTGATTTGTTGACCCCGCCCACGGATAGGACATGTCCTTCAATTCGTCTACATACTGCCCGTCTACAAGAACATCTATATATGGAAGAATTTCTTTTCGACAATAATTTGCTAGAGGGTTACTATTCAAATAATGCAAGCCCAAACCAATGTCCTCTGCTTTGTTCCCAGTATATACCCAGATTTTTTTACTTGGCATAAACTCTCTTACAAATTTACATATCGCAGAAACACCTGAAAGATTTTCCGCAGCCAAAGGTTCGCCACCAAGAATACTCAATCTTGTATACTGTGGATTAGTTAGTGGACGTAACAATTCCAACACATCCCATGTTGTTAATTCTTTGCCACCATTAAAATCCCATGTTTCTTTATTAAAACAATTCTTACAATGGAAGTGACATCCTTGGACGAAGAGGGCTACACCAAGCCCTTCTCCGTTGCTAATGTCCATTTTTCTTATTGAAGCGTATCTCAAAACTATTCCTCCATACTATGATCATCTACATGAACATATCTACTCTTAATCTCTGCTGTACGTCCCTGATTCCAGAACTGGGTGCCGACGTATCCACATGATCGTCTGGCAACATTCATCGTATCCTGATCTCTGTTACCACAATTTGGGCATTCCCAGATTAACTTTCCATCAATATCAAGAATGCTAATTTCTCCATCATAGCCACATTTCTGACAGTAATCACTTTTTGTATTTAACTCTGCATACATGATATGATCATAAATAAATTTCATAATCTCAAGAACAATATCTGTATTCTTTGTCAAGTCTGCACACTCTACATAACTAATTGCACCGCCTGGACTTAATTCTTGAAACTTACTTTCAATATCAAGTTTTGTGAAAGGATCAATCTTTTCAAATACTGGGATATGATATGAATTTGTAATGTAATCACGATCCGTAATTCCTTCAATAATACCAAATCTTTTCTTCAAGCATTTTGCAAATTTATATGTAGTTGATTCAATTGGAGAACCATACACACTGTATGCTAACCCTTCAGAATCTTTCCATTCATTACACCTATCATTTAATCTCTGCATAACTTTTAAACCAAATTCCTGTTGAACAGAATGAGATTCACCAGTCATGTATTTTACACATTCATATAATCCTGCGTATCCAAGAGAAATCGTTGCATAACCATTTTCTAATAGCTTGTCAATTTTTTCTCCTTTCTTAAGTCTTGCAAAGCATCCATGCTGCCACAAAATAGGTGCAACATCAGAAGATGTCCCTTTTAATCTTTTGTACCTACATTTTAATGCCTTGTGGCATAACTCTAATCTTTCATCTAAAATTCTCCAAAACGCTTCTTTGTCCTTACCAGAAGATAAGGCTACATCTGGAAGATTGATTGTTACAACCCCCATATTGTATCTTCCGTAATATTTAGGTTTACCATTTTCATCTAAATATGGAGTCAAAAATGATCTACACCCCATACAAGGAAAACAGTTTCCATTTCCATTCGCATCAATCTTATTCTTTTTCATAATCTTTTCAGAAATGTAATCTGGAACCATTCTTTTAGCAGTACATTCTGCTGCCAATTTTGTTAAATACCAATACTCAGAATCCTCACGAATATTATCTTCTTCTAATACATACAGTAATTTAGGAAATGCAGGTGTAATATAAACACCAACTTCATTCTTTAATCCTTTAATTCTCTGTCGTAAAAATTCCTCAATTAGTAATGCTAATTCTTCTTTATACTCTGTTGTTTCATTCAAGTACATACAAACACTGAGAAATGGAGCTTGCACTGCTCCGAGTTAGACTATATCTTTACCCTCGTTATACGTTAGGTGAGAATATGCAATTCTCAAAAGCAACTATATTACTTTGTAGATGGCACTTCCCTACAATGAATTTCACATTATAGGTAAAGATTTCATAGGCATATATTGCTACTTAGCCTGTATATCTTAGTCGTTTGACCTTTATAAAAATTTCTTTTTATCCTTGGCACTGGATTGCTCTTATCCGTCCCAATGCTTGTAAATTTTATATAGTATGATCAACTCTTTTGCTCGAAAGCACCGATAAGAGTTCCCCAGTTAGCATAACTTTTATCACCATTTCCTGTGATCCTAACCGTAAGTCATACACCCTAGATTTCTAGGTTCACCATCTGTTCACTAACATGTTTCTATGTTAGGCAGCCATTTGACCGTTTGTGTTGGTCATACTATTTACCTGATAATTGAATGTCTGAACACTATCTTCGATTTCTTTCTTTAAATCTTCTTTAGCATATTTTTCAACTAAATCTTCTGTAAAACCACGTCTTCTATATTTTTCTACATAAATGTTATAACTGTCTCTGACAAATGGAGCTAAATGCGTCAATGTAATTGTTGCACCGCCATATGTAGAAGACGTTACTGCCGTGATAATCTGTGTTGCGATCGTTGCAGCCGTAATTAATCTATGAGGTTTTTCAATCATGACCTCATTTACAACTGTCCCATTCTGTAACATATCCTCAAGATTAATTAATTCACAATTCGTAAGTGCTTTCTGTCCAAAATAATCCATATCATGAAAATGTAAGATACCTGTATCATGAGCCTGTACGATTTCTGGTGGGAGTAAATATCTGCGAGTCATATCTTTGCATACAATACCTGCCATATAATCTCTCTGCGTTGTTACAAGTTTTTCATTTTTATTGGAATTTTCAGTATTCCAATATTCGCTGTCTCCACTAAGAAGATCTGAAATTTCTGCATCAATAGTATTTTCATTCTCTCTCTGGAACTCTCGAACACTGCGATAACCTTCATATGCTTTTGCAGTTAATTCCTGTCCTTTCTCAACAAGTTTCTTAAATACCATTGCTTCAATTGCAGAAATGTCAATTTCTTCAGATAATTGCTTGCAATCATTCTCAATCTCTTCTGCGACCTGTCTAGCAACATCCTCTTTGATTAAACCAGATCCATTTTTCATTGCTTTCATAATCGCTGTGTAAATTTTGGTCTTGTCGAAATCTACAACAGTACAATCTCTTTTAATTACTTTCAATAAAAGACCTCCAATAAATTATGTAATAATATCATCATCTATATGTAACGCACCCGTCTCCTGCTTTCTTGCAGTTCAACGTATATCGTGCATCGTTACCATCGCCATCAATCTTTTCGGTTGATACGCTTTCAATTATCATGGTTTTACCTGTTTCTACATCTTTCACAAGTACCTCTTTTTCTATATGTAGTTTAGAAACTAAATTTCTAAGCTGATTAATCGTTCTGATCAACTTCCTTTGTTGTCGCTCCTTCCGTGTCTCTAATCTGTCTTTTAAATCTTTCTAGTTCAGCCATAATATTCAAACAAGTCATAGATAAACTTCCTTCATTATTAATAACCGCATCGCATAAATCATATGCTTCCTCAAAAACAGATTCATCTTTTTTCATTCTTTCATCAATCGCATCTCTTGTATCTCCACGATCTTTCATTCTCTGAATACGTGTAGCACTTGGAGTATCAATACACAATGCCAAGATATGCTTTTTATGATAATTTTCTTTTAACTGTTTTAATCCTGGTACATCAACTACATATACGTCTGCATCATCACACTGACTTTCTGTAGCACAATACCAATTGCCAGTATAATGATTCTCTGCAACCTTACCTGTAATTCTTGAATACTGAGCTAGGTTTACATATGTATGATCATCAAGATTATCTGCTCTCTTCTCTCTGGTAGTGTATGATCGTAGATATTTCAGACCATAAATGTCTTCCAGATACTTCGCTGAGACACTTTTGCCTGCTCCAGATCGTCCAACCAGAGCGATTAAAACATTACTTTTATCTCCTGTCATCTCTATAAGTCCTTTTCTAATTTCTTAATTCTTCTGTTGATTTTTGTTACAATTTTGCCGTTATCTTTGCCTCTAGCGATTAAGACGGCTTTTCTATCCTTTAATAAATTTAACTGCTCTAATTTTGTCATATACTCATTTTCTCCTTATGCTATATTCTAGTTTTATAAGTCATCAATCCATAAATGATGCCACTACATAGAAGGCGATCGCCATTAATACAATTGCAACAATTACCACTACACCAATTGGTATTACAATACTTGTTATCATCCAAAACACGAATGCAAAGACTCCGACAGATATAAATGTTGCAAGAAACCAGACAATGGTCAGCACAATCATCGACAAGAAAAATTTTAAGATTTTCTTTATGATATTTAATCACCTACCTTATGGCATTTCGTTATAAATTTTACTCACATCATCCAACAACTCTTTTGGCAAATATCTTTCTAAAAGCTCATTCGAATTATCAAATGTTTTCTTATAGAAATCTTCTGCGATACCACCGCCAATAGCAGCAATCGTATCTGTGTCACATGGCAAAGACAATACATTTCTTAAGAATGATTCATAATCTTTGCTCTCTAAGAAACATCTGATTGCCACAGGAACACTATCTTGGACTGTCGCAGACCAAACATAATTCTTTCTATAATCATCGAGTGGTCGATCAACACCATATGTATATTGACTGGATGGATAACTTTTTAATGCATATTGATAAATTTCTTCTTTTGATTTACCCCATAGTGCCATAAAAGAACAGCCTGTTACAACCGATGCACCTTTGTAAGATTCCACATGACGATGAGTTTTCTCACATGTCCATTGTGCTAAATCTATGTAATAACTCAATACGTCTGGACGATCAGCAAATCCATTAAAATACATTGTGATAGGCGAAATTCTCATGGCGCATCCGTTGCCAAAGCTTTCATTAACACGACTTCCATCATCGTATAACCAGTCTTCAAATATTTCACCATATCCCATACCAGGATATTTCTTGCCATATTCTAAGTAGAACTCCCAAGGCTCTTTGTTATGTTTGTGTTCATCGTCATCATCCAACAGCCACATACCTGTTGCAATACTGAGAACTGTATCATCTGTATATTTACATTTATCTGTAAACAATTCACAGTTCTTCCAATCTAAATCGTGAGATCTGCGGAACTCATATTGAGAACCGCAAATATCTCCTAGAATCGCTCCAATCAAAGCCATTTAATCACCTACCTGTTAAAGATGTTTTCTAAAATTGTAAGAATTACTGCGATAATCCATTTTGTTTTCGTTGGAACAATTAGCGGATTTACCACAACAAAATGTAACAACCAAATAAACAGATTTACGATTGCAAAGTTGACAGCAATTACAACCATTAATCCTAAGATTGTTCCTAAGATTGTTCCTGCATGATATTTGTCTTCAACAAATAACGAAGTTAATAATTTCTTCATCTGTTATTCCTTTCATCAAAGATTAATTTTATCTATTCTACGATCATCCAGTCTTCAGCCAACATATCTGTCTGACTTGCGAGCCAAGGAACTACATTCCCCTGTGCTGTTTTCATTGCAATATATGCTCCATATTCGACTAATCCGTCTTCATTTACAATGCTTTTAGCAATATCTGTGCATGGCGCATAAGCTCCTGCTGGAACATAATATAAAAACATACCTTTCCCATTCCAACCTTTTCTTGCTACTTTTCTTTCATCTTTCATTGCATCAATTGCTGTTCCAAAATCCATAATAAATTCTCCTTTACTCTTCTGTGTGACATGTATTTGTTAGTTTCTTATACACATCTTCATATAATTCCTGCTTATCGCCATTGTATGTATACTCTGCGTAGATACCATCACCGCTTACTGTCGTAGATGCTAAACATTTGTAGTTCTGCAAAGTCTTACAACTCCATACGATAAATACATTACTAAGATCAATTTTCATTGCCAAATGATTTTCTTCGCAATGTTTGTTATACCAATCAACTAATTTTCGTTTACATACACTCTGAAAGTGATCCATTCCTGTAACAATCATCTTATTTCTCCTTTACTTGCTCTCTGTAACTTTAAATGGAACAATTGATTCTGGAATATAGTTAACTTCATATTTATATTTGTTAACTTTAGCCCCACCTAAATCTTCGATTACATACATACTATCTCGGTTCATGTGGACAATATGTTTCTTATATGAGCCATCTGCTGTTTCGACAATAAGTTTTACTTTCTTACTGCCTTCATCTTCTAAAGAAAATGCCCCGACAATTTCAAACTCAACTTTATCTGTTCGTGTATTAATTACAGCAAATCGTCTTAAGACATTAAAATTGTCTGCTTCTTTGGATACATTAGTTGATACCTTATCGGCTTCGGTGCATCCTGTCACGATACCACCAATACCGAGACATCCAATTGCAGCAATAACCGCCATTCGTTTTTTAATGTTTAATTTCATATATTCAATTTTCTCCTTTTAAATCTTAGGGTGTTTAATCTCTTTTTGTTTTGACCAATCAATTTCTGAATGTTCTACACCTGTCTGTTGTTTGTAAAATTCATAATCTTCTGTCCAAAACTCTGCATCTTGATCTTTAATGAAGTATCTTTCATCAAAAACTAAATCTAACTCATCTGGTGTAGTGAGATATTTTACTTTACAACGTCTACCGTATTTGTATGTTTCTCCGTTATAGCTGATTGAACACGGTTCCCAGATGCGATATTCTACATAATTGTCTTTTACAACAAACCTTTCGATTTTGCTTTCTGGGATTCCAAGTCTAACAAAACATTCGTAAATAGTTAATTTATTCATTCATATCACCATTCAGAAGCTCAATCAATCTATCTTCATCAATGATCGGAATGCCTAACTGTTGTGCCTTTTTATTCTTACTGCTTGTAGAATTCACATCATTGTTCACAAGATAATTAGTATTCTTTGATACAGACCCTGCAACCTTGCCACCTCTGGACTCAATTTCATCCTTGATCGCATTACGATTGGCAAACTTGTTTACTTTACCAGTCACAACAAAAGTCATTCCTGTAAGATCAACAGCAAATTCTTTCTTGCTTTCTGGCATCTCAAATTCAAGTTCTTCGGCTAGTTTCTCGACCATTTCAAGGTTTTCTTTGAAATAATCATCCATTGACAATGAAGTATTGATACCAATACCATCAATATGTCCAAAATATTTTCTCTGTTTGATTCTTTTAATAAATACATCGTATGAATTTTCATTGTTCGATAGAGAAATCTTATCAATAAGCTTGCAAATATCTTTTGCCGTTGACTTCCCGACAAGCTCAATGCCAAGTGCTGTTACAAAATTAACCAGTTTACATCTGCGACTTTCCTCAATACTATTTAATAAGGAAGAAACACTTTTTGCACCAAATCCATCAAGGTTCTTCATTTCAGATTTATGCTCTGCTAAATTATAAATATCTGTATAATCTTTCAGCCATCCAAGATCAATAAATCTTTTCAGTGTTGCCTCAGATAAACCTTGAATATTCATAGCATCTCTGGAAACAAAGTTCACAAACTTGCTTAACAATTTCGCTTTGCAGTCAGGATTCATGCATTTTAAAACTTTGCTACCATTTTCATTGATGATTTTTGCTTCGCCACCGCAGGTTGGACAAGTATCTGGAATCTTGAATGTATTGCTTCTTGTCAGATTATCGTGTACTTTTGGAATCACCATATTACTACGATAAACCTGAATCGTATCACCTGCGCCAAGTTCCAATCCTTCAATGTAACTTACATTATGTAATGTGGCTCTTGTAGTTTCTGCACCATCAAGATCAACTGGATAAAATACTGCAACTGGATTAATCAACCCTGTACGAGATGTATTCCATTCAATATCTCTGATTGTTGTTTCATAGAGGTCATCTCGGAATTTGTATGCCATACTATGCCCAAAAAATTTATTTGTATTTGGAATTGTTTTAGATACATTATTATCATCAATGGATACAACAATCCCATCATACGGAATAAATCTATCCATTGCCTCTTTTTCGATTTTCTCAATAGTTTTTGATACCTCATCAATCGAGTCAATCCGATATATTGGAACAATTGAAAATCCCTGATCTTTTAACATTTGTAAATCATCGTATAGCGATTCTCCATTAAATCCTTCAATGATTCTCCAAGGTACAAAATCCATATTTCTTGCCTTGGCTTCTTTGGAATTTAAATATTGCAACGCACCAGACACGAGATTTCTTGGATGTTTGTATCGTCCATCTTTATTAATTACTTTAAAATTTCTCCAATTAATAATCGTTTCTCCATCGATAATTAACTTATGCTTGCATGGTATATGCAATGGAACATTTTGGACAGTTTTGATGTTATGTATTACGTTTAATCCAATTATTCCGTTACCTCTTGTTTCTGCTTTAACTAATTCTCCATTATCGTATTCTAATGAAGTTGTTAATCCATCACATTTTAATGATAAATCAATTTTACTGTTATAATTTTGTGCAAATTTTTCTATGTCTTTTATACTCTTTGTTTTTTTTAGAGATAACATCGGATGCCCATGCTTGACTTCTTTTAATTTGTCTAAAATCTCATATCCTACATTTTGTGTTGGGCTGTTATTAAATATAAGCCCAGTGGCATCTTCTAGCTTAACAAGTTCATCATATAAATCGTCCCATTCTTTATCGTTCATAATTGGCAAACCATTGTAATAAGCTTTTGAAGCATCATTCAATCTTCCAATTATTGTTTTAATTGTTTGATATTTTATGTTCATTATGCACCTCATTATATGTTTTTATTTTTTGATATTTGTCATACTTTCGACGTAGATAAATTGTCGCATCTTTATATAACCAATCTAAAAATTCTTGTGCTTTGTATCTGCCACCTCTACTGAGAACATATACTTCTGAATTATAGTGTTTTTTTGGTTTAATATTTTTAAAATTTGAATTCACTTCACTTATTAAAAACTTATGTAGCGATTTAATAAAATCAGCATTTCCTGTAAACGAATAAGCAACTTTCTGCATCCCGTTTTTGGGAATTGTTATACTACCATCTCCATCAAAATAACCTCTGATAAAATGTTTTTTTAATGACAACGGAACAATCTCATCTGGTGGAAACCGAATTTTAAAACTTTTATCATCAGGTACTCCTTGTCTTGATAATGATTCTGACAAATACACACTTTGTAATATTGCTGAAACATAATATTTTTGATATTCTTTATTAAATATCTCATCCAATATTCTTTCACACTCTACGTCTCGATAAAACTGCTCTAATATATAACGATCATCTTCTTTCAAGGTAATTCGTAATGTATTTCTTGTAGGTGTATGTGATCCATCAGCATAAATAAACCCTAGCCAATATGCCTTATGTTCAGTGTTTATAACATCAAAATACTTTTCGTTAAAAAAATATTGTCTACCATATCTGGGGTTATAATCATCTAAATTATTTTCTAAAATTTTTCTTACGGTAATATAAGATAATTCGTATTTTGCTTCGAGTTGTTTCATCGAATATTGATGAGAATTCCAATCAGCAATTAATTGTTTATGATTAATAAATTCAAATTTTGGAGTTCTTTTGATATCTAGCTGGCGAGCCACACTTTGTATAGTAGATTTTGGGCATTTATACTTTTCTTCTAATTCAATATAAGACATCCTAGTTTTTGTGTAATCAACAATAAAATCTTGTATATGCTCGTGTATATACGGATATTTGTACGATGATGGATTATCATTGACCATTTCTGTTTGTCTATACAGAACTCTACGAATGGTTGAATAACTGACACCATATTTCTTTTCGATATCTGCCACTGAAATATTCGGATCAAGATAATCTTTCGATATCTCTTCGATATTTTCTTTCACATATTCAGTTTTCATAATTTTTGGATTTTCCTTTTCTTGTTTATATTGTTTAGTTAATTATTTTAGTTTGTGTTTTCTATGTCTTTCAGTAACTGCCAATTACTTCACTACATATATTTTTCTATGCTGTTGCACATTGATTGTTTCGGAATGTGTTGATTTGAACACGTCTACATGCATTCCTTTTACTTTGCCTCCACAATCTTCTGCCACAAAGATTGTATCGCCATATCCCTCAATCTTAACTCTTGTTCCATAAGGGATAATGTTTTTATCAACCGCAATCGTATGATACGGTCGAGCAAATTTATGCCCTGCATGATTCCAAGCAATCTTAGATCCATATCCTTCAGAACATTCATAACATGGACAATATGCCGTGATCAAAAATGTTCCAAGTGAACTCTTTTCAAGTTCTCGCTTTCGCTTCAGCCGCTGTCGTTTAATTCGCAATCGTTTCTTCCGAAGCTTTTCTAATCGAATCTGCCTTGCCTTCTCTTCATCGTCTTCCTTACATTTCTGATAATGCTCATGAACGTCTTTTAATTCAACGCTTTGACTGATTGGATTATTTGAAATCACATTGTCTTGCTTATTTTCTGCAACAGTTGTCTCTGTTGATAATGTTGAAGTCTCCACCGAGGGTCGCTCCTCTGCTTTAACTGTGTGAGTCATAAAGCCTGAACACATTGCTAAAAAACTAAACGAAATAACTTTCATTAAAAATCTTTTTCTCATTTTTTTGCATCTCCTTTCATTAACATATTGGTATCTTATCATACTTCTTGCACCCTGTCAATAGGTGCAAAGAATAAAGTTAATTTTTTAAGCTTAACCAGGTGCGCCTCTTATTATGATTTGTTACGATACATCTCTTAAACGCTGCTGGCTCTGCAATGAGCGCAAATCTTTTCTTAGCTCGTGTTAACATCGTATATAGCATACAGTTATCAAGCAATTTGTAATGTGTGTTGTCAATGATACCAATGACAGTTTGAGCAGCCGATCCTTGAAGCTTATGCGTTGTTAATGCATATGCCAATTGAAGTTGTCCTAACTGAGCGAAAGAATATTCAATCATCTTCTTATCCATGTCTGGATTCATCATGGCGTGAACAACTTTCTTATCATAATCAATGCCAGTAATGTATCCAATATCTCCATTAAATGTGTTTCTTTCATAGTCATTACTGGTTTGAAGCACTTTATCTCCCACATAAAACTTCTTTGTTTTGCCATATGTAACAAACCTTGCATTGGATTTATTTTTATACAATTCTTTCTGAATTGCTACATTAAGTTCTTCTGTAGAGTTTATGCAACCTGACTTACGAGGAGAGATTACAACCACATTATCCATACCGTCTTGTTTAACACACGTCATGAACTGCTTTACAACCAAATTAAAAATATTCTCACGATTATTTCTGAAAATGTAAAACATATCATGTAACTCTCCATGAACTTGTTTAGCACTAAAATCCTCAATTGGAGAAATTGCTCTACGCACTTTTCTAGCATCACTAAGAATACCAGACTTTTCTGCTTGTCTCATTGGCTTCGTTAATTGCACTGAATCCAACTCATCCATTTTGAGTAGATCAGAGAAAATGTTACCATATCCAATTGGTGGCAACTGCATATGATCTCCGCTAATAATAATCTTTGTACCTGGACGAATTGCCAAAAGTAATTGATAGAACAACCCTGCATTAACCATACTTGCTTCGTCTAAAAGAACTACATCAATTGGTAATGGATTGTTAGCATCGTGCATAAACGAGTCTACGCCTTGTGCTTCAAGTAATCGATGAATAGTTCTCGCTTCTAATCCTGTTGCTTCTTGGATTCTCTGTGCCGCCTTAGCAGATAACGCACATGCAGCAATGCTATAATTTCGTTTCTTATAACATCTGATAATTGGTTTTAATAAGGTAGTTTTACCCGTTCCAGCCTCACCACTAATTAAAACAACATTTGTCTGTAATGCAGTGTAGATGCCTTTGTTTTGCTCTTCGCTGAACGTAAAACCTTCTTCTTTTTCAACTTCAGCAATAACTTGTCCAATTTCGTTTACAGTGATTATCTCTTTCTTCTTGGTAGAATTAGTATCTCTGCGTTCTTGCAACAATGCCAGTATATTCATTTCTGTATCATGGTACTTTTTCAAACCAATTAGCTCGCCACTAACATAGATGTCTGAAGGAAAATCATTTTCAACATAATCGTCAAATATATGTAGACATTCCCCAACCGTTGCACTAACTTCTGATCGCAACGTGGCAATCGCCATATATGTATGCCCGTCACTCTCGCCAAGATTCGTTAAATAATACGTCATAAAATAATCAAGTCGATACTTGGAATCTCTCAACTCTGGACGAATCTTTAAAGCAATATCATCAACTTTCTTAAATCCAAGACCTCTAATCTTAGTTAAAATGTAAGGATTTGTGTTGATTTTATATTTTAACTTTTCTGGATCTGGCTCAGCTTCTACTAATTTCTTAATCATATTAAAGGTAATCCCATGAGGCTGTAGCATAACTACAACCTCGGAAATCACATAATTATTAATGATCTTCTCTCTGAGCTTCGCCCATGTCTTGTTGCCAAGTCCTTTAATCATAGATGTATCGATAGTCTTGCATTTTCCTGCCATAACATCCTCAATGATATTTGGATATTCAGCAAGCAAGCTTTCAGCAATTGATTCTTTCGCTTGTGTTTTTAAAAACATTAGCTGATCGGTCTGTGTTTTTGGAACATCTGCAACAACCGAAATCGGCTTATATTGATATTCGTGATATTTTTGAGAATAAATACATGTCGCTTTTACATGATACTTTGTCCCAATATATAACTGTTGAACTTCTCCAACAAGTTTACTTGCAACATATTCTTTATCTCCTGAGTCATCAAATTTATTATCATTGTATGGACTGAATTGTGGTATTTGGTCTTTTGTACAAAACGCATAGATACCAAACATTGATTCTTCATTATAAAATATCTGATATGTAGGAATCATTTCAAACTCGCATACCTTTCCGCATGTCTGACTCTCCATTATTTAGGCAGCACCTCATTTCCCTTTTAAATAATTTTTAAAGTAATACTCAAAATACAATCGAATAAACAGCCCAGAATATTTATTATCTGGCATGAAGAATATCGGCACATCGTATTTGAACCAGAAGCTATGCAATGATCCAATGAATGATTTCTTGTTATACTGCGTGTTATAATTGCCCTCTGCAATATCTGAGTAATTGGCATTTTCAAGTAAAATAACTTTTGTCTCTGGTGCAAGACTTAGCTCTTTTTCGAATCTGGCACGATCTTTTGATAAATTGCCACTGATTTCTTCAAGACTTCCTTTGCGCTCAACACACACTTTGCTGTCAAAATACATATCTCTCTGAATACCAAGCTTCTCATGTGCAGGAATCATGAAACTGTAGTCTCCATAATCCAATGCTTTCTTTTTATGATTTACACCTTTTCTATCGAAGTAGTCTATGATATGATCAGCCTTTTGCTCCCTTGTGTCGACAAGGATTGTCATCGAGCTTATTAGCTCTTTGACTTCCTTATCTGTGTATTTATAAAATTGAATTATACTAATTCCTCCTCTACGTCATTTTTAATAGTGAAATTCTTAAGCCAAAACTCAAATTTATCTGGTACATCTTTGTAGATTTTCTTTCCTGTTTTTGTATTGATCTCCCCAGTTGGTTCTTTTTTATGTTTCTTCTCAACTGATTTCAGATATAGAATATCTCCTTCATCGAATGGGTTCTTCTTATATTGGGTTGTCCACATTTTTACTTTCTGTGTTTTTCCAGAGTAAATTTCATATAACTGAATGTTAACGATGGATTTTGTTACAGATAAATCTTTGACATAGTAATATCGCTTGCCGATGTTTGGGTTAATGTAACTGATGTAACCAATATATTCTTTCTGATAATCCATCCGTTCAGTTATTGAAACTGGTGAATATGCCATACTTGATGTCATAACTTTCAAAAATCCAATATAATCAAATTCTTTCAATGTTTTTTCTGTCTGTTTCTGACAATACTTTTTGATTAATTCAATATCTTCGCCTTCTTTTTGGAGCTTCGAAATTGTAAACTGTTTTCTGCCATAGAATTTGTCATAACATTCAACTTGTTTGAGCAAATAATTAATATCCCCAAACTCAGAAAAGAAATCTAATTTAATTAAAATATCCAACTGTTTAGAATTGACAGATGTATTAGAGATATCTTGCAACAAATCTATAAAAGAATCATATTGATTGTCTCGCAATTCATATAATTCTTCTCCAACATTGTCCCCAACAAATTTTATAGAAGACATGCCTTTGAATATTGTATGGGTTTCTTTATCATAAGAATATTTTGAGTTAGAGTGCCTAAACTTAATATCACTTAATTTAATACCAAAATACTCTAACTCATTTGTCAGTTTATTAGTTCGTTCTTTGTCTCCAACGTAATTATTGAAGCAAACACTGTAGTATTCGTAAGGATAATTGACCTTTAGATATGCTCCATAACACATGTCCAATGAGGTTGCTGCTGCATGGGCTGAACAAAATCCGTAGCTCATACAACTTTGTACCAAATGCCATGTTTCGGAAAACATTTCTTCTGAGCCAGTATTAATAATCCATTGCTTTTTGATTCTTTCCTCAAGATTATCAAAATCCGATTGTTTAATTTTTTTCTTGGAAATTTTCTTAATTAAACCAATAGATTCAGCTGGGCTAACCCCTAACCAGTCAAAATATTGCATTAATGATTCTTGAAATAAAATGTATCCATGAGTATCTTTCAAAACATTGTCTAGCTGATCTGAACCAGTTGTATATGGTTTTCTATCTAAAAACTGTTCTCTCCATGAATCAAAAGACGGTCTTATGGCTGCTGCAATATGGGCGCCATCCTCAAATGACGAAATACCATACTGTTTTGCTTGTCTACATCCATTGTCGCTATCAACCTGATTTAAAGTACATGTAATACCATTTTTAAATAAATCCCATATTCGCTGATCATCTTTAATTTTATCCAATAATTCATTTGCCTTAATAATCGGAATTCCAATCTCTTTAAATGTTTCATCAATAAGCTTCCAAACCGTGACGATAAGATAATCGTTTTTAAGTACCTTATATTCATCTGCTTCAGATGAAGTAATTAAAACACATACGTTTTCACCTAAACGAGTAACACCGTACTCATAAAGCAAATTAGTGTTGCTTAAAATATGGGCGCAAGGATGTACAGAACCAGATATAATTGTTCCAACATAGCGATTTGCCTCTTCGATAATCGGTTTCCATTTCGGATCATCTTGATATTCTTCCAGATTTTTTGCCACATGATTAAATTCGTCAAATGACATATTCTTAGATCTACATACATTTCTAAATGCTTCAGATATTTGCATGGTTCCTGGTGCATACATTGGATAACACCCGTGTTCACCAAGCAATTCCCTTGAAGCTTTAATAAATGGTTCTTGGGATTTTACGTTAAAATCTATATCGGGCAATGAGCGATTCTCTAGCAATCTGGCAGTAGAAGCAAATCTGTCTGGGAAAAGCGGAAGATTAATTTTAAATCTATCTAGTTGTGTCATTCCCAATATCCTATTTATATAGAAGGAACCGCAACTACCTCTTCCACCACGAGTCAATACACCACCATATTTATTAACTGCAAGATCTACATTTTTCTCATTAAACAAAAAATAGTCCGCTGTATGTATTTCATCATTAGTATCCTCGATGATTTTCATCTCATATCGAATTCCATCTTTATATTTTTTAAACTCTTCTCCTTCAATATGTTCTTCTTTTCGAATTTCTTTGAATCGTTTATTTACTTCCTTTTTTAGAAGACCCACTCTTTGTTCTGGAGTCAAGTTAGGATAAATCGTAGGCATTTTAATTGAATAATCGAGTTGTATTTCTTCACATTCATCAAACAATAACGTATTATTTAATGCATCTGAGATTTGTCTATCCGTCAAAACGCCTTGTTTCTTGAATCTTTCAATCATTGTTTCAGCAGTAGGATAATCTAATATAAAATCGTCTTCACTGCCGTAATTGATATGTTTGCCTCGCAATAATTCCAAACGTTCTTCTTTGCCTGATTCATCAATATAATGTGAATCATTTGCAGCAATTAAGCTTAACCCATATTGATCAGACAAATATATCGCCTTTTTATTGATTTCAATTTGCAACGGATCATCATGAGTCTGAACTTCTAGCATTACATTTTCTTTAAAATGCTTATATAGAGGCATAAAAATCTCATTAATTGAATCCTTATCTCGTAATAATCCTGCTACACATGCAGTTGTAATATAAACATCGTTTGGATCGAGTTTTAATAAATCGGACAGAAAAAATCTTGGTTTATAATAAAACCCTTTAATATTTGCCATACTCGAAACATAATTCATCTTTTTTCTAGCTTCATCAGTTTTCGGGATTACTATGATATGATAATTTCTCTTGTCTTTCTGCGAAGCGTCTGGAACGATATATCCCTCGATGCCTGCAATGCAACGCAGTCCATACTTATTACACAATGTTCTGGCTTCAAAGATATCACCAAAACTGCCATGGTTGACCGTCGAATAAGTTGTATGCCCATACTCCAAAGCCTTGAGAATATACTCTTCTTGTTTAGTATTTGTGTCTGGAGTAAAGATATTTGACACATGATCGTGTTTATGATAATTGTTATACCGCATTCATTAATCCTCCAGCTTTTAATCTATTTAGTAGATCAGCTTCTTGAATTCGAAAGATATTATGCTCAATGACATATTTTCTTGTCTTTTCATATGGAATACTATGAGATCTACAATATGTAGATAAACCAATCTGTTCCCCGTTCTGCATGACAACATAAATGTATCTTACTTTTTTAGAAATTTTATCGTTTTCTAATATCTTCTTTTTGATAATGTCAAGCGAATTAGGAATATTGTTTAAAATAATTTGATCAATAATTCTACTTGAATCTGAATCAAATCTTATATACCTTTTATCTGTCTGCTGTTTAGCATATAACCCAAATCTCTTTTTACACAGCTTGATATATAAATCAATTTCTTGCTGAGTATATTCTGCCAAACATAATTCCCACGCTGATTTACCTCTGCATCCATCGTCTAAGCAATGAAGAGATAATCCAAATTCATTCAATTGCCAAATCTTATTGATTCTTGGCATGTCTCGAATGTCCTTCAATTGATTAATAATTCTTGTCTCAAATCTGTAATGTGGTTTACACCAATACTTTGTACCAGAACCAAAATCTTTATAGCCACCTTCATAATACTTTGGCTCAGAGTTACATAAATCTTTTAATTCTTCATATTTCCAAAACACGTAATCCTTTTCTGCTATAGAATGACATTCAATATACAAAGGTTGCGTCTCTCTCTTATCAATATGCCCATCTCCTAATGTGCCAAATAAAATAATTTGATACTGTTTATCGGTTAATGTCTTATTGTTTTTGAAAGTCCAACAATTTAATTTATGAACTTCAGAACACCATTTCTGAATAACTCTTAACGAGGCACCACATTCATCTGCCATTTCTTGATGAGTCATTCCCTTAACAACATATCTTTCATAACACCAATCATAATCCTGATATGTGGCTTTAAAATTAGGATTATTAGACCTCATATACTTATTGCCAAGATTCAAATGACGACTTCGAGCCGCTATGGCTGCCACGGATAGATTCATTTGTTTACTAATTTTTTCAAAAGAAACTCCTTGTTTATACAACTCTTCTAATCTGACTTCTTCTTCTGGTGTCCATCTATGTCTCTTTTTAGGGATCACTATATCTTTATCTAGCAGTTTTCCATGTTTTTCTAACTGCATATTGTGTCTGTTGCACAACTTCTTTTCTTTCCAAAAATGTCCGTCCAAAGTAGATGATAAACCGCAGACTGAACAAAATACTTCTTTTCCTGCCATAATCATCCCACCTCTTCAAGTGAATCACACACAGCTTTCAGCACAAACTTTCTTCCAAAGAATCCGCAATCAAGTGTAGTAACTGCACAAAACTCATCATTCATCATAGAATGGTCTTCCATATCCTCAAACGATCCATCATAGTTCCATTTAATGATCCACAATTTATCATTGTTACATGGTTTCAGGACAAGATGTTTATAATTGCTCATCTGACCAATGTCATAGTCGTCAATCTCTTCAATATAAACTCTTACAGGCTTAAATCCCTGCCCAGAAATACGATCAATTTTCTTAATCGTGTCAACCATTTTTCTTGTAATGTCTGAAATATCAAGCATAATATCGACATCAACTGTTGTATCTTCTGGTTTATCTGGAAGAGTTTCTTCTATATAAGAGGTGAACTCGGTAAAGTTCTTTCTAGGAATTTCAATACCACTGGCAAGTTCATGTCCATTCGCTTCAGCCAATTGACTATCATTACACATCTGTCTAAAGTCTTTGACACCAACAGCTCGCATAGATCCTGCGTATGTATCTTCATTTTTCTTTAGCACAAGAATCGGTTTCTGATATTTTTCAAGTAACTTGTTCCCAATTAATCCAGAAATACCATAATCAGTGTCAATAAAAGTTGTGATCATCTTTTTATCACTCTGAGCCTCACACTGCTCTGCAATCATTGGCATCAACTGTGCAACCTCTTCATTCTGATCTTCTTTACATTGTTTTAACTGTTTAATGTACCCTCGCAACTTTTTATTATCATCTTCAAGGAAAGCACGTAAAGCAACTTCATTCTGATCCATTCTGTTTGCAGCATTAACCAACGGTGCAATACTAAAAGCAACTGCTGTGCTGTTGAATTCAAATCCGCCAATAATCTTCTTAATCGCAGGATTTCTAATTTCTTTCAACGCTTCAGATACAATGTAACGATTCTCCATTACTCGCATATCCATCATATCTGCGATCAGCCCTACACCTGCAAGATCGACCAGATTATTTGCGTAATCTGTACCATTCTGCTCATCAATGTATTTGCAAAACTTCCAGACAACACCCGCACCAGATAATTGCGGATTTTCATATTCTCTCTGAGAAGAAACCAGTGTGCAATAATCATCATAAGGAATATTTGAATCAATGGCATGGTGGTCTAGCACAATCACATCAACCCCTGTTTCTTTTAAATCCTTATACTGAGTCTCATCTTTATCTAAGCTATCAACAACAATCAGTAAATCATAACCATAAAACTTGGCAATGTCCTGATTTGCTAACCCATGCTGTTTGCCTCGATTAATGTACACATCTACTGGATTTTCTGTCATGTTTTTTAAATATCGTGCCATAATGGCACCAGATGTGATACCGTCAGTATCTGTATCAAAATGTACTGCAATACGTTTATCTTCATTTACCGCACTCATTACAAGTCCGTATGCTTTATCAGTATTTTTTAAGTCATCAAGAGGAAGTAAATCATCTTCCGTAGGATTTAGAAAATGCTCTGTATCGTCAATACCACGCTCCTGCATGATAATTTCAAATACCTCATCTTCAAAAAGTCCTCTGCAATCGTTCAAAATGTTATATTTCTTCTTCGATGTCTTCATCCCCTATCATTTTTATTTCGTTTTCTAATATGTAATTTAACTTTTCTTTTCCCATATCGGACGGTGATACCTTATTGGAATACTCGCTTAATTTAAAGTCCCAGTATCCTAACTCAATCTCAGCAAATCTTGAATATCCTTTTACCATGTCAATATTTCTCATGATATTCTTAATATCATAGCCAACGTCATGCATAAATATTACTTTTTTAGGATTTAATTCCAATAATAATTGCACCTGTTTCTTGCTGATTGTTCCACTGCCAAGTGCCACACAGTTTCTAATTCCATATGTAAAACACTGCATTACAGATTTCTCTGCCTCAAATATCAACACAACACCGTTGGCTAAATACTGATAATTCTGAGAATATCCATATAATGTTTGAGACATTTGACACGGAACATCGTAGAAATATTTCATTTCACCATCTTCAACGTCATAGTTAAATCTTTCTTTTACGCCAATTAGTTGTCCTAATTGATTTCTAATCGGAATTGCGATCCCTTGAGATGATGTATCAAACCGAATGCCAAAAGTTCTTTGTGCTTCAAGTGATATATTATCTTTAAGGAATCTTAAATTTCCTACATTATTGTATTTATCTAATATAGATTCATCATAAGTTTGGATTCGAACTACATTGTGATTTCTAATCCTTTCATAAAATCCGCCAAAAATACCTTGTCTATCAAAGAAATCATAGTAATCAGTAATCCCTAAGATGTTTTTAACAACTCCTAAAACCTCTGCAAAATCAACTCCACGTTGCTGCATAATATATGAGAACAAATCTTTTTGGATTGCTCTAGCATAATCATGCACAAACAACGCTTTGTTATTCTTCAGATTGATTACTATGGACTTCTTTGAAGAGACCTCATCTCGACCAAATGACATATATGTGTTTCTGATCACTACATGACAATAATCAAAATGCTCCAAGACTTCTCTTATTTTTTCAGGATTAGACAATAGTTCTTTTTTTATATTGTCTAACATATATCACACCGCACATTTTAATTATTTGATTTCTCCATGTTTAAATCTTGCCTGCGCAACCTCTCTAAAGATACAATGATCACCATCGAATTTAAGTAGATAACCAACTCCTGTATCTGATGAGTTTGAACCGCTTCGACATTTCTCAACAAATAAAGCTCTCCACACCGCAGTACGATCAGGATGATATTCTTCCTCAATCCATTTATCATTAACTTTTTTTAGCCTAAATGGACGACAATAGAATTTACTCTTTTCATCAAGTTCTTCGTCATATACAGTCCTCATCAAGAAAAGATTCTCTAATACTTCTTTGATCTGTTTAGAGTTTGAAAGAACAGAGCTATCAAGAAATAGCCTTCCTCTCATATACTCTGCTAACTGCACAGATGCCAGCATGATAATGTTGTATTTTTTTGCAAGTTTATCTAACTCTCGACTGTCATGAACCAAAGATAAATCAGTACGATTACCTTTAAAATCTCCTTCTTGAATCTTAAAAGTGTCATACAACACTGTGTCATATCCGTAGCGAAGTACATGTTCTCTAATTTTCTTCTTGACAACAGTCATATCAGCATCGTTGATAAGTAAGAATTTCACTCTACCCTTATACTGTTCTCGCCATAACTGTTGCACGTCTTTTAGTTCTCTTCGGCTTGCATCATCAATCTGTCCAGACATCATTTTCTTTTTTGTCAACTTAAAATAACGATTATGCTTCGCCAAAAGCCAAATCATAAACTTGACTTTAAATTTCTTTACTTTTTCTTCGTTTGAAATGATCAATACTTTCCTATCATAATTCAGCAATGCCATAAGCAAAGTGATAAACCATGTTGATTTACCTGCACTACTGAATCCACCCATCATAGTAAGTGTTCCCTCAAGAATACCCATGATCTGTCTGGATAAGAACGGAAAGCAGTTCATTTCTTCGCCATTAATATCAATCCCTGCCACATCAAATGGAACTCCATTTTCTTCACCTTCCACGCAGGAATCAATAAAATCATCATCAAAATCAATTTCTTCTTCTTCCAGTATCTTACTGGAATATCCCGTACCATATGTACTTAGTCTTGCATCATACCAATCCGTAACTTCCTCGGCAGTCATTCTTCTGAAAAGTGTTACTGGTACGATTTTCTTGCCGTCAATGTCTATCTCTTTGAACAGGTTAAATCCATCATCATACATCTTCAGCATAGTGTTTTCTCTATACAGAATGTCGATATACACATCAAAATTCTGTGTGTTGATAATATCTATCTGATGTTGAATAGAATCCCATCCTCCCATGTCAGTGTATCTTTTTATAGCGTTCTCAGACAGGTTGGATAAAATCGTGATTTCATCCAGAGAATAGAAGCCCTGTTCACGTAATTTTTTGAGCATAGAAAAGTAAAAAAGCCCATCTTTTGTAATGAAATCGTGCTGTTCGAATGTGGTATCATCCAAAAGTAACATATCTTTAAAGAAACAACTGATTACATTTCCCTCTGCCTCCATGCGACCTTTTAATAATTTTGACGGATATTTGTCTTTAACTCCTGCAACAAAATCTGCTATTCTTTCTCACCAACTTCCGTCAAAATATCGTCAATACATCTACGAGATTTCTTTTTCTTTTTGTATTTAGTTTTTTCGGCTCCAATATTTTCATTGATCTGTTTGCTTACATCATGGTGCTTAACTGTGGCTTGTTTTCTCTGCGGAATCTTTTCGTCAGAATCCCTATAATCAACCAGACTATTTTTTAAAATTGCTGAAAAGTATTTAATCTTAGCAAACTCGCTATTATATTCTCTCCCAACAATTCTTGTTAAATATTCTTGATTGTCATGCAAGTATTCTAATATCAATTTAAATCCGTAGATCTTGCCGAGGGCATTTACTTCCTTATTTAATACAGTATTCGTCACCGTATATCCGAAAATATCATAAATACAATAATATGTATCATTCCTATTTTTGCGGTTTTCCATCATTTTGTTATACTCAGCTTCTGAGCAGTAGTAGGCATTTGGTTTACCTTCTACTGCTACTTTAAAAGCTTCGTTTCTGTCTACTTTTTTGCCGCAAATTCTACATTTTACAAGCATTGTTCAGACTCCTATTTCAGCAGATCATACATTTCTTTTAATCCATCATCATCAACTTCGCTAAGTTTTCCATACTGCTTAATGATGCCTTTAACCTTTGTTTTTAATTCTGCGTCTTCACAAGTTTTGCATAATTCTTTTACACATTCTCTTAAATCTTCTGGGTAGTCATCTGATACGTCTTCATCAATGACATCTTCCATTAAATCTTCGTCAGCTTCTACGACATCATCTTCGATAACATCATCGATGTCTTCCTCGATCTCATCTTCTGGCTCTGGCTGAGAAATTGGCTTTTTAGTTTTTTTAGAAAGAACTGTTTTAGATTTCTCCATTCCATCTTCTACCACTTCAATGAAATCTTCTCCCATGTTTCCTTTGTCAAATACCATATATTCAGGAACTGCATCAGAAGCAAATCTACCACCAGCATCAATTAATGTTGTTCCACGGAAATAAAGTTTTCTAATTTCATCTGTAGCATATCTTTTAGCCTTATCTCCTTCGCCTCTAACTTCAACATTTCTGTCAATGACACCAGTGAAAGTTACATCAAAGATATCACCAAAAGCAGATTCATAAGCACTTACAAGATTGGATGTTAACTGCTGGTATCCGTCTTCTTCTAAGCCACCTTTTTCTCTGATAGTTTTGAATTTTGTATGAGCAATTCCCCAAACACCGATGCCAGCATCTTCAATATCACCCATATAAGCTTTGATCATATCAGCTGTGTATCTCTGTCCTGCCTGATAACCACCCATTGCAGCATTGATAGTTTTGCATTTTTTCTGTCCTTCTTTATTGCTGATTCTGATTGTTTCTTCTTCAAACAGTGGGCAAATTTCATCAACTGTATCAAAGCAAACCATCTGAATATTGTGTTTTACTGGGATGTATTCTGGTTTTCTCTTTTCATTGCGAACAATCTTGCCAGATTTATCTCTTTTAAATACCCTTTTGTTAATTAAGTATTCTTTAAGTTCGATCGCATCTTCATAAGATGTAATACGTAGAGTGTTGATGTTATCTAACATCTTTGTTCCTTTTTCAAATCCACACTGTACGAGAAGTCCACATGACGGATCTCCATATTTTGCAATAATTACATCTCTGAATAATGTAGTCTTTCCAAACTTTTTAATTGATCTAAGATAGATTGACAGGTTTTTAATATCTGGTTTAATTTCGTTAATTACTGGTAATTCCATATGTATAATTTCTCCTTTTAAAGACAGTATTTTGTTTTATAAATCATCAAGCGAGTAAAGAGCTAAAAGCTCTAAACTCTAATCGAATAAGTCATCGTCGTCATCATTATCGTTATCGATTGATTCTTCTGAGAATAAATCTTCGTTCTCGTCAATCTCTAATGCAGGTACTTCCATATCTTCTGCTGTATAAACCGTGTCCTGAACGCCCTCTTTAATACCGTTGCGTGATGGTTTAATTAACTGATACTCTTTGACTTTATCTCCATAAGCACTTCCGCCAATCGCCTTTTGAATCTCTTCCATAGTAATGATTCCACATTCAAGATCATCTCTCTGTTCTTCTGAGAGCATGTCCTCTGTAAGTTCTACACGCTGAGAACCATTGATCATATCTACGACAATGCCGTATTCCATGTATTTGTCTTCATCGTCGACAATGAATTTTCTCTTTAAGCCATTAGCCTTCTTGTATCCGCTTTCGTCTTTTTCTTTATCAGGAACTGGAATAACAACTGTTGTTGGAACGGCTAATTTTTTCTTTCTGCTCTGGATGTATTCAAAGACAAATCCATTAACGTAATATTTACCGTCTTCCTCAACACTTGTTTCGTCTAAGCTATCAACTCCAAATACAAAACTCATTGTTGCTGTAGAATATGGTTCATCATCATCTGCTGCGAGATAAATTCTGTTAGGGATCAGATTCTCATAAAATCTTTCTTTGTCATCAGAATATGAATAATCTCCACGTCCTCTAATATGGAAGTTACAGTCATCATATTTGCCACTATCAATGACTTTTTTGATGAATTCTACGTAATCCCATTCAGAAATAAATTCATGATGTCTTTTCTTGCTTTTCGCATACTCTTTTTCAAGTTCGTCTACAGACGTTAATCCAACTTCTGCAAGATCTTTATCTGTAACATCTTTACCTTCTTTGATTTTTTCTAAGGCATTTTTTAATTTGTATCTTCTTCCTGGTTTTTCTAGGTCAAAAACAAATTTTCTGAAATCTGATACTTCTTCCAGTTTTGGAGATGTTAATCTGTCTTTAAAAGGAATCTGAATTTTTTCTCCATCTTTGATTTTCTTACCATTTGAGTCGTATTCTGGTTTGGAATATGTATAGACATCACCGTGTCCATCTTCGAAACTTCCTGCGTCAACAGTTAACATATGTCTACTGTCACCACATGTCACATTAAATAACAGTCTTCTTCGTACCCAGCCTGACTTTTCATATTTTGTCTCACTGTAAGGGTGAAATTTTTCTGTGTCCTTGCTAATGCTGAGCTTTCCTGTCATTTCAAAATTCATTAAATAGAATTCCTCCTCTTGTTATTAAATTTGTTTAGTTAGTTTTTAGTTTGTAAATAAGTCATCAATTTATATCCACTGTCAACTCTGCCAAAGTCAACAGGAACAAAAAATAATTTTATCTGATCGTCTTATATTGCTATATTCGTTCTAGCACGTTTATAACAAATGCGTCAAAAAAAATAATAAAAGTTGTTTGCGTTATTCAACTTTTATAATCTGGAAAATGTTGTTGATCGCATTCTTTTAATCTTTTGTTGTATCGCTTGAAATGATGTGCCAAACATTTTTGCGATTTCTTGATATGTATAACCTTTTGATTTTAAATCAACAATCATTCTGTCCTTATTATTTAGTGTGTAACATTTATCTTGAAAATTCAACTTGAAAATAATATTTTTTTCAAAATTTTCTTCATCCTTTAAAAGAAATGAATTTTCATTTTTGTCTTCATCCCAATCATCTAACATATGATTATATGAAATAGTATTCATATCACCCTTTCTTCTCTGCCGAAATCTGTATTTGTTATATACCGTTATTTCATTTTGTATACATAAATACGCATATGTCGAAAATGATTTAGATCGTGTTTTATCATAATCAATTGCTGCCTTACACAACCCAATAGCAGCGAATCCATAATAGTCATCAAAATCTTGTCTGCGGATACCGCATTTTGTCATAGCAGAGTAAATCAAATTATGATTTTGTTCTACTAATTTTCTCTGTTCGTCATTTAATTTCAACGACATTTTCTCCTTTATTTACTTGTGTTTATGTAGTTTATCCCTTGTAAAAAGGTTCCCATTGCTTAGGTGGGAATTTGTTTAATCTCCAAACGGCAGGATAATTATAGGTGATAGGGCATATTTGTCTGGCTCCTCCATCCTGTAGTTCTAAAAATGGGCATTTAATGCTACAACCACAATCATCTTTATTAAGCGAACAAATATCTTGAATTGTTTTTAATGATTTTGCCACTTCTTCATCTGTATACTCTCCATAATTTTTCTCATCCATATAAACACCTCCTATTTTTCAAATGCTCGCCACGTAGTATCTGGATCATCATCAATCTCCCAAATATAAGGATCAGAATCTCTAATCGTGCAACTTGGCGCTCTCCCTGTCATTGTACATAATGGGCATTTTTTGCAATCTTCATCATTGCCATGAAGATAATACTCACATGTATCCTGAATTACATGCAATGCATTTAAAATTTCTTCAGGTGTATATTGCTTATTTTCTTTCTTCACTCTGTCTTTCCCATTCCTTTCTCCAAGAATCATCTTCTTTAATATTACCAAGTTTGACATATTGATCTGGCTTGATTTCCCCTAAGTCAATCATATCAGAACCATAAACAGATAACATCTGCCACGCCAAATCTTCATCATTATAAATAATCAAATATACGTCTTCGTCATCGTCGATCAACTGTACTACATCATATTCAAACTCATTTTCTCTGCCTGTTGATCTACAGATAGACTCTGGCTTAATTTGACATCCGTACACAGCAGTATTATCTGTTCTTGGGAATAACAACCACTCATTGCCGATATATGTTCCGACAAACCATTTATTATCACATTGGTTTTGTGCTCGACAATACATTCCATTGTCTTGATAAAGTTTATTCATAAGAATTTACTCTCCTAACTCAATACCACAAATTTCTTTTGCCAGTTCTCGTACTGCAACACGACTTACCCAATCTGTCTGCCAACCATTTATATGTGGTGATGACCAATCTGTGAGATCATTGTCATACATAAATTTCAGCAAATCTTCTAAGGTATGAATGTCTTTTTTAACCTCATTTACCTTGCCATAAAACTCTCGTTTTAGAACCGCTTTTATTTCTGATTCAGTGCGATATATCTCTTCTAAAAGAACCATATATAAACCATGTGTTATACTGTCTTGTATCATTATATATGTTAGATCGCCAAGACATTTAATCTCCGTAATAATTCCAGACTTAACAGTATATGGTTCACCGTACCAAGCAAAATACACTTCGTCTCCAACTTTGAAATCGCCCATCTTTATCACCTCTTTCTAGCACCAAGCCCATAGAATTAGCTCAATTAAGAATACTACATGTAACATAATCCAGAAAAGAAATACCGCATGGACAGGTGAATCCCAATTGTCCGAGTCATCACGAGCAGTAATTATGAACCAAACCCAAGTAGCTACATACAACAATACGCACACAGCAATTGAAAATATTCTGATTGTTAATTTAACATTATCTATCATTGCATCCTACTATTCATTGACTTCAACTGGCTCTAATTTGTCTTTATTTTTAACAAAATCCAACATGACTTCTTCTTGTATATCTTCATATAATTTGTCATAGTATGTTTTCTTTAATTTAAAAAATGCTACTTTCAAATCTTCACAATAAAACCTACCTCTTTGCCCATTTTTAATTTGCCGATAAGGATTTTCAGGGTGCTCATACACAACAGAAATTGTTCCATCTCCATCATATGTAGTCTCCATCGAAATACTACCACTCTTAAGAGTATGATACATAACCTGATTATCTTCAATAAAACCATATGGATGCCACTCATAATCATCAGGAATAACAGTTGGTTCAATAACATCAAAATATTTTTCCAATTCATCTCCTGACATCACGCCAAGATGTACTCCATCTACACCAAATCTAAAATTAATAACATTTTCATCTGTATCAATCTTAACAATCTCACATACCTCGCCAAGATTATCGAAGCATCCCATTGATTTCTTTAATTTAATCTTATGATCTGTTGTCAATTCATTAATATTAATCATGCTGCCACCTTACCTTTCTTACTAAAATGTTTATTCCATGCATCAACCGCTTCTTGTTGATCGGCAGTTAGAGGATCATTGAATCTTTGCAGTGCTTGTACGATTCGTCCATTTTGTATTTCAATCGTCACTAACGATTTGTTTGGTTCTTTTACTCTTCTCAAGAACATAATATGGCATTCGCCATCAATGACTCGATCTATGTAACTTGCCACACAATTATTCTGCTGTACCGCTTCGTCTTTGATGTCTTGAGTGGAGTCTGGATAAAAGAATCTCAGTCCTTTATATGTAAATTCGTATTCTTTATTAATACGGCTCTTAAAGACTTCTTCCGAAAATTCTTTTTGTAATCTTTTGTAATTTCTTGTGACAATATCCATTGTTGTTTTGAAATGTCTTGGATATCTATCAAATTTATGACTGATTGCGTCCATCATACGGGCATAATCACGCAATTCTCTGAGCAACCAATTTATAGCAACAATTGCTTCAAACGTCATTATCTTATCCATATAAACAAATACATCTGCGAGATTATATCCATAATCCTTATTTAAAGACGTTAATATTTCCATATAATAATCTGTGCTACGATTAGCAAAAAAGAACATTAAGTCGGATTGAGTCACTGTCATATATTGTGTTTGAAGAATTGTTTGAACATAATCTGGATATTTTTTGTAAAAATCAACAAACTTGTTATTTAATAAGCGGTTCGTCTTCACACCAATACAATAATTTCTTAACCATTTTGGTACTTCATTAATTGAATATCTGAAATCTTCTGCAATTTGTTTGTGCGTAAACCCTATAGCGAAGAACTGCTCACATACTGAATATTGACTTGCATATTCAAACAAAGTTCCCAAATTATAATCAATGAAGCCACATGTAGTTCTTCCCATTTCACAATTTCTTCGCCAATTTACATATTTTAGAAACTCTGCATAATGTGGATCGGACACAAACAATTTATCCAATTCATCAGCTGAATGTCCAGACAGAATATTATTTAAAGCTTTCACTTTCTTACCACTTTTGCCATAACAATCACCATTTGATAAATCATATTTGCAAGTTTTACCATCATCCAGATGGAAAATAATAAACTTGCCTTGTTTTTCTGCTGTAATAGTGTTTCAACTCCTTTTCTACCACAATATATAGTATATAATATTTATAGGCATACTATATATTGTGGTTATTTTTAACATCAAATTCCTATTTTATATCATTGCATTTGCACCCATGATCGAACACTACTATGGTTCATTGTGATATAAAAATCAGTTATATATGTACATAATTTTTCCTCATCGTCAAATATCTTATCAGACATCTCGATCCACCAAGAATGTAGGGTTTTATTCTCTGTATTCAAAATTAATATAGGAATATGATGCTCATATGCAATTGCAATCTCCATAGACGTTCCAATACTTTTCGGATCATTTGTGTTTACCACAACGAGATCACTGTTTCGAACAAAATTAGTATCAAATCTCATTACTTCTTTTTCTGTATCATGCAATGCGTCTTGAAAGTTATAGTAATCAACTGGATTAATCACATTAACTTCTTTTATGCGAGAATTAAGAATTCTACGTCTAGTAATAATTGACTGACAAACCCTTTCTCTCCAATCATTCTGATCTTCAAATGATAAATCCTGCATACCACCTGCCAAATAAATCTGAAATACATCACTCACTGTTTCATTTCTCCTTTCACAATATAGGACTCAATCAATCCTTTCTTTAGTCGGTCATTTATATCCTGAATGGCTTCCTCAATTGTTTTAAATTTACATGAACAAATATGCTCTTTTGTCAAATTAACAAATGAATATGTGCCATCGGATTTGTTCTTAAAAATAACCACCACTGATTCTTCCCCATTTGGCTTCTTAACAATGAATCTGAGCGAACCTTTTTGTGTTTCCTTTTTGTTTTCAAGCAAGATAGTATAATTGATTTTTAACCAGCTACCATCTGCCCATACTTGTTTAATTTTTTCTTCGGCATTTTGAAGTATATAATGTTTATAATCAATACTCTCGATATTATAGACCATCGATTCAATGGCTTCTTTATCGTTTTTTATTGTGATTTGACCATGCGTTCCATTTCTTCCATCTGCAATCGCATCAATAAATTCTTCTACAGTATAATCTTTATCAAGCACAACATCATATTTAGTATATTTATCGTTATCAGAACGTGCTTGTTTTATTAATTTAAACATCTCTATCACCTACTTTCTTATCAAATGTTTCTTGCAAATTTAACCAGAACTGCCCATCGTCAGCGAACCCATAATGATCCGCCATTGCTTTTGCAAATTCTTTTGTAACACTTTGTGATCCGTCAATCAGCCCTTGCACATAATCGACATCCATACCGATTTTACTCGCAAGCTGATAAGGAGTTATACTGCAAGATTCAATAAATTCTTCTAAGCATTCGCCAGGATGAAAAGCAATTTCATCTCCAATCTTTACATACATTTTTACACCATTCCTCTCACAATTCGTTCATTTGTTGTCATCAAGAAGTTATTGATACGATCCCAATCTGGTTCATCTGGCAAATCAGTATTCATATAATCATAATCAAATTGATAACGTAATCCTTCAATAAAAACATCGTATGACTGATTTGGTAAATATTCTGTATGCTCATTGTGTTTGCCAAATCTATATGTTTTATGCGTACTATTGTATCCTTCTTTGATCTTTACAAGATCTTTTCCTATGTCGTCCATAGATCCTAACATTGTTCCGTTATGTAATAATTCAATGCCCTGTAACAATAATCGAACTGCATGCATCATTGATTTATTAGCGTATCGTTCTGCCTTTTGCCTTTCTTTCTCTGAATCTTTATTTTTATAATACTTAAAACTCGTTCGAGTCAGGCAATCACAAATATATCCTTTATATGCATGATAAACTCTCTTAGATAAGAACATATCTCTATTTTTGATCAACTCCATACCAATATCGGATACATACAAATAGCGGTCTGGTGCAAAATATAGCAACTCTAAAAATGTAGGATTGCCCTTGGCAAGCATATTAATCATCTTAATATGCGAATGTAGCACAGTATCAACATCTTTATGATCGTCGGTCTTCTCAAGATTGTTCTGATTATTATTCAACAAAATCTCTCTTTTATCACTAAGGAAAACACCACGTAAATCAATGTCAGAATCCTCTGTATTTGTTCCGTAGGCATAACTTCCACCTAACGTGAGAAAAGCGATTTTGTGCGGATAATCTCGCAAAAAGTCATACTCTGTAGACGAGTTTATGTAATCCTTTACTTCTTCAATTGTCATGGTCTCACCTCTCTTAACCACATAATGCTTTCTTAAACTGTACAATATTTTGACTAACCCACTGATGAGTGATTCCAAGTTGATTTGCAATTTGTCTTTGTGTTAAACCTTTCTGTTTTAAAACAATAATCTTTTTATTTCTCGGTGCCAATTTATCAAACTCATTTTGAAAATGTACCTTTGTAAGTACCTCATCTTCTACGTTATCCCCACTCATCAGTGTTGTTCCGATTGTAATATCATCTTCTGGTTCATATCCTGCCAATGGCGTATCTAACGATTCAGCATTCCTATTCATTTTTTCTGTTGGTCTGTGCCATTTTGTATAATATTGATTCACTTCTGAACGTAATACCCAGAAGAGATATGTACCAAAAGCTCCTTTAGACTCGTCCCATTTTAATGCCGCTTTGCAAATCGCCATACGACCAAGATCCATATATGTATCAAAATCTGTAAACTTTGTAAAATATTCTTCGTGCAAATGCCAAATTAAAGAATAATTATCTTCAATCAGCTTTCGCTGTTCATCATTTAGTTTCTTCACATTTCTTAGCCTCCTGTTCTTTAATGAATTTCTCCATATGTTGTACAAATTGAATATGTGTACAAATCAACTTTCTTTTAATATAAGTATCCAGACATGCCATCCCATCCAAAGTATGACTATATTTAGCAATACACTCATTTCTTACTCTTCTCAGATATTCATCACATTCTTTTGATGTAATTTCTAAATATTCATTCGACACATATAAAGCATTTTCTCTATTAACATCTTCGACAAATATGTTATAAATAATTTCATTGCCAAAATTTATTCCTGGAACAACTTCTTTGATTCTATATTGGTGTGTAATTTTATTTAAACATAAATCAATAGTATCGATATTTTGATTTAACATAGCTTCCAACAAATTAACAGGCATGTGGTAATTCTGGGCGATATAATATAGCTTATTTAATTCAACATATCCAATTTGCTTTTCGAGATTTTCAAAATGATTGTACACTTTATACTGCTGTTTATGTACAAAATTCACTTTGCAATTATCCATACATCACACTCCTAACACATATTTCTCACTTCTAAATCCAGCTGCATTTGGATGTCCGCCACCACCATATTTCACAGCAAGCTCATATACATTTACTTTATCCTGTTCTGCGGATCGTAACTGATATTCCCACATACTTCCATTGAATGAAAAACCAATGAACATATCATATTTTGAAGCGTCAATAGATTCGAAGAAATCAGAATTGATTAATGCTCGGTTGATCGCATAGACTTTATGTCCCTCAAAGGTGGTTTCAAAACCATATGCTCTGAGATACTGTTCTGCATTTGCTGCTAAATACTCAATAATTGATAAGCCATCTGTTATCATATCACCAATAATTTTTGCTGCTTCATAAATTCCTTGATCTTCATTTAACGTGTTTAGCAATGGACTTAACGCATCAAAATCATACGATTCAAATGCATAGTGAAATGCTTTTATGAATTTTTTTGACGTTGCACCAAAATAAAATGTATCCCACATGGCTGTATATTCTGCCAGTTTTGGATAATCTTCTTTATATTTATATATATTGAGTAATCTTTTTACATTTTTCTCATCCGTCCTCTCAATTTGTTCCCAATCTTCGTCACATATATATTCAAAATACAACCATGTCAGATTAGCTCCCGAAATACCTTCTCCAGTGATTCGAATTCCTTTCACATCACACTTAAAATCTTTATACGTTTCAATCGTAGATTGATGATGGTCGATCCAGAATACATTCTTTGTGATACTAAGCAACTGCCACATTTCTTCTGGCTCAATACTGTAATCTACAATAAATACAAATTCATCCTGTTCGATGTCATGAAACGGGAATTTCATACCGTAATTAATTTTTCGGAAGTCCTCTGGTTCAAATGCTAAACCTCGCTGTTCACAAGCTTTTCTGACGTAGAATCCAGACACGATTCCGTCTTGATCAACATGATAAAAACACTTCATTATTTTTCCTCCTTTATCTGCTCACCTTTATTAATTGACTCAACATATATTTCCCAGTCATCTGCATATACATCTTCCGCAAGAGGTATCCAAACTTCTGCGTTTTCTTTATCAAATAAAAAAATAATTGAATCTGGCTTATATTCACCCATATCATTACACTCAAAATAAACATTAGTTAATTCTGACGAATAAATTTTCAAATACTTTTCCTTTCCCCAAATGCCTCTTCTTATAGTAGTTTTGTCTTTTTTTATTGCAGTCATTGCTTTTATAAAATTCAATTAATTACTCACCTCTTCCTTTTACTGTTAAAATCCCATCCTTGCTCAACCCAATCATTTGCGAAAATATCCTCTTGTGTAGGCAACCATCCCAATGTTATAACTCCATTTTGGTCTCTACATAAGAGTGGTTTCATTTTATATTTTTTATCAAATGGAATAATCTCATTTAATTCTTCTTCGCACATCATAAACACATAATCATAAGTTGTTCGTGTCTTCTTCCACGAACTACGACGATACAATTGTCTTGGATTAATTTCCATATTTTGCATCATCATTTCAAACGACATTCCTTGTTTCTTTTTTGCCATTGGCATTATTTCTCCTTTACAATCTTAACTTTATAACCAAGTTCCTTTTCAATTTCTGCAACCGTCATTTCTTTTGGCGGTGATAAACTCATATTTAAACTATCAATATCAGATTCCATATTCCAAACGCTTCTGTAGATCAATCGTCCCGTCAAAATACAAATTGCTTTCTTAACTTCGTCTGCCGTCGGTGGATAATGATCTAATGATGAAATAATATGTTTGTAATTTTCTTCATTCAATAAAACACGTTTAGAATCGAGGGATGTATTCTCTTCTTCCCGTGATTCAATATATAAGAAGTTGTTCATTATATCTCTCCTTTCTCAATTTCTTCTTTAATAATTCTATATGCAAGAGCCTCATCAGACTCTTTGTCATTAATTCCATTTCTTTCTAACAGCCTGTCCAATTCACTGGGACTCAGCCGATCAAAGAATCGTTTTATTTCCTGTTTACGTTCTTGTCTTGTTTTCATTTTTTTTGTTTAAATTCCTTTAGTTCTGTTGTTTTTTATAGTTGCCAAACCAACAAATAACATAAATCCGACAAAATAACATAGATTTTAGTGAGTGCTATAACAAACCTCACTTTTGGCGTACTCAAAAACTATTTGAGCAGAATATTTTTATATTCCAAAAACACACCAAATATTTTACAATTTTTATTTTGTTTCTTAGTCATATCTACTTCACTTCCTTACCATCTGGCATTATAAATTCCCAATATCCATCACTATTTTCAACTTCTTTTGGTTCTTCTTTTTCCATTTTCTCCATCAATTTCCTACCTCGCTCAATATCTTCTTTTGTCCAATTTTCTACTTCGTCAATCAAACCTTGCAAAAACTTCAATGATTCTTGTTTACTCATAAGTCTTACTCCTCACATTTTCGGCAATATATCAAGAAACCAGTGTCTCGTATCCTACCTCTCTCACGGTCATCTTTGTTTTCAAAAAAATTCTAAAGAGTAAATATCACGAGTAGATGTATTAACTGGTTTGTCAAATTTGACCGACAGATATCTATATCCATATCTGTGTCCAATTTTATCTGTTCTGACGCTAGAAATCGTGCCTTGGTCATTGTTTCTAACTAAACCGCCTTTAGCCGCTGGCTTCATTCTATAAACATAAACTCTATCTCCGACGCTCAACATTTATTTACTTTCCATTTCTTCATATAACTCTCTGAATTTTCTAAAATCATCCGCGCTACCACCATTATCTGGATGACTTTTCTTCATTGCATACTTGACTGCATCCTTAACATCTGAACGAGTTTCTTCCTTATTATATGTAGTGTTTGGCGTTACGCTTAAAACAGCTCTGTACGATATATTATCAAGAATCAGTCTTCTATTCGATTCCCTTAATTTATCTATCTTTTTTTCATATCTTAGAATCACAATAACTTCAACAATAAGACATCCTATCGCATATGCAATTGCAAAATTAATATTGGGTCCCATCTTAATCACCTCACTTTACATCAAACTCAGATTTTACTCTATTACATATCTTTTCTCACAGCCACATTTCTTGCAGCGATAAACCTTCTCACATCTATAAGGTTTTGTAGATCTGTCGCCATAATATATTGCAGACTCAAATATCTGTTCCCAATCATGTTTACAGAAACAAGACCTGATATACCAAATTAATCTTCTCATTTAATACCTTGCACCTCATATTTCACTCAATAAGTCTTTCACAATTACTCGATCTTCGTCTTTAACTTTTTTTGATTTTGTTGTTGCCATAAACTCTAACCACTCTTTTCTCATTTTCTTTTCGTCATCATTTAAGTGTTCGATTACAATTAATTGCTTAGAATTAAGTTTGTCGTGACTAGAAATATAGTTATTCCATCCGTCTTTCCAAAACAACTTGTTTGAGATAACTAATGCATATCCCATCAATGTTTCTCCATTTACTATTCTTGATCTAAAACACAGATTTCCATTTTCAATGGGATTATTTCTCATATCTTTCATTCTTCATCACCCTCTTCTGGTCTTAGCATAATCCCAAGACCTGTACACATTCCTGTAAGTTTCTTGTCCATTGCCTTGATTCTTTTGTAGTTGTAATATGTCATATATGGTACTCCAATTCCAATTGCTATGATCACCATAAACGCCAATACCCAAATTATGTAAAACAAAACGTCCATTTTATCTTTCTCCTTTTCTATCTACTACTATCGCCTGAAATCGAACCACCATACTGTGTAAAAATTCTTTTGAAAATATGTATCGTCTCCATCATCAAGCTCTTCAAAATATTTTCTGCCTCGTTCCTTAACATCGTCTTCATTGAAATAACTATATGCCCATGCAGGAATTGTGTAAGATTCCTTATCTTCTAAGCAAAGATTTAACAAATCTTTGACCATCATCTGCAATTCTTCTTCATCATATCCCTGCGTCATTACGTCAAAATATGGGATATATGCCATATATGGCACTGAGTCATTTTCATCTTTCAGAACTACGACAGGAAATGTTAGATTATAATCCATATCAGCCTTGCTCCCTTGAATTGTAAATATTATTTTTTCTTCATCATCAACACAATTTGTAAGTGCAAATAGCGAAACATCTCTAAGTGCGTATCTATATCTAATATCTTTTGTTTCCTTTCTGCTAATATTTTTTCTTTTTGTATGGAATACAATAATCAGAAGATACCCATACCCAACTATTTTTTATATAGATTAAGAAATCTGCACCCTTTTCATAGTAATAACCTTGTGTATATGGACTAGGGCTTACTCCATACACTTTGTATGGCTTACCTTTATATAAAACTTTCATAATTATTCTTCTTTCTTTAACGGAACTACTTTACCATCTTCATACTTGCAGTATTGCCCGTCTTTACTGATATACGGGCACAGAAACCGACCATGAGGATAATAATAAACAACCTTTGTTGCTGAATCATACCATAGCACCTCATTGATTTGATTAAAGTCAGTTATCTGATCATTGTTATTTTCGTCTGCGTAATGTGGGCGAGCATCACACCCTACTAACATACAGCCCATAATTACTGCCATACAACCGATTAAAATTCCTTTTCTCATAATCATTCTCCTCCAAAATAAATCCACCACTTGGTAACATTGCAATCAATTTCTTTTTCTTTTAGTTTTGCAATCTTACGATTATTGCTTTGGTATGTATTCATCTGTTCTTTAACAAGTTCATTACTTCTTAATTCAGGATATGTTGTGATCAATGCCATTCCATCACCAGCTTTAAATTCTTTGTATGTATCCTTTTCGTGGTTCATATAACTCTTAACAGCCACATCAATTTTTCTTTCAAGTTGTTGATTTTGTGTTTCGTACATTTTGATTTTCTGATCCACACCTTGATTTTCATACAAGTTATTCAGTAGTAAACATAAAACTGTAATGACAAGAAAGTTAATCAAAATCAATACGACACCAAGAACATCAAGATCGGAGTTACCTGTCTTTTGTGCATGACAATAGCAAATTATCGAGCAAATTATGGCGATTATAAGTATCAATATCAGCATTATTCATCCACCTCACAATCAACATCAAATAGATATTTTATGATGCGTTTTGCTCCAACCTTGTTGGCGGCATCCTCAGCGATTTCTTTAGAAGAAAAATATACCTCATTTAGGCGTCTAAGTTGTACGGCAGGGATTTTTGCCAAATCATCCTCAGTCACATCATATCCAATATAATAATGAAAATTCGCTCCATCCCATTCTTCTTGATCAGGATCATTATGTTCATCAGCATATATTTGCAATTCAACCCTAACCTTCTGCTTTTCAATAGCAAACTCTGTATCCTTTTCAGTCTTAAATACATTACCTAAAGCTAATCTTCTAAAATCTGATGCTCTACCTTGCCATTTTGCCATACAGATATGCCCATCATCAGTGATGAAATAATACGTATCCCCATTCTTTAAACCACATGAATTAGCTTTTTCTTCTTTTTCTGATCTTTCACAAAATTGCTCAAATAATGATTTGAATAAATTCTGTTGTGCTTCAGATAATTTTGAAATATCAATTGTCTTTTCTGTACCCATTTTCTTTCACCTCACTTTATGCTCCAAAGATGTATTTAATGATTCTGTCTCTTCCGATTGCTTCAATTGCATCAACTAAAACATCTTTTGATGTAAACATAACTGTACCCTGTATTTTTGTTGTAGCCCATGTATCGCAAAGAAGTCTTTTTCCGTCTTCTTCACATCGAATACAATAACAACGATTGGCAAATTCTGTGCCATTGTGTTCCTTTGCATACCGCTCAAGTTCAACTTCTACTTTTCTTTTCTTTCTTGCAAATACTGCTTCTTCTTGTGTTTTAAATACGTTGCCTAATACCCATCTACCGTTATCGACAATGCTATTAAACCATATTGCACTATAAATAGATCCGCTACCATCAATGTAATGATATCTTTCACCGTATTTTGGTTTCCAAACTTTAGACCCTGAATTAGTTTTTTCTTTTGGTTTCGCTCTTTCACAACATTTATCAAATAATGCTTTTATTAGATCCTGTTCTTCCTCTGGCAGCACTGAAATATCAATTGTTTTTGTTGTACTCATTTATTTCCCCTCACTTTTAAACTCTTCAATCTCTCTCCACGCCAAAACACTTTCGTCGTTATAGTATAAAATGTTACTGTTACGCCTTCTCCATCCATGAGAATCGTGCCATGACCTATGAGTGCATTCACCTTTTATAAAAACCCAAACGTACTTAATATCTTCTGGCAGATCATCAGGATTCTTTCTTAAGTCATGCCATCTATACTTTTCTTTATATTCTTTTAACTCTTTCAATTCTCCCAGCCACTTCGCAAGTTGCTCATGATTTAAGGCACAGTCAATCAATCCATCAAGTTCTTCATCGTCTGGATTCGCATGACACAACATGGCTTCTGTGTATTTCTTTGTTGCCATATCATTTGCGCATTTGATAGTTTCTTCTAAATTCATTTGTTTCTCTCCTCTCTAATCAATATCTGCGATACTCTCTACAAAACAGTTATAATAAATATATCTCTTACCTTTGTAGTCAAACTTGACATATCCACCATCATTTGTATCAATATCAATTTTTCCTTTATATTCAGCAATCTTCTTACCGTCTGCCGTGTATACTGTAATGACTCTATTCATACCACCATTCCAATTGCTTTTCATATCAACAACTCCTCTTTTGAATCCTGCGGTACATCCTGTCATTGATCCTAAGCAAATCGTTGTTCCTAGAACCGTTGCCAAAATTTTCTTTCTCATTTATTTCTCTCCTTCTTCTTTATAGTAATATCCATACAAGCAGCAATCTCCAGAATCCCAAGTGTCGTAGTAATTACCATCTGAAATCGCAACCACATGATTTGCAACATTTACTAAGTAATTACCTTGTTTATGATCTTTTGCAAAACTTTCAACTGTTGGTCGTTTAGATCCTTTTCGGTTGCTAATACCTTGATAAGCAAACCCATTATCGAATAAATATTCTTCGTAACATTTCCGCTCTGATGGCATACACTGCATATCCCTTGCGTATGGTAACAAATCATCAAATATCGCTAACCACTCTTTATTAAGAACTTTTGTTAATGCTCTGATCACGCAATCTGAATGATTATCTTTTGTATCTTTATCGTTTGGTTGATAATATCTGTAAATTTTATTTTTCATCCTCTCACTCCTTTGCTTCATTTTCTTGAAGTTTATCTTTCATTTGTTGAATATAATATACCACTTCTTGCAGATAGTGTCAATACAAAATCTTCAACTTCTTGAATATTTTATTTTACATCTAGTATGTAATATGCTACAATATAGATGTGGAGGTATATCATATGATAAGTTATAAACCGCTTTTCGTTACTTTAGCGAAAAAGAGTATGACAAAATCTGATTTGCGAACCGCATTGCATATGAGTCCTGGTACTATTGCTAAGATGGCAAAGCACCAATATATCAGTCTCGAAAACATTGACAAAATTTGCTTATATCTTGATTGCAAAGTTGAAGATGTTATCGAGGTCATACCAAATGATTAATCAAAAAGACTTTGACCATTTAGGTTGAGGTCTTTTTTAGTGGAAACAACAGGGATCGAACCTGTGTCAGCAATTTATATGTGATGAAAAATTAAAATGTAAATAATATAAAAATACTTATACGGAGGTAGAAAAAGAATGTTATGTATTGCCTGCTCTCCCAACTGAGCTATGTTTCCATAACTGGCACTTTATACAACTATATATAGTGGCTTGATAATTGAATAAACACTATATATTGTGGTTTATAGTGCCATAAAATGCCAGTTTTATGTTTGTGAAATTAATTTTTGTAGATGAGTTTATCCGCTATTTACGAGCGTTTTTCATCTGATCTAAGATAGCCTGAGCTTCCTGCTGTCGTTCATCCTGCTCCATACGATAATCTAATGTTTCTGCACTAGATTCATATGCTACAGATGCTCCTTTTGCCTGCTCATTAAGTCTTCTAGCTCCCTCTCGAACTTCTTCCAATCCTTCCTGTGCAGCATTGGAGTTATTAAATTTGTCTAAGCTTTTCTGTAACTCTGAAATCTGCTGATCGGCTTCCATCTGAAGAATTACCGTGTCTTTCTCGCCTTTTAATTTAAGCAATTCATCGTAAGCTCGATTTTTCAGTTCTTCTTGTTCATCTTTCTTAGCCTGTAATTCTGGCAATTTACTTTCATATACCGTCTGCTGATTCTGTAGTGTAACTAATTTCTGGGCATAATACATTGCTCTTTTATCATCATTATTATCAAGACACTGATTGATGGAAGTCTGTACTCTTAAGATATCTTTTTTAGTCTTCTGAAGATCTTCTTCCATTGCTTTTAATTTGCCCGCTACAAGAGTATAAGTACCAGTAACCTTCTGATAAAATTCCTGTTTATCTCTAATTGCAGTATTATATCTTGCCTTTGCTCCCTCTGGGGTCATTGCATCGTCTTTGATTTTCTCTGCAACTGTTCCAGATGCTCTATTTTTAATCTGCTGACCATTTTTAGTAAATGCTAAATATGCGACCACTGCTGCGATTATACAAATAAAAATTACTACCATAATAATCCCTTTCTAATACTGAATAATTTCTCCTTTTTCTGGATCACCTTTACGATCAAAATCTTCATTGATTGATAGCCCAAAATTTTTATATAGTTCTGGGATACCACCAACATATCCTGATCCAAGTGCCTGCCATCTGAAGCCATCCCCACTTTTATATAATCTACCGATTTCAACTGCATTGAGTGTTTCAAAATTCTTATTTTCTGTAAGATCATATACATACTGATCGCTATTTTCATCATCGTAATCGCAAACCATAACAGATGCATTTTCGACCATACCAAAGTTCTGAAGTCTCTGAATAGCTCTGTAAATTCCTACTCCAAGAATAAATTCAGATCTGTCTGAAGGGAATTTTGTTGCATCTACAATGAAATATTCATCATAATGTTTACCTCTATAGTTCATACCCTGAGAATCATTCCCATCTCTGTTGTCTCCTGAATATTCAACCCAATCATATGTCTGAGGTGAGTAAGTTAGCCAATTGACAACATCCTGTGGATATCTCACCTGTCGGTTATCATCTGTTACGAATCCTGCAAGGTCACAATCATTTGGTGCTTCACCAGAATATCTGTTCATATCCCAGTTAATACCAAGAAAAATTTTCTTCATTGCTGACCCATCTTCTTTTACCATGTCAATTTTCTGATTTTTACTCATATTAATTACTGCCATATTGTTATACCTCTACTTTCTTATTTGTTATTTAACCAATCAATATACTGTCTTAAAATTTCTGTATACAGTTCTTCGTCAGACATACGATTCATGTCTTTTACAGCTGTGAATCCTGTATTGTCATGTTTACGACCTTTAAGATCATCAAGTTTTTTCAGATAGTTGAAATCTTCATCCCCAATGCCGATGAACTGCACAAAAATATTGTACTCAGATAATTCTCTTACGATATTATCTGTTTCACTTGTATCCCAGTTCTCACCATCTGTAATGAAAATAATAAATGCAGGAATATCGCTTGGCTCTACATCTTTGTAGTAATGAACCATATCTGTAAGAACTGGTGCATAATTTGTGCCACCCATATTCATGTGAGATCCCATCATTTCTTTTCTTACATAATTCTTGTAATTGTTGATTGTAACTGCATCCAGTCTGTCAAAGCCATTTGAAAATAGCCATGATTCTAGCTCTCCATTATCATCAAACTTTAATGCAATTGGAAGTAATCTTGTTACTACATCCTGAACAGAACCATTGCTAAATAAATTGCTCATACTTCCTGAGTAGTCCATTGCTAAAGCAACTCTTGCAATATGATTATTCATATTCACTTTTCGGTCTTTCGACATATCAATCAGAACTTTATTTAAACTCTGTGCTGATTTAGACATATCGATTACCGCTGAGTTGGCAGGACTCTGGGGAGCCGAAGCTCCTCTATTGTCCATTGTCGTGCTTGCCACTGGTGCGCAAGTCTGTGAATTGTGCTGTTTCCCAAATAATTTGTCAAATAATCCCATACATATATCTCCTTTATTTCTGTTTATTTACAATCACTTTGCGTAAAAAATCAACAGGTACGATCATCAACGCTAAAATGATAATTGTAATCCAATGTGTTATATCTAATGCTGTTGTATTTACTAATGAGCTTGCTACATTGCATAACAATACTGTGAATACACAAATACTAATTGCAATCTCAACGAATAATTTATTTTTACTAATACCATTAAATAAATTAAGTGAATCCGTCCTAGTATTGAACCCATTAAATACTGCCATGAAGCATAACAATGCGAATCTTGCTGTCATTCCTAATTCATCCGTACCAAACATCTTAGCAATTGGTGACAAGATTAAAATTCCATATAATGCGATAAATCCTACTGTAGTAACTGCAATTCTCTGTTTTGCTCCGCAGATAAATAACCCTGATCCTTTTTTAATAGGCTTTTCAGTCATGTACTCTACTTTAGGTGGTTCTCCACCGAATGATAATGAGTTAAGTGAATCCATGATGATATTTACGATCAAAATCTGTACGGATGCTAAGAATGCTCCCGTTGCAACTAATGGATAAATCGTGCTAAGGATTAATAATGCAATGTTAATTGGCAACTGGAATTCTAAGAACATCATGATATTATGCATAAATGTTCGTCCAAGTTCTACGCCTTTGACGATTGAAGCAAAGTTATCATCTGTTAGAATAATGTCTGAAGCTTCTTTTGCTACATCACTACCACTCTGCATACCAAAACCAACATCTGATTTCTTTAATGCAGCGGAATCATTTACTCCATCACCTGTCATAGCAACGGATCTGCCAACTTCCTGTGCCAAGGTTACCAATCTTAGTTTTGTTTGTGGTGAACATCTTGCGATCACTCGTAAATTTGGAAGAATTTCTTTCACTTTTTCATCACTTAACTGTACAAATTCGCTATCTGTTAAAGCGATATCTTCACCATTTTCTTCATATATACCACTCTTAATCGCTACAGCTTTTGCTGTTTCAATGCAATCTCCTGTGATTTCAATGATCTGAATACCTGCATCATGTGCTATTTTTACAGCATTTGAAACTTCTTTTCTTACAGGATCAACTACACCAACGATGCCGATCAGAGTCATATTATTTGGTAGCTGATTCTCTGTAATTGTCCCAATGTTTTCTGTTAATGCGATACAACGCATTGCTTGAGATGTCATATTACTAATTGCTTTGTTCATATTGTTTACGACTTCTTTAGTCATTTCTTTGACTTCGTTGCCATCGTAATAATATTTGCAATTTGCAATTAATTTTTCAGGTGCTCCCTTATAATATGTAAGACCTTTCTTACATTCATAAGCAGAATACTTATTAGAGCTACTAAAAACCTGTTTATTCTTCTGCCCAAGTCCGTCAATTCCAGACACCGTATAATATCTATCATAAGGAATTAAACTTAAGGTTGCTCTGTCAATAGAGTTGCCGCCTGTGATATTGCCATGATCATCAAATACTGCACTGTTGTTTAAGCAAATGTTATTCACTAAAGGTTCAAATGTACTACAATTCTTTGTAATATCGTTGCCTGCACCATCAATGATTCTCTCTGGTGTCATTACACCTGTTGTAAGTGTTCCTGTCTTATCTGTACAAATTAAATCTACATAAGCAAGTTCTGGAATCTTATTTGGATTCTTAGCAAGAATATTAAACTTCTTCATTGTACTCACATTCTGCTTAGTAACTAATTCGATAATCAGTGGTAATCCTTCGGGAACCGCAGCGACTACAATTGATACTGCTACAGATAAATTCTGAGCAAACTTCTTAAGAATTTCTAGTACTCCACCATCAAAATATTTATCAAAACCAAGACTTGCAATGCCTGTTGCAACTAGTACAATAAATGTAAGTGTAGCTGCTAGAGATCCCCATTTTGTGATGAACGCTGCAAGGTTTCCTAACGCAATATCTAATGCCGTTTCTGGAGCTTCTAATGTCTGACTCTTTACAAGTGTATCTCCATTAACTGTATTGATACCAACCTGCGTTACAATCATCTTACCTTCGCCAGACATAACCTGTGTACCTGCGAATAATGAATTCTGATTCACATATGCGTCTGTAGATGAATCTACTCGTGCATGAAAATTAAAATTCTCGATCGGAGTTTTCTCGATTTCTTTTGTTTCCCCATTGATTGCCGAATTGTTAACTGTAATCTTGCCATCAATAATATATCCGTCTGCAAAAATTTGCTGTCCAGTACCAACCAAAACAATATCATCTACTACAATATCATCCGTATTAATTGTCTGAATCTTGCCATTTCTAATAACTTCACAATATCTCGTTGATGTTTCTACTTTTAAATCAGCCTTTGATTTCTGAGAATCAATCCCTGTCTTGACAGATAATGTTGTTGCGAGAGCAAGTACAACTAAAACTGCAATTGGTTCCGAAAAACTCATTACTCCTGCTACGGCAAGTACTAGCTGTAATACAGCAATTACAATTAAAATCATTAAAGTCGGATCTTTCAATGCATCTACTGCGAAATCCACCCAAGTTTTCATTGGTGGTTCTGGTAACTTGTTCGAACCATACATTCGTCGATTATCCGATACCTGCCTGTCTGTTAGTCCATTCATGTTAATCATAAATATCTCCTTTGTTTAAAATTTATTTATCATAACACATTCGTGTTATAATCTTGTTATTAAATACACCCACCACATGAGTTAGGGCGAAAATCCTCTTCATTGATTGCTTTGAAGATCTGACGCTGAATATCAATATCTGTTGTGATTTCATCTAACCAATATTTATTAGACTCAATCCATTCATCTTGCTTTAGTCCGTCATAATATGATTCCCATTCTACGTCCCAACCCTTAAAATACCATCGTTCATATCTCTTATACGTATTCATAGATTCTGTGCGTAAGTCTTCTGGAATCTTATCTGTAACATCTTTGTCATCAACATAAAGCTTCCATTCCCCAATACAGAGTGCAAAACCACGACCTGCCCATTTTGCTTTAACTTCCATGTTTAATCATCCAACTCCATCCCTGCCTCGATCCACATGCCAGATATAAATTTAGGCATTGGAGCAAGTTTAAATACATTCTTCTCATGCATTTCATCAATGATCTGTCTCACTGCTTTATCCTTGCATTCACCTGTTCTGATATATTCATCCAACACTTCGTATGTAAACCCAAGATTATCTTCATCTGTCTTGCCACATAACCCATCAGTAGGAGTTTTTTCGATTAACTCTGTTGGAACTCCCAGAACTTTACCAATTGCTTTAACTTCTGTCACAGTCAGATCACTTAATGGACTAAAATCTCCTGCTCCATCTCCATATCTTGTTGCATACCCAACCCAATCTTCAGAAAGGTTACAGGTATTGGCAACCCTACCATCCATACTCTGTGCAAACGCATATAATGTTGCCATTCGGATACGAGCAGGTAAATTAGTAGCACTCTGCTTACTCCATTTACCATTTAATACGCTTGATACTTCATGCTTGATACTTAAACATGGCTCGTAGATATTAACCGTATAGTTGTCAATTCTTAAGTGATCACATAACATTCTTGAATATTCAATGTCTGACTGATCTCCCTGTGGCATCATAACACCAATAACTCGATCTTTACCTAGTGCTTCGACACATAAGGCAGCGACAACTGATGAATCTTTACCTCCTGAAATTCCTACAATGGCATTACATCCTTTACCATTAATTTCAAACCAATCTCTGATCCACTGCACTAATTTGTCTTTGGTTTCTGCTGCATTAAAACTCATGTTTTATAACCTCCATAATTCTACATTACAATCTTTAAATTCTTCTTCGATAATATTGGCAACATCACTCCAATCAGATCCTCCACGACAACATCCAATTTTATATGGCATAGCGATTGTTTGTCCAAAGTTATTGTTTTTCTCATGCACCATTCCTGCAAGTTTTTTAAAGCACTGTCTCAAAGCTTCATTTGAAGTATACTGTTTGCCGTCATATCCATAGCTCTTTTGAGCAAATAAATTACAAATCCATTGTGCTTCCCTGAACCCTTTTACTTTTATACCACACCAAATATCTCCTGGTTCATGTCCAATAAATTTTGAATTCACTGGTATGATCTGTACTTCCCCTAACATATCTTCCGAAGCAACTTTTTTATATTCTTTATATACATGCGGATATTTTTGTCGTACCTGTAACGCTACCCCAGATCCCATTTTTCCTGCACAATTTACTTGATGACAAATAAATTTCGCATTTGTATCAAACAAATCGCCTTTAATAATTTTGATCATTAAAATTCTCCTTCGTTTAATACTCTTCTGATTTCCTGTAATGACTGTTCTTTTACTAATTTACCGTCTCTAAATACCGTCTCAAGCAGATTATTCAATGGAAGATTTTCTGAAGTATATCCATCTTTAAATGTCAATTTACCGTCTGATCCTGTATAGACATGACATAAACCTCTCTGAGATTTCTTAAATCCGCCATCTTTTGGATTCTTGAAAATTGGATATGGTTTGCCATCAATCTCACAATACGTTGCTTTAATACAACTGCTAAATGTATCTCTTGTAAATGGTTTCAAAACTCCATTTTCTTCAATACACTGGAATGAGAATGATCCGACGCCAAGTGCAACATTGCTTGCTGCGAATCCATTCTTCTCTAAGATGTCATAAATCTGCTCACATCTCTGCACTGTAATTGAGTCTCCATAAATTGCTTTTACATGAGTATCTAATACTTTATATCCTTTACTATTCGTAGTTCCACCAAACTCTTCCCATAATTTGAATACTGTTCTGGTTACTACATCTACACAATCTCCTGAGTCCCCTCTTACAAGAAAACATCCATTGTGATTCATAATCTCATTTTTAAGCTTTGGAAGAATATTTTCTACGACATTCCAATAATCATATGAATCCAATACCGCAGAAAAACTTGTGTTTGGGTAAATTTCTGTAAGCAATCTTTTAATCAGAGTCTCTTCATCTCCGTCAATCGCATAATTACTACACATAACCGCATGCTCAGTAGACGGACTACCAAAAGCAACTGGTTCTTTCGTACAATCACAGTTATAATTTCTCTCTAAATATGGAATTGTTGGAACCGTAGCTGTATTTAAGAATGATAAACACCATCCTGCTCCTGCTTTAACCACAGACTGTAAACATTCTTCGCCACGAAAATCAAAAGCTCCTAATGCTTTAGATTTTGGAATATCGTCATCACAAGTCATTTCATAAAACTTATTAACGATCTGTCTATATGTATGCCCGACAGTTGCAGCGATCATCGGATGCCACATTTCTGCGGAAATTAAGCTTTCTAATGCCTGTGGCAACCATGCAAAATCTTTATGTGTATTCTCAATACTAAACATCGGCACATGCATTGGTACTAAAGTTCCTTCAGGAAGAGCCTTAATCTCAATTGGAAGATAGCCAAGATCATATAAATCTTCGATTTTCTGTAATCCATATGTACCTTCTCCAAGAGTTGCATCCATTACTGTCTTATAAGTACCAATTGCTTTGTTTCTATATTCAAAGAAAAAATACTCATTAAAATAATCGACCAAATACTCTTTAATGAATCCTTGTAATCCAAACATGGCTACTTCATTCCATCGTTTTACTCTGCTCATACGTGGAGTAAAATAAGAAACAGATTTTGTAATACCTTTTGGTAACATTTCAGCATGAACTGCTTTATAAAAATCAATTAATAACATTGGATTTGTCTGTTTCATAAACCTAACACCTCAACTTTCTCATGTTCTTTCGTAAAAATACTACGTGTTGTAAATACTTTTTTAAACAAACTATCTTCCTTTAGTAATTCGCCATCAAGAATTGTGTTTTCACAGTGAGTAACGTACAAATACATATCTTTACAACCGTATTTGTTTAATTCTTTTGATCCGTAGTAAAATGTGCCACCCTTACTACAAATATCATCAATCATTAAAATTGCTGTATTCTCATCTAATTTCTCTGTATCTCCATGAATCTCAATACCAAGAATTTCCCCTGTCTTCCAATCACGATTTTTAATTCCATAGACAATCGGATAATAATATGACTGAACCTGATCTGAATATCGTTTTAAAGCCCCACTGTCTGGGAAATAGATGACTAAATTTTTATCCTGTTCTTCTGCTTCAATAGAATTTATAGCCACGAATATTTCATTGTCAACATTCTTGACTTCCACATTATTCAACAATGCTGTAGAAACATGTGAATGTGGATCTTGAACTACCACTTTGGCAAATCCTAGACTATTAATAATCTCTGAAAAATATTTTAAAGTAAAACACTCACCTTTACTCTTAACACGATCGAACCTGGCATTTGGAATATATGGCATTTCTAATTCTTGTGGTGTACTTGGGCATCTTTCTTTTAATGTTCTTGAAATACAATATATATCAAATAACTCTTCGTCAGACTCATATAACCATCCAAGACAGAAAAATTTATATTTTTCATCAAATAAGAAACCATAAACTGGTTCAGAGACATCAATTTTCTGCGTACCATCTGGAAATTTCTGTGGCTTAATCTCAATTCCATTTACAATAATCATTCATTAATCCTCCTCGTTAATTACTTCAATCTGGCACATCTTCATTGCTTCAAGTGCGTTCTTATGACTTTCTGGTGTCACACCCGCACAACAAGATGCATCTACAAGAATCTTTGCCTCTGGCAACGTTGCTTTTAGCAACATTGCATTTGAGATTACACAAATATCTGTACAAAGACCAATTAAGGTAATTTCAACATCTTCTGGATGAGACCGACCATCTTCACCGAATTCATCAGAACAATCGTCCATAAGTTCTAATGACCCAAATGTTTCTTTACAATAGTTCTCAAGAAGCCAAATAGCATTTTCTTGCTTGTCATTGCGACAAAACATCTCTGACGATAATAATGCCTTTCTAACTTCTTCATTTAAATGCCATCCATCTTCTCCGCAGATGCAATGCTTTACTGGAAGATTCTTTCCTTCCTGTGTAGATAAATAATTTTCATCGTGTGTGTCCATTGTTGCAACAATAATGCCATCAAAATTTTTAATTTTCTCAATTACTTTTGGAACAATTTCCTGTGCTTCTTTGGTTCCAAGGCTTCCGTCGATAAAATCATTCTGCATATCGACGACAACCAATAATTTATTAACGTCCATTGTTTTCTCCTTCCATTAAATTACTGTTTTATTAATCAAATAATCCATACCCAAAGTGCTGTCTCAGTTCATCATTCCAACTATTAATCGATTCGACTTTTGGCTCTTGGACAAGCTTATATCGAAAATCTTCAGGCATAGACAGTGCGATAAAATTCATAATAAGTTTTGCACAATCTTTCCTTTCTTCAATATAATACACGCCATCTTCTTTATAGAAATCAACCTCTTTAAAACACCCAGAATTATTTAAAATTTCAAATGCTGTTTCGCTCATTTCTGATTCTTGATACTCTGTCCAAATCAGTCTCTCACTTCTATAACCAAGACCTAGACCCGTATAATCTTCATTGTAATTAAAAGCTACTCCTAGCTTTTTACAACTGTCTTTATACGCTTGTCGAATTTTATGAATATCATAGTTACAATCAAATAAAAAACTTTCTGATATTTTATGCCCATCTTCCGACCAGTCGCCTAATTCTAATTTATAAATCATTCCAGTCTCCTTTCTTTAAGCACCCACCCGTCAAATTTGACGGGAAGGTGTATTATCTTAATCTTCTAACGAATCAATCATTGCACGTAATTCTGCTTCTGACATCTTCTCAATAGCCTCATCCTGTTTCTTGGAAAGAGCATCAATATATTTTCTCTGTGTCAGTTTCTTATTAATACGTTCCTTTTCAGCAAGTCTCTCATTACGTTTTGTTGTAAAGATATACTTCACAATACCAATCGCAGCCGTTAATTTTGGATCAACATTTGCATCATCCAACAGACTTTCTTCTGAAGATTTAACTTCCTGATCTTTCAGATTTTTATAAACCACGTCTAAATCTTTATCAGATAAATCCCATAAATCTTCTACGGATAATTCGCCCTTTGTTGATGGGAATCTCAATTTACTTCTTGTTGCCATTTCGAATAAATTTTCTGTTGTCATAATTCAATCTCCTTTTTATATTAAAATTTAATTTTAAGAACTCTTTCTGTTGCACCTTTGACTTTGACGATCACATCATCTCGTTTTGTAGAACTGAAACCAATTCCTGATAACTGGTTTGGATCATCTGCGACATGCATTTTACTTCCTAAAGCCTCGAATACTCTCTTGTGCTGTACTAATTCCTGCTTCAAAAACTCATTGAAGAATCCATTTGGAGTATCTTCATTCACACATCCGTTTAACATGAATAGATAATGTTTATGCCCAATACCTGTCTGTTCGTCCCAATAGTTAGGTGAATAACACATTACTGTTACTGGCACAAACTGATTTGTATTGATTCCCCAGATTTCTCTTGAAGATGTTGTTGATGGAAGTTTTTCTTTGATTGTGAACACTCCATCTTTTAATGTAACTGTAGCTACTGGTACGTTCTGCCCCTGTCGTAAAGGCTGATCGTATTCAAATTCATAAATCTGACCATCAAATTCAATCTCTGCTGTAAATCCGGATGTACCGTTGCTATGGCAATAATTGTGTACGAAAAATTCATAATCTCCGTCAACCATTTCAGATTTATCCGCCCATGTGATATTTTCTACGGCAGGTTTGCCTTTTTCTGGATTAATTACATCAACATCAAGTCTGCCTTGTGTTTTAGAATCAATCATATGATTAAAAAAAATATGCTGACAAGGTGTTTTACAATGTGCGTCAAAGTCATCTCTGTTCCAATCTTTTCCTGCGTTCCACTGAATTGAGAATCTTAAAACTCCATCAACTGCACCACCTGCGTTCTTAACTCTTTCTTTCATTTCACTGTCTGTCATATTTCCTGAATATGCCCAGCTGAAAGGATTACTCCACTTCATCATGTTCTTAGCATCTTTATTTACAGGTGCGATCAGTGAAACCATATTCTTCTTGTGACGATTTTCAAACAGAACTTCTAATTCTTTTGCCGTTGGAAGTACATCTGATACGAATTTCTCTGCACTGATTTCTTCGACTTTAGAGAACTTCTTAGGATTTACAGCAACTTCCTTACTCATCTCATCGAAAATATCTAAACCGCCCTGAATACGTGGTGCTGCATCACGATTACAAAACAGGATATTGTTGACTGTAATATCATCAAGTTTCGCAAATCTACGCTGTAATGAATCCATATATCCTAAATCAGTCACAGTTTTCTTTGCATCCTCAAGCATTTTCTTTGTAAAAATTGCCTTTGGTCGTTTGTAATTCGCAGGAGCTACAACATTTTCATAAGCCTTAACCGCATTATCTAAGTCCATATCCTCACTGATATTTACAAGCAATGTACCAATACTATGGTTTCTAATACGACCAATTACATCTCCGATAGTCATTGCTTTTGCCCATGCGTATGTATCTTTTTCTTCATCAGACAAAGCATTATATTCTCGCTGATATTTTCTAAAGTCTTTTAAGACTCTTTCCCATTCCTGTCCTCTGTAAAGAGTATTTGAAGCGATCAGTTCTAATACGGTATCAACAGCTTCTTCTGTAATCTCATCGAGTGATCTTTTAAACACATTCTTTCGATCTCTGACTTTTGCTTTTGCTGTAGGAATATCGGATTTTCTTTCTAGTAATCTCTCTGGAATCGGTGTATACATATGAGTCCATTTGATAATCTGCTTATCTTCTGTATACTCATTTGTACTTTTTACTCCAACTGTATTTGTAAAATGTCTCCAAATATCTTTGATCGGCTTTGATTCGACATATGTTCTTAAAGCATCAACTACTGGCTGAAATACTACATCATCTGTGTCGATCTCCCAGATTGTATGAATCTTGCCGTCAACAATTGCCACAGCTCCACCGATTGTTTTAATAAAGTTTCGGCAATGACCACAGTCATATTCTCGTCGTTTGCGATACATCTTATTGGTTCCTTCAGGGAAGCTACTCAGATATACTTCCCAAAGTTCATCCTTATCAATATCGGTTTCATACAATGTAGAATTGTTTTTCTCTACATAGTCGAGCATCTTATTTAAACGCTCTGACAATTTGCTTAAAAAATTGCTCCAGTTTTCATTCATTGGTGTGCACATAATTTATCTCCTTTTCATGTATTATTTAATTGCTACAAAAACTTCATCCTGTTTTCTATCATTAATATAAATTTCCCTACATTTAAGTTCTGGAAAATATTTCTTTGCCAATTTCTTAAATTCGTTAGCAAGCTTTTCATCTTCTGGCGCATAATGTAATTTGTCATCTGAAAAGCTAGGCATTAAATGATCCACCGTTCTTCTTAAGAATTTTGCATGAGGCAAACCTTTGCGTTCCTCTTCTCTCTGCTTATCATTCTCGATAATCTCTTCCAATTTGCATAAATTTTCTGTTACTTCAATGCAGCTGCTTGGATATTTCACATATTTGTTTGTCCAGAAGTCAACTGCATCATGAGCACCTGCGTTGCCGCAAAGGTATTTTAATACACAAGTCTTGAAACCATTTTCTCTGTCATACACATCATTTCCTTCTACATACGCAACAGTTTCTGCTCCGCAATTCCATAATACTTTAACCATTCCATGATAATGTTTAATTTTAAACACTGGTTTACCATCTTTTTCAATCTGTTTACCATTACCATCTAACATCGGTTCTTTTATTGTAATTTCCTTATCAACATAGATTGGTTTTTTGATCATTTCTTTTAAATTCTTCGTATTCATATCTTTCTCCTCTTCGTTTCCTGTAAGTTCACTCATGATTTCATCCAATTTTTCTGACGCAAATGTTAAAGTTGCACTCATTTCACCATTCCAATCAATATGTGTTGGTGCGTCTGCTCGTAATCCACGTTCAGTTTCGGATCCTCCACAACATTCTTTCCACCAATTCTTTTCTGCTTCTGACGTTGCAGTAATTGGTTCTGGTTGATTGGATGACGAAACACACAATATTGGATCTGGAGATGATATGCTTAGCACATCAGTCTTTATTTTGTCGGCTGAAATCGTACATGTCTTAATCTCAAGATCTTCATTCATTGTTCTTAATGATTCTTTTCTTGTTATGGCAATTACCGCTTCTGTTGACCGTATATTCTGCTTTCTATACTGTTCTTTTCCATACCAAAATGGAACAATGATCAATGCCTCATTATTCGCATACACATCCATTTCGATTGGTTCAGCATCACGAAATTTAGTAACTGAATAAAAAGGCGTTGTTCGATCAATTCTGAGTTGAGGCTTTATTGTATAAGTAGCCAAAATCGTGGAAACACCTTTTAATTCAACGACCTCAATTTTAAATCTTACATACACATCATCGTTATCTACCTCGACAATATCTCCTACATTAAATGATGAAATCTGATTATGATTATATTTAACTGCTTTGCCATTCATACAGCGTACCCAAACGCCCGTTTTATTTTCTTCCATTCTTTGTCTCCTCTCTAAGCTGATGCACTCTGTGAGGCAAAGTATTGTGCTAATTTCTTTGCCAAGTATAATTGCCCTTTGCCAGTCACATATGTTTTGGTGATCAACTTGTTTCCATTCTTAGTTTCAACTTCACTTTCTGTTAATTTGAAAATGCCCTGCTTAACATATCTTTCATATGGGGTATTATCTGACATGAGATACCCTTCTTTTCTTAACCACGCAAATAATTTGTTTCTGCCCATATGAATATCTTGATTTTCTTTCTCAAGAAGCTTTGCCATTGTTTTCATGTCAACCATTGTTTCTGTGGCACTGACTGTATTGGCAAAATCAACAAGTGGTTTCTGCTGATTGATAACTTCTTCTTTTTGGGCTAATAGTTCATCCTTTTGTACCAAAGTGTTTTGCATAATATTCAATGCTTTCGCCATGATAGTTAAATCATCATCTTCTTTATCAATTGGGATATAACCACCTGTCTTACGGATCTGTGGAAGAACTTCGGATGTCACCCAATGTTTAAATTCTTTCGCACTATCAAGCTTGCTTCCAAAAATTAAAGCATATAGACCAGATTCATTAATAAATGTAAGTCCTCTGTTTGGTACATTTTCTAAGGTGGCGATTTGACACCTTAGAAATAATCGCTTATCTTCGGCATCAATATGTTTCTTTAATGCATTTACCGTATCTACATACCCAAGGCAACTGGCTACGTCTTTCCCTACAAACCACGGATTATTATCTAAAATCACTGTGCGAATATTTCCAAACTCATCATTATTAAACACTAACGTATTCAATGCTTCATTTACACCATTCTTTTCTTCTGTCATTAAATACCTCCTAAGTTATAATTTTACATTTTAATTTTGCACAAATTCCTGTGCGAGTCATCATATATAATAAGGAAGAAACTCTACCCAATTATATTCTGGATCAGCTCATAATACTTTGTCCTGCCGACATACGACTTATGTTCTGCATCTTTTAATTCTTTCTTCAAAGTACATATATCTTTCTGATTATCCATGCAATTCTGCATCACTTCTATGTATCGAATACAATTCTTGATTTTTCTGTGTAATTCTTGTAAGGTTTTAAGATACCCAACAATCACTGCACGTTTCGCAGCATCAATCTTTTTAAACTCAATCGCATGAAGAATATCACTTCTGGCAGAATCGGCATATGATAATGCCTGCTCTAATTCAAACTTCTTTTCTCCTAATTGATCTGAGTCATATGCTAGAAGTCCTACTATAGCTCTTTCCTCAGTCTCTATATTGTCGATCAATGTATTATCACATTCCCAATCCATAAAGCAATTTCCATTACCCTTACGCATTATTTCACTAGATTCCATAGGTTTTCCAACTTTACCTAGCTCAATTTCTCTGGCATGAAATCCGTCTTTCATCCACGTATATTTATGCTTCAAACCTAAAATGTGCTTTGCTTGTTTGGAGGTAAATTGAGTAGCTTCAGACTTACGGTTATCACGAACGTATCTATTTCTTGCATGATCTCTTTTCACATAGAACTCTTCATTCGTAATTATGTATTTCATACATCACTCCTGTATTTAATTGTAGTTTTTTGGAAAAATTTTCATGTTGACGAACATGTTTAGAATTGTTATAATGATTTTAAGGATATTATTATCCTTTCAGATTAAACAATTCTAAATATCAAATTCGATTTTCTATCGTGCTGCCAACACGGTAGATTCAAAAAATCTTTTTTTGTTATCTATGATTTGTTTAGTTGAAATTTTTAGTTTGTGTGAAAGTAGAAGTTTTACCAAAGACTTCTGCTTTCTTTTTTATTGTCTGTATTTTTATTCCAACATTGTATCTCTCTTTGTATGTAAATTGCAGGCATTTGATTATGTCAAATATGTCGTCCTGCCTAATATGAGAGAACAAATTCTCATCTTGAATAAATTCGATCCAATGATATGAAAGATCTTTATCTTTGCCATAGATCTTCATCTTTCTATCATCTGCTCGAATCTTATATTCACTCAGAAACCACGATGATATTTCTGATGAGTGTAAATCAAGTACATCAATATGCATTTGATTTGATTGATTCGCTACCAACATTTTTAATATTTGATTGTCCATACATATACCTTCCTTTATTCTGTCATGATCTGATGTGCACGATAATTCTTATAGTCCTCATCTTTATATAGGTAACCAATACTTTTACCGATTACCGTTTGACGATCACTAAATTGTTTCTTTTTTATTCTATATGATATATAATAATTATAATAAAATTCAATTGCAATTTCACTAAATTGACGTGCGATTACAGATCGTGCGATTCCTTCTTTTGATTTAATATAATATAAATCTGCAATTGCCTTGATATCCATTTTAGATTTTAAATATTGTATAAAACCAGAATTAATAACATCAATGGTTGTCAATTTCTCATAAGATAAAGTGTTCCCAGTTAATTCTAATTGAGACTGCACATTATTATATATCCTCTTTTGCTCTGCTTGATATTCTTCTATATTATTACATTTTTTTCGTGGTATTAATACAAAATCATCATATATATTCGTATCTCCCATTTTCAATTTATATTCATTCAATGTCTCGATAAAATCTTTGGAGACTGGTTTCCCAAAAATTGTTAAATCATTTTGATTAATATCTGAGAATTTTAGATTTCTTAATTCCTTTCCATTTATCCCATTATATAAACTCACAATGTGAAATCTAGTATTCAATTTGGTATCGGCTGATGCATTGCACGACATCAGATTCGAAATAAACGCATTTATTTTATCTGGTGTAACATAATTAACATTAACTCTATTTGAAAAATATATATCAACTGCTAATTGCAAGTTTATAAATTTATCATTAACAAATGGATTATATTTAATGTAATTTTGTTCATATGCATAAGTATATAGTTTAACGAGCTGGTCATATCTTTTTTTAATAGAATTCATACTTTTGGTTTTTTTACCTCTAGTATCTGATAATATAGCCTCTTGTATTGTACCTGGTGCATACGTTAACCCAGATTCATTGTCGTCCGCAATATCAGAATCTAATAACCAATTCCATGTTGGACGACGTGATTCTGATACGTGAGAATCTATATAATTTTGTATCAATTCTTTATTATTCATAATATTCTCCATTTCTAGGATGCCATTGCATTCATGTACGATAACATGCCGTTTTGTATTAAAATGCCATGTCCTATTTTTAACATTAAAGATAGATCAGATATTCTTCCCCAATACTCTAAAAGATTATTCTTTGGAATTGTTCTTCCTTGCTCTAAATACACCTGTGATACCATTTTTAATCCATTACTGGTATTTGGATAAATGGTCACATGTGTCGGTATCCAGTTCCTTAATTTTTTTGTAATTGGATACACGTTAATCTCGGTGCTCGTATTATTACAAATATTATTAGAATATACGATGACTGGTCTTTTCCCATGCAAGATGTGACTACCTTCAATTTTCGGCAAATCTGCAAAATATATTCCCCAAACTTGAGGATTTTGATATTTGCCATATACATATTCTTTTCTTTTTCTGTTATCGTTTCCTTTTCTTTCTTTATTAGTATATCCGTTCATTTTACGTCCCTCAACTTTCCCCAGTTGCATTTTTTATTTTCATGAATTAAATATACCATACTTTTTGCACCCTGTCAATAGGTGCAAGAAAGAAAGTTAATTTTTATTGTGAACAAAGAATCTCTACATTTCTTATTATAATGCTACCATAGAACAAAATCAAGATATTTTTCGAACAAACGTTCTCTTTTTGTTCGAACACTTTACTTTGTGCTTACTTGGAAGTGGGAAATACTGTCTAACTTTATGAGGATTATCCAGTTTCCATTTCTTTTCTTCAAAATCATAGTCACAGAAATCAAGCACTTCACCCACACATCCATCATTATATTGGTAATCCACGATAACAGGATATGTTTTATATCTCATATAACGTGATGCATTATCTGGTTTCAATGGTGGAATCTCTGCTGAAATCCACATAAGATTCTGGTTTGCTTTCTTTTCTTCCTTATTTTGTCTAATCGTATTTATCTTCATACAAAATTCTCCTATAAAATCCTAATAATTTGTTCATAAATTGCAATCGCATTATCTCCTGGAAAGTTCTGGTTCACATGCATATGTCCAAAGAACCACTTTTTATATTCAACAGATTCTTTAATCTCTTGCAAATAATCCGTCAATATATCTGTTTTGTACACTCCTGATCCTTGATCCATTTGACGTAATGCAGATGTGTATGGACTATGTGTAATTATATAATCCACTTGCGATCCATTCTGCTCCAGATTCATCATACCTTCTGTCATTTCTTCTTCTGAAGGCAACTCCTCTTTCCACCATGACGCATGATTGATCCTAAACATTTTGTCATAATCACGATACCACTCATTAATTCTTGGATCGTCTTGCTCTAAAATCCCATCCTGAACATCGTGAGAACTAGCTCCACCAAACGTAAAGAATCTCTTTCCCTGGATATCAAATACCTGCCCTCGCATGAGATGAAAAATAGAATCACGAATCTTATGAATCTTTCCTCCATTCCATTCTTCTACAGGATATTCGTACAGCCGATCATAATTTTCATGGTTCCCACATACAAACAAAGTAGTAAATGGTTTGTTGTCCAACCATTCCAGATTATGTCGTTCTTCTTTTGTGTCATGCCACAATCCAAAATCTCCGCAAATGATCACGTAATCATCTTTAGTTAACTCTACTCCTTCTGGGAAAGAATGACTGTTTAATCGAGTCATCCAATCCCCATGTGTGTCTCCTGTTACAAATATCATACAATAACTCCTTCCAATAATTCTTTTAATGCTTGCATATTATCCTCATGCACTCCATTATCTTTATCTGCATCATCTTTCCCTGTATCATAAGCACACTTGATAATCTCCATTACTCTATCATAGCTCACGTTAATAACATTTCCCTCAGTCCATTAAATGCTCCGCTGATAATATTCTTGTATGTCTGAGCGATATCATCAAACAATACATGAGTTTCCTCCTCTGTAATTGTAGCATATAAAAACGTCATTGCAGGGCTACTATGATTCAATAATCTCATAAGTGTATACAATACGTTCTGATCATCTTTATGATCAACAAGTGTCCAATACACAAAGTTCTTTCGTAGTGTATGTGTACCAATGTTATCCTCAATTCCAACTGCTTTAGCACCTTTTTTAACAAAGTCTAAAGCATTTGCTTCTGTCATGTGTCCTGATCCAGATTTACATGTTCCGAAAACATAATCATCCATTGGCACTTCGCCATCAATCTTGACATCATATTTAGTTCCTGCGACAGCTTCAAAGAAAATATCCACTGCTTCGGTTACTAAGTCGTTAAAGTATACAGTTCTAAATTTCTTTGTTTTCTTTTCCTGCTTACGAGTCTTATCTTCCAATAAATCGCCCCATTTGAGTCTAACAATATCAGAGATACGATATGCTGTATTGTTTCCAACTGTAACCAAAAGATTGTTTCTGGCAGCTACATATCGTTTGTACTCTGTGTACGATTTATCAATCTGGTCTCTAAAATATGCATTAAAGGCTGCAAATTGTTTTCTGTCCTTGATCGGATACACTAAAGATGATACGCCTTTCTGTTTGTTAGATCGAGTCCATTTAGGGTTTCCGTCCTTACGTCTTTTAATCTTTGTTTCAGATTCTTCTGCGTTATTATTATTTACTGTTTCAATAACTTCAAACTGTGTTGCTGCCATGATAATCTCTCCTCTCTAATTATTGCACTGTTCACGTACTTCTGGTCTAATTTCTACTTCGATTAATTCCATAATTCTCACTCCTATTTTCTAAATTTAGGCAAAATAAAAAGAAGCCCCTAAGCTTCTCAATCTCATTCTGTTATTCAATTTCTACAATGGTCTAATAATATCAGGATTCATGATAAGAATACTATCACAATCCCAACCGTAAAGCTCATAATATAACTCATAATCACCTTTTGATAAATTAAGCTTAATTGCATCAACTCCATCTTCGACCATCTTCTCAAAATCTGGCACAACGCCCATTGTATCAAATAAATATTCTGGGAGATATCCCGATAGATCTTGAGTTGGAATCTGCTTTAAATCGACTTTCTCTGTCCATTCAACAATATTTGCCGAATCATCCAATGTAAATTTAAAGTTTTTGTCCAGTTTATCAATTCTAAAATCATTATCAATACACCATTTCTCCCACGGCTGATCCGCCTTTATATCCGATGCCCATAAACCGCCAAATGGTTTGTTAATCATGTTTCTGTTCACAATTGGCATAAACAACTCTTTCTCAAACTTATCACTGCCGTAGTGAATATAAATATTTTCTGACATTTTTCCATCCTTTCGTCAAACTTATCCTGTCATCTGCTTCTCAAAAAGCTGTCTTTCCAACGCACCGAAATCATAGTCACGATCACACTCCAAACGTGCAAGGTTCGCTACCTTGGACTTTTGTTTAGCGTTCTTCTTAGCTTGATTACGTTCCCAGTTTCGTACTGCTGCCTTCCAGTCTTGCATTTTGCTATTGCCAATCATCCAATCTTTGGCTGTGTAATAATCCACAAACTCTTCTGGATCAATTCCATTGTGTCTCTGTTGGCAATATCTGGAGACTTGCTCGCAATCAGGCGGTGTGAATCGCTTTATATTATTATTATTATTATATTTATTATTATTCTTTACTTTCTTTTTATGTGTCGCTTCTGCGTCGTTTTGGTGTCGTTTCTGTGTAGTTTTTTCATCTACAAAACCTTGATAAACACTGTAATTTACTATGGTTATGACTGTCTTTTTAGTGTCGCTTTTTACATGTATGATACTGTCGTTTTCCAGTGTCTTTAAAAATTTGATAACCTTTGAATTACTCCATCCCCATCGATCGCACAATCTTCTGATCGAAGTAACTACCGATCCTCGCTCAACTGTTTCTAAATTTCCATCAATGTATTTCGATTGATCATTATATCCTGCGAGAATCAATAAGTCAATCATTGCTTGTCCTCTGGCAAATGGTTTATCTTCCCACAACCAATGATCTGTAATTTTCCGATGGAGTTTAATCCATCCTGTGTTATTCATGGCATCACTCCCATCTATATGTGGAGATAAAATTCTCCTTTAATACCTACATATATTTATTATTCGTCAACATAATAATCACGTTTAAACTCTTCATAAGTCATAACACGTTTCCCACAGTTTCTACAAGTCATAGTCTTTCTATAGTTGTACTCTGTAACACCTTCTTCTTCCAGCTCTCCATTGCCTGTATATAAATCGTATCCTTTCATATAAATTCTGTGCTCTAAACCTGACTCACTTCCACAATGAGGACATTTGATTTTTTTTCGCATATATTAACCACCTATCAAAGTTTCATTTTATGTATTATGCTATTCGTAGCTGTTGATAAGAAGTAGACTGCAAATATATTGCATTATAATCATCTCTTCTTTCAATACAAACTTGTATTGCATGTTTGTTAAGCTCACGATCAACTCCATCTTTCATATAAGCCCCATCGTGGCTCCAATAATATTCCCACGAATTACTAGTTACATCATATACTATCAGCCCCTCAATCGCATCTTCCATACTCATTAAATCATCATATCCTTTTTGATGATTAATATATTCATACGAAGATATCACATAATATGTCGGTATTGTATTTCGTTTATAAGTTAACGCTTCTTTCATATAATTGAACACACCTACATCAAATCTAACATCAACAACATGACACACTGCGTCTTTTCGATCTATATCAACTAGAGTAAATCCATGAAAATAATCACTTTGTAAAAGAAGGTCGATATCATATTTTGTAGATATATGTTGATTAAATTCTTTTACGAGTACGTCTCCTATATCATGTGCTAAAAGTAACAATCTCATATAACTTTGTAAATATGGCATATCGTCCGACTTTTCAAGTGATATTTCAACATCTTTACGCATTAAAAAATCAATATTATCAAGTGTATCTCCTGTAAGAAAATGATCAATGGCACTCATACAAATTTTACATTCATTTTCATAAAAGACTGGGATTTGATGTGTCTCTGTTTTTGGAGCAATAAACTGACAAATCCCATTAAAATGCTCAAAAAACAAACCTTCCATATAATCCATATAATCTTCTTTAATACCTATCCATAAAATTTTATTAGTGATTTTTGCTCCTGCTGTATTAAATCCATGATTAATATGCTGTTTATATCTTGCCTCTACACTTTGTCTTGTTTGTCCAATATATATTACACGATTATTATATAAATAGACATACACATATCCATAACCTTCTTTTGGTCTTTCATAAAATTCTGTTTTTTCTGTCAGTATACAAGTTTCCATTAATTATATCACACCTCTCTATTCTTCTGAAATAATTTCCACCGCAGCTTCATAAAATCTATTGTATAAAGTTGCATTTGTTTTAATAAGCTGGGATTTAGATAGCCCATGGGCATATTCATCCCAGTTAACACCGTTTTCTGTCATCTTAGTGTAGATTTTCCGATAAACCGAAGTTCCACCTTTAGATTTATTTCCAATATGATTAGCATAATTGGTAATCTTAATCTTCATTTCTTCCCAATCAGGCTGTGCGTTCTCTTTGCGGAACTGTCGCAGAAGTTTTTCCAGCACACTTACCAGTAGGTCAGGATATTTGTCATAACAAAGATCAATCGTTGGTACATTACCTCTTTCACTAATGTTGTATTTCTCTTTGTATTCTTTCCGATCCTGTTCCCACACAATTCCATATGTGTTAGTAAGATACCTGTATGCCTCTCTAAGAATATCTCTAGTAGTGGTTCCTAGTTCGTCAGATTCTTTTAGGATATCATCAATGATAGAGTAGACATTAGATTTCCATTCATTAAGTTTGTATTCTGCAATAACGCTTTCCGTATCTACTACTGGAACATCTTGCGTAGGCTTTCCAATCTGCTTAAACAATTCTTTCCGTTCGGCTTTCATCTCTTTAACAATGTCATCCAACTGATTAAATCCTTTAATAGTAACCTTGTACAGACGCTCATTGTTTCTTTCCATCTGCTTCATAAGTTCTGTCTGCTCTGTAAGAAACTGTTCTACTGTTGTCACAGAAGTTCCTGTTCTTAATTTTCCATGACGATAAGCTTTGATAACATTCCATGCCCAGTCCATAAAGGCATCTGCTTTTGGCTGACGACTTAATCTACATATTTCAAATACTCCCAACTCATTATATACAACTGTTTCCCTATTCCTTCCATCAACCGTCCTCGTTTTGAGGACACTTGATTTTCCAATAAACCGAGCCTTGTTCTTATCGTGAATATTTTGAATTGCTTTTCTTGGATCTGCATATTCCAGTGCTTCTCCAATTTGATTTCTTGTCATCCAAATATCATCCTCAGCACTATAAAAATCACACGATAAATCATTAAAATTTTCCGTTTTAACTAACTGTAGGTTCATTCTTCATCTTCCTTTCTAGACTGTCTTATTTTTCTCTACACTCATTATTTTTGTATAACTGTATTCCGTAAACCAATAGGAATAAAATCAACATTTAATTCCAACTATTAGTGTGCCAATCCTAATAGAAACCTATTCTATTCCTATTAGCTCTCTATGTATTAACACCCTATCCTATTAACAATTCTATGTCTAGTTAGTTATTAGTTTGTATAATAAATTTGACAAAGAACCGACCTGCCAAATCGGTTCCTGTCAAATGTTTTCGTAAAATAAAAAGAACCTTCCCCTTCCGTTCGGTTCTTTGCCAAAATTATTATATGGAATTAAATCAGCTGATAAATAAGCATTCCGAAAGCTACGATAACCCATAATGTCGTAATTGCTTTCATAGGCTTCATAATAGCTTCTAATATTTCCTCTAATACGTCTATATATTTGCTTAAATATACCTTATTATGTTCACGATCAATTTTTCTTAGCGATAACCAAGCTAGGAAAACAATCACATATAACACAAAAGATATTCCGCAGAACTGTTCAAAGAAATGAATAATCTGTTCTAATTCCATACTTCATCATCCTCATCTTCATTATCATACAAATTTTCCACTGGTGCTGTCTGCTGGAACATATCCGTTGGAGATAAGTTTCTAGCCTCACACATTGCACAAAAGACTTTCAATACCTTCTCCCATTCATGTTCTTGAATCCACTGAAGAAATGGTTTCTTTCCACGTTTCTTAACATCAATATGGTATTTGTATTGCAAGTTCTTATACAGCTCGTTCCACATAACAGAGAATTGTGTTCCTGTTACCGCAGCTAATTTCCTGATACCAGCGTTCATCTTATTGCGATCATCCCACGTCAAAATTTCCGCTGCTAATAACTTGTTATCATTCTGTAACTTCTGATTCTCTTCTTTTAGTTCTTTGTTCTGTGTTCGTAAATCAGTTACCATAGCAAGCTTAACATCTTCAGAAAATGATGGAAAATAGTGTTCAATAAACTGTGACTCTTTCCCAAAGTCAACTGCACCGCCTGTCTTACGGATGTTTCTAAGATATTCTTTAATCTGTTTCTTCATCTGCTTTGCGATAGGTTTGCGTGACTGCATACACACTTCATAGAGTCCATCTTCTGTGAGGAACCAAAATGGATTGATGGTCTTTCCAGTAGAATCAATCTGACCTAAATTTGACCCGCTAACATTATTAGCGGTTAAGATTTTGGTCTTATATTTTTCTTCTGAATCAATCGCCTGTAACATTTTATCCGTTCTATAACTTCCATCAGGACGTTTACTATAATCAATCCATTCTGCCACGTCTTTAGCCAAGAATAACGGATCTTCAATGCTTCTATACAGATCAATTCTTCTGCCTAAAATTTCCGTTGTATCTACAAGCTGCACGCCTGCCTCTATCTGTTCTTGTTCTCTCTGATCTTCTATCGTGATATAATCATTAATGAAAACATAATATCTCACGCTCTCGGCAAGCTTTGAAGTTTCCATTAGTAAAGATAATCTGATCAAACATTTAAGAGTAAACACCTTAGCACCTTTATAGCCGAATGAGATATTTAATCCGTTCGGATACGTTACCATGATTCTTCCCTTCTGTTTTTCCGTTGTTGCGTTCTGACCATCAATGATCTCCTGCACTGTCTTAACTTCCATGCCATCTGCTAAAAACTCTTTACGATACTTCGTGCACAACCTCTTGACTTCATCAACATCTCCATCAAAGAATCGTGCTACTTGTTCCGTAGTAATATAATCTCGTCCAGGAAGCCACGGGATTGGCTTGATCGTAACCTGTTTCAAAAGCTCCGTGTTCTGCACCAATTCATCTCTCTTTGCCTTATCCAAAATTGGATCGCAAGGAATTTCCATTTCGTTTAGATTCATAATTAATTCCACCTTTCTTATGTAAAAATTTGTATTAAAAAAGACACTCTGGAATTTTCCATAAGTGTCCTAGTTACCTATATTCATTTATATTTATTCTAATTCTAGTTCATCAATTTCTGGTGTGTCAGAATGATTCATTTCTTTTAACTCTTCGATACTTGTTCCAAGCAAAGTAAGAGCCGACTTAAATCGGTTCGGATCAATATATCCTGTATGTCTATGCCAAAAATTTTTAGCAAAATCTGGATCTTCTTTTTCCAATTCATATGCTATGTGATCGGCTTTATCGTACAATAGCCTTGCTCGTGTTGGCAGTTTCATCGGTTCATATCCTCTACTCTGCTGTCTGTAATCTTCTATTATGTTATCCCAACTAAGATCATCAGGGATCTTTTCTATTATATACACTTCCTGTAAAGCTTCCTCTGGTACATCAGGATAATGAATTAGAGCATACCTCTCTTTTCCATTCTTAACATATTTATATACTTCATGTTCAAGATCTGGAAGTGCTACATATTCTAATCCGTTTTTCTTTAGTCCATCTACCCAGTTTGTTTCTGTAAATGTCTGAACCCATACATCTTTCCCATAATGCTTGAATTTATTCATATTCATAACTCCTTCCATATATAATCTGCTTTATCAAATAATATTTTCCATTCTATCTTCCATTCCAAAGATCGGAAAAGAACTTATAAATCCCATACAGAATAGCAACAAATGCTATAACCATTAAAATTCCATAACCACCACCTAAAATAGCTCCTAACATATATTCCAAAGTGTCCTCTGGAACGATAAATATAATTATTAATAATAAAACCAATGGCATAATTTACTCTCCTTTGCTCTGTTCTTTAAGTTTTTTGTTTGTCTTGTATCTCAACTAATATGTATATATTATCATCTTCTCTGACTGTAGTAAACAGTCCATAAAAATTACACTTCGCTTTCCTCTACCTCACTTGCAAATAACTCGTACTCATAGTCGTAACCACCGCCATCACAAGGAATATCAATATCTCCTGTATTAATCTTTTCCGCTACAATATTTCTTGCTTCATCCTCTGTTTCTGCTTTAATTTCAACTGATCTCTTATATGTTTCTACAACATCTATTATATATTTTTTCATGTAAATTTCCATCCTTCCTATTGTTTTTCTAGTGCTTCAATAAAAGTCTTATACATAAGAATATCTTGCTTAAGACAGTTCTCAAAGACCACTTTGCCTTTTTGATTAAGAAATAAATCAGAAGAAAGATTTTGTAATCGTATTTCATAATTTTTCTTTCGTCTATTTAATTTTTCCAACAATTCTTCTCGTGTTCCACATTGTCGGATGTCGGGACCTAAGCTACTATTTAATTCCATATCATTTCCATACCAATAGAAATTTCTTTTTGAGTCTGGGCTGCATACCAATTTACATACTACACCAAGACCATCTGGTTTGGTCGTTGTTCCATAATTTGATTCTACTAAAACTCTCATGATTATTTCCATCCTTCCTACGATAAAATTGACATTCTATTAATTAATAGATCCATCTGCATTGACCAATCTATTTTCCATATCTGCGTTGTTATCTGCAATATTCTGCAATACATAAAACAGAGAATCATCCGCTTTAGACAATTTTCCGATTGTCTTAGATAAATTTCCAATGCTTTCAGTTAACATTTTCATATCTTCTTTACAATCATCTACGAACGTGTCATAGTCCATTCCCAAAGACATATTGAATAAGATGTTTGCAATTCTTTTTACTTCGTTATTTTCCATAACTAATCACTCTCCTATTCCCTAATCTCGTTTGCAATGTCATTTCTTGTGCCTCTAATAGAGCATCCTTCTGTATCATGTCGCATCAGGATCTCGTAAATCTGTTCTTCTTCTTCCTCTGTTAAGAAAAATCCTCCCCAGTATCCATAGTCGTTCTCTCCGTGACACATAACGATTCCGATAATTTCCTGTTTTGTTTCTGTATTCATAATGTTCACTCTCCTATTCATGTGATAAAACTTTTCTTTTATCGACTAATTTCAAACAAATTATGTTCATATGCCCAAATAACCTTTTTCTTCATATATTCAGGATTATCATTTGACAAAACCCTAAATGAAGTTGGTATATTAAGATTATTGTAAATAGTAGTTTTATTTTTAGAGTCTTTCTTCTTCTGTCTATCATTAAATGTCTTATCCCCAATAGTTATAGTGCCTTTACCTTGTTTAGTGTACGATCCTAACCATACATTCGGGTTCCAATTGTTTGCAAACACACAAAGATAATCTTCTTCAATACTTGCCTCGTAGTATTTTTGGCAACTATTTTCTCCATATTTCCATTTGTATTTATTCATAATTTCTTCTCCTTTTTAAAACATTAATCCGCCTAAATCCATTTTCATCCTATGATCCTTTGCTAACCAAAAATTTCCGTCAAGCTGCACAAGATCATATTTACGTTTCATTCTTTCCAGCTCTTTCTCTGTTTTACAAATATATGGGTTAGATCCATCTTCAAACTGAATATGCTTCCATGTCATAATTTCCACCTCTATTCTTCTACGTCAAACCATTCAGGTTGTCCATCGATGTAACATCCACAATCTTCTGCTCCGAATTCTAATTCAGTAGGATCAAAGCAGATGTTGTCCATCATGTAAGTTTTAATCTCTTCTTTTGTAAGATCTACGTTGTGCTTTTCTGCAACCGATGTGTAAAAATCATCAAGTATATACGCATCAGGATTTTCCATGATACCGCTAATACTAAATTCTTCTGCATAACATTTTCCGTTAATTTCTACAACGTCACGCCATGTAAATTTATGTTTTTTAAATTCATTAATAATGTCACTTGCAATCATTCCGACAATCGGCTGTTTTCCATCTTGCTGTCGTTCTAGCTCACAATTAACTAATTCCAATACATCAATATCCAGTCCGTTCTCTGTTTTTACGATTGCACTATAATAATCTCTATATTTGTTCATAATTTCCACTCCTATCTTTCTTCCAAATCTGCATTTTATTATCCGACCAGTTCTAAGTATCCAGCTTTCACAAGATCCTCTTTTTGTGATAATGGCTGCGGCACATACTGCATACCCTTTTCTCGATCATAGTCGTAATACCACACACCGTATTCTTCAATCGGTTCCAGGATATGAATTGCAAGGCTAACTTCCATCACGTTTACCGCCTGAACGCAAGCGTTCTTCATATCCTCAAGGCTACATAATGTACTGTATTGTGGTTTTAATTTTTCCACAAAATCTTCAAAGTCTAATCTTTCATATTCTTCTCTACTAACTTTCATTCGTTCTTACCTCGTTTCTTTCCATTAAAAAAGGAAGATACATTTCTGCATCTTCCTAGATTACTTTGTTTTATATTAAATTTTCCGTTAGTCAATCAATTCGATATAATCTGTGTCGATTAAATCTTCTTTATCTCTAATCGGATTCGGTTCATTTAATGTTCCCATTGTATAATCATAGTCATAATACTCTGCAAAACAATCTCTTAATGTTTCCAATAAATGAATTGCTAAATTATGATCTGCATTATTAACTGCATCAATTACATAATTTTGTAAATCATCTGCGGTACAAATACAATCATGTTCCATTGCTATTTCCATTACTTCTTCAAAACTTTTTGTTTCAAAATCCTTCTTATTAATTTTTAATACCATATTTTCCACCATCCTTATTCACATTCTTTTTTTCCGATAAGCTGAATAATGCAACCAAAATCTCCAGCACGATATACTCTAATTTTGTCTGCCTTATAATCTGCCATCAATCCTACATCATCATAGATTTTTAGCCATGCCCTGAATCCTGATGATGTTTCAAATTCCATCTCTAAGGTATAGTGATCTCCGATCTTTGCGTTCTCATCCACAATATAAGCATTATATCTTCCATCGGAGCCAAAATTTAAGATGTTCGCCTTCAACCCATCTTTTGTTGTACCTACAAAAATTAAAGCTGCAATATCACTATCCCCAATAAATTCTCTATCGTATTCTTTATATGATTTCATAATTTCCACCATCCTATTCTTCATAGTTTTCTAAATCCCAACGTTCTTTTAAAAGCTGAATTACAAACTCAGGATATTCCATAAAGTAATAATATTCATAAGATTCTTCTATCTGATCTAGTTCTTCTCTAGTAAGATCTTCACAATATTCTTCATCATATCCGTTTTCGTCTGCCCACGTTTCAAAATCCATTGCCGACTTCTGAAAATCTTTAACCTTATCACTAATCCGTTTCAAGTCATTCTCTTCAATCGTGATTAAAGGTTTTCCATAATCATCGTAAAGATCTTCCCATAAGTCGTTGTTCCATTGTGACTTTGGCTCGTGTTGGATATAAATGTTTGTTAATCCATTTACATTCCAGCCCGTTGTAGCAACTAATTTTCCAGTTTCTTTCTCTACACCATAAAACATTCCAGGTTTTACACAAAATCCTCCGTATGAGGCGTGTCTAAAATGTTCAGGCAAGATCAATTCTTTAAACTCGTACATAATTTCCTTCTTTCTGCCTATTCAGGACTTTAAAATATTAACAGTTCTCTTATATTATACACGATAATTTCCATCGTGAAAAGTAGCGAGGGCGGAATTGAACCGCCTGATAAAAGCACTCTTTTATCTACCATACGCCACCGTTTTTCCGTTCCAATACGTCACTACTAGCAATCAGTAGTACAGTCTTTCCGTTCATTTAAAGTAACTATTAGCTTCAATAGTCCAGTATTTCCGTTAGGGTGTATACTCATATCATCATGAGTAGTAAAAGCCTTTAATTGGCTATGTAACTAAATAATTCTGACGGATCTTCTTTTAAAATTTCCGTCATGCCGTTAATTGCTTCTTCTTGCGTTTTGTACTTCCGAAAAATTCCGAACGTGTTCTTGAATAGCAAGAAGTATTTATATCCATACAAGCCATCATCTTTCCCAGCGTTTGGAGGATTCTCTGTGAAGTACAGTGTGTTGTACTTTCGTTCAATGTGGCACGCTAATGCTTCCATAGTTGTTCTGCGACTCATTCTTTCCACCTACTTTCTACTTATAATAGACATCTACATTGTTCTTATCATCGTGTGACCAACTAAATCCAACGTATTTTCCACTGTTACCGCAATCTTCAAGATCGTACTCACAGCATAAGTCGTTATACTCATCAGGCGTGTTACAGAAATTTTCCGTTCTACCATCGGAATAAGTATTTCTTACTATCATAATTTCCACCTTCCTTTAAATAGTGACATGATCACATTCTGTATCAAAGTATGAAACTTTCCATTCATTAGGCATATTTTCAATAACTTCTTCTATATCCCAATCTTCATGCCCATCATCATAAAACTTATTTTTAATTTCATTGATTTTATCTTGAATTTCATCTACTGAAATTTCATCATTTTCGCAAACAAGATATCCATATTCCATGTCGTAATCAGTACATTCATTGAGTGTCATAATATTCATAATTTCCACCTACTTTCTTATAATCTTTCCATCAATTCTACAGCAAGGATATATGCTACATACTTCCATACGTTCACATATCCGTTTAGATCTTCCAGCTTGCATTGTAATACCGTATGAATCATTCCTTCGCAGAAGCCTTTGTTTTTAAGTTCTGCGATAAGATCTTTCTTTGCGATCGGTGGCAAGGCTGCGACTCTGATTTTTCCAATATCAAAAGTGTTTCGTTCTTCTTTTTCCACTGTCTGAATCACTACCATGTTTGTTCTTGTCATCTTTAAAATTTCCATAATTATTCTCCTATTCTTCCTCATCTTCTATACATTCGCCACAATCTATTGCTTCATCTTTACAAGCATACAATATACCGCCAAATCCACAGTTACACTCCCAATCCTCAAACAATTCCTGGATAGAATCTCCATCGTTCATAAAATATCTGTCCATAGATTCCATTAAATCTTTTAATGAAAAACCGTGATCAATCATCCATTGTAACTGATACTGTTCATAAGTTTGTTTCTTTGAAATTTCCATTTTGTGTACCTTCCTTTACTTTTTAGTTTTCTTTATTTTTCCATTCTTTAGAACAACGAAACACAAAATAAAATGTCGTTCCGTAGTCCTCGATAGCATCTTCTGTTCTTGTCAATCCATAATTTCCAGCAACCTTGATGATATTTTTCACGACTTCCTTCCGTGTTTCAAAATAGTTTTCCAAAGTTGCTGGAATATCATATATTGCTAAGATAATTACTTGATATATATCACTGTAAAATCCATTAAGATCAAATTCTATCTTTTCAACTCTGCCAATTTGTAAGAGTTCTTGTTCTAGTTCTTGACATTTATCTAAAATTCCAAACTTCTTTGCGGTTCTTACTTCTCTTTCTTTCATGATCTTCCATCCTCCTATTCTATGCCGTTTCCAGTTCTTCTTTCTCATATTCTTCACGATCTTTATAGTACATATCCAACAGTTCTCTATACTTCTTTTCGCTGTCTGTCATGTACAATTCGTTGACACTAGACCATTCATTCAAGCCTTTTTCTAAGATCATCACGTACTTTCTTAGTTTGATTCTGCCTAACTTTAGATTGTTATTTCCAACACTGAAGAAATAATTATCTTGTAAGCACCCCACAAAATATTCATCAAGGAAATCCGCTAAAGCATCGCAGATATTTTCCACTGTACCGCTAGAAATAATCGTTCTATAGTCTTTCATTCTATGCCACCCCCATTGATTCTAATGCAAACATAAAAGCTACAACTTCTCTATCACTAGAAAGAATATCGCCCCTATAATTATTAAACTCTTTAACAAAATCTAAATGACTTTCTATAAAAGAATCACCAGCTTCAAGTGCTTCTGTATAACCAGCTACTCGATCGTAATTATCATATAAGAAGCCGTATTCTTCATTGAATTTTTCCAAAAATGCCTTGATATTAATATTAATTATTTTATTTTCCATAATGCCATACCTTCTTTCTATGCCGTAATCAGTTCATAATCTTCCAGTAGCTCCATCAGGTTTGCTTTTTTCCATCTATGTAAGACTCGATCACCCGTTTCATTTCTAATCGGTTTGGCAAGCTGATTTCCATTGTGATCTTTCTTCCATTGCATATACTGTTTTACAGAGTTATGATAATATCCATCGTTATGGACTTCTATGTATTTGTTCTCGTTGCGTTTGTTTCTGTATATAGTAATCGTTGTCATTCTTATAACCTTCCTTCTATCTGATTTTTCCATTGTCTGCCACGGCTTCTACGTCGTCGCAATAGCTATTGCAAGGATTCCATACACAATAGCTTGTTACGTGTTTTCCTTTGCGTACACGTTTGTTATATGCAATGTAATAGTTTTCATACGTTCCATGTCTACCACCAGCAGAAACACTTTTAATGATTTCTACATAAATAGTATGCTTTACAGCACGTTCACGGATCATTTTATCCGTTAGTTTTCTAGTGCTGATATACTTTACCTTATAGGCGTTTAGATCGTATTCATGCCGTATATAATCGTTTACAAGCTGGATATTTCTATCCTTTGCTACGATCTTTATAATGCTATCATCGAGCTTATCTTTTGTTCTATGAGTATTGAATTTTACAGTTACGGGCGTTGTCCCTGGATAGGCATATGATTCCTTGCGAACTTTCCAGCAATAACCATCTGCCGTATCAATTGTACCGTCACTGTTATAAATGCCGTTTATAGTTCTGTACGTGCTTCTTTTTGTCTTTGCGTGTACAGTATTTCCAAAGATTAAAAAAGCCGTAAACATGAGTGCTACGGCTAATAGGATCTTGATTGTTTTATTCTGTTTTGTTTTCATTGCGTTCTGTACCTTCTTTCCTATTCTTCTATATCTGTATCATCAAAAAATCCAACGCAAGCAAGCACATATACAACGGTAATCATTAACAGTAATGCTTCTAATATAAAGGCTTGCGGTATCTTGATAAATGCAATAATAGCCATTGCAATTCCTACAAGTGCAATGGCTATATCTATCGTTTGTGGTTTATGTAATTGTGTTTTTTCCATTGTTCTTTCCTCCTCCTACTCGTCAACTCTTTCTATCATAAAATTACCACCATGATATAAATTGAGTCCGTGATTTCCACCAGTAATGTACATATCATCAGTGATCCCATCACGTTCTATATCTTCATCTGAAACAAATACACCCATATTTCCATCAGATTCTAGTTGATCGATTGCAAGATCTAAAATTGTGCCGTAGTCCGTTGTAGGTTCGTCAACTGTTACAAGTTCGCTGAAATAACCAAAAATCACTCTGTATTTCGTCATAATTTCCTTCTTTCTGCCCTTTACGGGACTTTCTTTCTATTTATAAGTTCAACAAAATAGACAAGCCGTGTTTTGACTTGTCTATAATGCTCGACTTATAAATACGCTACAAACTCTGAAAAATCAACCGTATCATATAAGTTCTTGATTTTCTCATGATACACATTGTCAAGTTCTTCTTGAGTATCTACCCACGGCATACCATTAAAAACCTTCTCGGCTTCTTGCAAGATATACTGTTTTGCTAATGGCTGTAAATCACAAACAACCGTTTCTGCTTCTTTATGTGGGCAAAACGGTTCAATAAGATCCATTCTTATATTGTCTTTAATATAATCATCTAAACTTGAACCGTTCTTTTTATCATCCGATTTATTAAAAAATTCTAACAGTTGTCCAACCGTTAGAATTTTAATCTCATTGTCATCATATTCATCAGCATATAAATATTGTTCCATAATTCAAACACTCCTTTTCTCTAATTTAAAATTGAAATGTAGCCGTTGAATGCTTTAGAATTAACATACCAACCATATATATTCATTTCACGTCCATATTTTTCATAATCAAAATAATCTGATACGTTTGTTGGAATATTTTCAAGTAGTCCAGCATCTTCTACATAACGATAAGCTAAATCTTTCATACTGTTACAATCTGCATAGATAATATAATTACCATTTTCTACAATGGCAAACGCTTCATCTAAGCTTGACGTTTCTGAACTAATTTCATTAAATACAGTTCTTTCTTCATCTGAAAGTTCTGCATAGCGTTCTCCGATTTCTTGAAGCCTTGAAAGTGGTGTGTATTCTCCTAAGTCCGTTGTATCAAACTCTGCATCATAATCAGCGACAAAGTATTCTTCATATTTTGCATTGATACCGATTTCTTTTAAGATGTTCTTGATTTCATCTTCATCAGCAAGTGGGAAATTTACAGCTTTATCAATGATTTCTCCTTCATTGTATTTCCCTAAGTTTGTAACCCATGCTGTAAAACCATCTTTATTTGTGTTCGTGTTCATGATAATACCTTCTTTCTTGAAATACCCGACTTACATTTCATAAAAGCGGGATTTTAAATAGTTACAATAAAAAAGACACAATCTTTTTTAGATCGTGCCTTTATGGTTTACGCTATTCCTTCACTAAAAAACCAATCAAGAAAATCACTCGTATATGGTTTTTTAGTTAAATGAATATCCTTTTCATTCTTTCGAATAAACGCCCAACATTCAATTTTTGTTTCAAAACTAGTCGAATGTTCCATATTTGTTTTTTTATCGACATAGTCAATATAGTATCTCATTCTTTTCATAGTTGTTTACCTCCTTATACTACGACCAGCTCTTAAGGCTGGATTTTCAGTTATAAGTTCATGAATGGATACAAATAACAGTGTCATGGACAGTGGCTTGTCTTTCGAGTGCATACCATGCAAGGCGTTAATTTGTACCCCATCATCGACCTATAAAAGAATTATGATATCTTAACCAGTGGATCACTGGTTGAATCATTGTTAATCTTTTGGTTTTGATGTTTTAATTCAAAAAAGATTTTTCAGAGTGTTTATAAAACACCCTTAAGTTATACCGTTCAATGTAATGTATAGTGTTCTGCGTTGCTGGTGTCTCCCGACATTAGCCATACATACTAACTAATGGGTTATTAGCTAAATAACCTTAATGTCACTTATTGCATCGGGCGACACTCTACCCTATCATCTTTTTTACATGGGTTATGGCGTTACCATGAGTTTTTATAGAAGTATTCTTTTCTTCTTTTATTCGGTTGTGTTTAACCGTTTTAAATAGGGATTTAAAAAGTCTGAATTGACTTTTTAGAAAAGATATGGTATCCTAGAATTGTCTAGGTTCAGGGATACCGAAATCCCAAAGATGATATGGGCAGAAAGCCTTTTTTGATTAAGGCTGAACGCCTTTATCATCTTTTTTTATTTAATTTTTGTAACCAGCATCTTAACTGGTATCAAGTTAAGTGAGATTTTAAACTCTGCGGATCAATCAAGATCGTTTGTTTTGCTTCTCTTTTAACTTGTCTTTATTATATCATGTATTTACTTGATTTGTCAAGTATTTATTTGATTTATTTTTTGATTTTAAAACAAATCAAATTGTGATATAATTGTATCAATCAGATATGATTTATTGTCATATCCTTTTGACAGTTATTATTATATCAAGTTTTTACTTGATTTGTCAAGTATTTATTTAATATTTTTTAAAAATATTTGTTTACTATTTAATATAATAAATAAAGGAAGGTAAAACATACATGATATATATAGATAATACTCAATTGATCGCAAGTATAAAAGAATTACAATTAAGAAAGAATTATACGCAAAAACAACTTGCAACGGCTATTGGTATCTCACCAGCTAATTTATCTAATATCCTAAAAAACAAAAAGTCATTGACGTTTGAAGATGTCAATAAAATTTGTAATGGTTTAGGCTACAAATTGGACTATCGTTTTATAGATACAGATAATACTAGCAAAGATCAATAATAACGTGTACTCTGCCCCTATGCACTCATAAAGCCTTATACAATCGTTTAAATGCTTTAGAATGTAACTATGCAAAGATCATTTGTATTATATAGAAGAAACACGTATAAAACAGTATTATAAACGCAATATATAAGTATATCTATTATAGCATAATGTATAACACTTGTCTATGTCGTAGGTGTACTCTTATATAGTGTAATGTATATGTACTATATCTATATATTATGTCATAGGTGTATGTTGTGTATAGTTGTATGTTATACTATTATATGCACTTGTATAGTTATAGTAGTTTGGATCTAGTTTAATGTGATAGTATGAGATATACTATCATGTTATGCTTTTATATGTATTTATATATGTTTGATAGCTTGATCTTGTATGATTGTTATATATTAATTTGTTTAGTTTATATTTTAATTTGTGTATTTGTTGCAAGTGCTGAAAGTCTGCCAAACATCGAACACTTGTTTGGTTAGTAGTGTAGCATGGTTTTATTGTGCTGTCAAGTGGTATAGATAAAAGTTATGGGCTGGTGGTTTGGTATAGAGTGAAGTTATAGGTGGGTAGATTGTTAACTTGTATATGGTTTAGTGGTTAACAATGATATAATGTGAATGATTGTGACTGATTATGATTTTACCAGTGTATTGATGGTGTGGATAGATTATCAAACATATTATGCAAAAGTGTTGGATAATAGACAAGTGTATGATAAACAATACTTGTTGTGTAAATAGTCGCAAAGTAGTAGTCCTATTTCGGAATACTACGACACGTCGTAAACTATATTATATTATACAGCATCTGATACACTATCATGTAGTTTTGAATACTATGTGGAAATAGTTGGAAATTATCTGTACTCCTGATCCTGATCTGTCTATAAATTATTTACAATCATTTACAAAATCTATTTGATAAAATTATAGTATTTCAAATAGATTTTTACAATTTTAACCATGTAATTTTTATACCACCAGATCAAAAAGCGGGGGGTATGTTAACATTTACATTTTTGGAAATAACTGTTATTTTAGACAGACGTGTTCAATCACCGTGTCAACAAAATTTTTTCGACCCTGCCCACAAAATCCCAATTTTCCCAAGCAATTTCCTACACTTTCCTAGATAAACACTTTCTGCTAATCGAAAACATGTCCTCGGAGGCGTCGTCGAGCGAATCGTTTATTTTACTACTCTTTTTTCAACGCTCTCAGAACCCCTTCTTTCAAAAATCGCACTTTTCTCAAAAATCAGCCCCATTTTCCCCTTTATTTTCCCCAATTCTCTCGACGACATGTTTTTGTTTTGCGTCATTTCATGCAGATTTCACCTTTAAAAACTCAAGCAATTCCTTATATTTTTCACGCCCAAATTTCACAACTTTCGCACAATTTCTCGAAACATGATTTTTAGCATTTCTCGAAGCACGATTTTGACCATCGGCACCCTCATAAATCCCAGTAAACCCCTACACAAACTACCTCTCAACCTTTGCACAAAATTACTCCCAGAAAAATGCATAAATTCGATCTATCATACTCTAAACTGATTTTATCTCCACAATCAATCGTACAAAATAATCATCACTTACACTTTATGACCACTACACTTTTTAATGATTTGCTTACACATTTGCAGAACCCTTCTATATAGGGTCATAACGAAAACGTACGCAAAATGACATAAACCCCCTTATAAACACTAAAGAAAACGACAATTATAACAATTACCTCTTCTCTCTTATTCCAAGCAAACAAGCAATTTATTGCGCAGTTTAGGAGAGACAGGATAAGCGTCAGCGTTCCTTCTCGACATTGCTACCGCAGGTAATATCACTTACACTCTTCCATTTCTCAGACAATCATGTTATACTTTCATTGAGGGATTAGGCAACCCTCGGCATCTATGCCAAAACAGACATAAAAAATGATATTAAGGTATTCAAGTTAGTACCCCAGATAATGTATCGGAAAATGCATTATCAGAAATTATGCTCAGGGAAATTTCTCTGGACATATTTTTTACAATTAACAATCTCTCATTGCAACAAAGTATCTTATATGATATAATCGTATATATGGCATTGAACAAGATATTCAATGTATTCCATGTATCAATAAAAACAATCCCTCGCAAGGCAAAACATTTTAATAAGATGGAATCCCTTGAACTATCAACCAGATTTGTGACAGATAGTGAACACAAGTAATCTATCAATCAGACACTCAGCCTTGCAAGCAGGGATTATTTTTATGCGAAAACTTATCTCTCATACAAACCTATAAAAAATCGCACTCCACAGATCATAAATCCATTTTACCTGTCTACACTAACAACTCTCCATGACATACCACAAAATCCATATTTGACGGATATACTCTTCTAAACATTGAGAATCACATATAATCAACACCTACCATTATGTCAGATAATCAACACCTAGCATCATGCAGCAGATTCCCAAATCAGATATCTGCCACAACACATCTTAGATCTAAGACAAAAATATCTCTTCATTATACCCTTAAAAAATGTACTCTGAGAGAGCAAATTTTAATTCTACTATCGTACCCTAACAAGTTATCGCCAAAACATATAAAATGGAAATTAGTACCAGATTTCTCATCTAAACATTGAAAATGTACACTAAGTAATTGCACACATGACCTATATCGCACACTCATACCGCATAGGGGGTACACTTTACATTGAAAAGACCATTATCTGCGCCAGCATATATTGTACGTGAAAAAGTACAATGGTATTTCCTATGAAAAAATACACCTGAGAGATCATAAATCAATTTTATACCTTTCCACTACCAACAATACCAATTTACCAATAGAATGGAAATTCCCCCACGAAAAGCTCTTCTAAATGCACAGAATCCAGTATAAAGAAAATTACATTCTACCCAGATAAAAATATGACTAACTTCCCTCACTGCACCCGTTGACAAGGTGCAAAAAGTATGTTAAAATACCAATATGCTTAAAAAGAAAATGAAGAAAGAAATGATATATACCGTGAAGAATACAAATGATTTTATACATAATTGCAATGAAGAGACAAAACTCTCTTTCAATTTGCCACCAGATATCACACCAGATATGATATGCCAGATAATCAATTATGGTAATCTGTGTAAATATTCTTTTAAAGAATATATGTTGGCAGATACAAGAAAAGAAATTGCAATAAAAATTCATGATTACTGGAAATATCATTCTGAGATATTATATCCAAGATCTTCAAGATCATATATGTGGTTGTACTACAATGAGATAAACAGAAAAAGATTACAGGTATTGCAAGAAGAAAATATAAAACAATTATCATATATGATCTACATGATGACAAACAAAGAAAGGAGAAATTAAAAGATGATCAATACAATTGTCAAGACAGATAACACAGATAAAAAGAAAAGACAGATGAAAGATCAAAAGAGAAAAGAGATGAGCGTCAGCGAACACGGAATTTTTTCGTTGAGTAAGCGTCAGCGACCGAAACAAAAAATAGGTAGGGAATATTTATATTCCCGTGTTTTGTATAGGTAATATGTCCTATATAGATAACACGTCTCTTATAGTTAATATTGTCGGTTGAGCGATTAAAAATTATTTGTCTAGCTATTTAGACGTGTCTATCAAATCAACACCTGTTGTACTTATGCTGATATTTTGTCTACACACAAGTTAATAACCAAGATAGCAAAGGAGAATTATTTATGAAACAAATTAAACCCGAAGGAAAACGACAGAACTTTCATGTTATTCCACATTTTCTAATCTACAATCCAGAGTTTGGAGAAAAAAGAATATTATTTCAAATGGCGTTAGCAAACAATATGATGTTAAAATGGAATCCAGAAAAACCACCGATTCTTTATAATACAAATTTACTCGTGCGCCAAATGAGCTTTTCACAGAATTACAACTCATCAGGCATCAATGAACAAGTTAAAAAATTTATGAAATTAATTGAAGACAAAGGCTATGTTAAAAAAGTTGCATCACCAATCAAGCAGCTTACATTATATAATGTTCCGAATGAAAACACTGAAGAAAATTTATTCCTACAAAAGAAACATTACGGTATAATTTATAACTTCGAGTTCTTATACTTGCTCCGATTACATAAGACGAATTCAATGCCATATAATACCAGAATATGGAATGTATTACTCGTGTTAGCATATCTAAGATACAATATTATCATGCGAGTTTCAGAAGATTTTAATTCGAAAAAAAATAGAAAGAAAAGACCAGAAACATATGTGAAAACATATGATGATATCGGAAAGGAACTTGGATTACATCGAACTACTATTGAAAAATGTGTTAAGGTTCTTGATGAGGCAGGGATTATCTATCATGAGCAATTATTCAAAACTCTTCCTGGCACTGATAGAGTTGTATATAGTCGAATTGCTTTTACAAATAAATATAAATATGACGGAACTCAAGAATATCGCTTGGATTCCAATTACGATTATAAAAAAGAAATCGAAGAAATTAAATTACAGTTAAAACCTTACGGAGAATTTGGGAAAGCAACTAATGCTTCTTCTGATTTAGAAAACCTTGATTAATCGCTTTGTTGGCAGCATTGTGAGTAATCAAGTAAACACAAATTAAAAATTAACTAAACAATAATATACATAACGAAAGGATCTAACAAATTTTCATGACAAAACAATTAAATACAGAACTCAAAGACTTATTGGCTACTTCTGATCGTATCTCATTTGAGAACATTACACAAGAACAGTTCGCAGTCAAACTTGCAGCACAGAGACTACGCACTACTCCTTCTTCAAAGAAAAGATTAAAAAGAAATGATGGTATTCGAGCAAGAGATAGTACAACAGATTCTGTAGTCTATAAGCCAACGCATGACCAGTATTATCGTATTTTCATCAACGATATTTTAAGCAATATTCGATCAGGTGGCACTGATTATTGTTTTAAATGGTATCAAGTAAAAGAATTGCTGCGGTTTCACAAGCACACGTTGATATGCAAAATGGTCAAAGAAAGCACGAGTGCCCGTGGCATTTATTTCAAGGTATCTCTTCCCAACGATTGGCGAAAGATTGAGAAGAATATTATACCAGAACAGTAAGCATGAATTGCTGAAATACATAATAAACACAAATTAATAATTAAACTAAACAAATACATAAATAAGGAGACTTTTCAATGAAATCCAGAAAATTTAATAAAGAAAAATACACAGAACAGAAGACAATGAAGAAAAAGAATCGTCCACAGCGCAGTTATAAAAGCCTTGGGACAACCATTGAGATTCCGATCAATCACAGAAAGCATAAAATTTTAGCTACTGCCCGACATAATGATGAAAACGGCAAAGAGGATGAAACATTTACAGTGACACTTTCAATTGCCAAAGAGACAGGAGATTTCCCAATCTGGCATCAGTTTGAAGATGATTTACAAATCACGGCAAAGAGATATTCTCTTAGAACTGCTCTGATGGCTAAGGTAGTTGAGCTTGAAACAGCTGGCGATCTTGATATACATATTGAATCTGCTGATACTATCTACAAGCTTCTTGAATGTGCAGGCGATTACCTAAGCGGTAAATCAAATACAGTGGAGGTGCAGTAGAATGATAGTTTTATCTACGATTCTGATTGGCGGTACCGTACTGTTTTGCGCAGGAATGTGTCGTTCTGCTGCTACAAGAGAAATGATTACAGAAGATATTTATTGCCAGATCAAGGCAGAAAGTTTACATAAAGACGCTTTCAGAAAACCAAGAACTGAAATAGAACGGATGACAGACATGATTTTTGAAGAAAGCGAAGGTGATGAGTAGAATGGCATTAGATAAACAGATACATGTACATTCTGTGGATACAGGGCATTTTTACACAAAAAAAGAAAAGGCTTTACATAAGCAAAATATGTACATTCGGCAGGAACGTGCAGCAATACATAATAAGTTAAAAGATTTAGAAAAACAAGCAAAAAAACAAGGTTTTTCTGATCAGCAGATTAAAAATATCGAAGCAATTCATATGCGCAGACAAGACATTATTGACACAATATATGAGAAAAAGTTTAAAGAGTTAAGACAGTCTGATGATATACTTGATCAGATTCAATATTGGTCAACGCTTAAAAGTTATAAAACTTTCCCTGCGAAAGACGTCAAAGAAAAACTCTTACTAAGACTTAAGCAGGCGGTTGATACAAATGTAAATCTTGCAAGGCATGGGCATGAAGATCGAGTAAAAATTCGATGTTTTTATGAAAAGGACTTGAATGACACAAATACTGTATCTTTGTTTGAGTCATTTTTAAGTAGGACAATTCAAGCAGAAACCGACATGTTGTGTGAAGATTTGGTTATTGTTCAAGTATATTATTTCGATATTTTTAAAGATCTTTGTTTTCATGGTATGAATTACTGTGATAAAGATGGAGTAATTACAAAATATAGATACTTCACCTCTTCTGCTGGGCAGATTCGTACAAAGAAAGCTGTATTTATTAAAGAAGAAACATGGCAGAAATATGAGAAAACATTGATGTGTGGACTTACAATCGACAAAATTAATGACGAAAAACATCAAGGAAATAATGTTAATAAACACTTAGCTTATCTTGCATTGACCAATTCAGCAACTGACTTATGGGAAGATTTTGACATTGACAAATCAATCGTTGTGGACGATATGGAAACTATGGTTTCAGGACTTTTTGATTCTATTGACGATAAAACATATAAAATTGAAAGAGTTTCTTCTTCTGTTCCAATTCCTCACATGGACGGATGCGGAATCGCAGACCCAAGTGTATTAAATGCAAATGCAATGGTGCGTATCCCTTGGATCAAAGGACTTCTTGGGAAATTTGCATTTATTGAGCTGATCAAAGAAAAAGGTTGGTCGCCAATTATTACAGATATTTACGGCAAAGAACATAATGTTATTGAAGAAGATATTAAAATCATTTTCACAAAAAGTCAGTTTAAGATGTGGAAATATTATGATTCATGGGAAGAATATAAACAATATTATCACGAATTTGGATGTACCGCAGGTTTGTGTAATGTTGAGGAAGAATACATAAAAAATGCTTCTATAAATTATCAGATGTTGCAGACGCTCACTGATATTACAGATACAGAAATTGAAACATTGAGTAAAAGATCAGTTAAAAAAATCTCTACACTTTGTGATTCTGTACAACATATGCAGAGAACTTTGGGAATCAATCCATATAATACTCACATGACACCTTTTCAGGAAGCTGTAAAAATCTATCCAAATTTATTAAATGATACATATGCGAAAGACACTATCAGAGAAATTAAGAATAGTATGCTGAAGAAATATCGCAGTGGAAAACTAGATGTTTATGGAAAATATACTTTCTTACTTCCAGATTTATATGCAGTTTGTGAATACTACTTTGGACATATTGAAAATCCTAAAGGATTGCTTGATGATCATGAAGTGTACTGCAAGATGTTTCCTAAAAATGATAAGCTTGATTGTCTGAGAAGTCCTCATTTATATAAGGAACATGCAGTAAGATTTAACATTGCTTACGATGCATACGGAGAAAGAAAAGCCGAAATTTCAAAATGGTTTACTACAAATGCGTTGTATACGAGCGTGCAAGATTTAATCTCACGAATTTTACAATTTGACAACGATGGAGACAAGGCATTGGTGGTCGCAGATAAAAATTTCGTTGATATTGCAGAAAGAAATATGAATAATGTTGTACCTTTGTATTATGAAATGAAAAAAGCAAAATCTGTTTTGATTACTCCAGAAAATATTTATAATGGATTGATTCATGCGTTTACTGGAGGTAATATCGGACCTTATAGCAATAACATTACAAAGATTTGGAACAGTGATATTTTTGTTAATGGGTCTGAGGAAGATAAACAAGAAGCCATCGACACCGTAAAACTTTTGTGTATGGAAAATAATTTCGTCATTGATTATGCGAAAACTTTATACAAGCCTGTTCGTCCTGAAAAGGTTGCTAAACAAATTGCAAAATTTACACAGAAGAAACTTCCTCACTTTTTTGTGTATGCAAAAGACAAGATAGAATCTCAGGTAGAAGAACGAAATCAGAGTTTTGTTAATAAGTTGTATGACATTGTTCCGAATGTGCAGATTAATACACGGAAGCTTAAGATTGATGAAATTGAATACGACAAAATGATGTTTGATGTTAATACAAAAGTAGATAAAGGTGTTATAGAAATTTATGATCGTCTAAATAAACAGTACAGATATAAATTCAATATTGTTGATGAACGTGTGGCAAACGATTCATTTGTAAAGCAGACGATTTTAAAAGAATTTGAAAAGACTGGATACTCTGAAATTGAAATCACAGACATGTTGGTTAAACATCTGTACTCTAAGAACAAACGATACAAACAGTTATTATGGTTTGTGTACGGAGAGTACATTGTTGAGAATTTGAAACATCATGTTGTAATCAAACCAACGAAAAAAATACAATGCGTTGATTGCGGAGAATTGTTTGAAGTTCCAATCAAAAATAACAAATCTATTAGATGTATACACTGCAATAATATTTTTAGAAAAAAATATAAAAGAGAAAAAGAAAGAGAACGTAGAACCCGTTTAGGGTAAACGTGGACAAATCAAATTTAAAAAAATGTTCCGAAAAAATCGGTACAAAAAAATTTAAAAAAATGAAATGTACCGATTTTTTCGGAACATGAAATGTGCGTATATGGAGAAGCATTATAATATGCTTGAGAAAAGGAGTTTGGAATGACAATAAACAAGTTAGATTTATATAAAGAAATCGCAAAAAACAAAAATATTCGTATTGATATTGTCAAAAAAGTGTTTGGTGAAGCAGAAAATATTATTTTTCAAAATTTATCAGATACACAAAATCAGCCTTGCAAAATCACTATTATGAATGGATTGAACATAGAATCTTCAATCAGAGACAAATGTCAGCGCACTATGCCAAATGGTAAAAATGTTAGTGAAGGCAAGATTATTAAAATTACATCTCATATCTCTAAGAGATATAAAGATAAGATTAATCAGAACCGATAAACTCTCAAAATACCAATTTACACTTTGTGTAAATGCTCACGCTGTTTGCAGCTAAAGAAATTTCACACCGTGAGTTCCGAGGTCTATGTCATCAAAAACAAAAAATCAGAGATGGTATCCGAGACTTGCAACTGTTCTATTAATATAGTAGACCTCCAGAGGAAACTGAAAAGCAACCAAAGGAGAAATCATGAAGAAGAAAATTTCAATTATCACATTAGTTATGGCAATGTTACTGGTAGTCGGTGGATTCACTACTTCTACTGCTGTCTCTGCGAAAAATAAAAAAGTCAAATGTTTGGGAACATACAAGATTACTGCATACTGCGGTTGTCGGTCATGTTCTGGCGGTTGGGGAAACCGAACTGCTTCAGGTCGCAGAGCAAAACAAGGCAGAACCATTTCTGTTGATAGGAGAAAAATTAAATTAGGTACTAAAGTTAGAATTAATGGTAAGACTTTTATAGCGGAAGACGTTGGCGGGGGCGTAAGAGGAAAACATATTGACATGTACTTCTCTTCTCACTCACAGGTCAAGAGATTCGGCAAAAAGTACCGTAAAGTGTATGTGGTAAAGTAACAAAAAGCTAATTTTATCACACGTAAGAAATATCGCCTATAGAGCATTAATGAAGATATTTTGGTGAGCATGGGACGCCATGCAAAACACAGAGGTATAAAGCTCGTATGTTTGGGGCTTGCGTATAGACATTTACCATAGAATTTACAGGAGCAATATAACTCTGATTTCAAATGTGTTGGACGCCTTTTAGTGCATACGCAAATTATTTGTCGGTAACTCATGTACACATCAAGTAGTGTACACCGACTAATGGATATTTTCTCGGATAAATACCGAGCCTCCATTTATTATTCTGGCAGGTGGCGAAATGTCATCTGTACATTATATTAAAGGAGAAAATAATTATGAATACAACAGCAATTACAACATTCAATAACGAAGAATTTGGTAATGTGAGAACTCTTACAATTGATGGAGATCCTTGGTTTGTTGGCAAGGATATTGCAGAATGTCTTGGATATTCTAAGGCACGAAATGCTATTTCTTCCCATGTTGATAACGAAGATAAAAAGGACGCCCCAATTCAGGGCACCCTTGGCGGAACACAGACGATGAAGGTTGTTAACGAATCTGGCGTTTACTCTCTTATTTTTGGAAGTAAACTGGAATCCGCTAAAAAGTTCAAGAAATGGGTTACATCTGAAGTTTTACCGTCTCTTCGCAAGACTGGTACATATACAGTAGTGGCGACTCAACCGAGTGCAACTTCTTCTATTATTGTTCAGCCAATGAGTGATATCGAATTGCCGAAAGCAACGAATACTTGGTATCTTAAAAACAGAAAACGTATAAGAGAACTATGTGATCTCATGGATATCGAACGCAGAACACTATATCATCTGATTCTTACGGAAATCGGCAAGACAATTGACATTGAGCAATCAAAATCAATCTATACAAGAGATCACGGGTTTCCACCAGAATTCATCATGGATGTTGTTGGTTATTTCACTAAGATGCAAGAAATTGCTGATGAATATCTTGACAGATTATTAGAAAAATATGAGTCTTTGAATTCAGATAATGATGAAGAAGATGAAAGTGTATGGTAATTTACCATATTATAAAACATTGCACCTTGCGTGCCCAACAAGAAATGAAGTGATCCGACTAAGATCGGTGGATTTATGCTATTAGCTGATAAAAGAAAACACAAATCGTTGAAAGAGTGATGCCGAAGTACAAGGTGGAACTCGTGTAGAAACTTGCGATACTCTAATCCAAGGTGTTTTGGTCGCACAAGAAATGTGTGTCTTTTTGATGGAGTTGTCTACAAAAATTACACAATTAAGTGTATGGCATATTCTGGAAATGTTATATTTCGCTTATTGTATGAATAAGTATGCCAAAAGTGAGGAGGAATCACTCACTAAAATTTGTGTTAGTTTTGTTGAAATTAATACAGATACAGAATGTGCATGTGGCAGAGCTGGTTTAATGCACCTGATTGCTAATCAGGCTTACGTGGGAATGCACGTAACAGAGGGTCGTAGCTTCTCATGCACGTTTCAGCTGCGATAAGCCTAATTTTGGTAAGGCAGTAGTCTTGAAAACTACTAGTAGCCGTAGTGATACGGTGTCTCAGTTCGAGTCTGAGTCGCAGCGCTAGTTTGTCCTGTGATGTCTTTCGAGCTCACGGGCTTATATCCCTGTTTATCCCGCTAAGGAGGCGGATCTGACTGTAAATCAGATGGCTTCGGTCACGAGTGGGTTCGATTCCCTCAACAGGGACGACTAGATCTGAGAGGCATACGATGCGCAGATCAAAAAAATATGCGAATGCCCTGATGGCTGGTGAATATTGGTAACCTGTACCTCTACTGATATTCTGATGAAGTTCATCGCTTCAGTTCGTCTTGAGAGTACCTCAAGCTCCTACGTGGATTGAGGTCGTTTTTAAAGATATCTTTACACACAATATCTTTAATAATCAACATTATACTGTGTCGCCAGTGTGTACGAATGAGACATGGTAAATGTATTGACATGTAGCTCAATGGAACAGAGCACAACGCTACGGACGTTGGTGTTGCAGGTTCGACTCCTGTCATGTCAACTTCAATGGCTAGTAGCTCAAATGGTAGAGC